>Ga0209564_1000134_pt1 | contig 188346 bp, 157 predicted proteins | sample AraplaCol_mMF_r2_FD_184272 | JGI IMG/M metagenome (GOLD analysis project Ga0209564, IMG submission 184272) | Arabidopsis root microbial communities from North Carolina, USA - plate scrape MF_Col_mMF_r2 (SPAdes) (version 3) | ecosystem: Host-associated > Plants > Roots > Endosphere | place... | reverse complement strand
AGGCTTCGCCGCCCACCACGAACGTGTGGCGACCGGCCTGGGGCTGCTGCGGCAGCAGGTCCAGCAGGCCGCGCACGTGCATGGGCGTCATGCGCAGCAGCTGGCCGGCGGCATCCGGCGCCGCCAGCCGCGCGGCCAGGTCGGGCAGCTCTTCGCCGGCTCCCAGCAAATTGACGCAGTCGCCGCGCAGCAGCGGCAGCCACAGTGCCGGCACCGTGATGTCGAAGCCGTGCGAAGTCACCACCAGCGAGCCTTGCAGCGCCGGGGCGTAATAGGCTTCCCCGGCAAAGGCCAGGTAGTCGGTCAGGCCGCTGTGGAATATCTCCACGCCCTTCGGCGTGCCGGTCGAGCCGGAGGTGTAGATGACGTAGGCGATATCGCCCGGACCGGCCAGGGCATCCGGCGCCTCCGAGGGATACTCGGCCAGCCAGCCGTCGCTGTCGTCCAGCGCCAGCACGTCGATGCCGGCCACCGGCACGCGGTCCATCATGCCCGGCTGGACCAGCACCCATTCGATGCCGGCGTCGGCGATGACGTGGCCGATGCGTTCGCGGGTATTCTTCGGCTCGAACGGCACGTAGGCGGCGCCGGCCTTCAGGATGCCCAGCATGGCCACCAGCAGCTGCGCCGAGCGCTCGACGTAAATGCCGACGCGCTGGCCCGCCTCCACGCCCTGCTCGGCGAGGAAATGCGCCAGGCGGTTGGCGCGGCGCTCCAGCGTTGCGTAATCGAGCGCCACGCCGGCATGGCGCACCGCAATGGCATGCGGCGTACGCGCTGCCTGTTGCTCGAAGGCCTGCACCACGGACAGTTCGCGGCCCTCGGTTGCATCGGCACCGCAGCTTTCAGCCAGCCAGGCGGCGTGGGCGGCGCTGTCCAGCAGCGGCAATTCCGCCAGGCGCGCATGCGGGTCGGCCACGATGGCGCGCAGCAGGCAGGCAAACGTGTCGGCCATGAGCGCAATGGTCCCTGGCTTGAACAGGTCTTCCTTGTAAGTCCAGTTCAGGAACAGGCCGTTCGGTGTTTCCGTCACGGTCAGGTCGAGGTCGAAGCGGATCTGCTGTTCTTCGCCGATCAGCGGCGACAACGCCAGCCCAGGCAGCGACAATTCTTCCGGCAGCTTGTTCTGCAGAAGGAACTTCACCTGGCACAGCGGATTGAAGGCGAGATCGCGCTCAGGCCGCAACTGGTCGACCAGCAGCTCGAACGGCACGTCCTGGTTGGCGTAAGCCTGCAACGCGAACTCGCGGCCCTGGGCCAGCAACTCGGCAAAGCTGGCGGCACGGTCGATGCGGGTACGGAACGGCAGCGTGTTGACGAAAAAGCCGATCAAGGGCTCAAGCCGGGGTTGGCTGCGGCCGGCCACCGGCACCGCCATCATCACGTCCTGTTCCCCGCTCCAGCGCGCCAGCAGCAGGGCAAATGCCGACTGCAGCAGCATGAACAGGGTGGCGTCGTGCTGCTTGGCCAATTGCGCCAATGCAGCAGCGGCGTCCTTGTCCAGGCGCGCGGCATGGCTGCGGGCGCGGAAAGTCTGCTGCGCCGGGCGTACGAAGTCGAGCGGCAGGCTGTGGATCGGCGGACAGTCAGCCAGCGCTTCCCGCCAATGGGAAATCTGCTGCGCCATGTGGGCTGCATTTGCTTCGCCACGCTGCCATACGGCGTAGTCGATGTACTGCAGCGGCAGGGGCGCCAGGGCCGGTTCCTGTCCTGTCTGCAAGGCCTGGTACGCGGCCGCGAATTCCTTGACCAGTACATCCAGCGACCAGCCGTCGCATGCGATATGGTGCAGGTTGAGCAGCAACACCCCTTCCCCTTGGCCGCAGCGCAGGTAGGCGGCGCGAAGCATCAGGTCATGTGCCAGGTCGAATGGCTTCGCCGCATCGGCGGCGAGCGCGGCCTGCACCGCCTGTTCCTGTGCGTCCGCCTCCATTCCCGACAGGTCGCTGACGGCCAGCACGAAATCGTCGCCATTGCCCACCAGTTGCCAAGGGCCTTCCTCGCCTTCATGGAAGGTGGTGCGCAGCACTTCGTGGCGCGCGACCACCGTACGCAGCGCCTCGTTGGCCAGCGCTGTGTCGAAACTGCCGCTCAGGCGGAAGGCACCTGCCATGTTGTAATGCACGCTGCCCTCGAAGCGGTCGATGAACCAGACCCGTTGCTGGGCATAGGAAAGCGGGTAGCGCGCGCCGTCGCGCGGTACCGGTTGCAGCGCGGCTGCCGCCGCCTGCCCGGTGCTGCCGCGCTGCTGCTGGCGCAGCCAGTCCAGCAGTTCCGGCTTGCGGGCGCGGATCGCGTCAACCAGTTCCGGCGTCATTGCGCCCGGCTGGCCATACACTTTGAGCTGTTCGCCTTCCAATGCCAGGCTGACCTGGCGCTCGATGCACCAGTCCAGCAATTGTTCCAAGGTGTCGCGTTTCATTAAACTGCTTCCTGTACGTTATCGATGGCGCACGCGCAGGGCGGCCTTGCGGGCTGCCTGCAATTCGCTGCGGGGGATTGGGTGTGGCCGGAATGGCCGTGGGGGATTAGCTTGCTCATGCCAGGCACTGTAAGGAATTGGCCTGTTTCGCAACACTGTCAACATTTACAGCCCAAGGCGGCGCACGCTGCGCCGCCCCGGGGTTACCGCCTGAATGATTACAACACGACTTCCTGCACGCTATCGGCCACGGGGGCCTGCAAACGCGCATAGCGCTCACGGTCGGCCGGCGCCGCCCGTTTCTGCTCGGCGCGAGCCGCCATCTGCGCCAGGGTCGGCAACTCGAACGCTTCGCGGATGCTCATTTCAATGCCAAAGCGCTGGCCTATCTCGCCGACCAGGCGCATGAGCAGCAAGGAATGGCCGCCCAGGTCGAAGAAGTTGGCATGCGCGCTCACCCGTTCCGGTGCGACTTTCAGCAAGCCAGCCCATACCTGGGCCATTATCTGCTCGGCCTCGCTACGTGGAGCAACATAGGCCGTGCCCGTGCTTTCGAGCTGCGGCGCAGGCAATGCGCGCCGATCGAGCTTGCCGTTCGGCGTCAGCGGCAAGGCGGGCAGCACGGTGACGGCGGCCGGCACCATATAGTCAGGCAGCACCAGCGCCAGCATGCCGCGCAGCTCCCGTCCCAGTTCGGCCGGCGCACCCTCATAGCCGGCGACCGGCGCCACATAAGCCAGCAGGCGCTGCACGCCCGGCTCGTCTTCGCGCACGATGGCGGCAGCCGCCTGCACCGCCGTGTGCTGGACAAGCTGGGCTTCGATCTCGCCTAGTTCGATGCGGAAGCCGCGCAGCTTGACCTGGTCGTCGATGCGGCCCAGGAACTGCAGTCCGCCGGCCGGCAACTGCCGTACCAGGTCGCCGGTGCGGTAAGCACGCGCCTCCCCGCCGCCCGGCAGGGCAATGAAGCGCTCTGCCGTCAGTTCGGGGCGCTGCCAATAGCCGCGCGCCAGGCCAGGTCCGGCGATCAGCAGTTCACCCGGCACCCCGAGCGGAGCCAGCGCGCCGTCGGCGCCGGCCACGCACATGCGGTAATTCGGCAGCGGCGCGCCAAGCGGCACCTCGGCCATGCCCGGCTCTACGCGCTGGCGGGTAGCCCACACGGTGGCCTCGGTCGGGCCGTACATGTTGTACAGCGCAGCCGGTCCCGCCTGCAGCAGCTCGCCGGCCAGCGCTGCCGGCAACGCTTCGCCGCCGACCAGCATGCCCTGCAGCCTGGCCAGGCTGGCGCGTTGCCCGGGCTCGGCCAGCAGCATGGCCGCCATCGACGGTGTGCATTGCAGATGGGTCACCCCGTGGCGGCGTACCAGGTCGCCGACGCTGGCGACGGCCGGAGCGGCGGCAGCGGCCTGGAAGCGGTCCTTCAGGGCCGCCAGCAACGGCAGGCTGTCCAGCACGCGCTGGGTATCGACCCCGAAGTCGATCAGGCAGGCGATTTCCGACACGCCCAGCGACTGAAGCTGGGCCACCAGGGCGGAGCAGCGCTCCGCAGAGCCGAACAGCGCCGCGCTGCGCGCATAGCGCTGGAAGGCCATCTCGAGGATTGCGTCTGCATCGGGCACCGGGCCGCCCGTCGCCGCCTCGTCGCGGATGGCGTTCAGCAGCGCCAGAGAGGTACCGAGGTAATTCTTGAAAGGGCCATGCACGGCAGCCAGCGCTTCCTCGTCGGTTGCGGCCAGGAAGGTATGCACCATCAACGTGACCTTGCCCTCGCCTTCATGCCCGGCATCACGCCAGGCCTGGCGGTAGACTGCGATCTTTTCCGCCAGCTCGCCCACCGTCTGGCCCAACAGGTGGGTCAGCACGTTGGCGCCCATCTGGCCGGCGCGGCGGAAGGTATGTTCGCTGCCGGCCGCCGTGATCCAGATCGGCGGCATCACCTGCCTGGGCGCCGGGAACAGCTTGACTTCGATTTCCTGGCCGACGCCGTTGCGGCGCCGTATCCCCTGCCCGGACCAGAAGGAACGGAAAGTCTCGACGCCCTCGAACAGCACTTCATGGCGGCGTGCGAAATGCTCCGGCTGCAGCGCGAAATCGTTCGGGTTCCAGCCCGACGCGAAGGCCAGCCCGACGCGTCCCTGCGACAGGTTGTCAATGACCGACCAGTCTTCCGCCACCTTGAGCGGGTCGTTCAGCGGCAGCACGCAACTGCCAGCGCGCACCTGGACCCGGCTGGTGATGGCAGCCACCGCAGCGCCGGTCACACCGGGATTCGGGTACATGCCGCCAAACGAGGCAAAGTGGCGCTCCGGTGTCCAGACGGCAGCAAAGCCATTCTGGTCGGCGAAGCGCGCTCCTTCCAGCAGCAGGCGGTAGATATCGTCCTGCTTCCCTTCGGCAGAACTGGCGAAGTAGAACAGGCTGAAGTCAAGCGGCCCGGCTTGGGCACCGGCGCGCATGCCTTGTTCCGGCGCGACCACCAGGCGTGCGCCCGACAGCAGGCTGCCAAAGATCTCCAGCACCGAGATGTCGAAGGAAATCGCGGTCAAGCCGAGCCACACGGCCTGCGGCCCGCCAAGCATGTCCTGCACGCCGTGCAGGAAATTGACGACGCTGCGGTGCTCGATCATCACGCCCTTCGGCTTGCCGGTCGAACCGGAGGTGTAGATCATATAGGCCAGCTGCGCCTCATCGCCTGCCGGCACGGCGGCCCCGCCGGCAGCCATCGCCTGCTGCACCTCGGGCGCATCGATGCACAGCGCCTGCGCCTTGCCGGGGCCGCAGCGGCCCAGCAGAGAGGTTTGCGTCAGCAGCAGTGCCACCTGGCTGTCCTCCACCATGTAAGCCAGGCGCGCGGCGGGATAGGCGGGATCCAGCGGCAGGTAGGCGGCGCCGGCCTTCAGCACAGCCAGCAGCGCTACCACCATCTGCGCCGAGCGCTCGATGCATACGCCAACCAGTTGGCCGGGCGCGGCGCCGCGTGCCCGCAGCAGCGCTGCCAGCGCATTGGCACGCGCTTCCAGCTCGGCGTAGGTGTAGCGTTCATCGCCGAATTCCAGCGCCACTGCCTGCGGCTGCTGCGCCGCACGCTGCGCGAACAGGCCGTGGATAGTGGCGCCTTCCGGCACCTCGAGCGCCGGGCCTTGCAGGCGCGCCAGTACCTCCGCACGCTCGGCATCGCCCATCATGTCAAGGCGCGCCAGCGTGCATTCGGGATCGGCCAGCACGCTATCGAGCAGCGTTGCGAAATGGCGCCCCATGCGGGCGATCGTGGCAGGGTCGAACAGGGCACTGCTGTACTCGAAGCGCAGCTCAAGCGTGCCATCCGCTTCGGCCACGTTGAGCGCCAGGTCGAACTTGGCAGCTGCCGCTTCGACTTGCAGCGGGTGCATGGCCAGGCCTTGCAGGCTGCGCGCGGCGGCCGGCGCCGTATTCATCGAAAAGAAGATCTGGAACAGCGGGGCATGTGCCGCGCTGCGCGCCGGATTGAGGCGCTCCACCAGCAGTTCGAATGGCACGTCCTGGTGTTCCTGTGCGCCCAGGTTGGCGTCGCGCACCTGCTGCAGGTAGGCCGAGAAAGGCAGGTCGCCGGAAGCGCTGGTTCTCAGCACCAGGGTATTGGCGAAGTAGCCGACCAGCCCTTCCAGTTCGCTGCGCCGGCGGTTCGCTACCGGCGTCCCCAGCACCACGTCCTCCTGCCGGGTATAGCGCGCCAGCATGGCCGAGAACACTGCGTGCAGCAGCATGAAGGGCGTCACGCCCTGCTGTGCCGCAAGGCGTGCCACGCCTGCGGCCGCAGCCGGCGCCAGCCGCTCCGTGTGCAAGGCGCCACGGAAGTCCTGGCGGGCCGGGCGCGGGCGGTCCAGGGCCAGGCCGTGCACCGGCGGCAGCGCCGCCAGCTGCTTCTGCCAGTATGCGAGCTGGCGTTCCAGGCGTTCGCCCGACAGGTACTCGCGCTGCCAGGCAGCGAAATCGGCGTAGCGTACCGGCAGTGGCGCCAGCCCCGCATGCTGCCCCGCAGCCAGCGCCTGGTAATGCTGGATAAATTCGTCGATCAGCAGTGCCAGCGACCAGCCGTCGGCGGCAATGTGGTGCACGTTCACCAGCAGCACGCCGGACGATGCGCTGCTGCGCAGCACCCTGGCGCGCAGCATCAGGCCGGCCGCCAGGTCGAAGTGATGCAAAGCCTCTTCGGTGCAGGCTGCCGCAATGCGCGCTTCACGTTCGGCTGCCGGCAGCGCGCCGAGTTCTTCGCACGCCAGCTCGAAGCGCCAGTCCTCCTGCACCAGCTGCACCGGTTCGCCATCGCGCGTGCCGAACACGGTCCGCAGCGGCTCATGCCGCGCGATGACATTGGAAAATGCCTGCTGCGCGATCGCCGTATCGAAACTGCCTTCGAAAGCCAGCGCGCGGAACAGGTTGTACTGCGCGCTGCCGCCTTCGGCCTGGTCGACGAACCACAGGCGCTGCTGGCTGAACGACAGCGGCAGTGCGCCGCCGCTGCGTTCGAGGCGCCGCAATTCCGGTGCGCCGGGCAGTGGCGCCTGCGCCAGGTGCTGCAGCAGCGCTTCCTTGTGCTGCTTCAGCAGTGCAAACAGTTCCGCTTCCGGTTCCTCGTCATAAAATACTTCCAGTGCACCGTCGCGCACTTCCAGTTCCACGCCCTGCTCCAGGCAGCGGCCAAGCAATTCTTGCAACGTCATCGCATCCCCATTATGGTCAGTTGTCTGGTGCGCGCTCACAGGCTGATCCTGTTCCTGCGCGCCGTTTCTTCGAACACGGAAAATTCGGTGGCCCCGGTGGCCGAATTGATTACGCCCTGGCCGCGCGCTGCCGGCATGCCGCGCACAAAGGCGCCGCTATAGCGCTGGCCGGCATCGAACACGCCCCAGATGAAGGCGTAGTCGCAGGCCACGCCCTGGGCATCGACGCCCGAGGCCAGGTCGGCCGGGCAGAATTCCTGCGCCAGCCAGTCTTCCACGCCAAGGTAGCGCTGCACCACGGCCCGCCACTCGTCCGTCGTGCAGCAGCGGCCTACGTGCACGTCGCGGCCTTGCAGCGAATGCGATTTCTTGACCACGAAGCGTTCGCGTTCAGCCAGCAGCAGTTCGCCCAGCGCATGGCGCTGGCCTTGCCAGGTGACCTGGCCGGCCACCATGCGCGCTGTGAAAGGAATGTGGCGCTGCACGAAATCGCGCTCGGACTGGTCAAGCAGCGGCTGCAGCGCCGGCTCATGCAACAGTGCCAGCAGGGACTTGTTGCCCAGCAGGGTGTACAGAGGGCTGTCCGGCATCACCAGCTTGCCGGACATCTGGGCTGCCGCCAGCCGCATCATGTGCGCGTGCGGCACTTCCTGCCCTTCCGGCGTGGCCAGCAGGATGGCGTCGACCGCCTGTCCCCGGTGGCGCAGGCTGCCGTCCGCTGCGTACTCCAGCTCATTGAAGTCGCTGAAGAAGCGCAGCGCGCGTTGCGGCAGCAGGTGCGGCAGCACGCTGCCGTAGATTGCGCCGTAATGTCCATGCAAGTCGGACTGGCCCGGCCCTGTTTCCAGGTAAAACAGCGCTGTGCCTTGCATCTGCGGCTGGCACGCCATTGCTGCCAGCACCGCCCCGAACAGGCCATCCAGCACCGGACGATGCTGCAGCTCCCAGCGCGCCGTGCCGCCATGCCGCTGCAGCGCCGCCCGGAAGTCAGGCTCCAGCCAGCTCACCTGCCAGCCGCCGATGGTGGAGCCGGCATTCACCTCCAGCAGCTTGAGCGCGCCGCCCGAGTACAGCATGTCGTGCCGCATCAGCGCTTGCGACAGGTCCGGATCGCCCTGGGCCAGCAGTGCATGCAGCAGCGCCGGCGCCTGCAGGTAGGCGGCAAAGCTTTCCGCATCGGCCGGGAACATCAGGCGCAGCGCCTTGTACAGCAGCGGCGCGAGGCCGGCCGAGAAACGCTCGAATTCCGCCACCTGGCCCCGCGACACGATCAGCGGCCAGCTGCTGACCGGATAGCGGTAGTGCCGGATATAGGACGGAAGCTCGGCCCGTCCAAGGTCGATCTGCTCGGCGCGCATGGCCGGCGACGCTCCGATCAGCTCCATCAGCTGCTGGTGGCGCTCGGAATAAAAAAGGCTGTGCATCGTAGTCATCATGTCTCCAGAATCGCGGGCCGCTTACAGGCTGACCCGGTGTCGTGCGGCGCCGCTGCGGCGCACGCTGCCGGCCAGGCGCGCCAGGTCGAGGCGGGCGGCCACGGCCCGGATCGAGCTGCCGGCGAAGAAGTCGCGGTAAGAGAGCTGCACGCCGAACTGGCGTTCGATGCGCACGAACAGCTGCGTGGCCAGCAGCGAATGGCCGCCGATGCGGAAGAAATCGTCCGTCACGCCGATGCCGTCGCGCTGCAGCACTTCCTGCCATAGCGCCAGCAACTGCTGTTCCAGCACGCCTTGCGGCGGTTCGCAGCGGCGGGCGATGCGTCCCTGTCCGGCCGGCGGCAAGCGCTTCTGGTCAAGCTTGCCGTTCTCGTTCAGTGGCAGGGCGTCCAGCAGCTGGAACTCGGACGGCACCATATAGTCCGGCAGGCGTTCGGCCAGGAAGCCGGCCAGCTCGTCCGCCGCCGGCGCCGGGCCGCGTGCCACCACATAGGCTGCCACCGCCGTTTCGCCGGCCGCATCGCGGTAGTCCACCACCGCCGCCTGCGCCACGCCCGGATGCAGGCTGAGCGTGACCTGGATTTCCGACAGCTCGACGCGGAAGCCGCGGATCTTGACCTGGCGGTCGCTGCGGCCAAGGCATTCCACTACGCCGTCCGGCCGGTAGCGGCCGGTGTCTCCGGTCAGGTACAGCATGCCCGCGCCGGCGCCGCCATGGCGGTGCGGCAGGAAGCGCGCTGCCGTCAGTGCCGGATCGTTGTGGTAGCCCAGCGACAGGTAGCGCGCCCTTACCGCGATCTGGCCCATTTCGCCCGGCCCGCACGGCGTCAGGTTCTCGTTCAGCACCAAGAGCTGCACATTACCGATGCCCTGCCCCACCGGCAGCACGTCGGTGCAGTAATGCGCCGCATCGCCGTAGGCTGCCACATCGTGATAGCTGATAGCGCGGCTGGTTTCGGTCGAACCATAGATATTGATCACGCGCATATTCGGCGCGGCCCGGCCGAACTGCGCCAGGTGGGCAGTGGTGATGATCTCGCCCACGAAGAAGGCCATGCGCAGCGAGGGCACCGGGCGTTCGCAGACGCTGGACAGGAAAGTGCCCAGGCTGGGCGTCAGGTGCAGCACCGTCAGCTCGCGCGCCAGCAGCCAGTCGTTGAGCGCGGAGAAGGCCAGGTCCCGTTCTTCCGGCACGCACAGCGCGGCGCCCATGCACAAGGGCGTGAACATGTCGCGGTGCAGCGGGTCGTGCACCAGGCCGGACAACATGCCGAAGCGGTCGTCGCGGTGCAGGCCGAACTGGCGCGCCATCCACGGCATATAGGACGTGAGCGAGGCATGGCGGCCGCGGATGGCTTTGGGCCGGCCCTCGGTGCCTGAAGTGAAGGCGATATAGGCCAGGTCATCGGGGCCGCTGTCGACCGTCAGGAAGCCGGAAGTCGCCATCAGCGGCGCGGCGGCCCGCACCCGCAGACGCGCGCAGCCGATGCGGTCCAGCTGCTGCGCCAGGGCGCCGCCTGTCTCCGGCGTGTCGTTCAGGGTGATGAAGCAGCGTGGTGGCACGCTGTCGACCTGCTGCAGCAGGCGCATCTCGGGCACCGCCTGCGACAGCATCATGAAGGCGGCGCCGGCTTTCAGCACGGCCAGCGTGGCAATCACCAGGGCGTCGCTGCGTTCGGTCAGGATCGCCACCACGTCGCCGCGCCCCACGCCCAGCTCGCGCAGCTGAAGGGCGTAGGCATTGGCCATGCGCTGCAACTGGCCGTAGCTCCAGTCACGGTCGCTGCAGGCCAGGGCCAGGCGTTCCGGCCAGCGCTGGGCCACCGCGTCGAACTTGCACTGTACGGCGCCGCTCCATTCGCATGCCAGCGGCGCGCGATAATCGGGCAGCGCAGCCTGTGCCAGCAGCGGCGGCACGGCGGCGCCCGCCGCCGCGCCGGTGGCCGGAGCCCGCAAAGCGTAGTCGCCGCAGCGTACGGCCGGCGCCAGCGCCACCTGCTCCAGCAGGAACAGGTATTGCGCCAGCAACAGTTCCACGTCGCGCCGGTCCAGCAGCTGCGCGTTGAAGCTGGCGCGCAAGTCGACGCCGTCGTCGTCCTCGCTGGCGTATACGGTCAGGTTGAACTTGGCGTCCAGCCGTTCCAGGTGCGGCGCCGCCTCGCTGAACAGCTGACGGCCGTCGCGGCTGCGCTGCAGGTTCAGCATGTTGAAGAACACCTGGAACAGCGGCGTGCTGTCGGCGCTGCGCTGCGCACCGCAGGCGTCCAGGATGCGCTCGAACGGCAGTTCCTGCTGCGCCAGCACGCGTTCGGAATTCGCCACTTCGGCGGCCAGGTGCTGCTCGAACGGCTGTTCCAGCGCAAGCCGGCTGCGCAGCGGCAGGTTGTTGAGGAACAGGCCTGGCATGCCGGCACTGCCGCCCAGCTGGCGGCCTGTCACCGGGATGCCGATGTTCAGGTCACGCTCGCCGCTGACGCGTCCCAGCAACAGCGCCAGTGCGGCATGCAGCACGTTGAACAGCGCGCCGCGCTGGCGGCGTGCCAGTGCCTGCAAGGCATCGCGGGTGGCTGCCGGCACGCGTGCCCGCAGCACCTGCCCTGCCGCTCCCTTGCGCTGCGCTGCCGGCGCCTGGAACGGCAACGCAAGCTGGCCCGCGCTGCCGGCCAGGTAGTCGCGCCAGAACGCAGCCTGCTGCCCCGCTTGCGGCGAGGCCAGGAAACGCTGCTGCCATGCCACATAATCGCGGTATTGCAGCGGCGCCTCCTGCGCCGCTGCCGGGGCGTCGTAGGCCTCCATCAGTTCGTCGAAGAACAGTACCAGCGACCAGCCGTCTGCAATGATGTGGTGGATATTCAGCTGCAGCACGCTTTCGCCCGGCGCACTGTGTACCAGCAGCAGCGAGAATGGCGCCGGCTGCCCCAGGTCAAAGCCTTGCGCGGCATGGGCGGCAAGCACTTCGCGCAATGCAGCGGCCCTGCCTGCCTGCGTGGCAGGCTGCAGGCGCGCCTGGCAAAGCTGCGGCGCCGCCTCGGCATGCACCCGCTGGCGCGGCGTGCCGCCGGCGTCGAGGTGGAAGCTGGTGCGCAGGATCTCGTGACGCCCACACAGCGCCTGGAGTGCGGACTGCATCCGTGCCGCATCGAGTTCGCGCGGCAGCGTGATGGCGCCGGTAATCAGGTTGCCGGCGTCCCCCATCTGTTCGCTGAACCAGATGCGCTGCTGCGCCAGCGACAGGCTGCCATCGGTGGTGCTGCCGGCACGCAGTCCCTGCGGCGCTTCGGCCGGCGTGCGCTGCGCCAGCAGTTGCGCCAGCTGGGCCACCGTCGGCGCGGCAAACACGTCGCGCACCGACAGCGCCATGCCATGGCGCTGCGCCGCCTGGTGGATCATCTGCGTCAGCAGCAGTGAATGGCCGCCGATCTCAAAGAAGTTGGCGGCGGCGCTGACCGGGCCGCAACCAAGCAGTTCCTGCCACAGGGCCGCCAGGCGCTGTTCCGTCTCGCCCTGCGGCGCAACCCAGGCCTGTCCTGCTGCCGCATCGGGTGCCGGCAAGGCACGCTTGTCGATCTTGCCGTTCGGTGACAGCGGCATCGCGTCCAGCAGCACAAAGGCGCCCGGCACCATGTATTCGGCCAGCACCGTGCGCAGCTGCGCACGCAGCGCTGCCGTCACGGCCGCGCCGTCGAAGCCTTCTTCCTGCGCGCCGTGCGCCACCACATAGGCCACCAGCGCCTGGGCGCCAGGCTCGCCGCGCGCCACCACCACCGCTTCCCGCACCTGCGGCTGGCGCGCCAGCTGCGCTTCAATTTCTCCCAGTTCGATGCGGAAGCCGCGGATCTTGACCTGGTCGTCCGAACGTCCCAGGAAGGCCAGCTTGCCGTCCGGCAGCCAGCGCACCATGTCGCCGGTGCGGTACATGCGCTGGCCAGGCTCGCCGCAGAACGGATCGTCCAGGAAGCGCTCGGCCGTCAGGGCCGGCCGCTCCAGGTAGCCGCGCGCGACGCCGGCGCCGCCGATGTACAGCTCCCCCACCGCGCCCACCGGCTGCAGCGCGCCGCCCGGCGACAGCACGTACAGGCGGGTGTTGGCCACGCCGCGCCCGATATCGGGCACGCCGTCCAGCGGCATGTCGAAGCGGCTCCAGGTCGAATAGGTCGTGTCTTCCGACGGGCCATACAGGTTGTACACCGGACGCTGCGGCGCCTGCGCCAGCAAGGCATTGACCAGCTTGCCCGCCAGCGGTTCGCCGGCCAGGTTGATGGCCTTGACCGATGCCGGGATCGCGTCGCGTTCCAGCAGCACCTTGATGGCCGATGGCACCGTGTTGACCAGGCTGACGTCCGGCTGCTGCTCCAGCAGCGCCAGCGCATCGCGCACCAGCACCACCGCATGGCCCCAGGCCAGCGGCACGAACAGCTCGAACACGGACAGGTCGAAGTTGAGCGAAGTGCTGGCCAGCACGCTGCGCAGTTCCTCGCCGCTGAAACTGTCGCGTGCCCACTGCAGCAGGGCTACCGTGTTGCGATGCCGGATCGCCACCCCTTTCGGCACCCCGGTGGAACCGGAGGTGTAAATCAGGTAGGCCAGGTGCTCTGGCGTCACCGTTACGGATGCCAGGCGGCCGTCGCTGCAGCCGGCCAGCGTGGCAGGCTGATCCAGGCACAGCGCCATGTCCGGCGGCACCGGCACGCTGTCGAGCAGCCAGCTCTGGGTCAGCACCGTGCGTGCGCCGCTGTCTTCCAGCATCGCTTGCAGCCGCGCTGCCGGGTAGGCCGGGTCGAGCGGCAGGTAGCAGCCGCCCGCCTTCAGGATGCCCAGCAGGCCGGCCACCATGTCCGGCGTGCGCTCCATGCATACCCCGACCGGCACGTCGGGACCGACGCCGGCCGCGCGCAGGCGATGGGCGATGCGGTTGGCGCGCCTTTCCAGTTCGCCGTAGCTGATGGTCTCGCCGTTGCAATGCAGGGCCGGCGCTTTCGGGGTGGCAGAAGCCTGGGTTTCGAAAAGCTGGTGGATGCAGCGCTGCGGATAAGGCGCCGCCGTATTGTTCCACGACGCCAGCAGAACCGCATCGCGCTGCGCCAGCAGCGGCAGCGCGTCGACGCGGGCCTGCGGCGCCGCCGCGACCGCAGTCAGCAGCACCGCAAAGCTGTCGGCCAGGCGCGCCACGGTGGCGGGAAGGAACAGGCTGTCGGCATAGGTCCATTCAAGCACCAGTCCATCTTCGCCTTCGGTGGCGGACAGTTCCAGGTCGAACTTGGCCAGCACCTGCTCCGGCTCGTGACGGCGCACCTGCAGCCCCGGCAAATCCAGCGCAGCCGGTACGGTGTTATGCAATGCGAACAGCACCTGGAACAGGGGCGCGTGCGCCAGGCTGCGCACCGGCTGCACGGCTTCCACCAGCTGCTCGAACGGAAGGTCCTGGTTGGCATAGGCATCGAGCAGCGTGCCGCGCGCCTGGCGCAGCAGCGCATGGAAGTCGCCTTGCAGCGCGACCTCGGTGCGCAGCACCAGGGTGTTGACGAACAGGCCCACCAGGCCTTCCAGCTGCTGCTGGCGGCGGCCGGCAACCGGGCTGCCGATCACGATGTCGTTCTGGCCGCTCCAGCGTGCCAGCAGCAGCGCAAAGGCGCTGTGCAGCACCATGAACAGCGTGGCTCCGTGCTCGTGCCCAAGCGCCTTCAGGCGCGCGAGCAGAGCCGGGCTCAATGCCTGGCGGTAGCGGCGTCCGCTGAACTGCTGCTGCGCGGGGCGGGCGAAATCGAGCGGCAGGCTGTGCACCTGTGGCATGCCCGCCAGCTGGCCGCGCCAGTATTCGAGTTGCGGCGCCAGCGCACCGGCATCCTGCTGCGCCAGCCAGCTGCCGTAATCGGCATACTGCAACGGCAAGGAGGCAAGGCAGGCCTCCCGTCCGCCGGCGCGCGCGGCATACAGCTCGCCGAATTCGCGCATGATGATTGCCAGAGACCAGCCGTCGGCTGCGATGTGGTGCAGCGTGACCAGCAGCATATGCCTCTGCGGCGCCAGCGCCACCAGCGTGGCACGCAGCATCAGGTCGCGCTCCAGGTCGAACGGCTGCTGCGCTTCCGCCGCCATCAGGCGTTCCAGCGCGGCATGCTGCTCGGCCCCGGCCAGCGCCTGCAAGTCATGCCAGCCCAGCTCCAGCCCCGCCGCCGGGGCAATGCGCTGGCGCGGGCCGGCGCCGTCGGTGAGGTAATTGGTGCGCAGCACTTCGTGGCGCTGCACCAGTTCATCCAGGGCCCAGGCCAGCGCGCCGCGATCGAGCTCGCCGTCCAGCGCCAGCGCGGCCGGCATATTGTATTGCGCACTGCCCTGCTCCATCTGGTCGATGAACCACAGGCGCTGCTGCATCGGCGACAAGGGCAGTGCCTGGTCGCGCGGTACCGGCTGCAGCGGCAAGGCGCGGCGCGGCTGCAGGCGCTCGACCTGGCGTGCCAGGGCATCCAGGCGCGGCGCCTCGAAGATGGCACGCAGCGGCAGTTCGACCTGCCATTGCGCGGCCACTGCGGCGGCCAGGCGGGTTGCCAGCAGCGAGTGGCCGCCGATTTCAAAGAAGTTGGCGGCGGCGCTGACCGGGCCGCAACCAAGCAGTTCCTGCCACAACGCGGCCAGGCGCTGTTCCGTCTCGCCCTGCGGCGCAACCCAGGCCTGTCCTGCTGCCGCATCGGGTGCCGGCAAGGCACGCTTGTCGATCTTGCCGTTCGGTGACAGCGGCATCGCGTCCAGCAGCACAAAGGCGCCCGGCACCATGTATTCGGCCAGCACCGTGCGCAGCTGCGCACGCAGCGCTGCCGTCACGGCCGCGCCGTCGAAGCCTTCTTCCTGCGCGCCGTGCGCCACCACATAGGCCACCAGCGCCTGGGCGCCAGGCTCGCCGCGCGCCACCACCACCGCTTCCCGCACCTGCGGCTGGCGCGCCAGCTGCGCTTCAATTTCTCCCAGTTCGATGCGGAAGCCGCGGATCTTGACCTGGTCGTCCGAACGTCCCAGGAAGGCCAGCTTGCCGTCCGGCAGCCAGCGCACCATGTCGCCGGTGCGGTACATGCGCTGGCCAGGCTCGCCGCAGAACGGATCGTCCAGGAAGCGCTCGGCCGTCAGGGCCGGCCGCTCCAGGTAGCCGCGCGCGACGCCGGCGCCGCCGATGTACAGCTCCCCCACCGCGCCCACCGGCTGCAGCGCGCCGCCCGGCGACAGCACGTACAGGCGGGTGTTGGCCACGCCGCGCCCGATATCGGGCACGCCGTCCAGCGGCATGTCGAAGCGGCTCCAGGTCGAATAGGTCGTGTCTTCCGACGGGCCATACAGGTTGTACACCGGACGCTGCGGCGCCTGCGCCAGCAAGGCATTGACCAGCTTGCCCGCCAGCGGTTCGCCGGCCAGGTTGATGGCCTTGACCGATGCCGGGATCGCGTCGCGTTCCAGCAGCACCTTGATGGCCGATGGCACCGTGTTGACCAGGCTGACGTCCGGCTGCTGCTCCAGCAGCGCCAGCGCATCGCGCACCAGCACCACCGCATGGCCCCAGGCCAGCGGCACGAACAGCTCGAACACGGACAGGTCGAAGTTGAGCGAAGTGCTGGCCAGCACGCTGCGCAGTTCCTCGCCGCTGAAACTGTCGCGTGCCCACTGCAGCAGGGCTACCGTGTTGCGATGCCGGATCGCCACCCCTTTCGGCACCCCGGTGGAACCGGAGGTGTAAATCAGGTAGGCCAGGTGCTCTGGCGTCACCGTTACGGATGCCAGGCGGCCGTCGCTGCAGCCGGCCAGCGTGGCAGGCTGATCCAGGCACAGCGCCATGTCCGGCGGCACCGGCACGCTGTCGAGCAGCCAGCTCTGGGTCAGCACCGTGCGTGCGCCGCTGTCTTCCAGCATCGCTTGCAGCCGCGCTGCCGGGTAGGCCGGGTCGAGCGGCAGGTAGCAGCCGCCCGCCTTCAGGATGCCCAGCAGGCCGGCCACCATGTCCGGCGTGCGCTCCATGCATACCCCGACCGGCACGTCGGGACCGACGCCGGCCGCGCGCAGGCGGTGGGCGATGCGGTTGGCACGCCGTTCCAGTTCGCCGTAGCTGATGGTCTCGCCGTTGCAATGCAGGGCCGGCGTTTCCGGCGTGGCCGCTGCCTGGTCTTCAAAGAGCGCGTGGATGCAGCAATCGGGATACGCGCTCGGCGCCGGGTTGAAGCTGTGCAGCAGCGCCAGTTCCGCCGGCGGCAGGATGTCCAGTGCAGCAAGCGGCGTGCCGGCCAGTTGCGCCAGGCCGGCCAGCAGGTGCTGCCAGCGCGCCAGCAGCAGGTCCATGTCGGCCGCAGCAAACCAGGCCAGGTTGTAATCGAACTGGAGTTCCACCGGCAAGCCGCTGCCGTATTCCCACACGGTCAGCATCAGCGGCGTCGCCTCATGGTGGTGGCTCAGGTAGAACAGGCTGGCCGGCTGGCCATCGAGCGCGAGCTTGCTATCCAGGCGCAGGTAGTTGAAACCGGCCTGGTACAGGCCCCGCGCACCATCGCGCAGGCCGAGGTCGCGCACCAGCTGGCCCAGCGGATAGCGCTGGTGGCGCAAGTGGCGGCGCTGCTGCGCAGCCAGCTCCTGCACCAGGGCGCCGAAAGTCTGCCCGCCATCGGCGCGCACACGCAATGGCGACACGCTGGTGAACACGCCCAGTGCCTGCTTTTGTGCGTGGGCACTGCGGTTGTGCACCGGCAGGCCCAGGATGAATTCGTCACGGCCGCAGGCGCGTTGCAGGTAGGCTGCCAGCAGCCCGAGGAATACTTGCGGCACGCCGACGCCGAGCTGCTGCGCCAATGCGGCCACGGCAGCGAATTGTCCGGGCTCCAGCGCCAGCACGGCACGGCCGCTGCGCCCGCCCTGCCCCATGCCGGCGGCCGGCGCCAGCAACGGCTCGGGCAAGCCGGCCAGCTCCTGCCGCCAGTAGCTGCGGTCGGCAGCGCAGCGCGCGCCATCAAGGTAGGCGCGGTCGCCAGCGCTCACCTCATGCCACGACAGGGCCTGCGCCACCTCGGCGCCGGCGTAAGCCTGGCCCAGGCGCGCCGCCCAGTTGGCAAAGCCCCAGCCATCCATCGCCAGGTGGTGGGCGCAGCCCACATACCAGAATTCGTCGTCGGACAGCTTGAGCAGCGCGGCGCGGAACAGCGCGGCGTTCTCGACCGGCATGGCACGCTCGAACAATTGCGACAGCCAGGCGCCGGCCGCCTGCTGCGGCGCTGCTTCCGCGCTGAAGTCATGCAGTGGCAGCGCCGTATCGCGCTCGGGGCTGATGTACTGCGCCGGCTGCCCATCCTGCTGCACCACGCGGATGCCGAAGGCGTCATGCGCCGCCACCAGTGCGGCATGGGCTTGCGCCAGGCGCACCGGGTCGAGGCGGCCGAAGCGGATGTAGCCGCCCACGTTGTACAGCGGGCTGTGCGGATGGTGCAACTGGTCGTAATAGATGTCGGCCTGGGTCAAGGTCAGGGCGAACGCGGCTTGCACGGTCATGTGTGTCATGGTCTGGGACTCGCAGGAAATGGTTCAGGCGGCGGCAGGCAAGGCCATGGCCTGGCGCCGCTCTTCGGCGCTGACGGTGTGGGTGCGTGCAACGCGTCCTTCCTCCATCACGACGATCCGGTCGGCGACGTGGAAGTAGCGGTCGTCGTGGCTGATGACCACAATGGCCTTGTTGCGCGCCTTCAGTTCAGGCAGCAGGCGGTGATAGAACACCTGCTTGAAGACGGGGTCCTGGTCGGCCGCCCATTCATCGAACAGGTACAGCGCCTTGTCTTCCAGGAAGGCAACCAGCAGCGCCAGCCGCTTTTTCTGGCCATCGGACAGGGCCAGCGTGGAGAAGCGCCCGTCCTTGACGCTGACCTTGTGCTGCAGCTGCAGCAGCGCCAGGTACTCGTCGATGCGCTCCTGCATGCCGATGCCGCCCACGCCCAGCAGGCGGTCGAACAGGTGGTAATCGGTATAGATGGCGCTGACCTGCTCGCGGCAGGCCAGCAGGCTGTCGCGGTCAAGCGGCGTGTCGCCGAAGCGGATGGCGCCCTGCTGCGGCAGGTAGTGCAGCGTAATCAGCTTGGACAGCGTGGACTTGCCGGAACCATTGCCGCCCACCACGAATACGATTTGCCCGCGCGGCAGCTCCAGGTCGACCGGGCCAAGGCGGAAACCTTCGCCGTCGCCGCGCGCTGCGTGCTGGTAGCACACGCCTTCGAAGCGCACGCTGTCCCAATGCAGGGCAGGACGCTCCGCCTCATTGGCATCCTCCTCCGGCAGTTCGGCCAGGATCTGGTTCACCTTGTTCAGCGAAACGCGCGCCACCACGATTTGCGGGATGTAGTTCAGGATGCTGGTCACCGGGCCGGTCACATACAGCAAGGCCATGATCACGCCCAGCAGCTCGGTGTTGCTGACGGCGTGGTAGTTGATGAAGATGTAGGTGATGGCGCCGATCACGAAGAAGCTGATCAAGTCGCCGTAGTTCATGGCGGCGCGCACGATGGTGAAGCCGCGCTTGTCGAGTTCCAGGATCTGCTGCTCATTGGCCAGCAGCAGGTCGCGGAAGAAAGCATGGCGCTTGCGCGCATTGAGCTTGAGTTCCTTGGCGCCCTGGATCAGGCCGCGGATCGATTCCTGCAATTCGTCGGCCACGTGGCGCGACCGCGTGAAGTAGCGGTTGCCGAAGTACATCGGCACCTGGTAGCTCACCACGCCGAACACGATGGCGCCCATCACGAACCAGAACACGGCAGCGTTCATGTACAGCAGGAAGCCCAGCATGCCGACCAGGGTCACCACGGCGATCAGCAGGTCGGGCAGCATGCGGGCGCCCATCACGATGCGGGCCACGTCGGTGGTCAGGGCCGCAATCAGCTTGGGCGCGCCCATGCGCTCCAGCTCCACCAGCGGCGCGCGCGAAACACGGTGATAGATGCGGATGCGCAGGTCGGTCGCCACGTCCATCGAAATGCGCAGCAGGCCGATCTGCGATATGGAGCGCGCCAGCAGGATAAACACGCAGGTGGCGAGGAAAGCGCCGGCAAAGCGGTATTGCGCCACCTCGAAGCCGAGGAAGGTGTACAGCTCCGCGCCGGCGCTGGCGAAACGGTCGCCGTCCGGCGCCACGCTGTTCAGCACCAGGGGAATCAACAGCGCGTAGCAGATGCCGGCCAGCGCCCCCAGCACGATCGACAGGAACACCTGGTTGGGCGCCTTGCGGGTAAATGCATCAAACAGTGTCATTTCATTTTCCTTGCACGGGATTGGGGGTCAGGGCCAGCACGCTGCCCTTGGCGGCGCCGGCCTCGGCCAGGCTGCGGTACTGCGTGGCGCCGATCATGTCGTCGTAGTGCCTGCTCAGCGGATGGCCCGACTGGCCGGTGGAGTTGAGGTACAGGTGCGGGCCGGCGCCCGGCTCCATCACTTGCCGGAAGGCGGCGCCAAAGCCTTGCACATAGCCTTTGGATGCCTGGAAGCTGGCGTTGGCCACGCTGACGGTGGCCGGCGCGCCGCCGCTGGCCAGCTGGCGGCCGTACACCAGGTCCATCAGCTTGACGTCGCTGAACGGCATGTGGCGGAAGTGGATGGCATGCACGCTGCCCCAGCGCCAGTCGTCCATGTCGCGGCCGGCCAGCTTCTGCAGTTCGTCCAGGGCGCTGTCGAGGGATTTGGAAAGTGCGGCATCGCAGTTGCCCGCCACCGGCTGGCGGCACCACAGCGCTTTCTGCGCGCCCAGCGCTTCGGCCACGGTGGCGGCGCCGGCGTTGGCGGCGGCCGCGCCGAGCAGTCCTTGCTGCACTTCGTGGTTCCAGAAGCCGCGCAGGCTGGGGCCGAACAGTTCGCTGCGCAAGTGGCTGGTCCAGGCCCAGTAGATGGCTGCGGCCTGGCTATCCTTGCCCATCACGCCATCCCAGCGCGCCAGCAAGGCCAGCGCGCGCTTCTGGCGTTCGTTGCGGCCCTGGTAGGCCGTCAGCAGCGGCAGCAGCTGGCGCGCCTCGAGGTTCAGCAGGTCGCCCTGCATGTGTTCCATGGTGGCCGGGGTCATCTTGCGCCCTGCCGCCACTTCGGCAGCCAGCATCTGCTCAATGCGCGCAGCACGCGCCGGTGGCGCCCAGTCGCCGGTGATGAAGTAAGGGTAGTCGTCGCCGGCCACCTTGTTGTTGGCCGAGACCAGGTAGCCGCGCTCCGGATTCAGCGCGTGCGGCATCGCTTCCGGCGGAATGTAGCCAGTCCAGCGGTAATCGCCCGACCAGCCCGGCGCCGGCAGCGCCCCCTGGCCGGCAGCACGCACCGGCACGCGGCCAGCGCCGGCATAGCCGATGTTCCCTGCCTGGTCGGCATAGACCAGGTTCAATGCGGGCGCCACATGGAAGCGCAGCGCGGCGCGGAAGCTGTTCCAGTCGCGTGCGCGGTTGATATTGAAGAATGACTCGTAGGTAGTATCGCCCTCTTCCAGCGCGGTCCAGCGCAGTGCCAGCGGCTGGTCGAAGCTGCCCACCACGTCGCCCACCAGCACGCCATGGACCGACTCGCGCACCTGGATGCGAAGCGGCGCCACCGGTTCGCGCAAGGCATGCGGGAACTCGGCTCGCACGCGCACGGTCTCGGTGCGGGTATCGAACCGGCGCCACTCCTTGCCGTCCTGGTAGCGCGCAGCGTCATGCGGATCGATGCGCTCGAAGTACAGGTCCTGCGCATCGGCCATCATATTGGTGCCGCCCCAGGCGATGTCGCGGTTCTTGCCGAACACCACCACCGGCATGCCGGGCAGGCTCATGCCGGCCACCTGCAGCCCGGGGCTGTGCTGGCTGACGGCGTACCACAGCGAGGGCAGCTGCAGGCCCATATGAGGGTCGTTGGCCAGCAGCGGCTTGCCGTCTGCCGTGAGGCGGCCCGCGACCACCCAGGCATTGCTGCCCACTGCACGCCCGCCGATCTGCAGCTGCTCCTGCAAGGACTGCTGTAGCTGCGACAGCCCTGCCAGCTGGCGCCCGGCCTGTTCGCCGGCGCGCACCGTGACCGGCGCCTGCGCCGGATAGCCGGCGTACAGGGATTTCATCTGTGCCGCATCAAGCACCTGGGCCGCGGCGTAGCGCTCCAGCTCCTGGTCCAGGTTGCCAGCCAGCTGCAGCGCGAACAGCTTGACCAGGGCCAGCGAATCGGTCGGCTCCCAGCGCGCGGGCTGCACGTCCAGCGCCAGGAATTCCGGCGGCAGTGCCTGCCCCTGCGCCAGCCAGGCGTTGACGCCGGCAGCATAGGCTTCGAGCGAAGCGCGCGCCTCGCTGCCCAGCGCCGGCAAGGATTTCTCCGCCGCGCGGTACAGGCCCAGGGTACGCAGCCAGACGTCCTGCTTGACCGTCTTGCGGCCGAAGACTTCAGACAGCCGCCCTTGCGCCGTGCGGCGCTGGACTTCCATCTGCCACAGGCGGTCCTGCGCATGCGCATAGCCCATGGCGAAGTAGACGTCGTGCGCACTGCCGGCGCGGATGGCGACCGCGCCGTCGCGGTCACGGGTGAGCGTGGTTTCGCCGTCCAGGCCACGCACCTGCAGGCGGCCTTCGTCCTGCGCGCGGCTTGACTGCAGGTGCAGCAGCAGCGCCGTGGCGCCGGCAACGAGCGGCAGCAGGACAAGAAGGGTGAAACGGCTTAACAGGGGATAGTTTCGGAACACAATGTGCCTTCACAGTACTTGGTCATGCCAAGCACTGTAAGGACTTGCCGTCTGCCGCAACACTGTCAACATTTACAGCCCGCAGCGCCACGCCGGTGCACAGCGTGTGCGGGTCGAGCCAGAAGAAGCGCACCGGCACCAGCTGGCCGCGCTCCAGGCCTGGCGCCAGGTCGGCGACACAGCGCAGCAGCAGCACACCGGCAGCCGGCGCAATCGCGCAAGCATGCGCATCCTCGAAACCGATATAACGCCCGAGGCGATGGAAGGCCGCCTTGAAAAAACTTTCCTTGGCCGAGAACGCCAGTGTCAGCAAGGCTTCCTGCGGCAGCCGCGGTGCGCCCTGCATCAGCCAGGCCAGCTCCTGCTGCGTGACCGCGCTGCCCAGCAGCCATTCACGCGCATCGGCCGCCACCAGCGATTCAATGTCGATGCCGACCCCGCCCCAGTCCGTGCGCGGCGCCACCAGGGCTGCCGCATGGCTGGCCGTGTGGCTGATGCTGCCTTGCAGCCCGGGTGGCCAAAGCGGCTCGCGCCACGCCCCGCTGTCCACGCGATAGTTGCGCCAGCCGAAGGGCGTCAGCGCAGCCGCTGCGCACAGGCGCCCCGCCAGGTACTCGGCCTGGCGCGCACGCACGCTGCGCTGCAGCTCGGGCGGGAAAGCGATGGCATGGTGTTCAAAAAGGGACGGCAGGTAGACCGCACCGTCATAGCGCCCGAGCACGAATGGGAGCGCTTGCCCGCTGGTGGGCATGCTGTGGGCCGACAGCTCGATGAAGGCGCGGCCCGCGCCTGTCAGGGATGGTGGGAACATGCTCAGCATTACACCGCAAACGCGGCGCGGCCGGCACTGTCAGTGTTGACAGCGCCCTAGAGCAGCCGCAGCATGGCGGCCTTGATCACGCCGGCGGTCTTGTTGGCAGCGCCCAGTTTCTCGAGGGCATTATTGACGTGGAAATTGACGGTGCGTTCCGAGATGTTCATGATCTCGCCCACTTCTCCCGAGGTCTTGCCGTCGGCAGTCCAGCGCAGCACTTCGATCTCGCGCTGGGTCAGCACCGGCGCCTCGACCGCCGCCCTGGCAGACACCAGGCGCGCCATCCCTTCATGGGCCACCTGCACCAGCCAGGTCATTTTCAGCGACTGCGCGCGCAGTTCAGACTGGCTGAGCGGGTCATGCGAACGGGCCAGGGTCAGCAGCCCGCCCACGCCCTTGGCGTCATAGGACGACTGGGCCCAGCCCACCCGCAAGCCGTGGGCGTGCGCGTCGTCCCAGAATGTGGGATTGGCCTTGAACAGGTCCTCGGTCCAGACCAGCGGCAGCACCGATTGCATACCGTGCGCCACTGTCGGGTCAGATGCCAGATAATTCTGTTCAGCATAGCGCTGCTGCCAGGCGCTCGAATAATTATTGCGCAGGTAGGTCTTGGGATTGGTCAGCGGCAAAGGCATGCGCAGACCATAGGCACAATAATCAAAGCCAAGGCTGCGGGCAGCTGCCTCCAGCACGGCAAAAAGCTGTTCTTCTGTCTGGGCAGTTAACAACGCCTGTAGCTGGCCTTCCTGCCAGTCGGAAAAATCCACCTCGCCCTCCTTCCAAAACTGACGTTACGTCAGTGAATCACTTATCGATCATAACGAGAAAATGACGCCTGTCCGCAGTTTTTCGCAACATTTTCAGCCTGACAACAGAAATACAACGAACGTAACTGTCAAAGTTGACAGTTGCTTTTCTGCGCTACCCGGCTTCAAATATCGAAACAAGACCCCGACGACGGGCAAATTTCTTTCTAGAAAGCCTAGACAACATGTTTGACACGGCTGATCTCCGCATGCCCTTCCAGGCGCTGCAACAGCGCTCCCTGGAGCATTTGATTTCTGGTCTCGACGAAAACGACATGCCACCGCCGAGCGGCGAGGCGGCCATTCCCTGCCAACTGAGCGGCTATACGGAATGGGTCAGCCAAGAGCAGCCCGCGCTGACTATCGGCTGGGACTGGGAGCTGCTCGCCGGCCTGGACAAGATTGCACTGCGCCGCGTGGGCCAACCACGCAGCAATATCTGCCTGAGTGTCCAGCCCGGCGGAGGCTGCGACTGGCCGCAGAGCGACGCCTTGCTCAGTCGCTTCGTCGATGGTTACAATTGGCAAGATGAAACACTGCTGAATATTCAATCACGCTACCAAGCGTGATCCCGCCGCCCCCGCACCGCACCGGCTGTGCGGTATCAAGCTTTTCCTTGGCAACAACATGCTAGCTTTATCACACGACGGTTACATCCGCATGACCCTGCTCCAGCTGCAGGGCATTCCCTTGCGACATCTCTTATCGGGCCTGGATGAGGATTGTTCAGCCACCATCGCCGGCTACACAGAATGGCTGAGTGACGGACAGCCAGCCATCACGCTGGGCTGGGATTGGTGCATGGTCGGCCATGCCAAGCTGCAGCGGGTCGACGAGCCGCGCAGCAACCTGATGCTGGTGGACGAGGCCGGGCGCGACCTCGGTTTCGACGCGACGCTGGCGGCGCTGGCGGGCTTTGTTGACCAGATGGATTGGCAAAAAACCACACTTTCAGCTTTGGAGGAGCGATATTCGGGCTAAGCCCCTGTGCACGATTGCCCACCGGACTGTCAGAATTTACAGTTCCAGCGCAGCGTTAAAAATAGTTCAATGACAGCTCACATCAACAGTACTCTTCTTTCCGGAGCAGGGCATGAATCGAATCGCGGGCAGCAGCAACACCATTGGCAAGCAACTGTATACGCAAGTCGCACATTACCGCCACAAGGTCTTTATCGAGATGCTGGGCTGGGAGCTGGAAACGCGCAACGGCGAAGAACTTGACCAGTTCGACCGTCCCGACACGCTGTACGTGGTATCGCAGGACGACGATGGCAACGTCAACGGCTGCGCCCGCTTGCTGCCGACCAGCCAGCCTTACCTGCTGGGAGAAATCTTCCCGCAACTGATGAATGGCGCAGAAGTGCCGCGCAGCGACGAAATCTGGGAACTGTCGCGCTTTGCCGCAGTGGATTTCAACAGCCGCACCATGTCCGCGCTGTCGCAGTTCTCTTCAGAAGTAGCTGTTGAACTGCTGAAAGAATCGATTGCTTTCGCTGCAGCCAACGGCGCCAAGCGCCTGATTACGGTATCGCCGATTGGCATCGAACGCCTGCTGCGCCGTGCCGGCTTCCGCGCCCACCGCGCCGGACCACCGATGATCATCGACGGCCACCCTATCTTTGCCTGCTGGATCGAAGTCGCCTGAACGCGGTTTCAATCAACCCCTGCAACGACTACCGGAACGGCCCGCGGCAACGCAAATTGCCGCGGGTCCCGGCACCCCGCCTGGCCCCAGGAAAAACGCCTGCGATGGCCCTGTTCGGGCAGCTGCGCCGAGACTATGATCGGGCAACACCCTTCGACGCCGGCATATCCCCATGAAAACTGCATGCATTGCGCTTCTGGTCTTCTTCGCCTGCATCGGCGCCCCCGCAGCGGCTGCACCAGTCAGCGACGGCCAGCAGGACTTCAATTGGGAACTGGGGAAATGGGAAACAAAGCTGCGGCGGCTCAAACAGCCGCTTAGCGGCAGCCACGAATGGCTCGAATATGCAGGCACCACGACCGTCACGCCCCTGATGGGAAAACGGGCAAATATCGTCGAATTTGACGTACAAGGTGCTGCCGGGAGGATCGCCGGCGTGTCGCTTCGCCTGTACCAGCCGGCTTCCGGGCAATGGAGCCTTCACTTCGCGAACCTCGCCAACGGCGCAATGACAGAGCCAGTGCAAGGCAGCTTCCAACAGGGGCATGGGACGTTCTTCGGCCAGGATACGCTGAATGGCCGCAAGATCATGGTGCGCTTCCTGATCATTCCAGTCAGCGCGGACCAATGGCGCTTCGAGCAGGCCTATTCCGCCGATGAGGGAAAAACCTGGGAGGACAACTGGATCGCAATAGACACGCGCCAGCCGCCCTCCCCTTCGACCCGGCCTTAGCGCTTGCGAGGCGGCGGCAGGTCGGTGCAGACGCCTTCGTAGGCTTCTGCGGCCATGCCGATCGATTCACCCAGGGTTGGGTGCGGGTGGATCGTCTTGCCGATGTCGATGCCGTCGGCGCCCATCTCGATTGCCAGGGCAATTTCACCGATCATGTCGCCGGCGTGGGTGCCGACAATGGTGCCGCCGATGATACGGTGGGTTTCCGCGTCGAACAGCAGCTTGGTGAAGCCTTCGTCACGGCCATTCGCAACAGCGCGGCCGCTGGCTGCCCATGGGAAGTGGCCCTTCTCGACCTTGATGCCCTTGGCTTTCGCTTCATCTTCGGTAATGCCGGCCCATGCCACTTCCGGATCGGTGTAGGCCACCGATGGGATGATCTTGGCGTCGAAATGGGCTTTCTCGCCGTGGGCTGCTTCTGCCGCAACGTGCGCTTCGTGCACGGCTTTGTGAGCGAGCATTGGCTGGCCGACGATGTCGCCAATCGCGAAGATGTGCGGCACGTTGGTGCGCATCTGGCTGTCGACGTTGATGAAACCGCGGTCGGTGACGATCACGCCGGCCTTGTCGGCAGCGAGCTTCTTGCCGTTCGGGCTGCGGCCGACTGCTACCAGGACCATGTCGTAGACCTGTGGTTCCGGTGCGGTGGCGCCGGCTTCGGCGGCTTCGAAGGTGACCTTGATACCCTCCGGCAGCGCTTCCACGCCGACAGTCTTGGTCTTGGTCATGATGCGGTCGAAGCGCTTCTCGTTGTACTTCTGCCAGACTTTCACGGCTTCGCGGTCGGCGCCCTGCATCAGGCCGTCCATCATTTCGACCACGTCGATGCGCGCGCCGAAGGTGCTGTACACGGTTGCCATTTCCAGGCCGATGATGCCGCCGCCGATGACCAGCATCTTCTTCGGCATGAAGCGCAGTTCGAGTGCGCCGGTGCTGTCGACGATACGGTTGTCTTCAGGGACGAATGGCAGCTTCACCACGCTGGAACCAGCGGCGATGATGGCTTGCTTGAACTGGACTACTTTCTTGCTGCCGTCGGCTGCAGTGACTTCGATGTGGTTCGGGCTCAGGAACTGGCCAACGCCCTGCACCACGTTCACCTTGCGCATCTTGGCCATGCCGGCCAGGCCGGTAGTCATCTTCTTGATGACGCCTTCCTTGTAGCTGCGCACCTGGTCGATGTCGACCTGCGGCTTGGCGAAGGTGACGCCGTTCTTGGCCATGTGGCTGGTTTCATCAATCACGGCTGCCAGGTGCAGCAGGGCTTTCGACGGGATGCAGCCGACGTTCAGGCAGACGCCGCCCAGGGTCGCGTATTTCTCGACCAGCACGGTGTTCATGCCCAGGTCTGCGGAACGGAAGGCGGCGGAGTAGCCGCCTGGGCCGCCGCCCAGGACCATCATGTCGCAGGTGATGTCGACCTGGCCGGCGTAGCCGCCGGCTTGCGGTGCGGCCGCCGGGGCGGCCGGTGCTGCAGCAGGCGCCGCTGCGGGGGCCGGAACCGCGGCCGCAGGGGCTGGCGCGGCAGCAGCGGGAGCAGCTGCAGCACCCGCAGCTTCTTCCAGCACCATCAGCGCGGAACCTTCGCTCACCTTGTCGCCAACCTTGATCTTGAGTTCCTTGATCACGCCAGCGTGGGTCGATGGAATCTCCATTGATGCCTTGTCGGATTCGACGGTGGCCAGAGACTGGTCGACCTTGACGGTATCGCCAACCTTGACCAGCAGTTCGATCACTTCGACGTCCTTGAAGTCGCCGATGTTCGGTACTTTAACTTCGATCATCGCGGCCTCCTTACAGCAGGATCTTGCGCATATCGGCCAGCACTTCGGCCAGGTATGCGGCGAAGCGTGCACCGGACGCGCCGTCGACCACGCGGTGGTCGTAGGACAGCGACAGCGGCAGCATCAGGCGCGGCACGAATTGCTTGCCGTCCCATACTGGCTTCATGGAGGACTTGGACAGGCCGAGGATCGCCACTTCGGGTGCATTCACGATCGGGGTGAAGGCGGTACCGCCGATGCCGCCCAGCGACGAAATGGTGAAGCAGGCGCCCTGCATGTCGGTCGGCTTCAGCTTGCCTTCGCGAGCGGCCAGCGACAGTTCGCCCATTTCCTTGGCGATCTGGGTCACCGATTTCTGGTCGGCGTTCTTCACGACCGGTACCACCAGGCCTTGCGGCGTGTCGGCGGCGAAGCCGATGTTGTAGTACTTCTTCAGGATCAGGTTCTCGCCCTTCTCGTCCAGGGACGAATTGAAGGTCGGGAATTTCTTCAGCGCGGTGACGGAAGCCTTGATCACGAAAGCCAGCATGGTGAGCTTGACGGCATCCTTGTTCTTGGCGTTCGCTGCGTTGCTGTCCACGCGGAACTGTTCCAGGTCGGTGATGTCGGCGTCTTCGAACTGCGTCACGTGCGGGATCATGACCCAGTTGCGGTGCAGGTTCGGGCCGGAGATCTTCTTGATGCGCGGCAGCGGCGACAGTTCGGTTTCGCCGAACTTGCTGAAGTCCAGCGATGGCCATGGCAGCAGGTTCAGGCCTGCACCGCCACCGGCTGCCGGTGCGGCTGCGGCGCCCGGCGCTGCTACTGCACCGGAAACGATGCCTTTGACGTAATTCTGCACGTCCTGCTGGGTCACGCGGCCTTTCGGGCCGGTGCCGCCAACGCGCGTCACATCCACGCCCAGTTCGCGCGCGAACTTGCGGACGGATGGGGAGGCGTGGGCCATCTTGCCGGTTGCGCCGGCGACGGCCGGTGCGGCTGCCGGGGCTGCAGCTGGCGCAGGGGCTGGTGCAGCTGCGGCGGCCGGAGCCGGCGCTGCGGCAACCGCTGGAGCCGGGGCCGCAGCAGGAGCTGCCGCGGGGGCGGCTGCGCCACCAACGGCGTCGACGACCAGTACCACGGAGCCTTCAGCAACCTTGTCGCCAACCTTGACCTTCACTTCCTTCACCACGCCGGCGTGCGACGATGGGATTTCCATGGAGGCTTTGTCGGATTCGACGGTCACCAGGGACTGGTCCTTGGCGATGGTGTCGCCAACCTTGACCAGCACTTCGATCACTTCCACTTCCTTGAAGTCGCCGATGTCCGGCACCTTCACTTCGACCGGGCCGGCGGAGGCTGCGGCTGGCGCAGCGGCGGCTGGCGCCGGTGCGGCTGCGGGCGCTGGGGCCGCGGCCGCAGGGGCGGCGGCGGCAGCTGGCGCGGCTGCCGGAGCTGCGGCAGCACCGGAGGCCTCCACGATCAGCAGCAGCGAGCCTTCAGCGACTTTGTCGCCGACCTTCACTTTGATTTCCTTGACGACGCCAGCTTGCGACGAAGGAATCTCCATCGATGCCTTGTCCGATTCAACGGTCACCAGCGACTGGTCAACCTTGATCGTATCGCCCACCTTGACCATCAGTTCGATGACTTCAACTTCCTTGAAGTCGCCGATATCCGGGACTTTCACTTCAACCATGCTCATAGTGTTTGCTCCGTCTTCTTATTTATTGGGTCACCGGATTTGGCTTGTTCGGGTTGATGCCGTACTTCTTGATGGCGTCTTCCACAACCGACATCGCGATCTTGCCTTCGTCCGCCAGGGCGCGCAGGGATGCGACGGTGATGTAGTAACGGTTCACCTCGAAGAACTCGCGCAGCTTGGCGCGGCTGTCCGAACGGCCAAAGCCATCGGTGCCCAGCACCTTGTAGGTGCGGCCTTCCGGCATGTAAGGACGGATCTGTTCAGCGAATGCACGCATGTAGTCGGTGGTTGCAACGATCGGGCCGGTGGTGTCCTTCAGCAGGCCGGTCACGTAAGGCACGCGCTGTTCCTTGGTCGGGTTGACCATGTTCCAGCGATCGCAGTCGGTGCCTTCGCGCGCCACCAGGGTCAGCGAAGGAGCGGACCACACGTCGGCGGCGATGTTCCAGTCGTTCTTCAGCAGTTCCGCTGCGAAGATGGATTCGCGCAGGATGGTGCCCGAACCGATCAGCTGCACGCGCTGCTTGGCGGCCTTGTCGCCCTCCTGCAGCAGGTACATGCCTTTCAGGATGCCCTCTTCCTGGCCTGGCTTCAGGCCTGGGTGGGCATAGTTCTCGTTCATGATGGTGATGTAGTAGAACACGTCTTCCTGCTCGCCGACCATGCGGCGCAGGCCATCCTGCACGATCACTGCCAGCTCGTGGCCGAAAGTCGGGTCGTACGGCACGCAGTTCGGGATGGTGGCTGCCATGATGTGGCTGTGGCCATCTTCGTGCTGCAGGCCTTCGCCGTTCAGCGTGGTACGGCCGGCGGTGCCGCCCATCAGGAAGCCGCGCGCACGCATGTCCCCAGCTGCCCATGCCAGGTCGCCAACGCGCTGCAGGCCGAACATCGAGTAGTAGGTGAAGAACGGGATCATCACGCGGTTGTTGGTCGAGTACGAGGTCGCCGCAGCGATCCACGAGCTCATGCCGCCCGCTTCGTTGATACCCTCTTGCAGGATCTGGCCGGCCTTGTCTTCGCGGTAGTACATCACCTGGTCCTTGTCGACCGGCTCGTACAACTGGCCTTGCTGGTTGAAGATGCCGATCTGGCGGAACAGGCCTTCCATACCGAAGGTACGGGACTCGTCAACCAGGATAGGTACCACGCGCTGGCCCAGCGACTGGTCGCGCAGCAGTGCGGTGATGATACGCACGAAGGCCTGGGTGGTCGAAATCTCGCGGCCTTCCGGAGTCGGGTCGGTCACGGCCTTGAAGGCGTCCAGGCCCGGCACCACCAGCTGTTCGTCCGCCTTCATGCGGCGCGACGGCAGGTAGCCGCCCAGTGCCTTGCGGCGCTCGTGCAGGTACTTGATTTCCGGTGCGTCGTCGGACGGCTTGAAGAACGGGATGTCTTTCAGCTTGTCGTCCGGGATCGGGATGTTGAAGCGGTCGCGCATTTCGCGGATTGCCTCGTCGTCCAGCTTCTTGGTCTGGTGCGCGGTGTTGCGCGCTTCGCCGGACTTGCCCATGCCGAAGCCCTTGACGGTCTTCACCAGCAGCACGGTTGGCTTGCCGACGGATTCGTTGGCCTGCTTGAATGCAGCGTAGATCTTGTGCGGATCGTGGCCGCCGCGGGTCAGGCGCCAGATGTCGTCGTCGGACATGTTGGCGACCATTTCCAGCAGCTTCGGATGCTTGCCGAAGAAGTGCTTGCGCACGTAGGCGCCGTCCTTGGCCTTGTAATTCTGGTATTCGCCGTCCACGGTTTCCATCATCACGCGCTGCAGGATGCCGTCCTTGTCCTGTGCCAGCAGGTTGTCCCAACCCGGGCCCCAGATGACCTTGATGACGTTCCAGCCGGCGCCGCGGAAGTCTGCTTCCAGTTCCTGGATGATCTTGCCGTTGCCGCGCACCGGGCCGTCCAGGCGCTGCAGGTTACAGTTGACCACGATGTTCAGGTTGTCCAGCTGTTCGCGGGCAGCCATGCCGATTGCGCCCATCGATTCCGGTTCGTCCATCTCGCCGTCGCCGCAGAAGGCCCAGACCTTGCGGCCTTCGGTGTTGGCGATGCCGCGAGCGTGCAGGTACTTCAGGAAGCGCGCCTGGTAGATCGCCATCAGCGGGCCCAGGCCCATCGACACGGTCGGGAACTGCCAGAAGTCAGGCATCAGTTTCGGGTGCGGGTAGGAGGACAGGCCCTTGCCGTCCACTTCGCGGCGGAAGTTCAGCAGCTGCTCTTCAGTCAGGCGGCCTTCCAGGAAGGCGCGCGCGTAGACGCCTGGGGACGAGTGGCCCTGGATGTACAGCAGGTCGCCGCCGTGGTTTTCACTCTCGGCTTTCCAGAAGTGGTTGAAGCCGATGCCCAGCATGTTCGCCAGCGAGGCGAAGGAGGACAGGTGGCCACCCAGGTCGCCGTCGGCGCGGTTGGCCTTGACGACCATCGCCATCGCGTTCCAGCGCATCCACGAGCGCAGGCGCTCTTCGTATTCCAGGTTGCCCGGGCAGTGGGCTTCTTTGTGGGCGGGGATGGTGTTGACGTAGGCGGTATTGGCGGAGAACGGGATGTCGGCGCCGCGGCGGCGGGCCAGGTCGACCAGTCGCTCCATCAGGTAATGGGCGCGTTCAGGGCCTTCGTTTTCCAGGACGGCTTCCAACGCCTCCAGCCATTCTTTGGTTTCCTGTGCATCAGGATCGTTGGCCGTTTGTGCCGTGACCTGGTCAAGTTGAGCTGACATGTAACTAGTCTCCTATCGATTGAAGGCGCCCCACCCTGTGTGCTCCGGACGGTGCTGGTGATTATTTACTAAGACTTTGGCTAAGTGTGAAGGATTCTATCAGCGAATCCCTTGTTTTTCAAATTGCGGAAATTGATTTTATATTGTGAAATGCGTTGCGGATCTACAAATGGTTTCAACGGTTAATTGTCGGTAGGAAAGCTCCTACGTATACTCGGAATCATGGAGACTACGCCCGACCTCGTTTCGGCCCGAACCCTGCAGCGCGAACGCACTGCGCGCAAGGAGGCGGAGTCTTTGCTCGAGCAAAAAAGCCGTGAGCTCTATGAAAAGAACCAGTTCCTGCAGGAGAGCGAACTACGCTATCGCAACCTGGTGGAGCTGGCGCCGGATGCAATCTGGATCCATTGCGACGGCCGCATCACTTTCCTGAACCGTGCCGCCTTGCGCCTGTTCGGGGCGGCCTCTCCCGAGCAATTGCTTGGCACCCTGGCCATGGACCGGGTGCCGGAACAGTTCCATGCGGCCGTCGAAGCCTGGACCCCGATGGAGCTCGACAAGGTGCACCAGCGCCCGCGCAGCGAACTGCGCCTGCTGCGGCTGGACGGCAAACCGGTAGACGTGGAATTCTTTGGCTGTTCGATGCGCTTCAATAATCGCGATTCGGTGATGCACGCGGCGCACGATGTCACCGAGCGCCTGCAGCAAGTCGCGATCCGCCACCGCGCCACGCACGACGAGCTGACCGGCCTGGCCAACCGCGCCTATTTCCTCGAACGGCTGGGCGAGGAAATCGAGAAAGCGCGCCTCGCCGGCACCTCGCTTGCGGTCGCCTTCGTCGACCTGGACAAGTTCAAGCAGATCAATGACACGCGCGGCCACGCAGTCGGTGACGAGTTGCTGCGCATTGTGGCCTCGCTGCTGCGCTCCTGCGTGCGCGACAGCGATACCGTGGCTCGCCTCGGTGGCGACGAGTTCGTGCTATTGCTGGACAGCTCGCCGGGGCACCTGACACCAGCCATGCTGGCGCAGCGCATCAGCGAACGGCTGGCGGAACCGGTCATGCTGTCCGGCCAGCAGCACATCATCAGCGGCAGCATCGGCCTGAGCATCTACCCTGATGATGGCCGGGATGCGGAAGAATTGCTGCGCCATGCGGATATCGCCATGTACCACTGCAAAGGCCAGCGCTGCAGCAACGTGCAGTTCTTCACACCCGATATGCAGCGCCGTCTCGATGCGCGGCTGACGCTGGAGCAAGGCTTGCGGCGTGCCTTGCAGCGTGAGGAGTTCGTGCTGCACTTCCAGCCGCAAGTGGACCTGCGCAACGGCAGCATCATTGGCCTGGAAGCCCTGCTGCGCTGGCAGTCACCTGAACTAGGCCTGGTGCCGCCGATGGAATTCATCCCGGTGGCGGAGGAAAGCAACCTGATTGTTGATATCGGCAAATGGGTGCTGGAAAAGACTTGCGCCAGCTTGCGCGAATGGCAGGATGCGGGCGTGCCCGTGGTGCCGGTGGCAGTCAATATCGCCGCCTCGCAATTTGCGCGGCAGGATTTCGACACGACGGTGAAAGATGCATTGGCACGCTTCAGCGTCGCCCCAGGCCTGCTGGAACTGGAACTGACCGAAAGCCTGTCGATGGGCGACCCCATGGGTTCCATCGCGCTGATGCAGCGCCTGCGCGCCATCGGCATCAACCTCGCGATCGACGATTTCGGTACCGGCTACTCGAATCTCAGCTACCTGAAGCGCTTCCCCGTGGACCGGCTGAAGATAGACAAGAGCTTTACGTCCGGCCTGGCCAGCAATGCCGAAGACCACGCCATCGTCACTGCCGTCATCAGCCTGGCGCACAGCCTGGGCCTGAAAGCCATCGCTGAGGGCGTGGAGACCGAGGACCAGGTGCGGCTGCTGGTTGCCGAGGGCTGCGACGAAATCCAGGGCTATTACTTCAGCCGCCCATTGCCGGAAGCTGCCGCACGCGAGATGCTGCTGCGGCGCCCCGCCCTGCCCTTCACTTCGGACAAAATCCGTGACGCGGGTTGAAGGGCTCCTCCAGCAATGCGCCAGGTCAATCGCCTATGATTGCGCGATATGACCAATAATTACGTTCACCCGACCCCCGGCGTCACAGGCCGCCTGTTCGCCCGCCTGGCAAATTCCCGCCGCATCGCTGCCGCCCGCCGCGCCGTGTTTTCGCGGCTGCCGTTCCTGATGCTCGAAAGCGATGTGCGCAATGTCGTCTACCTGACCTGGATGATGGATGCGGCGAGCGCGCAGGCCATGGTGCCCGCTGGCGTGCGCTTATGGCAACGCAATGGCCTCACACCATTCAGCATTCTCACTTACCGCCATGGCCACTTTGGTCCGGCGCTGGCGGGGCCGGCGCGCCGGCTGCTGCCGTCACCTTTGCAAAGCAACTGGCGCTTCTATCTTGAAGAGCCGGGCAAGGTGTACTTCGTTCGGAATGTCATGGATAGCACGCTGCACGCGCTCGGGACCCGCATTTTCAGCGACATCCTGCCGACGCATTTGCCGGCGCGCTTCGTGCACGCCCGCGATGGCGAGGAATACACAACAGTCATCGATCCGGGCGCCGGCAGTGCGCCGCTGCTGGAAGCGCGTGCCCGCGTGTCGGGGCTGCACGGCCTTCCTGCCGGCCTGGCTGGCGCCTTCGCAAGCTGGCGAGAGGCGGTCAGCTTCCTCGCCTGCCAGCACACGGCCATGATCGAGGTCCCCGGCCTGGGCCGCATGGCGGAATCGGAAATCAGCCTGCCCATTCCGCTCGATGAGGTGCTGCCGCTTGAGCCGCAGTCGGTGACCTGCCCAATGGCGGGCGCAGATGCGAGCCCGCCATTCTGCTTCGCGGTGCCGCGCGTGCAGTTCAGGGTCCTTTCGGAGTCGCTAGCAGCCTCTTGAGCGCCCCGCGCGGGTTGGCCATGAAGTCGTGCATGACTTCATAGTGCTCCGTGTCTTCGTAAGCGCGCTGGCGGATGCCTTCCGGCGTGCAGACGAAAATGCTGGCTTCCGGATAGGCCATCAAAATCGGCGAATGGGTCGCAATCACGAACTGCGAGCCTTCCTGCACCAACTCGTGGATGCGCTTCAGGGCACGCAACTGCCGTTGCGGCGACAGCGCAGCTTCCGGCTCGTCGAGAATGTACAGGCCTTTGCCGCCGAAGCGCTTTTCCAGCAATGTGAGGAAGGATTCGCCGTGCGATTGCTCGTGCAGCGAACGGCCGCCGTAGGAGTCAATGACGGGAGGCGCTGGAGCCGGGATCCGGTCCAGATTCTCGATCTCGGAGGCAACGTTGAAAAAGCTCTCCGCGCGCAGGAAATAGCCATCGCGCGGCCTGCGCACGCCGCGCGCAAGACGCAGATATTCGTGCAGGCAGGAGTGCGAATCGCGGGTGCCGAAATTGAAGTTCTTGCTGCCGCCTTCTGCATTGAAGCCCAGCGCAACTGCCAGCCCCTCCAGCAAGGTCGACTTGCCCGAGCCGTTTTCGCCGACGATGAAGGTCACCGCCGGGTCGAATTCGAGCCGGCCAAGGTGGCGCACGGCGGGCAGGCAGAAGGGGTAAGCCGAGAAATCAGGCGTCTTGTCGGGACGTAGTTGGGCGTCAATCAGGAACTGATAAGAGATCATTTGTTAGCAAGCTTACAATCATGTGCAATGCAGCACAAGGCCGCCACCATTTATAATGGCGACTTTCCATTCCACCAATCCAAGCAATCATGTCTGCACAACTGATCGACGGAGTAGCGCTCTCCCAAAAACTGCGCGCCGAAATCGCTTCCCGCGCCGCCGCACTGACCGCCAAGGGCAAGCAGCCCGGCCTGGCCGTGATCCTGGTCGGCGACGACCCGGCCAGCCACGTCTACGTGCGCAACAAGGTCAAGGCTTGCGAAGACGCCGGCATCCGCTCGGTGAAAGAGCAATACGCGGCAGACATGAGCGAGCAAGCCCTGCTCGACCGCATCGCTACCCTGAATGCCGATCCAAGCATCCACGGCATCCTGGTGCAGATGCCGCTGCCAAAGCACATCGATCCGCACAAGGTGATCGAAGCCATCGCCACCACCAAGGACGTGGACGGTTACTCGGTACTGAGCGCCGGTGAACTGATGACCGGCCTGGAAGGCTTCCTGCCATGCACTCCCTACGGCTGCATGAAGCTGATCGAATCGACCGGCGTCAACCTGAAAGGCAAGCACGCTGTCGTGATCGGACGCTCCAACACCGTTGGCAAGCCAATGGGCCTGCTGCTCTTGCAAGCCAACGCAACCGTCACCATCTGCCATAGTGGGACCGCGGACCTGGGTTACCACACCCGCCAGGCGGATATCGTGGTGGCAGCAACTGGCCGCCGCAATACCCTGACTGCTGATATGGTGAAGCCGGGCGCCATCGTGATCGACGTGGGCATCAACCGCGATGAAAACGGCAAGCTGTGCGGCGACGTGGACTTTGCGGGCATCAAGGAAGTGGCTTCGCATATCACGCCGGTGCCGGGTGGCGTGGGGCCGATGACCATTACCATGCTGCTGATGAATACTATTGAGTCGGCGGAACGCGTTTAAATCGGTAAACCGGTGTCAGACCCACGGGGTCTGACACCACGCCGGCCAACGGCTGCCGCATACCGGTATCTGACCCTGCGGGTCAGATGGGACGGCCATCCGGCCGCTTTTAAGGTTTTAAGGAGTCAACGATGACTGACAATCCCCTGCTGGACTTTAGCGGCTTGCCGCGTTTCGATGCGATCAAGCCCGAACACGTCACTCCCGCAATCGAGCACCTGCTGGAGAAGAACCGCGCCGCCGTGGCGCAACTGGAAGCGCCGAGCGACAACGTGACCTGGGATAACTTCGTCACCCCGCTGGAAAATTCCACCGAGCTGCTGGGCCGCGCCTGGGGCATCGTCAGTCACCTCAACAACGTGGTGGATACGCCCGAGCTGCGCGCCACCTACAACGAAAACCTGCCGAAAGTGACCGAATTCTGGACCGCCCTGGCCCAGAACGAGGCGCTGTTCGCCAAATATAAAGCCCTGCGCGCAGGCGCGGAATTCGCCACCCTGTCGCCGGCGCGCCAGCGCATCATCGACAACGCAATCCGCGACTTCCGCATGGGCGGGGCCGAACTGCCGGCCGACAAGAAGGAGCGCTTCGCCGCGATCCAGGAAGAACACGCCGCCACCAGCACCCGCTTCAGCGAAAACGTGCTGGACGCCACCAACGACTGGAAAATGCTGGTCGAAGACGAAGCCGAGCTGCGCGGCCTGCCCGACGACTCCAAGGCTGCCGCCAAGGCGCTGGCCGAGAAAGACGGCAAGCAAGGCTGGGCCTTCACCCTGCACTTCCCGTCCTACTACCCGATCCTGCAATTCTGCGACAACCGCGCCCTGCGCGAAAAGGTCTACCGCGCCAACGCCACCAAGGCTTCCGAGCTGGGCGACGCGTTCAGCAAGCGCGAAGACTGGGACAACACCGGCAATATCGCGACCCTGCTGAAGCTGCGCGCCGAGGAAGCCGGCCTGCTCGGCTACAAGAACTTCGCCGAAGTCTCGCTGGTGCCGAAAATGGCCAAGTCGCCGGAACAGGTAATCGAATTCCTGGAAGACCTGGCCAAGCGCGCCCGCCCGTTCGCCGAGAAAGACCTGGCCGAACTGCAGGCCTACGCCAGCAAGGAACTGGGCATCAACGACCTGCAGTCGTGGGACCTGCCTTACGCTTCCGAGAAGCTGCAGCAGCACCTGTACTCCTTCTCGGCGCAGGAAGTGAAGCAGTACTTCCCTGAGCATAAGGTCGTCGACGGCCTGTTCAAGCTGGTGCAGACCCTGTTCGGCGTCAGCATCCGGCCGGACAGCGCGCCGGTGTGGCACAAGGACGTGCGCTTCTACAGCATCGAACGCGACGGCGTGCTGGTAGGCCAGTTCTACCTCGACCTGTATGCCCGCGAAGGCAAGAGCGGCGGCGCCTGGATGGACGATGCGCGCGGCCGCCGCCTGAAAAACGGCGAGCTGCAAACCCCGGTCGCCTACCTAACCTGCAACTTCACCGAACCGCTGGTGGTGGATGGCGTGCCGCAGCCATCCCTGTTCACCCACGATGAAGTGATCACCCTGTTCCACGAATTCGGCCACGGCCTGCACCACATGCTGACCCAGGTCGAAGAGCTGGCGGTATCCGGCATTTCCGGCGTCGAATGGGATGCGGTCGAACTGCCGTCCCAGTTCATGGAAAACTTCTGCTGGGAGTGGGATGTGCTGAGCCACATGAGCGCCCACGTGAAAAGCGGCCTGCCGCTGCCGCGCGCCCTGTACGACCGCATGCTGGCAGCCAAGAACTTCCAGTCCGGCCTGCAGACCCTGCGCCAGGTGGAATTCGCCCTGCTCGACATGCTGCTGCACTACGATTTCCAGCCGTCCGGCGCCAAATCGGTGCAGGACGTGATCGACGAAGTACGCCGCAAATTCGCCGTTATCATTCCGCCAAGTTTCAACCGTTTCCAACATTCCTTCGGCCATATCTTTGCCGGCGGCTATGCGGCGGGATACTATAGCTATAAGTGGGCGGAAGTGCTGTCTGCCGACGCCTACGCTGCCTTCGAGGAAGCGGCGGCGCTGGATGGCGGTAAACTGTCCACCGAAACTGGTAAACGCTTCCAGCGAGAGATCCTGGCCGTCGGCGGTTCGCGCCCGGCCCTGGAATCGTTCACCGCATTCCGCGGCCGAGAGCCGACCATCGACGCCCTGCTGCGCCACAGCGGCATGGCGGCTTAAAGGAGATAAAGAGTCAATGAAACGCGCTGCCCTGCTTTTGCTGCTGCTGACTGCCAGCGCGGCGCACGCCCAGATGTACAAGTGGAAGGACGAAAAAGGCGTCACCCACTTTACGGAGACGCCGCCGCCCGCCACTGCCAAGAAGGCAGAAGTGAAGAACTACAACACCGCCGGCGCCGGCGGTGCCGCATTGCCGTCGGAACTGGCCGACGTAGTACGCGCCCGTCCGGTGGTGCTGTACACCACTGCCAACTGCGGCGCAAGCTGCAATATGGCCCGCACCATGCTGGCCAATCGTGGCATTCCTTACCGCGAAAAGACCGTCACCACGGCGGAAGACTTCGAAGCCATGAAAAAGGCCGGCAGCGAAGGCCAGGTGCCGCTGCTGCTGGTCGGACGTTCGCGCCAGATCGGTTTCGAGCAGGGTGCGTGGGATAACACGCTGACCGAAGCCGGCTACCCGACCGAGAAGATGCTGCCGCCGGGTTACTCGAACCCGCCGCCAACGCCGGCTGCACCGCCACGCGGCCCAAGCGCCGAGGAAGCGGCCGCCGCCAAGGCGGAATCCGACCGTGCGGCTGCCGCCGCGGAGAAGGCACGCCGTGAGCGCGATACGCCGCAGAACGCATCGCCGAACTTCCGCTTCTAAGACGCATCAACAATGACGCAGATTGATTTCCACAGCGGCGTGCCGGACAAGGTTGCCTATGCCTGCCGCCTGCTGCGTAAAGCCTACGCCAGCACGCCCCGCATCGTCGTGATGACTGAAGATGCGGCGCAGCTGGCGGAGCTGGACAAGGCCCTGTGGACCTTCTCCGCCACCGACTTCCTGCCGCACGCCCACGCCAACGATCCATTGGCGCCCGATTCGGCCATCGTGCTGGCCGACAGCGATGCCACCGAACTGCCGGAAGCCGGCCTGCTGGTCAACCTGTCGCGCCGCGCACCGGGGCAGTTCGAGGCGTTCCCGCGCCTGATCGAAGTCATCTCTTCGGACGAGGAAGATGCCGCGGCCGGCCGCCTGCGCTATGCCGCCTACAAGCGCCAGGATTTCCCGCTCAAACACCTCACCGTAGGCAAGTAGTCCATGAACCAGCCTTTTGACGCCAGCATCCCGGTCCTGACCGAAATCATGCCCGACGAGCTGCCGGCCGCCGTCGCGCCGGCGCCAGCGCCCGTCGCCGAGAAGCCGGCCGCGCTGGACGACGCTGTCGATTGGGAGGGGCTGGAGCGCCGTATCTCCGAACAGGTATTGCAACAGCTGTCCAACCGCGTCGATTTCGTGCTCGAGCAACGCATCAAGGACAGCATGGCCGAAGTCCTGGACCAGGCACTGCACGCCTTGACGGCGCAGATCCGAGAAGGCCTGCACGACACGATCGGCAAAATCGTCACCCGCGCCGTGCAACAGGAAATCACACACCTGCAGGCCAATTCGGGCCACCGGAAATAATTCCCTCTTTGCCATTCGGGGTTTTTGTTGTATTTTCTCTGGCAAATCTGACCTTTTTGACTGGAGCCCCCGATGCAGTTCAAGAACAAGTTCATCCCTGTCGCCCTCGCCCTGGCATTTGCCGGCAGCGCCTACGCCCAGGACACCATCAAGATCGGCCACGTGGCCCCGGTATCCGGCCCCAATTCCCACCTGGGCAAGGACATGGAAAACGGCGCCCGCATGGCAGTGGAAGACCTGGCCGCCAAGGGCGTCAAGATCGGCGGCAAGCCAGTCAAGTTCGTGGTCCAGTTCGAGGACGATGCCGGCGACCCGAAACAGGGCACTACCGCCGCGCAGAAACTGGTGGACGCCAAGGTCCAGGGCGTGATCGGCCACCTGAACTCCGGCACCACCATTCCGGCCTCCAAGATCTACTATGACGCCGGCATCCCGCAGATTTCCCCGGCCGCCACCTCGCCGGTGTACACCAAGCAGAAATTCAACACCGCCTTCCGCGTGGTCGCCAACGACAATAAGCTGGGCGGCACCCTCGGCGCCTACGCCGTGAAAAACCTGGGCGCCAAGAAGATCGCCGTGATCGACGACCGTACCGCTTATGGCCAGGGCGTGGCTGACGAATTCGTCAAGGGCGCCAAGAAGGCCCTGCCAGGCGTGCAAGTGGTTGGCAAGGAATTCACCAACGCCAATGCCACCGACTTCAACGCCATCCTGACCAACATCAAGTCCAAGAATCCGGACCTGGTGTTCTTCGGCGGCATGGACTCGGTCGGCGGCCCGCTGCTGCGCCAGATGAAGGCGCTGGGCATCAACGCCAAATTCATGGGCGGCGACGGCGTCTGCACCGACGCCCTGTACCGTCTGTCCGCCGGTGCTGCTGCCGACGGCGTGGTCACCTGCGCCGAAGCCGGCGGCGTGACCGCCGACATGCAGAAGAACATGGACGACTTCCGCGCCCGCTACAAGAAGAAGTACGGCCAGGAAGTGCAGTTGTACGCACCGTATGTGTACGACGCCATCATGACCATGGCGGACGCCATGGAAAAGGCCAATTCGTCCGAGCCGGCCAAATACCTGCCTGTGCTGGCCAAGATCAAGCACCAGGGCGTGACCGGCCTGGTTGAATTCGACCAGTTCGGCGACATCAAGGATGGTGCATTGACCCTGTTCACCTACAAGGGCGGCATCAAGACCAAGATGGAAGTGGTCAAGTAATACACGAGAATACCGGGGGGGAGCCCGTGGGCCGCCAGCCAGCATGGCGGCCCTTTTCGTTTCAGGAGAAAGTGCAATGCAAACCAAAACCATCATCGCTGCCATCGCTGTGGCCTTTGCTGGCGCCGCAAGCGCCCAGGAAGTGGTCAAGATCGGCTACGTCGGCCCGCTGTCCGGCCAGTCGGCCCACCTGGGCAAGGACAACCAGAGCGGCGTCCGCATGGCGGTCGAAGACTTGAACGCCAAGGGCTTCAAAGTCAACGGCAAAGCGGTCAAGTTCGAGATGGTGTCCGAAGACGATGCCGGCGACCCCAAACAGGGCACTTCGGCGGCGCAGAAACTGGTCGATGCCAAAGTACAGGGCGTGATCGGCCACCAGAATTCCGGCACCACCATCCCGGCGTCCAAGATCTACTATGACGCCGGCATCCCGCAGATTTCCGCATCGTCCACCAGCCCGGTGTACACCAACCAGGGCTTCAACACCACCTTCCGCGTGGTGGCTAACGACTTCAAGCTGGGCAGCTCGCTGGGCAAGTACGCCACGCAGAAACTGGGCGCCAAGCGCATTGCCGTGATCGACGACCGCACCGCCTACGGCCAGGGCGTGGCCGCCGAATTCCTGAAGGAAGCCAAGAAAGGCGCCGGCGTGCAGATCGTGGACAAGCAGTTCACCACCGACAAATCGACCGACTTCAACGCCATCCTGACGTCGATCCGTTCCAAGAATCCTGACCTGGTGTTCTTCGGCGGCATGGACTCGGTGGGCGGCCCGCTGCTGCGCCAGATGAAGGCGCTGGGCCTCAAGGCCAAGCTGATGGGCGGCGACGGCATCTGCACCGAAGCGCTGCCCAAGCTGTCGGGCGGCGCCGACGATGTGGTGGTGTGCGCGGAAGCCGGCGGCGTGACGCCGGAACAGGAGAAAAAGCTGGACGAATTCGCCGGCCGCTTCAAGAAACGCTACGGCTACGACGTGCAGATCTACGCGCCATACGCCTACGACGCAACAATGGCGATCGCCCACGCCATGGCGGATGCCAAGTCGACCGACCCGGCCAAATACCTGCCTTTCCTGAAGAAGGTCAAGCATGACGGCATCAGCGGCACGATCGCCTTCGACGCCAAGGGAGATATCAAGGATGGGGCGCTCACGCTGTTCGGCTACAAGGCCGACAAGAAGGTGCGCATTGAAGTAATCAAATAAAAAAATGGGGACGTACCCCATTTTTTGAGCAAAAAAAAAGCCGGGCCAGCCCGGCTTTTTAATCAACTCATTTCTGCGACAGGACCCATTTCACCAGGGTCTTGGCTTCCGCCTCGCTCACTTGCGGGTTGGCTGGCATCGGGACTGCGCCCCACACGCCGGAACCGCCCTTCATGACTTTCGCAACCAGCTTGGCTTCAGCATCTTTCTGGCCGGCGTATTTGGCAGCGACATCCTTGTATGCCGGGCCAACCAGCTTGGTGGCCACTGCGTGGCAAGCCATGCAGTTCTTGGCCTTGGCCAGGTCAGCGTTTGCGAAAGCGGCCTGCGACGAGAAAGCCGCGGTAACCAGGAAACCAACCAACAGGGAACGTTTCATTTTCATCTCCAGGAAAAAAACTGCCACAATTCTACTCCACAACGCGCGCTGCGTATTATGGGTTGACCGTTAGCTGGATATTGCTATGATGGAATACTAAGGAGTTTTCCATGCCCATTATTCTATTGATAATCGCCCTCGTGGCACTGAAGTATTTTGAAGTCTGGAAGTTCGCCGACCTGTCGTGGTGGTGGATCACCGGCACCATGGCTGCAGCCTTTGTCTTTTTCGAGTTTATCGAGCCGATGCTGGGCCTCGACAAGCGCAAGGCCCACAACGTCGACGAACAGCGCCGCAAAGACCGCGTCAAGAAGGCCTTTGACGACCTCAAGAAACGCAAGTAAGGGACTCGCCATCCGCAGGCACGACGATGCGGCTGGCCAGGCCTGCGCCTTGCGCCTCTTCCTGTAGCGCTGCCCGCTGAACCGGGCAGTGGCTCAGGGCTTCCAGATGGTTCGCCACCACGATGCCCTTCGTGGCGCGGGCGAACTGCAGCACCTCTCCTATCCCCATGATGATTTCGTGGCCCAGGTCGAACCTGGCGCCGCCGGCCGGCACTACGCTGACGCCGGGCTGCTGCCACGCGAGGAAATCCAGCACTTCCTGCGTCAGGATGGTGTCGCCTGACAGGTACAAGCTCGGTTCACCGGGCATTTCGATGAAGTAGCCCACGCCGTGTTCCATCATCAGGCTGACCAGGCCCTTGCCGTGGCGGCAGTTCACGGTCCTGATGCGGCCGTCGAAGAACGGCTGCGGTTCGTGGTGGTTTGGCGCCAGCGGCTGCACGTTCAGGCCGCGCTGCCGCAAATAGGGCTCGTCGTGCGGGGTGCAGATGACGGGAATCTGCCTGTTGCGCAGCCAGGCCTTGGCGGCACGGTCCAGGTGGTCGAAGTGGCCCTTCTGGCAGTGGGTGATCAGGCAGTGCGTGACCGTTTCCAGGATAGCTTCCGTCACCGGCGGCAGCTCGACGATCGGGTTGCGCGTCCTTGCCCCGAACAGCTTGAGCGGCGGCAGTGCGCCCTTCGGCGCCAGCATGGGATCGACAAGTATTTTATGCGGGCCGAACTCGATGACGGCCGTCGCGTTGCGAAGTTGAGTGATTTTCATGCCGAAATTGTGCGCCCCCTGCACGCCCCCCCTACAATGGCATGATCTGACACTTTCCATCCATTTCCAGCCATGCGCATCGGCTTGCTGCTTTACCCCAACTGCCTGCCCGCCGGCCTGTTCGGCGCCATGGACTTGCTGCTCGCGGCCAACCTGCGGGCCGGCGAGCTGCTGTTCGAACCGGTCTTTGTCGCAACCCGCCCCGGCAACGTGGAATGCGCGCATGGCCAGCAACTGAACGCCGCCGCGGCGCTGGGCGAAGGCGCCCTGGATGCGCTGCTGGTGCCGGGATTCTGGGGCCAGTCGCTGGCCCAGGCCGCGCATACGCTGGAAGCAAGTACAGCGCTCATCGCCCTCCTTGCCGCGCTGCCGCGACGCGTGCAACTCTGGTCCTACTGCACCGGCGTATGCCTGGCAGCCGGAACGGGCCGGCTTGACAAGCACGCCGCAACGATTACCTGGTGGCTGGCGGATTTCGCCGCGACCAGCTTCCCCAAGGTGCGCTGGCAATTCGAACGCACGCTGGCCTTCAACGAGCGCACCGCGACTGCTTCGGGCGTCAATGGCTACCTGCCGATTGTGCAAGCGCTGGTGGAAGCAAAGCTCGGCAAGGAAGCCTACCGCGAGCTGACCAGGCTGATGGTTCTGCCGCGGCCGGAAGAAAGCACGCATATCGCTTTCCACATGCTCGACCTGATCGAGCAGCAGGACGGGCTGCTGCGCAAGCTGCACCTTGTGGTCGAGCAGTTGGCCGCCAGCGAAGCAACGCTGACGCGCGTCGCCGCCCTGCTGCATACGACTGAGAGGACGCTGGCGCGCAAGGTGCTTGCAGCGGCTGGAATGCCGGCGGCAGCCTATATCCGCCGGGTCAAGCTGAAACAGGTCAGCGAACGCCTGGTGTACACCAGGGCATCCGCCACCACGATCAGCATGGAGCTGGGCTTCAGCAGCGACTCCGGCATGCGGCGCATGTTCAAGGACCTGACCGGCCTTACCCCAGCCCAGTACCGGATTACTTACGGGCGAGCTGGCTGAGGTCGCGCACTGCGCCGCGGTCTGCGGAGGTGGTCAATGCGGCGTAAGCCTGCAGGGCTTGCGAGACGTAGCGCTCGCGGTTCACCGGTTTCCATGCGTCGGCGCCACGTGCTTCCATTGCTGCGCGGCGCTGCGCCAGCGTTTCCGGCGTGACGCGCAGGTTGATGGTGCGCGATGGGATGTCGATGTCGATCATGTCGCCCTCTTCCACCAGGCCGATCGCGCCCCCTTCCGCCGCTTCCGGCGAGGCGTGGCCGATCACCAGGCCGGACGAGCCGCCGGAGAAGCGGCCATCGGTGAACAGCGCACATGCCTTGCCCAGGCCCTTCGACTTGATGTACGACGTCGGGTACAGCATTTCCTGCATGCCCGGGCCGCCTTTCGGGCCTTCGTAGCGGATGATGACCACGTCGCCTTCGTGCACGGTGTCGCCCAGAATGCCTTCCACCGCTGCGTCCTGGCTTTCGAACACGCGCGCCTTGCCGCTGAACTTGAGGATCGATTCATCGACGCCGGCGGTCTTCACGATGCAGCCCTTTTCGGCGATGTTCCCGTACAGGACCGCCAGGCCGCCATCTTTCGAGTACGCGTGTTCCAGGTCGCGGATGCAGCCCGTGCTGCGGTCCAGGTCCGACGAGGCATAGCGTTCGGATTGCGAGAACGCTACCTGGGTCGGTACGCCGCCCGGCGCGGCGCGGAACAACTGGTGCACGGCCGCGTCGTCGCTGCGCTTGATGTCGTATTTCTCGATGGCCTCGCCCATGGTCGGGCTATGCACGGTGTGCTGGGTGGTGTCCAGCAGGCCGGCACGCGCCAGTTCGCCCAGGATGGAAATGATGCCGCCGGCGCGGTGCACGTCTTCGATGTGGAACTTGTCGGTCATCGGCGCGACCTTGCACAGGCAAGGCACTTTGCGCGAAATGCGGTCGATGTCGGCCATGGCGAAAGGCACGCCCGCTTCATGCGCTGCCGCCAGCAGGTGCAGCACCGTGTTGGTGGAACCGCCCATCGACACATCCAGCGCCATCGCGTTTTCAAACGCTTCCTTGGTGGCGATGGAGCGCGGCAGCACGCTGTAGTCGTCCTGCTCGTAGTGGCGCTTGGTGATTTCCACGATCAGGCGGCCGGCGCGCAGGAACAGTTCCTTGCGGTCGCTGTGGGTGGCGACGATGGTGCCGTTGCCCGGCAGGGAAAGGCCCAGCGCTTCGGTCAGGCAGTTCATCGAATTGGCGGTGAACATGCCGGAGCAGGAACCGCAGGTCGGACAGGCCGAGCGCTCGATCTCCGCCACGTCGGCATCGGAGACAGTGCGGTCGCCAGCCTTGATCATGGCGTCCACCAGGTCCAGTTTGATGATTTTCTCGCCGCCGTTGACGGCCTTGATCACCTTGCCCGCTTCCATCGGGCCGCCGGAAACGAAGACGGCCGGGATGTTCAGGCGCATGGCAGCCATCAGCATGCCGGGCGTGATCTTGTCGCAGTTGGAAATGCAGACCATGGCGTCGGCGCAGTGCGCATTGACCATGTATTCCACCGAATCGGCGATCAGGTCGCGCGACGGCAGCGAATACAGCATGCCGCCATGGCCCATGGCGATGCCGTCGTCGACAGCGATGGTGTTGAATTCCTTGGCCACGCCGCCGGCGGCTTCGATCTCGCGCGCAACCAGTTGGCCCAGGTCCTTCAGGTGGACGTGGCCCGGTACGAATTGGGTGAAGGAGTTGACCACGGCGATGATCGGCTTGTTGAAATCGCCATCTTTCATGCCGGTGGCGCGCCACAGGGCACGGGCGCCTGCCATATTGCGGCCTTGGGTGGTGGTGTAGGAACGGTATTGCGGCATGGTGGGGTCTCCTCAGTAAGAGTCTAAGGGTGCCTTGCCCCTGGCGAGTTGTCAAATATATGATAACCACTGCTGTGATATGCTTTGCGAATGAATATCGAACTTCGCCAGCTGCGCTACTTCGCCACGGTCGCCGAGGAGCTGCATTTCGGCCGCGCTGCGCGCCGCCTGCACATGACCCAGCCGCCGCTGTCGCAAACCATCATGGCGCTGGAGGAGATGCTGGGTGCGCCGCTGTTCGAACGTAACCGGCGCGGCGTGGCGCTGACCGCAGCCGGGGAAGCGCTGCTGCCGGAGGCGCGCCGCCTGCTCGAGCAATCGGCCGGGCTGGCGGAACTGGTGCGGCGTGCCGCCACCGGCGCCAGCGGGCGGCTGTCGCTGGCCTTCGTCTCCTCCGCCGATTACAGCGTGCTGCCGCCGACCCTGCGCGCCTATCGCGCCGAGTATCCGCAAGTCGAAATCACGCTGAAGGAAGCCACTTCCGACCTGCAGCTCGACGACCTGCTGGAGGGCCGGGTCGATGCCGGCCTGCTGATCCCGCCCTTGCCCGACCGCGCGCGCCAGGAGCTCGATTACCTGCCGGTGCTGAGCGAACCGCTGGTACTGGCCGCGCCGGCAGGCCTGCCGGCCTTGGCACGGGCACGCGCCGCCGACCTGCGCAAGCTGGCGGGCATCCCGCTGATCATTTTCCCGCGCCATATCTCGCCGGGCCTGTACGACGCCATCCTGTCGGTGTTCCGCGAAGCGGGCATCACCGCCGAGGTGGGGCAGGAAGCGATCCAGATGCAAACCATCGTCAGCCTCGTATCGGCTGGCATGGGTATCGCACTTGTGCCACAATCCGTGTCGAATTTGCGCCGGCCGGGCGTGGAATACCTGCCCCTGGTCCAGAGCACGCCGCTGGTGGAAACCGGCCTGGCCTGGCGGTGCGACAATGCCTCGCCCGTGCTGCGCGGCTTTTTGGAATTAATGAGAAAGAGAATCTGAATGCCTGCGTTAATGCATCCTATGCCCGATCCGGTCGCCATCCACCTGGGTCCCGTGTCGATCCACTGGTATGGCCTGATGTATGTGCTGGCTTTTGCCATGTTCATCGCGCTGGGCCGCGTGCGCATCAAGCAGCCACACATCGCCGCGCAAGGCTGGACCAAGGAAGACCTGGATGACATGCTGTTCTATGGCATGCTGGGCGTGATCGTCGGCGGCCGCCTGGGGGAAGTCTTCTTCTACCAGCCCGAAATGCTGCTGACGCCACTGCGCATCTTCAAGGTGTGGGAAGGCGGCATGAGCTTCCACGGCGGCTTCCTCGGCGTGCTGATCGGCATGGCGCTGTGGGCACGCAAACGCAAGCGCAACCTGCTGGACGTGTACGACTTCATCGCGCCACTGGTGCCGCTCGGTTACGCGGCCGGGCGCATGGGCAATTTCATCAACGCTGAACTGCCGGGCCGCATCGTCAGCGATCCCAACCTGCCTTGGGCGATGATCTACCCGAACGTTGGCCCCATGCCGCGCCACCCTTCTGCTATCTACCAGATGCTGGTGGACGGCATCCTGGTGTTCTGCATCCTGTGGCCATTCGCACGCAAGGCCCGTCCACGCCTGGCGGTGGGCGCCCTGTACGTGCTGCTGTATGGCTGCGCGCGCTTCTTCACCGAATACTTCCGCACTCCGGACTGGGAAATCACCGTGGCCGGCCTGCCGATCACTTCCGGCCAGATGCTGTCGCTGCCGATGATCATCGGCGCCATCATCATGCTGGTGTGGGCCTACCGCTCAAACCAGCCCAATAGCGCCGGCCAGCGCGCCTAAGGCGATCAGCCAGAGCGGATTCAATTTGGTGGTATAGGCCGCCGCAGCGGCGGCCAGCGCCAGCACAATGCCGCGCCACCCGGCGCCGGCCACGCTCAGGAATGTCCACGCAGCGCCGGCCAGCATGCCGGCCGCCAGCGGCGCCAGCGCATCGCGCAAAGCACCGGCCCAGCGCCCTTCCCCGCCGCCATGGCGGTTGATCACCGTTCCCAGCGCCAGCACCAGGCAAGACGATGGCACGATGGCCGCCAGCGTCACCACCACCGCGCCCAGCCAGCCCTTGATCATCCAGCCGATCAGCGTCACGAACAGCAGGTTCGGCCCTGGTGCCGCTTGCGCCAGCGCGTACATGGACGCGAACTGTTCGTCCGTCAGCCAGTGGTTTTGCACCGAGACGTAATGGTGCACGTCCGGCGCCACCAGCACTACCCCGCCGCCGATGGCCGTCAGCGAGAGCACGGCCAGGTGCCAGGCCAGGCCACCCAGTTTGACGTCGTCGCTCATGGCTTCCTCCACACAAAAGCAAACAGCAGGAAGCCGATCGGCACCAGCGTGGCAACCACCGTAATCAGGCCAACCTTTACCACGCCCAGCCCGATGAACGCCGCCACCAGCAGTGCTATCTGCGTCGAGCGCCTCCAGCGCAGTGTGCGCGCCACATCCACTGCCAACTCGCTTGCCTCGCCCTGTGCAGCCGGCTTGGCTGCGGTGCTGCGCAACATGCCGACAGCCAGCTTGAGCGCCGTCGCGAGAATCAGTCCAGACGCCGCTGCCGACATGCCGCGCATGGCGCTGACGAAGAGTGGATGGCCAGCCAGGCCCTGGTAAGCTGCGCCGAGCGCAATGACAATGAAGAATGGGCCGAGCAGCAGCCCGGCCAGCGCGGAAAAACCGCCCGCCGCGCCGGCGTAGCGCTGGCCAACCATCACGGAGAGGTTGCAGATCGTAGGCCCGGGGAGAAGCTGGGCGATGCTGAGGAGCTGGCCGAATTCAGCGGCGGTCAGCCACTGCGTGCGTTCGACCAGGTGGCGGTAAGCAAATGGCAGCACGCCGCCAAAGCCCAGAATCGCCATGTGCGAGAAAACCTTGAACAGCGCCCAGCATCCAACCCGTGCATCCTGCATTGCTTCCTCCATGCCGCTTCACGCCCCCGCTACGCGAACGCGTGGTAGAACATATATCCCGCGAGTGCAAACAGCACCACGGCAAAGACGCGCTTGAGCGCCGCCACATCCATCCGGTGCGCCATGCGCGCGCCCAGCGGCGCCATGGTCACGCTGGCGGCCACGATCACGGCCAGCGCCGGCAGGTAGACAAAGCCCAGCGAATGCTGCGGCAAGCCGGGCTCCGACCAGCCAAAGTAAATATTCGACAAGGTGCCGGACAGCGCGATCGGGAAGCCCAGCGCCGCACTGGTCGCCACCGCATGATGAATACGCACATTACACCATGCCATGAACGGCACCGAGATAAACCCGCCACCGGCACCGACCAGTCCTGCCATGGTGCCGATCACGCCGCCGGCTGCGAACATGCCCGCCGTGCCAGGCAGCTCGCGCCCTGCAGAAGGCTTTTTGTTGCGCAGCATTTGCGCCGCCGAAAACGCCACGAACAGCGCGAACAGCAGCGACAATGCCGAAGTATTCAGCTGCTTGCCGATCCAGGGACCGATCCACGAACCGAGCAGGATGCCCGGCGCCAGCAGCGCCACAATGCGCCACTGCACGGCGCCATGCCGGTGGTGCGCGCGCACCGAAGACAAGGAAGTAAACATGATGGTCGCCAGCGAAGTGGCAATCGCCATGTGCACCACCAGCCCTGGCGCAAAGCCCTTGGCCGTGAAGATCATGGTAATGAAGGGCACCAGCACCATGCCGCCGCCGATCCCCAGCAAGCCCGCCGCGTATCCGCCTCCCGCCCCCATCAGGAGCAGGATGCCGGCCAGACTCCAATCCATCAATCGCCCTTCAGCAGCGCCATCACGTGCTTCCACTGGGCCGGCGTGACCGGCGTGATCGACAGGCGGCTGCCCTTTTGCAGCACCACCATGTCTTCCAGCTGCGGCAGCGTGCGCATTTCCGCCAGCGACAGCAGGCGCGTCTTGCGCACGCCTTTCACATCGACGGAAATCCAGCGCGGCTGTTCCTGCGTTGCCTTCGCATCGTAGTAATGGCTCTTGGGATCGAACTGGGTGGCGTCGGGATAAGGCCCGCTGACCACTTCCGCGATGCCGGCAATGCCCGGCTCGGGACAGGAAGAATGATAGAACAGGACACCGTCGCCAATCTTCATCGCATCGCGCATGAAGTTGCGGGCCTGGTAATTACGCACACCGAACCATGGCACCGTCTTGCCTTTGGCAGACATCACATCGTCGATGCTTACTTCGTCCGGCTCAGACTTCATCAACCAGTATTGCATGGCACTCCTCTGGGCGTAAAAAAACGGTTGCGCACCCTCGGGTGCTGGCAACCGCTTTCGTATGGAATGAGGCCCCGCCTGTGCCGTTATGCCGGCATCCCGAACCTTACGGTTCAAGGTGGTTACAGTTAGTTCAACTTCGGGTTCATCAGACTAGTGACGCTCACGCCCGTCGAACAAATTTCCGCAACCGATGCATGTAAATGGTTCAAGGAATATATGGCAAATCTCGAACACCGCAGGGTGACACGAAGTTTACTCCTCAAACGTTTTGCGGGAAAGGCCTTTAAGACAATTTTTGGGAATTAGAAGAGATTCTCTTGCGGGGTCAGCGCGTTGTCGAGCACCTTGTGCATGGCGCCCAGCTTCTCCTGCACCTCCAGCATGGACGGGCCGCCGTTGGCGGTCTTCGATGCCAGGAATTCGGCCGCCATGCCCAGCGCCGCCATCACGGCGATGCGGTCATTGCCCTTGACCTTGCCGGCGTCGCGAATGGCACTCATCTTTTTGTCGAGCAGGTTGGCCGCTTCGCGCAGTGCGCGTTCTTCGTCAGCCTTGCAGGCCAGCTTGTAGGGCTGGCCCATGATGTTCACGTCGACATGGATCATTGGGCATCCTCAGGAGTGTCAGCTTCGGCGGCCGGGATTTTATCCAGCAGCGCCATCACGCGCGCGTGCGCTTCGCCAAGGCGGCGTTGGTATTCGAGATTGTCGGCCACCAGGGCTGCATTGGCCTGGCGCAACTGGGAGTTCTCCCGACGCAAGGCTTGCGCAAGCTCCGCAAGGCGGTCGATTTTGTCGGAAAGTTCTTGGAAGTCTGCGATCATCCCGAAACTATAGAGCCGCACGATTGTGCGGTCAACTTGGTGTTATACATGCTTACGATTGTAGCTCATTTGTAAGCGTGGCCTGCGATCTTCCTCACCGCCGCGGCGATGTCGACGCACACGTCCTTGAACGCGCCACCGATATCGGCCAGGTCGTTGCCCAGTTCCTTGATCCAGATGCCGAGGCTCATGGCTTGTCTCCCTTGATTTAACGTCGCCATTACATCAAACGAAAATGACAGGACGCCCACCCTTTGATTACAAATCTGTAATCGAGCGCTGCCTGCATTGACGGCGCTTGGGCATTTCCCGACAATGCTGGGGATGAAAGCCCTACTGGTAGAAGACGAACAGCGGATCGCGAGCTTTGTATGCAGCGGATTGCGCGAACAAGGCATCCTGGTGGACCATTGCGAAGATGGGAACCTGGGCTACGACTACGCACTGTCACGCCAGTACGACATCATCCTGCTCGACATCATGGTGCCGGGCCGCGACGGCCTGGCGATCCTGAAAGCCCTGCGCCGCGACGGCCGCGACACGCCGGTGATCCTGCTCACCGCGCGCAATGAACTGGACGACCGCCTGGAAGGGCTGAACCTGGGCGCCGACGATTACCTCGCCAAGCCGTTCTACATGGAAGAACTGGTCGCCCGCATCCACGCCCTGCTGCGCCGCGTGAGCGGCGAACGCCAGAACGTGCTGACGGCGGGACCGCTCAAGCTGGACCGCCTGTCGCGGGTGGCGGAACTCGATGGCCGGGAAGTCGAACTGACCAGCCGCGAATTCAACCTGATGGAATACCTGATGCGCGCGCCGGGCCGGGTCTACACACGGACCCAGATCCTCGAGCATGTGTGGGGCTACGACTTCGACCCGCAAACCAATATGGTCGACGTCTGCATCCAGCGCCTGCGCAAGAAGCTGGCCTTGCCGGAGCACGTCGCCATCGAGGCGGTGCGCGGCGTCGGCTACCGCCTGCGCAAGCCTGACAGCGAAGCATGACGCCGTCGCGCCGCCCCTTCATCCGATCGTTCCGGCTGCGGGTGGCGCTGACCACCGGCGGCCTGGCCACGGCGGTGGTGGCGGTGCTGTTTGTCGCCTCCGCCCTGACGTTGCTGAACCGGCGCGCCGCCATCATCGACCGCATCATGGTGGCGCAACTGGCAGGACCGGGCTTCGGCGCCTCCCCGGTGCCGCTGTGGAATGCCATCGACGCCCACCTGAACGCCAGTTTCAGCGGCTTTGCGCCGGAGGGCGATGACGAGAAGTTCGCCATCCTGCGCGCGGCCGACGATTCGCGGGGCGTGATTTACCAGAGCCCCAACTGGCCCGCCTCCCTGCTGGTGCCGGAAGCGAACGACAAGGAACTGCGCACCTATTACGGCGGCGGCAGCCAATGGCGCATTGGCCAGGTGCGGCGCGGCAGCGTACTGGTGCAGATGGGCGTCAACACCACGCTGTCGGAAGCGCAGCTGATCGTGTCGATCAAGCGCTTCGGCGCCTTCGTCGTGGCCTTGTGCCTGATCGTCTGCGGCGTGGCCTGGTACCTGGCCGGCCGCGCCATGCGCCCGATCGAGCACCTGACGGGCGTCATGGAACGGGTGCGCGCCAGCGATTTGCGGCAGCGCGTGGCCGCCGATGAAGAAGTGCTGGAATTCGAGCGCCTGGTCACCGTGTTCAACGACATGCTGGACCGGCTGGAGCGCAGCTTCCTGCAATCGGCGCGCTTCTCCGGCGACGCCGCGCATGAGCTGCGCACGCCGGTGTCGATCCTGCAGGGCGAACTGGAACGGGCTTTCGAGCGCGCCGGCGCCTACCCGGAACTGGAGCAGGCCCTGGCCGACATGCTCGACGAAGTGCGCCGCCTCGACAACGTGGTGCGCAAGCTGCTGATGCTGTCGCGCGCCGATGCCGGCCAATTGCAGGTCCCGATGCAAGCGCTCGACCTGGTGCCGATCCTGCGCGAACTGGCCGACGACCTCGACATGATGGCGCCCGAGCGCCCCTTGCGGCTCGACCTGCCGCCACGCCTGGATGCGCAAGGCGATGCCGACCTGCTGCGCCAGGTGCTGCAAAATCTGGTCAGCAACGCGGTGAAGTACGGCGTGCCGGAAGGATGGATCGCCATCTCGGCCCGCCGCACGGACACCGGCTGGCAAGTCGATGTGTCCAACGCCTCCGCCGGGATCGCCTATGAACAGCGCGAGCGCCTGTTCGACCGCTTCTACCGCGCCGACCATGCATACAACCGCCGCATCCCTGGCGTCGGGCTGGGCCTGGCACTGGCGCGTGAAATCGCCCGTGCACACGGCGGCGAACTGAAACTATCTGATTGCACCCCATCCCAGGTCACCTTCAGCCTGACCCTGCCGTTAATAACTACTCAATAAGTAGTTGCAAGTCATTGATTTTATTCATTTTTGTGTCGGAAAATTTTACAGCAATATAAAAGTTGCCCAAGTACTAATTTACAAGCAAATATTAAGTGCTTGATTCATTTAGGACTAAGAGGTTTTGGCATGGCCCTTGCATAACAGGCCATGCAGACGATTGGTACCCGCCAATTCCTCAATGAAAAACCTGATTGGAGATACGAGCATGAAAAAATATTTGCGCTGGTTACTGGCAGGCGCACTGGGCCTGCTAGGTGCAGCCCAGGCCTACGCTTCGCCGGTATTTTCCGTGGACCCCACGGTGATCAACGGCGCCGGCAGCACCTTTAATGCCGATGCCATCAACGGCTTCTCGTCCACCCGCATCCGGCATGAAGCCGCCGACCCAGCCACGTTCTATCGTGCCAGTGGCTATGCCGTCTTCACAGGTTTTGCCCTGAACAGCGCGCCCGTACCGGGCGGACAATCGCAGGTCAACGTGGCCTACGGCCTGTATGCCACCTTCACCCAGGAGTTCACCTGCTCCGGCGTGCTGGCGCCAGGCGTGAGCTGTAACGTGAGCGCGTTCTCGTTCGAACTGTGGGCCGATCCGGACAACGACAACACCTACTCGCTGGCCACCGTGGCGCTTGACCCGACCGTGCTGGCAGCCGGCGACCAGTACAAGCTGGCCAGCTCGAGCATGCTGAACGCCGGTGTCGGCGGCCTGGACCTGCTGGGCGGTGCTTTCCAGAACCTGAACTTCGGCTGGGAACTGTACGACAATCCTGACCCGCTGGTGCCTGACGGTTTCGACTACTTCACCCTGCCACGTCCGTTCTACACCGCGGCCTTCTCCGCCTTCAACAACACCTCGCTGGGCATCACCTGCGACGTGGCGGGCTGCCTCGGTGCGAACATCGTGGCCATCAATTCGGAGACCGGTATCCTCGACTTCAACCAGGTTCCGGAACCTGGCAGCCTGGCCCTGCTTGGCCTGGGCTTGCTGATGGTGGGCACGCGACGCATGCGCCGCCGCTAAAGCCGAACGCTGGATGGCATGACGAGCTGGTGCGCTTGCCCGCACCAGCTCGTCGTGGCATGATCGATTTTCAGCGCCGCGCGTTGGTCGGCCTTTTTAGCTTTCACCATGCTATTTGCGGGATGACTTGACGCTGGCGCTTGCTGGAGGAACTCGCCATGCATGACAGCCCAGACGCCACGTCCAAGCCCGAGCTCGAAACCACGGCACAGGACGCAGCCCCGCACCCTACGCTGAGCGAAGGCGATCCCCTGGTCGCGCAATTAGCCGACCAAGTCACACAAGAACTGGATTTCGGCATCAGACTGGTCGACACGCCCACCGGGCGCAACCAGGCCAGCATGCTGATCCACCGCATGTACAGCTGGCGCGGCTTTACCGGCAACCATGCGTTGACGCCGGTCGCCAACCGCGTCACCCTGATGGCCAGCCAGCGCGGCGAGGCGGTCGGCACCTTGAGTGTCGGCCTCGATTGCCCGGAAGGCTTGCTGGCCGACGAACTGTTCAAGCCACAACTGGACGCCTGCCGCGCAAAAGGCGGCCGCATCTGCGAGATCATCAAGTTCGCCTTCGACATGGCGGGCAATAGCAAGCAGTACCAGGCCGCCCTGTTCCACCTGGCCGTCATCACCGCGCGCGACGTGCACCAGCGCACCCATATGTTCATCGAGGTGCAGCCGCGCCACCGCGCCTTCTTCGACAATGCCTTGGGTTTCAAGCAGATCGGCGAGCCGGTGCTGAACCCGCGCGTCAATGTGCAGGGCATCCTGATGTGCGTCGAACTGTCCTACATGACGGAGCAGATCCAGCTTTATGGCGGCAAAGGCCCGGTTCCCGGCGTGCGCTCGTTCTACCCGTTTTTCTTCTCGCCGCGTGAGGAAATTGGAATCGCTAACAGAATGCTCAACATGACACATGACTAGCCGCGACAAAGAGCCGTCCATGGGCGCCCACTTCCAGTATGAAGAAGCGTTCGCGCGCAACCTCGGCTGGGTGACGCCGGAAGAACAGCAGCGCTTGCGCGGCAAGCGCATTGCGATTGCCGGCATGGGCGGCGTAGGCGCCGTGCACTTGCTGACCCTGGCCCGGCTCGGCGTCGGCGCCTTCCACATTGCCGATTTCGACTGCTACGACATCCCCAACCTGAACCGGCAAGCGGCAGCCTTCATGTCCACCATGGGCCAACCCAAGGTGGCCGTGGCAGCGCGCATGGCGCAGGACATCAACCCGCAGGTCGAGGTCCGCCAGTTCGGCGAGGGCGTGAACAGCGCCAATGTCAGCGCCTTCCTCGATGGCGTCGACCTGTATGTCGACGGCCTGGATTTTTATGCATTTGACGCGCGCACCCTGGTTTATGGCCACTGCGCAGCCCAGCGCATCCCCGCCACCATGGCCGCACCGCTGGGGATGGGCGCTTCCTGCCTGAATTTCCTGCCCGGCCAGATGAGTTTTGAGGAGTACTTCCAGTGGGGCGACTTGCCGGAAGTGGAAAAAGCCCTGCGTTTCCTGGTCGGCCTGGCGCCGGCCAGCCTGCACCGCGGCTACCTGGTATGGCCGCAGGGCGTCGACCTGGCGCAGCGCCGCGGCCCTTCCACCAGCATGGGCTGCCAGCTGTGCGCCGGCATCGCCGCCAGCCAGGCGCTGAAAATACTGCTGGGGCGGGGCAAGGTGCTGGCCGCCCCCCACGGCTTCCAGTACGACGCCTACGAAGACAAATATGTGACCACCTGGCGCCCGGGCGGCAACCGCCACCCGCTGCAACGCCTGGCAATGGCCCTGGCGCGCCGCAAATTCGTCGGTAACAGCGCCGGCTGACTCGGGTGCGCGGCCACCCGCCATTTCCCGCTACATTCCCGTGTTGCCGTTCGATCCACGCCAAATTATCACTTTGGCATGATTGATATCAAATCAATGCTTGACCAAGCGCAAAGAAATTCCCTTGAAAAGGGAAAGTGTCGTCCCTATAATTGTTGGCACTCGTTAGCCGAGAGTGCTAACAACTGTCAATAAACCGAGTAAAAGGAGTTTTGTATGAACCTTCGCCCTTTGCATGACCGCGTCATCGTCAAACGCCTGGACCAGGAAACCAAGACCGCGTCCGGCCTGATCATCCCTGATGCAGCCGCTGAAAAGCCAGACCAGGGTGAAGTGCTGGCAGTTGGCAACGGCAAAGTTGCTGACAACGGCACCGTGCGTGCTCTGGAAGTGAAAGTGGGCGACCGCGTTCTGTTCGGCAAATACGCCGGCCAAGCCGTCAAGGTAGACGGCCAGGAACTGCTGGTAATGCGCGAAGAAGACATCATGGCCGTGGTACAGAAGTAATCACAGCCCCCTAGATACAGAATTCAGGAGAAACAAACATGGCAGCTAAAGAAGTCATTTTCGGCGATTCCGCACGTTCCAAGATGGTCGAAGGCGTGAACATCCTCGCCAACGCAGTTAAAGTCACCCTGGGCCCGAAAGGCCGCAACGTGGTGCTGGAGCGCTCCTTCGGCGCCCCAACCGTCACCAAGGACGGCGTGTCGGTCGCTAAAGAGATCGAACTGAAAGACAAGCTGATGAACATGGGCGCGCAGATGGTCAAGGAAGTCGCTTCCAAGACCTCCGACAACGCCGGTGACGGTACCACCACCGCAACCGTGCTGGCCCAGGCCATCGTCCGTGAAGGCATGAAGTACGTTGCCGCCGGCATGAACCCAATGGACCTGAAGCGCGGCATCGACAAGGCAGTTGCTGCCACCGTCGAACAGCTGAAGTCCATCTCCAAGCCATGCACCACCTCCAAGGAAATCGCCCAGGTTGGCGCGATCTCCGCCAACTCCGACGCATCGATCGGCGAGCGCATCTCCGAAGCGATGGAAAAAGTGGGCAAGGAAGGCGTCATCACCGTTGAAGACGGCAAGTCCCTGCACGACGAGCTGGACATCGTGGAAGGCATGCAGTTCGACCGCGGCTACCTGTCCCCATACTTCATCAACAACCAGGAAAAGCAAGTTGCCGTCCTGGAGAACCCATTCGTCCTGCTGTGCGACAAGAAGATCTCCAACATCCGCGACCTGCTGCCAGTACTGGAGCAAGTAGCCAAAGCCGGCCGTCCACTGCTGATCATCGCTGAAGACATCGAAGGCGAAGCACTGGCGACCCTGGTGGTCAACAACATCCGCGGCATCCTGAAGACCTGCGCAGTGAAAGCCCCTGGCTTCGGCGACCGTCGCAAGGCCATGCTGGAAGACATCGCTATCCTGACCGGCGGCCAGGTAGTTGCTGAAGAAGTCGGCCTGACCCTGGAAAAAGCCACCCTGGCAGAACTGGGCCAAGCCAAGCGTATCGAAGTGGGCAAGGAAAACACCATCGTCATCGACGGCGCAGGCGAAGCTTCCGCAATCGAAGGCCGCGTGGCACAGATCCGCACCCAGATCGAAGGCGCGACCTCCGACTACGACCGCGAAAAACTGCAAGAGCGCGTGGCCAAGCTGGCCGGCGGCGTTGCCGTGATCAAGGTTGGCGCAGCCACCGAAGTCGAAATGAAAGAGAAGAAGGCCCGCGTTGAAGACGCACTGCACGCAACCCGCGCAGCTGTGGAAGAAGGCATTGTGCCAGGCGGCGGCGTAGCCCTGCTGCGTGCCCGCGCTTCGCTGAACGTGAAAGGCGACAACGCCGACCAGGACGCCGGCATCAAGATCGTGCTGCGCGCAATGGAAGAGCCACTGCGCATGATCGTCACCAACGCCGGCGAAGAAGCTTCGGTGGTTGTGAACGCCGTACAAGCCGGCACCGGCAACTACGGCTACAACGCTGCCAACGGCACCTACGGCGACATGGTTGAAATGGGCGTGCTGGACCCAGCTAAAGTAACCCGCTCGGCCCTGCAGAACGCAGCGTCGATCGCTGGCCTGATGCTGACCACCGACTGCATGGTTGCTGAAGTCGTAGAAGACAAGCCAGCCGGCGGCATGGGCGGTATGGGTGGCATGGGCGGCATGGGTGGCATGGACGGCATGATGTAATCTGCCGGCTCCCCGAGCTCTGAAAAGCCTGCAAGGTTCGCGCCTTGCAGGCTTTTCTATATCTGCACTCGCAATCTCTTCTGGCGTGTCCCCTATGTCCCAAAAGCGAAATGTCTTTCTTCAGCTTTGCCGGTTTATTGTCGTGATGGACTGCCTCCTGCTTGCAGTGGCAATTGGCCTGAAAGAGACCGGGCTATTGACGCCGATCATAATGAGCTACGACACTATTTTCGGTGGAAAGCTCAATGGCGGTACGGTTGACGTGGGCTGGTCGCTCGGAACCTATTCGCTCTATTTCCCGATTTTTGTACCGCTAATGGCGATTCTCGCGATTGGGCTCCTGTGCGCCGGGTGGGCCCACTCGAGGAGGAGTCAGTAGCCGGCGCGTAATGTTCAATCGCCAAGGCGACTGCATCCCACATCCTCGCGCCGTAGAGATTGCATGTTCGGCAACTCATATTTAGCTGTGCCCGATCTGTTAGTATTGGCGCACTTTCATCGCAGGGTTGCGCAATCGCATGTCTACTACCCGTAAATCCGCTATCGCCGGCGCTGTCGCCGGTCTTCTTGTTGCCGGTATCGGCGCTTGGTATGCAAGCAATCACAAACCCAATGCGGCACTGCCCCCAGTGGCCGCTGCTGCGCCAGTGCCGGCGGCAAAGGCGAACGTGAGCCGCGACCAGGCAGTTGAGAAGCTGATGGCGCTGCCGGAGGTGAAACGCCTGGCGGATGCCATCGAAAAACGCAGCGGCGGCGAGCGTCATGGTGCCCTGCTCGAAACCGATCCGGCACCGCGCGATGTAAAAGGTAGCCCGTACTACCAGCTCATCTTCGTGGAGAACGGCGACGACATGGCGCAGGCGGTGGCCAGCTTCCTGGTCTCGCATGTGAACGGCGAGATTCTCGTAGAAGACGATATCAGCGGCGAGCTGATGTCGCTCGATCAATGGCGCAAAGGCCTGAAGGAGTAAACCATGTACACCCTCTACTACGGCCGCGGCACGGCCAGCTTGGCGATCCACGCCGCGCTGAAAGAGATCGGCGCCCCTTACGACCTGGTGGAAATTGACATTGAGGCGGGCCAGCAGCGCAGCCCGGAATACCTCCGCATCAACCCGCAGGGCAAGGTCCCTACCCTTCTCATCGACGGCAAGCCCTTCACCGAATCAGCGGCGCTCATGATGATGCTGGCTGAACGCCACCCGCAGTCCAACCTTGCGCCGGCAGCCGGTTCGCTGGCTCGGGCCGAATGGTATGAATTGATCGTGATGATGGCGAATAGCCTGGGCAATAACTTCCGCCTGTGGTTCTATCCGTCCGACGTCGCCAGCACGAAGGAAGACAGCGCGCTGCGCAGCGCAATCCAGCAGCGGATCGAAGCGATGTGGGCGACGCTCGACGCACGCCTGGCCAATAATGGCCCTTACCTGCTGGGCGAATCGTTTTCCGGCGCAGACCTGATGCTCACCATGTACATGCGCTGGTCGCGCAACATGTCGCGTCCTGCTACCGCCTGGCCGGCATTGCAAAAATATGCCGACATGATGCGCGCCCGCCCGAGCTGGCGCCACATTACGGAAGTAGAAGCACTCACTGGATGGTAAAAGATGTTCAAGAAGTTGTTTGCGGCGTTCAGCGCCAAATCGAAGACCCGCGCTGACGCGCCGTACGGCACGGAAGAATTAAACACCGTGCACAAGATGCTGTTCGCCGACGAAGTCGGCCAGCTCTTTGGCGAAGCTCCGGATGCGCGCGTGGTGCAAGCCATCGCACAGGACCCCAACGAAGAATCGCGCGTACGCCTGCTGGCCGCACACTGGCTGCGTGCCAATGGCCATGCACCTGCTGCGCCGGAAGTACTGGGCGTGGTGATTGAAGTGCCGCTGGATGGCAGTATGGATACCCTGGCCGCCTACGCTGACGGGCGTGTGCGCTACATTAACCAGACCGGCCGCACCGCCGTTTTCGAAGGTGCGCCGGCCGATGTCGCTGCCCAGGCCAAAACGCTGGTGGCAAGCGCCATTCCAGCTTTCGTCAAGGCCTCAACGCAAAAGCCGGTGTATGCGCCGGGCGCGGGCCAGTTGCGCTTCACCTTCCTTTCGCAAGATGGCAATCGCGTCACGGATGGCTTCTTCAGCGACATCGTGCGCGACGAGCTGGCCAAGCCCGTCCTCGAGCAAGGCCAGCGCCTGCTGGACCTGGTGGTCAAGCAGGGGAGCGAGCAGTAAGGGGAGCGGGTGCGCTCTGCACGCGCCCGACCCACCACACCGAGAAGAAGATCAACGCCGTGGCAATCAGGCCGATGGTGTCATAACCCAGCAAACGCCCCGCCGCATCGGTATGCACCAACAAACCGCCGGCGAAGGCACCAATCCCCGTCCCCATCTGCTGTACCGCCGCATTCGCGCTGAGGAAAGCACCGCGCCGCTGCGGTTCAGGGATGGTGGTCAGCAAGGCCTGAAGCGGTACGAAACGCCCCGACATCGCCACCATGAAGAATGGGAAGAACAGCATGATCAGCAGCAGCGGAATCTGAGGCATATGCGTCATGAACAGGGTGGGCAAAACCGAGAACAGGGCTACCCAGCGGAACACGCGCTGCTTGCCGGCCTTGTCTGACCAGCCGCCAATCAGGCGTGAGCTGAACAGGGTTGCGATGCCGCCGCACAGGTAGACGTAGCTGATCTGCGCCGGCGCGATGCCGAGGTTCCCGACCAGCATAGGCGAAATGAATGGGATCACCATCATGCCGCTGACCGTGACCACGAAGCACAGCAGGAAGCCGCGCAAGTGGGCGCCTACCGTGAATAAGCCAAGCAGCTCGGGCAGCACGCGTGCCAGCGGCACCGGTGCATTCGCCAGGTGCGCCGTCATCGATGGCAGCGTACGCGCGGCAACCAGCCACACGATCATCGACAGCACTACCAGCAGGTAGAACGGCGACTGCCAGCCGAAGTGCGCGCCGAGCATGACACCGATCGGCACGCCCGCAATCGCGGCCATGCTGAAGGAAGTCATCACGACGCCAGTGGCGGCGCCGCGCCGTTCCTGCGGAATCAGGTCGGCGATGATGGACATGCTGATTGCGCCCAGCACGCCGCCGGTCATCCCTGCAAAGGCGCGCGACAGCACCAGCACGTGGAAGTTCGGCGCCAGCGCGCAGGCCAGGTTCGACAGGTTGAACAGCATGAATACCGTCAGTTGCAGCTTCTTGCGGTCAAAGCGGTCGGCATAGGTTGCCGCCAGCAGGCCTGAAAGCCCGGCACACCAGGCGTAAGCCGAGACGGCGCCCGAGACCTGGGCCGCCGAAATCGTGAATGCCTTCATCAGCTGCGGCGCGAGCGGCATCATGACCATGAAGTCCATGATGACAGTGAATTGTATGAACGCCAGCAGCCAGAGGACTGTGCGTTCGCGTTGCGGAGTGAGAGTCTGGGGCATCAGTTGAGTTCGTTAATTTCATTGATGGCGCGCTTGAGGATAGCGCGAATTGCGTCGACGTGCTCGCGGGTGCTGCGCGGGCCGCGGCCACGGGTAATGACAGCGTCTTTCAAGGCATGCATCAGGGTACGCAAGTCGCCGCCGTCTTCGCCGCGCGCATTTTCGACCAGGCGGGCCATATAGGCGTCCACCATATTGCGGTTCTCATCGAGGAATTGCTGCCCTTCCGGCAGGACAGAATACAGCTTCTTGTTGCCGTCCTTGACGATGTCGACATGGCCCATGTCGGCCATCATCGACAGCAGTGGGTAAATCGCGCCCGGGCTCGGTGAATAGCTGCCGCCGGTCAGCGTTTCCAGCTCCTTGATGATTTCATAACCGTGACGCGGCTTGTCGGCAATCAGTTGCAGCACGACGTAGCGCATCGCGCCCGCGTCAAACATTTTCGGACCGCGGCCGCCGCCGCGCTGGTGATGGTGGTGCTCATGGTGCAGCCGATGGTGGCCGCGAAAAAAATGAAACATGGCTTTCTCCTGAATAGTTAAGATATATCGTCTTAAGTCATATCTTAACTCATTTTTTGCAAAATGCAAGAAGCCCGAATGTTAAATCCCGCATGGAAGCCAACCGGCACGCGCCACACAATGGCCTCACATAGGGGGAGGTGGGAATGGACAGCCATAAAAAACACGGGGAATTGCCGGGGCGCCTGGTCATGCTCGGTTTCGGCAGCATTGGCCAGGCTGTGGTGCCGCTGCTGTTTCGCCACTTCGAACTGGAACCGGCGCGGGTCACGGTGGTCTCGCGCGGCCCGGACAAGAGCGGTATCGCCGAAGAATACGGTATCTGCTACCAGGCCACGCCGCTGCAGGAAGGGAATTTCGAGAGCATCCTCGATCCCTTGCTGGAGAAAGGAGATTTCCTGCTCAACCTCTCGGTCGACGTATCAAGCCTGGACCTGATCCGCTATTGCTGGCGGCGCGGCATCCTTTACCTCGACACCTGCACCGAACCATGGAAGGGTTTTTATGAGGACGAACACCTGTCGCTGTCGCAGCGCTCGAATTACGCGCTGCGCGAGGCAGTGCTGGCCTTCCGCCTCGACAAACGCCACGGCGCAACGGCCGTCGTCACGCAGGGCGCCAATCCGGGCCTGGCGTCCGTGCTGGTGAAGCAGGCACTGATGAATATGGCGCGCGACCAGCACCTCGAAGTGGAGCGCCCAACGTGCTACGAGGACTGGGCCAAGCTGGCGCAGAAGCTGGCAATCAAGGTAATCCACATCGCCGAGCGCGATACGCAAATCTCCAGCCGCCGCAAGGCGCGCGACGAATTCGTCAATACCTGGTCGGTGGATGGATTCGTCAGCGAAGGCTTGCAACCGGCGGAACTGGGATGGGGCAGCCACGAGAAGCATTGGCCGGCCGACGCAGAGCGCCACGGCTATGGCAGCGACGCCGCGATCTACCTCAAGCGCCCCGGCATCGCCACGCGCGTGCGAAGCTGGACGCCGCTGGAAGGCCCATACCACGGATTTCTCGTCACACATGCCGAGTCGATTTCGATCGCCGACCACCTGACACTGCGCGAAAACAACAAGGTGGTCTACCGCCCTACCGTGCACTACGCCTACCATCCCTGCGACGACGCCGTGCTGTCGTTGCACGAGGTGGCCGGCAAAAACTGGCAGCAGCAGAACGAGCAGCGCATCATCGGCAAGGAAATCGAGAGCGGGACCGACGAACTGGGCGTGCTTTTGATGGGCAATGAAAAAGGCGCCTACTGGTTCGGTTCTCGCCTCAGCATCGAGCAGGCGCGCGCACTGGCGCCGCATAATTCGGCCACTTCGCTGCAAGTGGTGGCCGGCATCCTCGGCGGCATCGCGTGGGCGCTGCGCAATCCGGATTGCGGCGTGGTGGAGCCGGACGATATCGACGACCAGCTTGTCATGGAAATCGCCGCGCCCTACCTGGGCGATCTGGTTGGCGTGTACGGCGACTGGACGCCCCTCAAGGAACGCAGCGGCCTGTTCGAGGAGCCTTGCGACCAGGACGATCCGTGGCAGTTCCTGAACTTCCGAGTTACCTGATATATGGGCACGCTGCTGCGCAAAGAACTGGGCGTAATCGAGAACTCATACTATGAGGCCAGCGTGCAGCGCGCGGCCGCCCAGCCGCCTTTGGCTGGCAGCACCAGCGCGGATGTTTGCGTGATTGGCGGCGGCCTGGCCGGACTGTCCGCCGCACTGGAACTTGCGGAACGCGGCTATTCCGTGGTCCTGCTCGAAGCGCAGCGCCTCGGGTGGGGAGCTTCCGGGCGCAATGGCGGCCAGGTGCTGCCAGGCTTCGGAAACGATGGCGAGCACGCTATTGAGCGCCAACTGCCGCGCGAAGACGCGCGCCGCGCATGGGACGCCTCGGTCGCCGGCGTGCAGTTGCTCCGCAAGCGCATCGACAAGTACAGCATCGATTGCGACTACAAACCCGGCGCGTTAAGCCTCGCCGTCAAGCCCAGCAAAATGCGGGCACTGGAAGCCTGGGGGCGGCATGTGGAAAAAGCCTACGGTTATCCACTGCACTGGATATCGCCGCACGAGATCGGCCGTTGGATCGACAGCCCGCGCTTCCATGCAGGCGTGGCCGACATGGGCGGCGGACATGTGCACCCGCTCAAATACACCCTTGGGCTCGGGCGCGCTGCAATGGCGGCAGGTGTGCGCGTTTTCGAAGATTCGCCGGTATTCCTGCTGGAGCGCGGCGACACCGCGCTGGTTCATACAGCGCAGGGACAGGTGGCGGCGCGCTTTGTGGTGCTGGGCGCGAACGTCTATCTCGCGGAGTACGGCAACCTGGTGCCGCAGGTCAGCGCCCGCATCATGCCGGTCGGGACGTATATCGTCGCCACCGAGGCGCTGACCAGGGAGCATGCGGAGAGCCTGCTGCCGCGGCGCAGCGCCGTATCGGACACCAATTTCGTGCTGGATTATTTCCGCTTCAGCGCCGATCACCGCTTGCTGTTTGGCGCCGGCGACAGCTACAGCGCCAAGACGCCGGCCAACCTGGTCGAACGCATCCGGCGCCGCATGGTGGCGGTTTTCCCGCAACTGGCGGACGTCAGCATCGAGTATGCGTGGGGCGGTTTTATCGACATCAGCATGAACCGCGCACCGGACCTTGGCCGGATCGGCAACAACATCTACTACATGCAGGGATTCTCAGGCCACGGGCTGGCCTTTACCGGCATGGCCGGCCTGCTGGTGGCGGAAGCGATTGCAGGGCAGGCGGAGCGCTTCGACATCTTCGCGCGCGTAAAGCATGCCCCCTTCCCCGGCGGCACGCTGCTGCGTACGCCGGCGCTGGTATTAGGCATGCTCTACTTCCAGATGCGGGATATGTTCTAGTTATCCAGGTGGGAGATCTGCAGGCGGCGGCTCTCCTGCACCACGCCGTTGGCCTTGTGCTCGAGGACCAGCTCGGCGTTCTGCTCGTCCAGCGAGATGCCGACCGACAGGATGTCGATCAGGAGCAGCTGCAGGATGCGCGAGATCATCGACAGGAAAGCACTGCTGTCCTCCGTATGATCGACGGCCAGGCAGACCGTGGCCTTCTTGGCCAGCGGCGACTGGCTGCTGGTGATGGCGATCACGTCAGCGCCGGCATTGCGCGCCGATTCCACTGCTTCAACCAGCTCCGGCAGCTTACCGGAATTGGAGATCGCAATCACCACGTCGCCCGGCTTCAGCAGTTCGGAGGCCAGCTTGAACAGGTGCGAGTCGCCATAAGCGGCGGTCGGGATGCGGAAGCGGAAGAACTTGTGCTGGCCGTCCAGCGCCACCACGCGTGAATTACCCATGGCGTAGAACTCGACCTTCTTGGCCTTGGCCAGCAGCTCGATCGCGCGGTCCAGCGAATGCACGTCCATCTGGTCGCGGAATTTCAGGATCGCGGAGACGGTATTGTCGATTACCTTGGCGCTCAGGTCGTGCGTGCTGTCCGATACGCGCACCTGGCTATGGCGCACAGGGATGGCGCCGGTCAGGCTGGAAGCGAACTTCAGCTTGAAATCGGCCAAGCCCTGGAAACCAAGCGAGCGGCAGAAACGGATCACGGTCGGCTGCGATACTTCCGCCAGGCGCGCAATATCGGCAATCGGCTCGTTCAGGACCAGGCGCGGTTGCTCGATCACCAGTTGCGCCACGCGCTGCTCGGCGGGAGTCAGCTCCGATTTCAGCGTCTGCACGCGCTCCATCAGCGTATTGGCGCCCGTGCGGCCGCGCAGGTGCTCGGACAGGATCGAGGCCACGCCGTAGAAGGCGGGATACGGCGTAGTAATCACATACGTCGGGATCTCGGCCAGGTAGGACGAGAAGCGGCCCTTGGCTTCAAAACGGCTGCGGAACGGCGATTCCTTGAACCACTCGCCCATGCGCGGCACAATGCCGCCGCCGATGAAGATGCCGCCGAAGGAACCCAGCGTCACCGCCAGGTTGGCCGCAGCGCCACCCAGCATGGCGCAGAAGCATTCCAGCACTTCGATGCACAGGGCGTTCCTGTCTTTCAGTGCGCCGGCGATGATTTGCTGCGAGGTCAGGTCGCGCACATTCAGGCCATTGCGGCGCGCCAGGGCGCGGTAGATGATTTCCATGCCCGGGCCGGAAATCAGGCGTTCGTTCGACACGTGCGGCCAGGTCTGCCAGGCGTATTGCAGGATCGCGTATTCGCGCTCATCGGCCGGCGCAAAGTTGGTGTGGCCGCCTTCGGAACCCAGTGTCACGAAACCGTCGGTGGTCGGGATCACGCCCGAGCAGCCCAGGCCAGTGCCCGGGCCGAGCACGCCGATCACCGAGTTCTGCGCCGGGGAGCCGCCGCCGACCTGCATCAGGTCTTCCGCCTTGAAGCCCGGGATGGCCATGGCCAGCGCGGTGAAGTCGTTCACCACCAGCAGGGTATGCAGGCCCAGTTCGCGCCGCACTTCGTCGGTGGAGAACTGCCAGTCGCGGTTGGTCATGCGGATGTAGTCGCCATGCACCGGATTGGCCAGCGCCAGCGCGCCGTGATTGAGGTTGACGTCTCCGTGGTCCGCCAGATAGCTGCGCAGCAGTGGAACGATGCCGGTGAAGTCGTCGCATTGCAGCACGCGCACCGCCTGGAACTCGCCGGGGGCGGTTTGCAGCGCCAGGCGCGCGTGGGTGGCGCCGATGTCAGCCAGCAGGCGGGGGCCGTCCGCAAAAGCGGATCGGTTAGCTTTTGGGTCTGCCTCTATCTGTTTCATTGTCTTTTAAGTATTAGATAACGCCTTAAAGGCGGGAGGATACCCGAAAAACAAGGCCCCGTGCGTAGACGGGGCCTCTTATATTTATACTGCGTAGCCAAACCAGGCGCCGTAGCCTGGCAGTTGGACCTCTTCGCCGGCCACTTCGCCCGGCAGGCCAGGCTGCTCCAGCTTCTGCGCCCCTTTGACCGCCGGCAGCGCGAAGTTGACCGGCGCCGCCCCCAGGTTGAACAGCGCAATCACGCTGCGCTCCCCTTCCAGGTCGCGCCGCAGGGCCAGGACCGGCTCCGGCGCGTCGTAGAACACGATGTCGCCGCGCGTCAGTTGCGGCATGGTCTTGCGCCAGGCGATCATGCGGCGGGCGAAGTTCAGCGGCGAATTCGGGTCTTCCTCCTGCACCGAGGCGGCGATAGCCTTGTGCTCCTCAGCCACCGGCAGCCATGGCGTGCCGGAAGTGAAGCCGCCATGCGGGCCGGTAGTCCAGGCAATCGGGGTGCGGCAGCCGTCGCGGCCCTTGAATTCGGGCCAGAAGGTCTTGCCGTACGGGTCCTGGATCAGCTCATAAGGCACGTCGGCCTCGCTGAAGGCCAGTTCGTCGCCCTGGTACAGGCAAGGCGTGCCTTTCAGCGACAACTGCATGGCCAGCACCAGCTTGGCGAATGCCGCCTGGTTGCTCATGCCGTTCCAGCGGGTCACCACGCGCACCGCATCGTGGTTGCCGACCGACCAGGATGGCTGGCCGTCCTTGACGCGCGCCTTGAAGTCTTCCACCTGCTTGCGGATATGGCCCGCACTGCTGTCGGCAGTCAGCAGGTTGAAGCTGTAAGCCATGTGCAGCTTGTTGCCGCCGGCCGTGTATTCGGCCATCACGGCCAGGGAATCGTCCGCGCCCACTTCGCCGATTGCCACCGCGCCGTATTCGTCCAGCAGGACGCGCAGCTTTTCGAGGAAAGCCACGTTTTCAGGCTGGCTCTTGTCGTGGATGTGCGCCTGCATGCCGTATGGGTTGGCGTCGCTCACGGTGGAGGTGTCGCGCACCAGGGCCGGAGGGTTGCTGCGCAGCTGGCGGTCGTGGAAGTGGAAGTTGCAGGCGTCCATGCGCACGCCGTCGACGCCGCGTTTCAGCCAGAAACGCAACGCATCGAGGTGAGCCTGCTGCACTTCCGGGTTGTGGAAGTTCAGGTCCGGCTGGCTGACCAGGAAGTTGTGCATGTAGTACTGCTTGCGGCGCGAATCCCATTGCCACGACGAGCCGCCGAACACGGACAGCCAGTTGTTGGGCGGATTCCCGTCCGGCAGCGGATCGGCCCAGATATACCAGTCGGATTTCGGGTTGTCGCGCGAAGAACGGCTCTCCTTGAACCATGGATGGTCTTCAGAGGTGTGCGACATGACCTGGTCGATCATGATTTTCAGGCCCAGGCTGTGCGCCTTGGCGATCATGCGGTCGAAGTCGGCCAGGGTGCCGAACATCGGGTCGACGTCGCAGTAGTCGGCCACGTCGTAGCCGAAGTCGCGCATCGGGGATTTGAAGAACGGCGAGATCCAGATGATGTCCACGCCCAGCCTGGCGATGTAGTCGAGGCGATCAGTGATGCCATTCAGGTCGCCGATGCCGTCACCGTTGGTGTCCAGGTAACTGCGCGGATAAACCTGATAAATGATTGCTTCTTTCCACCAAGGTGTGCTCATATTCCTCATCCCGATCAAAAACAGTTATGTAGATAATATACATGATGAATGAGGGAAGTTCAAATACTATGAATCCTTAAAAATCAAATACTTACGATTTTTGACGTAGTTAAACTACATGTAAGTGAATCCAGTAGTTGCCAACGCAGATGGCTTCGCATAGCATCGCGCCCATTATTTGAAACGGGAGACCTCATGTCGACGCAAGAACTGGAACAGGGTAACGGGCCAATGCCCCGGCAAATCCCGTACATCATCACCAACGAGGCCTGCGAGCGTTTCAGTTTTTACGGCATGCGCAACATCCTGGTGCCGTTCCTGATCAGCACCCTGCTGCTGTTCATCCCGTCCGAGCACCGCGCCAGCGAGGCGAAGCACGTTTTCCATACTTTCGTGATCGGCGTGTACTTCTTCCCGCTGCTGGGCGGTTGGCTGTCGGACCGCTACTTCGGCAAATACAACACGGTATTCTGGTTTTCGCTGATCTACTGCGCGGGACATGCATGCCTGGCGCTGTTTGAGAGCAATCTCAATGGCTTTTACTTTGGCCTGTTCCTGATTGCCTTCGGCTCGGGCGGCATCAAGCCGCTGGTGGTGTCGTTTGTCGGCGACCAGTTCGACCAGACCAACAAGAAGAAGGCCAAGGTCGTCTTCGACGCTTTCTACTGGAGCATCAACTTCGGCTCGTTCTTCGCCTCCCTGCTGATGCCGATCTTCCTGAAGGACTTCGGCCCGGCCGTCGCCTTCGGCATCCCGGGCATCCTGATGTTCATCGCGACCATGGTGTTCTGGCTGGGCCGCAAGAAGTATGTGCACGTGCCGCCTTCGGAGCCGAGCGCCGAATCCTTCTCCCGCGTCGCCAAGACGGCCCTGATCTCGGCCGCGCCGGGCCAGTCCCGTCCGGGCCTGACCGTCGCCATGATCGGCGTGGTGGCTGGCGTGGTGTCGCTGGCCATGACGCCCTCCTGGGGCTTCGTGATCGCAGCTTGTACAGCGCTGGTGCTGGTGATGGCCTTCGGCGGCATTGGCACCTCGATGCAGCTGGAGCGCGCACGCGGCAAACATAGCGACGAAGCGGTCGACGGCGTACGCGCGGTGTTGCGCATCTTTATCGTGTTCGCGATGGTCACGCCGTTCTGGTCCCTGTTCGACCAGAAGGCCTCGACCTGGATTGTGCAGGCCAACGATATGGTGCACCCGACCTACGAAATCCTGGGCTGGTCGTTCTCCTTCGTGCCGGCGCAGATGCAGGCGCTGAACCCGCTGCTGGTAATGCTGCTGATCCCATTAAATAACATCGCCCTGTTCCCGCTGCTGCGCAAGCTGGGCATCGAGCCGACGCCGCTGCGCCGCATGGGCACCGGTATCTTTGTATCGGCGCTGGCCTGGGTGGTGATCGGAACGCTTCAGGTAGTGATGGATGGCGGCACGCCGGTGTCGATGGCCTGGCAGATCCTGCCTTATGCCCTGCTGACCTTCGGCGAAGTGCTGGTGTCCGCCACCGGCCTGGAATTCGCTTATTCGCAGGCGCCGGCTTCGATGAAAGGCGTGATCATGGCGCTGTGGTACCTGGCGGTCACCGTCGGCAATTTGTGGGTGCTGATCCTGAACGCCGGCGTGAAGAACGATGCGGTGTCAGCCTATATCAAGACCACTGGCTTCTCGGTGATGGCCTTCCAGATGTACTTCTTCGCCGCCTTCGCCGCCCTGGTGGCCGGGTGCTTCGCGCTATACGCGATGCGCTACAAGATGGTGGACTTCTACCGCAAGGAACCCGAACCGCAGGTCTGCTACGGCACCACGCCGGAACCTCAAAAGGCCTGAGGCCAGCCCGCTTCGGCGGGCTTTTTTATTTCCGCCGGCGGCGAAAATCCGCACACGGCCTGGCTGGAATTCCGGAAATCCGCCATGGCGCGACTTCGCTGACCTTCCCGCCGCGCAGCGCAGCTCAATAAAATCAAGCACTTGCCGTATTCCAATTTTCTGGCATGGAAGCTGCTAATAGCTGGTCAAAACACCCCTTATCCAGGAGACCAGCATGACCAAGCTCAAACTCGCATCCCTCTTCGTGGCCGCAGCTTTCGCTTCCGCCGCCAACGCCCAGGAAGTTGTCCGCCTCGGCAACCTGAAATTCGCGCACTATGGCGCCGTCTCGTATATCAAGGAAATCGCACCTAAGTGCGGCATCAAGGTCGAAGAGCACGTCTTCGCCAAAGGCCCTGACGTGATGCAGGCGATCCTGGCAGGCGAGCTCGATGTCGGCGCCACCGCGTCGGAGGCTGCCATCCAGGGCCGCGCCAATGGCGCCCCGATTTATGTCGTCGCCGGTTTCGCCAAGGGTGGCGCGCGCCTGGTCGCGCGCCCCGACAGCGGCATCAAGGCGATCAAGGATTTGAAAGGCAAGAAAGTCGGCGTGACCCGCGGCGGCATCCACGAAGTGCTGCTGGCCGCTGAACTGGCGCAGGCCGGCCTGACCTTCTCCGACCAGCCAGGCAAGGACGTGCAACTGGTGTTCCTGGCCTTTGCAGACCTGAACCAGGCCCTGCTCGGCAAGAACCTGGACGCGATCATGCAGTCGGAGCCGCAGTCCTCGCAAGCCATCAACAAGGGCTTCGGCGTGGAAGTCATGAAGCCCTACGACACCCCGATCGGCGAACCAGTCCGCACCATGGTGATGAGCGAGAAGTTCTACTCGACCCGCCGCGCCACCGCCGCCAAGTTCATGAACTGCTTCGTGCAGGCGACCAAGACCTTCATCGACGACAAGCCGACCGCTGAAAAATACGTGCGCAACGTAATCTTCAAGGGCCAGATCACTGCCGACGATTTCCAGGACGCGATCGCCAACTCGCCATACACCTACGACATCTCCCCACAGCACATCCAGATCACCACCGATGTGATGAACAAGACGGGCGTGGGCAAAATGCGCAAGGCGCCTGTGGCTTCCGAGTGGGTCAAGACCGACCTGCTGGACGAGGCCAAGAAAAGCCTGAACATCAAGTAAGGCGAGGCATATCATGGCAAAACTGAATTTGCGCCAGATCGCAGCGGGCTCCGTGGTGCCCGTGCTGGTGATCGCATTGTGGCAAGCCAGCGCATCGCTGGAGTGGATCAACCCGCAGGTGCTGCCCTCTCCTTGGGCCGTTGTGACCAAGTGGGTTGAATACCTGCTGCCGCTGCAGGCCTACGACCCGGCTGCCAGCTCCTGGCTGGCCTGGGCGTTTTCCGGCGAGCTGATCGGCGACACCATCAGCAGCATGTACCGCGTGCTGGTGGGCTTCGCGGTCGGCGCCGGCCTGGCCCTGCCTTTCGGCCTGGTGATGGGATCGAGCAAGCGCATGTACGACTGGCTCAATCCCCTGCTGCAGGTGCTGCGTCCGATCCCGCCAATCGCCTACATCCCGCTGGCGATCCTGTGGTTCGGGCTGGGCAACGCACCTGCAGTGTTCCTGATTGCGCTGGGAGCCTTCTTCCCGGTCCTGATGAACACCATCGCCGGCGTGCGCCACGTCGACGGCATCTACGTCCGCGCCGCCCGCAACCTGGGCGTCAACCAGCGCACCATGTTTGTTCGCGTGATGCTGCCGGCCGCCGTGCCTTACATCCTGTCCGGCGTGCGCATCGGCATCGGTACCGCCTTCATCGTGGTGATCGTTTCCGAGATGATCGCCGTGAACAACGGCCTCGGTTTCCGCATCCTGGAAGCACGCGAATACTTCTGGTCGGACAAGATCATCGCCGGCATGATCAGCATCGGCCTGCTTGGCCTTGCGATCGACATCGGCATGAACAAGCTGAATAACCACTTGCTGCGTTGGCACCGCGGCCTGGAGAACTAAGATGAGCGCAACCCATATCGACGTCAAAGGCGTCAACAAGGTATTCAAGACCGACAACCGCGAAGTGGTGGCGCTGCGCGACATCAACCTGCAGATCCCTCATGGCCAGTTCGTCTGCCTGCTGGGCCCATCGGGCTGCGGCAAATCGACCCTGCTGAACGCCATCGCCGGCTTCTCGCTGCCTTCCAGCGGCGAAATCACGGCTGACGGCCAACTGATCACCGGCCCGGGCCCGGAGCGCGGCATGGTGTTCCAGGAATACGCGCTGTTCCCATGGATGACCGTGGAAAAGAACATCGCCTTCGGCCTGGAGATCAAGGGCATGGCGCAAGCGGAGATCAAGCAGCGCGTGGACCAGTTGCTGGGCATGCTGTCGCTGTCCGACTTCCGCAACCGCTATCCGAAAGACCTGTCGGGCGGCATGCGCCAGCGCGTAGCAATTGCCCGCGTGCTGGCACTGGATTCGCCGATCATGCTGATGGACGAGCCGTTTGGCGCACTGGATGCACTGACCCGCCGCAACCTGCAGGACGAGTTGCTGCGCATCTGGGCGGAGCTGAAAAAGACCATCATCTTCGTTACCCACAGTATCGAAGAGGCGATCTACCTGGCCGACCGCATCGTGGTCATGACCTACCGTCCCGGCACCGTCAAGCGCGACATGATCGTGGAACTGCCACGCATGCGCGATCCTGCTTCGGCTGACTTCAACGCGCTCAAACGCGAACTGGGCGCCTTGGTCATGGAAGAGCAGCAGCGTCACCACAGCGACGAACTGCGCATGGCTGCGGTGGACTAAAATTGCGCTTATGCGCAAACCTTTTCTTCTGCTGTTATCCCCGGCGGCCGCGATCATCGTGGCCGCCTATATGCTTGGCGCTTACCGCGCAGGCAACGAACAGTTGGCGCAAGGCCAGCGCCAGCTCCAGCTTATGGCGCCAGAGCTGCAATCGGTGCTGGAACGCTTTGAAACCCTGCCCTTCGTGCTGGCGCAACAGCCTGACCTGACCAACGCACTCGCCCACCCGAAAGACCCCGAAGCCATCTCCCGCCTGAACCAGACGCTGCAAACGATCCAGCAGCAAGCCAAGGTCGGCGCGCTTTACCTGATGGACCGCAATGGCTTGACGCTGGGCGCGAGCAACTGGGACCAGCCGCTCGGCTTCGCCGGCAAGAATTTCTCCTACCGCCCCTATTTCCAGGCCGCGCTGCATGGCGAGGCTGGCCGCTTCTACGGCATCGGCACCAGCACCAGCGAAGCCGGCTACTTCATCGCGCAGCCAGTCCAGCGGCACGGCGCGATCGAAGGCGTGATCGCGGTCAAGATCAGCCTTGCAGAACTGGAGCGCAACTGGAACAGCAGCGAAGATCCGATCGTGCTGGCCGACCGGCACGGCGTGATCTTCCTCAGCAACCGTCCGAACTGGCGCTACCACAGCTTGACACCATTGCCGCCGGACGCCCTGGCGGAACTGGCCAGCACGCAGCAATACATCGGCCGCGAAGTCACGCCGCTGGCCCGCGATCCCGGCCCGCGCGTCACGCAGGAAGTGGGCCGGCTTGGCTGGCAACTGATGATCTTCCCGAGCCAATTGCGCGTGGTCCGCAGCGGCATCAACTGGGCGCTGGCCACCGCGCTGCTGCTGGCATGCGGCGGCGTTTCGTATTGGGCCATGCACCAGCGCCGGCGCCGGCGCGAAGAGCGGCTGGCCTTCGACCGCGAGCTGGAGTCGCGCATCGCCCAGCGCACGCAGCAACTGAGCGAAACCAACCGCATCCTGCGCACCACGCAGAACGAGATGGTGCAGGCCGGGAAACTGGCCATGCTGGGCCAGATGGCGGCCGGCATGACGCATGAACTGAACCAGCCATTGGCAGCAATCCGCGCCTTCGCGGACAACGCACGCACCTTCCTTGAGCGCGGCCAGCCGGAGCAGGCCGCCAGCAATCTTGGCCACATCGGCGATGCCAGTGCGCGCATGGGCGCCATCATCAGCCAGTTGAAAGGTTTTGCGCGCAAGGATGAAACGATCGGCCCGGTTGACCTCGGGCGCGCGGTGCGCAGCTCGGCCTTCCTGCTGGAGAACGAAAGCAAGCGCCGCAACGTGGCGATGGAAATCGATACCGGCACCGAGCAGCTTACGGTAGCGGGCGATACGGTGCGCATCGAACAAGTCCTGATTAACCTGCTGCGCAATGCGCTGGACGCGGTCGAAGGCCGGCCAGCGCCGCGCGTCTCTGTCGTGTTGTCGCGAGAGGGCGGCGAAGGCGTCGCGCGCATCAGCGACAGCGGCCCCGGCATCCCGCAGGAAGTGGCCGCACACCTGTTCGAGCCCTTCTTCACCACCAAGCCAGCCGGGAAAGGCCTCGGCCTGGGGCTGGCGATCTCCTCGTCAATCGTGCAAGCCATGAACGGCCGCCTGACGGCGCGCAACCTGGACGGCGGCGGCGCCCAGTTTGAGTTACGCTTACCGCTTATTAAAGAAGGAGCTGCCCGATGAAGGCGCTATTGGTTGAAGACGAGGCCGCTCTGCGGCTGGCTACCTCGCAAACGCTGGAACTGGGCGGTTTTGCAGTGCAGGCCTGCTCAAGCGCCGAGGAAGCGCTGCCGCTGTTGCTGGCGAATTTTGCAGGCGTGGTGGTGACCGACGTGCGGCTGCCGGGACTTTCCGGGCTGGACCTCCTGGCGCGCGTGGCCGCGCTGGATGCCGAGCTTCCGGTCATCGTCGTTACCGGCCATGGCGACGTGACCATGGCTGTCGAGGCCATGCGCGCCGGCGCATACGACTTCATCGAAAAGCCCTTCTCCTCCGAACGCCTGATGGATGCGGTCAAGCGCGCGCAGGAGCGCCGCAACCTGGTACTGGAGAACCGCCGCTTACGCAGCGAGCGCGCGCAGCATCCTGACATGCCTGATCTGATCGGGCGCTCCGAAGCCATCGAGCATTTGAAGGTCGTGGTGCGCAATGTGGCGCCAACCGGCGTCGATATCCTGATCAATGGCCAGACCGGCACCGGCAAGGAAGTGATGGCGCGGCTGATTCATGCGGCCAGCGGGCGCAAGGGGAATTTCGTCGCCATCAACTGCGGCGCGTTGCCGGAATCGGTGTTCGAGAGCGAGATCTTCGGCCACGAAGCAGGCGCCTTCACCGGCGCGCAGAAGCGCCGCATCGGGAAGCTGGAATTTGCCAATGGCGGTACGGTGTTCCTCGACGAAATCGAGAGCATGCCGATGGCTTTGCAGGTCAAGCTCCTGCGCGTGCTGCAGGAGCGCCGCCTTGAGCGGCTCGGCGGGAATGAGTCGGTGGCGCTGGATTGCCGGGTTGTTGCGGCCAGCAAGGCCGACTTGCTTGCCCTGTCGGCGCAAGGGCTGTTCCGCGAAGACTTGTATTACCGGATTGGCGTGATCAGCATCGACTTGCCGCGCCTGCGCGACCGGCGCGAGGATATTCCGCTGCTGCTGGCGCACTTCGTCGCCGAGGCGGCCCAGCGCTACCAGCGCCCAATGCCGATGTGGACGCCGGAGCAGATGGCCGCATGGCAGGCAGCGGATTGGCCGGGCAATGTGCGCGAACTCCGGAATTTCGCTGAGCGCCTGACACTTGGGCTGGTTCCTGCAGCGGCCAGCGCACCTTCGCATGGGACTGGCGCCGCGTCCGGCGCCGCTTTTGCGACCGGCGCAGGCATTTCGTCGCCCGCGAGCACCGCCACGGGCGCGGGCATGCAGTGGGCAGCCGGCGCTGGCGCCACGAACAGCGCCGCGATGACCGCTGGCCCCGCATCGGCGGCCGGCGTCGCCATGGCCGCCGGCGTGCCGGCTGCCGGCGCGGCGCAAGCGGAGGCCGAGCAGCCCTCCCTGCCGCAGCAGGTCGACGCCTTCGAGCGCGACCTGATCCTGCGCGCCCTGGCCGCCGCCGACAACAACGTGGCCCTGGCGGCAGACCGCCTGCTGCTGCCCCGCAAAACGCTGTATGACAAGCTGAAAAAGCATCAAATCCAGCGCGACTGAAATGTAGTAAAGCTACACAGTTTGAGGTAAGATTTCTGTAGCAACACTACTACGGAGACAAAATGAAGCAGCGCATCCTCGTCGCGGCCCTCCCGGCGGTCTTCGCGGCGTTTTCCGCCGCCGCAGCGCCAACCACCGCTCTCACAGCATCCCCCACCGCCGCGACTGCGCAATCCCTGGCTTCCTGCGACGGCCCGCACGAAACGGTGCTGGCCCGCACCCAAGGCTTCGACGCCCGCGCACTATGGCTGGACGGCCGCCTGGCAAAATGGACCGGCGCCAGCGCCGAGGGCAGCTTCAAACTTTATTACGCATCGGCCGCAGGCATCAGCGCCCCGCAAGGCGCCACCGTCAGCGGCGCCGAGGGCGCTTTGCCGCTGACCGCAACGGCCGAATCGCTCCCCGCCCCGCTGGCGCAACGCTTCAAATACACTGGCGACGGCGTGCTGCTCGCCCTCTCCGCCACCGACCGCGCCCGCCTCCCTGCGCTGCTGGCGAAACAGCTGGTACTGGTCCAGGAAAACGCCGACGGTACCGTACGCGACGCCACTGCACTGCAGGTGCCCGGCGCCCTGGACGACATCTACGCCGCCGCCGAGCAGGCGGCCGATCTTGGCGCCACCATCGGCAAAGGCGGCACCACATTCAAGTTGTGGGCGCCGACCGCGCAACGCGTGTCCGTCTGCGTATTCGAAACCGGCAGCAGCAAGCCCAAATCCATCGCCACCATGCAGGCGGACGCCAAAACCGGCATCTGGTCCGCCAATGCGCGCGGCAACCTGTCCGGCCGCTACTACAAATACGTGGTGGACGTAGTAGCGCCAAAGACTGGCCTGGTGCGCAATGTCGTCACCGACCCGTACTCTGTCAGCCTGACCACCGATTCCGCCCGCAGCTACATTGCCGACCTGGCCGATCCGCGCCTGGCTCCAGCCGGCTGGGAAAAGGACCAGCCGCCGGCCAAAGTGAAGGCGCAGCCGGACATGTCGATTTACGAGCTGCACGTACGTGACTTCTCGATCAACGACCTGTCGGTCAGCGCCATGAACCGCGGCAAATACACCGCTTTCCGCGAAACCGGCTCCAACGGCATGAAGCACCTCGCCATGCTGGCCAAGGCAGGCCTGACCGATGTGCACCTGCTGCCGGTATATGACCTGGGCAGCGTGCCCGAAAAAGGCTGCGTCTCGCCTGTCGTGCATGGCGCGCCGGACAGCGACCAGCAGCAGAAAATCGTCAGCGACAACGCACTGAAGGACTGCTACAACTGGGGTTACGACCCGTGGCATTACAACGCACCGGAAGGCAGCTACAGCACCGACGCTTCCGACGGCGCCCGCCGCATCATCGAACTGCGCGAAATGGTGATGGCGCTGCACAAGACCGGCCTGCGCGTGGGAACCGACGTGGTCTACAACCACACCTACCGCGGCGGCCAGCACGAGCGCTCGGTGCTGGACCGCATCGTGCCCGGCTACTACCAGCGCCTGAACCTCAAAGGCGAAATAGAAAGTTCCACCTGCTGCTTCAACACTGCCACCGAGAACCGCATGATGGCCAAGCTGATGATCGACTCGGCCGAACTATGGACGAAGCACTACCACATCGACTCGTTCCGCTTTGACCTGATGGGCCACCAGCCACGCGCCGCAATGGAAGCGCTGCAAGCACGCGTCAACAAAGCCGCTGGCCGTCATGTGAACCTGATCGGTGAAGGCTGGAACTTTGGCGAAGTGGCGGACGGAGCGCGCTTTGTTCAAGCCTCGCAACTTACGCTGAATGGCAGCGGCATTGGCACCTTCAGCGACCGCGCGCGCGATGCCGTGCGTGGCGGCGGCGCCGGCGATTCAGGGCCGCAAATGGCCGGACAGCAAGGCTATATCAATGGCTTGGTGTACGACCCCAATGCCAGTGCAGGCTTGCGGCCAGTAACAGACTTGATGAAGGCTGCCGACCTGGTCAAGGTCGGCCTGGCCGGGTCGATCCGCAGCTATCGCATGCAGACTTTCACTGGTGAAACCAAGGAACTGCAGGCCATCATTTATGGCGGCAACCAGCCAGCCGGCTATGTGAGCCAGCCGGGCGAAGTGGTCAACTACGTGGAGAACCACGATAACCAGACCCTGTACGATATCAACGCCCTCAAGCTTCCGCTTTCCGCTGCCAGCACTGACCGTGCGCGCGTGCAGATGCTGGCGGCAGCGATCAATGCCTTCTCGCAGGGCGTGGCCTACTACCACGCAGGGTTCGAAATCCTGCGCTCAAAGTCGATGGACCGCAACAGCTTTGAATCCGGCGACTGGTTCAACCGCCTGGACTGGACTTACCAGACGAACTACTTCGGCTCCGGCTTGCCGCCTGCTGCCGACAACGGCAAGGATTACGCCCTGCTCCAGCCCTTGCTGGCTAACCGTGCGTTGCAGCCAACGCCTGCAGATATTGCCTTCGCTCGCGACACCTTCCGCGACTTGCTGCGCATTCGAGCCAGCAGCACGCTATTCCGGATGCGTACAGCCGACGATATCAAGAAGCGCCTGCATTTCCTGAACACTGGCCCCGACCAGGTAGCCACCGTCGTTGCTGCACGCCTCGATGGAGCCGGCTACGAAGGCGCAGGCTTCAAGACGGTGGCCTACTTCATCAACGTGGACAAGGTCGAACAGACCATCGTCGCCGCGGGCGAAGCCGGCAAAGCTTATCGCCTGCATCCGGTACAGGCTGGAGCGGCCGCTCGCTACGATGCAGCAACAGGCACCTTCACCATTCCAGCGCGGACGGCAATAGTATTCGTTGAATAAACTGTTCGTGGAACTCGGGCAGGCTGCTGCTCGAGCGGGCGAGCCTTTCGGAGATCAAACAGGAGCTGCCCGGCAATGACGGTACGCGAATTCAAAGCCACAGACTTCCCAGCGGTCTGCCGCATCTACCTTGAAGCCAAGCGGGAAGAACTCAAGTTCGAGCCCCGCCCATTTGAGATTACGCCGCTTGACCAGGACGAGGGAATACTGGCGGCCTTTAACGAATCCGATGTTACCGTGTTCGACGACGGAGAAGTGCGCGGCTTCGCGGCGATTTTTGCCGGCCAATTGAGGGCGCTGTTCGTGGACGGAGAGGTGCGAGGCAAAGGTATCGGGCAGGCGCTCCTGGATACCGTGGTGGTGGCGAGGGGATCCGAAGGCATTTCTCTGAACGTGGCAAAGTCCAATGTAGATGCCCTGCGGTTTTACGGGAGAAACGGCTTTTCAATTGCAGGGGAAACAGTAAGGCAATACTCCGGGTTGGAAATCATCTACGTCAAAATGCAACTTTCGAAAGCCCCGGGCAAATTGATGCTGCCGCGCCACCCATTTCACGGGTAACGCGGACAGTGATATGGCTAACGCCAGATAGCGCTAGACACTTGGGAACGCGGTCTGGATGTGCAACGGCGCCCATGCCGGAGCTGGCAGTACCTTGTCGATCAATACAAAGACAGAGGTGACGTCCACTTTCTCCAGAAATTGCTGCGGGCCTTGCGCTATCACATTGTTACGTCCGACCCTCACTACAGGGCTCCGTACGACATTGGCTTTGATTTTTCCCAGCTGGGCGGTCAGTTGGACAGTGATTTTGCAACTGTCCACGCCGTGATTATTCAACCTGGCCAATTCAGCTTGGCCGACAGGATCGTGCAACGCCTCCTGGATGGCCAGGATCTGGTCTTTGCGGCAGGCGAAGGTGGAGTCCTGCTTGATGTTGCGACGATCGAATGGATCGTCGCGCTGTTCGGAGTGCCGGCTGATTGCATGTCCATGGTGAACGCCGCCAGGCCGCTGGCGGCGCTCACTCAGGCACAGGATCTGGTGGATTTCTTCTCGCGTGTAATTCCGGTCGTAGCCCATCGATCAATCTCCATGCGGTGTGTGAAGTGGGTAATCGTGTAAAAGCTGATGACGGCGTGATGCGTTTCACATACTACGCTTTGAAGGAATCGGAGGCGCCATTTTTTTGTATCGAAAAAGGTATCGCCCCCGTATGCTGTTACCCCGGACAGCCTTATTGCGCGAGCAGGATGGTCGAGTTCTTGCCGTTGGTGCGAACGACGCCGTCTTTCACGGTGTAGGTAGCACCGGAATAGGCGTCCTTCAGTTTCACGCCGTCCGCAAATACGCCGCCTACCGTGATGTCGACCGGTTGGCCGGTCTTTACGTCCAAGGCCACGACAACCTTGTCGTCCCCGCGCACGCGGCTGAAGGTGTACGGCGCGTCCGCCAGCTTCTTGTGTTCGCCCGCGCCAATCGACGGATGCGCCTGGCGGAATTTGCCCAGCTTTGCCCAGTGCATCCGCACCTTGGCGTTCGCCTTCTGGTCGCTCCAGTTCATGAAGGAGCGCAGCTTCGCATCGCCCTTCGCTTCGGCCACGTCGAGACGGCGCGAAATCTCATCGCCGTAGTAGATCTGTGCGGCACCGGGAGCGAGCAGCAGTTTGCTGGCGGTCTCGAATGGCTTCTGGCGCGCAGGGTCGAACGGGTTGCCGTCATCATGCGAGTCCATATAGTTCATCACCGTATGTCCTTTCAGCGGACCGGCGAGCTGGGTCGCGTACTTGCTGAACAAGGACTCATAGTCTCCCTTCGCATCATGCACCATGCCGAAGTTGATCAGGCCATCAAAACCATTGGCGAAGTAATTTGCCTTCTCGCCGCCTCCCATATCGAAATCCTGGCCGTGCGCGATGTTGTAGTTGTACACCTCGGCCAGCATGAAGAAACGGCCATCGCCCAGCACTTTCCTGGGATTCAGGCTTTTCCATTCATCGTGCGCCGCCAGCGCGACCTTGCGCAGTTCCGCCCACACTGCAGGTTCAACGTGCTTGGCTGTATCGGCGCGGAAGCCATCAACGCCGTACTTGCGCACCCAGTCCGCATGCCACTTCATCAGGTAGTAACGCGGTGCGCGCGGATAGCCGGTGCGGGCGAAGAAGTCATCCAGCTCCTTCACTTCGCGTTCGTAGCGGCCCTCGGCTTTCCACTTTGCCGCAAGCGCCGGCGGCAACTCCACTGGTGCATCGCTCTCGGTGCGGAAATCAGGCAGGTTCTTCACCAGTGTGCAGCTCACGGTGGACGGTACGTCTTTGTACTGGCATTGCGGCTCGGTGCGCACCCAGCCTTCCGGCCAGACCGGATCGGCCTCGGTCACCGGGCCGGTATGGTTCATCACGACGTCCAGCAGCACGCGGATGCCCCGCGCGTGCGCAGCCTCGACGAAATCGCGAAAGTCTTTTTCCGTGCCAAGGTTGGCGTCCATCGCCGTGAAGTCGCGCGCCCAATAGCCGTGGAAGCCGTAGGATTTGCCAGTCCCCTCATCCGTGCCCGCATGGATTTGCTCGATTGGCGGGGTGGTCCAGATCACGTCCACGCCCATGTCATCGAAATAGCCGGACTTGATCTTTGCCGTCAGTCCCTTGAAGTCACCGCCCATGAAGCCGCGCAGCGGTGCAGCGTCGGCCTTGCGGCCGTAGGCCAGGTCGTTGCCCTTGTCGCCATTGGCAAAGCGGTCCGTGACCAGGAAGTAGACGGTCGCATTCTCCCAAAGGAATGGCTTGGGCGGCGCCGCGAGTGCACTCTGTGCGCCGGTGGCAAGCAATAGGGTCAATGCGATGGATGAAAGTTTCATTCGGCTTTTCCTATGTAATGACTGTTGGATTAGTGCGGCCTGTGTGCATGACGATGCTCGCCACGCTGTCTGCAATGGCAATCAGCCCTGCCAGGGCTTGCTGCGTTGGGATATGGTGTTGCTCCGGGTCTGCCTCGCAGCGTTCGAGATAGACACGCAAGGTGGCGCCTTCGGTACCGGTGCCGGAAAGGCGGTACACAATGCGAGAGCCATCCGTCATCATGATGCGGACGCCTTGCTGGCTGGCGTGCGAGCCATCTACCGGGTCCGTGTATTCGAAATCATCGGCAGCCTGCACTTCGTAGTGGTTCAGCTTCTGCCCCGGAAGGTTGCGCAACTTGATGCGCAAGTCCTGCATCAGGAGTTGCGCAGCATCGGTCGCGATGGCTTCGTAATCGTGGCGCGAATAGTAATGGCGGCCGAAGCGCTGCCAGTGCGCGGTGACGATGTCCTGCACCGAACCGCCGCGCACGGCCAGCAGGTTAAGCCAGAACAGCACGGCCCACAAGCCGTCCTTCTCGCGAATATGGCGCGAACCGGTGCCGTAGCTTTCTTCACCGCACAGGGTGGCTTTGCCAGCGTCCAGCAAGGTGCCAAAATACTTCCAGCCGGTCGGCGTTTCGTAGCATGGCACGCCGAGAGCCGCTGCAACCTTGTCGGCGGCGCGGGACGTGGGCATGGAGCGGGCGATGCCGGCGATGCCATCGGCATAACCTGGCGCCACAGTCGCATTGGCGGCCAGCACGGCCAAGCTGTCGGATGGCGTAACGACGAAGTCGCGCCCTACGATCATATTGCGGTCGGCATCGCCGTCGGATGCAGCGCCGAAATCTGGCGCAGCGTTGGCGCTCATGATGTCGATCAATTCTTCGGCGTTGACCGGATTGGGATCGGGATGCAAGCCGCCGAAATCTTCCAGCGGTATGCCATTAATTACGGTGCCTTCCGGAGCGCCCAGCATTCCCTCCAGGATGGCGTGGGCATACGGGCCCGACACGGCATTCATGGCGTCGAAACGCATGGTGAAGCCGCCGGCAAACAAGCGGCGGATGGCATCGAAGTCGAACAAGCTCGCCATCAGCTCTGCATAGTCGGCAACAGGGTCTATCACTTCTACCGCCATGCCTTCGATCTTTGCGTGCGTGCCAAGGGTGTCGATGCCAATATCAGGGGCATCGCTGATGCGGTAATGCGCCAGCGCCAGCGTGCGTTCGTAAATTGCTTCGGTCAACGCCTCCGGCGCAGGACCGCCGTTGGAGGCGTTGTACTTGATGCCGAAATCGCCATCCACGCCGCCGGGATTATGGCTGGCCGAGAGGATGATTCCGCCCAGCGCGCCATGCTTGCGGATCACGCAACTCGCGGCGGGTGTCGACAGGATTCCGCCCTGCCCCAGCAGCACGCGTGCAAAACCGTGCGCAGCGGCCATCTTGAGGATTACCTGGATTGCTTGCCGGTTGTGGAATCGGCCATCGCCACCAAGCACCAGCGTCTTGCCGGCAACGGCGCCGAGCGTGTCAAACACGCCCTGCACGAAATTTTCGAGATAGTGAGGCTGCTGGAAAACTGCGACTTTCTTGCGCAGTCCCGAAGTCCCCGGACGCTGCCCGGGGATGGGTGAAGTTGCTACCGTTTGAATTGCCATATTCGCTCCTCCCGAAAATAAATGGGGACGTACCCCATTTATTTCGAAAATGGGGTACGTCCCCATTTATTTTCCTGCGAATGGCGCGACCGGTGCGCGCCGCTGGATGGCTTAGGCTTCTTTCTTGGCCGAGTCGCTGACGATGAGGGTAACGATGCCGCCGATCGCCATCGACACGCCGCCCAGCACCAGCACATTGACCGAGTGGCCGTTGAACAGGTGCTTGATGACCGGGCCGAGCACAAGGTTGGCAACGATCTGCGGCAAGACCACGAAGTAGTTGAACACGCCCATGAAGTAACCCATGCGCTTGGCCGGCAGCGCGCCTGCCAGGATCGCGTATGGCATGGTCAGGATGCTTGCCCACGCAATACCGACGCCGATCATCGGCAGCATCAGCATGTTCTTGTCATGGATGAAGGCGATGCTGATCAGGCTCAGGCCACCAATCACCAGGCAAAGCATGTGCACCATCTTACGGCTGGTAACGTGCGCCAACTTCGGCAGCACGAAAGCAACCAGCGCGGATACGCCGCCGTAGATGGCAAACAGGTTGCCGACCCAATTGCCTGCTTCCTGGAAGATGGCCGATTTGCCGTCGGTGGTGCCGAACACATTTTCTGCCACTGCCGGAGTGGTGAAGACCCACATGCCCATCAGCGCGAACCAGGTGAAGAACTGCACAAGGGCCAGTTGCACCATGGTTTTCGGCATGTGCACGAAGCCGCCAAAGACTTCCTTCAGGGAAAACAGGAAGCCGCGGCGCTGTGCCTTCTCCATGCGGAATTTCTCGACGTCTTCCGGTGGCAGTTCATCTGCGGTCAGCACAGTCCACAGCACGGACAGGAAGTAAGCGGTGCCGCCGGCATAGAAGGAGTAGCGCACGGAGTCGGGGATGGCGCCGTTGACCACTTCATTGCTGACGTGAAGGAAATTGGTGAAGATCATCGGCAGCAGAGAGGCAATCACGCCGCCCAGGCCAATGAAGAAGGTCTGCATCGCGAAGCCGGCAGTCTGCTGCGATTCATCGAGCTTGTCGCCGACGAAGGCCCGGAACGGTTCCATCGAAATATTGATCGATGCATCCATCAGCCACAGCACGAGGATAGCCATCCACAGCGCGCTCGAATTCGGCATCAGGAACAGTGCAATGCTCGCCAGCAGCGCGCCGATGAAGAAGAATGGTCGGCGGCGGCCCCACTTCGCGTGCCAGGTGTTGTCGCTCAGGTAGCCAATGATCGGTTGCACCAGCAGGCCGGTAACCGGCGCGGCAAGCCAGAACAGCGGCAGTTCATCCGGGGTTGCACCGAGGGTGGCGAAAATGCGGCTGGTATTGGTGTTCTGCAGGGCGAAACCAAACTGGATGCCGAAGAAGCCGAAGCTCATGTTCCACAACTGCCAGAAGGTCAGCCGTGGCTTGCTGATGATGGAATGCATTTGCATCACTGTCCCCGATTAATTTTGTAGCAAAATAACATGGCGAATTCGGGCTGTCAATGCGGAAACAGCCCGTAAACGCGCAGTTTTAAGGCGAATTTGTAGTCAGGCTACAAAATAACATGCAGTTTTGCCTTCATTGCGCTCGCTGCAGGCAAGGCTAATTGCAAGGTGTGGCTGCGGGCATCCCAGCGGACGTCCACGGCCTTGCCATCCAGCTTCACGCTGCGTGGACGGTTCACTACATTGTGCACCTTGAGTGCGTAGGCACGGTTGACCGGCTGCCAGGCTTTGCCAACTTCGGTTTCGATGCCGATTTCGAGGCCATTTGCCGACGCAGCGCCGGTGAAATGGGCGATCTCGTATTTGCCCTGCTCATAGGCGTTGGCGGTGGCGCCGTCATCGTCATACAGCTTGCCGCTGGTCGCGCCTGCGCTGGCGTCGTAGTAGTAATTCAGCTCGACCTGTTTGGTGTTGTAGTCGCGTGTGGTCTGCACCACCTTCGCCAGTGGCACGAATGCGCCTGCGCGCACGAAGACAGGAATATGCTCGGCGACCACCGGCACGACTTCGTTGATGCCGCCTTTGTGCGCGGCGCCGCTGTAGAAGTCGAACCAGACTTTGGCCGATTTAGGGAAATTCACTTCCTTGCGCTGCGCGCCAGGTTCGGTGACCGGCGCCACCAGGAAGTCACGGCCCCACAGGTAAGTAGAGGCTACACCGTCATCACCGCCTTCGAACATGATCGGGCGCATCAGCGGCAAGCCGGTCTGGCTGTTGTCGAACGCTGCGCTGTAGTTATAAGGCAGCATTGCGTACCGCAGCCGGATCGCGTCGCGCGCCAGCGTCTTGGTACGTTCGGCGCGGAAGACCGGTTCGGCCGGCACCTCCTCCTGTGCATGCGGACGAAACACGGGCTGGAACACGCCATACTGCAGCCAGCGCACGTACAGCTCGTCGTCCAGCATCGGCGAGGCAAAGCCACCCAGGTCGGAGTGCATATAGGCCAGGCCCTGCATGCCCATCTGCAGGGCGATCTCCATTTGCGACTGCAGGCCGCCCCAGCTGCGCTGCACGTCGCCGGACCATGGGATCATGCCGAAACGCTGCGAGCCCGAGTAGCCGGCGCGCATCAGGATGAAGGGGCGCTCGTTCGGAAAGTCCTTCTTGTAGCCTTCCGCGATCAGGCGCGCCCAATCGTGGCCGTAGATATTGTGGACCTGGTCCGCGCCAAGCTGGCCATTGCTTCCATGGCGCAGTGCGGACGGATGCACCTCCGGCTCGCCAAGGTCGCCCCACCAGCCGGCGACGCCACCTTCTTTCAGCTCCTTGTAGATATTCCAGAACCAGTCGCGTCCTTCCGGGCGGTACAGGTCAATCAGGCCGGTGTTACCGAAGTAGAAGTCATACTTGAATGGCGCACCGGCGGTATCGGTGGCCAGCACGTTCTTGTCCACCGCTTCCCGCCAGCGGCTGGAGCTGGTCAGCACGAAAGGCTCGGTGATGACGACGGTCTTAACGCCTTTCGCCGCCAGGTCGGCCATCATGCCTTTCGGGTTGGGGAAGCTTTCTTTGTCCCAGGCCAGGTTGCCCATGGTGCCTTTGACGGCCTTGCCGAACCAGTACAGGTCCAGCACCACAGCGTCGACTGGAATCTTGTCGGCGATGAACTTGTCGACCACGGCGCGGGTCTCCGCTTCCGTGTGATAGCCGAAGCGGCTGGCGAAATTACCGAAGGCCCAGCGCGGCGGCAGCGGCTGGCGGCCGGTCAGGCTGGTGTAGTTGGCCAGCACGTCTTCCCACTGCTCGCCAGCGATCACCTGGTAAGTCTTGCGGCCGCCAACAGTTTCGTAGGACAGCGTGCCGTCTTTCTTGCTGTCGAAATCAAGATAGCCAATTTGCGGGTTGTCGAAGTGGATGGCGTACTTCTTCGACGACAGCGCCATCGGAATCGTAAAGTTCAGGAGCTGCGAACGCGCCTCATAGCCGTAATGGGCGCGGTTGTACAACTGGAAGCGGTTGCCGCGGCGGTTCATGCCGGTTGCGCGGGCGCCGGCGCCGTACAAGGCTTCATCGCCATCCAGCGCGAACTCGATCGCTTCCATGCTGCCCTCGCGGCGATATCCGCGCTTTTCGGCCACGAGCGGCTGGCCTTTATACAAGTAGCTGATGCGGAAAGGCTGCTTCTCGACGCGTACAGTGATACCCGGCGTGGCGAATTCCAGCGCCCCGCCCTCCTCGCGCAGCGTGCTGGCGACGACTGCAGGCCGCAATACCACTGCGTGCGACACCACATCAGCCACTTCGCCCTTCGGAATGAAGGTGGTTTCCACTACCGCCGCGGAATATGGCTTGACGATGTAGGTACCGTCGTTTGTGCCAATTTCCAGCGCATTACCGTTTTTTGCGGCAGATAAGAAATGGCGATCCGCATTTTGCGCCATGGCGGCTTGGCTGATAAGGGCCAATATTGCAAATTTAATTAGTTTCATACGGTGATATATTAGCGGGCAGTTTTATCTGAGAGGAGAATGAATTGAATAAAACGATGATGAAAAAACCGATGGTCCTGGCGCTGGGCCTGGCCTTGGCAGCGGGCATGGCCCATGCCGCGCCAGCCGCGAAAAAAGGCAAAGGCACTCCGGCCGAAGCGAAGAAATTCATCGCGCAGACCGAAGAGAAATTCGACAAGCTGGGCAACGACGCCAACAAGGCCGCCTGGGTTGCGCAAAACTTCATTACCGACGACACCGAAGCGCTGACCGCTTACTTCGGCGAACTGCAGCTGGACGCTGCCGGCCAGGCCGCGCTGGAATCCCGCCGCTTCAACGGCGTGAAGCTGCCGGAAGACGAAGCGCGCAAGATCAAGCTGCTGCAACTGACGCTGATGCTGCCGGATCCGAAGGAGCGCCAGGCTTACGCCGACGCCAACGCCAAGCTGAATGGCGCCTACGGCAAGGCCAAGTACTGCCCGACCGATGGCCGCCAGTGCATGCCATTGGGCGAACTGGAAAAGACCCTGGCCAACAGCCGCGATCCTAAAGTCCTGCTGGATGCGTGGAACGGCTGGCACATGCAATCGCCTTCCTACAAGAAGCTGTACACCGAATACGTGGAGCTGTCGAACAAGGGTGCGCGCGAGATGGGCTATGCCGACACCGGCGCCCTGTGGCGTTCGGGCTACGACATGAAGCCGGAAGAATTCTCGGCCGAGATGGAACGCATCTGGCAGCAGGTGAAGCCGCTGTACGATTCGCTGCACACCTACGCCCGCTACAAGCTGCGCGAAACCTACGGTCCTGACCAGGTGCCGCTGGAAGGCCCGATCCCGGCCCACCTGTTCGGCAATATGTGGAGCCAGAGCTGGGAGAACATCTACCCGCTGCTGATGCCTGCCACCGGTGCGTCCAAGTTCGACCTGACCAAGGTGCTGGAAGAGCGCAAGACCAGCGCCAAGGAAATGGTGCAATACGGCGAGCGCTTCTACACCTCGCTGGGCATGCCCAAGCTGCCGGAAACGTTCTACCAGCGCTCGCTGCTGGAAAAACCGCGCGACCGTGAGGTGGTGTGCCACGCTTCCGCATGGCAGCTCGACGGCAAGGACGACGTGCGCATCAAGATGTGCATCCGCCCGACCGAAGAAGAATTCGCCGTCATCCACCATGAGCTGGGACATATCTATTACGACCTGGCTTACAAGAACCAGTCCAACCTGTTCCGCACCGGCGCCAACGACGGCTTCCACGAAGCGATCGGCGACACCATTGCGCTGTCCATCACCCCGAGCTACCTGAAGAAGGTCGGCCTGATGAACGAAAACCCGGACCCGAACGCCGACATCGGCGTGCTGCTGAAGCGCGCACTGGCCAAGGTTGCCTTCCTGCCGTTCGGCTACTCGGTCGACAAATGGCGCTGGGACGTCTACAGCGGCAAGACCAAGCCGGCGGACTACGACAAGAGCTGGTGGCAGCTGCGCGAGCAGTACATGGGCGTAAAGCGCCCGCTGCCGATGCTGGCTGACGGCTTCGACGCCGGCGCCAAGTACCACGTTGCAGCCGACGTGCCTTACGCCCGCTACTTCCTGGCCCACCTGCTGCAGTTCCAGTTCCATCGCGCCCTGTGCAAGGAAGCCGGCTACACTGGGCCACTGCACCAGTGCTCGATCTACGGCAGTGAAAAAGCAGGCAAGAAGCTGTGGACCATGCTGGAAATGGGTACATCCAAGCCATGGCCTGAAGCCCTGAAGGCAGCTACCGGCGAGGACCGCATCGACGGCCAGGCCCTGCTCGACTACTTCGCCCCGCTGAAAGTCTGGCTGGACGAACAAAACAAACAACTGGCCGCCAAGGCCAAGTAATACAAAAACGGGGGCCTCGGCCCCCGTTTTTTTTACCCCTGGATGCTTAGAACTTGTAGTTCGCGCCCAGCAGGAAGGTGCGGCCATACTTCTGGTATTCCAGTTGCTGGTTGCGGTTGCCGTTGTAGGTCTCGTAAGCTGCGTCGCGCAGGTTGTTCACCTGCAGGACCAGGCCCACGCCCTTGAACATGCCTTCGTTGAAGGTATAGCCAACCTGGAAGTCCAGGATGTTTTCGCCAACAACGTAGCGCAGCGAACGCTCACCGGCGAAGTTGCCGATCTCACCCACGAAGTCCGAACGCTTGCGCTGGCTCAGGCGGGTTTCGAAGCCGGCCTTCTCGTAGTACACGGTCAGGTTGCTGGTGTGCTTCGACAGGCCTGGCAGCATGATGGTCTGGCCCAGGTTGGCGCTCGGCTCCTTGATGGTGATGGCGCTGTCGTTGTACGAGTAGCTGCCGCTCACGCCGAAGCCGTCCAGTACCGGGGTTACCATGTTCAGCGGCAGGGAAGCGGTCAGTTCCAGGCCTTTCATGTTGCCGCCCTTGCCGTTGTAAGGAGCGGTGTAGTTACCGAACGGGGTAATCGCCTTGGTGCCAGGGATCTGCTGCGAGAAGTCGTGGGTACGGGTCTCGGTGAAGATGTAGGTATCCAGCTTCTTGTAGAAGAACGCCAGTGCTGCATAGGCTTTCTTGCCGAAGTATTTTTCATACGACAGGTCGAAGGCCTTTGCGCGCCATGGGTCCAGCTGGGCGTTACCACCGCTGCCGCCTGGTTTGAAGTCGTTGGTACCGACGTTGAAGTCCAGCGCGGAACGCAGCTGGTCAACACGTGGGCGAGCGATCTGCTTGGCCAGGGCCATGCGCACGGTGTGATCGTTTGGCATCTGGAACGCCAGGTTCAGGCTTGGCAGCACGTCGGTGTAGGTCTTGCCATCGTGGACTGGCTTGACTTCCTGGCCTGCAGCTGCGGTACCGTCCCAATACTTGGAGTCGGACGACTGGTCGGTGCGCTGTACTTGCACGCCGAAGTTGCCGCGCAGGCTGACATCGCCCAGTTCGTGTTCGATGTTGGCCTTGGCGAAGGTCGTGGTGATCTTCTCATTCACGGTCCATGCCTTGGCGATCAGGTAGCTCTTGTCTTCGGTCGGAGCGAAGGTCATGTACTTGGCCACGACGCCTGGCACATTCCACGCCGGGATGGTGCCGACGCCGGCGAAGCCCAGGTCAACCGAGTTGTACAGCAGGTCCGACGAAATGGTCGAAGCCGCGCCGGCCAGCTTGATGTCGCCTTCCGGCTGGTGCTTTTCCTTGCTGCGGTCGGAATAGTGCACGCCGATGTCGAAGCTCGAGAACCATGTCTCCAGGGCGCCGGACGACTGGATGTTGGCCGCCAGCTTGAAGCCATTCAGCTTGTCTTCAACGTGGGGAGTCTTGCCGTAGCCGGAACCGTAGATGGTGTTACGCACGTACAGGTTTGCCGGATTGCTGTAATCGCGGCCCGGGTTCATGGTCGGGAACGCGCCGCTGCCCAGCGACAGGGCGACGGAATCCAGGAATGGATCGCCGTTCGCATTGCTGATCTGCAGGTTGTTTTCCAGGCTCAGTTCATCGCGCTTGGCGGTCGAGCGGCTCAGGTCAGCCACCACCGACCAGCCATCCAGCTTCCATTCGTTGTTCCAGCCGATGGCGCGGATATCGTCCTTGCGCTTGGTGTACATGCCGCGCACCAGCGGGTACACGTTGTTTGCGGTACCGGTGGCGAAGGAACCGTTGTTGGTGGTGACGTCGGTGAACAGCAGGTCAGGCTTGTTGCCGCCGTTGTAGCCGCCGACGTGCACTTCGAACTGGTTGGCGGTGTCTTCATGCTTGAAGCGCGAAGCGTACACGTCGACCATCGAGGTGAAGTTCTTGTTTGGACGGTATTGCAGCACGCCCATCAGGCCGTCGCGCTTGTTGTAGCCGCTGCGTGCCAGGGACTTGATGCCGTCGGTGACGTTGGTACCGGCAGGCACGCCTGCACGGGCTTCGTTCTTCCATGGCTCATACAGGCCGGTTTCGCGGTCCAGCACTGGCGAGTCCAGGTGGGCGAAGCCAATTGCCACGCCAATGGTGCGGTTGGCAAACTGGTCGATGTAGCTTGCGCTGAAGCGGCCGCCGCGCGAATTGGTGTCGGCGATGCTGCCCAGCGAGTTCTTTTCCAGGCGGGCATTCATGGAAACGGTACGGCCACCGAAGGCCAGCGGACGCACGGTCTGCAGGTCCAGGGTGCCGGACAGGCCCTGGCCGACCATGCCGGCGTCAGGGGTCTTGTAAATGGTGACGCCGCTGATCAGCTCAGACGGGTACTGGTCGAATTCCACGCTGCGGTTGTCGCCGGTCGAGACTTGCTCACGGCCGTTCAGCAGGGTGGTGGCGAAGTCTGGCGACAGGCCACGAACGGAAATGTTTTGCGCACGGCCGGCTACGCGCTGGGCGGCCAGGCCTGGCAGGCGGGCGATGGATTCTGCGATGGAGGTATCCGGCAGCTTGCCGATATCTTCCGCGGAGATGGCCTCGACGATGGAAGTCGCGTTTTTCTTGACGGAGATCGCGTCCTCAATACCGCGGCGGATGCCGGACACGGTCACAGTTTGCATCGGCGCGTCAGCTGCCTGGCCGGTGGTCGTAGTCTGCGCGTACGCAGTGCCCGCGAAGGCGGATACAAATACAGCACAACCAGCCGCAACCGGACTCAGTCGGAAAGCGGTATTGCCTCGCTTGTTGGCGAAGATAGTCATCAAAGTCCCCTCACTCATTAAACATTCTTTCCCGCAACCTACACAGACCGGTTTATTTCGACTACACGGGAATCCTTGGAAAGCGAACGCTCTTACGGACGCTCTGAGGCGGATTCTGTACTAAAACTAGATTTGGTGTCAATGAATGACCATCATCATTACTGTGTATTTCTGCCCCTTCCTCCGGCCTCCCTCTGGGATTTCGGATGGTCACGTTGTATTTCGGCTACAAAGATAGACAAATTGATGTGTAGTAGAACTACATCAAAATTACGTGTATTGTCGGCCCCATAAGACGTCTTAACCGGAGAAATGATGAAGAAGACCGCTTTCGCCGCCCTGTTTGGCATCACCGTGCTGCAAGCCGCTCACGCCGCCCCGCCAACCGTCCAGCACATGGAACCGCCGTTCTGGTGGGCCGGCATGCAAAGCCCCAAGCTGCAATTGATGGTGAATGCGCCGAAAGTGGCGGACCTGGAACCTTCGATCGACTATCCGGGCGTGCGGGTCGCCAGCGTGAGCCGGGTCGCCAACCGCAACTACCTGTTCATCGACCTGGTGCTGGCGCCCGACGTGGCGCCGGGGCGCTTCGATATCCGCTTTACCGCGCCTGGCAAGCAAGGCCTTACTTATAGTTACCAGCTGCTGGCACGCGCGCCCGGTTCTGCGCAGCGCCAGGGTTTCAATAGCTCCGACGCAATCTACCAGGTGATGCCGGACCGCTTCGCCAACGGCAACCCAGCCAATGACAATATGCCCGGCATGCCGGACAAGGCCAACCGCGCTGAGGGCAGCGGCCGCCATGGCGGCGACCTTGCAGGCATGGCGGCACACCTGGACTATGTGAGAGACATGGGTTTCACCCAGATCTGGCCGACGCCGCTTGTGGAGAACAACCAGGATAGCTACTCTTACCACGGCTACGCCGCAACCGACCATTACAAGATCGACGCGCGCTACGGCAGTAACGAAGACTATCGCGCGTTCGTCGCGCAGGCGCGCTCGCGCGGCATCGGCGTGATCCAGGACGTGGTGCTGAGCCACATCGGCAGTCATCACTGGTGGATGAAGGATATGCCGATGCAGGATTGGCTTAGCTACGACGGCAAGTACACGCCGACCGCGCACCATCGTGTCGCCAACATCGACCCATATGGCAGCAAGGAAGATGCGCGCAACTTCACCCAGGGCTGGTTCGGGCCGCACATGCCGGATATGAACCAGACCAACCCCTATGTGGCGAGTTATCTTATCCAGAACAATATCTGGTGGATCGAGTACGCCGGCCTCTCCGGCCTGCGTGTGGATACCTACGGCTACTCCGATACCGCTTTCCTGACCGAATGGTCGAAGCGGCTGCTGGCCGAATACCCCAACCTGAACATGGTCGGCGAAGAGTGGAGCACGCGGATCCCCATCGTGGCGCGCTGGCAAGCCCTGAACGCGCCAAGCATGATGGACTTCCCGCTGAACGACGCGCTGCGCAAAGCCCTTGGCGATACCGACGGCACCTATCGCCTGTACGACGTCTACGAGACCCTGGCGCAGGACTACCTCTACCCCAATCCATCCAACCTGGTGCTGTTCGAGGGCAACCACGACCTGGCGCGCAGCTTCAGCATGGTGAACAGCGATCCAGCCCTGCTGCGCATGGCGCTCGCTTTTACGCTGACCGTGCCGCGCATTCCGCAGTTCTATTACGGGACTGAGATCCTGATGCCTAGCACCGTAAAGGGACGCGACGATCCATCCTACCGTCACGACATGCCGGGCGGCTGGGCGGGTGATAAAGTGAATGCTTTCACCGGCGAGGGTCTCAGCGCCGAGCAGCGCGACATGCAAGCCTTCGTGAAGAAACTGGCCAACTGGCGCAAGACTTCCAGCGCCGTCCAGCATGGGAAGATGATGCAGTACGGGCCGGAGCAGGATACATATGTGTACTTCCGTTATGACGGCAAGCAGAAAGTCATGGTTGCGCTGAACAAGAACGCCAGGGATGTCACGCTCGATGCGGACCGCTTCCGAGAAATGCTGGCTGGTGTTCGCAGCGGCACGGATGTAATCACAGGCAGCACTGTCCCGCTCGCAGGCAAGTTCACGCTTCCTGCCCGCTCAGTGCTGGTGCTGGAGGTCCAGTAATGTCCCGCCGCGCACCACTGGCCGCGCTGATTGCTGCGACTTTCGCTGGCGCGAGCGCCTTGGTCGGCGGAGCGGCGCTCGCCAATACCAGCGTCGAGCTGCCTTTCGGCGCTTACAAGGCGAGTTTTTCTACGCCAAACGAACAGGCTGTGCTGCGCAGCTACACGCAATCCACCACCATGCCGCTGCGCGACAATGCGCCGCAGTCGATCACCTTCAGTGAAGAAGCTGGCCAGCCCAAGGTCCGCAGCGGCAACCTTGCCTTTGATGCGCTGTTCGCGCTGGCGATGACGGAGATGAAGCAGGACTCGGTGCATGCGATCCGCGACGGCAGCTACAACGGCGGCCAGCCGATTGCGTGCGAATGCTTCGAAACCGGCGAGAAATGGCATTACGTGTGGACGCGCGACTTGTCCTATGCCGCCAACCTCGGCCTGGCCATGCTCGACCCGCAGCGCACACGCAACTCCCTGCTGTTCAAGCTTTCCGGCTACCGCGGCGGCAGACCTCCGCTCGCGGCAGGCAGCGAAGACGGGCTGCAAATCGTGCAAGACACCGGCAGCGGCGGAAGCTGGCCAGTCAGCACCGACCGTGTTAGCTGGGCTTTCGGCGCCGAGCAGACGCTGAAAGCCTTGCCCGCCGAAGAGCGCGCAAAGTTTGCTGCCACCGCGCTGCAAGCCTTGCGCAACACTATCGAGAATGACCGCATCGCTGCTTACGATGCCGCCAGCGGCTTGTACAACGGCGAACAATCCTTTCTCGACTGGCGCGAGCAGTCATATGCAGCCTGGATTCCCAACGACCTGGCCAGCATGGCCACATCCAAATCGCTGTCCACCAACGCTGCCCACTTCAAGGCGCTGACCCTGGCAGCCGAACTGGCGCAGCAAGCCGGCGACAGCGATACTGCGCTGCGTTACGCGCGCTGGGCATCTGATCTGAAACTCGCCATCAATGATCGCCTGTGGCTCAAGGACTCCGGCATGTACAGCAGCCTGGCCGCCGGCCACTTCGACGGTGCCGCCATGCACAAGTTTGACTGGCTTGGCCAGTCGCTGGCCATCATCACCGGCGTCGCCGATGCCGAGCAGGCGCAATCGATACTGGGCCACTATCCTCACGGGCCGCTGGGCGCGCCGGTGATCTGGCCGCAGCAGCCGGGCGTGCCGGTGTATCACAACCGGGCCTTATGGCCTTTCGTCACCGCTTATGGGCTGCGGGCCGCTGCGCAGTATGGGAACGTGGCGGTTGCCGACTCCGCCTATGCGAGCTTGCTGCAGGGCGCAGCGCTCAACCTTTCCAATATGGAGAATATGGAGTGGCAAGGCGGCGATCCTGCCGCACCGGCTATCAATTCGCGCCGCCAGCTTTGGTCGGTGGGTGGCTTCCTCGGGATGGTGGTGCAGCAGGTGTTTGGCATCGGCGTTGATGCCGACCGTCTGCATGTCAATCCCTTCATTACTTCCCGGCTGCGGCGCGAATGGTTTGCCGGCAGCGATGTGATCGAGCTCTCCGGCCTGGTATTGCATGGCAAACGCCTGCATATCAAGATCAAACTTCCGCCGGCTGTGGCGCTGGAAGGATATTACATGCCGGTTGGCGGCAAGCTGAATGGCAAGGACGCACGCACCCCGGTCGCGTGGAGTGAGCTCGCTGAAGATAACGTGATCGAAGTCGACATGGGGACTTTGGTGCCTGGGCGGCGGCAGATCACCTTTGCGGGCTCCGAAGCTACTTCCACTGCGCCACCAGAACCCGTCGTCCGGCACGCCCAGCGAGGCGCCGCCGTGCTTCACATCGCGCCGGGTGCAGGAACGCAAGAGGGCGCACACTTTAACGTGTACCGCGACGGGCAACTCGTCGCCGCCAACATCGCGGCTGGCAAATGGTCGCCTGCGGCGACGGCGTCCAGCGTGGCGCCCTGCTACGCCGTGGAGGCAGTCTACCCAGCCACGGGCTTGCGAAGCCATCACTCGCAACCGGTCTGCCTTGCCGCGCCGGGTGGCATTGCCGCAGCGGACAGCGTAACCGTCGCAAAAGACGGCCGCTACAACGTCCAGCTCCGCTACAACAACCACGCCCACCAGATCAACCTCGGCATCACCAACGCCGTCCAGTACTTGCGGCTGCGTGACAAACACGGCGCGCTGGCGGCGGAAGGCGTCATCCAGATGCCCCACAACGCCTCCGCCAACGGCCCAGCATGGTCGACGCCCCTGCCCGCCACACTGAAGCAAGGCAGGTACCGGCTCGAACTGCAGCCCTTCTACAACATGAGCAACCTGCAGGCCAACGCCAGCTACACCGACGCCGGCGGCGCCAGCGGCGCACGCAACCAGGCAGACGTGCTGGGAGCACGCATCCTGCCAGCGCCTGAAGCCAGCAAGCCGGCAGCACACGGCACCCTGCAACTGGTGGAGAAGTTCAAGTCGCCCCAACTGGGCAACGAACGCACCCTCCGCATCTACCTGCCCCCAAGCTACGGCAGCGACACCCGGCGCCGCTACCCCGTACTCTACATGCACGACGGCCAGAACCTGTTCGATGCGAAAACCGCCAGCTACGGCACCGAATGGAATATCGACGAGGTGGCAGACCGCCTGGTGCGCCAGGGCGACATGGAAGAAGTGATCGTGGTTGGCATCGACAACACTACCGACCGCATCGCCGAATACACGCCCTGCTGCGATCCGAAACACGGTGGAGGAAAGCTGAACGCCTACGCCGACTTCGTAGCCAAAACCGTCAAGCCCTGGGTGGACAAGCAATACCGCACCAAGCCAGGCCGCCAGCACACGGCCGTGATGGGTTCATCGCTGGGTGGCCTGGCGTCCATCGGCATTGCCCAACGCTATCCGCAAACCTTCTCGATGGCTGGCGGCGTTTCCAGTTCCTTCTGGTGGAACAACCAGGAAGCAGTAAAGCATCCGCCAAAGAAAATGCCGGTCAGGTTCTATATTGACGTGGGAACGGTCTATGACGGCCAGGAGGACAGTGAAGCATTCCGCCAGGCCCTGGTGAAGAACGGCTACCGCGAAGGCCGCGACCTGCTATTCCTCACCGATGAAGGCGGCCGCCACAACGAGCAATCGTGGGCCGGCCGCGTGCACGTTGCGCTGGCCTGGTTCTTCGGCAAACCAGGCAGCACCACGCCGCGAAAAGCGCCTTAAGCCGGCAAAGCCCGCAAGCTGCGGCTGGCCGAAAGCCGCACAGGCGAGCCGGCGCTTGCCGACTCACGCAACTTGAAGACCGACACCGCCTCCTCGAGGCTCGCAGCCTGCTGCTGCAATGCCTCGGCGGCAGCTGCAGCTTCCTCCACCAGCGCCGCATTCTGCTGCGTCACGGAATCCATCTGCGTAATCGCATCGCTGATTTGCTCAATGCCATCGCGCTGCTCGCCGGTGGCAATCGCAATCTCGCCGATGATCGACGTGACGCGGCGCACGCTGCTGACCACTTCATCCATGGTCACGCCAGCCTCGCCCACCAGCCGGCTGCCCTCTTCCACGCGCTCGACGGAATTGCCGATCAGTTCCTTGATCTCTTTCGCAGCCGCAGCGGAACGGTGCGCCAGGTTGCGCACCTCGCCCGCCACCACCGCAAAGCCGCGGCCTTGCTCGCCGGCTCGCGCAGCTTCCACTGCCGCATTCAGCGCCAGGATATTGGTCTGGAACGCGATGCCATCGATCACGCCAATGATGTCGACAATCTTGCGCGAAGACTCGTTGATCGCCCCCATGGTCTGCACTACTTCCGACACGGTGGCCCCGCCGCGCACAGCGACATTGGACGCCTCGTCGGCCAGCTTGCGCGCCTGGGTCGCATTTTCATTGTTCTGGCGTACGGTGCTGGTCAGCTCAGTCATCGACGACGCGGTTTCCTCCAGCGAGCTGGCTTGCTGCTCGGTGCGGGTCGACAGGTCCATGCTGCCCGTCGCTACTTCATTCGAGGCGCTGGCAATGGTTTGCGTGCCCGTGCGGACGCGGCTCACGATATCGGACAGGTTGCCGCTCATCTGCTTCAACGCCGCCAGCAGTTCGCCTACTTCATCCTTGGTCCGCACATCCACGTCGACGCTCAGGTCGCCCGCCGCCACCGTCTTGGCGATATCGATCGCCTGGTCCAGCGGGCGCGTGATGCCTTTCACGATCCACCACACGATAGCCGCGCCGATCACTGTCGTGACGACCAGCACCACCAGCAGAGTAATGGTGGCGGAGCGGTTGGCCGCTTCCGCCGTCGCTACCGCTTCTGCCGCATTATTCTTGGACTGCGAATCAATGAAGTCCACGATTTCGTCGATCTTCTTGGTCGGGGCCCGGTCCATCCCCGCAACGGCTTTGTCGACGATCTTGTAGCTTTCCGGATTGGCCGAATCGAACTGCTTCAGCGCGGCCATATAGTTCTTGCCGAGCTCATCATGCATCTTGATCGCTTCGTCATCCAGCGTGGTTTGCAGGTTGAGCTTGTCCAGCATGCCCGACAGCTTCCGCAGCTCGGCATTGGTCGCCTGGCCACTCTTGACGAAGGCCGCGGAGTATTTTTCGAGTTGTGCCGGATCGTGGCCTCGCACCAGGATGTTTTTCCATTCCTGCACCTGGATCTTGAATTCCACTTGTGCCCCGCGCGCGGTATCGACCGCCTGGGTCAGGTCGACCGAGCGCTGCATGCTTTGGGCATTGCTGGATTTGATGAAGCTGATGGCGCTCCAGCCCTGGTAACCGACCGTCAGCAGGGCCAGCATAAAGAAAGCGCCCAGCAAGGCCAGGCGGACTCCGATCTTTAAATTGCCGAAGTTCATGATTGTTTCCCCTAGGTAAAAAGGCAGGATTATGCCTTCAGGACTGCAATCTTCATCATGCGCCCTAAAGTACTAAAAGCCAAGAAACCTGTTTTCGTTACAACCTAGTTGTGGCGCGGGGGAAACTCCATACGGTACAAGTCGGTTTCCCCAGTGGCAAAACGCTCGACAAAGCGCATGCCAAGCTTTTGCAGCAAGCCTGAAGAAGCAGTATTGCCCGGCGAAACGATGCCCAGCAAGCGCGGGAGGCCGATCACATCCCGGCCATAGGCCATGGCCGCCGATGCGGCTTCCCAGGCATACCCCTGGCCCCAATAGGCTGGCAGGTAGGCATAGCCTATATCGGTATCCGGTAAGGTGTCGCGCTTGATCAAGCCGCACATGCCGATGGAAGCGCCATCCTCCTTGCGGATGACCATCCACAAGGAATAACCCAGCTGCGCCTGCATGGCGATTGGCCCGGCGAGCAAGGCTGCACGCGCGCCTTCGATGTCGCGCACGCCTTTGTCGCCAATGTTTTCAAGGAAGGAAGGCTCGTTCACCAGCCGCAAGTAGAACGAAGCATCATCAACAGTTGCGGGACGCAGGGTCAGTCGTTTGGTATCGATCATTGCTCCGGCCAATCGTTAGGGTCGGCCAGGAACTTGTACATCACATACACGTCAACAAAACCGAGCTGCTTGTGCCGATAGGCGCGCGGCAGCGTGCCTATCACGGAAAAGCCGAGCCGCTTCCACAGCAGCACGGCAGAAACATTGGTGCTTACTACGTAATTGAACTGCATGGCGAGGAAACCGTCACGCCGCGCCTGCTCCAGGCAATGGCGTCCCAGCATCTTGCCAATGCCCACGCCTTGCGCCGCAGGGCTGACCATGAAGGAGGCGTTGGCAACGTGCGAACCGCGGTCAAGCTGGTTAGGGAGCAGGCGATACATGCCAAGCAGGCGGCCAGTGTTCAGCACCGCCACCCAGGTCTTGATGCCGCGCCCGAACCAGTAGGCGTGGCAATCGTCGCGGCTGGTCTCCGCGGCGAAGTAATAGGTATCACCGCTGGCGATCAACTCCTGGAAAATCGTCCACATGGAGTCGAAATCGGCCCCAGTAGCCGGGCGGATGACGATGTCGTTCAAAGCTGCTCCCAACGGCAGGAATGATGCTGAATTTTCATGCATTTTTCCTTGCAAGTCCAGCCTGCCGGGACAGGCGGAAATCGACCTGTTGCGGCCTGCCCGGCAAGGCCAGGCGCGCCGTCGCACGCGGCGATTCTGCAACCACTTGACCGCGCCGCAGCACCAGGCGCCGAGCCGCGCGCAAGCGGATGGCTTCCACCGGGTCGCCGGCATCCAGCAGCACCAAGTCAGCGTGACAGCCGGGCTGCAAGCCGTAGCCTTCCAGTCCAAGGATCTTTGCCGGCGTTTCCGTCACGGCCTTGAAGCAGGCGCGCATCGCCTCCTGCCCCGTCATCTGCGCGACGTGCAGGCCCATGTGGGCGACTTCCAGCATATCGCCCGAGCCAAGGCTATACCACGGGTCCATCACGCAATCGTGGCCGAAAGCGACGTCGATGCCATGCACCAGCATTTCCGGCACGCGTGTCATGCCACGGCGCTTGGGATAGCTATCGTGGCGGCCCTGCAAGGTGATGTTGATCAGAGGGTTGGCGATGGCGGCGACGCCGGCTTCACGGATCAGCGGCAGCAACTTGCTGACATAGTAGTTGTCCATCGAATGCATGGACGTCAGGTGCGAGCCGGCCACGCGGCCCTGCAAGCCAAGGCGCTGCGTGTGATAGGCAAGCGTTTCGATATGGCGCGACAGCGGATCGTCCGACTCGTCGCAATGCATATCGACGCGCAAGCCCTTCTCCGCCGCGAACTCGCATAGCACACGTACGGATTCCGCACCATCGGCCATGGTGCGTTCGAAGTGCGGAATGCCGCCGACCACATCGACACCCATTGAAATCGCGCGCTTCAGGTTCGCCAGGGCGGTCGGGCTGCGCAGCACGCCATCCTGCGGGAACGCCACCAATTGCAAATCGAGGTAAGGCGCGACGCGGCGCTTGACATCAAGCAGCGCTTCCACCGCCAGCAAGCGGTCGTCGCATACATCGACGTGGCTGCGGATGGCGAGCAAGCCACGCGCCACCGCCCAGTCGCAATACTGCAGCGCACGCTCCACGAGCGCTTCCTGCGTCAGTTGCGGCTTCAGTTCGCCCCACAGGGCAATGCCTTCCAGCAGCGTGCCCGACTCGTTCACGCGCGGCAGGCCGTAACTGAGCGTGGCATCCATATGGAAATGCGCGTCGACGAAAGGCGGGGTGACGAGATCGCCTTGCGCATCGATCTCACGCGCGCCCTTGGCTTGCAAGGCGGGAGCGACTTCGGCAATCCGGCCGTTGTCGATGGCGATATCGATGCCGTGGCGGCCATCGGGCAAGCTGGCATTGCGGATTACAAGATCCATCGCATAGCTCCACAGGTAGGGATGGCCGATTGTAGGCAGGCCAGGCGGGGCTTGCAATGTTGCACTGCATAACTTCTGCTTCAATAGTCGGCAAAAATGTCTTTCCATTACCATATTTCGTCGCTAGAATGGGGTTTATTGCAGCGCACCATTTCCCATCGATCCAGGAGAAAATATGTTTTCGATTCCCGAGCAATTTTCCGCAGCCACCAAGTCGCAGCTGGAAGCGCAGCTGAAAATCCTCAATAACTTCGCCACCACGGCCTTCGAAGGCGCACAAAAGGTGATCGCGCTCAATCTGAGCACCACCAAAGCCTCCGTTGAAAAGGGTTCCGCCGCCGCGCGCGAACTGCTGGAGGCGAAAGATCCACAAGAATTCTTCGCCAAAAGCACCGCCCGCGTGCCGAACTTCGACGGCCTGTTCGCCTATAACCGCGAGCTGTTCAGCATTGCCAGCAAGACCCAGGCGGAATTGTTCCAGGCAGCGCAAGACCAATTGAAAGAAGCCGGCAAGCAAGCCGCGCAAGTGCCGAAGCTGACCGCGCCGATCGCAGCGCCAGTAGCCGCCCCGGCACCTGCCCCGGTTCCAGCTCCAGCTCCTGCACCAAAGGCCGCCAAAGCCGAAAGCAAGCCAGCGCCAAAAGCAGAAGCCAAAGTCGAAGCCAAGCCAGAAGTTGCAGAAAGCAAGCCGGAAGTAAAAGCCGAAGCCAAGGCCGACGCCAAGCCAGCCAAAGCCGCCGCCAGCTTCCCCGACCCCAAAGCCGCCAACGCCAACGGCGCCAAAGCCCACAAGTAATTCCACTCCAGCTCGTGTCACACTTGGGGTGTGACCCCAGGGTGGGACACGGGCTGTGCCGGTGAGGGCGCGCTCGGCGAAAAATTCTGCCCTGAGGTATGCTTGCAGGCTCTTGGCAGCATTTTCCTTCTAAGCATATGAGTTTATCGCGCCTGATCGGTGGCTTCGTCCGCAGCCATTGGCGTCCTTACGCAGCCGCCGGCGCTATGCTGACCGGCGTTGCAATCATCGGTATCTGTATTCCGCGCCAGATCGGCTTCATGGTCGATGGGCTGGCGGGGGGCAAGCTTGGCCGCGAGGCTTTGTGGCAGGCCATCGGCTTGCTGCTCTTGCTGGGCGTGGCGAACTATGGCTTGCGCGTTGCGTGGCGCATGAAGCTGTTTTCGGCCGCCTATCAATTGGGCGTTGAACTGCGTACGCGCTTCTACCGCCGCCTGTCGCTGCAAGGCCCGCAATTTTTCCAGAAGCAGCGCACCGGCGACCTGATGGCGCTTGCGACCAACGATATCGACGCTATCGAGATGGCGGCCGGCGAGGCCATGCTGGCCGGTTTCGATGGTTCGCTCACGCTGCTGCTGGTGCTGGGCATGATGCTGGTTGGCGTCGACTGGCGCCTGGCTTTGTTCGCGCTCATTCCTTTCCCGCTGATGGCCTGGGCTTTCTGGCGCATCTCTTCGCATATCCATACTGCTTCGGCCGACTCCCTCAAGCGTTTCAGTGCCTTGAACGACCATGTGCAGGAAACGCTGTCCGGCGTGCGCACCTTGCGCGCCCTTGGCCTGGAACAGCGCAGCAGCAGCCGCTTTGAAGAGCTGGCCGGCGCTGCCGCCAATTCCAGCCTGACCGCGCAGCGCTGGGAGGCGGCGTATGAGCCTGCGGTCGGCCTGACGCTTACCGCGGCTACCGGCCTGTCGCTGGGCCTGGGCGGCTTTCTCGTGTGGCGCAATGAGCTGACCATCGGTGAGCTGACTTCCTTCAGCATGTATCTCGGCCAGTTGATCTGGCCAATGTTTGCTGCGGGCTGGGTGTTGTCGCTGATCGAGCGTGGCCGCGCTGCTTATGCGCGCTTGCAGCCGATGCTGGATGCGCCATTGACCATTGAGGACCATGGCACCCTGCCGCATGTGGCGCCGGGCAACCTGGAATTGCGCGGCATGGGCTTCGCTTATCCCGGCCAGCATGAGCCGGCGCTGTCCGATATTTCGCTTACCTTGCAGCCGGGCCAGACGCTGGGCCTTGTCGGGCCGACCGGTTCCGGCAAGTCGACGCTGCTGCGCGTGCTGCTGCGCCAGCTCACGCCAACGCAGGGCAGCGCGATATGGAGCGGACATGCGCTGGACCAGTACACGCTGCAGGCGCTGCGTGCCGCAATCAGCTGGGTACCCCAGGAATCCTTCCTGTTCTCAGCTTCGATTGCCGACAATATTGCACTGGCCAAGCCCGGCGCCACGCGGGCGGAGGTCGAGCGCGCGGCCAGCCTGGCAGCCATCCACGATGACATCCTGCTGTTCCCGCACAAGTATGAGACGGAAGTCGGCGAGAAAGGCATTACCCTGTCCGGCGGCCAGCGCCAGCGCGTTGCAATAGCACGCGCCCTGCTGTCGGACAACGATTTGCTGCTGCTGGACGATGCCCTGTCTGCCGTCGATACCGGCACCGAAACCGCCATTCTCGAACACCTGGAAGAACTGCGCCGCGCCCACACCACGCGCTGCGCCATCATCGCCAGCCACCGCCTGAGTGCCGTGGTGGACGCAGACCAGATCGTGGTGCTGCAGCATGGCCGCATCACCGAGTCGGGCACGCATGAAGAACTGCTTGCCCTGAATGGCTGGTATGCCAGCCAGTGGCGCTACCAACAACTGGAGGCCAGCCTTGACGCAGCCTGATAAACAAAGCGCGCGCGAACAGACGCGCCAGGCAGCCGGCCTCCTGAAACAAGCTTCCGGCCCGGACCTGCATCACCTGGGCTGGGCCGTGCTGTGGCTGGCCTTTGCCGCAGGCATGGAAGTGCTCGGCCCCTTGCTGGGCAAGCGCCTTATCGACGAACACCTGCTACCCAGGCACCTGGACTGGACCCGCATGGCATTGCTGCTGGGCGGCGTCCTGCTGACCGGCTGGATCGCCACCTGGGTGCGTTACCTGCAACTGGTGCGCCTGTCCGGCGTGGCCATGCGTTCGGTGCAGCGCCTGCGCGAACGTGTCTACAGCCACGTGCTACGCTTGCCGATGGCCTTCTTCGACCGCGCCATCACCGGCCAGCTGGTGTCGCGCGTGACCAACGATACCGAGGCAGTGAAAGGTTTGTACATCCAGGTCCTGTTCGTGATCCTGGACAGCACCATCGTGCTGGCCGGCACCGTGGCCGCCATGGCATGGCTGGACTGGCGCCTGATGACCATCGTCGTCGCGCTGCTGCCCTTCGTGCTGGTGATCGTCTGGGCCTACCAGCGCCTGAGCGCCCCGGCCGTGACACGCGCCCGCCAGCTGCGCAGCGACATCAACGCGCAGATCGCCGAATCCATCGGCGGCATGACGGTACTGCAGGCGAATAACGCGGAACAGCGCTTCGGCGAGCGCTTCGCGAAAACCAATGCGGAACACTACACCCAGCGCCTGGCAGAAATCCGCGCCAACGCCTGGCTGCTGCGTCCCGCGCTGGACATGCTGAACATCCTGCTGCTGGCCTCCGTGATCTTCATGTTCGGCCAGCGCGACATGAGTGCGGCGGAGGTGGGCGTGCTGTATGCCTTCATCAACTACATCGCGCGCGTGATCGAGCCGCTGATCCAGATCACCATGCAGTTCAGCCAATTGCAGCAATCCGTGGTGGCAACCTCGCGCGTGGCCATCCTGCTCGGCGAACAGAGTGCGCCGGAGCACCGCAGCGATGCCAGTGCCCACACGCGCCACGCCGCCAATGATGACGGCGCCCCGGCCATCGATATCCGCAACCTGGATTTCGAATACATCGCAGGGCAGCGCGTGCTGCACCAGTTGTCGCTGGAGATCCCGCAAGGCGCCTTCTTCGGCATCGTCGGCCACACCGGCAGCGGCAAGTCGACCCTGCTGTCGCTGCTGCTGCGCTACTATCCGGCCCCGCACGGCAGCATCCGCATGAACGGCATGCTGCTCGACGAAATCGACAACGAACAGTTCCGTGCCGATGTCGGCCTGGTGCCGCAAGATCCCTTCCTGCTGGCGGCTTCCGCACGCGAGAATATCGACATGGGCCGCGGCCTGTCGCAGCATGAGATCGAGGCTGCGGCACGCGCAGCCCACTGCCACGACTTCATCATGGCGATGGAAGACGGCTACGACACGGTGCTGGGCGAGGGCGGCTCGCGCCTGTCTTCCGGCCAGAAGCAGCTGATCGCCATTGCACGCGCGCTGGCGGGCAAGCCGCGCATCCTGCTGCTCGATGAAGCCACCTCGCGCATCGATTCGCACACCGAGCAGATCGTCCAGGTGGCACTGAACGAGTTGCGCGGCCAGGTGACCATCATCGCTATCGCGCACCGCCTGTCCACTATCCGCGAGGCTGACCGCATCGTCGTGCTGAACCATGGGCGCATTGTGGAACAGGGACCGCACGAAGAACTGATGCAGATCGATAATGGCTTGTACCAGCGCCTTTATCTCTTGCAACAGCTCGCCGCCTGAGCGTCTTATTGCCGCACGACAAGAATTACTAAGCCGATAGGCAGCCGGGGTATGCTGTCCTCCTGAGGGGGGACCATGCCATGAAAAACAGTCTATCCATCAAGCGTATCTTCCTTGCTTTCTTCGCCATCACGGTAGTGCTGGCAGCGCTGACGATGCTGGCCCTGCTTCGCGTCTCCAGCAAAGGAGCCGAGGCCAAGAGGGCCGCAGATTCACGCTACCAGTCCTACCTGCTGGCCGACGAACTGCGGCAAAGTTCGGACGACCTTACCCGCCTGGCGCGTACTTACGTGGTGTCCGGCGAGGAAGCGTATGAGCAGCAGTACATGGACATCCTGGCTATCCGCAACGGCCAGAAGCCGCGCCCTAAAAACTATGAGCGCATCTACTGGGACTTCGTCGCTGCCGGATCCCCGGTCCCGCCCTCCTCCGGCCAGGCGATCGCTTTGTCGGAACTCATGAAGCGCGCCGGCTTCACCGACCAGGAATTCGCCAAGCTGAAAGAAGCGGAAGCCAATTCCAATGAACTGGTGCGTACCGAGGTGATTGCGATGAACGCGGTCAAAGGCAAATTCGACGACGGCAAGGGCGGCTTCACGCGTGAAGGTCCGCCTGATCCCGAACTGGCGCGCCGCATCATGCACGACAAGGCATACCACCAGAACAAGGCCAAAATCATGCAGCCCGTGAACGAGTTCCTGGCCTTGCTCGACGAACGCACCGGTGCCGAAGTGGCCGCAGCCAGCGCCGCCTTCGACAAGGCGCAGTTGCTGGCGCAGGCATTGCAAGGCATGTCGGTCATCGCATCCATCACTTGCCTGCTGTTCGCATATCGCTACATCCGCTCCGGCCTGCAGCAGGCAATCGATACTGCGGAATGCATTGCTGGCGGTGACCTGAGCCAGGATATCGACACCAGCCGCAGCGATGAAATCGGCCAGCTGCTGCAGGCCATGCAGCACATCAACGAAAACCTGGCCACCATGATCGGCAATATCCGCCGCAGCACCGACCAGATGACCGTGGCCACCAGCGAAATCGCGACCGGCAACGCCGACCTGTCGGCCCGTACCGAAACGCAGGCGTCGTCGCTGGAGCAAACTGCCAGCGCGATGGAGAACCTGACCGATACCGTGCAGCAGAACGCAAGCAATGCGCAACAGGCCAACCAGCTGGCGGGCGATGCAGCCCACGTGGCGGAGCAAGGCGGCGACGTGGTCTCGCAGGTGGTCGCCACCATGGGCGCGATCAAGGAAAGTTCGGCGCGCATCAACGACATCATCGGGGTCATCGATGGCATTGCGTTCCAGACCAATATCCTGGCGCTGAATGCGGCGGTGGAAGCGGCGCGGGCCGGTGAGCAGGGGCGCGGCTTTGCGGTGGTGGCGTCGGAAGTGCGCAACCTGGCGCAGCGCAGTGCGGCGGCTGCAAAAGAAATCAAGGAATTGATCGGCGCCTCGGTGTCGCGGGTCGAGGAAGGCGGGCGCCTGGTCGATGCGGCTGGCGATACCATGCAGCGCATTGTCGCTTCGGTGCACAAGGTGGCCGGCATCATGGGGGACATCACCAGCGCCAGCCAGCAGCAAGGCAGCGGTATCGGCGAAGTGAACCAGGCAATCGGGCAAATGGATACCATGACGCAGCAGAATGCCGCCCTGGTCGAGCAGGCGGCGGCGGCAGCGGAGAGCTTGCAAGAGCAGGCGCAGGCACTGGCACAGGCGGTCAGCATCTTCCGCCTGAAAGGCGGCGGCAGCGCCGCGATGCCTGCCCGGGCTGCCAGGATGCCGCGCACCGAAGCCGCAACGGTCGCCGCGGCCCCGGCGCGCTTGCCGGCATCGCGCGCGGCCGTCGAGCAGCGGCAGTCCTCACGGCCCGCGGCCACCGCCACCCGCAACGCAGCCCATGCTGGCGATGACTGGGAAGAGTTTTAAGCGCGGTGCCAGCGGCTGTGGGCAAAGCCCGCCGCCCAGGCGAGGCATCCCGCCACGGCCCATGCCGCTGCGGTGGCCGCAGTTGCGGAGCCGTTAAAGCCAACCAGGTCCAGCGCGGCTTCCTTCGGTGAGTTGAGTGCGATATACCAGGTGAACAGGAACAGCGCGAGGAACAGCCGCCCCCCGCGCGTCAGGCCGCCCAGCAGGCTGGCCGCCGACGCCAGCGCCAGCATGCCTGCCAGCGCAGCCGCGGCACGCAGCGGCGCCTCAACGGCCCAGCGCAAGGCCACGATCGCCAGCGGAAGCGCGAGCAACAGGCTGGCCGTCCATTGCCGCAGGTAGCGCCGCACCACGCCGCCCGGCAGCGCACCTGTCATGGCCTCCGCGCCACTCTGCCAGTCGCGCGGTACGATGCCGCACACAATCACACCCCAGCAGGCCACGCCGGCAATCATCACTCCAGGAAGCGCGTGGGGTGCCACCACAGAAGCCGTCACCGTGCCGGCGGCCAGCGCCAGCGCTGCAGAAGGCGACATCGACAGCGCCAGTGCCACCTCAGCCAGCACTTCGCCCGCAAAGCCCGGCACCCGCATCGCCAGGCCTGGCAACGGTCTCACTGCCAGCGCCACCGGACGCAGCGCGCGATCTGCCAGCGCCAGCAGGCGATTGCCGCGGGCGGAGCGTGGCCGCACCCGGTCCGGCGAATAACGGTGGAAGAACAGCGTTGCAGGCAACAGCAGCAAGAGCGACAGCAACAGCGTCGCTGCACGGATTGCCCACGACTTCAGGGTCCACAAGGAGTCCGGAATGACCAGCGTCGCCCCAGCTGGATCGAATCCGCTCCGGCCCAGGACAAAGGAAGTGGTCTCAAAGTGTTCGCGCAACGTCGCCACCGCCACCGACAAGCCCGAAAAATCGAAGAACATCGGCCACAATGCGCCCGGGCTCTCGGCAACCCCAATGAGGGCGCCGAACTGCAAGCACCACAGGAAGAAGAACAGGACGTCGCCGCGCTTGCCAACCAGCGGGCCGACGCTGTCGAACAGGACCGCGCACGCGGCCGCGTAACTGACAATTGGCAGCAGCATCAGCACATATGTTTGCAGGTAGACCAGCAACTGGATCGGTCCCTCGCCGCGCAAGACATGCAGCGCCAGCGTCGAGGCAAGGCAGGCCAGCACGAACAGCACCAGGTAAGCCACGCCGCCCAGCCAGCGCCCGCAGACCAGCAAAACGTTGCTGGCGCCTGTCGCGCCGATCACTGCTCCCATGCCGCTTTGCAGGTCGTCCGCCACGCGTCCGCGCACCAGGTAGAAGCCAGCCAGTCCAAGCAGCATGCCGGCGATATGGGCGCTGCCAAAAGCCAGCGCCTGGCTGGTGTACAGCACCCGCTTCCCGTCGATCATCATCATCGTGATGCCATCGGCTGGATCGGAAATGCCAAGCCAGCATAGTGCCATCACCGCCAGCAGCGCCGCCAAGGTGGATCGCCGGCGCAAGCGCAGGCGCACTTCGTGCAGCGCCATCACGCGCAAGGCCAATGCGTTCATGCAGCCTCCGCTACCGCTTCCGACTGCGCATAGCGCTGCGCCATCAGCGCTTCCTCCAGGCTGGGCTCGACCGCCTGCGCGCCCGCCATCGGCTGCCCCGGATGCGCCACGCGCAGCTGCACCTGCGCGCCCTGGCGCTGCGCCTGCAGCACGTGGAAGCGGCTGCGCAGCGCGTCGTATTCGGCGGCATCGACGCTGGCCTGCCACACCTGGCCGCGCGCCCGCTGCAAGATCGCCTCCGGCGATTCCAGCGCCAGCAGGCGGCCCTTGCGCAAGATGGCCAACTGGCCGGCGATGCTCTCCACATCCGGCACGATATGGGTCGACACGATCACCAGCTTGCCGAAGCCCAGTTCGGACAGCAGCCGGCGGAAGCGCAGGCGCTCCTCGGGATCGAGGCCTGCTGTGGGCTCATCCACGATCAGGATATCGGGATCATTCAGCAGCGCTTGCGCGATGCCCAGGCGCCGCCGCATGCCACCCGAGAAAGATGCAGCGGGCCGCCGCGCATGTTCGGACAGGTTCACCAGTTCCAACAGGTGGCGGATGCGGGCCGGATCGCGCACGCCTTTCAGCGCCGCGAAATACTGCATGCATTCCAGCGCCGTCAGGTTCGGATACACGCCAAACTCCTGCGGCAGGAAACCAAGGCGGCGCCGCATGGCCTCCGGATTTCGCACAATGTCTTTGCCGTCGAACAGGATGCTGCCTGCAGTCGGCCGCGCCAGCGTGGCGACCAGCTGCATCAAGGTGGTCTTGCCCGCGCCGTTGTGACCGATAAGCCCGACTACGCCGCTACCAAGCTTCAGGGAAACGTCGTCCACCGCTTTCAGTTCGCGGAATGCTTTGCTGACGTTGCGCAGTTCGAGCATGTTGTTTTCGCCTCAAAGATGATGTTGAAGCAAACTTTATCGGGCCCGATTCCGGCATGTGCGGGAAATGTGATGAACGGCAAAAATCGAGGGCCGAGCGGAAAACCATGGCAAGTAGTTACACAAGTAGAAATTCCACTTGCATTTTCCCCACAGTTAAGGCGTCTATCATGAAAATAGTAAGCCGTATTGCGGATTTCCCGCTTGCAACAGGCATATAATGAACCGCACACGCTGCTCATGCGACCCCAAGGACCCAAGTTGCCAGGCTTTCCGGTTTTGACGATTTTCAAGCGCTTCCGAATGCTGGCTGGCGCTTGTTTGCTTGCCCCCTGCCTTGCGTTTGCCCAGTCGCCGCTCGATAGCGAAATCGCGCAGATCCGCGAACTGGTGCGTTTCGTGCCCGAAAAAGCCCTGGTCCAATTGCAGCAGATGGAACCTGTGGCACGTTCCGCCCCACCCCTGACCCGCGCCGAATTCCTGGCCCAGCTCAGCCTGACCCACCGCAGCCTCGGCAAGTACGACGTCGCGCTCGCCCTGGCCGAAGAACTGGCGGACTTCGGACGCGCGCAGGACAACAAGATCATCATCGCCAAGGGCTTGCTGACCAAGGCCTACGTGCGCTCCGCGATGAACGAGCGCCAGGTGTCGCACGAGCTGGCCTTCGAAGCAGAAAAGCTGGCCAGCGCCACCGGCGACATGCTGCTGCGTGTGCAATCGACCATCACTGCCGGCCAGAGCTATGCTGAACAAGGCAACTACCCGGTGGCCCTGATCCGCCTGCAGTCGGCGGTGGAACTGGCGCAGAAGGTCGAGAACGACAAGGTGCCGCTTGCCAGCGCGCTCAATGCCCTCACCCTGTTCTACACCCAGGTGCGCGAATACGACAAGGCATGGGAAACGCTGGGCGAGACCTTCGAAGTATCGGAGGCCCTCAATTCACCGGGCCGCCTGGCGATCGCCAACAACACTGAATACGGCCTGGCGGTCGATACACAGCAGTACAAGCGCGGCATGCGCGCCCTGCTGGCCAACCTGGAGCTGACCCGCAAGCTCGGCGCCAAGCGCATGATTGCCACCACGCTGGTCAACCTGTCCGATATCAACCTGAAGCTGCACGACTTCCCGGCCGCACTGCGTTTTGCCAACGAAGCGTCCGCTGCGGCGCGCGAGGCGAGCGACGATGCCAACGAAGCCACGGCGCGCATCAACGCCGGGCAGGCGTATATGGGAATCAACAAGGTCGCGGAAGGAAAGAAATCCTTCGCACAAGGCATGGCTTATTACGAAAAGACCGGCGACAAACCGGAGCTGCAAGCCCTGTTGACTGAGTATGGCGAAGCGCTGGAACGCGTGGGCGACTACCAGGGGGCGGTGGAAGCCTACCACCGCGAGCGCCAGATTTCGAACGAACTGTTCGAGTCGCAGCGCAAGAAGACCATGTGGGAGCTGCAGGAAAAGTACGACACCGAAAAGAAAAAGCGCCAGATCGAACAGCTATCGCATGAGAACCTGGCCAAGGGCGCGGAGCTGAACGCACGGCGCCTGCAGCAGCGCATCTGGTGGCTGCTGGCGGTGGTGTTCGCGCTGGCCGCGGTGATCGTCGGCCTGCTGTACCGCAAGGTGCGCCAGGCCAATGCCCAGCTTGAGGTGAAGAACCTGGAGCTGAAGGCGCAAAGCTCGCTCGACCCGCTCACCGCGCTGTACAACCGCCGCCACTTCCAGGAGTACATGCGCACGCATAACCAGGTGGAGCGGCGCGGCGCCAATGGCGAAGACATCGTCGGCGCCCTGTTCCTGCTGGACGTCGACCACTTCAAGCATGTCAACGACACCTACGGCCACGCGGCCGGCGATGCGGTGCTGAAGATGATTGCGGAAAGCCTGCGCATTGCGCTGCGCGAGACCGACATGATCGTGCGCTGGGGCGGAGAAGAATTCCTTGCCTTCCTGCCGGCCATTCCACGCAACGGCGTGGACGAAATCGCGCGCCGCATCCTGAACTGCGTGTCGTCGCAGCCGGTGCCGTTCCAGGACCACATGATCCACGTGAACGTTTCGGTCGGCTTTGCGCCATTCCCGCTGGCGCCGGGCGGCGTGCCGCTGCCCTGGGAACGCGCCGTCAACCTGGTGGACATGGCGCTGTACCTGGCCAAGGCGCATGGCCGCAACCGCGCCTACGGCGTGCGCGGCTTCTCCAACTTCGAGCAGACCTCGATGGAAACCATCGAGCAGAACCTGGAGCAGGCGTGGCGCGCCGGCTTTGTCGACCTGACCCTGGTATTGGGCGGCATGCCCGACGAGCCGCCGCCTTCCAATGTGGTGCCGCTCAAGAGCAAGTCCGGAAACTAGTTCTTTTCCTTGCGCGCCTCGCGGGCCGACTCCTGCATTTCCTTGCCAGCCTGCTCGACTTTTTCACCGATCTTTTCGGTGGCCTTGTTCAGCTTTTCGCCAGCTTGCTGGGCCGCCTGGTCCAGTTTTTCGCCGGCCTGGCCCAGCTTTTCTTCAGCCTTGCTGGCTGCCTGGTCCAGTTTTTTGCCGGCCACGCTGGCGGCTTTGTCGATCTCGCGGCCCGCCTGCTCGGCCGGGCCGATGCGCTTGTCTTCCGGTTTCTGGCAGCCGCCCAGGGCCAGCGCAAAGGTGGCAAGCAGCACGGCAATCATGCTTTTCATGGTGTCTCCTTTCCTTCCAGCATATCGAAAATGTTACGCTAGAATACTCCAATGGACGCGCACATTCCCATCCTTAAGCGGGCGGGCATGGTGCTGGTGGTGCTGGGCACCTGCGACCTGCTGGCCATCCGGTCCGGCCTGTTCCTGCTCGGCGCAGCAGCCGGTATCGGCTTGCTGTTCGGCAGCCTCCACATGGCGTCGCTGGTGCGCTGGATCGCCGCTTTCGCGCTGTGCGCCCTGGGCGTGATGATGCTGGCCTGGCCGCTGATGCAGCCGGTCGACCTGACCCTGACCCAACTCAAGCTGCAGCCGCGCATCCTTCCCTCCCTTGCCACCAGCGCGACCTGGCTGGTGCTGCTGCACTGGCTGTACCGTACCCTCGGAGCGCCGGCCGTGCTGGCCGCGCGTCACGCCGCCGGTTACAAGCCGCGCCATATGGGGCTGGCCGCCGCCTGCGGCGCCGCACTGTCGCTGCTGGTCTGTACCACGCTGGCGCTACTGCTGCACGGCGAGGCCGCGGAGCGCGCCCGCCGCGCGGCCGAACGCCAGTTCGGGCCGGATTACCGCTACCACGTGGCAGCGCTGAAGGTCGATGGCAAACGCGTCGAAGGATTGGTCACTGCGTGGAATGGCAACGAGATCCGCAACATCCCGGTGGCATGGCAAGAGGATGCTAACGGCGACCGATGACGAAGGCGCCGACCAGGGCGGCCACGCCAAACACCAGCAAGGTGCTGCAGAAAGCCAGGTTGAGGAATTTGGAAGGGTTCAGCACGCCGAGCACGGCGGCGGCCAGGAAGGCCAGCCCGAAGAACAGCAGCCAGCCGGCCGTGTCGGCGGCAGCCATGTCGGTCCCTCTCTCTTGCACATGGCGCATGAAGGCGCGCCGAACGGCGTTGGATGCCAGCAACACCAACAGGAAAACACCACCCGCAGCTACCAAGCTAACCTGCATCTGCCCTCCGCGCCGCGATCCAATGACCGGCTTTGGGCAGATGGTAGCACCGAGTCTTAATCGGCGACGATCTTTTTGGGCGGCGGCGGCGGGGCGAAGGCGACGTTATCGCTTTCCGGCGCGGAATCCTGGGCATCCGACTCTTCGAGCCAGCGATCCAGGCTGGCGCGGCGGCGGATGGTGATGCCCTTGTTGCTGATGTAACCGATCTGCTCGAAGTTATCCAGCTTGCACACCATCTTGGAGGTGGTCGGCAGGTTGTCGCGCAGGCGGTCGTAAGCCTTGCGCGCCTTCTGCTCCCACTTGGCCAGGGTTGGCTCGTTGAAGCGGTTGCTTTCGTAATAAATGGTCAAGGTGTGGTCGTGATTGCCGAAACCGACCACTGCCGCGCCCTTGCGGATCGCGGTCAGGATATCTTCCTTGATATTGGCAGTCGGGACGAAAATGGCCGCACGGCTATCCGCTTCATCGGGCCGCTGCAGCGGCAAGTCCTGGCCAAACTGTACACCCATTGATGTTTCTCCCCGGCTATATTCGTCCGATTCTACCTCGCGACCCTTCCCGGTTCAAGCGGCGGCTCGCCGTATAATGCGCATGCCTCATCCTCTTTATAGCCTGATAATGACTGCTTTTCCACCTGCCGCCCGCGATACGGCAGCCCGCAACGTACGCGACCTGCTTGCCCACGCCATCGAATACGCCGCGCCACAGCAGGCTTTGGTGGTGTTCGACCAGCGCAGCCCGCTGTCCCTAGTGCTGGCCGACGCCTATCGCGCCGCCCTGCCAGAGGGCCGCTTCATCGACTTCGACACGGTGCAGCCGGCTGACGTGCTTGCGGCTTTCGAGCAACTCCAGGCGGGCGACCTGGTGGTGCTGGTGCAGACTACCAGCTTCCGCCTGAACGAATACCGCATCCGCATGGAGCTGTTCAAGCGCGGCCTGAAGGTGATCGAGCATATGCATTTGTCACGCATGCCGGGCGAGCAAGGCCTGGTCTATATCGATGCACTGGCTTACGACCCGGCGTACTACCGCGGCGTCGGCCATGTCTTGAAGGCGCGCATCGAGCGCGCGCAGTCGGGCGTGGTGGAAAGCGGCGGCGAACGGTTGGTGTTCGCTTCCCCGTTTGAAGAAGCCAAGCTGAATATCGGCGACTACAGCGCCATGAAGAATGTGGGCGGACTGTTCCCGATCGGCGAAGTGTTTACCGAGGCGCAAAACCTGGAAGCCGTCAACGGCCGCGCCAAGGTCTTCGTGTTCGGCGACACCACTTTCCACGTCAACCGCCCGGCCACGCCGATCACCATGATTGTGGAAAAAGGCCGCGTAGTCGGCGCGGAGAACAGCACCCCGGAATTCGACAATATGCTGGCCATCATCCGTGCGCATGAAGGCGAAGTGTGGGTGCGTGAGCTCGGCTTCGGCATGAACCGTGCCTTCTCGCGCGAACGCACGGTGGACGATATCGGAACCTACGAGCGCATGTGCGGCATCCATCTCTCGCTGGGCGCCAAGCACGGCCAGTACCAGAAGCCCCAGTTCAAACGCAAGGACGCCCGCTTCCACGTCGACGTCTTCGTCCAGACCGACGCGGTCTACCTGGACGACGACCAGGTCTACCGTGACGGCGGCTGGGCTCCCGCCTCTTGAGGCAGCCACTGCCAGTTGGTAACGGCACGCAGCAGCCATTCGGCGGGGCCGTAAGTGTGGTGCTTGAGCCACCAGGCGCTGAGGGCCATTTGCGCGAGAAAGATGGCCGGCACCAGCGCCAGCACCGCAATTGGCGGCAGCTCGTCGCACAGGCGCAGCCCGTAGCTGGTGAACAGCAGCGCCAGCGCCGCTGACTGCAGCAGGTAATTGCTCAATGCCAGCTTGCCCATCGGCGCCAGCGCAGCAATCACCCGCGCGCCGTAGCGGCTCCTGAACAGCAGCATCAGGGCGACGACATAGGCCGCCGACAGGACTGGCGCAGTCAGGTAGCTGACCGCTGTCGCGAATATCATCAGCACTCCGCCCGGCGCGAACTCGGCTGCAGCCGCATACAGCAGTGCGCCGCCAAGCCCGAACACGGCGCCAAGGCGCAAGATCGGCCGTACCAACTGCTCGATCGCTTCGACACTCCCCAGCAAATTGGCGCGCGCTGCGCCAAGTCCGAGCAGGAACATCGCCAGGGCACTGGGGCCCTGGCCAAACATCAGGAAGGCGGACGTCGACGGGAATTCGTTCGTGATGAATTCGCGCGTGCTGCCGGCGTCGCCATGGAAGGCAGCCACCTTGGCAAAGACAGACTTCAGTTCCGGCGGGCCCGCTTCCGGCGAAAACAGGAGCACCACACCCAGCACCACCAGCATGAAGGACGCCAGCATCAGTAACAGCGCCGCACTTTCGGCCGTGCGCCACCGGCGGCCATGCCAGGCCAGCAACAGGGGGCACAGCAAGCCATACAAGTGCAGGATGTCGCCGTAGAACAGGAAGCAGCCGTGCAGCACGCCCAACACCACCAGGCCTGCCGTGCGGCGCAGCATGCGCGGCCGGAAGGCTGCGCCCGCACGGTCGGCGGCCCAGGCCTGGAGCATGAAGCTGTAGCCGAACAGGAAAGAGAACAGCAGGTAGAACTTGGCTTCGAACAGCAGCGCGACGACAAAGCGCACTGCCATGTCGAGCGCGCCCGCATAGCGCGGGTTGGTCACGCCGGAGGCGAAATAAGGGTCGGCGAACGCCCAGATGTTGACGGCCAGGATGCCGAATAGCGCAAAGCCGCGCAAGGCATCGATTTGCAGAAGGCGGTATTGGTTCATCCGCCGATTATATATTTAGCAACCCCGCATCTGCCAAAGCCTTGTCCCAAGGGGGCACGGGCTGGTACTCCGTCACCAGGAAATCGATCAGCGCCCTCACCTTCGGCGATAGCTGGCGCGTGGCCGGGTAAAGGGCGCTCAAATGGTTCAGGGGCAGTTCCCAGTCGGCCAGCACCGGCGCCAACCGTCCTTCTATGATGTCGCGCCAGGCCAGGAAGGTTGTCGTGTAGACGATGCCCAGCCCGCGCAGGGCGGCGTGCTGCAGCACCATGCCGTTGTTGGCAGTGAAGGCCGGCGTCACCCTGACCGTGGCCTGCTCTTCGCCACGGGCAAAATGCCAGGCGATGCCACCGGTCAGGTGGCTGAAATGCAGGCACTGGTGGCGATGAAGGTCTTCCGGCACTTCCGGCCGCCCGGCCCGCGCCAGGTAGGCCGGCGAAGCACACAACACGCCGCGGCAGGGCGCCAACGGCCGTATCGCCAGCGCGCGGCTGTCGGGAATTCCACCCACGCGGATGGTCAGGTCAAAGCCATGCTCGATCGGGTCAAGCAACGCATCGTCCACATGCAGCAGCGGCGACAGCTGCGGATGCGGCAGGCTGAAGCGCGCCACTGCATCGGCCAGCCATTCGCTGCCGAAGCTGGAAGGCGCCTGTATGCGCAGCGGGCCAGCCAGCTCGATGCCGGCATGCGTCACCACCCGCGCTGCCTCCTGCGCCTGAAGCACCGCCAGGGCGCAGGGCTCCAGGTAAGCCTGCCCGGCATCGGTCAGGCTGACGTCGCGCGTGGAACGGTGCAGCAGGCGCGCATTGAGCCGTTCTTCCAACGCGATCACATGCTTGCTCACCATGGCGCGCGTCATGCCCAGCCGGCGCGCGGCGCCGCTGAAGCTGCGCTGCCGCGCCACCTCCACGAAGATTTCCATTGCCTTGAGCTGGTCCATGGATTCGATTGTCTCCATTTTAGAGACAATGTGTCAACCGTTTGCGCATTGTTCGCATCCAATGGCTTCCCTACAATGACCCAAGTTAAGAAAAGGAGCACACCATGCTGACCGACGCCCAGAAAGCCCAATACGCCAAGGATGGCTTCATCGTCATCCCAGGCTTCAAAAGCGCAGAAGAAATCGCCGCCCTGCGCGCCCGCGCCGCGCAAGTCGTCAACGACTTCGACCCGGCGGTCGCACAAGGCATCTTCACCACCAAGGAACAGGAAAAGAAAGCCGACGATTACTTCCTCGGCTCGGACAACACCGTGCGCTGCTTCTTTGAAGAGGAAGCTTTCGGCCCGGACGGCCAGCTGAAACAGGCCAAGGAACTGTCGATCAACAAGATCGGCCATGCCATGCACGACCTGGACCCGGCCTTCCGCGCCTTCACTGCCGATGCGCGCCTGGAGCAGATCGCCCGCGATATCGGCCTGGCCGAACCGCAGGTCTGGCAATCGATGTACATTTTCAAGCAGCCTGGCATCGGCGGCGAAGTGCGCTGGCACCAGGACGCCACCTACTTCGACACCACCCCGATCAGCGTCACCACCTTCTGGTTCGCGCTGGAAGACGCCACGCTGGAAAACGGCTGCATGTGGGCAGAACCGGGCGGCCACCGCTCGCCGCTGCGCGAACGCTTCATCCGCGAAGGCGACCAGGTCCGCGTGGAAAAACTGGACAACACCCCGTGGCCGACCGACGCCACCGCCGTGCCGCTCGAATGCAAGGCTGGCTCGCTGGTCTGCTTCCACGGCCTGCTGCCGCATTACAGCGCCCCGAACCGCTCGCCGGTTTCGCGCCACGCCTACACGCTGCACGTGACCGATGGCCGCACTGAATACTCCAAGCGCAACTGGATCCAGCGCGATGCGTCCTTCCCTGTGCGAGGCTTCCTGTGAAAATCAGCATCTTCGCGCCGCACTGGGGCAGCAATGACTTGCCGCCGGAAGTCTTCATCGCCAAGGTAAAAGAAGCCGGCTTCGACGGCATCGAAATGTCGCTGCCGCTGGACCGCGCCCAGCGCGACAACTGGGTCTACAAGATCGCCAACGCCGGGCTGGACTTGATTGTCGCCCAATGGGAGACAGTGTTCCACAGCGACTTCGACGCGCACAAGCAGGCCCTCGGCGAGCTGCTGCGCAATGCCTGCGAAGTGCAGCCTGTGCTGGTCAACTCGCACACCGGCAAGGACTGGTACACGCCACAGCAGAACGAAGAACTGATCGCGCTCGCCGCCGGCATCTCGGCAGAATATGGCGTCCCAGTCGTGCACGAAATCCACCGGAGCCGCTTCAGCGGCCACCCGATGCTGCTGCTGCCCTACCTCGATCGCCTGCCGCAGCTGCACCTGAACGCCGACCTCTCGCACTGGTGCGTGGCCTGCGAATCGCTGCTGGAAGACCAGGAGCTGACGCTGGCCAAGGTACTGCCGCGCGTGCGCCACATCCACGCCCGCATCGGCCACCAGCAAGGCCCGCAAGTGGCAGACTTCCGCGCACCGGAAAACGCCGATGCATTGAAAGCCCACCTGTCCTGGTGGGACCGCATCATCGAACTGCGCCGCAATGACGGCGCCGAGCGCATGACGCTGACGCCGGAGTTCGGGCCGGCGCCTTACACTTTCACCCTGCCTTACACCGGCCAGCCGGTCAGCAACGCGTGGGACCAGAACGTGGCAATGCTGGAGCTGCTGCGCAAGCGCTACTGCATGTAATTCAAAACACCGTTTCACCGGCAAAGGGCATGATCATTCATGCCCTTTTTCTTTGCCGCGCAGGGATTGGAGATTTCCCAGTTCAGTGTCATACTGCTAATTGCATATTCGCAATATTTCGTCGGCCTTGGCCGGTCATGGCCGAAGCAGCAAACAAAAATGAAAAAGATTGGAAATCAAATCGTTGTCGCGCTCGCGGCCTTGCTTTCAAGCGCCTATGCGCATGCGGAAGGCAAAGAGTTTTCCCCATTCGATTACACGACCCTTGGCGTTTGGGCCAACTCGCCGATGGGCGCTTCGGCCCGGGTCGGCCTCGCGATCCCGACCGGGGATAAGGTAGCCGTCACCATCGGCAATGAATTTGGCCTGCACGGCAGCAAGCAGTTTGTCGGCTACCGCGCGGCCTACGTGGGCCATGGAGTTGGCTGGGGCGGGATTGACGTGGCGCACTGGAAAACACGCTCGCATCCCTGGCTGGCAGACGACCACACCGAATACTATGGCGTCGAAGCCCAGTTGATCATCTTCAGGGCAGGTCTCATGTTCCCTAAAGGCGACGGCCGCCATCCCAAGCTTAGCCTCGGTGTGGGCCTCGGATATTGAACATTGGGCTCATAAACTATGTTCAGAACTCTCGCATCGTCCGCCTTCCTCGCAATGACTTCGGTGGCCGCTGCCGCTGATTTCACTCTCCTTACTGCGAAAGGCTACGCGCGTTTCACTACCCCTGACCAGTGGGCCGTCTTGTCAACTTTCGACGACCAGCAACCGACGAAAAATGAAATCCACGACACTTTTCTGTGAAGACCTGGCTGCAATCCTGGCGAAGGAGCTCGCCAACGGCAACTCATTGAGCGAGAAGCCGGCCGTGACGGATTGGCCCAGCCGAGGTTCAGTCTTCGCTCACTTGTCAAAAGACCTTACTACTCCCAAGAGCGCACTGCCGCACATCATTGAAGCTTCGATCTGCAACGATCCTCACTATGGATGGTACCAGGAGCTATTCTGCCGCAAGCACCAGCACCTCCTGGTAGCGGGCAGTCCAAAGCCTGGCCTGCCAATGTGGACTTCCTGAGGTACTCTTTCAACTTTCCGCTGTGATGACGCCATGACCTACCCCACTGTCCTCGATCCGCTCAAAGTTGGTGAATACCCCGCCTCAGCCAAGTCTGGGGGTGGCTATGTCTGGGATGCTGTTCTCGAATACCGTGTCTGGTGCCACCCTGAGCGCGGGGCTCCGGACGAAGACGACGGCAGCGATTACTACTACGCCTTTGAAACGTTCGAAGAGGCCAGGGAATTTGCCGATGAAAATCCAGGAACAGAAGAACCGCTGGCGCTGGTACTCCAACGCGAATATATCGACGAGCCCGAGCCAGGCCTGTACCGCCATGTCAGGGAGCAGCGCATCACGGAATGGCCTGTGGCATTCCTCTCCAGGCCACCACGAGATGAATTCACCATCCCAGACTTCCTCGCGCCTGACGCACCACCGAACCGGCTCGAAATCCTGCGCGGGCTCGCTCCACGGAGCCGGAAATGCTGATCGTCGCTGCATTGCTGCTTGTCCTCACAGGCATCGCCCACTCTTACCTGGGCGAGCGCTACATCCTCATTCGCCTCTTCAAACGCGACAACCTGCCGAAGCTGTTCGGCGGCACCGACTTCACCACCGGTACGCTAAGGTTTGTCTGGCACCTTCTTACCCTCGTGTGGTGGGGAATTGCGGCGATCGTGCTGCTGGCATCGGGAAAACAGCTCGAGCCTGCAATTATTCTTCGGGCTTTCAGCATCGTCGCGCTGGTTTCCGGCCTCTTCCCGCTCTACTTCACGCGCGGCCGACACCTGTCCTGGATAGTTTTCTTCGCTGTCGCCGCACTTCTCTGGTCAGGATCTCCGTGATTACAGCTTTCAAACTGGCAGGCTTCTTGGACAGTTCCGCGTATTCAAACCCAAGCTGCTGCAGTGGGAAGAATGCGATGACTTCGATCTCAACATGGCAGTCGAATCCTTCTTCGAGGGTGTCGATGCCCATGAAAAGGGGGCGGTGATCTGGAACGCCGCACTCGAACAGTCCATTTAAGGAGGAGCCGGATGTACCACGCTATCGTTCGCCGCAAGATCACACAGGTATTCGCAGGGCTCAGTGCAGGGCGAATTGAGGCCGTGACCGACGAACTGGCGCCCAATGCAACGCATTATTTTGTCGGCACCCATGCCCTTTCCGGCACGCGCCGGACGCCGGAAGCAATCCGCGCCTGGTACGAGCGCCTGCTTCGGCTACTGCAGGGAATCAGTTTCACCCTGCACGAAGTAAGAGTGTCGGGCTGGCCGTGGCGCACGCAGGTGGAGGCGATTTGGACCGAGACCAACAATGGTACCGACGGAGTTAAAACCACTGCGGAAGGTGTCAACCTGATCGAAATTCGCTGGGGCCGGGTGACCAGCGTCCGAATCTATCCCGATACCGCTGCCTTGGAACGAACGCTGCACCGCATTGCCGCCAAGGGCACTGCGGAAGCAATGGCCAGCCCTATCGTCTCGTGAACTCCGCCATTCTTCAATGCCGATCACTCCATTCCACTTTGGCCCCGGAGCCGCAATCCACGCACTCGCTCCACAGCGCGTCAGCTTCATTGCCTTTTGCGCTGCGAATGTGCTGATCGACCTTGAGCCGGCCTACTACATGAGCACCGGCCAGTTCCCGCTGCACCGCTTTTTCCATACCTATATCGGGGCGACACTCGCTGCTTTCTTCACCGTTGGGCTCTTCTTCGCAGCACGAAGGATCCCCCTGCCTAACCTGTTTGGCTGGCGCAATTTGAGTACATCCAGTGTGGCCGTTGGTGCGGCCTTGGGCAGCTACATGCATGTTGTATTCGACAGCATCATGCACCCGGATATCAGGCCCTTCGCGCCATTCAGCAATTCAAATCCACTCCTGACGGCCATTCCTCTCGATACCCTGCATTTGTCGTGCGTAGCTGCTGGCGCGATCGGCATAGCGATCCTGCTTGTGCGGAAGCTGCGCGACGCAAGCACGTAATTCCACCTCACATGAAAAAAGCCCAATGATTACCTGCTACCTGCGCTACATCATCGATCCTTATAAGCTCAAGGAATTTGAACACTACGGGAAAATCTGGATTCCGCTGGTCGAAAAGTTTGGCGGCACCCACCACGGTTACTTCCTGCCGTCCGAAGGCACGAACAATGTCGCGCTGGCGATGTTTTCTTTCCCAAGCCTGGCAAAGTATGAGGAGTACAGGATCAAGTCCCTGGGAGACCCGGAGTGCCAGGCCGCGATCAAATATGCGGAAGAAACCCGCTGCATCGTCAGTTACGAGCGAAGTTTCTTCCGGCCCGTCTTCGCTTAAGTGCTATCAAGGCGAAACAAGCTAAGGCAATTTAACCTTGACGGGGCGCAACGCGACGTCTAAACCTTATAGACAAAGCAGCATAGAGGAGCACACATGCCCGTTATCCGCGCCTCCCAGAGGCAAGTCGAGACGATCGAAACTTCAGCGCCCGGCGTGCTGAATCGCGAAGAGTGGATCAGTGAACCTGGCGAACTGTCCCAGTTCGGTGCGTTTATCCATACCCTCATGCCGGGCACACGGTCGTCCATCAAGCACTGGCATGAATCGGAAGATGAATTGGTGTACGTCCTCAATGGCGAAGTAACCCTCATCGAAGGTGAAACCGAATCCATTCTCGGCCCAGGCGACGCGGCGGCTTTCCCGCATGGCAGGCCTGTTGGCCACTATCTATGGAACAGGAGCGCGGCGCCGGTTCAATGCCTGGTTGTCGGAACGCGGGCACAAGCTGACCGCATTACCTATCCAGACCACGACAGGGTTTTGCTGCGCGACAGGTCGCAGCCTGACGACATTTGGAGCGACTCCTCGGGCCGGGCGGCCGACAGCCCCTACCGGCAATGGATGCCATGAGCGAGCTCGATCAATTGGAAGCCATGCTCCGCGCACGGCCGACACACCTCACCATTGAACAGCGGCGCGAGGCTTGTGAAGCGCTGGCCGAGCGCTATCCAACGCCGGCAGACGTTGACGTCACGCCCATCGTGGCGAATGGTGTGCCGGCAGAATGGACCTATACTCCTGCCGCACGCGAAGACGGCGCCATCCTCTACCTCCACGGCGGCGGCTTCGTCTGGGGGTCGCTGGCCAGTCATCGGCATTTCGTCAGCGAATTGGGTCGCGCGGCGGAGATGAAGACGCTCGCCCTGGATTATCGGCGCGCACCGGAATTCCCCTTTCCCCATGCACTGGAAGATGCCATCAATGGCTATAAGTACCTGCTCGATCGCAGCCAGAAAATTGCGGTGGCCGGCGATAGCGCGGGCGCTGGTTTGGCGGTCGCCATGCTGGTGCGTTTGCGCGAGCTGGGCCTGCCTCAGCCAGCCAGTGCACTCCTTTTCTCGCCATGGACCGACATGACCGTTTCAGCCGGCAGCTACATACGCAACGCCGAACGCGATCCTGTGCTGAACCGGGAACTGATGCAATTCCTGGCCGAGCAATACCTCGGCGACCGGCCGAGGAATACACCCCTGGCCTCTCCTGTTTTCACCGACCTGCATGGCATCGCCCCGCTCAGCATCTTCGTCGGCGCAACCGAAGCACTGCTGGACGATTCAATCGCCCTCGCCCGCGCAGCCACCCTCGCCGACATTCGCGTACGCCTGGACATATGGCCGAAGATGTTCCACTTCTGGCCCAACTATTACCAGGAGCTGGCGGAAGGCAGGCAAGCGCTGGAAATGGCCGGGGCAATATTACGGGAGGCGGTGGTAAAGTGACACCTCCACATTTACTTACGCAATAACCTTTGTGAAACGAGCACTTTTCATCTGCACCCAAAACCGCTTGCGCAGCCCGACTGCGGAAAGCGTCTTCGCAAGTTGGCCGGACGTCGAGACGGATTCCGCGGGCCTCGGCAATGACGCAGACGTGCAACTGTCGACCGAACAGATAGCATGGGCGAACATCATCTTCGTGATGGAGAAGATCCATCGCAATCGCCTCTCCACAAAATTCCGCTCGCACCTGAACGGCAAGCGCGTGATTTGCCTCGACATACCGGACGATTACGAATACATGCAGCCCGAGCTGGTTCGGCTCCTGGAAACCAAAGCCGGCAAGTTCCTGCGCTAAACGGACGGGCCGGATTATTTGCTATGCTGGCAGTTCTCGCCTTGCGGAGATTGGGATGCCTACCAAAAGCGTTGACGGCTATGAGATCGAGTTCACCGGCGAACTGCTGGAGGGCACCAAGCAATGGGGCGCCTACGTTTCCATCTTCGCGCCTTCCGCGAATCCGATGCATATGACCCACATCTATCCCAAGCGGCGCGTATCCGCAGACATGACTTTATTGGACCAGCATGCCGCTGAAGCCGAGGCGGAGCGCGCTGCCTTGAAAATCGTGGAAAGCTTGCGCTCTTGATTACTGGGCGTGCAGCAGGTCGTTTTCGGCGAGTTCGTCCCGGGCGGGGACTTTGCGAGGCAAGGTAATGATCACGGTAGTGCCCTTGCCAACCTCCGATTCAACGTGGATGGTGCCACGCAAAACACCGGTGACAAGGTTGTAGACGATATTCATGCCGAGCCCTGAACCGCCCTGCCCCATCTTGGTGGTGAAGAAGGGATCGTACACCTGCCGCAGCGTGCGCGCACTCATGCCATTTCCGTCGTCGGCGAAGCGCAGCTCGACATTTTCCTCATCCATCTCGACCACGCTGATGGTGATGTGCCCCGACTCGCGTCCTTCAAAGGCATGCATGATGGCGTTCTGGATCAAGTTGCTCAACACCTGCCCCACGCTGCCAGGGTAAGAGATGAAGTTGACCGTATCCGGCATCCAGACCTTCACTTCGCAATTGGCACGGCGCAGCTGGGCGGAATAGGTTGCAAGCGTGTCGTGCACCACGCCATGCAGGTTGAACGAGCGCCGCTTGTCTGAGGTCTGGTCGACAGCCACTTGCTTGAAGGAGTGGATCAGGTCGGCTGCACGCGTCAGGGAATTGGTGATGATCGAGCACGCCATGCGTGCATCCTTCAAATGCGTATCGAGCGCGGAGCGTTTGATGCCTCCCTCCGAGAGCTGGCGTTCGAACTCCTTGCACATATCGCTCAATGCCGTCGCGGTCAGCAGGCTGTTGCCGATCGGCGTATTCAGTTCATGTGCAATGCCTGCCACCAGCGCGCCCAGCGATGCCATTTTCTCGGACGTGATCAGGTTGGCCTGCGCCTGCTTCAGCGTCGACAGCACAGCCGACAGGTCCTTATGCGCCATTTCCACGTTCGCCTTTTGCAGTGCCAGTTCGCTCAGGCTGCGCTCCAGGCCGTGCTTGGTGTCGACCAGCGCAGCCTCGGTCTGTTTGCGTTCCGTGATATCGATAATCACCCACACGCAGCCCTTGCGCGGTTCTTTTTCGTCCAGCATGCGCCCGTTCACCATGCACCACAGCCGCCGGCCACTGGCGCTGGCCAGTTCCAGTTCGAAGTGCATCGATGTGCCATCGGCCACACAGGCAAACGGGTCGCTCAGCCCGCCCGTCAGCATACTGCAGGAACGGCCCGCCAGCTGGCCCGGCTGGTAGCCCATCATCTCCTCCAACCCGCGGTTGCAGCGTACGATCACCCCGTTGGCGAACAGGCCAATGCCGACAATGGCGCTATCCTGCAGCGCGCGCAGTTCGTCCGCCGTGACGCGCAACTTTTGCGCCAGGGTGCGGCGGCGCTGCAGCGTCATGATCTGCGCGCCGATCAAGGCGCTGATGATAAAGCCGGCCAGGCCAATCACCGTAATCAGCCTCATGTCGCGGCTATAGCGCTCGCTTGAGTGGCCTTCGAAACTCATGATCCAGCGCCGTTCACCAACGTCGAGTGGAATCTTGACGACCAGGCCAGGCAACGGCGGCAGGCGCTCGCCCGAGCCAAGCTTGCCGAAGCTGTTGAACATCAGGTTGTCGACCGTGGGCGGCATATTGCCGCCATCGTTGATGTAACCCGCATCGTTGATTGTGACGTAGAGGTGCTGCAGCATCGGGCTGTCGATCGTTTCCGACATCAGGTCATTCACGCGGAATACGATGGCGACAAAGCCTACCAGCGCCGCATCGCGCTCCTGCTCCGTCAACAGCGATGCGCCGCGGCGGTAGATGGGGGCGCGTGCCACGAAGCCTGGCTGGCCGCTGGCGTCCTGCACCAGCGTGATGCGCTCAGTAGCCACCACGCGGCCAGTGGCTTTGCCCAGTTGCAGGGCCTTGTAATGCGGCGGCAGTGCTGCAAGGTCGAGGCCGAAGGCGTTTTCATTGCCCCTCATTGGCTCGTTGTATTCGATCAGGAAGTGCTCGGGGCGCACAGAGGCAGGATGCACTTTGTAGTCGGGATAGCCGCCGCTTTGCAGGCTGTCATCGGCGCGGATGCGTTGCGCATACGTCTCGAGTTGGCTGGAAGGCACGCGCCGCACGAACTGGATGGCCTGGAAGCCGGGATAGCGGCGCTTGAGGTCCAGTTCGCGCACATAGCGGCTGAATTCCACGCGCGAGACATCGTCCTTGACCGCGAACACGCCCTTAATGCTAAGCAGCATGTCGAAGTAGGTTTGCAGGCGAAGCTGCGTGTCGCGCGCGATTTTCTGGGTGTCGCGCTGGAAGGCTTCATTGGTCTGGCGGTCCTGCACATTCATCACGAACATGCAGACCCACACGGTAACGCAAATACCGACAATAAAGGCCAGGTATCCGTGTATGCGCATGCTTGCTCCGACGGGACTGTGGAGACGACTATAGCATAGCGAAATCCCTAATACGCCTAGGAAACGGTCAGCCGTTGTTACTGCGTTGCATCCTGGTATCGCAGTGCGATTTCCCTGACCTGTTCTTCGGCGGCCAGCAGGGCATCGACCACGTCCGGATCGAATTGTTCGCCGCTGCCCTGGCGGATCAGCTCGATGGCAGTCTCATGCGTAAAGGCCGGACGGTAGACGCGTTCGGACACCAGCGCATCATAGACATCCGCCACTGCGACCAGCCGGGCCGATACCGGGATGGCATCGCCCGCCAAGCCTTGCGGATAGCCCGAGCCGTCATAGCGTTCCTGGTGGCTGTACGTGATTTCGCGCGCAAAGCGCAGGAAGGCGTTGGAAAAGCCCAGCTCGCGCTCCACTCCGGCGATGGCATCGCGGCCGTGCACGGTGTGCTGTTTCATGATCTCGAATTCTTCCGGCGTCAGGCGGCCCGGCTTGAGCAGGATCGCATCAGGGATGCGCACCTTGCCGATATCGTGCAGCGGGGCGGCCTTGAACAGCAGCGGGATATGCGGCTCGATCAGTTCATCGGCAAAACGCGGGTTGCCCTGCAATTGGCGAGCCAGCGCCAGCACGATATGCTGGATGCGGCGCAGGTGCGAGGGATCCTCCTCATCGCGCCACTCGGCCAGGCTGGCGATGGCCCACGCTGCGGCATCGGCGATCTGGCCCAGTTCATTGAGCTGGGTGCGCTGGCGCTGCACCTTGGCGCGCACCTCGCGCAACTGCAGGTGGGTGGCGATGCGCGCAAGCAGCAGCTCTGGCAACAGCGGCCGCGCCACCACGTCGGATGCACCGGCGGCAAGGGCGCTTTGCTCCATGTCCGGCTGGCCGCGATCGATCATCGCAAGCAGAGGAATGCTGGCGGTGTCGGGATTGCCGCGCAGGCGTTGGCAAACCGTAAAGCCATCGCGCACCACGTCCACCAGGACCAGGTCGGGGCGCGGGAGCTGCTCAGCCGCAGCGAGCGCGCTGTCGCAATCCTCGACCACACGCACGGCGTACTTGTCTTCCAGCAGGTGGCTGAGCTGTTGCAGGTGGTCGGCCGATCCATCAACGATCAGCAGCAGCGGCTTGGTCTTTGGGCTCTTCATTGCGGCATGATACCGCACGGGAACATCGCACAGGGAATGTTCAGTCAGCGAGTGCCGGCGAGCCGTCCGGCAGGAAAGCGCCAAAACAACGGGTGCATTCGATACAGAACAGGTGCGCCACCCGCACATTCTTCTGGCGCAGGACCAGTTGCAGGTGGCCTTCTTCGCAAATCGGGCAAGTTTCGCGCATGGTGCCGCAGGCCATCACGTCATCCGCCAGGTAGTTTTCGTCATAGCGCACACCATCAACGACGCGCTGCGGGTCGAGCTCGACCAGGAAAAGCACGGGCTCCGGGCCTCGCTGGTCGGGTACCGGGTAGGCGGCTGAATGATAGTGATTCATTTGATTCATTGTCATCCCCTTTTGCCCAGCGCAGGTTATGGGCACTTTAACCATAGTCAAAGATTCCTCCCCAAGCAAGGTCAAGCGGGAAATTTGCTTGCAATTAGATCGCGCGCTATCTATACTGCAGACATGGATACGAAAACTTTTGACCTGGAGCAGGTTCCCAAGCTCGACCAGCAACTGTGCTTCGCCTTGTACTCGACGTCCCTGGCGATGAACAAACTGTATCGGAAGCTGCTGCGTAAGCTGGGCCTGACCTACTCACAATACCTGGTCATGATGGTGTTGTGGGAACAGGACGAGCAGACGGTCTCGGCCTTGGGCGAGCGCCTCTTCCTCGACTCGGCCACGCTGACGCCGCTGCTGAAGCGGATGGAGCAGGCTGAACTGATCACCCGCACCCGCTGCCCGCAAGACGAGCGCCAGGTGATCATCGCCCTCACCCCGCACGGCAGTGAGCTGCGGAACGAAGGTGCCAAGCTGCCCGCCTGCGTCCTGGGCGCCAGCGGCTGCGACTTGGGCCAGGTCATCCGCCTGCAACGCGAGCTGTCAGTATTGCGTACCAGCCTGATGAACAACGCATGATAAAAATGGGGACGTACCCCTTTTTATTTGAAAAATGGGGTACGTCCCCATTTATTGTTTTATGTTGCAGGATTTTTACAAATAAACGAAGTGACACGGGGAAAAGCTCTCTAGAATAGCCCAGCATTTATTACAACAAGCCTGGGGATTCGATGAAACGCTTTCAATTCGGTCTTGCCGCACTGTGCCTGACGGCGACGGCCTTCGCGGCCGAGCCGTTCGATGACAAGTTCCGCCAGCTCGATGAGCTGCTGCCTTCCGCCAACCAGTACCGCACTGCTTCCGGTGCTCCCGGCCACGCCTACTGGCAGCAGCGCGCGGACTACACGATCCGCGCCACGCTGGATGAAGCCAACCGCGCCATTTCGGGCAGCGGCCAGGTCACCTACCACAACAACTCGCCGGACACCCTGCACTACCTGTGGCTGCAGCTTGACCAGAATATCTACAAAGCTGATTCCGACGCCCGCATGACCATGACCGCGCCTTCGCGCGAGGCCTGGGGCCGCGCCAAGAGCGATGAAGAGGGCATGAAGTACGAAGGCCTGCGCAACATCCTCGCCGGCCGCGAATTCGATGGCGGCTTCAAAATTGGCTCAGTCAAGGGTTCCGGCGGCGCGCCGCTGAAGTACACCATCAACCGCACCATGATGCGCATCGAGCTGCAGCAGCCGCTGAAGCCGGGCGAGAAGTTCAGCTTCTCCATCGACTGGAGCTACAAGATCAATGAGCAGAAGGTACTGGGCGGCCGCTCTGGCTACGAGTACTTCGCCGAGGACAAGAACGCGCTGTTCGAAATCGCCCAGTGGTTCCCGCGCATGGCCGCCTACTACGACGTGTATGGCTGGCAGCACAAGCAGTTCCTGGGCTCCGGCGAGTTCACGCTGGAATTCGGCGACTATGACGTGCAGATCACTGTGCCGGCTGATCACATCGTGGCTTCCACCGGCGAACTGCAGAACCCGAACGAGGTGCTGACCGCCACCCAGCGCGAACGCCTGGCCAAGGCCCGCACCAGCAAGACCCCTGTGGTCATCGTGACCCAGGCGGAAGCCGAGCAGGCCGAGAAGAACCAGGCCAAAGGCACAAAGACCTGGCACTTCAAGGCCAGGAACGTGCGTGACTTCGCCTGGGCATCCTCGCGCAAGTTCATCTGGGATGCGCAAGGCTACAAGAAGGATGGCAGCGACCTGATGGCCATGTCCTACTATCCGAAGGAAGGCAATCCGCTGTGGGAGAAGTATTCGACCGCCGCCATCATCCACACTATCGAGCAGTACAACAAGTACAGCCTGGACTATCCATATCCGACCGCGATCTCCGTCAATGGCCCGGTAGGCGGCATGGAGTATCCAATGATCTCCTTCAACGGCCCGCGTCCGGTGAAGGACAAGAAGACCGGCGAAATCACCTACACCAAGCGCGCCAAGTATGGCCTGATCGGCGTGGTGATCCACGAAGTTGGCCACAACTACTTCCCGATGATCGTCAACAGCGACGAGCGCCAGTGGACCTGGATGGATGAAGGCCTGAACACCTTTGTCCAGTCGCTGGCCCAGGAAGCGTGGGAGGAAAACTACCCGGCCGGCCGCGGCGACCCGCGCTTCATCGTCGACTACATGCGTTCGAAGAACCAGGTACCGATCATGACCAACTCGGAGTCGCTGCTCCAGTTCGGCAACAACGCCTACGCCAAGCCTGCCGCTGCGCTGAACATCCTGCGCGAAACGGTGCTGGGACGCGAATTGTTCGACTACGCCTTCCGCGAGTATGCGCGCCGCTGGAAGTTCAAGCGCCCTACCCCGGCTGACTTCTTCCGCACCATGGAAGACGCTTCCGGCACTGACCTTGACTGGTTCTGGCGCGGCTGGTTCTACACCACCGATGCGGTGGACGTGTCGATCGACGGTATCAGCGAGTACGGCGTCAGCACCAAGAATCCTGAAACCGAAAAAGCCTGGAAGAAGGCGCAGCATGATGCGGAGCCGGTCTCCATCATCGACCAGCGCAACAAGGGCATGGTGCGCAAGGTCGACGAACAGCCTGCGCTGAAGGACTTCTACAACGAGCATGACGACTACACCGTCACCAATGCCGACCGCAACAAGTTTGCCGAGTCGACCAGCGACCTGGAACAGTGGGAAAAAGACCTGCTGGCACAGGGCAAGCACCTGTACCTGGTGGACTTCTCGAACCTGGGCGGCCTGGTGACCCCGCTGATCCTGCAGATCGAGCTGAAGTCGGGCAAGAAGTACATCGAGCGCATTCCTGCCGAAGTATGGCGCTACTCGCCGAAGAAGATCACCAAGGTCATCGTGACCGACGAGCCGCTGGTGTCGCTGGTGCATGACCCGTACTGGGAGACCGCCGACATCGACCAGTCGAACAACGCCTGGCCGCGCAAGGTGACGCCTTCGCGCCTGGAGCTGTTCAAATCGCGCCAGCCGGAAAACATGATGAAGGACTTCAACACCCCGCTGAAGAAGCAGGATGCCGAAGGTGTGAAGGACGGTGCCAAGGAAGGCGCCAGGAAGGAATGATGCGTTTCAAGGCCGTCCTCGCGGCGGCGCTGTTCTGGTGCAGCGCCGCCGCCCAAGCCCATAATTTTCACGTGGGTTTGACCGAGATCAGCTTCAACCCACGTACCGGCAGCACGGAGGTGGTTCATACTTACACAGCGCATGACGTGGAGGCGCTGCTGATGAACCTGTACCAGCGCCAGTTCGACCTTGGGTTGGAGGAGGATCAGGCCGTGTTCCGTCGCTACCTCGAAAAGCAGTTCCGCATCAGCGTCAACGGCAAGCCGGTGGCGCTGCAGTGGGTCGGCATGCAAGCCAATGTCGACACCATCAACGTGTTCCAGGAAATCGAAAAGACCGAACTGCCGCCGGGCGCCGTCCTGCTGGATGGCGTCCTGACGGATTTCCTGCCGCAGCAAGTCAATAACGTCAACGTCAGCGGTCCTGGCCGCCCCGCCGCTTCCATCGTCTTCAGCCGCGAACGCCGTGAACAGCCGCTTCCCTGAGCGGCGGCCGCTGCCAGCCCTGGCGCTGGCCTGGCTGCTCGCGCCGGCAGCCGCCTATGCCGATGATCCCTACATGCAGCGCGTGCTGGTCGAAGGCGCGCGCGCCAGCCAGCTTGGCGTCGCCGATTCGGCCGGCATGGGGAGCGTGACGCAGCGCCAGCTCGAGGCGCGCACCATTTACCGTCCGGGCGAATTGCTGGAGGCGACGCCGGGGCTGGTGGCCAGCCAGCATAGCGGAGAGGGCAAAGCCAACCAGTTCTACCTGCGCGGTTTCAATCTCGATCATGGCACCGACTTGCGCACCACGGTCGACGGCATGCCGGTCAACCAGCGCAGCCATGCACATGGCCAAGGCTGGACCGACCTGAATTTCATCATTCCCGAACTGGTGGCGCGGCTTGACTACAGCAAAGGCCCGTACAACGCCAGCACGGGCGATTTTTCTTCCGCCGGCGCCGCCGCAATCAATTACTCGAGCCGCCTGCCACAAGACCAGGCCAGCATCACCGCCGGCCAGAACGGCTACGGCCGCGCGCTGCTGGCCGGCTCGCGCGACGGCGGCGACGGCGGTGGTGAAGGCGGTCCCGGCGCCTGGCTTTACGCACTGGAGGCAGTCCACAACGACGGCCCGTTCACGCGCGGCGACAACTACCGCAAGCTGAATGCGGTGCTGCGCTACAGTGAAGGCTTCGCCAACAACGGCTACAGCATCACGGCCATGGCCTATCGCGGCGCATGGAACGCCACCGACCAGATCCCCCAGCGCGCGGTTGACAGCGGTTTGCTGGGCCGCTTTGACGGCATCGACCTGACCGACGGCGGGCAGGCCCGCCGCTTCAGCCTGTCCGCTGCCTGGGCCCGCAGCGATGAAAAGCAGACCACCCGCGCCAACGCTTACATCATCAACAACCGGCTCGAGCTGTTCTCCAATTTCACCTACTTCCTGGACGATCCGCTGCACGGCGACCAGTTTGCCCAGCCGGACCGCCGCGTTACCAGCGGCTTCGATGTGAGCCATAGCTGGCATGACCACATGGACGACATGGCGTGGAGCACCACGCTGGGTGTGCAGGCGCAGAACGACAACATCTTCAACGCCTTGCAGCACACGGAAGCACGGCAGGTGCTGGCGACCGTGCGTGCCGACCATATCGTGGAAACCAGCGCTGCCCTCTACCTGCAGCAGCGCTTGCGCCTCACGCCATGGCTGCGCGGCGACGCAGGCGTGCGGCTGGACCGCTACCGCTTTGCCGTTGGCCTCGCGCGCGCCGGCGAAACGCTTGCCAGCCCGAGTGTGAGCCTGGCCTTCGGGCCATGGTCGCGCACGGAGTTTTACCTCAACGCCGGCCGCGGCTTCCACAGCAATGACGCGCGCGGCGTGACGCAGGCGCAGGACCCCGCTACGCCGCTGGCCCGCTCGCGCGGCCTCGAATTCGGCTTGCGCAGCGAAGCAGCCAAAGGCCTGCAAACCGTGCTGGCCCTCTACCGGCTGGACTTCGATTCGGAACTGGTCTACCTGGGCGACGCCGGCAGCACGGAAGCGGGCCGCCCCAGCCGCCGCTACGGCATCGAGTTTTCCAACTACTACAAACCGCTCAAATGGCTGTCGCTGGACGCCGACCTGGCTTTCGCGCGCGGCCGCTTCCGCGGAACGTCCGTCGCCGCTAACGGCGATGGCGGCGACCGCATCCCTGGTGCAGTCGAAGGGGTCGCCCAGCTGGCGGCCACCGTCACCCCGGCCGGCCCCTGGTCCGGCGCCCTGCGCCTGCGCTGGTTCGGCCCTCGTCCGCTGGCGGCAGACAACTCGGTCCGCTCGAAAGCCAGCGCCACCGTCAACGGCCGCCTGGCATACAAGGTGGCAGCCCGCACTACGCTGGAGCTGGAAGGCTTCAACCTCGCCAACCGCCAGGTTTCCGCCATCGACTACTTCTACGAGTCGCGCCTGAAGGGCGAGGCGGAGGCCAGGGCCGGCATCCATTTCCACCCCATCGAGGCCAGATCCTTCCGCCTCAGCCTGAATCACGCATTCTAAGTACAATAAGGGGCATGATGACGCCCTTGCCCCAATTGATCCACACCCTGCGCAGCGCCGGCTACGCCCTGCTCAAGCCGGCCGACGTGGCCAGCCTGGCCGGCTGCACCCTGGATGAACTGAACTCCCTGGTCCCTAGCTGGGACGACCTGGTCCCGGACAACTACCTGAAGGACGGCGGCCGTTACCGCCGCCGCCGGCACTCCTGCTTCGTGCAGGACGGCCTGGCCCTGGACCAGACCCCGCACCGCGCCCACTGGCAGCCGGTCGAATACAACGCCCTGCACGGCGGCATGCGCCGCCTGTTCGAGCCGATCGCGCCGGACACCGTGGCCAACCCGGCCTGGAGCAAGCTGGTAGCCGCTGTCGGCCAGGCCTGCGCCCAGGTACGCGGCCAGCATCCCTGGTATGTGGAAGCCCACCAGTTCCGCATCGACACCACCGACGGCATCGGCCGTCCCACCCCGGAAGGCGCACACCGCGACGGCGTCGACTTCGTGGCCGTGCTGCTGGTCGGCCGCCACGGCATCAAAGGCGGCGAGACGCGCGTGTTCGAGGCCGACGGCCCGAACGGCAAGCGCTTCACCATGACCGAGCCCTGGACCATGCTGTTGCTGGACGATGCGGCTGTCATCCATGAATCGACCCCGATCCAGCCGCTGGACGGCAAGGGACACCGCGATACACTGGTGCTCACCTATCGTGACGGCGGTTTCCAAGGCGGCTGAAAAAACGGTATAGTCTGATCACCCAACCATTTCGGAGGTGACTTGGACTCCAGCTACGATATCGCGCCCGATGAGCTGGAAATACTCATCGTCGAGGACAGCCCGACCCAGGCCGAGCGCCTGCGGCGGCTGATCAGGTCCTCGGGCTACCATGCCCGGGTGGCTGCCAACGGTAAACTGGCCCTGGGCGACATTCGCGAACACAAGCCGCACCTGGTCCTGTCGGACATCGTCATGCCCGAGATGAACGGCTATGAGCTGTGCCGCGCCATCAAGGCTGATCCGGCGCTGCGCGATATACCGGTCATCCTCGTGACCTCGCTGACCGATCCCAAGGACATCATCCGCGGCATTGAATGCGGCGCCGACAACTTCATCCGCAAGCCCTACGCCGAAGACTACCTGCTGAACCGCATCGGCCAGATGCTGGTCAACCAGAAGCTGCGCAAGAACTCCAGCATGGAAGTCGGCATCGCGCTCTACCTGGGCGACCAGAAGCATTTCATCAACGCCGAACGCCAGCAAATCCTCGACCTGCTGATTTCCACCTACGAACAGGCAGTGCAGGTCAACAGCGAGCTGCAGGCACGCGAACGGCAGGTGATCGAGCTGAACATGCGCCTGGCCCATCATGCCGGCGAGCTGGAAACCATCAATCGCGAAATCGCGCTGAAGAACCTGGAGCTGGCCGAAGCGAGCCGCATGAAGTCGGCCTTCATCGCCAATATGTCGCACGAGCTGCGCACGCCGCTGAACGCCATCATCGGCTTTACCGGCGCCCTGCTGATGAAGCTTCCCGGCCCGCTCACCGACGAGCAGGACCGCCAGCTCAACACCATCCGCAACAGCGCGCGCCACCTGCTCTCCCTGATCAACGACATCCTGGACGTGGCCAAGATCGAAGCAGGCAAGGTCACGCTAACGGTGGAGTCCGTCAACTGTCAGCAACTGATGGGCGAAGTGGCCGATACCCTGCGTCCGCTGGCTGCGCAAAAGGGCCTGGAAGTCTTCATTGAGATGCCGGAGCAGCCGATCGTCCTGCAGACCGACCGCCGCGCGCTGGCGCAGATCATGATCAACCTGGCCAACAACGCCATCAAGTTCACCGAAAAAGGCATGGTCAAGCTGGCGCTGAGCCAGCGCACCGACGACGAGCAGGCAGTGATCACGGAATTCAGCGTGACCGACAGCGGCAGCGGCATCAAGGAAGAAGACCAGGTCAAGCTGTTCCAGGCCTTCTCGCAGCTGGATAACACGTCGACCCGGCATGTGGAAGGTGCCGGCCTTGGCCTTTACCTGAGCCAGAACCTGGCCAACCTCCTCGGCGGCTCGCTGTTCTTCAGCAGCGACTTCGGCAAAGGCAGCACATTCACGCTCGCACTCAAATGTCGGCCCGCATCCTGATTATCGAAGACAACCAGGCCAATATGGACCTGATGACGTATTTGCTGCAGGCATTCGGCCATCGCCCCTTGTGCGCCACCGACGGTGAAATGGGCGTGGCGATGGCCATCAGCGAAAAGCCGGACCTGATCCTGAGCGACCTGCACTTGCCCAAGCTTGATGGCATGGGCGTGGTAGCGCGGCTGCGCGCCGACCCTGCCACGCGAACGATCCCGATCCTGGCCGCCAGCGCCTTGCCCGTCACCGACGGCTGCGCAGCCTTGCGCCGCGTTGGCTTTTCCGGCTGCCTGCCAAAGTCGCTGGAGCCCGACGTCCTGATCCCGGCACTGGAATCCTACCTGCCCGCGCATCTGCGCTCCGGCAATGCGCCGCCAGCTTCCGCCCCCCTGCCATCGGCCTCGCAGCCGGCCGCTGCTGCGCCGCCCGAGGTTTCCGCGGCGCGTGCCCGCGTGCTGCTGCTCGACGCCGCGCCCGAAAATGCCGGCCTGGTAGCCGCCATCCTGGCCCACAGCGGCTTCACCGTCAGCACGGCATCCAATCCCATGGATGCCGGCGCCCTGCTTGACGGTCATTCTTTCGACCTGGTGCTGTGCGAACTGGGGATGCTGGAAGCGGGCCGCCTGTCTTTCCTGGCAGATGCGCTGGAAATGGCGCCTGGCCTGCCAGTGGTCGTGATCCGGCCCGACGAGGAGGATGACCTGGACGCTTTGGGCGCCGGCAGGCGCCGTAGCCTGTTGTCACATCCCCTCGACCCGCAGCAACTGGTGGCCGCAATCGAGGCGATTCTGCGACAGTAAGGGTTTCCATAACTTGAGTTGATAATGATTCTCATTTATGATTGCGCATTTTTCAATTTTATTAAACTATTAAATGCGCAAACATGTCTTTTTGGCTGCCGGCCTGCTGGCTGCCGCCCTGCCTGCTGTAGCGGATGAAAACCTGTTCGGCTATGTCCGCGGCTCCGAAGTGCTGCCAAAAGGCAGCGGCGAGTTTTACCAGTGGGTCACCCAGCGCAACAACAAGGGCACCGGCCACTACCGCGCCGTCGACACCAAGACCGAAGTGGAATACGGCGTGACCGACCGCTTCCAGGTGTCCGCCGAAGTGAACGGCCTGGCCGTGAAGAGCCAGGGCTTGCTGATCAACGGCTACCTGCCAAAAGACATCGACTCCAACCTGCGCCTGCAAGGCTTTGAAGTCGCCGCCAAGTACAACTTCCTCAGCCCGGCCAAGGACGATTTCGGCCTGTCCGCCTATACCTCCTTCGAGTACGGCCGCCTGGACGTGCACTCGGGCCAGAAGAAGCGCGAACTCGAATTCGAAGCGCAACTGCAGGCGCAGAAGTACTTCCTGGAAGGCCAACTGACCTGGGTCGGCAACATCGGCCTGCGCGCCGCGCATGAAAAGCGCAAAGCCATTGCAGACCTGCCGGAAGACTTCGAATGGCCAACCGATCCTGAGATGGAAATCTCGACCAAGATCGGCACCGGCCTGTCCTACCGTTTCGCGCCAGGCTGGTATGCCGGCGTTGAAGCGCTGTTCGAGAACGAATACGAAACCGAAGTTGGCCAGGAGCGCTGGTCTGTCTTCGGCGGCCCTTCGCTGCATTACGGCGGCAAGCAATGGTGGGCGACGCTGACCGTGTTCCGCCAGCTGCGCGGCGGCGGCGAGCGTTACGACGGCCAGCCGGAAAAACAGCTGCACCTGATCGAACGCACCAGGAATGAGCTGCGCCTGAAGGTCGGCTACAACTTCTAAGGAGACCCACCATGAGCGCACATCGCTGGAATGCCTTTTTCCTTCCGGTCGCCGTGCTGGCTGGTCCTACCGCCTATGCCACCGACTACCTGACGGTGGCGCAGGCGCAGGAACAGTTGTTCCCCGGCGCCCAGTTCGGCGAGCAGACGCTGAAATTCAGCAGCGAGCAGCGCGACCGCATCAAGGCCGCAGCCGGTGTGCGCCAGCGTAACGACGAAATGAAGGTGTGGCGCGCCGAGAAGAACGGCAAGCTGCAAGGCTGGCTGATGGTCGATGAAGTGATCGGCAAGCACGAATTCATCACCTACGCCACGGCGATTGGCGCCGATGGCAAAGTGCTCGGCATCGAGATCATGAGCTACCGTGAAACGCATGGCGGCCAGGTGCGCGAGCAATCGTGGCGCAAGCAGTTCGTGGGCAAGTCGGTCACCGATCCTTTCAAGCTGGACCAGGACATCCAGAACATCAGCGGCGCCACCCTGTCGTGCCGCAATGTGATGGATGGCGTCAAGCGGCTGCTGGTGGTCCAGCAGATGTTCCTCAAGGCTTGATGGATGCAGGTGCGATGGATGTAGTACGCCGCATGCGCCCTGCATTGGGCACGTTCGTCGAGGCGGGCGCCAGCGCGGGCCTGCCCGCCCTCGACACGGCCTTCGCCAGCCTGGCCCTGGCGCAGGAACGCTGGAGCTTCCAGGACCCTGGCAGCGAACTGTCGCGAATCAACGGCAGCGACGGCGGCTGGGTCCCTGTGCATGGCGACACCGTTCGCCTGCTGCGCCTTGCACGCGGCCTGATGCTGGCCAGCGGTGGCTACTTCGATTTCACCGTTGGCGGTGCCCAGGTACGGCGTGGCAGCCTGCCCGATCATGGCGGCTTGCCTGCACTGGAACGCGGCACAGCGCACGACGTAGAGCTGCGTGCCGGCGCGGTGCGCTTGCAGCGGCCAGTGCGCCTGGTGCTGGATGGGATTGCCAAAGGCTTTGCCGTCGACCTGGCCTGCCGCGCCATGCGCCGAGCGGGCGCAGCGTCCGGCTGGATCAATGCCGGCGGCGACATCCGCGTTTTCGGCGACATTGAATTGCCGCTTGCCCTGCGCGGCGAAGATGGCGGCATACGTCCCCACGGCGTGCTGCGCAATGCCGCTTTCGCCAGTTCGCAGGTTGCCGCCATGCGCGACGACTCATTTCCCGCCGATATCATCGGGCCCGCCGGGCTGGCGCCGCAGCCAGGCGTCTGGTCGGTGCTGGCCCGCAGCGCATGGCGCGCCGACGCATTGACCAAGGTCGCAGCCATTGCCCCCGGAGAAACGCGCGGCCCGCTGCTGGCGCGCCTGGGAGGGCAACTGGCATGAAAGGCTATCCACACTGGTTCCTGCGCGCGCTGATTGGCGCTTTGCTGCTGATGTTCGTTACGGGCTTGCTGCTGGCGCCGGGCACGCTGGTCATGCGCGCAGAGATGGACCTGCCCTGGCGCTTGCCGGGCAGCGCACGCATCTACACGGCCATGCTGCATGCGGCCGGCGGTTTCGGCCTGGCGGCTTTTACCGGTTCCCTATGGAGCCTGCACATGCGGGCAGGCTGGCGGCGCAGGAAGCATCGCGGCAGCGGCTTGTTCCTCGGTTCCCTGCTGGTACTGTTGTGCATGAGCGCCGTGACCATCTACTACCTCGGCGAAGAACAGGCGGGCACGATCGCAGCGCTGCTGCACCTGGCATTGGGCGTCATCCTGCTCGGCCCATTCGGCTGGCATTGGCTGCGCGGATACCGCAGCCGGCACCACCATGGCCCGGCGCATTAAGCCAGCATCAGCCAGCCCAGTGCGATAAGGCTGAACACCGCGGCGAGCATGCCCAGGGTGTTCTCCGAGCGCTCATCGGCGCTGGTCAACTTCCACAGAAACTTCAGCATTATTCTTGTCCCCAACCGCGTCCCAACGCCATGCAGTCGTCAGGCGTACCTGCAGGTAATCGAGGAAGAGGCGGACCCGGAGCGGCAAGTTGCGGCCATGCGGCAGGATCGCCTGCAGCGGCGCGGCCGGCATGCTGTGGCGTGGCAACAAGCGCTGCAGGCGCCCGGCCAGCAAGTCATCGCCTACATCCCAGATCGATTTTACTACCAAGCCTGCACCTTGCAGCGCCAGCGCGTGCGCGGCCTGGCCATCGTTGGTAAGGAAGGTTGCGGCCACGCGCACGCTGGCGGAATGCTCGCCTTCAAAGCGCCACTCGACCCGCCGGGCATCCCCGATCACGATGCAGCGGTGACCAGTTAACTCAGCAGGATACGCAGGACTGCCGTGCTGCTGCAAGTAGGATGGCGCAGCGCACAGCACACGGAAATTCGGCGCCAGCCGGCGCACGACGAGGTGGGGATCGGCCACGCTACCGAAGCGGATTGCCATGTCCTGCCCCGTATCCAGCAAGTTCACCACCGTATCGGTCAGCTCGAGCTGCACCTGCAGGCCGGGATGCTGGCGCTGGAAATCGGCGACCACAGGCACGATGTGCTGGCGCCCCAGTTCGGAGGGGGCGCTCAGGCGCAGCAGGCCCTCCACTTCGCGCCGGCTGTGCGCCAGCAAGGACTCAGCCTGCTCCACTTCCTCCAGGATGCGCAAGACGCGCGCATGGAATATTGCGCCATCGGCCGTCAGCGTCTGGCGCCGGGTCGTGCGCTGCAATAGCCGCAGGCCGACGTTTTTCTCCAGCTGCGCCAGGCGCTTGCTCACCACCGACAGCGGCAGCTCGAGTTCGCGCGCAGCGGCCGACATGCTGCCCGCGGCAACGATCCGCGCAAATGCCCTGAGCGCCGGCAAGTCATCAAGCATGGGTTAATTCTCTCCAAACTGGAAAATATGTATTCGTCGCTGACGGCTATTTTAGCAACTCCCTAGCGAATAGCATGAAATCCTTTCCAAAGGAGATAATATGAAATACCTGACCACCCTGCTACTGGCTGCCCTCCCGATGGCCGGCGCCCACGCGACGGACACACAACTGGTCCGCCCGCGCACCCAATTCGTCGATCCCTCGCTGCCGGCCGCGCAGGCCGAAGCCAGCGTGCTGGCGGCCCGCCGCTACGCATCGTTCTGGAACAATGGCGACGAAGCGCTGGCCCGCGCCGCGCTGGCGCCGGACTTCACCGACCGCACCCTGCCACCTGGACGCGCCCAGGGCTTGCCAGGTCCGCTGGCTGCTTCCGCCTTCGTCCGTGCCGCCGTGCCCGACATGCGCGCCGACATCGAGCAGCTGATCGTCAGCGGCGACCGTGCAATCGTGCACCTGCGCTTCCAGGGCCATTTCACCGGCAGCTTCAAGGGCGTGCAAGGCAAAGGACAGGCGATCGATTTCATCGCGACCGATATCTACCGCGTTGCCGACGGCCGCATTACCGACAACTGGCACATCGAGGACAACCTCGCCTTCCTGCGCCAGCTTGGCGTCATTGGAGACTAAGCCATGCCTGCAAAAGAAAGTCTTTCGCGCCGCCGCTTCATGGCCCAGTCAGGGATCGGCGCGCTTGCGGCCGCTGGCATATTGGCCCGCCGCGACGCCGTCGCCGGAGTGCAGCCAACGCCTGGCGATGGCCCCTTCTGGCCGAATGGCGCCCGGCTGGTGATTTCCATTTCAATGCAGTTCGAGGCCGGTGGCCAGCCCGCAAAGGGCACCGACAGCCCTTTCCCGAAAATCGATTTCCCTGCCAGCGTTCCCGCCGACCCGGCGGCCAATACCTGGTTCGCCTACGGCTACCGCGAAGGCATTCCGCGCATGCTGGACCTGTGGGACCGCCATGACGTCAAAGTCACCTCGCACATGATCGGCGAGGCTGCACGCCGGCATCCCGGCCTGGCGCGCGAGATCGTGCGGCGCGGCCACGAAGCGGCTGCGCACGGGCCACGCTGGAGCCCGCAGTACGCCATGGGCCACCAGCAGGAACGCCAGTTCCTGCGCGATGCTGCCAGCATGGTGCGGCAAGCGACCGGCCAGCAGCCGGTGGGCTACAACTGCAACTGGCTGCGCCGCAGCCCGCAAACGCTGGAACTGCTGCAGGAACTGGGCTACCTGTACCACATCGATGACCTCAGCCGCGACGAACCGTTCATCGAGCAGGTCAACGGCAAGGACTTCGTCGTCGTGCCCTATACCCTGCGCAACAACGACATCCTGCTGGTGGAAGGCCGCAATTACTCGCCCGGCCAGTTCCTGGACCAGGTCAAGCTGGACTTCGACCAGTTGTACAGCGAGGGCGCGTCGCGCCGGCGCATGATGTCGATCAGCGCGCATGACCGCATCAGCGGCACGCCGCAAATGGTGCGGGCCTGGGACGAATTCCTGCGCTACGCGAAGTCGCACCCGGGAGTGGCCTTCATGCGCAAGGACGATATTGCCCGCTACGCGCTGGCCAGCCCGCTGACCGTGCGCGAGGCGGAAACGATCTGAAATCAGGCCAGCAACTGCAGGCGCGGGCCGGACGGCAGGCTTGGGAAGGTGCGCGCCAGCGCAGCATCGGGCAGGCGCAGGTGGCGCTCCGCGATGTGAGCCAGCACATGGCGGAAATCGGTAGTGACAGGCAGGTCGCGCCCTTCGTTCAACTGGGCGTCGGCCAGGCCTTTCCATTCACCGGCTACCTTGCCGCCCTGTACCTTCCCGCCCAGCAGCCACATGGCATTGCCGTGGCCGTGGTCGGTGCCGCGATTGCCGTTCTCGCGGGCGGTGCGGCCGAATTCGGACATCACCACGATGACCGTGTCGTCGAACAGCGGGCCAAGACGCTGCGCCAGCGTGGCCAGTCCCTGCCCCAGCGGCTGCAGGCGGTTGGCAAGCTGGCCGGTGCCAGCCCCCTGGTTGGCGTGGGTATCCCATCCGCCCAGCGCGATGAAGGCAAGCTGGATGTTCGGGTTGTTGCGCATCAGGGTGGCGAGCCTGCCTGCATCGTCGGGGAAACCATTCGGCAGCGGCGCCCCGTTATCGGCAGCCTGCATCTCGGACATCATGCCGCTGTTGGCCGCTGCCATCACTTCCTCATGCGCCTTGCGGCCGGCCTGGTACACCTTGCCGTAGCGCTCATTGCCGGCATATAGCGCATCGAAGGCTTTCGCGATTTGCGGCCGGTCGAGCGGCGTGGAGCGGGTGCCGGCCGCGCCGTTGGCCAGGTTGGTCGCCGGCAATGCACCGGACAGCACGCGTGGCATCACGGGGCCGATACTGAGCGCCCGCGTCGGCGTGGTGTCGCCCGGCAGGCCGCCAAGCAAGCGGTTCATCCAGCCATCCTGCGTGCTCTTCACGCCCGGCGTGGCCGACTCCATATAGTCTTGCGCGTCGAAGTGGGAACGGCTGGCATCCGGCGAACCGCTCGCGTGCACGAAGGCCAGCTTCTTTTGCTCCCACAGCGGCAGCAAAGGCGCCAGCGCGGGATGCAGGCCAAAGTAGCCGTCCAGGTTCAGCGCCCCTTCGTCCGTGCCCGGCCTGGCCAGCGCGATATTCGGGCGCAGGCGCGCATATTCAGGGTCCGCTACGGGAGCGACTACGTTCATGCCGTCGACTGCGCCGCGCAGCATGACGACGATCAGTTTTTTCGCAGTTGGCGATGTGCTGCCAGGGGCCATCGTCGCCGCCCAGGCATGGGGGCCGAGCGGCAGCATCAGGCCGGCGCTGGCGGCAAAGGCATTCAGGAATTGGCGTCGTTGCATGGCGCGCTCCGTTAGTGTTGCATGAAGTCCGGGCTGCCGAGCAGCATGGCGGCGCGCAGGCGCTCGTTGCTGTCTGCGACCAGGGAAGCGGTCTGTTTCGAGACCGATTGGCCGAGTGCCTCCTGCACCTTATCGGCATCGGCAGCGGAGGAAAGCGCCAGCGCGTAGCTGATGCGGCGGCTCAGGCCATCGGGGTTGAGCCAGGCACCTTCCGTATTCTTGTAGCCGTCCGGGGTCTGGCAACCATACAGCGGCATGCCCAGGCGGTTCAGGATGGCAACCAGCGGTTTCACTTCAGGCATCGGCATGGAGGCGGCGCGCGAGGCGGAGACCACGTACTGGTACGGCGTCTTGAACTTGGCGCCGGCATACTGCTGGTCCATGAATTCCGGGCTGGAGAACAGGGTACGCAACACGGAGCGGATGTCGCCCCTGCTGGCGACCCAGGTTTGCGCCATGCGCTCGACCAGGGCCGGCGGCGGCTGGTCGGCCACGAAATACTGCGCCAGCTTGCTGCTGATATGGCGCGCGGTGGCGGGATGCACTGCCAGCACGTCCAGCGCATACTCGCCTTCCGCCTCGCCGCGCGCGGTGACCGGCTTGCCCAGCCAGGTCTTGGCGCCGTTGTCGTGGCGGCGCGGGTCGAAGGCAAACTGGGCGTCGCGCTTCGGGCGGTAAGTCCAGCCGGTCAGCATGCGCGCCAGCTCGGTGACGTCTTTTTGCGTATAGCCGCCATCCACGCCAAGGGTGTGCAGCTCCATCAGCTCGCGCGCATAGTTTTCATTCAGGCCGCCTGCCTTCGACACCCAGTTGTCCAGGTAGAACAGCATGGCCGGGTGATGGGCCGTGGCGCCCAGCATCTGGCGGAAGGAGCCGAACACGTAGGGGCGTATCGCATCGCGCTCGTAACTGGTGACCAGGGCGCGGTCCTGGCCTTTGCCGGAAAACACATTGAAATGGTTGTACCAGAAGTCGACCATGACCTCTTCCAGCTGGCGCGGACTCTCGATGGCGCGCAGCAGGCGCGCTTCGGCAGCCTCCGACGCCATCTGCTGCACCACTTCGCGGCGTTCGCCCTGCTCACCATTTCGTGCCTCCTGGAATCGTTCCAGGGCTTCGCCAGCGCTCATTTTCAGCGTTTCCAGCTTGTCGAGCCGCTGGGCCAGCGCCGCGGGCAGGGGCGGCGGGTTGAGTTGCTCATCAATATAAGCCTGCACGCCAGCCTGGCGCACCCGTTCTATATCGCCGGGCCGCGGCCCGTAGGCCAGCCGGTTCAGCACATGGATAGCAGCCGGCTCGCCTGCCAGCGGCGCCGCCCACAGGGCAGCTTGGGGTAGCGCCGCAAGCACGGCGCCGAGTATCCAGCCTCGCATGATGTCGTCCCAATACAATGTTTTCCAGGACTTTCTTTATACGCTAGGCGCCGAAATGAGGGCAAAGACTCCTTTGTATCAGGATGTTAATTGTTTGATTTATATGCTCTAATTCACGTTGCGCAAAATGAAAGGACGGCATGAAGAAATATCAGGTCCCGCTATCGGTGGTGGCCATGCTGGCGCTCAGCGCCTGCGGCATCACCGGACCGGCGAACAAGGTCGCGGCGGATGCGCCGCAACAATGGCAGGCGCCCCTGCCGCACAACGGCAGCACCGGTGAACTGGCCAATTGGTGGCAGCGCCAGTCTGACCCGCTGCTGGTGCAATTGATCGAAGCCGCACAGGCGGCCAGCCCCACCATCGCCAGCGCCCAGGCGCGCTTCGCGGCAGCCAGTGCCGAACGCACCGCCGCCGGCGCCGCCCTCGCTCCCTCGCTGACTGGCGTACTGACCTCTACCCGCATGAGCCAGCAGTCCGCCAATACGCCAAGCAATACCACTACCCAGCTGCTGGCCCAGGCCCAGTGGGAGATCGACCTGTTTGGCGGCGGCCGCGCGCGCCGCAAGGCGGCCATCGCCCGCCATGAAGGCGCCCAGGCCGGCTGGCATGAAGCGCGCGTCAGCGTGGCGGCCGAAACGGCCAACCAGTATTACAGCCTGCGCGCCTGCGAAAAGCTGCAGGAGGTGACGCGACTGGACGCAGCCTCGCGAGCCCATACCGCACGCCTGACGGAAATCACGACCAAGGCTGGTTTCCAGTCGACTGCCGCCAATGCCCTGGCCCGCGCCAGCGCCGCCGACGGCAATAACCGCGCGGTAGCCCAGCGCGCCGCCTGTGACAGCGAACTGAAAGTGCTGGTGGCACTGACCGCCATCCCGGAACCGGACTTGCGCGCACGCCTTGCCGACAGCGCAGCCACTGCCGTGCTGTCGCCGGCCGCAGGCGTCGCCATCGATTCAGTGCCGGCCCAGGTGATCGGCCAGCGGCCGGACGTGTTCAACGCCGAGCGCGAAGTGGCGGCAGCAAGCTATGACGTCGCCAGCGCACGCGCCGAGCGCCTGCCGCGCCTGGGCCTTTCCGGCTCGATCGGGCGCGGCCGCCTGCATGCCGACGGCCAGGACATCACTGCCAACGTCTGGACCATCGGTCCGCTGCAAATGACCCTGCCGATCATCGACTGGGGCGTGCGCCGCGCCAATGTGGACGCTTCGCGCGCCCGCTACGACGCCGCCGTCTCAAGCTACAAGGCCAGCGTGCGCCAGGCCGTGTCCGAAGTCGAACAGGCACTGGTAGCGCTGCAAAGCACCCAGGAACGGGCCGAAGATGCGCAGACCGCGCTGGAGGGCTACCGCACCTTCTTCACCGCGACCGAAGAACGCTACAAGAACGGGCTGGCCAGCCTGCTCGAACTGGAAGACGCCCGCCGCACGCGGCTGGCAGCAGAAAACACAGTCGTGAACCTGCAGCGCGAACGCAGCGCTGCCTGGATCGCCCTGTACCGTGCAGCAGGTGGCGGCTGGACCGCGCCTGCCGCGCAATGAGATTGGATAACTTATGAAACCACTGCACCGCACTCCCTCCGCCGTCGCCGCCATCGCGGTCGCCACTGCACTAGCCGCCCTGGCGCAGGCGCCGTCCGCCATGGCCGAAGACAAGAAGCCTGCCGTCGCCAAGCCTTCGCTCACCGTTACAACCGTTCGCCCCGAGAAAACCAGCCTGCCGATCCGCCTGACCGCCAACGGCAACGTCGCCGCCTGGCAGGAAGCCATCATCAGCAGCGAATCGAACGGCTTGCGCCTGTCCGACGTCAAAGTGAACGTCGGCGACGTAGTTAGCAAAGGCGAAGTGCTGGCCGTATTTGCGCCGGAGACCCCGCTGGCCGACGTCGCACAAGCTAAAGCCGCATTGATGGAAGCGGAAGCCGCTGCCGCGGAAGCCAAGGCCAACGCCGACCGCGCACGCTCGATCGAGGATACCGGCGCCCTGAGCGCTCAGCAGATCAGCCAGTACACCACGGCCGAAGCCACCGCCAAGGCGCGCGCCGCCTCCGCCAAGGCCATGCTGGCTTCGGCCGAACTGCGCCTGCGCTACACCAAAGTCGTCGCGCCGGACGCTGGCGTCATTTCCGCCCGCAGTGCCACGGTCGGCGCTGTCGCCGGCCCCGGCACGGAATTGTTCCGCATGATCCGCCAGGGCCGCCTGGAATGGCGCGCCGAAGTCACAGCTGCCGACCTGCGCAACATCAAGATTGGCGGCAGTGCCGTCGTCAAGGCCGCCAATGGCAGCGAACTGACCGGCAAGGTGCGCATGGTGGCGCCGACCATCGACCCGCAAACCCGCTCGGCCCTGGTGTATGTCGACCTGCCGCCGAATAACGGCAAGCAGGCGCCGTTCAAGGCCGGCATGTTCGCCACTGGCCAGTTCGAGCTGGGCGCTTCCGACGCGCTGACTGTGCCGCAGCAGGCGATCACGGTGCGCGATGGCTTCAGCTACGTATTCCGCCTGAACCAGGACCAGCGCGTGAGCCAGGTCAAGGTGCAGCCGGGCCGCCGCATTGGCGAGCGCATCGAGGTGCTGTCCGGATTGGCGCCTGACGCGCAGATCGTAGCGACCGGCGCAGGCTTCCTGAACGACGGCGACCTGGTACGCAATGCCGGCGCGCCGGCGCAAGCCGCTACGGCAACCAAGCCGGCACGCTAAGGAGGCGCCGTGAACTTTTCAGCCCTCTCAATCAAGCACCCGGTTCCGGCGATCATGCTGTTCATCCTGCTGTCGCTGGCGGGCTGGATGGCCTACCGCGCCAACCCGGTGCAGGACTTCCCGGACATCGAACTCCCGATCGTCACCGTTTCAGCTTCACTGCCCGGCGCCGCGCCGGCGCAGCTGGAAACCGAGGTGGCGCGCAAGATCGAGGATTCGGTCGCCACGCTGCAAGGCGTGAAGAACATCTACGCCAAGGTACTGGACGGCACGGCCACGATTACCGTCGAATTCATCCTCGAAAAGAACCTGTCCGACGCCGTCAATGAAGTGCGCGACGCCGTGACCCAGGTGCGCGCGGACATGCCCGGCGAGATGCGCGACCCGGTGGTCAGCAAGGTTTCCACCGCCGGCCGCGTAATCCTGGCCTTTACCGTCACACCGAAGCAAGGCACGAAGATCGACGACGCAGACCTGAGCTGGTATGTGGACAATACGGTCTCCAAAAAGCTGCTGTCGGTGCCCGGCGTTGGCGCAGTGAAGCGGGTCGGCGGCGTAAGCCGCGAAATCCGCGTCGAACTCGATGACGAGCGCATGGCGGCCCTGCGTGTCTCCGCGCTGGACGTGTCGCGCATGCTGCGCCAGGTGCAGAAGGAAGCACCGGGCGGGCGCGGCGACATCAGCGGCGCCGAGCAATCGGTGCGCACCATTGCCACCGTGAAGAGCGCACAAGAGCTGTCGCAAATGGACATCCCGCTGGGCGACGGGCGGCACATCCGCCTGGACCAGGTGGCCAACGTGACCGACACCATTGCCGAACCGCGCTCCGAAGCGACCGAGGACGGCAAGAAAGTCGTCGCCTTCGAAATCTTCCGTACCAAGGGCGCCAGCGAAACCCAGGTTGCCGCCGATGCGCGCGCAGCGGTAGAAGAATTGCGCAAGGCGCATCCAACCATCGACATCACGCAATCGATCGACAACGCCGAACCGGTGGCCGAGAACTTCGCCGGTTCGATGGAACTGCTGTACGAAGGCGCAATCCTGGCCGTGCTGGTGGTGTGGTGGTTCCTGCGCGACTGGCGCGCCACGCTGGTGGCTGCATCGGCGCTGCCGCTGTCCGTGCTGCCGGCCTTCCTCGGCATGTACTGGATGGGCTTCACGCTGAACACCGTGACCCTTCTCTCGCTGGCGCTGGTGGTCGGCGTGCTGGTGGACGATGCCATCGTGGAAATCGAGAACATCGAGCGCCACCTGCACATGGGGAAAACGCCGATGCAAGCCGCGCTCGAAGCGGCCGACGAAATCGGCATGGCGGTGATTGCCACCACCTTCGCCCTGGTTGCCGTGTTCCTGCCGACCGCCTTCATGGGCGGCATTCCCGGCAAGTTCTTCAAGCAGTTCGGCTGGGCCGCCGTGCTGGCGGTGCTGGCCTCGCTGGTCGTGGCGCGTTTGCTGACGCCGATGATGGCGGCCCACCTGCTGAAGCAGACCCACAAGCCACAGCAGGCAGACGGCTGGATCATGCAGCGCTATATGAAAACCATGCGCTGGTGCCTGAACAACCGCGGCAAGACCGCGCTGGCGGCGGGCGCCTTCTTCGTCGGTTCGATCATGCTGGTAGGCTTGCTGCCGACCGGCTTCGTGCCCCCGGCTGACCGTGGCCAGACCATGGTCAACCTGGAACTACCGCCGGGCTCCACGCTGGCCGAGACCCGCGCCATTGCGGAACGTGCGCGCCTGGCCATCATGGAAGTCAAGCCGGTGACCCACGTGTTCAGCTCGATCGGCGGCGGCTCTTCGGGCGATGCCTTTGCCCCGGGCGCTGCAGCAGAAGCGCGCCGTGCCGTGCTGACCATCACCACCAAGCACCGCAACGACCGCAAGGAGTCGATGCCGCAGATTGACGACATGATCCGCGAGAAGCTGTCCGCCCTGCCCGGCGCCCGCTTCACCGTGGGTCCTCCTGACACTGGCGTGAAAATGCAGCTCGTCCTGCGGTCGGAAGATCCGGTGGCGCTGATCGATTCGGCGCGCAAGGTGGAACGCGACCTGCGCACCCTGCACGGCATCGGCAACGTGACTTCCAGCGCTTCGCTGGTGCGTCCCGAAATCATCGTACGTCCCGACTTTGCCAAGGCTGCCGACCTGGGCGTGACCGCCAATGCCATCGGCGAAACGGTGCGCGTGGCCACTGCCGGCGATTACGACTTCGAACTGACCAAGATGAATCTGGCCGAGCGCCAGGTGCCAATCCGCGTCAAGCTGCCGGACAGCGTGCGCGCCGACCTTGACGCCATCGGCCGCCTGACCGTCCCCGGCCGCAATGGCCCGGTGATGCTGGCCAATGTTGCGGCCATCACGATGGAATCCGGCCCGGCCCAGATCGACCGCCTCAACCGCAGCCGCAACGTGACGCTGGACGTGGAGCTGGGCAGCCGTTCGCTGGGTGAACTGGACGAAGAAGCACGCCAGCTGCCATCGATGAAAAACCTGCCGCCAACCGTGACCCGCGCAGAGCTGGGCGACACGCAGGAAATGCAGAACCTGTTCGCCAGTTTCGGCATCGCCATGCTGATCGGCGTGCTGTGCATCTACGGCGTTCTTGTGCTGCTGTTCCACGACTTCCTGCAACCGCTGACCATCCTGGCCGCACTGCCGCTGTCGATCGGCGGCGCCTTCGTCGCCCTGCTGGTGACGCAAAAGGCGTTGTCGATGCCATCCATGATCGGCCTGATCATGCTGATGGGGATCGTGACCAAGAACTCGATCCTGCTGGTCGATTACGCCATCCTGGCCCGCGCCGAAGGCATGAGCCGCTTCGATGCGCTGGTCGACGCCTGCCACAAGCGGAGCCGCCCGATTCTGATGACCACCATCGCGATGGGCGCCGGCATGATGCCGCTGGCCATGGGCTGGGGCGCCGACCCGAGCTTCCGTTCGCCGATGGCGATTGCGGTGATCGGCGGCCTGATTACTTCCACCCTGCTGTCGCTGCTGGTGGTGCCCGCCGTGTTCACCTATGTGGACGACGCTGAGCACCTGATCAAGCGCCTGGTGCACAAGCTGCGCAAGCCGCACAAGCATGCGCCGGCGCCAGTCACCGAATAAGGAGCCTGCCATGAAAGTCCGCGCCATCGAAATCGGCCCAGCCCGCGTCGCCTGCCTGCGCTACACTGGCCCTTTCGGCCCGGCGCTGGGAGAATTCTGGCGCGACGTCGTCGCTCCATGGCTGCAGGCCAATGGCCTGATGGGGCGCGTCACTTACGGCGTGGCGATGGACGATCCAGCGAATACGCCACCCGAGAAGTGCCGCTACGACGGCTGCGTCGAAATCGGCCACAATGACCCGGCGCCGCCGCCAGCGGCGCTGAGTACCATCCCCGGCGGCCGCTATGCGGTAGTGGAATACTACGGCACGCCGGCCGGCATTGGCGAAGCATGGCATGCCTTTTACAGCGAGGGACTCCGCGCAGCGGGCCTGGCAGCCCGCCCCGGCCCCTGCTTCGAGCGCTATGCGGCCGACTTCCGCGCAGACCCGCAAACGGGCGAATTTGCCTGCGAGCTGTTCATTCCAATCGACTAGGAAACAATGCAATGAGCGCCCAGCCAGGCCATGACAGCGACCACCTGCGCTTCCACCGCGAACACGAGCACCTGAGCAAGACCTTTGGCGCGGACACCTTCGGGCTGAAAGCGGAAGCATTTGCGCGCTTCTTCGGCACACCGCTGTTCCTGGGAGCGCAGACCCTGATCGTCGCTGTCTGGATCGGTGCAAACCTCTGGGGATTCACGCATTTCGACCGCTACCCCTTCATCCTGCTGAACCTTGCATTCAGCCTGCAGGCTGCTTATGCGGCGCCGCTGATCCTGCTGGCGCAGACCAGGCAGGCCGAGCGTGATAAAGCCCATAACGATGCAGACGCCCGTCACCGTGAGGCGCTGGCGCAGCAGGCAGCGCGCCATACGGCACAGATGATGGAGCTCCTGCGCCAGAATACCGAACTGACGGAGACCACCAAGCAACTGGTCGAACGCATCGACAAATTGACGGCGGAAGTGCACGGCCACTTGCTGCCCAGCCGTTCGGACGTCCAATAGCGAACGCACGGCTTCACACCAAACACATACTCAACGCATATTGATTAGCCAGAATTGCGCTTCCACCATCCACAACCGGAAGCGCAATGCCAGCAAATCCCACCGCTGAAGACCTGCCATCCCCCCGCCGCACGCCCAACGGAACCATCGCCTTCATCGCGCTGTTCGGGGTGGTGCTGCCGGTAGCCGCACTGCTGTTTGAGTCGATCACCGGCATGTGCCGTAAGATCTTCTTCGATCCCCTGCCCACGCCGTTTCACTTCATCCTTTACGCCACGATACCGCTGGCAAACGGTCGGCTATTGCAGGCCCTGGCGCGTGGCGAAGCGTTGCCTCCGCGCTGGGCATAGCTGCATGCTTTCTCCGCCGGCGTCGCTATTTTCTACAGCCTGGTTTTCCTGCCGATATCCCCCATTGCAGCAATCGCAGTCCTCGCCCTCGGCATAGGCCTGCTTGGCCTTTCGCCAATGTTCGCCGTGCTTTGCGTCATATTCGCCCGCAGGGCTTCAAAGGCTGGAAGCGAACGGCCGGCTGGCAAATTATGGAAAGGGATAGCACTTGCCTTCCTTGCCCTGCTGGCGATTGATGCCCCTTCCACGATGACACGGATTGGCATGCAGATGGCTGCTTCAGATTCCGCCGAGACGAGGCTGCGCGGCATCCAGCTCCTGCGTAAAGCCGGAAACGAGAATTTGATGCTGCGCCTCTGCTACCAGCAGTCCGGGCAGGCGACCGACTTGCTCGGAACCCTGTTCACCAGCCAGATGGAGAGCGATACACAGCGAGCGCGGAATACCTTTTACCAGGTGACAGGCATGGTCTTTAATTCCCATCCAGCTCCAGTACTTCACTCGATGCGCGAGTGGGAGAGCACCTTCGACGATGACCAGGGAGGTGCAGGTGTAGGCCAGCGCGTCAGCGATGTTGCGCTGGTGGCCTCGCGCATGGACGGATCGATCGATACCAATGCCGCGTTGGGCTACATGGAATGGACCATGGAGTTCCACAACAAGTCGCCAGGCCAGCAGGAAGGCCGCGCCGAAGTCGTCTTGCCGCCAGGCGCCGTGGTATCCCGTGCCACGCTGTGGATTGACGGCGAAGAGCGCGAGGCCGCATTCGGCAGCCGCGCAAAGGTGCGCGAAGCTTACGCGAAAGTCGTCAGGCAGAGCCGCGACCCACTGCTGGTCACCACCTCAGGCAATGACCGTGTGCTGGTACAACTATTCCCGATTCCGCCGACGGGAAACATGAAAATCCGCCTTGGCATAACCGTTCCCATGGTTCCGCCCTGGCAAGGCGCCATGCATCTCCAGTTGCCGGCTTTCAGCGAACGCAATTTTGACCTGGCCCCGGGCCTGCGCCACGCGGTGTGGTTCGAATCGGGCGCTCCGCTGAAAGGCAGCCCTGGGCTGGTGGCAGAAGCCGCCCCCAAAGGCGTGTTTGCCGTCCGTGGCGAAATGGCCGAACCCTCTCCAGCACAACCTATGCACTCCATCTGGGCACCTGGCGCCCGTCCTGCAGCGCTGGCATGGAGCGTCGATGATAAAGGCGACGACGGCAAAGTCGTCGTCCAGGAACTCAGCGAAGCTCCCGCCACCCCGCCGCAGCGGGTTGCCGTGGTCATTGATGGTTCCTTGTCCATGCAGCGGCGGAAGCGCCAGTTGCTTGAAGCGCTGGCGTCCCTTCCCCAAGGTATAGAAATAGCCCTGGTCTTTGCCGGCGATGAGAAGCCTTCGCTTTTCTTCCATAACAGCGCCAATTCGCTTCGCACACGTGAATACCTCGCGCAACTGGACTTTGCCGGCGGGCGCGACAACAGCGATGCACTGGCTGCAGCGTGGGACTGGGCCGGCATGTCCACGCGTGGGGCAATTGTATGGATCCATGGCCCGCAGCCACTGGCTTCGCAGTCGACGGGCGCCTTGTGGCAGCGCTTTGAGCGCCGGGCCAGCCAGGTCGCCTTGTACGACCTTGCGGTGGAACGCGGGCCGAATGAGATTACGCAACAGCTCAAGGGCATCAGCGCTGTGCCAACTTTCGGCAACGTGAGCGACGACCTGCGCAAACTGTTTTCGCAATGGCAGCCGGGAGCCACGCAAACATTCCTGCTGCGCGAGCGCCGAAATAGCGGTGGCATGCCCCAGTCCAACCGCACCTCCCAGCACCTGGTGCGGCTGTGGGCAGCGAAAGAAGTCGAGGCAATCAGCGCGGACCCGGCACGGAACGCGGCAGCCGTCACGCTGGCGACACACTACCAACTGGTCACGCCAGTATCGGGCGCCGTCGTACTGGAAACCCGCGAACAGTACAAGGATGCGGGCCTGGAACCAGTGCCGCCCGGCAGCGTGCCGACCATTCCGGAGCCGGAGACCTGGGCAATGATCCTGGTGGCTACCCTCATGCTGGCGTGGCACCGCCGCTTCCGCAAGCAATGAAGCCACCACCGTTCTTAGTGCTGCTGTCCGCCCTATTCCTGGCTTGCTGGCCCGTCCTGCTCTGGTTCGCAAGCGGCACGCTCGATGGCTCGAACGACAGTGCAGGGCTGCTGGCCGCTGCCGCCGCGGCGGCGGTCATCGCGATGGCGCCGAAGCGGGAAGCCATAGCCCGCCCATTATTGCTGCCATGCGCTTTCCTGGCCGTCTATCTCGCGGCCACGGTGTGCCACGTTCCTGTGCCAGCGCGTTCACTGATCCTGGCGCTGGCCGTTACCGCGCTCGCCAGCAGCCTTCGGCTGGGCAAGCGCTTCGACGCGGCCTTGTTCGCGCTATGCATCCTGGCGTTGCCCTTTGCAGCCACCTTGCAGTTCTACCTGGGTTATCCGCTGCGGGTAATTGCCGGCGACCTGTCGGCGTACCTGCTGCGCATGAACGGCATCGGTGCAGCGCGCGAAGGCGCCATGCTGGCATGGCAGGGGCAATTGGTGTCGATCGACGCCCCCTGCAGCGGCGTGAAAATGCTGTGGGCCGGGCTGCTGCTGGCAAGCACCCTGGCGGCGGCTGTCCGTCTGCCAGCGTTACGAACTGCCGCCGCGCTGGCGCTGGCAATGGTCGCGGTGGTCGCGGCCAACGCCCTCCGCGCCACGGCACTTTTTTATATGGAAGCCGGCATTGTGCACCTGCCCGCATCGGCACATGGCGCCATCGACATCGTCAGCTTTGCCGCCGCCGGGGCGGCCATCCTGTTCATGACTCGCCACCTGGAGACGCGCGCACTGTGAAATCCCTCGCCAACATTGCATTCGCCGGCTTATGCGCCCTGGCTGCACTCACTCCCCTGGCTTTCGATAGCAAGGACAGCGGCCGCGTAGTTGCTGGATTCCCGGGCTGGCCCACAAGCTTCGAGGGTCGAGAGCTCGCGCCACTTCCCCTCACACCGATCGAAGAACGCTTCCAGCAGAATTTTCCGGGCCGCGTGGGCCGCTTCAGCGACGGGGAACGCGAAATCGTTTTCCGCTGGGTGGACCAGGGCACGCGCAAGCTCCACGCAAGCAGCGATTGCTTCAAGGCGAACGGCTACGAACTCGCCGTGCAGCCTGTCAAAGTGATCGGCAATGAGCGCTGGTCCGGCTTCACTGCCACGCGGGGTGTGCAAACGCTGGAGGTGCACGAACGCATTGCCGACAGCCACGGTGGCCAGTGGAGCGACGTCTCGGCCTGGTATTGGGCCGCGCAATTGGGCCAGACGAAAGGCCCATGGTGGGCGGTCACCGTTGCAAAGAACGTGAGCCGCTAGTCACTCGTCCAGCCACCGCCCAGTGCACGGTACAGGTCCACACTGGCGCCCAGCAGGCGGCTACGTAGCTGCAGGCGTGTCACGTCGGCATTGAACAAGGTCCGCTGGGCATCCAGTTCTTCCAGGTAGGAAGCATAGCCGTTGCGGTAGCGATTGCGCGCAATGCGCAGCGTTTCGGCTGCAGTGGCGCGGCGCGCGTCGTTCTGGACCGACTGCTCCTTCAGGCGCTGCAAAGCTGTCAGGCTGTTCTCCACCTCCACCAGCGCGACGCGCACCGCCTGCTCGTAGGCCACAAGCGACTGGTCGCGCTGGGCGGCGGCAGCATCGGTTTGCGCCTGCACGCGGCCGCCATCCCAGATCGGCGCGGCCAGCCCTGCGCCAACGCGCCACAGGAAGGTCGGGTCGTGCAGGAACTTGCTGAAGTCCGGGGATTGCACACCACCAGTGGCCGTCAGGCGGAATGTGGGCAGCAACTGTTCGCTGGTCGCCAGCACGCCAGCCTTTGCCGCCGCCACATTGTGCGCGGCGCGGGCGATGTCGGGGCGCCGCTGCAGCAGGGTTGAAGGCAGGCCGACCGGGATCGCCGGCGGCGACAGCTCGTCCAGGGTTTTGCCGCGTTCGATTGGGCCTGGACTGCTGCCAGCCAGCAGCGACAGCGCGTTTTCCTGATCGCTGATTTGCCGCTGCAGTTGCGGAACCTGCTCGGCGGCAGCTTCATACTCCGACTGCGCCTGCAGCCATTCCAGGCGCGAGGTGTAGCCGGTTTCAAACTGCCGCTGCGCCAGCCGGCGCGACTGCTCGCGCAGATCCAGCGTGGCGCGCGCCAATTCGAGCTGGGCATCAAGCCCGCGCAATTGCAGATAGCCGTTGGCCGCCAGTGCCGCTACCGACAGTTGCGCCGCATCTGCATTGGCCCGCTCCGCTGCCAGCGATTGCGCCGCTGCCTCACTGGCATGCGACAGGCGCCCCCACAAGTCAACCTCATAAGCCGCCTGGAATTCGCCGGCAAACAGGTTGGTGATGTATGGCACGCCGTTGTAGGCCAGCGTGCGCGTGCGGACCGGCGTCAAGGTCGCGCCCAGGGATGGCGCCCGGTTAGCCTCCGCCGAAGCCAAGCGCGCGCGGAACTCCGCCACGCGCAATTGCGCCAGCCTCACGTCCGTATTGTGCTCCAGCACCCGTGCCACAAGCCCAGACAGGGCCGGGTCATCATAAGCCTTCCACCACTCCCGCTCCGGCAGAGCCCGTGTTACACCTTGGTGTGCCACTAGGGGCGAATGGTGTGACACGGGCTCTGCCAAAGCGGGCGCCTGGCTGCGCCAAGTCTCGGGAACTGCCAGTTGCGATTCAACCGGTGCGGGAATGCGGGCGGCGCAGCCAGCCAGCGCCAAGGCCGCGCACACTGCGGCGCTGCGCTTCATGGCCGCGCTCCGTCTGCCTTCTCATTCAGGACGGCGGAAGTATCGATGCTGACGATCACGGACATCCCCGGCCGCAGCCGCGCCGCCAGCTTCTGGCCTGGGTCAATCTTTATCCGCACCGGAATCCGTTGCGAGATCTTGACGAAATTTCCTGTCGCATTATCCGCTGGCAGCACGGCAAACTCAGATCCTGTGGCAGGCGAAATGCGTTCGACCTGCCCGGTCAGCGTGGCGCCATCCAGCGCGTCTACCTTGAAGGTGGCGCCCTGCCCCACCTGCACGCCATTCATCTGCGTCTCTTTGAGGTTGGCGATGATCCACATATCGCGCGGCACCAGGCCCATCAGCTGCGCGCCGGAAGCCACGTAGGCGCCGCGCCGCACGTTCACCTGCCCCAGTTGCCCATCAGCCGGTGCGATGATGCGTGTGTTGTCCAGGTCCACGGTAGCCGCTTTCAGCGCCGCCTCGGCGTTCGCTACCGCGGCTTCCAGCGCGCCCCGGTTGACGGTGACGGACTGCGCCTGCTGCCGGGCGATATCCACGTTGGCCTTGGCTTGCGCCACTGCTGCCAGCGCCTGCGCGCGGGCCGCACGCTGCGCATCCTGTTCGCGCACCGAGAGCGAACCGTCGCCCACCAGTTGCTCTGCCCGCCCGTAGTCGGCGGCGGCACGCGCGGCTTGCGCTTGCGCATTCGACAGCACTGCCTCCTGCAGGGCGATACCGGCCTTGGCGCTGGCGCGCGACTGTTCCCAGTTGGCCAACGCCGCCTTTTGCGCCGCCAACTGCGCCTGCGCCTGCTCGAAGCGCTGGCGGTAGATGCGGGAGTCCAATTCCACCAGCAAATCGCCCTTTTTCACAAACTGGAAGTCCTGCACCTTCACGTCCGCCACATAAGCCGGCAACTGCGAGCCGATTACCGTCACCTGGCCGCGCACGGTCGCGTTTTCGGTCGACACGATCGGGCTGGTAAAGGGTGGCAGGCGCCACGCGTACAGCACGACCAGCACGCCGATCAAGGCGATCAGCGCGAAGCCGATTCCCGATAGCCATTGCCCACGCCGGTCGGGCGCTGGAGGTGGCGCTGGAGGGGCGGGAGTCTCGCTTGCTGGTGATGGTGTGCTCATTGGGCCCCCGAATTGGTAAGTGAAACCTGCGCCATGCCGGTTTGCGCATTCTGTGCCGGCGCCACGGGACGCGTGGCAGTGCAGACCTGCCACGCATAGTGCAGCGCCATCCACGCCAACGTGCCGCAGGCGACAAAGAAGATCATCAGGAAGACATCGTTATAGGCCAGGATATTGGCTTCCCGCGTTGCCGCCCCGCTTAGCGAGGGCAGGCCAAACGCCTGCACGCGCGCTGCGACCTGCGGGTCTTGCAGCGTAAGGTGCTCGACCAGTTGGCTCGAGTGGAATTTCTCGCGCACCACCTGGAAAGTGCCCACCAGCGCCGAACCAAGCAGGCTGCCCAGGTTTTGCGTCATCGAAAACATCAGCGAGAAGCTGATCAGGTTGCACGGTTGCGCAATCACCGCGCCAAAACCCGACACGAAAACCGGCCCAAGGAAGAAGGTACCGCTGAACGCCAGCAGGAACTGGCTGAAATACATCTGCTCCGGGCGCGTCAGGCTGCTGGCCTGTGAATCGATCCAGGCGCCCACCGCCATCAGCGCCAGCGCGAACATCAGCATAGGCTGCAGGCGCTGCGGCGTAATGATCAGGGCACTGGTCAGGATGCCCAGCGTGCAGCCCGCCAGCGCCACCAGCCACAGGGTTTGCATCTGGTCGTTGTTCAAGCCAATCGCCTGCAAGAAGCCGACCGCGCCGCCCGCTTCCGATTGCACGACACGGATCAACAGCACCGAGATCGCCAGGCGCGTCATGCTGGCAGTGGTCAGCCAGCGCGTGTTGAGCAGGGGTCTGCGCCGGTTATGCTCAATCGCCACCGCCGCCGTAAACAGCACGATGAAGGCAATCAGCGCCCATCCAATCCAGCGCGCCTCGAACCACCATACGGTGCGGCCCAGCGCCAGCACCGCGCACAGGAAAGCCACGCCCGGCGCGAACAGCGCAAAGGTCACGAAGTCCATCTTCTCGAAGGCCCTCACGCGGTCTCCCGGCGGAAGCTTGAGCAGCAGCACGCAGCCGAAGGACAGCAGGGCCATGCCCAGTTCGAAGGAGTAAAGGCCGCGCCATTCGCCAATTGACAGCAGTTCAGAGGAGAAGATGCGCGCCAGCGGCAGCGACAACTGGGCGAAGCCGATGCCCAGCACGACGCCCTTCAGCCGGTGCTGTGCCGGGAAGGCCTGCAGCACGTAATACAGACCCAGCACCGTCAGTGCTGCGCCGCTGATGCCATGCGCTGCGCGTACCGCGATGGCCGATGCCAGCCCGTGCACGAACAGGTGGGCCACCGTGACCACGGCGTACAGCAGCAGGAATAACTCGGTGAACAGGCGCAGGCCGAACTGCTGGCGGAACTTCACCAGCAGCAGGTTCATGGAGACATTGCCCATGACGTAGGCCGCGGGCAGCCACTGGATCTCCGCCGTCGTTACGCCCAGCGAACCCTGGGCATAGACCAGGTTGACCGTAACCAGCGCATTACCGAGGCCACCGGTCAGCGCCACGATCAGGCCTACCAGCAGGAAGGCGAGCCGTTTTGGCGCCGAGTGCAGTGGCGTAGAGGGAGAGCCAGGCAACAGCGGGCGCTCATGAGGCAGCCATTTTTGTGGGGCGTACTCATCCATTGGGCTAGTCTACACCGGCCCAGCCTGGCTGCCTACATTCAAACAATGGGCGGATCAGTCTCCCTGTCGAACACGCGCGGTCCCGCCAGGGCCGCAACGAAGGCAGCCAGTGCCGGCTGCAGGTCGGCCGGGGCGGTGCCAACCAGGCCCGGATCGGGCACGCCGCCCGGCAGGGTCGCCGGCACGCCGGCTGCAGCCAGCAGCGTCGCCCCTGCGCCAACTACCATTAACGGTTTGCAGTGGCGGTATTGCAATGTCACGAATTCCACTGCCAACGCATTCGCGGCCAGCGTTTCGGCCGCAGCATCGCCATCCGGCACCACCACCGCATCGAACAGCACCGCCGGCCCGGTTTCGAGCGACATATCGGCCTCGAGCCCGCCAACCATGCCGACATGGGGGCCGACCCGGCGTGTGACAGCACCCTGCGCCTCCAGGTCGGACTGCAGCGTATCGACCATCGCCTCGTCGCAGCCTTCCGCTATCAGGATCGCCACCTTGCGCCCACGGATGCCGGTCTGTCCAGGCCGCGACATCAGAGACAAGCCGGGCGATGGCAGGTAGGTGGGCAGTTCGCGCGTGGTCGCCATCGGCTGCGGGTCCGGCACACTGGTGCCAAGGCGCAGCGCCACCATGTCCGCCAATGCCGCATCGACGTTGACCAGCATGGACAAGGTACGTTCCCGTATTGCCGGCACCTGCACCTTGCTCAATTCGAAACTGAAGGCGTGGGCGATGTGCATCTGTTCGGCCGGCGTCTGGCTTTGCCAGAACAGGCGCGCCTGCGAGTAGTGGTCGGCAAACAGTTCCGGCTTGCCGCGCACCTTATCCTCCTGAACCGGTTCCGGGAAGGACGTGAAGCCCACGCGGCCGGCCTGGAATGGGCAGCCGCCGCCCAGCGAATTCGGCTCATAGGCAACGCGGCCCCGATGGATGGCTTGCCGGTGCATGCCGTCGCGCTGGTTGTTGTGCACTTGCGCGACCGGGGCATTGATCGGAATCTCGTGGAAGTTCGGACCGCCCAGGCGGCTGATCTGGGTATCCACATAAGAATGGATGCGGCCCGCCAGCAATGGGTCATTGCTGAAGTCGATGCCGGGCACGACGTGGGCCGCGCAGAATGCCACCTGCTCTGTCTCGGCAAAGAAATTGTCCGGGTTACGGTCCAGCACCAGGCGCCCAACCGGCTGCAAAGGCACCAGTTCTTCCGGTACGATCTTGGTCGGGTCCAGCACGTCGAAGGGAAATTCCGCCGCTTCTTCTTCCGTGAAGACTTGCAGCGCCAGTTCCCATTCGGGGTACTCGCCCATCTCGATCGATTCCCACAGGTCGCGGCGGTGGAAGTCGGGATCGGCGCCCGAGATGCGTACTGCCTCGTCCCATACCAGCGAATAAGTCCCCTGCTTGGGAATCCAGTGGAACTTGACGAAACGGGACTGTCCCGCCTCGTTCACCATGCGGAAGGTATGCACGCCAAAGCCTTGCATGGTGCGGAAGCTGCGCGGGATAGCGCGGTCCGACATCACCCACATCAGCATATGCATCGATTCCGGCATCAGGGATACGAAGTCCCAGAAGGTGTCGTGCGCGCTGGCGGCCTGGGGCATGGCATTGTGGGGCTCGGGCTTGACCGCGTGCACCAGGTCGGGAAACTTCATCGCGTCCTGGATGAAGAACACGGGAATGTTGTTGCCGACCAGGTCCCAGTTGCCTTCATTGGTATAGAACTTGACGGCGAAGCCGCGAACGTCGCGCGCCGTGTCGGTGGAACCGCGCTCGCCGGCTACCGTGGAAAAGCGCACGAATACCGGCGTGCGCTTCCCTGCCGCGGCGAACGGCGCGGCGCGGGTCAGCTCCGACAGCTCCTTGTAGCATTCGAAAAAGCCATGCGCCGCAGAGCCGCGCGCGTGCACCACCCGTTCGGGAATGCGCTCGTGATCGAAGTGCGTGATCTTCTCGCGCAGGATGAAGTCTTCCAGCAGTGCGGGGCCGCGCAAGCCAGCCTTCAGGGAATTCTGGTTGTCGGCGACCGGTACGCCCTGGTTGGTGGTGAGGGGGCGGCCGCCGCCATCGGCGCGCACGCGGTCGAGCGGGCCGTTGTTGGGGTTATCGCCCTGCGGCGGAACGCCATCGCCGGTTTTGTCCGACGCGGCGCTTTCGCTGGCGCTGCTGGCGGTATCCAGCGGGTCCGCAGGGCTGGCAGTGGCGCCTTGGGGCGGAATACCCGCGCCATGCTCCGCAGCCTTGTTGACGTTGTAGGGGAATTGCGCGGCCAGTCCAGCGCCGCGTTTAGCCGGGTCAGGTTTGGTTGTGGGCACGGCGCGCTCCCCGGCTTAGTGCTTGCGCGAACCGAGCAGCTTGGAGACAGCATAGCCTGCGGCCAGCGCTACCAGCAGCGACTTGCCGGGGCTCTGGCGCACGTAGTTGCGGCCGGATTCTGCAAATCGCTTGTAGGCAGCGTTCAACTGGTCGCCTTTGGCGCCTACCTGGTCGGTGATGCTGCTGATGTTGTCAGCGACTTTGTCGATGGTGCTGTGCACGCCGGCGCGCAGGTCTTTGGCTGGGCTTTCGCTGCGGGTAATGTTGTTGTCCATGATCGGGTTCCTCATCGTGTGGTTGCAGTGGAAGGGTCACGATAAGGCTGCACGGCTGCATCCACCGTGCGCCATCTAACGATGTGCGGCCGCGAATTCTGGCAACCTGAGGTTGTCCCTGTTGAAAGGTGCCGCGTGATTCCTATCGACCCTGTCACCAGTACTACCACCGTCACTCCGGCTACGCTGGGCGACCGTGTTGCGCCAGCCACTACTGCACCTGTTCCTGCCGACACGGCGCCGTCGGTGTCGTCGCTGGGCCTGTTCCTCTCCAACCTGGTGCTGGCGCAGCGGCGCTTGCGCGAACTGGCGGCTAGTGGCGGCGATGCGGCCGCGTTTGCATCGGCAGCGCAGCAGGTCGTCGACAACTTCAACGCCAATGCACCGCCATCTCTGGCTGGTGCAGTGACATCGCAGCAGCCGGCGTTCAGGCAGGCGGGGATCAATGTCGCCAGCGGGGGCACGCTTTCCGCTGATGAAGGCAGGCTGACGGCGGCCTTCAATGCCTCTCCGCAGCGCGCCATTTCTGCCCTCGGCGAGGCGCTGGGCGCTACCGGTGATGCAGCCGCCGTCCTGCAGCCTAATGCTGCTGCGCTGGCCTTGGCTGCCGACGAAGCTGCCGCCGCGACACCCTCTCCCAACCTGGCCGAATTGACTACCCAGCAGCGTATCGCCGCAGAGCAATTGGCGGAGACGCGCCGGCTCGCCAGCGCGGCGCTGGCTACGAATGAGCTGGAAGATACGCAACAGCAGCGCATCGCTGAAGCGCAAGCTGCCGCCACACGGCAATTGGAAAGCACGCGTGAGGAGGACTTGGCGGCGCAGGCCTTGGCCGATCGCCTTGAAGCCGCGCGCCGTGCTGCCCTTCAGGAGGCGGAGGCTGGCCAGCTTGGGCGCACCCGCGATGAGCGCGCCGCCGCCGACCGCCTCGACACCGCTCGCCGCCTGATCGCTGAGCAAGCGGAAACCGCCGAGTCGGAAGAGGTGGTCGCAGCACGGCTCGCCCTTGCCCGCCAACAAGCTGCGACCGCCAGCGCTGAAGCCGAGGCCACAGCAGCCACCGATGCGCGTCTGGCCCAGGCTCGCCAGCAGGCCGTAAATGCCAACGTCGAAGCGGAAGCCACCGCAGGCACCGGCACGCGCCTTGCCCAGGCTCGCCAACAGGAAGCAACCGCCAACGCCGAAGCCGAGGCCAAGGCGGCCACCGATGCGCGTCTGGCCATGGCTCGCCAGCAAACGGCTGCCGCCGAGGGCGCGACACCGGCCGCACTCGATGCACGTTCCGCCGAGGCCGCGACAGCCGCCGCGCGTACGCGACGAGCCCAGATTGACGCAACGGCAGCGCAGGCGAGACGCGACGACGACGAGGCCGAGCGTGCGCGCGCGGCCGCGACAACCGAAGCGTTATCCCTGCAAGACCGCCTGATCGCCCAGCGGCTGGAAGAGGCCCGCGAGGCCACGCGCGACATAGCAAACGAACAAACGGAAGTGCGCCTCGAAGCCCGCCGGCAAGCGCTGCGGGAAGCCCAGGCAGCCGCGCAAGCCGCGGCGACCCTGACCGGTAATGCAGCGATTGCTCCACCTGGTGCGCCTCCCAACCCAGCTACCGCCGCTCCCCCAGCAGCGCCGCCGGGCGCCGTCCCGCCCGGCAACACGGCAATCCGGCCACCGGAAGCAGCAATCAGCGCCGCCGGACCGCAAGTCAGCGGTGCAACGGCAACCGGGATCGCGCCCGGGCCGGGTCCAGGGGCAGCAGCCGGCACCGGCATCGGCCAGCTCGCCTCTGCCACGACCACAACGGCAACTGCCGCCGCAGCCGCCGCGCAGGAAGCCAGCGCTGCCGCCGAACGTGCCGCCCGGGCTGCCGAGGCGGCGCGCCTTGCTGCCGGCCCAACTTCCTTGCAGGCGCAAAACCTGCAAGCCACCAACCCGGCTATCGCAGCCGCCGTGGCAGCCTACCGGACCGGGGATATCGCGGCGGCTGCCGGCCGCCCCCCCACCGCGGCGCCACCGATCGAACCCGTCCCGGCCCCAGTTGCCGTTCCGGCCACAACGCCCGTCGCACCGGTTCAATCCCGTCCCGTCCAGCGCACTGCCGAATCAGCAGCCGGCCGCAATACCGGCGGTGGCACCCGAGCCGGCGGCGGTCCTGCCGGGGGAGCTGCCGGGGGAGCCTCAGGCGGTGGTACGGCTGCCGAAGCGGCCCCTGGCCGCAACACCGGCGCTGGCACGCCTCCAGGCGGCGGTTCGCCTGGTGGAGCGGCCGGCGCGCCACCGGCACCTGGCCCAGCGCCCGCCCCCGGCAGTCGAATCGACAACAATGCCTGATTGCAACAGAGCGTTGCTCCCACGCACTACCGGCTGCGCAATTTGCTAGCCCGCCCCGCCAGACACCTGCATAATCAGCCGCATGGTTTCCTTCGCCCGGCGCCGCCTGCTGCGCTACGTCCCGCTGCTGCTGGCCAGCGCCGTCGGCTTGCCTTCAAAGGCCGAGCCGCAGCAAGTCACGCTCATCGTGGGCGAATCCCTGGATGAAGGCGGCAAGATTAAACCGCTGCGCCCCTGGCAAGCCAAACTGTTTGAATATCTGGAAGCTGAACTCGGCGTCAAATTCCAGGTTCGCATGTACCCTTGGGCGCGCGCCGAGCGCAACGCACTAACCGGTGGCGGCCTGGTATTCGGGTTGCCGAAAAATCCTGACCGCCTGCGCGAGCTGCGCTACAGTGAAGCCGTTGCCAGCAACACGCTCTGGATCGTAACCCGCAGCGACGCGACCTTTCCTTTTGAATCGCTGGCCGACCTGAAAGGCAAGACAGTCGGCGCAGTCCGTGGCTACGGCTATGGCGACGAGTTCGAACAATCGCGTAACAAATTGTTTCGTGTCGAAGACGATATTCCCTCCCGCGCCACCCGCTTGCAGCGCCTTCTGCTGAAGCGGGTGGACGCTGTGCTGCTTTACCAGCCAAGCTGGCAGAATGCGGCAGAAGTGGAAGCCGAACTCCGAGCCTTTGCGGCGCCGCTGGTGCGCGAACTCTCCCTGCCGCCAGGACTCACGCTCAGCGTACTGCCGCACCCGGTGCAGGTTGAGAACCAGCAGTTCTTCGCCATCTCCAAAGGCAGGGATGAAGGCCTGATCGACCGCATCAACGCTGCCCTCGCGCGGCAGCAGAAACCCGCTTCGCTCCCTAAAGCCCGCCGTGCAGGATGATGCGGTGCGGCTTGCCGCGCCGCCCGGATTGTGGATAATCACGCCATCGACAAACAAAGGGAGACCCCTCGATGAAGCTGAAGCACTCGGTAAGCGCTGTGGCGCTGCTGGCAATGGCCGCTGGCGCCTGCGCGCAGGACATGGTGGTAAAGATCGGCCATAGCGGCCCACTGTCCGGCGCTCAAGCGTTTTCCGGCAAGGACAATGAAAACGGCGCCCGCCTGGCCGTCGAAGAGCTGAATGCCAAGCCAATCACCGTCGGCGGCAAGAAGATCAAATTCGAACTGATGTCGGAAGACGACCAGGGCGACCCGAAGGCCGGCGTTTCCGCCGCACAGAAGCTGGTCGATGCCGGCGTCAAATACGTGGTCGGCCCGTACAACTCCGGCGTCGCCATCCCGGCTTCCCGCATCTACAATGAGGCCGGCACCCTGATCGCACCGGTAGCGACCAACCCCAAGTTAACGCAACAGGGTTACAAGAACATCTTTCGCATTAACGCCAGCGACACCCAGCTCGGCTCCAAGATGGCACTCTACGCCGCCAATGAGTTGAAGGTGAAGAACGTAGCGGTAATCGACGACCGCACCGCCTTCGGCCAGGGCCTGGCGGAAGAGTTCAAGAAACAGGCACGCGCTTCCGGCCTGCAGGTTGCGGGCCATGAATACACCACCGACAAGGCAGTGGACTTCACCGCTATCCTGACCAAATTGAAATCGAAGAACGTGCAAGCGGTGTTCTTCGGTGGCTACGCGCCGCAAGGTGCACCGATGGCACGCCAGATGAAGCAACTGGGCATCCAGGCAAAGCTGCTGGGCGGCGACACCATCTGCACCGCGGAAATGGGCAAGCTGGGCGGCGATGCCGTTGGCGACAACGTGCTGTGCGCGCAAGGTGGCGCCCTGCTGGAGAAAGCGGCTTCCGGCCCGGCCTTCAAGGCCAAGTTCAAGAAGCGCTTCAATGCGGAACCTGACGTCTACGCATCTGCCTACTACGATGCCGTGCTGATGTACGCAGCTTCGATGCAGAAGGTGAATTCGATCGACCCGGCCAAGGTTGGCGCCGACATTTCCGCCGGCAGCTACAAGGGCGTATCCGGCACCTACGCGTTTGATGCCAAGGGCGACATGAAGTCCTCGCCAGTGACCATCTTCAACTTCAAGAACGGCCAGCCGGCTGCGATTTCGAGCTACTAAGGAATTCCCATAATTCCTGTGCGACCGGTCCATGCGGCCGGTCGCTGCGGCGCGCAGCCACCAGTTCTTCCACGCTGCCCGGCAAATACCTGCCGGCGATCGACAGCAGGCTCCCCTCCTCCAGTTCACGCTCCACCAGGAAACGCGGCAAGTGCCCCCAGGCCAGCCCTTGCAGGATGATTTCCTTTTTCATTTGCTGGTCCGGCACCGAGCACTGGTTCGCGCCTTCGACCATGAAATAGTCTTTGCCCTGCGTATGGCGCGCGGTGTCGCGGATGACGCACTGGGTGTAGTCGCGCAATTGCGCAGGCTTGATAGTGCGGCTTACAGGAAAGCGCAGGAAGCCCGGCGCTACTACCGGCACAAAGGGGATCTTCGAAAGCGGCATCCATTCGATGCGCGGGTCGCTTTGGTCGACGCCATGCAGGATCAGGTCTGCGTCGCCGTCATACAGCCGCTCGGCCGGTCCCGTCACGGCCTCGACCTGGACATGCAGGCGCGTCGCCGGGCGCGTGCGGAAGAATTCGGCCAGCGTCGCCAGGACCTCACGCTGCGGGCACATGTCGCCGATCACCACGCGCAGTTCGTCCTCCTCTCCCATCGCCAGTTGCTGCGCGTGGACCTGCAGACCTGCCAGCTCCGTGAGCGTGGCTTGCGCTTTGCGGTGGAAAGACTTGCCGGCTGGCGTCAGCACAACGCGGTAGCCGCTTCGGTCCAGCAATTGCAGGCCGGTTTGCTTCTCCAGCCGCGTAACAGCCGCGTGAACCGCCGGGTGGGAGCGATGCAGCAGCTCTGCGGCAGGCTGGAAGCCGCCACTGCGGGCTACCGCGTCGAAGCATTGCAGGTCATGCAGGGTAAAGGCGCTCATTGTCCACTTCTCTTACAAAGATTTGCTGATCTTTATAATATATTTTGGCGACGGGCGCACCTAAGATCTGGTTCATCAACCATCCATTGAAAGGACCAGCATCATGTACATCACCACCGGCGACAATGTCCGTATCGCATACCGCTTCGACGGCGCCGAACATTTGCCCGTCCTGATCCTGTCGAATTCCATTGGCACCAGTTACCACATGTGGGATGGCGAGGTGGACGCACTGTCGCAGCACTTCCGCGTGCTGCGCTACGATGCGCGCGGCCATGGAGATTCCGGCGTGCCAGCCGGCGCCTATTCGCTCGACCGCCTGGGCCGCGACGTGCTGGAGATGATGGATGCGCTGGGCATCCAGCGCGCGCACTTCCTCGGCCTGTCGCTGGGCGGCTTTATCGGCCAGTGGCTGGGCATTCATGCACCTGAGCGGATCGACCGCCTGATACTCTCCAACACCGCCGCGCATCTCGGCCCGGCCACTGTGTTCGACGAGCGCATTGCGGCGGTGCGTGCCGCACCGGATATGCGCGAGACTGCCGAGGGATTCCTTGTCAACTGGTTCCCCAAGCAGATGCTCGATGCCGGTGGCCCGGTAATCGACAAGTTCCGCGCCATGCTGCTGTCCACCGACCGCCAAGGTCTGGCGGGCTTGTTCGCCGCCGTGCGTGACGCCGACCTGCGCCGCACAATCCGGCTGATCGAAGCGCCAACCCTGGTGATCGCCGGTCGTGACGACACCGTCACCTCGGCGCAGCATGGTGCCGACATCGCCGCCGCCATCCCCGGCGCCCGCCTGCTCACGCTGCCAACCGTCCACCTTTCCAACATCGAACGCCGGCAAGAGTACATCGACGCCGTGCTGCACTTCTTGCGCTAAGCTCCACTAGCAGTGTGATGGCAGCGGGACCTCAATAAGTGTACGATCCTGCGAGGAGGATTCGAATGGATCAAATGCACTTGATGACGGTGTTCGTCGCCGTGGGCGAACAGGAAAGCTTTGCAGCCGCTTCACGCAGCCTGAACATGTCGCCGGCGGCCATCACCCGCGCCATCACAGCGCTCGAAGAAAAACTGGGGGCACAACTGCTGCAAAGGACCACCCGCAACGTGCGCCTGACCGAAGCAGGCCAGCGTTACCTGGATGACTGCCGCAACATCCTGGCCAGCATCGAGGAGGCCAATGACGCCGCAGCAGGCGTCAATTCGGCGCCCAAAGGCAACCTGTCCGTCACCGCATCTGTCCTGTTCGGGAAGAACTTCGTCACGCCCTGCATCGTGCAGTTCCTGAAGCAGTACCCGGAGGTTGACGTCACAGCCTACTTCCTCGACCGCGTGGTAAACCTCATTGAAGAAGGCATGGACGTCGCCGTCCGCCTCGGTCCCCTGCCCGACTCCAGCATGAAGGCACTGCGCGTAGGCCAGATGCGGCGCGTACTATGCGCCTCACCCGAATACCTGGCCCGCAACGGCGTGCCCCAGCACCCGGAAGAACTGCTGCAGCATACGATCATGGCCGCCAGCAATATCACCCCGCGCGTTGAATGGAAATTTGGCCAAGGTGCAGAAGCCCTTACAGTCCGCATGAAGCCGCGCTTCACCGTCACCAGCAACGACGCGGCAATCCGCGCCGCAGTGGACGGGCTGGGCATCTGCCGCCTGTTGTCCTACCAGATGGCCGACGAACTGGCGGCCGGCAAGCTGAAGGTCATCCTGCCGGAATTTGAAGAGGAGCCGTGGCCGGTGCATATCCTGCACCGCGAGAGCAAGTACGGCTCCTCCAAAGTCCGCAAGTTTATCGATTTGCTGGCGCAGCACCTGCGGACGCACCCGCACCTGAACTGAGCTTGCTCAGGAAGGCGCCCGTGATGGCAGCAACTTCGTCCAGCCGGGTATCCATTACAAAGTGCCCGCCATCCAGGATATGCACTTCGGCCGACGGATTGTCACGCTTGAAGGCCTGCGCTCCCGGCACGGTGAACGCCAGGTCGTGCTTGCCCCACACCACCAGCGTCGGCAACTGGCGCTGTTTCAGCCAGGCCTGCCATTCAGGATAGGCCGCCAGGTTGTGCTGGTAGTCGTAGATCAGGTCAGCTTGGATGCGTGCCTGGCCCGGGCGATTGAGATAGGCATATTCATCCATCCATAAATCCGGATCGTAAGCTTCGATTGCGGGATCGCTGCCGATATGCCGCGCCCGGGTCGCCGCCACCGACTGATGTACGGCGATGACGTCTTTCTCGTGCGCCGCGCGGTTTTCCCAGAACGGCTTGCGCTTGGCCCACATCGCTCCCAGCCCGTCTTCGTACACATTCCCGTTCTGGAAGACCAGAGCCTGCACGGCCTGCGGCCGCGCCAGCGCCATGCGCATGCCGACCGGGGCGCCGTAATCCTGCATCAGCAACACATAGCGCTTGGCGCCGACAGCATCAGTGAACTTGTGCATCACCTTAGCCAGATTGTCGAAGGTGTAGGCGAACTTTTCCGGGTCCGGCGCATCGCTGTTGCCAAAACCGGGGTAGTCCGGCGCCACCAGGTGGTAGCGGTCGCCAAGCTTGCGCAGCAAGCCGTCGTACATGCGGGAGGAGCTAGGAACGCCGTGCAGCAGCAGGACAGTCGGCTTGCTGGCATCGCCCGCTTCGCGGTAGGCGATATTGACGCCGTCAACAGCAACAGTGCGATAAGCGACTGGCGCGGCGTGCGCGGCCCCGGCAAGTGCGATGGTGGCGGCGGCTACGAATGTCTTCATGTTGTTCTCCAGTGGATTGTCGATGGCACCACTCTAGCGGCACCCCGGGTGTGGCGGAACGCCGCCCAGCGAAATGGATTGTTTCGCTGCGCGTGGTTCCGGCGCCCAGGGACGCTTCCTACAATCCATCCCATCCCAACCAATTTTGAAGGAAGCAAACATGAAAACCTCCCGCATTGCTGCATCCCTGGCCCTCGCCTTCGCCGCCGCTGCTGCCTCCGCCGCGCCGGCGGACGTCAGCTACCGCACCGTCAAGGTGGATGGCGTCAACGTCTTCTACCGTGAAGCCGGGCCGAAAGACGCCCCCACCGTGCTCCTGCTGCACGGCTTCCCCACCTCGTCCCAGATGTTCCGCAACCTGATCCCGCAATTGGCTGACCGCTATCACGTCATCGCGCCCGACTACCCCGGCTTCGGCCAAAGCGATGCGCCGGCTGTCGACAAATTCGCCTACAGCTTCGACAACCTGGCGAACGTGGTCGACAAGTTCACCACCGCAGTCGGCGCTTCAAAATATGCCCTGTACGTGCAGGACTATGGCGCCCCGATCGGCTTTCGCCTCGCAGCCGCCCATCCCGAGCGCGTGTCGGCCATCGTGGTCCAGAACGGCAACGCCTACAACGAAGGCATCGACAATGAGTTCTGGGCGCCGTTCAAGGTGTATTGGGCCGACAAAACCGAAGCGAATGCCGCCAAGCTGAAACCCTTCTTCGAACTCGGCGCGACCAAATGGCAGTACACGCACGGCGCGCGCGACGCCAGCAGGATCAGTCCCGACGCATGGACAGTGGACCAGGCCTATATGGACCGCCCAGGCAACAAAGATATTCAGCTTGAGCTGTTCTACAGCTACGGCAGCAACCCTGGCCGCTATCCAGAGTGGCAAGCCTACTTCCGCAAACACCAGCCGCCGATGCTGATCACCTGGGGCAAGAACGACAAGATCTTCCCCGCTGCCGGCGCCACACCTTACCTGCGCGACCTGCCGAAAGCCGAACTGCACCTGCTCGACACCGGCCACTTCGCAATCGAAGAAGACGGTGCGGAAATCGGCAAGCTGATGCGCACTTTCCTCGCGCGTAACGTGAAGTAACGCAGCGCTGCGCACGTTTGAGGAGGATCAAGCGCGCGCAATATCGAGTGGCGAAAATGGTAGGATCACTTCAAGGAGCCGCCATGGACGCCACTCCCCCACCAGAGCTCGCCGCATACGAGCAACGCACTACGCAACTGGAGAAAACCGTGACTGAACTCTCTTGCGACCTGAAAACACTGCGATCGCACATTGACGGCCGCTTCATCGAGCAACGCGCACATTTTGACGCACAACTTTTCGCGGCAATGGAAAAGCTCAATATGCGCATGGATTCGCAAACTTATTTGATCATCGGGATGCTTGTAGCGGTATTCCTTGCGCTGGTCGCGCTCGTTGCGAGCGGTTAACGAAAAAACCCTGTCAAATCAACGATCTGACAGGGTTTTTGTACGTCCTGGTGCCGGAGAAGAGAATCGAACTCCCGACCTTCTCATTACGAATGAGCTGCTCTACCAACTGAGCTACACCGGCAAAGAGCCCGGATTATAACAAACAAACTTGCGCGTTTGCTAGTATCAGAGCGCCATTATTGCAAAAATTACACGCCTTCCTGGTGGTAGCTGGTGACCAGTGCCACTTCGTCGCGGGAGCCGAGGAAGACCGGCACGCGCTGGTGCAGTTTTTCCGGCTGGATGTCGAGGATGCGCTTCTTGCCGTCGGTTGCCATGCCGCCTGCCTGTTCCACGATGAAGGCCATCGGGTTCGCTTCGTACATCAGGCGCAGACGGCCTGGCTTGGATGGGTCTTTATTGTCGGCCGGGTACATGAAGATGCCGCCGCGGTTCAGGATGCGGTGCACGTCGGCCACCATGGAGGCGATCCAGCGCATATTGAAGTCGGTGCCGCGCGGGCCGGTGGTGCCGGCCAGCAGTTCGCCGATATAGCGCTGCACCGGCGCATGCCAGTGGCGCTGGTTGGAGGAGTTGATCGCGAATTCCTTGGTCTTGGCAGGAATCTGCATATTGCGCTGGGTCAGCACCCAGGAACCCATTTCGCGGTCCAGGGTGAAGCAGTTCACGCCATTGCCGGTGGTCAGTACCAGCAGGGTTTGCGGGCCGTACAAGGCGTAGCCGGCGGCCACTTGCTTGGCGCCTGGCTGCAGGAAGTCCTTCTCGGTCGGCTCGGTCATGCCTTCCGGTGCCTTCAGCACGGAGAAGATGGTGCCGATCGACACGTTGACGTCGATGTTGGAGGAGCCGTCCAGCGGGTCGAACACCAGCAGGTATTCGCCTTTCGGGTAACGGTTAGGGATCGGGTGGATATCTTCCATTTCTTCGGAAGCCATCGCTGCCAGGTGGCCGCCCCATTCGTTCGCTTCCAGCAGGATTTCGTTGGAGATCACGTCCAGCTTCTTCTGGACTTCGCCCTGCACGTTCTCGGATTCCAGCGCGCCCAGTACCTCGCCCAGTGCGCCCTTGCCGACGCTATGGGAAATGGTTTTGCAGGCGCGGCCTACCACCTCGATCAGGAGGCGCAGTTCGGCTGGAATGGAGTGGTGCTGGCGTTGTTCCTCAACGAGGTATTGGGTCAGGCTGATGCGTTTCATTGTTTCCCTAGGTTTGTGCTTAATTAGTTTGCGAGTGCTTTGCTGACCACTTCCATCACGTCATTCGACAGCGGGGTGGCGGCGGCGACTTTTTCCAGCGCGTGGCGCATGTGGACCTGCAGCGCCGGCGCGTAGCGGCGCCAGCGGTCCATGCTGCGGGCCAGGCGCGCGGCGACTTGCGGGTTCAGCGCATCGAGCTTGATGACGTGCTCGGCCCAGAATTCGTAAGCGCTGCCATCGGCCGCGTGGAACTGCGATGGGTTCTGGTTACAGAAGCTGAACAGCAGGCTGCGCGCGCGGTTCGGATTCTTCAGCGTAAAGGCCGGGTGTTTCATCAGTTCGCGCACCTTGGCCACATTGGTATGCGGTGCCGAGCCCTGCATTGCAAACCATTTGTCCACCACCAGCGCTTCGCCTTTGAAGTCCTTGTAGAAGGCGTCGAGCTGCTTGCCGGCGTCGGCGCCGCTGTGGATCAGGGCGGACAAGGCTGCGGCGCGGTCGGTCATATTGGTGGCGGCAGCGAACTGCTCGCCGGCCAGCTTGACCGCCTCTGCGTTCGGCTGCACCAGCAGGTAGGCCAGGGCCACGTTTTTCAGGCCGCGCTTGCCGGCCGAAATGGCGTCGGGGCTGTAGGGGCCTGGCGTCGCATTGGCCGCGTACACCTGCAGCAGCTCGGCACGCAGCGCAGTGCCGATGGCGTGGCGCATGAACTGGCGCGCGCTGTGGATGGCTTGCGGGTGCACCACTTCCATCTGCTCGGCGATGATGGTTTCCGACGGCAGGATCAGGCATTGCTCGCGGAAGGCGGCATCCAGCTCCCTGTCGGTCAACACGGCGCGCAGGGCGGCGACGTAGGTATCATCCAGCTCAAGCGGTTTGTCGTCCAGCACCGCCTGGGTCAGTGACAGCAGGCGTTCCATGGCCAGGCGCTGGCCAGCTTCCCATCGGTTGACCGGGTCGCTGTCGTAACGGAACAGGTGCAGCAGCTCGTCGTCGGTGTACGGATACTCCAGCACTACCGGCGCAGAGAAGTCGCGCAGGATGGACGGCACCGGTGCTTCGGCAATGCCTTCGAAACGGAAGGTCTGCTCGGCGGCGGTCAGTTCCAGCACGGTCGTGGTGCCGAGCTGCTTGCCGTCAAGCGTGAGCGGCAGGTCCTTGCCATCGCGGCCCAGGAGGCCGACAGCGACAGGAATGTGGAACGGCAGTTTCTCTGCCTGGCCTGGCGTGGCCGGGCAGGATTGGCGCAGTGTCAGCTCATACACCTGTCTGGCGCCATCATGGTGGCCGCTGGCGCTGACCACGGGCGTGCCGGCCTGGCTGTACCAGCGCTCGAACTGCGTCAGGTCGCGCTTGTTGGCGTCGGCCATCGCGGCGCGGAAGTCGTCGCATTGCACGGCCTGGCCGTCATGGCGTTCGAAGTACAGGTCCATGCCCTTGCGGAAGCCTTCGCGGCCCAGCAAGGTCTGGTACATGCGCACTACTTCGGCGCCTTTCTCGTACACGGTTACCGTGTAGAAGTTGTTGATCTCGACGAAGGAGTCGGGGCGCACCGGGTGCGCCATCGGGCCTGCATCTTCCGGGAACTGGGCCTGGCGCAGCGTGCGCACCTGGTCGATGCGGGTCACGGCGCGGCCGCTGTCGGTGCCGATCATGTCGGCGCTGAACTCCTGGTCGCGGAACACGGTCAGGCCTTCCTTCAGCGACAGCTGGAACCAGTCGCGGCAAGTCACGCGGTTGCCGGTCCAGTTGTGGAAGTATTCGTGGCCCACCACGGCTTCGATGCCGGAGTAGTCGATATCGGTCGCGGTGCGCGGATTCGCCAGCACGAACTTCGTGTTGAAGATGTTCAGGCCCTTGTTTTCCATCGCGCCCATATTGAAGTCGCTCACGGCGACGATCATGAAGCGGTCCAGGTCCAGCTCCAGGCCCCAGCGTTCCTCGTCCCAGCGGATCGAGTTCTTCAGCGACTGCATCGCGTAGTCGGTCTTATCGAGGTTGCCCTCTTCCACCCACACCTGCAGCAGCACTTCGCGGCCGGACTTCAGCTTGAACTTTTCTTCCTGGCATACCAGGCGAGCGGCCACCAACGCGAACAGGTAGGACGGCTTCTTGAACGGGTCTTCCCATTTCGCGTAGTGGCGGCCGTCGCCCAGGTCGCCCTCTTCCAGCAGGTTGCCGTTGGAGAGAAGGACCGGGTATTGCTCTTTGTCGGCGCGCAGCATCACGGTGTAGCGCGCCATCACGTCCGGGCGGTCCGGGAAATAGGTAATGCGGCGGAAGCCTTCGGCCTCGCACTGGGTGTAGAAGCCGCTGCCCGAGGTGTACAGGCCGGAAAGCGTGGTGTTTTCAACCGGTGAGCAAGTGGTTTCGATTTCCAGCAGCACGTTGACCGGGGCGTTGCGGATGGTCAGGGTGTTGTTGCCAATAATATATTGGCTTGGATTGAGCACGACCCCGTTCATGCGCAGGGCGACCAGCTCAATGGCTTCGCCGTGCAGCACCAGGTCGTGGCTCTTGCTGTCCGGGTTATGGCGCAGTTGCACGCGGTTGGCGACGATGGTGCAGGCGGGATCGAGGTCGAAGCCCAGTTCCACGGTCTCCACCAGGTAGCTGGGCGGGGTGTAGTCTTTACGATAAATCGTTTGCGGGCTGTCGGTACGCATGGTTTGGGCGAGCGAAGACAAAGAAGGCTATTTTACCAATACCGGGCTGGGGACACGCCCGATTCTTTTCCGGTAACCCTCCGGGGGTAACATTCTGTAATAATTAGGTGAAACGCATGTTGCCGGATTAAACTGGCTGATGAAAAGATAAAAAGGAGTCTCGTCATGAAAGCGCTAGCCATTTTGGTGGCAGCCACCAGTCTGTTGCTGAGCGGCTGTGCCACTACCCTGCGCAGCAACGTTACGGTCTTCCACGAGTGGCCGAGCGACTTGCAGGACAAATCATATATCTTTGAAACGCCTTCGCCGGGCGAGGATACGCTGGAATACCGCAGCTACCAGAACCTGGTGAGCGGTGAACTGGCCAAGCTGGGCTTCACCCAGGCTGCCAGCGCCAAGGACGCCAAGCTGCGCGTCGGCATGCAGTTCAGCACCATCGACCGCCCGGTCAAAGTCCTGACGGCAACCGACCCGTGGATGTACGGGCCTGGCCCGTGGGGCTATTACCCACGCTGGGGCTACTACCCTTACCGTTATCGCTACTACGGTTTCTACCGCCCATACTACGATCCGTGGATGTGGGGCCCGATGGAGTACCGCGAAACCATCCAGCATAACTACGACCGCAACCTGCGCGTCACCATCAACAACCTGCAGGGCAAGAAGCTATACGACGTGACCGTGCAGAACACCAGCCGCAAGCAATCTACGCCGCTGGTCATGCCGGCCCTGGTGCAAAGCGCCTTCACTGGCTTCCCTGGCGAAAGCGGAAAGGCCAAGCGCGTAGATCTTGAGCTCCAATAACGCCATCAAATCGATTGGGCGGTGGTTGCGCGAAGGCGCTTCCACCGCCTTTTTCCGTCCGCCGCGCTGGGAAGGCCTGTCTACCGGGCCCGGCGTGGTTGCGCTCCTGGTGCTGCTGGCACTGGGGCTGTCGATGCTGTTCCAGCGCCTGTATATCCATGGGCCTGCGATCTTCTACTGGAAGGCTATTGCTTACGGCTGGCTGCCCTTCGCCCTGCTGCCCTTCTATGCTTTGCTGGCGCGCGGCACGGGGCCAAGTGGGCGCCCCGGCGCGGCGCCGGACCTGGCTCTGCTGACGACGCTGCTGCTGGCGCAGACCGTCTGGCTGGAACTGTTCGTGGACCTGTGCTTCACCACCATGCTCTACAGCGGTTCGGAAGCGTGGGCGGTGCGCTACCTTGGAACCTGGGGTGCCTGGATCATTTGGGGGATTCCGGTTGCCCTGATGGTCCTGTCGCAACTGGTTCTGCTGGCGCGCGGAGGACGCGGACGGCGTTGGCCGCTGGCGCTGATGGCGGGCATGATGACGGCCGTGGTAGCGCTGGACGTGGCCACGCAGCAGCCGGAATTCTGGTACCCGAAGAAGCAGGAAGCCAGCAACGAGGAACCTTCGCGCTACTTGAAGCTGACTGCGGAATTGATGGAGTCGCAGCCGGTGCTGCTGTCGCGCCAGCTGGCGGCACTGGCGCCGCAGCGTCCGGGCAGGGTCGACATGTATGCGCTGACTTTTGCGCCCTACGGCGATGAAGTGTTCCGCCGCGAAAGCCAGATGGTGGCGGACGTGATGTCGCAGCGCTTCGGCACTGCCGGACGCACGCTGCAGTTGGTAAACCATTTCCAGACTGCGGAAAAGTTCCCCTGGGCCACAACGCCGAACCTGCAGAAGGCGATCCGCAGCGTGGCGCGAACCATGGACAAGGAAGAAGATGTGCTGTTCATTTACCTGACTTCTCACGGTGCACGCGAAGGCCAGTTGGCGGCAGATTTCTGGCCTTTCGAGCTGACCGAGCTGACGCCGTCCATGCTGCGCAAGTGGCTCGATGAAGCTGGCATCAAGCATCGCGTGATCGCGGTGTCGGCATGCTATTCGGGTAGCTGGATTCCATCGCTGAAAAACGATGCCACCATGGTGCTGACGGCGGCCGATGCCGACCACACTTCTTACGGCTGCGGCTACAAATCGGAACTGACTTTCTTCGGCCGCGCCATGTTCGACGAACAGCTGCGCACCCACACGCGCTCCTTCGAACAAGCCCATGCCGCCGCGCGCGAAGTCATCCGCAAGCGTGAAATCGAGGCAGGCAAGGACGACGGGTATTCGAACCCGCAAATTTCTGTCGGCAGTGCCATCCGCGCAAAGCTCGCTGCGTTTCAGTGAACAAAGCGGACTAAGAAATAGAAGACTGCCATGAGGGTCGCCATGGCGCCGTAAATTCGCCATGTCTGCCTATGCAAGTCTTCTTTTGTCGCAAAGATGTCCAGGCGTCCGTTGATCCCGGCAATTGCGATCTTGACTTCGGTCACGTCTTTGCCGAGCAATGCCACATCTTCCTTGATCTTTGCGACGTCGATTTTGAGCTGAGCGATGTCGATTTTGAGTTGAGCGACGTCAATCTTGAGTTGGGCGACGTCGATTTCGAGCAGGCTCAATCTACGCTCCACCTCAGTTAACCGTTCATTGAGCTCACCAATATCAATGCTCAGAAACGATGATACGCACGGCAACGCCTCACTCAGCTGTGTAGTGGTTGCAAGCAGGCTGGGCCTCACTTCCGGGTAGCTGTCCATCAGTTTGTGCAGTGCTGCAACTAGCGCAGTCAATGCACCGATGCACTCAGTCATTTCTTTCGCGGAATTGCTCATGACGGCCTCCCCTGTTTGGATGTTGACAGTCCTTCGACAGGGCCGGCGTAAGAAAGTTCAATCGCTTTTCAATGACCGCAGCGAGATGTCGTTGTGGCCGACGCCAGTCACAATGTGAAAAGTAGCCAGCCCGGGGCGGAAGCTGCGGTACAGGGCTTCGCTGCCGGCGCGGGGAATGACTTCGTCGCGTTCGGCGACGAGAATGGTGGTGGGGGCGTTGACTTTGGCAGCGTAGCTGGCTGAGTCGTAGCGGTCGCGCAGCAGCAAGCGCACCGGCAGCCAGGGGAAGTGGTGCGAAGCCGCGCCGGCCATGCTGTCGTATGGCGTGACCAGCACGAGCCGGTCGACCGGCTTCACGCTGGCGAGCCGGGTAGCGATGCCGCTGCCAAGGCTGCGCCCGACCAGCGTTACCTGCGGGTGCCGGGCACGTACGTGCTCGTACAGCGCCAACGCATCGGAAAACAGGCCGGCTTCGGTCGGCTCGCCTGGCGTGGCGCCGTAACCGCGGTAGTGCATCAAATAAAGCGACTGGCCAGGAAAGGTCGCCTGGAGCTCGGGCAGGCTGTAGCCGACTGCTTCGGCATTGCCACCGAAATAGATCACGGCGGAAGTCCCCGGCTGTTCGTCCAGCGTGACGCCAACGCGCGCGCCGCCGCCCAATGCCAGCACGGTGCCACCTTCAAACGACTGGGGAAAGTAAATCATGCTGCGCTGGCGGAAAAACACCAGCGCGCACACCGCGACATAAACCGCCAGCGCCAGGAGAAGCAATGGCAGCACAAGGCGCATGATCAGCGGTAGTACGCTTCGCTGGCGAAGGTAATGAGACCGATCAGGGCCACGGCACTCAGCAGGACGATCAGCAAGCGTCCAAATTTCGGGGTGCCGTCATCTTCTTCGGTTGGGCGGTTCTGGTCGGTCATAGTCAAGTTCAAGGCAGGAGGATGGTGGAGCCAGTGGTGCGGCGCGCTTCCAGGTCGCGATGCGCCTGCGCCACATCCGCCAGATTATACCGCTGCTTGATTTCGATCTTCACGTCGCCGCGCGCCACCACGTCGAACAGCGACTGCGCGCAAGCCTCAAGCTCCTCGCGCGTTGACGTGTAATTGCCCAGTGCAGGACGGGTCAACGACAGCGAGCCGCGCGAAGCCAGTTCGCTCAAGGAGAAATTGGCCACCGGCCCGGATGCATTGCCGAAGCTGACCATCATGCCGCGCGGGCGCAGACAATCGAGCGAACCGATGAAGGTATCCTTGCCGATCGAATCGAACACGGTGGACACGCCCTTGCCGCCAGTGATCTCGCGCACCCGCTCCGTGAAGTTTTCCTTGTTGTAGTTGATCGCATGCGTGGCGCCATGCTGCAGGGCCAGCGCCACCTTTTCGTCCGAACCCGCGGTGCCGATCAGGTTCACGCCCAGGGCGCGCGCCCACTGGCAAGCGATCAAACCCACGCCGCCGGCAGCCGCATGGAACAGGATGGTGTCGCCCGCCTTTACCGGCGCGGCGCTGTGGAACAGGTACTGCACCGTCATCCCCTGCAGCATCATGGCGGCCGCAGTATCGCTGCCGATCGTGTCCGGCAGCTTGACCAGCAGGCTGGCGGGCATATTGCGCGCCTGCGAATACGCACCATTTGGTCGCCCGGCGTAGGCCACCCGGTCGCCCACGCGCACATGGCTCACGCCCTCGCCCACCGCTTCCACTACACCCGCGCCTTCCTGGCCCAGGCCGCCAGGCAGCGGCTGCGGATACAGGCCGGTGCGGAAGTACACATCGATAAAGTTAAGGCCAATCGCCTCGTGCCGCACCGTCGCTTCGCCGGGGCCTGGCGCCCCTACTTCGACATCGACGTATTCCATCACTTCCGGCCCGCCGGTGCGGGACATGCGTATCGCCTTAACCATTAATTGCTCCTTTAGTGTGTGATGAAGCCGCGCTCGCGCAGCCATTGTGTCATGCGTGGATAATGTTCGCGCGCCCAATGCGTGGAATTGATGTAGGCGCTGCCGCCATCGAGATCGGTTTCCCACAGGCCGTGCGCCGCCCGCGGCAGCATCCATACCTGGTGATCCTTGTGGCCACTGGCGTCCAGCGTCTGCTGAAACAGTTTGGCGCTCTTATGCACCGGCACGAAGGCGTCTTTTTCGCCGAGGATATAGACCACGGGGGCCTTCAGCTTCTTCAGGTCCGGCAGCGGATCGTAGCTGTAGAAGGCAGTGCTGGTTTCGCTCGGCTTCTCTTTCAGCGTATCGGGCACGATCTCGACCTGGCTTGCCCAGCGTGCGTTCTCGCCTGCGCGTGCCGCGGCCAGCAATTCGGCGCGGTTGGCGCCGCGGCTGGTCACCCAGCGCATCAGTTTTTCCTGGTAGGCGGTGCCGGCCCTCACCTCTTCCTCGCTGAAGCCTTGCGCGCGCAGCGCATTCTCGACCCGGTACACTTCCTGCTCGGCCGGCGGCACGGCCGACGCGGCTTGCGCGATTACGAAGGCGACTTTCTGCGAACGGATCGCCGCCAGCGGCGCCAGCCAGCCGCCCTGGCTATGGCCCCAGGTGCCGATGGCGTCAGCTTTGATGTCGCTGCGCTTGCCAAGCAGCTCAATGCCGGCGATCGCATCGTCGGCCAACTGCTCCATGGTGGCCTTGTTGAATTCACCCGTGGACTTGCCCACGCCGCGCTTGTCGTACATCAGCGCGGCCATGCCGTGGGCGGCAAAGTAATAAGCCTGCAGTGCATAGGCGCCCCGCGGTGCAGGGCTGGACATCTGGGTCAGGACAACCGCTGGAAATGGCCCCTTCCCTTCAGGCAGCACCAGGGTGCCTGACAGGGTGACGTCACCGTTGTGGAACGTGACTTCTTCCGAGCGGAATTGCAGGCGGCGGCCGACCTCCTTTTTTCCAGCCTGCTGCCAGACCATCTTGTTGCCCTCGAAGCGCATCGTGGTTTCGCGCACGGCGGGGTTCAGGTTGCCGGCGCCGGCGTAATAAGCATTCCCGCTTTCGGCGAACATCGAGGCATAGCGGCCCGTGCTCATATCGCTGTAGAACATCTGCGGGAAGTCGCCCCACTCGGAGAGCACGACCACGCGCTTGCCGGGGAATTCATAAGCGCCCAGCAGCGGCTGGTGGCGTGAGGGATCGTCAGCCAGCGTACGGCGGAAGGCGAACTTGCCGTCCTTCCCGTTCAGGCTTACCTTGCCGGCCAGAAGATCGCCTTGCAGCTTGCCGTCGAATTGCAGCACCCCGTCCGGGCCTGGCAGGGCGAAGCGTACACTGGCGCCCTGCTGCGCAACCGCCGCCAGCGGCAGGCCCTTTTTCTCAAAGGCGGGCATATCGACCGTGCCTTTGCCGTCGGCGCCGAAACGCGGCCGCAGGAAGTTGAAGTCGCTCCCGACGCCGTAGGTGCCGACCCAATGGCCGGCCAGCGCCGGCGCAGTTGGCGCGGCGGCATGCGCTGCGAACGCAGCCGAGGAAGCGACGATGGCGGCAACAGCGCCCAGGATGTGATTCATGCAGGCTCTCCCCGATTTTGTAATGAGGGCGCTACATTGCCAGCGCGCGCGGCGCCGGCCAAGCATCATGCGACAGGCTGCGATTTTGCGGCATCAGCCTGCAATTGGGACAGCACCAGGTGGGCGGTCGCCAAGTTGGTAGCGCAAGCAACGTTGTGCACGTCGCAGGCGCGAACCAGTGCATTGATATCCGGTTCGTGCGGCTGTGGCGTCATCGGGTCGCGCAGGAAGATGATGGCATCGATATGCCCGTCTACCAGCAAGGCGCCGATCTGCAGGTCGCCACCCAGCGGTCCGGAATGCTTGCGGTCCACCGTCAGGCCTACTTCTGCAATCAGGCGGCCGCCCGTGGTGCCGGTCGCGCACAGTTTGCAGGTACGCAGGAAGGCAGCGTACTCGCGGGCCAGCGCGATCATGTCGTCTTTTTTCTTATCGTGGGCAATCAGGGCGATGCGGGGCGTCATTTCTCTTTACCTTTCACTTTCGACAACAGGTAGATACCAGCCAGCACCAGGGCCGTTCCCGCCAGTTGCCAGCTGGTGACGGGTTCGGACAGGATGACGGCGCCAAAGAACAGGGTGGAAACAGGTCCGATCATACCCGCCAGCGAGGCAGGGCCTGCGCCAATGCGCTGCACGGCGATCATGGTCATGAACACGGGCATCACCGTGCACAGGATGCCGTTCACCAGCGACAGGCCGTACACCTCCATCGGCTGCACCAGCAACCCGGCTGGCCGCAGGATGAAGAACTGGCCGATGCAGGCGGCGCTGGATACGCACATGGCATACGACACCAGCCGCAGCGAGCCAAGGCGCTTGACCATTTCGCCGGAACCCAGCAGGTACAAGGCGTATGCCAGGGCGGAGCCCAGTACGAGCAGCGATCCCAGCGCCACATTGCTGCCGCCATCGCGCAGGTCATGGAAGAACACCAGCACGATGCCGGCATAGGCGGTGAGCAGGGAAAGCCACTGGCTGCGGCCAATATGCTTTTTCAGCCATAGCGCGGAGCCAAGCAGTACAAAGGTCGGCGTCAGGAACAGGATCAGGCGCTCCAGGCCGACGGTGATGAATTGCAGCCCGAGGAAATCAAGATAGGAAGACAGGTAGTAGCCGACCAGGCCCAGTCCAATCAGGCGCCAGGCGTCGGCGCGGCTCAAAGGCGGGTCGGTGCGCATCTTCCATAGCGCGATGGCGGCGAAGACGGGCAGTGAAAACAGCATGCGGAAGGCGATCACCGTGACGGCGTCGAGGTGGTACCGGTACAGCAGCTTGGCCACGATGGCCTTGGTGGAGAACAGTACGGCCCCGCCGATAGCTATTGCCAATCCGCCCAGGTAGGCGGCACGTTTTCCCTGCGGTTCCGGTGTGACTGTCTCCATGCCACCATTGTAGCGGCAAGCCGCCAGGCTTGCTGGCGGGTCCTTAAAACCGGTAATGCAGTGTCTGACCCACTGGGTCAGACACTGGTCTGCGGCGGCCGCGTGCCAGGTTTGGGCTGCGTTTAGGAGACGACGACAGCGGCCTGGCCAGCCGTCACAGTTGCAGTCGTGACCCTGGCGATCACGGTGGCCGGCGCATTGCCGCCTACCAGCTTGTTCACCTGCTTGAACTGGGCAACCAGCGAACCAGGAGTGAGCGTCACCACGGTGAAGCCCTGCGCGTCGGTGTTCACATGGCGCAGCCAAGGATTGCTGTTCAGGCTGGAAAGTTGCTGCGCCAGGCCGACCAGGGTAGCGAAGTTGGAATCGGCCTTGATCGCCGACAGCACCGCATCCATGGTGGCATCCAGCAGCGCCTCCGGCACGCCTTTTGCGCCGAGGGCGCCGCGCAACTGGATCATGAGGGAAGTCGCCAGCGAATCGGCAGTCGGCGACACCTTGCCCATGGTGTAGTCCAGCAGGTTGACGTTCAGCGTGATGGTGCCCACGTTCGGCACCGGTACCGATAGCGGCAGGGAAACCAGCGTACCCAGGCTGCCCAGGCTGGCCGATGCTTCGCGCAGGTAGGTGAAGAAGGAATCGGAGCTGACGCCGGCCGATACCAGGTCCACCATTACCGGCGTGCCGCCGCCCGCAGCGTCGTAATCGTCGTTGACAGTGCCGGCGAAGAAGGAGTGGATGTCGCCGGTCAGCGCCACCACATTGCCGATGTTGTTGGTCTTCAGGTGCGACATCAGGTTCTTGCGCTCGGCGTTATAGCCGTCCCACTGGTCGCAGTTGATCAGGAACTTGCGGAAGTAAGGCGCCAGCGCCGTCGCCTGGCCCGAAGCAACGACAAACACCGATGCTGCTTTATTTACCTGCACGTCCGGCTTGATGTAACCGATGGCGATGCCCTGCGCAGCTGCGGTGGCCTGGGCCACGGCGCCGCCGCCCGACTTGGCGACGTTTTCCGCCTGGCCAAACGCCAGCACCGCCACGCTGGCCTGGGTCGAGGTCAGGCCGGCGCCAACGGCAGCCGTCAGGCGCGCGCTGGTGTCCCCGCCGCCGGCTGCGGAAGTGGCGATCGCGGTTCCGGCGGCAGCAGCCACGGAAACTGAGGCGCCGGCAGTCACGGCGCCGACAATCGCACCGGCAACCGGCACGTTGCCGCCGGTCGAGGTGGCAGCCGTGGTGGCGATGTCGGTAACCAGCTTGGCCACTGCCTGCAGCGCCACCAGGGTGGCGATGGCGTCGACCCCGCTCAGGCCCATGCGCAGCAGCGAAACTTCGTTGCCCCACAGCTTCCAGGTCGCGCTGGAAGCCTTCATGGTGGACTTCCACCAGTCGCGCTGGGTGGCGCCCAGCATGCTGATGGCTGCGAGCGGATCGGTGCCGCCAACGGCAGCGACTTTTTGCGCTTCGGCCGCGCTGTACAGGTCTTGCGCCACCAGGTAGCGTGCACCGATGCTGCCCAATGGCTGGCCGGTGGCCGGATTGGCCATCTGCTCCGGCACCACGTGATCGGCGCGGTACAGGCGTTCGTCGGTCATCACCAGTTGCATCAGCTTGCCGAACTGGAAATCGCGGTAGATCTTGATGTTCTGGAAGCCGGTTGCTGCGCTGTCGAGCGTGACGTCAGCCGGCATGAACTCAAACCAGGCCTGGTTGGCGCTGCGGCGGCGGTTGGTGTCGTGCTTCTCGCCTTCCGAATAGGTCTGGGTATCGCCCCAGGAGTCGTCGCTGAATTCGTGGTCGTCCCAGATCGCGATGAAGGCGAAGCGCTCGTGCACGGCCTGCAGGCGGGTATCGGTGCGGTACTTCTTGTACAGGTAGCGGTAGTCGGCCAGCGTGGTCGCGTACTTCGCGCCCGAGCTGCCGTTCTTGAAGGTGCCGTCCGGCAGGGTCAGAGCGGCATGGCGGCTTTCGACGGCGCCGACCTGGAAGTTTTCGCCCACGGTCTCGTAAATATAGTCGCCAAGGTGAACGATGAAGTCCAGTTTTTCATTTTTAGCAATATGATCGAGCGCGCCCCAGTGGTTGATGCTCCAGTCCTGGCAGGTCAGGTAGGCGAACTGCAACTGCGATACGCTGGCGTCGGCCGCCGGCGCGGTCTTGAAGCGGGCCACGTTGGAACGCACGTCGCCGGCGGTGAACTGATAGAAATAGACGGTGTTCGGCTGCAGGCCGGTGACCTTGTGACGGATCGTGTTATCGAAGTCGGCATTCAACTCGATCTGGGCATCGACCACGGCGGTGCCCTCGAGCGCCTTGTTGCTGCCCAGGGCGGCCGTATTGTCGGCCGCGCTGACCTGCACGCGCACCGTTACGCCGCTCTTGACGGTGACCGTCGCCACGTCGTCCAGGGACGTCGGCACCACGCGGGTCCACAGCATGATGCTATCGGCACGCGGATCGCCGGAAGCTACGCTTTGCGGGAATTTCCAGTTGGCGCCGGTCGCAGGCGGCACGCCAGGGGCCGGCGGGGTGTAATCGCTGCCGCCGCCGCAGCCGGCCAGGCCGCCGGTGGCAGCCGATACAGTAATAAAGCCGCCCAATTTGATAAATTGCCGACGATCCATAGGTCTCCTTGATGATAAAAATTATTGTTTTACGATATTAACTTTACAAGCAGATGAATTAACCCCGAGGAAAGCTACTAAACACGCATGCAGGGGTTGCGGAGGCACTTTTGGTCGCGCCGGCGCGACAATTTCAGGGAGATACCGGTATGCTAGAATGTCGCCCTCGATTGCATACCGTCTAAGGAAGATTGAACATGGCTGGACACAGCAAATGGGCCAATATTAAGCATAAAAAGGCTGCAACGGACGCGAAACGCGGCAAAATC
>Ga0209564_1000128_pt1 | contig 196532 bp, 185 predicted proteins | sample AraplaCol_mMF_r2_FD_184272 | JGI IMG/M metagenome (GOLD analysis project Ga0209564, IMG submission 184272) | Arabidopsis root microbial communities from North Carolina, USA - plate scrape MF_Col_mMF_r2 (SPAdes) (version 3) | ecosystem: Host-associated > Plants > Roots > Endosphere | place... | reverse complement strand
TTTCGCATCAGGCGCATGACGATCGATACGACGAACAGCACCAGGAAAATGAAGAACAGAACCTGGGCAATGGAAGCTGAGGCCCCTGCGATGCCGCCAAATCCGAGGACGCCGGCAATCAAGGCCACAACGAGAAACACCAGAGCGTAGTAAAGCATCGCAATCTCCTTTTACGTTGCTGCGGAGATAACGGAGGCCGCCCCATTTGGTTCCCGTCGGCCTGACAGTGGGCGCATGCATGCCGCCTCGACTTCAGTCAGCCGAGGTGAAAGACGCCGTTATACGTCCGGTCGCCTTCATTCGGTTCGGGAGGTTCGGCCGCATCGAGATAAGCCTTGAGCGGCCCGGTCAATACGAACCAGATGCTTGCCCCCAGCATGAAATAGGCTCCCACCGGATCGTCGATGCGGGCGATGAACGGAAGGCAGGCAGATGCGAACAACACGATGATCCGCACCGACCACTCCGCCTCGCGTTTGGCGATGGCGCGCGCTCTCAGCGACTTGTATTCCCGCGCGCCGTAACCGCCTCCCCCTGCCTTTGCCGCCGAAAGCAGCTTTCGCACTGAGGGCAGGGCCAGCATGACCAGCGCGGCAACGCTGAGCGCGAAAGGCTTGCCGGCTACGACCTGGCCGCTCGCGATCAGCAGAAAGGAGAGCACGACGAGATTCCATGTCGGCTCCAGCAGCTCCGGCGGTTGCCGCGTGCGCAGATGCCAACTCCGCAGCAAGCCCGCCGCGCCGTGCAGTAGCGGCTGATCGATATAGCGATTGATCCAGTCCATGCCGATGCGCCCGTCCCCGATTGCATGAAGAGGGCTCCGAACACCACGGAATTTGGTCATCATCGTGGCGATAGCCGCCGAATCTGTTCTTCGCGTGAACGAAACTTGCAGAGACGCATCACAGTCGCAAAATCTGAAGGCGACTTCGGAACGCGGCGACACCAGCTTAGCGCAATTCCTGCGCGACCTCCCAGACATGGCCCGACGGATCCGCAAAGGCTGCCGTCCGGCGGCCCCATGGACGATCGATCGGACCATTGAGCAACGCTACTTCGAGTTTGCGCAGTTCTGCGCAAACCGCATCGACGTCGTCGACCTTGATCGTCAGCAGGACGCGTGCGCCCGAACCGGGGGATGACACGGCGGATGGCTCGACCAGCTGAGGCGCCTGTGCCGCATCGAGCAGGTTGATCATCGTTCCCGAGAATTTCAGGACAGAGGATACGTCGTCCTGATAGACGACGTCAGGTGCGAAGACCTTTTGGTAGAATGCTTTGGCCTCGCCGATATCATCGACGAACAGCGTGACGACTTCGATCCGATCCAACTGCATGGGCATTTCTCCTCCGTTGCTCCGAGCGGCCAACGATATCGCTGGCCGGCTCTTCACTGGTCGTTTCGACGCCGACGGTTTCGACATGCCGGGGCAAAAATGCCGTCAGCTTCGCAGGCCGGGCGCCTCCTGGCCGGTGCGCGCCACATATTCGGTATAGCCGCCGCCATATTGGTGGACGCCGTCGGGCGTCAGCTCCAGCACCCGGTTGGAGAGCGCGGCCAGGAAATGCCGGTCGTGCGAGACGAACAGCATCGTGCCTTCATATTGCGACAGCGCCTTGATCAGCATTTCCTTGGTGTCGAGGTCGAGATGGTTCGTCGGTTCGTCGAGCACGAGCAGGTTCGGCGGGTCGAACAGCATCATCGCCATGACGAGGCGCGCCTTCTCACCACCCGACAGTACGCGGCACCGCTTCTCGACATCGTCGCCGGAGAAGCCGAAACATCCGGCCAGCGCCCGCAGAGGCCCCTGCCCTGCCTGGGGAAAGCGGTCTTCCAGCGATTGGAAGACGGTATGCTCGCCGTCGAGAATATCCATGGCGTGCTGGGCGAAATAGCCCATCTTGACGCTGGCGCCGAGAGCCACACTGCCTTGGTCAGGCTCGGCGGTGCCCGTCACCAGCTTCAGCAGCGTCGATTTGCCGGCGCCGTTGATGCCCATGATGCACCAACGTTCCCGCCGCCGCACCATGAAATCCAGCCCCTCATAGATGCTTCGACTGCCGTATTTCTTATGCACGTTCTTCAGGCTGACCACGTCCTCGCCGGATCGCGGCGCCGGCTGGAACTCGAAGGAGACGGCCTGGCGGCGCTTGGGCGGCTCCACCCGGTCGATCTTCTCCAGCTTCTTGACGCGGCTCTGCACCTGCGAGGCATGCGAGGCGCGGGCCTTGAAGCGCTCGATGAACTTGATTTCCTTGGCGAGCATTGCCTGCTGGCGCTCGAACTGGGCCTGTTGCTGCTTCTCGTTCTGCGCCCGCTGCTGCTCATAGAATTCGTAGTCGCCGGAATAGGCCGTCAACGTGCCGCCGTCGATCTCGATGATCTTGGTGACGATGCGGTTCATGAATTCGCGGTCATGCGAGGTCATCAGCAGCGCGCCCTCGTAACCTTTCAGGAACTCCTCCAGCCAGATCAGGCTTTCCAGATCCAGATGGTTGCTCGGCTCGTCGAGCAGCATGACGTCAGGGCGCATGAGCAGGATGCGGGCGAGCGCCACGCGCATCTTCCAGCCACCCGACAGCGCGCCGACATCACCGTCCATCATCTCCTGGCTGAAGCTCAGGCCCGCAAGCACTTCGCGCGCCCGTCCCTCCAGCGCATAACCGTCCAATTCCTCATAGCGCGCCTGCACCTCGCCGTAGCGCTCGATGATCTCCTCCATATTGTCGGCCTGCTCGGGATCGGCCATGGCCGCTTCGAGCTCGCGCAATTCGCCGGCAACGATGCTGACGGGACCTGCGCCATTCATCACCTCGGCAACGGCGCTGTGCCCGGCCATCTCGCCGACATCCTGGTTAAAGTAGCCGATGGTGACGCCCCTCTCGACGGAGACCTGCCCCTCATCGGGCTGCTCCTCGCCGTTGATCATCCGGAAGACGGTCGTCTTGCCGGCGCCGTTCGGACCAACCAGGCCGATCTTCTCGCCTCGATTGAGGGCCGCGGACGCCTCGATGAAGAGGATACGGTGGCTGAGCTGCTTGCTGATATTTTCGATACGGATCATGATTTGCGCGGCGCCTGGAGAAGGAGATTTTGGCGCGCTTATGCCATGCAAGGAAACCGCAGGATAGCCCTGTTTCCTGTCCTCTCGATCAAGAGTACGACGCCGAAAAGCGAGAGCGGATTTCGGACGGCATCTTGCTCACCTTCTTTAATTTGGAACAGGATTGGATATCATCGGAACTCACGCCAACGGAGACCTGTGCCAATGAGCGTTCGTCCGCCGCAGTCCTTCCGACAATCCCAGCAGGATAAAAGCGGCTTCAACGTCCTCGAATACGAGCTGATGTCGGAACGCGCGGATTCGCTCGGACGTCACGGGCTGAAGGTGGAGGCGGCACTTGCCGCCCTGAAGGCCTGGGCTCCCGATCACCAGACTGCTGAGGAACGCGAGAGGCTTCTCAATGAAGCATCCGACGCCGTCTGGGCATTCTTCATCCAGCGTGAGATATGCGGGTTGCGGAACAACCGTGACGCTATTCAGCGCTACGGCATTCCGAATGAAGTGATCGCGAGATTAGGCGCGGTGCGGAAATAAGCACCGCGACGGCACTGCTATTGTCATCGTGGCTGCCGTCCCGCCTCTCTCTATGGGGTGGAAATACCCGGTGCGGAAAGGTATGGCTTGGTGCCGCACCAATGCGAAAGGGAGCCGCGATGCCAAGCTCAATCCGGATCGGGAATCAGGATCTCGCCGTCGAAGTCTCCTCGCTCGGCGCCGAGATGCAGGCGCTGACGACAAGCGACGGACGCTCGTGGTTATGGACCGGCGATGCGGCCTTCTGGACCGGGCGGTCGCCGATCCTGTTTCCCATCGTCGGCAAGGCGCCGGACGACAAGATAGCGATCGACGGCACGGTCTATCCGATGGCCCAGCATGGCTTTGCCCGCCGCAGCGAATTTGCGCTTGCGGCATCCACCGCAACGATGTGCCGCTACGAACTCATCGCCTCGGAGGCGACGCGGGCGGTTTATCCGTTCGATTTTCAGCTGGCTGTGGTGCATGCGGTGGAGGGCCGTGCGCTGACGGTGACGGCGGAGGTCACCAATCGCGATCAGAAGCCAATGCCGTTCGGCCTCGGGTTCCATTCGGCTTTCGCCTGGCCGCTGCCCGGTGCTGCCGGGCGCAACCATATCGTGACGCTCGCCAATGAAGGCGAGCCGGCGCTTGTGCGGCTGGCGGGTGGCCTGATCAACCCTGCGCCTCTGCCCTCGCCGTTTGATGCCGGCCGGCTGGTGCTGGATCACGCGATGTTCGAACAGGATGCGATGATCTTTCCGAGTGGGGCGGGCGACAGCTTGAGTTATGGCGCCGAAGGCGGGCCGGCCATGCAGTTCCATTTCGAAAACCTGCCCAATCTCGCGCTCTGGACCAAGCCGGGTGCGCCTTTCCTCTGCATCGAGCCCTGGCATGGAACGGCCGCGGAAGCTGGAGCATCGAACGAGCTTTCGGCGAGGTTGTCCACCACGATACTGGCGCCGGGCGCTGTGGCCCGCTTCGCCTTTACGGTCGAAATTCCGCAATAGTAAGAGCGCTCGCCGGGAAGTCGGGCGAGCGCTGTCGTTTCAGTGAGCGCCGGCGCCACCGCCGGCACGCGGTTTTTGGGTGAGCAGCAGCGCGACGGCTGCAATGGCAAGAACCACGCCGATAACGGCGAAGGTATCGCTGAAACCCATGATCAGAGCCTGGCGTTTGACGACCTGACCCAGCGCCACGACGGCCTTCTGGGCTGCAACGGCATGGTCGGAGACGCCGTGCGACAGGAAGTAGCCGGTCATCTGGTCGAGGCGATTGCGGACTTCGTCGCGGCCGAGCGTCACCGACTGGCCGATGATGTTGGAATGGAACTGCTCGCGTTTGGTCAGCACCGTGCCGAGTGTCGCCGTGCCGACAGCGCCGCCGAGATTGCGCAGCATGTTGGTCAGGCCGGAAGCGGCGGCGGCATCTGAAGGTGCAATGCCGGCAGTGGTGATGGCGGTGATCGGGGTCAGCACCAGAGCCTGGCCAATGGCGCGGACAATGTTGGGGATCCAGAACTGATCGCCCGCGGTATCGGCCGAAAGCATGATGTTCATGAAGCAGCTGATCGCAAAGATCGAAATGCCGAGGAAGCCGATGTAACGGGCATCGAAGCGCTTCATCATCATCGGCACGAGCGGGATCAACAGCAGCTGCGGCAGACCGGTCCAGGCCAGCACGTTGCCGATCTGCTCGGCATTGTAGCGCTGCACCTGGCCGAGATATTGCGGCAGGATATAGACGGTGCCGAAAAGGGCGACGCCGACCAGCACGTTGACCGCAACGCCGATGCCGAAATTGCGCTGCTTCAGCAGGCTGAGCTTGACCAGCGGCTTCTTCACGGTGAGCTCGATCCAGATGAAGGCGACGAGAAAGACGAAAGCGAGGATGCTGAGCTTGACGATGAAGGGCGAGGAGAACCAGTCCTCCTTGTTGCCTTCTTCAAGCACCGTCTGCAATGCCGACAAACCGATCGCCATCGTGACGATGCCCGCCCAATCGCCTTCCCTCAGCAGGCCGAGCTGCATCGGCTGCTTGTCGAGCGTCAGGGCAAGGGCGACTGCCATGATGGCGCTCGGGATGGCGTTGATAAAGAAGATCGTCTGCCAGCCGTAATTTTCGGTGAGATAACCGCCGATGGTCGGGCCGATTGCCGGCGCGAAAGTGACCGAAAGCGCGAAGATCGCCAGGCCGAGCGGCTGCTGGTTCTTCGGCAGCTTGGTCAGCACCATGGTGAAGGCCATCGGGATCAGCACGCCGCCGGCAAAACCCTGCAGACCGCGCAGCAGGATCATCGTGCCGAGATCATGGGCGAAGGCGCAGGCGATCGAGAACAGCGGGAAGAGGATCGAATTCACCAGGATATAGCGGCGGAACGAGAAGACGTTGCTGAAATAGGCCGTCAGCGGAATGACGACGATCTCGCCGATCAGATAGGAGGTGGAAATCCAGGCGCCATTGTCGACGCCTGTTCCGATGCCGCCCTCGATGTCGAGAAGCGAGGCATTGGTGATCTGGATGTTGAGGATCGCCATGAAGGCGCCGATCATGCCGGCGAGAACGGCGATCCAGTCCCGGGTGCTAGCCCCGGTCCTTTGTTGCGGAACAGCGATAGCTGTTGCTGTGATGGTGGACATGACACAAACTCCTCGCCGCTGGCCTAGCTGCGATCGTTCTTGGTATCGATATCAGGCTGAACGGACATGCCGGGGCGCAGATCGCCGTTTGCGGCGGCATCGCCGTCGAGCAGGATCTTCACCGGAATGCGCTGAACGACCTTGGTGAAGTTGCCGGTGGCGTTATCGGGCGGCAGCAGCGCGAATTCCTGGCCGCTTGCCGGAGCGAGGCTGTCGACATGGCCGTGATAGGTGCGGCCGGGGAACATATCGACCTCGATCTCAACCGGCTGGCCGGCCCGGACGTCGGTCAACTGCGTTTCCTTGTAGTTGGCGATGACATAGGCAGCCGTCGTCGGCACGACCGACATCAGCTGAGTGCCGGCCTGGACATATTGTCCGACGCGCAGCGTCCGGTTGCCGACGGTTCCGTCGACCGGGGCTGTTATCGTCGCATAGGAAAGGTTGAGCTCGGCCTGGCGCTGGACGGCCTGGCTGCGCGCAAGAGAGGCCCTCGCCTGGGCAAGCTCGGCATTGAGAAGATCGACCTGCTTGACGGCGGCATCGAGCGAGGCGCTGTCGCGCACGATGGTGGCCTGAGCGGCGGCGATCTGCGAGGCGGCTTGCTGGGCTGTCTGGACCGGGGCATAACCGCTGGTGGCAAGGTTCGAATAACGCTTGTTGTTCTGCTCGGCGAAGGTCTCGTTGGCGCGGTCGACGTCAACGGTCGCGCGGGCCGCAGCGATCGTCGACTGCTGAATCTCGAGCGAAGCCTGCTTGGCGCTGACGGTGGCTTCCGCGGCAGCGACATCGGCCTTGGCCTGATCGAGGGCCGCCTTGAAGTCGCGATCGTCGATGCGGGCAAGCGGCTGGCCGGCCTTGACGGTCTCGTTGTCCATGACGAGGACCTCGGCGAGATAGCCGGAAACCTTCGGGGCAATCGTGCTGTTGTCGGCCTTCACATAGGCATCGTCGGTCGAGATATGGAAGCGGCCGACCGTCCAGTAATCATGGCCGTAATAGGCGCCGGCGGCGATCAGCACGAGCGCGGTGGCGCCAAGCAGCAGCGAGCGGCCGCCGCGCTTGCGGGCAGGCTTTTCCTCGGCAATCGGAGCCGCAGCTTCGGCGATGCGCGGCGGCTGGCCCGCGTCCAGGCTGGCCGGGGCGGCTTCGGCGACGGTTTCGGGAACAGCGTTGTTGTTGAGGGCATGCAGCGTCTTGATGGTCATTGTCTTTCTCCGGTTGACGGTCGCCGTCTCTTGGGCTGCGGCCTCTGAAGTCAGGTGGAATCCTATTTAGGAAACTTGACGTTTTCCAAAATATGCTCTATAAAATCGATGTCAACAAGAATTTGGAAAATTGCGATGGTCCAAAATCAACAAATCGAGAAGAGGCCGCGCGGAAGGCCGCAGATACGCTGTGACGACGACACCAAGGGTCTGATCATCAAGGCAGCAAACACCCAGTTTCACGAGAATGGCTACGCGGCGGCAAGCATCGCCACGATCGCCCAGGAGGCTGGTGTTTCCACAAAGACCCTCTACCGATTGTTTCCGACCAAGGCCGATCTCTTCGCCAGCATGATCTCCGAGCGTATCGTCGGTTTCCTGCTTGCGCTCGATCCCGCAACGCTCGCCACTGCAGACCTGAGGGACGGGCTGGAGCGCATGCTGATGGCCTATGGCATGCTGTCGCTCTCGGACGAGACGGTCACCATCATGCGCCTCGTGATCGGCGAATCGGACCGCTTTCCGGAGATCGCCACGTCCTTCTACGAACAGGCGATCCTGCGCACCAATGAGCTGATGGAGGACTGGCTGCGCCGCCAGGTCGAGCGCGGCCTCATTGCGCTTGACGATCCGCATTTGGCCTGCGGCATGCTGCGCGGCATGATGGCCATGGAGCCGCAGCGTGCGGCGATCCTGCGCCAGGAACCGCCGCCCAAGATCGAGGCGATCCAGGCGCGGGCAAAGATGTGCGCCGATCTTTTCTTGAAGGGTTGCGCGCTCTGAAGCGTCCTTCAGGATTCAAAGCGCGATAATTTCCGCCGAAGGGCGCTGCGCGAACAGGGGACGCCCTCAGTTCGGCGGGGCGCCCAGCGCATGCAGGATGCCGCGCAGCTCGGCAAGGCCGCGCATGCGGCCGATGGCGGGGTAGCCTGGTGTGACGACCTTGTCGAGATCGTCGAGCATGCGGTGGCCATGGTCCGAGCGGAAGACAATGGTGTCCTGCGCGCTGCGGCGGCGGTCTTCCGCCACCAGTTCCCGGAGGACCGCGACCATATCGACGTCGCCTTCCAAATGCGCGCTTTCATGGAACGTCCGGCCGTCGCCTTCGCGCGTCGTGGCGCGCAGATGGGCAAAATGAATGCGCGAAGCAAAACGCCGGGCGATCGCCGGCAGATCGTTTTCGGCGCGCACGCCGAGACTGCCGGTGCAATAACACATGCCGTTCGCCGCCGATGGCACCGCATCGAAAAGAGCGGCATAATCATCGGCCGTCGAGGCGATGCGCGGCAGGCCGAACAGCGAACGCGGCGGATCATCGGGATGCAGCGTCAGCTTGACACCGCGCGCTTCGGCAGCCGGCGTCACCGCCTCCAGGAATTCGATCAGGTGCCGGCGCAGCCTGGCGGCATCGATACCGCTATAGGCGACCAGCTTTTCGCGGAAGGCCGGAATGGTCAGAGGTTCGGTGGTCGAGCCAGGCAGAGCCGAGGTGATGATACGGGTGATGTCGGCGATCTCGTCGTCCGTCATCGCCTCGAAGACGATACGCGCCCGTTCGCGGTCCTCCGCGGAATAGTGCTGCGCCGCATCCGGCCGTTCCAGAATGAAGAGATCGAAGGCCGCGAAGCGCTCGTGGTCGAAGCGCATGGCGGTGGCGCCCGTCGGCGTCACGAAATCGAGTTCGGTGCGGGTCCAGTCCACCACCGGCATGAAATTATAGCAGACGATCGGAATGCCGCAGGCGGCAACCGCTTCGAGGCTGGCGATCCACGCCTCGATTTCGGCCTTGGCCTCCCCACCCTTGCGTTTGACGGCGTCGGGGATCGGGATGCTTTCGACGACAGACCAGACGAGCGGCGAACGGTCGCCAGGCGTCGTCTCGATCAGAGACTGGCGCTCGCGCACTTCCGTTTCCGTCCAGGCCCTGCCGATCGGCACCTGATGCAGCGAAGAGACAATATTCGTCGCACCCGTCTGGCGGACGTCATCCAGCGTCACCGGCGCTTCCGGTCCGAACCATCTCCAACCCTGTCGCATCCTTCTTCCTTCCCTCGCCTTTTCGTTTCATGTTCGCCTGCCGTCAGCAGAAATAATCGGGGTAACGTGCGCGCAGTTCGTCGACATCGGGAATGACCGCGCTCAGGTGATGGGTCATCGCGCTGCGTGCCGCCACCGCATCATGGGCGGCGAGCGCATCGCGGATGATCATATGTTCGTGCACCACATTGTCCATGCGCCCGAGAACCGGCAGCGTCAGCCGTCGTGCTCGATCGAGCTGCACCTTGACCGTTTTCAGGGTCGCCCAGATACCGGGATAACCGGAGATCTGTGCGATTGCCTCGTGAAAGGCCTCATCGTCCTCATGGAAATTCGAGGCATTGCCGGCCGCAGCATGGGTCTGCTGCCGCGCGATGATGGCGTCGAGACGGGCAATGTCTGCGGCGGTGGCGGTCAGGGCCGCGGTCTCGACAGTCGCGCCTTCGAGCGCCTTGCGCACGACGACCGCCTCGGGGATCGCCGAAACCGGCACCCGCGACACGACGGTGCTCGACTGCGGATAGATATCGACCAGTCCGCCTTCGGAAAGCCGGAGCAGCGCCTCACGTACCGGCGTGCGGCTGACGCCGAAATCATCGGCGATCCGCTTTTCCTGCAGCAGCATGCCGGGCGGCATTCGCAATGACACGATGTCGGCATGCAGGCGCTCGTAGATTGCGCCGGCCGCGGTGATACGGCGCAACCTGCCGGCAACCTCTTGCGGGGCCGGGACGACCAAAACTTCGGTTTCTGATGCCTGCCGCATAACGATACCGGGACGCTGAACCTATCTGGCATACTAGTATATTAGTTTTGTCCCCATGCCAAGACGCACTACGGTCGAGTGACGGCATGAACCTGACGAAATCAGAAGCAAACTTTGTTTGGAACTTAGGTCGGTCGAGTTGGTTGAGAACTCCAAGGAGGCGCTCATGAAAAACCCAGCACGACGCAAGATACGCGAAAGCGCGACCGACGGTGACCGGCCGGAAGTTCCGTCCGCCACGAAAACAAGCGGACGGAAGATGGCTCGGCGAGCCGCAACCGATATCAACAAGCAGAGCGTCGCGTCGCCGGCAGCCACCCGCGAGGAGGAGATCCGAAAAAGGGCCCATTCTCTGTGGGAGAAGGAAGGAAGGCCGGACGGCAAGCATCAGCATCACTGGAGCCTGGCTGAACATGAACTCGATGCACAGCAGGGCGAGGCTGACAATCCTCCAAGCCTTGCAGCATTGCGAGAGGCCTCACGCGAACATACGGATGCATTCCTCGTCAAGACGGATCTCGAAGACGCGGATCAACGCGAAGCCTCCCCCGGCACACGCGAGCAGGATTGAACTTTCTGCTTCGCGCCACTCTCAGGAAAGGTCCTCGACATGGCCGACAAACAGAACTTGAACGCCGGATTCACCGGCACGCCCACCGAGCAGCCGGAGGGATTGACCAAGGTCGCGAAGTCGGCCGCCAACGAGGTGAAGCGCGAGGTCTATGCCGTCGCCTCCGGCGCGAGGGATCACCCGCAAGCAGCAAGCGCATTGTTGCTCGCCACCGGCATGCTGGCATTCGGCCTCGGCTACTTCCTCGGTCGATCATCGGCGGAAAGTTCGACTCGCGCATACTGGCGATAATAACGGACAGGTCGATGAAGCACATGAATTGGCTCTTCAGCTAGCCCACTCGGCTGCCCACAACGGCTTTCCGACCGTGGGAACAACACCGGCGTTCGCGGCTGAGCGTCTGTCAGCCGGAACCAGCTGCCGGATGTCTCAGGCGGCGGTAGTGGTTTCGGCACCGGTGAACGCGAGATCCGAGACCTCTCCCGTTGATGAATAGCCAGAGACGAGCTCCGCCAACATCGACCGCGCTGCGGTCATATCGTTCCGATCCAAGACGACATTGAGTGAGGTGAGCTTTTTCGAAAGCTCCGGCCAGAAGAGGAAATCCTCGCGCGCCTTCATGATCCGGGGATGTTCGGTCGTTTCTGGATTATCCCCGATCAACAGTTCTTCATAGAGTTTCTCGCCGGGCCTGAGGCCGGTGACGGAAAGCTCGATGTCCCCTTCGGCATTGTCCTCGTCGCGAACCGTCAGCCCGGAAAGCTCCACCATCTTGCGGGCGAGATCTGCGATGCGAACGGGCTCACCCATGTCGAGCAGGAAAACATCTCCGCCCTCGGCCATCGCGCCAGCCTGGATAACGAGTTGCGAGGCTTCCGAAATGGTCATGAAATAGCGGGTTATATCAGGGTGTGTCAGCGTCACGGGACCACCTTCCTTGATCTGCTGCCGGAAAAGCGGCACGACCGAACCGGAGGAGCCAAGGACGTTTCCGAAACGCACCATGGAGAAATTCGTTTGCAGTCTGTCAGTCGTCGACTCTGCTGCGAGCGCCTGCAGAACCATCTCCGCCAGCCGCTTGCTGGCGCCCATCACATTTGTCGGACGCACGGCCTTGTCCGTGCTGATCAGCACGAAATTCGAGACGCCGTTCTTGTTCGCCGCGCGTGCCGTGACCAGCGTCCCCATGACGTTGTTCTTGATGCCTTCCACGGCATTATGTTCGACAAGAGGCACATGCTTGTAGGCGGCGGCATGATAAAGCGTCTGAGGTCGCCAGCTCTGCATGATATGCTCGATGCGATCCTGATCACGGACGGAACAGAGAATCGGGACAATCTGCAGATTTTCATGCTTGTACAGTTCGGCCAGCTTCTGCAGCTCGGCGTGGATATTATAAAGCGCAAACTCATTCTGATCGACGAGGATCAGGCTGGAAGGGCTATTACGCAAAATCTGACGGCATAATTCGCCGCCGATCGAGCCGCCGGCACCCGTGACCATCACCACCTTGTTGCGCATCGCCTTGTCGAGCAAGGCCTGCCGCGGCGCAACCGCTTCTCTTCCGAGCAGATCTTCGATCTCCAGTTCACGGATGTCGGAGACGGCGATCCGCCCCTGAGCCAGGGCCGTAAGATCCGGCAATGTGCGAACGTTCACCCTGGCTGTGCGAATATGCTCCAGGATTTCGTTGCGGCGCTGCCGCGATGCCGATGGAAGAGCAAGAAGCACATTGTGCACGCCAAGCGTTTCGGCGAGCACCGGAAGATCCGAGGGATCGTAGATCGGCAGGCCGCCCATGATGCCGCCCTTGAGGCGCGGATCATCGTCGAGATAGCCGACAACATTGAGTTCGGCACTGTTCGTCAGGGCACCCGCCAGCTGCCGCCCGGCACTCCCTGCCCCGTAGATCAGCACCTTGGCGACCGTATTCTTGTTAAGGATGCGCTGGTAGGCATCCCCGAGCCAGTAACGGATACCCAACCTCGACAGGCCGATCCCGATCAGCAGCAGGAAGGGCTGGAGAATGCCGACGGTTCTCGGAACGCCCGGGACGCTGAGCGCCGTAAATATCGTCATGAAGGCGACGCCGTAGATGGCAATGGCCTTCAGAACCGCGATGAAAGCCGCCAGGCCGGCATAACGGAAGATCGCCCGATACATGCCCATGACGATGAAGATCGGAAGTGCCATGCACAACGAAACAAAGACCGGCAACCACTGCACGCCGGTCAGCACCGTCCATTCGTTCAGGCGGAAGCAATAGGCGAGCCAGATCGTCAGAATGCAAAAGCAGGAATCCACCAGCAAAGCCAGTGCGCGTTTGGCAACACGCGGCATCGCCAGGAGAGGAGCGACGAGCGCTTGCATCGGCAGTAACAACCATCCTGAGCGCGGCGTCCCAGCGGGGGTATTTTCAGGCATTGCTTACCAGCGTCTCGCAGATCAATCAGACAACCACCTTCTTGTCACTTTCTCCAACGAGCGCAACTGAAATAATCGGAAATCAAGGCCTTCTGCACCGCTAGTCTATCGGAAGTAGGTAACTTAATGCCTGATACCCTTGCGGCGAATGACCTTCTCGGCGGTCAAGAACAGGATGCGCATATCGAAGCCGAATGAGCGCCGCTCGAGATATTCGACATCGAATTTCACCTTCTCCGGGATCGGCAATTCGTCGCGCCCGTTGATCTGCGCCCATCCCGTCAATCCAGGCAGGAGCTTGTCGACACCGTGCGCCGTGCGCAACTCCATCAGATCATATTGGTTGTAGAGCGCCGGCCGCGGACCGACGAAGCTCATCTTCCCCTCGAGAATGCACCAAAGCTGCGGCAGTTCGTCGAGGCTGGATTTGCGCAGAAACGAGCCGATGGGTGTCAGAAACCGATCCGGATTGTCGAGCAGATGCGTGGCAACCGTCGGCGTGTCGACACGCATGCTCCGGAATTTCGGCATCAGGAAGATCTGGTTGAAACGACCGATCCGTTTTGACCAGTAGAGAACCGGTCCTGGCGAGGTTAAGCGAACACAAAGAGCGACGATCAGGATCGGAACGAGCAGGACCACCGATGCAAGCAAAGCCAGGAAAAAATCCACCGCCCGTTTCAAACCCATGCTCCGCAGCTCTTCCGCCCCACCGACGACCATCCGCCATTTGCGATTTCGCCCTGCCGTATCGTCAAAAAGCGTTTCGCGTCAACTGCGGGACGCAGTGTTTCCGCAGTTTGTGGCGGCGGGCAGTTGGGCGATTGCCCGCATAGGTGCGGTCAATTCGGCTCTGCTAATCATCGGTGGCCAGATGGTCAGGCGGCGCGAAGGCGGCGGCACGCAATAGCCAAGCGCCATGCCGCGATTCCGGTGCTATTGCTGCGGCAATTTCATCGGCCGGTCGCAAGTCACGGGGACGGATGGACGGCGGGAAGGCCTCCCGGCCGCATTTGCTCTTTCACTCAGCCCTTAGTTGCCCGGCCACATTCATAAGCGTCCTGTCGGCGCTCCTTGCGCCTAACAAGGAAAGCGAAACTTTCCCCACGTAACTGGCAATTGGAAAAGCCAGTTGCGGACAGCCGCTAAGGCCCGAAAGACACAGAAGCTCGATGCAGGCGGAACGGAATCTAGCGAAGCTTTCTGCGCCGGCATCGCGCGCTGGCGGGCTCATGGCCAAGGTCGGAAGAGCGACAATCACATTTTCGCACAGCAATCGGTCGATCTCCGCGGAAAAGAGCTTGGCGATCGCACGTGCCTCACGCACCTCCTCGTCATCCAGACGAGATCCTGACAGAAGGCGCGCAGCAATATCGGGAGCAATGGCTTCAGGGCTCCGCTCGAAGAGTGTTTTGTTGCTGTCCCAGGCTTCCCTTTGCAGGATGGTGATGAACGCCGAAGCAAGGTCGGCGAGGCTGAACGAGGAGATCGCATCTATCCTGCGGACAGGTATGGCCGCCGATCGAAGGCCGGCGATCATCTCGTCGGCAACCGCGTCGTCGATGGTTGCGAAGATATCCGCGGAAATGAGGATAGATGATGGTCGGTCATCTGCCGCGGGCGTGCCGACGGCGCTCATCACCGCAGCCATTGGTTCCAGGCTTCTCGTCATGAAACCCGGCACGTCAAAGCTTGGCGCCAGCGGACGCAGTGCCTGGTTGTCGAGGCTTCCATGTGTCGGGCGCCAGCCGATGAGGCCGTTGACGGCGGCCGGCAGCCGGATGGAGCCGGACGTGTCTGTTCCAAGCCCGATATCCGCAAGGCCCGCGGCAACCGCGACGGCCGAGCCCGACGACGACCCGCCGGGGATGAGATTGGGATCGCGCGGATTGATCGGCATGCCGAAATGGATGTTGCCGCCGATCAGGGAATAGGCGAGCTCATCCGTATTGGTTTTGCCGACGAAGCAGGCGCCGGCATCGAGCAGCGTCCGGACCAGAGGCGCCGTCGATGTCTTGATGCCGGAGGCAGCGAGTACCGTGGCGTTGCCGGCCGCTGTGGGATAGCCGGCAACGTCGAAAAGGTCTTTGACCGCCAGTCGAAGGCCGGAAAGCGGGCCGATGGACGCGTGCCCGACATCTGCATCCGGATAGGGTATAAAAGCGCTCCATGGGTCTCGCACTTGCGCCGGCCCCTAGATCTTCAGATGTTGCAGGACACGGGCGCGGCTCTCCGGACCATTGAGGCTTTCGTCTTCGATCGCCCCGAGTTTGAGAATGGCCCAGCGGTCCGCCACCGAAAGGGCAAAATCCAGATTCTGTTCGACCAGCAGGATGGTCGTGCCGCGCTTTTCGCGGTCGTCCCTCAATGCCTTGGCGATGTTCTGAACAACGGAGGGCTGCAGACCTTCGGAGATTTCGTCGATCAGCAGCAGTTTCGGACGCAGCATCAGCGCCCGCGCGAGGATCAGCATTTTCTGCTCCCCGCCCGACAGCGTGCCGGCTTTCTGTGCCAGCCGATCCCTCAGGAACGGGAAATAGGCGTAGACCCGCTCCAGGGCAGATGCCAGATCCCGATCGCCTTTGAGCGCGAGGCGCAGATTGTCGCGGATGGAGAGGTCCTGAAACAACGGCAATTCCTGAGGGGCGTAGCCGATGCCGGAAGCGATCAACTCGGCGGGCTTCCTGTCGGTGATGGCAGCGCCATCGACCTCGATCTTGCCCTTGCCGACGCGCAGGAAGCCAAGGATTGTCTTCAGCAGCGTCGTTTTGCCCATGCCGTTCTTGCCCATGAGGGCGAAGATTTCGCCGGACCGGATGGCAAGCGACACGCCATTGACGACATCCACCGCGCCATATCCGCTCGATACGCCGCTGAGTTTGAGTTTGAACGCGTCAGCCATGGGCGCCTCCTGCGTAGATGGTGCGAACCGTTTCGGAATTGACCACGTCATTCACCGTGCCGTCGAGAACGAGCTTGCCCTGGTGGAGAACCACGATGCGACTCGATATGTCGCGCACGAAATCCAGATCGTGTTCGACCAGGATGGCGGCGAAACCCATCTCGTCCGTCAGTTTCTTGAGGATGGCTCCGATGGTCATGCGCTCGGTCTTGGTAAGACCCGCCGTCGGTTCGTCGAGAAGAATGATGCGTGGTTCCAGAGCGACGACCATCGCCAGTTCGAGAGCCTGCCTTTGACCATGCGACAGCAGCAAGACCGGCTTGTCCAACATGTCGGCCATGCCGGTGAGCGTCAGGATCTCAGCTGCAGCGGCCGGCAGCATGATCTCGGCGAGCGATCGCATCGGACTGGGTGTCTCGCGGCTGAAACGCGCCATCTTGAGGCATTCGCCGATGGTCATGCTGTCGAAGATGCTGGCAACCTGGAATTTGCGGCCGACGCCGAGAGCGACGATCCGTTCCGGTGCATGACCGGCGATATTCGTGCCGATGATATCCACTTGACCTTCGATCTGCTGGGTACCGTCCGACAGGCAACGCATCAGCGTGGTCTTGCCGGCGCCATTGGGGCCGACCAGGCTGACGAGTTCTCCGGCGCCGATTTCAAGGTCGATGCCCTTGAGGACGGAGAGGCTGCCATAGGACTTGCCGAGACCGCGGATCGACAGAAGGCTTTTGCCTGCCAACGGACCGTCCTCGGCGACGATGCGCGTCGGCAAGGACTTCAGAGTGCTGCTGGAGTTGGCCGACTGCAGGAATCGCGTCACCAGGGAAGCGAGGCCGCCCGGCAAAAGGATGATCATGGCGACGAAGAGCGCACCGATGATCAATTGCCACAGGAAGGGCAGATCGCCCGAAAGGCTGGCGCTCAGATAGTCGATGCCGATTGCGCCGAACAAGGGTCCGATGATCGTTCCCCGGCCACCGAGCGCCGTCCAGACGACGAGTTCGGTTCCGAATACGAAGCCGGTATTCTCGGGTGCGACGACACCGGATGCGTTGGCATAAAGGAAGCCGGCCAGGCCGCATACGCCAGCCAGAACGGCCGTCAGGACGATCTTCAGCCGAGCGGGGTTCATGCCGAGATAGGCGATGCGGGCTTCGTTGTCGCGAATTGCAACCAGCAGACGGCCGGCGTCCGACCGGACGAAGACGATGGCAAGAACGGCCAAGACCAGCAGGCACGCGCCCGACAGGCGAAAATAGCCGGGAAGCCCGAGCGGGAGGGTTTCGTAACCGACAAGGCCGCTCGACGAACCGGTCCAGGTGCCGCCGGAAAAGATGAGTTGGGTGACGACGATCGGCACCACGAGCGAGATCACGGTGGCATAGAGCGGTGTCGATCCGTGATAGAACGACAGCCAGCCGACGGCGAAGCCAAGCACGAGCGGAACGAACACGGCGGCGACAAGGGCGACGACGAAAAGCGCCGGGCTTGCGCCGATATGGGTGAGAACCATGGCGGTGGCATAGGCGCCCACGCCAAAGAATGCCGCCTGCCCGAAGGTGAGAACGCCCGTATAGCCCCAGAGCAAGTCGACGGTAATCGCCAGCATGGCGTAGATCATCGAACGCGTCAGCACGTTGAGGCTGAAGCGGCCGAGAAACATCGGTCCGATGACGATCAGCAGGAGAGCCGCGAGCGCCAGCGTCAGAAGAAGGACAAGCCGGAGTTTTTGTCTATTAGGCACGGGCAAATCCCTTCGGACGTATGCGCAGTGTGATCGCGCAGAGGACGGCCACGGTGATGCCGCCGAGGATTGGGCTGAAATAGGTGCTGACGAGCACTTGGGCGGCCCCGAAGATGAGGCAGGCGGCAGCAAGCGCAGTGAAAGAAGAGCCTGCGACCATCACCAGCATGAAGGCGCCCGTCAGCCAGGCGACGCCCATATTGGGATCGACGCTGGTCAGCGGCGCGAGCAGCACGCCGGCAAGGGCCGCAAGGCCGGTGCCGATCATGAAGGTCGCGAGCCGCACCTTTTCGGTATCGATACCGAGCCCGCGCGCCAGGGTTTCGTTCATGATGACTGCCCGGGCGGAGAGACCAAGCCTTGTCCCATCGAGCAGCAAGGTGAAGCCGAGACCCAGACAGATGGCGGCGACAATGGCGAAAAGACGGTAGGCCGAGTAGCCGGTGCCAAAGAGATCGAAGGTGCCCGGCAGCAGCGCCGGCGTGAACTGCACGTCGCGGCCAAACCACAGCGTGATCAGCTGGCCGATGACGATGCCAAGGCCCCAGGTTGCAAGAATGGCGTCGAGCGGGCGGCGATAGAGAGGCCGTACGATGAACCGTTCGGCAACACCGCCGAGGATCGCGCCGACCAGAAACGCAAAGGGGATGGCAAGCCATGGATTGAGACCGAACCCGCTGACGACAACAGCGCAGTAAGCCCCGATGGTCAGCCATGCGCCATGCGCGAAATTGATGATCTTCAGCACGCCGAAGATCGCAAGCAGCCCGGCGGCAACGATGAAGAGAATGGCCGCAGTGCTGACGATATCGAGAAAGAGCGTCATTTCTAGAACTCCGATGCTGGAGGCGGGGCGCCCTGCCCCGCCACGCTGGTTTCAGAGATTCGGGCACTGATCGCCGGGATCGACGTCCTTGAAGCTATCGACGACTGCAACGCTGCCGTCGTCCTTGACCTGGCCAAGATACATCGTCAGCGGCGCGTGGTGCTGCTTGTTCATGGAGATCTTGCCGCGCGGACCGGTGAAGGAGACGTCAGGAAGGGCTTTGAGCACGTCCGCCGTATCCGTGTTGCCAGCCTTTTCGACGGCTGCCTTGTAAAGGTAGATCGCTTCATATTGCGGCACGGAGAGATCGTTCGGCGTGCGCAGTTCCTTGCCGAACTTCTTGTCCATGGCCGAGAGAAAAGCCTTGTTTTCCGGGCTGTCGATGCCGGTGACGTAGGAGGCCGAAAGGAAGATGTCCTTGGCATCCGCGCCCATGCTCTTGGCGGTGCCTTCGTCGACCGCGAGATTGCCGTAAGGCAGGGTGACGCCAGACGAACGCAACTGCTTAGTCAAGGTCACGTTCGGTGCGCCGCCGGCCGTCGAGGTGATGATCGCATCGGCGCCGGAGGAGCGGACCTTGGAGATGATGGCCGTCCAATCGCTGCCGTCGATCGGCAGATATTCCTCGCCGACGATCTGAGCACCGGCTTTTTCGATATAGCCCTTGGCGAAGGTCAGCATGCCGCGTCCGAAGGCATAGTCCGAACCGATCAGGAAGAACTTCTTTGCGCCCTGTTTGCTGATGAAATTGTCGACGACAGGCGGCACCTGCTGTTCTGGAACCCAGGCATCGACGAAAAGATTGGCGTTGCAGGATTTGCCTTCGTAGAAGGACGTGTAGATGTATGGCACCTCACCCTTGGAAACGATCGGCAGGCCGGCATTGCGCGCAGCACTCGTCTCCATGGAGATGATGACGTTCACCTCCTTCTGGAAAACCAGGGAATCGAAGGCCTTTTGCGCGCCGGCCGCCCCTGATGCATCGTCGGCGATCTCAAGCTCCAATGGCCGCCCGAGCACGCCGCCTTTGGCATTGATTTCTTCGACGGCGAGCTCCGCAGCTTGGACGACGGACGGCGCAACCACGCTGTTTGCGCCTGAAAGCCCGACCGGCACGCCGATCTTGATCGGATCCTCGGCGAAAGCTGCGGTGGCGAATGCCGCAGATGCCAGTGTAAGGATTATGGTTTTCATTTGCATTTTGTTCCCCTTTCTTGAGTGGATTGACATTACCCGTAGACATCGGCTCGGCGGTCGCCGAGCAGATGATTGAAGCTGTTGAGCGTGCGGGTTTCCGTCACGCTCGACAGATCGATTTGCGCAAGGAGGATTTCCTCGCGATCGGCACTGGCCGGACCAGAGATCGGCCAACCCTGCGGGCCGACGATCAGGCTGCGGCCGATGAAGGACTGGCCGCGCTCGATGCCGATCCGGTCGGCGCAGGCGATGTAAAGGCCATTGGTGTGGGCGGCCGCCTTATGGAGGATATTGGCCATCGGCTCGGGAACGCCTTCGGCACCGGCCATCGGGACCCAGTTGGTGGGCACGCAGACCAGCTCGGCGCCGGCCAGGGCCAACTGACGAAACGTTTCCGGAAACCAGCCATCGTAGCAGATGGCAATGCCGATACGGCCAAAAGGCAGGTCGAATATCGGCAGTCCGAGATCGCCTTTTCTGAAAAGACGGTTTTCGTTGTTCCACAGATGGAGCTTGCGGTATTTGCCGATATATCCCTCGGGGCCGCAAAGAAGAGCACTGTTGTAAAACCGGTCGCCATCCTGCTCGGCAATGCCGCTGACGATGTAAAGGCCAAACTCCTCGGCAAGGCGGCGGAGCGTCTCGGCACTCGGGCCGCCGGGTACCGGGCCGGCCAATGCGGCAACCTCCTCGCCGTCACGGAAGGTGTAGCCGCTATCGGCCAGTTCCGGCAGAACGACGATCTCCGCGCCTTGGGTCTTCGCCGCCTTCGCCAGCCGCTCGATAGCCGCGAGATTACCGGCGCGATCACCGATGATCGGTTCGAACTGGACGGTTGCGACGGTTACCGCCCGTGCGGTTGAGGTCTTGACACTCAATCTTGTCTCCAAACGCAAAAAACCTCTGGCACGGAATTCAATCCGTGAACCAGAGGCTACATAGCCATGATGTGAATGCGGCAGCCCTGCCGCTGAGCAAACCTGCTCGTTGTCGTTAGGCTTGCACGAAAGAATGTGACCGTCAAGCCGCGTCAGCAGGCATTTTCAGCGACGCAAGTGCTGGCAACTTACGGTTGAGTTTTTGCGCCGATGGAAAGTCCGAGGCTTTTCATGGTGTCTTGCGCGGCAATGATGGATTCGGCGATCGTCGCCATCGGAACGCGCTTTGACGTCGCCTGATCGCGCAAGAGCTTATAGGCCGCGGCCTCGTCGAGACCATTCATGGCCCGCAGCGCTGAAACGGCTTTTTCGACCAGCCGGCGACTTTTCAAGGTTTCCTCGAGTTTCTGCACCTTGCCGGCGAGCCGCTTTTCGTAGCTCTGCCGATAGCGTGCAAGCGCAAATTGCGTCAGGATGCCGAGCGGCCGCAACGGTTTGCTGATAACGCCGTGGGCGTTGAGATCGATGATCGCCTGGAGGGCTGTCGGGCTCTCATAGGTCACGATGGCGATGATCGCCGTCTGCTGGAGGTCGATGATCTCAAGCGCGTGCTCGACATGCACATCCTCGACATGCAGGAAGACGGTGTCCACGTCGGGAGGCAAGGCTGGCGGAAGCGGCCAGGTGGCCCGGACCTCGCAGCCAAGGCGCTTGAGGTGAGCGATCAGCACGTTGCCGTCCTCGTCACGCGGATGGACAACCAGAACGCGTGCGCGCCGCAGATCCTGAACGATCCTGCTCGGTCCCGCCATCTCAGGCCTCCAGCCAGACGTCTTCGAACCTCGACGCCGTCAGATACGGGTCCGGCCGGATCGGGCCAGGCGCCTGCCAGGCAATGTCGAAAAGCCCATCGGCGCGCGCCACACCGATGCGGGGATGCAACCAGAGGTGACGGGTATCGGCGTCGAAGTTGATCCGGCCCTCTGGAGCAAGATAATCTTCCAGAAGGATTTCTTCGGAAATGCGATGGGTCTCGAGCGAGCCGGCCCGGGCAAGTGCGCGGGCGAAAAGGTGAACCTGCGCATAGGCCGGTTGCGACCAGACGCTCGTGGTGAAGTCCTGGCCGAAACGGGCCTTGAATGCCCCCACGAAGCGCTCGTTCGCCTCGTTCTCGACCGTCTGGAAATAGGTCGCCGAAAGAATATGGCCGGTGCAGGCGTCGGCTCCGATCTCGCGAATCTCACTCTCGGCCATGGTCAGGCTGGCAATCGGAACCCGCGTCCGATCGATTCCGGCCTCGGCATACATGCGGTAGAAACGCTGTGCCGGCCGGCCGATGATCGTCGAGAAGATGGCATCGGGCTTGAGACGGACGATATCGGAAATCACCGAACGCAAGGTTTGTTCGTCGGCATGAAGAGGAAGATATCGCTCGCTGATGACTTCACCGCCCTTTGCCTCTACCACATCCCGCATGACCCGATTGGATTCGCGCGGATAAATATAATCCGCGCCGACGAAGTAGATCCGGCGTCCATGGTGGCGCAGAAGGTATTCCGCAAGCGCGAAGGTGTTCTGATTGAGGGTGGCGCCGGTATAGACTACATTCTCCGAATATTCGAAACCTTCGTACATCGACGGATAAAACAGCAGTCCGTTGTGCCGTTCGACGATCTGCAGCACCGCCTTTCGGCTGGCCGACATCGAGGCACCGAAAATGATATTGACGTCGTCATCGGCGAGCAGGCGCCGGGCCAGATTGCGATAGGCGGTTTGGTCCCCGCCCGGATCATAGGCGATCGGAACGATGGGCTTGCCAAGCACGCCCCCCGCCGCATTGACTTCCTCGATCGCAAGTGCGGTGCCAAGAAAGTGCTCGGTTTCCGTAATTTCGCTAATTCCGCTTCTGGAAAACAGCACTCCCACCCGCCATTCGGAGCTTGTCATCTTTGCCTTTTCCGACGTGTTGGAGGTTCGAAAGCGGTGAATGCCTCAGTTCCGCGCTTTCGACTTCCATACCCTTAGTGCTTTTTCATGGGATCCTGCAAGCGGGTGCGATGCAGGCCGTTGTCACAGCAGACGGAGACGGGAACTACCGGCCATGAACCGTTGCGGGCATCACATTGTCGGGGATCGGACATGTATAGGCTTTGCCGCTGGTCTTTTCTCGCCACTCGTCCGTCGCGGCTCCCAGGAGGTCGGGTGACGACATCAATGCGAGCCCCGTTGTCGCAAGCGTCTTGGCCGCATGTGCCATGGCCTTGTGCGCGGCCGGGCTTTTTCCCTGTGCGACGACCTGCCAGGTATGGGGATTGGTGCCGATCGCCCAGGCTGGCGCCCAGCATTGCGCGGTCGGCGTCACCCAGCTGACGTCGCCGACATCGGTCGATCCGGCCCGGAAATGCGATTGTCCTTCGAAATCGCGCAGACCGGTGTGCAAGGGCGTCGAGCCATCGACCTTGGCATTGGAGAACACATCACCCTTGATCTGATAGAGGCGGATGCTGCTCCTGATTGCTTCCTCAGTGAAGGTATCCTGGATTTTCCTGGCGAAGGCGATGTCGGCCTCGTCGAAGGCTATCGGCCCGAGCGCGACCATGTTCTCGTGCATTGCCGTTTCCAGCGTGATGTTGGGAAGAAGGTTCGTCGAGGCGGTGTCGAACACGATCTCGACCTCGGTTTCGGTCATCGTCGCCGCACCTCGTGCAACTTTCTCGACGCGCCCGGCAAGCTCAAGCGCCTGCGGCATGTCGGGCGCCCTGATCAGATAGAGAACCTCGGCGCTGGCCTGCACGACATTGGCCGCCCTGCCGCCGGTGTCGGTGATCGCGTAGTGAACGCGGCAATCCTGCGGCATGTGTTCCCGCAGGAAATTGACGCCGACATTCATGAGTTCGACTGCATCGAGCGCCGAACGGCCGAGATGGGCGCTGTTGGCGGCATGCGCCGCGACACCCCTGAAGCGATAGTAATATTCGAGAACGGCAAGATTGTTCGTCGAACGAACACCGTTGAACGGAGCCGGATGCCAGGTCAGGGCGGCATCGACATCATCGAATGCGCCGGCGCGAACCATGAAGGTCTTGCCGGAACCGCCCTCCTCTCCCGGGCAGCCGTAATAGCGCACCGTCCCGGGCAGATTGTTCTCCTTGAGGTGACGGGCAAGCGCAACCGCCGCCATCAACGACCCGACACCAAGCAGATTATGCCCGCAGCCGTGACCGGTTGCTCCCGCCGCCTGGGGAAGAGGCTCAGCCACGTCGGCGGTCTGGCTCATTCCGGCCAGGGCATCGAATTCGCCGAGGAAAGCAATCACCGGCTTGCCGCTGCCGGATTCGCCGATGAAGGCCGTTTCCATGCCTGCGACGCCGCGGCGCACGGCAAAGCCGTTTTCCTCGAGTGCCCTGGCCAGCAATTGCGACGAGCGCCGCTCCTCGAACTTCAGCTCCGCGAAATCCCAGATACCGTCGCTGAGGGTGATATAATCCGGTTTCATCTTTTCGATCGTCGCGGCAATGGAGCTGATCGCGTCAAGATTCATGGCATTTCCTCGCTGTCTGTCCTGCCGCCACAGGGATGTGTTTCACCGGACCCGGCAGGGCTGCCTGCCGGCTCTCCTGTTCACTGTCGAAACGGGATCGCGGCGCCCGACCCACCGGGCGCGGCCGTTCAGGCTCAATTGTCGAGCGAAACTTCCCAAAGACGGGCATTCGATTGCCAGACGGGCTGGCCCTTCAGCTTCTTGGTCGCGCCCCAGACATCGACCATGTCATAGAGGAAGATGCCCGGCATTTCCTTGAGCATCAGCGTGTGAAACTCGTCGAAGATCGCCTGACGCTTCGTCTGGTCGGGCTCCCCATAGGCCGCCTTCATCAACTCGACCGCCTTCGGGTCATCCCACATCAAGGAAGCGTTCTTGTCCTTGTTGCCGACATAGAAGCCGTACATCAGCGCCGGATCGAGCCGCGGCGCGACCGATTGCGAGATGATCTGGTAGTTGCCGGAGCGGCGACGATCGACCTGCGTCGCATAGTCGAGCACCTCGATCTGCACGTTGAGACCTGCCTGCTGCATCATGGCCTGCGCCATCACCGCGGCCGGGAAGCTTGGCACGTTGCTGCGCTTGTTGGCGATGATGGTAATCGGCTCGCCCTTGTAGCCGGCGGCCGCAAGCTCCTTCTTTGCCGCCTCGATGTCGTAGGGCAGGCGCTCCTTCTGGACATCGTCGAAATAGAGCGAGTCTTGCGAAACCATCGAACCGTTGGCGGTGCCGGTGCCATTGGAGGCTGCCTCGACGAGCTGGTCGAGATCGAGTGCCATCGCCATCGCGCGGCGCACGCCGGGATTGCTCAGAACCTTGTCGCGCGTCTGGATGTAGAAGAGGTTTTTGCCGTTGTTGCGCGCCACGATCAGTTGCATCGTGTCGCTCGTCTTGAATTCGGGAATGAGATCCGGTGAAATCTCCGCGGTATCGAGCACGCCGGACTGAAGGCCGGCCTTTACGGTCGAAGCGTCGGGAATGACCATGAACTTGATGCCATCGACGAGAGGGCGTTTCGAGCCGACCATGCCGTCGGGTTTGCCGTCGTTCTGGGGCGAGACATAATCGTCGAACTTGGCGAGATGGATATATTCGCCCTTCTTCCATTCATCCCATTTGAAGGGACCGGTGCCGATCGGCTTGATGAAGCTTCCGTCCGCACCGACCGATTCCGGGGAGATGATCCCGGTGTAACCACATTCGGGGCGCGACATCAGGCCAAGAAAGACCGCGGATGGCTTTTCCAGCGTGATGGTGACGGTCGAAGTATCGACTGCCTTGACCCCGGTAACATGCACGCTGCCGCTGCCGTCGAAGTCAGGAAGGCAGGTCCATTTCGTTTCGGGCTTGAGATAGCGGTTCCAGTTCCACACGACGTCATCGGCGGTCAATTTCTTGCCGTTGTGGAATTTGACGTCGTCACGCAGTTTGAAGCTGTAGCTCAGCCCATCCGCCGAGACTTCGAAGCTCTTTGCCAGCAGCGGCTTGACCTCGCCGTTGTTGGCATAGCCGACGAGCCCTTCGACAATATGCAGGATGACGCCATCGGTATTGCCGTCGCGATTGACGCCTGGATTGGCGCTGCGCAAATCGGAACTTTGCGCCACGACGATATCGCGGGCATCGACCACGCCGGCCATCGCCATCAACATGGTGCCTGCGAGAAGAAGCTTATGCATTGTTCTACCCTCTTTTATGGATTGTTAGGATCGGAGTTCATCCCAGCAGGCGCGTGAAAGCCTGCCGATGGTTTCGAGCGCGACCGTATAGCCAGGTGTGCCGTCCGGCATTTCCTGCGGCACGTCGTCGGTATAGGCGGCGATGATGTAGAAGGGGGTCCCGTCGCGATAGACGATGCCGGCATTCATGCGGCCGCGCTTTCCCGTGCCGCCCTTGTGGGCGACGAGCACCCCGAACGGCAGCCGGGAAGGAATGGCATAGCGCAGGATCTGGTTCTTCAGGGTTTGAAGCGCGTAAGCGCACAGCGCCTGCGAGCAGCCGAGCCGGTCCGCAGCGTCCCGCGAATCCTGCGCATCCAGGATGGTCTGCAGCAGATAGACCTGATCCCGCGCCGTCGTCGTGGTGACGGCCTTCAAGGAATGATCGGGCGACAGCGCCAAGGGAGGGATGAGGAAGCGATGGTTGGTGCCTGTCATGCCGATCGACTTGCAATAATTGTCGACCTCTTCGAGCGTCAGCCTTTCGAAGACCATCTTGGTGCAGACATTGTCGCTCAGCACCATCATGCCGGTGATGGCATCGCGCAGCGATATGACGATTCCGGGGCTGAGATAGCGGAACATCCCGCTTGCCACTTCCTCGGCGAAACGCTTTTCGTAGGTAATCCGTTCGTCCAGATCCAGGCGGCCTTCATGCGCGGCCTTCAAGGCTGCCATCATGATCGAGGTCTTTCGGGTGCTGGCGGAGGGCGTTTCCTCGTCCGCGCCTCTGCCGATCGTTTCTCCGCTGCCGAGCGCACGCACCATGAAGCGTGTCACGAAAGGCTGGGCATCGCAGATCGTATTCAATCGCTCCGCAAGCTTTGCGGATTCAATCATCGTCGTCATGTCAGTTCTCCAGGCGCCATTTGAGGATCACGCCGCCCTGAGCATTGTGGTCCAGAGCGGGGATGGCCGAGAGAAGCCGTTGTGTGTAGGCCTCCTTCGGGCTGTCGAAAACCGTATCGCGGTCGCCCTGCTCGATGATCCGGCCGTCCTGCATGACGACGACACGATCGGCCACCTGTTCGACCACGCCGAGATCGTGGCTGATGAACAGGCAGGAAAAGCCGTAGCGTTTTTGCAGATCGGACAGGAGTTCGAGCACCTGCGCCCTGACCGTCACGTCGAGGGCCGATACCGGTTCGTCGGCGATCAGGAATTTCGGCCGGCGCGCAATGGCCCGGGCAATCGCCACGCGCTGACGCTGGCCGCCCGAAAGCTCATGCGGGTAGCGCCCGGCGTAGTCGGCCCCAAGCCCGACTTCCTCCAGCGTCTCCAGGGCGCGCTTGCGCTTTGCCGCAGCGTCGAGATCGGGAACGAGCCGCAGCGCTTCTTCCACAAGCGCGACGATGGTCATGCGCGGATCGAGCGAGGAATAAGGATCCTGGAACACCATCTGGCAATTCAGCCGATAGTCCATCCAGTTGTCGTCGCGGCTGCGTCCCCTGAACCGGATATCGCCTTCGCTCTCCCGGACCAGTCCGGCAATGGTGCGGCCGAGCGTGGTCTTGCCGGAACCCGAACCGCCGACCAGTGCCACGACTTCGCCCTCGTGGATATCGATGCTGACGCCATGCAGCGCCCGCTTTGGCGTTGCCTTCTTCATCAGCGACCGCCGACCCGGATAATCGACGACGATATCCCGTGCCGAGACCATCGGCGCCTTGGTCTTGTCGATCGTCCGGGTCTCTCCGCGGAACGGCAGGGAGCAAAGCAGTTTCTTCGTATAGGCACGCTGTGGTGCGTCGAGCAGATCGGCGGTGCGTCCTTCTTCGACGATCACGCCCTTTTCCATGACAACGATGCGGTTGGTGTAGCGGGCAACCATCGGCAGGTCGTGACTGATCAGCAGCACGGCGGTGCCTTCCGCCTGCGTCAGTTCCACCATCAATTCCATGACCTCGCGCTGGATCACGGCATCGAGCGCCGTCGTCGGCTCGTCGGCGATCAACAGCGCCGGTTTCAGCAGCATGACCGATGCCAGCATGATGCGCTGGCGCATGCCGCCCGAGAATTCATGCGGATAGGAAGTGAGCGCCCCGGCGGGATCGCGGATCCCGACCCGGTTCAGCATGTCAAGGATCCGGCTGCGCCGCTCTTCCTGCGAAAATTTCGTATGCAGCTGCAACCCTTCTTCGAGTTGGCGGCCGACGGTCATCGAGGGATTGAGCGAGGTCATCGGTTCCTGGAAGACGACACCGATTTCCGCACCGCGCAATTGGCGCAATTGCGCAGCGCTCATCGCAAGCACGTCGCGTCCCTTATAGGCAACGGAGCCGCCGATCACCTTGATCGGCGCCGGCAGCAGCGAGATCAGGGCGCGTGTTGCCAGCGTCTTGCCCGATCCGCTTTCCCCGACGATGCCGAAGATCTCGCCTGGCGCTATGTCGAAGCTCACGTTCTTGACGACCTGCACACCGGTGCCGGCGACCTGAAGCGACAGGTTGCGGACATTCAAAAGCGTTTCCTTGGTCATTTCAGTCCCCTCATCCGCGGATCAAGCTTGTCTCGAAGAGCGTCGCCCAGAAGATTGATGCCGAGGAGCGTCAGGGCGATCGCCAGGCCCGGGAAGAGACCCAGCCAGACCGCCTGCTCGATGAATGGCCGGCCGGCGGCCAGCATGTTGCCCCAGGTGGGCGCCGGTGGCGGCACGCCGAGGCCGAGAAAGCTGAGCGCGCTTTCCGAAAGGATCGCCCAGCCGAACATCGAGGTCGCAAGCACGGTGATCGGGGCGATGCAATTGGGGAGGATATGGCGGAACATGGTGTAGAGCTCGCCATTGCCCATCACCTTGGAAGCCTCGATGAACTCCCGCTCGCGCAGCGACAGAACGGCACCCCGGACAACCCGGGCCATCGAGGGCGAATAGGCAATGCCCAGCGCGAAGATGATGCCATATTGGTTGGCGCCGAAGACGGCGAGCAAACCGAGCGCCAGCAAAATGCCCGGAAAGGCGAGAAGCGCATTGTTGACGGCCATGATGACTGCATCGATCCAACCGCGGGCGTAACCGCTGACGAGACCGATCAGCGTGCCGCAGACCGTCGCGAATGTGACCGTCAAGGTGCCGATCCAGACGCTCGCCCGGGCGCCGACGATCAGGCGGCTGAGTACGTCGCGGCCGAATTCGTCGGTTCCGAGCCAGTGGGCGCTGCTTGGCGCCGCCAGCCGCGCGGTGAAGCCGAGCTTCATCGGATCATAGGGGGTCCAGAAAAGGCCTATCGCAGCGGAGATGAGCAATGCGGCAATCAGAATGCTGCCGATGAAGCCGTTGAACGTGACGTTTTTCATTCGGCGACTACCCGCGGATCGAACAAGGGATAGAGCAGGTCGACGACCAAATTGACCAGCACATAGGAAAGCGAGACGAACAGCAGACACCCCTGGATCACCGGGTAATCGCGGGCAAAAATACTGTCGACCATCAGTCGCCCGAGTCCCGGAATGGTGAAGACCGTCTCGATGACGGCAATGCCGCCGAGCAGATTGCCGAGGATCAGACCGATGACTGTCCAGGTCGGGCCGAAGGCATTCTTGAAGGCGTGCCGCCAGAGGACGGCGCTTTCGGAAAGCCCCTTGGCCCGGGCGTGGGTGATATAGTCGAGACGCAGCACTTCCAGCGTCGAGGCGCGTGCCATGCGGATCAACACACCCATCTCGTGAATGACCAGAGTCATGATCGGCAGCACGAGATAGAGCAGGCCGCCGGTGAGGTTGCTGCCGATCGAGACATAGCCGAGCACCGGCAGCCAGCTGAGTTTCAAGCCGAAGAAAAGCAGAAGCAGGAGGCCGAGCCAGAATGTCGGGATCGACAGCAGGATCGTGGCCGTGCCGACCAGCGCAAGGTCCGTCAGACTGTTTTGCCGCCAGGCGGCGATGACGCCGGCCGGCACGGCGATGAGGCTTGCCAGAAGCACGGCGACGACGACGACTTCGGCGCTGACCAGAAAACGTGAAGCGACGAGCGGCAGCACCGCCTCGTCATTGACGATCGAGCGGCCGAAGTCACCCTGCACGACATTGGCGGTCCAGATCAGGAACTGCTCAGGCAGCGATTTGTCGAGGCCGAGTTCCGAGCGCATTGCCGCGATCTGATCCGGCTCAGCCATATCCCCCAGCATCAGTGCCGCCGGATCGCCGGGTATGAAGCGGATCAGGGTGAAGACAGTCACCGAAACGAGGACGATCGTCGGCAATGCCATCAGCAGGCGGTTTAGAACGAATTTCAGCATTTTTGTTCCCCGCGATGGGCGACGGACTGTGCCCGGCGCCATCGGTTTCGTTGCCGCAGACTATGATCGAATGAAGAAATATCCGCAATATTATGCGATTCCGTCATAAGTCTATGCGGAATACGACCGCAACCAAAGCGACTGCGTTCGCGCAAGGCTTCAGGCTAATAGCTTAATTTCAAACGTCTTTTTGCGAAAGCCGGATCTGTCGCTTCAAGGCGTCGCTCAGAGCGTGGGCAGCAATCGAGAGTGGCGTCCCGACCGCCCTCGCCAATCCGAATTCCTGGGTCGCGCGTGGCACGAAAGGACGGTGAACCACCGGCAGGTGGCGATAGAGATTGGCATAAAAGCTGCTGATGATCGTGACCCCAAGGCCATGCGCGACATAGGAACAGGCGGAACTGTTGGTATGTGTCTCGATCTTGACGATCTGCTTGATGCCGGCTCGCCGGAAGGTCTGGTCGAGCGCCATGCGGTTCGGCCGTTGGCGCCCGATCAGAATGAGAGGAACGTCGCGCAAATTCTTGACCGTGATTTCCTCCAGTTTCGCAAGAGGATGATCCTTCGGAACGACGCAGACGCTTTCGCCGGTGGCGACGCGCTCGACCTCGATGCCCGGTCCGCTCTCGCCCTCCATGCGCAGAAAGCCGAAATCGATCACCCTCTGCTCGACAAGCTTGTTGATCGCAGTCGTCGTCTCGAAGAAGGTCTCGATCCGCACACCGGGGAAATCCCTGATATAATCGACCAGCATGGCCGGCGCGAAATGCTCCCACATGCTGCTCGGCAGGCCGATGCGGACGATCTCCGGACCGGCGGCGCCGCTTCTTAGGTCCTCCGCATGACCCGACATCCGATCGACCGCCAGCAAGATGTTCTCGGCATCGCGGGCAAGAAGCAGGGCCTCGGGCGTGGGAATGAGACGGCCTTTGTCGCGCACAAAAAGCGACATCGAAAGATCCGCCTCGAGCTGCTGGAGGAGGCGGCTGACACCGGACTGGCTGAGACCCATCGTCTTTGCCGTGGCAATCGTCGACCCCGTCGCCAGAAGCGTGCGCAGGACTTCCAGTTGCTTGATATTCATGCGTTTGCGATCCCCCGGGACAGTCCAAGCACCGTCATCATGCCCAGTCCGAAATGCTTTGAAGGAAGAGGCTGGCGGCCTTGGGCATCGGAAATTTCTCGCCGCTGATCAGCGCGTATGCAACCGGCAGTTCCGGTTCGAGCGGGATGAACTGCAGCGGCAGCGTCGCATATTCGCGGGCGATGATCTCACCGACCAGCGCAATGCCGAGCCCTTGGGCGGCCAGAGCGCAGGCACTCGCCACCGAATGCGCCTCGAGCAGGGGGCGTTGGCGGATGCCGGCCTTGTAGAACAACGCCTCCAGCTCATGGCGAACCGGCCGCTCCCTGTTCAGCATGATCAGATCCTGCCCCTTCAGCTCGCCGACCGACAATAGGCGGCTGCCGGCCTTGGGATGATCATTATGCAGGACGCAAACAATCCGCGACGACAGGATCTTCTCCTGTTTCAACCCCGGGCTCATCAGTGGCAGCCGCGCGAAACCGAGATCGGCTTCGCCGTCGGCCACCATCCGTTCGATTGCCAGATAGCTGCCGGACGCGACTTCGACGCGCATCGGACCATTGGCGGCGAGAAAATTCTTCACCAGCTTCGGAATGCGCGTCGAGGAAAGGCTGGAGGGAAAGGCGAGCCGCAGCATGATCTCGCGCGACCGACCGCTCTCGAGCTCCATCGCCGCGGTTTTCAAGGCGCGCAGCCGGTCGGAAATGGCCCGGATTTCCGGGCCGAGCTGCAGCCCCTCGCGGGTCGGTTGAAGCCGGTTCTTTTCCCGTTCGAAAAGCCGGACGCCGAGATAGTCTTCCAGTTGCTGCAGCAAGCGGCTGGCGTTCGATTGCGAGATCCCGAGCTCGACGGAAGCGGCGATCGTCGAGCCCGTCGCGGCGATGGCGTCATAGGCCTCGATATGCTTCAGGCTGATCGCCGCACTCGTGTCTCGCGCCATTCTATCTCCAATGTCGATAGCCCTACCCGCGATCCGCATAAGATTGCGGAGCTGCGGAAAGTTGAACATTTTCCGCGGAGAACCAAACTCACGGAAAGACTTTCGTCAATGGCCACCATTCTCCGGAAGATCGCGGAACAGCTCCTGTCGCGAACGGCGTTCTCAAACCGCGCGATGGACCGGGCAAGAGATGCTGTGGTGGACACCATCGGCTGCATGATTGCAGGCAGCAGCGATCAAAGCGTTGCCGCACTCATCCGCGCCTTCGACGGGGAAATCTCCCAAGACGGCGAAGCGCGGCTCGTCACCGGCGGCTCCGCCTCGCCCTCGCTCGCCGCGCTCATCAACGCAACCGCGGCGCATGCGCTGGATTTCGATGACAATTTCCATCCGGCGAGGGCGCATGCTTCCGCGGTGCTGGTGCCCGCACTGCTGGCGGTTCTGACCAGCGGCAAGGTGACGAGCGGAAGACGGTTTCTCGAGGCCTATTTAGCCGGGCTGGAAGCGCAGGCGGCGGTCGGCTTTGGCGTCAATCCCTCTCACTACAACAGGGGCTGGCACGCAACGGCGACGGTCGGCAGCATCGGGGCCGCGGCTGGCGTGGCACGGCTTCTCGGCGCCGACGAAGAGAGACTCGTCGCGGCGATGAGCCTGGCGACGAGCTTCGCCTGCGGCCCGAAAGGGCAATTCGGCACGACCGCCAAACCGCTTCACGCCGGCATTGCCGCGCGCCATGCCGTGGATGCGGCGCGCATGGCAATGGCGGGCATGAGCGGGCGGCCGGATATCCTCGAGCGGCCGCAAGGCTTCCTCGATCTCTTCGGGGGCGATGATGCCAAGGGCTGGCAGGGCCTGACCTTCGAGGAGGAACATGTCATCGAAAGCCGAGGCGTGGTGACCAAGCGCCATCCCTGTTGCGCCTCGACCCATCGCGCCATCGACGCGCTTCTGGATCTGAAGCAGGAGCATGGGCTTCTGGAGGGCGACATTGCCAGGATCGAGACGAAAGTCGGCATATCCGCTGCCCGCAACCTGGCTTATGCCAACCCCGCCGACGAGATGCAGGCCCGCTTCTCGATGCAATATTGCCTGGCGACAGCCTTCCTCAAGGGATCTCTTAGCCTTTCGGACTTTACGCGGCAGGAGATCGAACGGCCGGAAATCCGGGAATTCATGCCGTGCATCGAAATGCAGTCCTATTCGACTGAAGAGGAAAAAGGTGTGGAGCGCCTCCCGCACGTCGTCACCGTCACGACGCGCGATGGGCGCATCTTGAGCAAGTCTCGCTTGCACGCAAAGGGATCGCTCGAAGCGCCGATGAGTGTGCAGGAACGCGAAGTCAAGTTCATGGACTGCTTGCGCTGGGGAAATCGGAATGTGTCCGAGGCCTCTTTCCTGCAGCTTCTCGGGCTTGCCGATTTTGAAAACCTGTCCGGCGACGATCCCTTCTGGAACCTGATCACAGGCCGTCAGTCGCCTTGACAGGCCACGGGACGGATAGCAGCGGGGAAAGGCTCCCCGCCGCAGCTCGTTCAAATCCGGCCTTCTCAGGCGAGATATTTCGTAAACCAGTCGACCGTTCGCTGCCAGGCGAGCTTGGCTGCCGCCTCGTCGTAGCGGGGCGTGGAATCATTGTGAAAGCCGTGATTGACGTCGGGATAGATGTAGGCCTCGAATGTTTTTCCCGATGCCTTCAGCGCAGCTTCATAGGCCGGCCAGCCTTCATTGATCCCCTTGTCCAGCCCGGCATAATGGAGAAGCAAGGGCGCCTTGATCTTCGGCACGTCCTCGGTGCGCGGCTGCCTGCCGTAAAAGGGCACGGCTGCGGCAAGTTCCGGATAGGCCACCGCCGCGGCGTTGGCGACGCCGCCGCCATAGCAGAAGCCGGTGATGCCGACCTTGCCGGTGGTGAGATCGTTATGCATCAAAAATTCGACCGCCGCGAAGAAGTCGTTCATCAGCTTTTCCGGGTCGACCTTCTGCTGAAGCTCCCGCCCCTTTTCGTCATTGCCGGGGTAGCCTCCGACCGACGTCAGGCCATCCGGGGCAAGTGCTACGAAACCCGCCTTTGCCACGCGGCGCGCCACATCCTCGATATAGGGGTTCAGGCCCCTGTTCTCGTGAACGACCACCACGGCCGCGACTTTGCCGGTCACGTTTTTCGGGCGGACGAGATAGGCGCGCACATCTCCATTTCCCTTTGGCGAGGGATAGGTGATGTATTCGGCTGATATATCGGGATCGGTGAACTCGACCTGGGTCGCCAGCGCATAGTCAGGGCTCAGCGACGCAAGAATGGCGGCGGCTGTCACGCCGCCGACGGCGAATTTGCCGGCCCGGTCGAGAAACTCACGCTTGGTAATTCTCCCGTGGGCGTAATAATCGTAGAGTTCGAGAAGTTCCTGAGGGAAATCCTTGGCTGTCATGCGCGTCATGATGGCTCCTCCTGCCTCCTTGTTCTCGCACCATCCTACACAGGTAAGCTCGCGACTCTTTTCAACATTTCGCGAGTTTCGCGTGAGCTTGTCGGCTGGGGCAACCGGCGCTGAATGACTGCCTTGGCTTCGGGAGCATGTGCGCTGCGTCCATCCGGCGAACCGCGTCCACCCAGTTGTTGCAGGTAATGGGCCGCCGGCTATCGATCTATGAAAATTAATTTCATACTCGCGCTTTGATGCCCGTTTTCTATTGACGCCTCTCGATTTTTGTCCCAACTTAAAGAAAATAAATTACTAAATGGGAACTTGATCGGCATGAAAGTGGGAATCATTGGGCTAGGATTCCGGCTCGGCTATCTCGGCTATGTTTTCAAGGCAATCGATAGCAGCTTCGACATTGTCGGCTATGTGGATCCGGAACCCGCCGGACTTCCCGGATTGACGGAAAAGGGCATTTCAGTCGGCAAGGCCTATGGTTCGCCGGAAGAACTCCTCGCTTCCGAAAAGCTCGATCTGCTGATGATCGGCTCCCCCAATCACCTCCATCTCGACCATATCAGGCTCGGCCTTCAGGCCGGTCTCAAGGTCTTCTGTGAAAAGCCGATCGTCACGACCATCGCAGAAAGCATCGAGCTTGCCCATCTGATGGCAAAATTCGGCCACGAGCGGCTGATGGTCGGTCTCGTGCTGCGTTATTCCCCTCTTTATAAGGATCTCCGCGCCATCCAGGCCGAGGGCAAGCTCGGTCAGATCGTGTCGATCGAGGCCTCCGAACATATCGAGCCTTATCACGGCGCCTTCTTCATGCGCGACTGGCGCCGCTACGAGCGTTACTCCGGCAGCTTCATGCTGGAGAAATGCTGCCATGACCTCGATCTTTACAATGGCGTCGTCGGCGCACGACCGGAACGCGTCGCCAGTTTCGGCGGCCGCAAGAGCTTCATTCCGGCCAACGATCCGGCGCGCGAGGGCATCAACGACCTCGAACTCTTCCACCGCAAGCCGAGCGGATGGATGGGCTCGGACAAGGTCTTCGACAGCGATGCCGATATCATCGACTACCAGGTGGCGATCGTCGAATATGCCAATGGCGTCGGCATGAACTTTCACACCAATCTCAACGTGCCCGACCAGTTCCGCCGTTTCGCCATCATGGGGTCGCGCGGCATGGCTGAAGGCGATTTCGTGCGCGGCTATCTCGACGTTCACGAACAGCTGACCGGCAACAAGGTGGTCGAAAACAAATATGCCGCCACCGAGCTCTCCCAGCATTACGGCGCCGATGAACAGATGGCGAGCGACCTGCTTGAAAGCGTGCGCACCGGGCTCGAACTTCCTGTTTCCACGCTGAATGCGCTCGAAGCCGGCATTCTGGCTCTGGCGATGGACGAGGCGAGGATGAAGAAAACGGTCGTCGATCTCAGGCCGATCTGGGACCGTTTCGACGAAGCCCTTCACGCAAGAGCGGCTTGAGGAGAGCGGCAAGATGAGTGTTCAAAGAAGCACGGTCATCTTCGCCTGGATCCTTCTTCTCCCGGCTGTCCTCTATGTTCTGGCGATCGTCGCCTATCCGCTGGTCGATACGTTCATTCTCTCCTTCACCGATGCATCGCTGAGGAAGACCACCAATTGGGTGGGCTGGATCAACTACGAGAAGATCTTCAATGAGCGGTTTGCGGAAGTCATCTTCCGGACCTTCATCTGGACGTTCTTCTCGGTCGCCCTGAAAATGGTGATCGGCACCTTCGGCGCATGCATGCTGAATGCCGCCGTACCAGGCCGCTCCTTGTTCCGGCTTTTGACCATGCCGCCATGGATCGTGCCGATGGCCATTGGCATCTTCATGTGGGGCTGGATGTATAACGGCCAGTTCGGAATGATATCAGGCCTGTTGCAGCGCTTCGGTCTCGTCGACGGCCCGGTCGCCTTCCTCGCCTATGGCAGCACCGCCTTCTGGGCAACGATCATCACCGATGTGTGGATCGGCGTGCCGCTGGTGACGATCTACTTCCTGGCGGCGATCCAATCCATTCCGAAGGATCTCTATGAGGCTGCCTGGACCGACGGCGCCGGCCGCTGGTACCGCTTCCGCCGCATCACCCTGCCGCTGATGGTTCCGGCGATCATCACCATGTCGATGCTGTCGCTGATCGCCACCTTCAACTCGTTCGACATCATTTGGATCCTGACGCAGGGCGGACCGAGCGGCGAGACGACGACGATGATCATCGATACCTATCAGACGGCGATCGGTTCGAAGAAATATGGTGAAGGTGCAGCGCGCGCCGTGTTGATCTGCATCTTCCTGTCGCTCTTCTGCTTCGCCTATTTCCGCGTCACCCGCCGTCTCAATCCGGAGAAGCGCGCATGAGCAGTGCCGCCATGATCGACCGTTACCGCTGGTGGGAAATCATCCTGATCTATTGCGGCATCGCAATGTTTCTGTTCTTCGTGCTGTCGCCCTTCGTCGAGGGCTTCCTGGTGTCGCTGAAGCCGCTCGCCCAGCTCTTTTCCTCGCCCTACCGCTTCTGGCCGGAGAACGGCTCGTTCGAAGCCTACCGGACAATGTGGATCAGCGTGCCGGGCTTCGGGCGCTATATCTTCAACTCGTTCTTCATCTCGATCATCGTCACGCTGATCGTGCTCTGCCTCGTCATTCCGGCGGCTTACGCCTTCGCGAAGTTCGAATTCAAGGGCATGGGGATCCTGCTCGGCGCGTTCCTGACGGTGAACATGTTCTCCGGCGCCGTGCTGTTGATCCCGCTCTTCCGGCTGATGCGCAGCATGGGCGTGCTCAACACCTATCTCGCCATGATCGTGCCGGGCGTCGCCTTCCTGATCCCGTCGGCGATCTGGCTGTTGCGCACCTATATGATCCGCATTCCACAGGAGCTCAACGAAGCGGCCTACATGGATGGCGCCAGCCATTTCTACACGCTGCGCCGTGTCATCCTGCCCATTGCGATGCCGGGGATTATCGTCGTCGCCATAACCACCTTCATCGGCGCTTACGCCCAGCAATTCATCTTCGCGCTGACGTTCAACTCGAAGAGCGAATACATGCCCTTGCCGGTGGGGCTCTTTGCTTACTTCGGCAAGCAGGAGGTCATCTGGAACGAACTGATGGCGGCTTCCTTCGTCGGTATCGCGCCGGCGATGGTCGTCATCTTCTTCCTTCAGCGCTACCTTGTCGGCGGGCTGACCGCCGGTGCGGTGAAACAATAAGACCAAAAAACGAGTGAACAGCTAACACAAGAATGGGAGTCACGACGTGAGCATTACCATCAAGACAGGCCTGATGGCCCTCGCCTTGCTCGGTTCGACGGCATTGACCGCAGTCACTGCCCAGGCGGCCGACAAGGAAATCAGCTGGATCTATTGCGGCGACACGATCGACCCGGTCCACACCAAATACATCAAGCAGTGGGAAGAAAAGAACGCAGGTTGGAAGGTCACGCCCGAAGTTGTCGGCTGGGCGCAGTGCCAGGACAAGGCAACGACGCTCGCCGCCGCCGGCACGCCCGTTGCCATGGCCTATGTCGGCTCGCGCACGCTGAAGGAATTCGCGCAGAACGACTTGATCGTCCCGGTGCCGATGACCGATGACGAAAAGAAGAGCTACTATCCGCACATCGTCGACACGGTGACCTTCGAGGATACCCAGTGGGGCGTCCCGATCGCTTTCTCCACCAAGGCGCTTTACTGGAACAAGGACCTCTTCAAGCAGGCCGGCCTCGATCCCGAAAAGCCGCCGAAGACCTGGGCTGAAGAAATCGAGATGGCCAAGACCATCAAGGAAAAGACCGGCATTCCGGGCTTCGGTCTCTCCGCCAAGACCTTCGACAACACGATGCACCAGTTCATGCATTGGGTTTACACCAACAACGGCGCGGTGACGGATGCCGAAGGCAAGGTCACGCTCGACAGCCCGCAGATTCTCGCCGCACTGAAGGCCTACAAGGATATCGTCCCCTATTCCGAGGAAGGCCCGACGGCCTATGAGCAGAACGAAGTCCGCGCCATCTTCCTCGACGGCAAGGTCGCCATGATCCAGGCAGGATCGGGCGCCGCCTCCAGGCTGAAGGAGACGAAGATTGCCTGGGGCATTGCGACGCTGCCGCTCGGTCCCGACGCCAAGGGGCCCGGCACGCTGCTGATCACCGACAGCCTGGCGATCTTCAAGGGTTCGGGGGTCGAGGAGAAGGCGACGGAATTCGCCAAGTTCATCACCTCGCCCGACGTCCAGTCGGAATACGAGCTGCAGGGCGGTGCCGGCCTGACCCCGCTGCGCCCGTCGGCAAAGGTCGACGAGTTCGTCGCCAAGGATCCTTACTGGAAGCCGCTCATCGAGGGTATCAACTATGGTGGTCCCGAACCGCTCTTCACCGACTACAAGGGCTTCCAGAACTCGATCATCGAGATGATTCAGTCGGTGGTGACGGGCAAGGCCGAACCGGAAGCCGCGCTGAAGAAGGCTGCCGGCGAAATCGAAGCGTTCAAGTAAAACGCTTTGGACTCTTTGGGATCGCGGGTGCACAGCCCGCGATCCCTTCCCGATCGAATGTGCGACAAGGCCGCCGGTGGAGACAGATTTTTGGGACAGCTCCTTCTCAACAAAGTTCAGAAGTTCTATGGCGACTACGAAGTTCTGAAGGGCGTGCAGCTCGAGGTGAGGAACGGCGAGTTCGTCGTCTTCGTCGGCCCGTCAGGCTGCGGCAAATCCACCCTGCTGCGCATGATTGCCGGTCTCGATGCGACGAGCGCGGGCGATATCGTTATCGATGGTATCAGGGTCAATGACCTGCCGCCGGTCAAGCGCGGCATCGCCATGGTGTTCCAGTCCTACGCGCTCTATCCGCACATGACAGTTTTCGAAAACATTGCCTTCCCGCTTCGCGTCGAAAGGATGGAAGAGGAAAAGCTCAAGGCCAAGGTGGAAAATGCCGCCCGCATCCTTCACCTCGAACAGCGGTTGCAGCAGAAACCCGGCATGCTGTCCGGTGGCCAGCGCCAGCGCGTCGCGATCGGCCGCGCCATCGTGCGCGAACCGAAGATCTTCCTGTTCGACGAGCCGCTTTCCAACCTCGACGCAGCACTGCGCGCCGACATGCGCATCGAGCTTGCCAAGCTGCACAGGCAGTTGAAGGCGACGATGATCTATGTGACGCACGATCAGGTCGAGGCGATGACCATGGCCGATCGTATCGTGGTGCTCGATTCCGGCGATATCTCGCAGACCGGGGCGCCGCTGGAGCTTTATCACAAGCCGGCAAACCAGTTTGTCGCCGGCTTCATCGGCAATCCGAAAATGAATTTCCTGCCGGTGACCTGCAAGGGCGTCAGCGCCAATGGAATCGAGGTGGATTATCAGGGCCAGACAGCCGTGCTGCCCGTGACGCCGCGCGACGGCATGGTCGGCAAGGCTTTGACGCTCGGCATCCGGCCGGAGCATATCCAGCTCGGCGGCGGCGATATCGTCTTTACCGTGACGCCGACGGTCATCGAGCGCCTCGGGGCAAATACGGTCGCTTACGCCTCGCTCAACGGCGAGGCCGAGAATTTCTGCGCCATGCTGCCCGGCAGCGTCGGCATCCGCGCGGATGCGCCTGTCGCAACCGGCATCAATGCCGCGGACTGCCACCTCTTCGACGAGGCGGGCATTGCCTTAGAGCGGCGCGTGGAACTGACCGAAATCGATATGAACCTCATCAATCCGACGGCCGCCTAGGACGGATACATGCCGCGCGGGCAAACAAGCGATGATTTTGAGCCGATCGATCAGTTTGTGCGAAGCGTGATGTCACGCGCAGATCTCGATGCTGAATCCGTTGAGGCCATTGGGCTTTATCTGGACAATCGAGAATATGAAATGGCTTTCGAGGGTCTGTTTTTAGAGCTTATCAAATCTCGAAAAACGATCAAACTAAACGCCAGTGAATGCATCGGCATGGCACGGCAGCTAAAGCTCGACAAAGAAACTGTATTTGACCACCAGTTCTGGTCAAAGTTTGAAACATACCTTCACGATATGCCCAAGTGACGCACTGAGCCCCGCCGAGCGACGTTCCTCCCCTACCAGACGAGGCCGCGGGCCGCGACTTCCTCGACGCGGGTGACGATGCCGCTGCGATGGAAGACCATCGTATCGAACAGGTTTGATACCACGCAGGTATGGTTCGGGATGATGAAGAGTTTCTCGCCGATCTGCGGCCGGGGGCCGGTGCAATTCGCGAGGTCGATGACGCCGTGTTCTTCCGAGAGGCTGCTGATCCGCGCTTGGGGATAACCGACGATCAGGCCGTAATCGCTGAAGCCCTGAAGATCCGAGGTCAGCGCCTTTGAGCCGGCATCGATGACGGCGCGGTCGACATTTGGGCGTGACACCACGGTCACCAGAACATGCATGGCGCAATCGTCCTCGGTGCAATGGCCCATGCGCACCATCTGGCGGTCGTTGTAGATGTAGGTGCCGGCGCGGTGTTCGGTGGCCGATTTGACGAGATGGGCCTCGAAGAGGCTGGGTGTGCCGCCATTGCTGACGATCGGGCAGGCAATGCCTTCGGCTTTCAGCTGTGCCAGCGTTTCAGCGATGAAGGCTTCCACGGCGGCCGCCGATTGCGGCTTCGGATAGGTCACGATGCCGCCGAAGGTCAGGCCGTCGGCGGCGGCGATGCGCTTGGCGAGCGAGGCCGCCTCCCCCGGCGTCTGTACGCCGCAGCGGCCAGCGCCGGTATCGCATTCGACCAGTACGTTCAGCGGCTTGTGGCCGGAGAAATGTGCTGCCAGCCCATCGACCGTCACTTCGCTGTCGGCGACGACCTTGAGCGCCGAAATCCTGTCGTTCAGCCTGGCCAGCCGCTCGATTTTCTGCGGTCCGAGGATATTGAAGGTGATGAGGATGTCCTCGAAGCCGGCCGCGGCGAAGACTTCGGCTTCCGTCACCTTCTGGCAATTGATGCCCTTGGCGCCCGCGGCAGTCTGCGCGACGGCCAGGGCCGGGATCTTGTGCGTCTTGATATGCGGCCGGAAGTTCAGCCCGTGCTGATCCATATAGGATTGAACGCGGGCGATGTTTGCCGCCAGCCTGTCTTCGTCAATCACGGGACGCGGCGTCGAGAGATCGGCGATCCTGTCGCCTGCCTTGGCGACGACGGCGAAGCTGTTGTCAGGCATCTAGGCGGCTCCGCGTTCTATCCCATGTGGATCGGCGACGATCGGCCAGATGGTCTTCGGTGCCCGCTGGTACGGCGTCGTTGCCGGATTATTGGGATAGGGCGTTCCGGCGGAGCAGTAAAGGATTTCCGCTGCGATCTTCGAGAAGGACGCGAAGAAGTGGTTGGTGGATTTGATCACCAGGATCTTCTGCCTGGTGGGATCGATGCCCATCACCGAAAAAAGGCTCGGATCGAAGCTTTGGGCGCGGGTGGAATTGAGGATGATGTCGATGCCGTCGAGCACGATATGGGCGGCATCGCCGAAGGGCGCGAGGCTCTCGCCGAACTGCATCTCGGCGTTCTTCAAGAGCTTGACGATCTTCACGGTGCCGTCGATGGGGTTGCCGGTGCCGGGCGCCGACTTGGCGCCGAAGCGCAGCGGAATCTCCGCCCCCTCGCCCGCCGCAAAACAAATCTGCACGGCGACCGGATCCCAGATCGTGCCGATCGCGGCGCTGGTGACGCCGCGGGCCAGGAGTTCGCCGAGGACGACGGTCGCATCCCCTGCCGTGCCGCCGCCCGGATTGTCCCAGACGTCGGCAATGACGACGGGCCATGCGGTGGCGGCCATCGCCCGCGACACGGCTTCCTTCTCGTCGATCTGCGGGACCATGAAGGTGCCGCGCTTGGAAAACAGCTCCAGGCCGAGTTCGCGCGCCAGAGCCGCGCCCGTTTCCGGCTTGTCGTCGGTGACGACAAGCAGCTTCGTTCCCATTTCGGGAACGTCGCCCACCATGAAACCGTGGATCACCGAGATCGACAGGATGTCCGGATCATCCTTCTCGATCCGCATGATCTTGTCGACGAAGGAGCGCATCGGCTCGCGCGATGTCGGGAAGACGTCGATCATCTTGCAGTCGAATACCGACATATCAGGCTTGACCCGGCCTTCCAGTGTTTCCACGGCGATGCGCCAGAGATCCTCGGCGCGATCGACGAAATCCGTATGCGGAAATTCCTTGAAATAGACGGCGAAATCGAGTGCCGCGACGCGTTTTGCCGTGAGATGGCTGTGCGGATCGAGTTCGGCGCAGATTAGCACGTCGGGCCCGACCATCTCGCGCATGCGCGCGAGAAGATCGCCTTCCGTGTCCTCGTATCCGGCGGCCACCATGGCGCCATGCAGGCCCATGACGACAGCGTCGACCGGCATTGCCGCGCGGAGTTGATCGAGGATTTCGTCACGCAATTCTTCGTAGGTCGCCCGGTTGACGAGACCGGCGGGATCGGCCCAGGTGGCGGTTCCCTCGATCAACTCCCAACCTTTTTCTCGGGTGACGCGCCTTCCGACGGTGATCGGCGCGGTGCAGAGCGTCGGCGTTTCCGGATGTTGGCCGGGCGGGGCATAAAGCGAGGCTTCGAATGCGCGGCGATCCACGCAGATCGGGGAAAAGGTGTTGGTCTCGGTCGCCAGTGCTGCGGTGAAAATGCGCAAGAAAGTGGCCTTCGTGTTGTCGTCCCCGCGTCAACCCATCGGGTTCGGCAGGTAGCCGGTGAAACCTGAGATTTTCCAGCGTCCTTGGTGAAGCCTGCAATAATAAAGCGTCTGCCATTGCATGATATCGCGGGTGCCGTCAGGCTTGGAAATGCCGCCGTCGAATTTCTTGCGGACAAGCGCCATGTCGCCTTCGATCTCGATATCCTCAAGCGTCGTCGTGGTGAAGATCGCCGTGCGCGCATCTTCCGCGAAACTCTGTGCGGCGAAATCCCTGGCCTGCCTCAGCCATTCCTCGCGATAGGCCGACAGCGTCGGAAATGCGAGGCGCCACTTGTCGGGGCTGACGGCCTTCTGACCGTCGATGCCGATGAAGCCCTCTTCGACGAAGTCATGCTCGACCATCGACCAGTCGGCGGCCAGAAAGGCATCGATATCGCGCGGAACGAGCATTTCCCAGATCGCAGACCGGGCGCTGTCGGACGGGAAAGGATTTAGGAAAGGATCGCGCATGTTTGCCCCGGATTGAAATTCTTTTCATAAATCGCGTTTTTCACTGGTCAAATTCCGCTTTCTATGGTCATTTGTCAACTTATCAAGAAAATAATTTGCAAGGACTTCAGCATGCCCATCAAGCGCTATGGCACTGTTCAAACCGGCGCCGGCGGCAAGGCGCTGCCTTTCGCACGTGCGGTCGAAGCCGACGGATGGCTGTATGTTTCCGGGCAGGTTGCGATGGAAGATGGCGAAATCATCGACGGTAACATCATTGCCCAGACCCACAAGACGATCGCCAATGTGCTGGCGATCCTCGATGAGGCCGGGTACGGCGTCGAGGACGTCGTGCGCGTCGGCGTCTGGCTCGACGATCCGCGCGACTTCTGGACCTTCAATAAAATCTATCAGGAGTATTTCGGCGAACATCCGCCGGCACGCGCCTGTGTGCAATCGTCGATGATGGTCGATTGCAAGGTTGAGATCGACTGCGTGGCCTATAAGAAGAAGGATGGATAGCGCGCCATCGGGGGGACGGGTTTGGATATCTTTTCGACATTGCAGGAAGACAAGAGCCGGCTCTCCCCCTCCGAGAGCCGCATCGCGGAAATCATCGTCAACGACTTCGAGTTTGCCGTGAACGCCTCGATCATCGAGCTGGCGGAACGGGCCGAGGTATCGCCGCCGACCGTCACCCGTTTTTGCCGTAGGCTGGGTTGCGAAAGTTTCTCCGACTTCAAGGTGCAGCTCGCCCGAACCGCCCATATCGGCGTGCGTTATCTGAAACCGGAATCGAAAAGCACCGACCCGGCCGATGTGGCCCAGGATATCATCACCAAGGCCCAGAACGCGTTGTTTCTCCTGCACCGGTCGCTTGATCTCGCCGCGATCGAAGCCGCCGTTTCGCATATCGCCAAGGCCGATATGATTTACGCCTTCGGCTCGGGCGGCAATTCGTCGATGATCGCGGACGAACTCCAGAATCGCCTCTTCCGTCTCGGGTTGCGCATCACGGCAAGTTCCGACCACAGCATGCAGCTGATGATGGCTGCCGCGGCAAGGCCCGGCGACGTGTTGATCGGCTCCTCCTTCTCGGGACGCAATACGGAGCTGGTGCGGGCCTTCGAGCTTGCCCGCCAGGCCAAGGTGAAGACGATCGCTCTGACCCAGACGGCAAGCCCGGTTGCCAAGGCTGCCGAGATCGTCGTGCCGATCGACCTTCCCGAAGGCAGCAATATCTATCGCCCGACCTCCACGCGCATCGCCTACATCGCGACGGTCGATATTCTGTCGAGCCTGGTCGCCTACGCCGTTCAGCCAAAGGCGACGACCACGCTTCGGCGCATCAAGCAGCAGCTGGTCATTCACCGCGACGGCGACGACCGGCAATTGCTTGGAGATTGAGGTTCATGAACGGGAGCGACAGGAAATGACGCAGTCGATAGCCATCGTGACCGGCGCTGCAGGCGATATCGGCGCGGCGATCGCCGCACGGCTCGCCGATGACCACGACGTCGTGCTGCTCGCCGACATCGATGCTGCCGCTGCGGCTGCCGTGGCGTCAAAACTCGGGCCGGGCAATCGTTTCGTGGCCGTCGGATGCGACGTGACCAACGAGACGAGCATTGCCGAATTGGCAAGGCGTGCGGCGGAGATCGGTGTGGTTCGGACCCTCGTCAACAATGCCGGTGCGGCCCGCGCCACCAACCTGCACGAGACGACGCCGGAGATCTGGCGGGCGGACGTTGCGCTCAATCTCGAAGCGGCATTCTTATGTTTCCGCGCATGCGAGCCGATGCTGAAGGCCTCGAAGGGCTCCGTCGTCAACATCGCCTCGGTCAACGGCCTGCATGTCTTCGGACACCCTGCCTATAGCGCCGCCAAGGCAGGCCTTCTGCATTTTACCCGGTTGGTTGCCGTGGAATACGGCAAGTTCGGCATCCGCTCCAATGCCGTCGCACCCGGCACGGTGAAGACGCAGGCCTGGGAAGCACGCGCAAGCGCCAATCCAAACGTTTTCGAGGAAGCTCGCCGCTGGTATCCGCTGCAGCGCGTCGTCGATCCGAAAGACGTCGCCAATGCCGTGGCCTTCCTTGCCGGTCCTCTTGCCGCAGCGATCACAGGCGTCTGCCTGCCAGTCGATTGCGGCCTCACGGCCGGCCAAGCCGAACTGGCGCGGACCTTCTCGCAATCGGAACATTATTGAAATCCAGAGCGGTTCATCTTTTCATGGAAGCGCCGAACCGCTCTAACTTTTTGTTTTTACGCAATTCCGGACGAAAAACCGCTTCGTACTTTTCCTGGAATTGCTCTAGAGGAATACGAGAGGAGCAGGTTGTGAAGCCGGCTTACTTCGGATCGATGACCGCATGAGCCGCCTTTTTCCCGATGTCTTCCGCAATCCGGCGATCCGCGCCAGCATGATCGCCATTTTTACCTTCGGGATGGCGGGGGCGATGACTGCACCCTACCGTTCGATCGTCGGTATCCGCGAATTGGGCTTGAGCGACGGCCTCTATTCCTTCCTGAGTTTCGTCTCGGCGGCGGTGAACGTCGTCATCAGCATCCTGCTCGGCAATCTCGCCGATCGGCTGGGCGAGTACAGGTCGACGATGATCGGCGCCTGCCTGTTCGGCATCGCCGGCTACGGCATGGTCTACGCTTTTCCCACAGCCGCCGTCTTCGTCATCAGCGGCTTGCTGCCGCTGCCGATTTACGGGGCGCTGAACTCGCTGCTGTTTGCCAATGCACGCGCGGCGATGCACGGCATGAACCGAAGCGACATGGTGACGGCCAACTCCGGTGTGCGCGCCATGATCTCGCTGTCCTGGGTGCTGATCCCGGGGATAACAGGCCTCATGCTGTCCGGCGCATCGAGCATGCTGCCGGCCTATCTCTTTGCCGCCATCTCATGTCTGCTCTGCCAGGCGATCATCATCTTCGCCCTGCCCAAGCGGTCGGCAACGGAGATGGCCGCGGTCCATCATCTCAGCTATCTCGGCGCGCTGCGCCAGGTGGTTTCGCCGCGCATCTCCGCGCATATTTGCGGGGTGGCGCTGATTACCAGCACGCTGCATCTCAATGACGCCCTTCTGCCGTTGATCGCCACCGGTGCTGCGCATGGCAAGCTCAGCGACGTCGGCATTCTTGTCGGCATCGTCGCATTGCTGGAGGTCGTCTTCATCATCATCTGGTCGCGGATTGCCCGGAAGACCGGGCAGATGACGGCGCTTGCCGCCGGCACCGTCATCTATGCCGTATTCCTCAGCCTTCTCGGCTTTGCCTCTGAGCCGTGGCACCTCTATGGGCTCACCTTGCTCGCAGGCATTGGAGCGGCCGCGATCATCAGCTTTCCGATCACCTATCTGCAGGATCTCATCGCCGACCGGCCGGGGCTCGGCAGCGCACTGATCTCCGTCAACATCTTTGCCAGCGCCGGGATCGGCGCGCTGGTCTTTGCCGCCGGCACATTCATGACAGGCTATTCGGGAACCGCCATCCTGAGCGCCGTCACCGGATTATCCGGCATAGCGCTCCTCGGCTTCCTGCAAGGACGCAGAGCCCGTTGAGCAAATAAGACGTTGCGAAGAATGGAGCTTTCATCGCTGTTCGTCTTGTGACAAGGGTGACGCACCATTTCCTTTGAAGGCGACATGAAGGCGATCTCCGGTACGAATCTCGAGCAGGCCAAGTCTCACAACCGGCGTGTGGTGATCGAGGCTGTCCGCACGCACGGCCCCTTGTCGCGCGCGGCGATCGCCCGGATGACGGCGCTGACCGCCCAGACCGTCTCGAATATCGTCGAGGAACTGGAGAGATCGCACCTTCTCGTCCCGTCCGAGGCGCAGAAGCTGGCGCGCGGCCAGCCGATCATCCCCTACACCATCAATCCACGCGGTGCCTATTCGATTGGCCTCGAACTCGGCCGCCAGCGCGCAAGCGGCGTTCTGACGGATCTGTCCGGCGCCGTCTGCGCACGCATCGAGCGCCATGTCGAACACCCCGATCCGCAAAGGGCCATGCCGGCTCTCCAGACAATCGTCGAGGATCTTCAGCAGGCCTTCGCATTCGACCGGAACCGGCTGCTCGGCGTCGGCATGGCCCTGCCCGGCCGTTATGCCGATGGCGGCACAACCTCTCTCAGCCCGCAGAGCCTGCCCGGCTGGCAGGACTTTCCTGTCGGGCATGAGCTGGAACAGCGGGTGAAGGTGCCGGTGCTCGTCGAGAACGATGCGACGGCAGCGGCGATCGGCGAGCGTCTTCACGGCGTCGCCCGCGGTTTGGGCAGCTTCGTCTATCTCTTCCTCGCCGGCGGCGGCGGCATCGGTGCGGGAATGTTCCTCGACGGCCACCTCTACAAGGGCAGCCGCAACAATGCCGGCGAGATCGGGCATATCATCGTCGAACCGCATGGCAAGCTCTGCAGCTGCGGCAAGCGCGGTTGTCTGGATCGCTACATCTCGCCGACCGTTGCCTACGAATTCATGGGCATTGCCAATGCCGAGGAGCTTTCGCCTGACGATCTCGACGCACTGATCGCCAGGGGCGGTGAGGGTCTCGATGCCTGGCTCGATCAGGCCGTCCAGCCGCTGCGGCAGACTGTCGATTTTCTGGAACTGGCCTTCGATCCGCAGACCATCGTGCTCGGCGGCAGCATATCGACATCGCTGATGCTTCGGCTGGCAGAGCGGCTGGAGCCGCTGTACACCCCGATCGATCCCAGCCAGAAGCGCACCGCGCCACGCGTCATGATCGGCATGACCGGCAAGGATACGGCCATCCTCGGCGCCGCCGCCCTGCCGATTTTTTCCGAAACCAATCCGCGCTTCGACGTCCTGCAAAAGCCGCTCGGCTGAATTCGGTTTAGCGGAAAGATCCGAGGCAATTTTTCGCTGGCGATTTCGCAGAACACCTCCCTTTGACGAAACCACTCGCACGCCCTTGAACGGATGCGAACCGACGACCCGCTAGTAGTCCCAGAATTTTAGTGAAAATTCCGCGCCTTCGCCGCCAGGGTGTCGATATGGAGGTCACGAACGAATATGGAGCTGCAACCGGCTGTGGTTTATCCCGTCGATGGTCCCATCGCTCGTGGCGAATTCACTGCCCCGGCCGGCCGTTTGAATTCCTCGTCGCGATCAAAAAAGCCCACAAGATAGCCTGACAGGTCGAACAGCTGGAGAAAGCCGCTACGTGCGCAACCATCTCGCCAGTGCGTTTTCTGCCGGCGGCAATGGCAGTCTTTTGCTGTCGAGGTTGTGACGCTTGTAGAACGATAGTAACCGATCACGGCCGATCGTGCCGGGCGATAGCGGTAGAAAGCGAGATGCATTTCCAATGAAAAAACGATGTCGTTCTTCTTCGTCGAGCCTGCACTCGTCTCGCAGGAATCTATCGACTTGACTGACGTAGGTCTTATAGCCGGGCTCTTGCCCGAGCATTATCCAGTCCGTTCCAAACACAAGGTGCTTCACCTGCGGATCGAAGGTCTCGACGAATTCCTTGAACGCTGGCGCGATTCTATCCTTCGCATCGGACTTTCCGTTCACTATCTCGGAGAAATAGCTAAGGTCGGCAAACACCGGCTGGTCCGGATGTTCCTTGAACTGTGGTCCCAATACCCATTCCCAGCTCGCCTGGGGCATTCTCGTTGACGTCGCGGCCGCCGACAGGGTTTCGAACCCGCCGAAATGGGCTAGGCAGACACGAAGGTTCCGTTCCCTGTAGCGCTCGAAAACGGGTAGCCAATAATAGGGGTCGGCCCGCCTTGCAAACTCGTTGCTGCCTGATGCGTTTGACGCTGCTGCATGAGCCAGAATTGGTGCGTCGAGCTCGACACAAAGGTCATAGATCGCAATCAATGCGCTATCCAACTCGGCACTCAGCTGCGCCTCTGATATCTTCAGGTCATCAAGGTTTCGTTGATGATAGGGGCGCTCGTTTTTCAGCGGCCGGAAGCCCATCGGGGGATAGAGCTTGATCCCGATGAACCCGTGATCGAGCAGAGCTTTGCGTGCCATTCCAAGCGCGTTTTCCGGCTTCTTTCCTCGCCGGAAATAGACCTCGCGCAACGGGTCGTAACCGAAGTAGCCATGAACAGCGGGCCCGGTTTTCCGGCGGGACACTCGGTCCATCACCTGCATCTGGTCCTGAAGCGGCGAACGAACGACATTTTCCCCGAGCCAGCGGTCGTAGTCGATGATCGCCGGGGTAAACAATACCGGCTTAAATCCTTGCGCCTGAGTGTCCCTGTCAAGCATGTCGGCAAGCACATGTCTATAAAGGCGGAACAGGCTGAACCAATTGAGATATCGTGCGGTCTTAGAAAGCCCCGAAAACAGGTCAAAGGAGACCTGCCTGGTTTGCCGGGGCGACGGCATGGTGTCGGCGGGAAAGACTACGCGTGAAGATTTCATTAGTTCGGTCAGGAAGGCGCGGTCGATGTTTTGCCGCCGCAGCTGCTCCGGCGCCGCACCCATAAGGACCGGACCACCGACCCTCTGGACGAGTTCATTCAGATAGGTCTCCGTGGCCCGCCTGCCGCGCGCCTTGGCCGCGTCCTCAGAACGAGGGAAGTTCGTTCCGGGCGTCTTCCCGTCGAGATAGTCGATTTCCTGTCGAGCCGTCGGCGCTGATCCGCTACCGGCAACGCGGAGGAAGAGCTCCACAAAATGATCAAGGAGGGACGGATTCTCAACGTCGGTAATGCGCGGCCGAGACTGCTCCGGATAGGCCTTCAGTACGACCTGCGAAACAAAGCGTACCATCGGAAGGTCGGCGCCATTGAACAAATGACAATGGGCATCAATAAGCTCGCTCTTCACCCCACCGGTTGGCGGAGGAAGCGGCAACCCATCCCGACCGCATCCAGTCACGATTCCGGTTGCGGCGACGGCACCGAACCGTAGGAACTCTCTTCTATCCATGTCATGTGCCCCCAGCAATCATCGGCAATCAGAGCGTGGCGCCAGCCGAAATTCTCATTAATATTTGTGGGTATATGCAGGCTAGGATTAGGTTCGCCGCTGTGGCCAACCACAATGACTTGGCTGCTCAGGTCTGCTTGAGAGCACCGACAAACTTGGTGATCGCGCCTAGAAGCGATGCGAGCTTCGTGATGGTCTTGGCGCTCTCCTCGATCTCGGCCGCGGCTTCACGGAGTTGCTCGGCGGCTTTGCCGATCTGAGCCGACTGTTTATACAGGTCCCAGGCTTGGTGAAGTTTTTTTTCAGAGAGAATCGTGTGCTCCCGCTCCAGGATATTGATCCTTTCAACCATTTTTCGCTTTGCAAGCTCGTCGGTGCTTTGGTCAAACAGGATATCGAGTGCATCCCACTCCGCGTCTACTCCCAGCAGAGCATCGGCGTTCATTATTTCCGGGGTCACATCGGCGACCAGAGCGGAGATTTTTGATCGCGCTTGCTTGCGCCAGATCCCGCTTTTCTTAAGCGCCTTTTTCTGTGCGATACTCCGTACCAGCCATTTCGCAGGTTTGTCGGACATTTACTTCCCCTTTGCCGCCGAAACGAGCGCTGTTAGATTGTCTGAAAACGAAAGCAGGTCCTCGATCGAGGGAGCGGACGTTGCGGTGTTCTCTTTCAAAGCGGAATGCGCGGCCGCGATCTTATCGAGAGCTTCTTCGGCCTTCTCCGCAGCCTCCACGGCAACCGTTGCTTCGACAATTCTTTGGTTGGCGTCAATAAACTGGCTGTAGAGCGGAGCGAGGTGATCGGGATCTCTTGATTGGAGCGCCGCAGTCACCTGGCCGTCAGGAGACTTGGTCTCAACCTGTTTCGAACGTACCTCGGAGAGTGCGGCCCAACTGTTCTTCTGGTAAGCGTCTAGCCGCCGGCGAGAGTTCGTGTTGATTGTCTTGAAATCGCTCTTGAGATTTCTGACCGCGGCCTGCACGTAGGGATCTGTCTCGACGATGAGCGTATTTATTCGATGGGCATAGCGATTGGAAATCGCCATGCTCGCACCCTTTCCCGCCGCGTTGATGATCGGCGTGGCAACTGTCGCCGCCGGCGCGAAGGTTCCAACAAACCCACCAACCGCGGCAGCCAGCTTCGACGATGCAGCTTCGATCTCTTGCAATTTCTTTGGATCGGCCGCCTGCTTGAGCGCTGCACCATAACTGGCAAGTGCTCTGAGCTGGGTTCGACGAAACGCGAATTCGCTCTCCGCTATGCGATAGACCGGCCTCGATATGACGTTGTAATCAGGCGCACCCCTGATGTATTTAACCGCCTCCTTTTCCTGATCGGAAAGGAGTGCAACGCGAATGTTCTCAGCTGCGATAGTTTCCAAAGATTGGCTACTTTGCTCAACCGCCGACCCAAAGCCAGTAATATTATCGGCGTCCGGTAAACTGCTGCATCCCGCAAGAATACATAAAATGAGAATTGCTGATAAACTTCGCATTGGTTCCTCTTAATTTCTTGTTAAGAAAACACGTTATACGAGAAAATCAACTGAAATAATTTCCCTGCGCATGGAGCGCCGCGCAATTGGATCTTCCGCAAGCCGCCGCGGGCCACTCCTAGATTCTTCCAGGAACAGCATCAGGTGGGCACGCAGCGCCCTTCGGCAGATGCGTCTTCAGCGACTCGCATGCACCCACGATGTGCTCATCAACGAGCTTGGCCGCGCGTTCCGCGTCGCGCTTCCGGCACAAATCGAGAATTTGCCGATGTTCGGTTGAACATCCGCGCGACATCGTCCTGGCGGATCGGCTCGCCCTCGTCGAGCGTGCCGTCCATGATGAAGTCGCGGATGAACTTGAGAACGATATCCGATACCGTCGGCGCGGTGCCCAAATTGGTTGCCTAGTCTGACTTCAGCGACATGCTTGGCTCATCTCTCCGGACTCGTCATAGAGCCTCGCGCCGACAAACTCACATCTGACTGGGGCTGGCGACGGGCGAGAGGTCGCGCAAAGATGACCACGTTCCCGAGAAGCGTCAGCGCCAGGCCGATCAGGCCCAGACCGCTCCAGTGGTAGCCTTCAAAGACCGTCGACAATGACAGGGCAACGATCGGGAACAGGACGGTGGCATAGGCAGCGCGTGAGGAACCGATGCGGGACACCAGCATCAGGTAGGTGGTGAAACCGATCACCGATCCGATTGCCGCGAGATAGAACAGGGCGGCAATATAAGTGATGTTGGGCGGCGCCACGATCGGCGTTTGCGTCACGGCAATCAGGAAGAGGAGGATGATCGCGCCATAGGCCATGCCCCATGCATTGGCGGTCAGCGGTGAGATTCCGACCGCGCTGTTTCGACGCGATGCCATATTGCCCAGCGAGAAGAACAGCGTGCCAAGCGCTGCGAGCCCGATCCCTTTCAACGTGCCCGTATCGAAATCGACGACAACCTCCTCGCCGAAAAGCAGGAGGAGCCCGGTTGCTCCGAGCGCCGCTGCGAGAAGCGTGCGGCCCGTAATGCGGTCGCCGAAGAACAGGCGCGCATTGACGGCGTTGTAGATCGTTGCGAGCGAAAAGATCACGGAGATCAGCCCGGACGGGATGGAGGCGGCGGCGCTGTAGAAACAGATGAAATTGAGGCTGAACAGGCAGAGCGCTTGCGCAAGGATGAAAGGTTGATCGCGCAAGGCAGGGAGCTTGAGCCGCCGCATGACAGCCAGGATGGCGACGAGTATCACTGCTGCGACTGCAAATCTGTAAAAGACCGAGACCAGGACCGGCACGGGACCGACCTGCATCGCAATGGCGATCCAGGTCGTCCCCCATATGAGGACGGTCGCGATGAAGAGAGCGGCATTTGCCATGGAGTGATCCTCGTTTTCGCGACCAATAGGCGAACCGCGCGCAGGGCTCTTGCACATTCTTGCTATGAAATCGATTTGCCCGGACTTCCTGCTCGCCATGCGGGTCGTCGACCAGTATTGTTCGCAAGGCGTGGCCAGGCATGGGGAAGTATTGGTGAAAGATAGCCGTCTCTCGGTTTTCAGGTTTTTGTCCGCATCTCCCAATGCGCGGATGTCACAATCCATCGATTTGGGTTTCGGGCGATCAGCGGCCATCTGGAACAATGCACACGACAGGATGAGCTATGAGCGGCCGAACGGTCATACGTTCAGTCTTTATCTCAGAGGCGGCGCCGGAACGCGTCGTCTGGACGGCAGCCCCGTGCGCGGCCGTCCAGGGGTCCTGTGCATCATGCCACAGGGGCACTCGTCCGAATGGGAAATCACCGACTTCTTCGAATTCGTGCATCTGTATGTTCCCGACGATCAAATGCGCCGGATGTTTTCCGAGACGTTTGACCGCGATGCGCGGCTCATGGCTCTTCCCGAAGTGACCTTCGCAGAGGCACCCGCCTTGGCGCACACGCTGCGGCAGATGACGAAAGCGATTTTGGCGGGCGGTCATCTGTTGGCTGAAGAAGCAATGACGCAGACGATCAACGATCTTTTCGTTGATCCGCGTTTTGGCGGGATGCGTCCCTGCGCGATCAGCGGCGGGCTCGCTCCACATGTGCGACGCCGTATTCTCGAGTATATCGAGGCCCATCTCAGTGAGACGATCCGCCTACAGGATCTGGCGACGATCGGGCAGCTCAGCGCCTTTCATTTTCAGCGGATGTTCCGGGCAAGCTATGGTGTGTCCCCGCATGGCTGGGTGGCCCATCGGCGTGTCGAGCGCGCCAAATCGATGTTGTGCGGCATGGACCCGATCGCGCAGATCGCTTCGGCCTGCGGTTTCAGCAGCCAGAGCCACATGACACGGGCATTCAAGTTGGGCACAGGCGTCACACCCTCTGCCTACCGGCAACGACAGTGAAGTCCTTCGCTCGACCGCACTTGTCTTTTCCGCAGCCAATCCGCGCTTGACGTCCTGCAAAAGCCCCTCGGCTAAAGACCTCACTTCACCGCGATGACGACCTTACCCTTCGCGCGTCCCGTTTCCACATAGTCCAGCGCCTGGTTGGTCTTCTCGAACGGGAAGGCCCGGTCGATGACGGGGCGGATGGCGCCCGCCTCGATCAGCGCGGTGATCTTGCCGAGTTGCGCGCCGTTTGCCGTCATGAAGAGGAAGGAATAGCCTATCCCCAGGCGTTTCGATTTCCGCCTGATGCCGAAGCTCAAGAAGCGCATGACCTGCTGCAGCAGCCAGCCGAAGCCGTTTTCCCTGGCGAAGTCGGGATCGGGGGGACCTGATATCGAGATCAGCTTGCCGCCCGGCTTGAGGACGGCGAGCGATTTCTCCAGCGTATCCTTGCCGAGGCTGTTCAGCACGACGTCATAACCCTTCAGCACCTTTTCGAAGTCGTCCTTCTTGTAATCGACCACGAAATCGGCGCCGAGGCTTTTCACCAGATCGATATTTGCCGTGCTCACGGTCGTCGCCACATGGGCGCCGAGATGTTTGGCAAGCTGGATCGCGATGGTGCCGACGCCGCCCGAGCCCGCATGGATCAGCACCCGCTGCCCCTTCTGCAGCTTGGCGCGCTCGACCAGCGCCTGCCATGCGGTCAACGCCACAAGCGGAATGGATGCGGCCTCTTCCATGCTGAGATTGGCGGGCTTCGGGGCGATATCGGCAGCGTCGATGGCGATATACTCGGCGAAGGTGCCGATGCGATCCTTGCCGGGGCGCGCATAGACCTCGTCGCCGGGCTTGAATTGCCGGACATTGGCGCCCACCCGGACCACGACACCAGCGACATCATTGCCGAGTACCAACGGAAGCCGGTAAGGCAGGATCAGCTTGAACTCTCCGTCCCGGATCTTGGCATCCAGCGGGTTCACGCTAGCGGCATGGATCTCGACCATGACGTCATTCTCGCGCAGCTGCGGTTCAGGGCTCTGGCCGAGCCTGAGGGCGCCGCCTTTCTTGTAGCGATCGATCAGGAATGCTTTCATGAAGGCGAACTTTCGTGTTTGTGATGAGCCGACAATGCGCAGCAAGCCAGGATCAATCGGGAAGTTTGTTGAATTTCCGCAGGCTCTTGTCGACGAAGGACTCGGGCAGGAAGCGGCGGATGAAACGCACCTGTCCTGCTGCTTTCCCGGCCGTGTAACGTCTCTTGGGCGATGGCGCATTGGCAGCCCGGACGACGGTTGCGGCGACCACCTCGGGCGCATCGCCCTTCGAGACGATCTCGCGCATCAGCTTCTCTGCATCGGCGCGCACCGCATCGTAGACGGCAAGCGGCTTGTCCGGCCGGGTGATGTTCTCCTCGAAAGAGGTGCGAGTGACGCCCGGTTCGACGAGCACGACGCGGATGCCCTGCGTTCGCACCTCATGGTCGAGGGATTCCGAATAGCCTTCGATCGCGTGTTTGGTTGCTGCGTAGAGCGCGTTGAAGGGCGCCGGGATCAGCCCGAGGATCGAGCTCAGGTTGATGATCCGGCCGCTACGCTGCCGCCGCATCACCGGCAGCACTGCATTGGTCATGCGCATCGTGCCGAAGACGTTGACGTCGAAGACGGCTTTGGCCTGCGCCGTCGTCGACTCCTCGGCACCGCCGAGCAGGCCGATCCCGGCATTGTTGACGAGCAGATCGATCCGTCCCGTGCGTTTCAGAACCTCGTCGACGACGCCCTGCACGGATTGATCGTCGATGACGTCGCAGACCAGCATGGTGATGCCATCGGCGGTATCAGACATCGGCTTCCGGCTGGTGCCGAACACACGGTAACCGTCGTGCCGCAGCGCTTTCGCCGTCACCAGCCCGATGCCGGAGGAAGCCCCGGTGACCAGGGCAACGCCGCGTTCTCTCTTGCTCATCAATGTCTGCCTTCGTTTTTGTCATGGAACATCTATGCGCAACCTGTTACTATCAAATTGATAGCAAGTCACTACTAAAAAGATATCGACATGAAGAATCTTTCGAATCAACCCTGTCTGATCGCCCGCAGCCTGGCGCTCGTCGGCGATGCGTGGAGCATGCTGATCATGCGCGACGCCCATGCCGGGCTGACCCGCTTCGATGAATTTCGCAAAAGCCTCGGCATCGTCCCGACGATGCTGACGGGGCGGCTGTCATCGTTGACCGAGGAAGGGCTCTTGGAAAAACACCGCTATTCCGAGCGCCCGCCGCGCGATGAATATGTGCTGACGGAGGCTGGCCGCGACTTTCTGCCGGTGCTGTTTGCGATCGGTGCCTGGGGCCGCAAGCATCGCGGCGGCGGTGACGTCACCCGCTTCTTCGACGCCGAGACCGGAACCGAGATCGATCCCGTCACCATCGACCGCGCGACCGGCGCGCCGATTGGAACACGTCCGATTCGTATCGCCGCAGCCGAATGTCAGCCGCCCGCGGCAGATGAAGCGGCACCGGACAATTCCCTTTGAAAGCAATGTCAGTATCCCCCGCCATCACCGCCTCCGGCGATGGCAAGGGTGGTCGGCAAATCAAAACCCGTGGCCGATCCGGGCGCTACGACTGCTGCAGCCCGTAGAGCAGCGGCATCAGTCCTGCTAGCGCCCTGAAACGCTCCCACGACTTGGATGACGGCTTCGTCCAGCCCGTTTCAGCAAGGGCGGAAAGGCGGGGGAAGACGAGGCGGTCGAAAACGGCGCGATCCGTCATCGGCTCGGACCAGATGCAGGCCTGGATGCCGAGGAGCTTCTGTTTCTGTGCTGTCGTCCAGCCGCCGATGGGGTCGAAATTGTAGAGCTTTTCCGCATCCGAAGTCCCCGCCCAGCTGGCGCCGGGCTCGTCCCAATCGGGCCCGAGCGCCATGTCGAGGTAATAGACCTGCCCGGGGCAGACCACCATTTGATAGCCGCGTTCGGCAAGTTCGGCCGAGACCTCGACGTTGCGCCAGCTGCAGAGATAGCTCTTCGATTTGTCGATGACATCGCCGTGGGCGGCCTCTTCCCAGCCGCCGGTGATGCAGCCCTTGCTCGCAAGGAAGCGCTGGACACGATTCAGGAACTCCGCCTGCAGGATGGCGGCGCCCGAGCCGTGGATGTCGTCGGCGCCATGGGTATTGGTCACGACGTTCAGCCGCTTGGCATGCGCATCGGCCACCTCGTCGCCCGCCACGGTGCGCAGGCGCTCGAGCGCTTCCGGCGAGCCGGACCACGCGCCGAGCGGAACTTCGTCGGCGCCGAGATGGATGGTCTTGAACGGAAAGAGCTCGATGAGTTCCGAGAGGATCGTCTCGATGATCTCGTAGGTCTTCTCGCGGGCCGGGTTGATGCAATTGTCGGGAAAGCCCTGAACCGAATAGTAGCTGCCGACCTCGGCCGGGTCGCGCAGCTCCGGTATCGCCTGTAGCATGGCGTAGCAATGGCCGGGGACATCGATCTCCGGCACGATCTCGACGCCGAAGCTCTTAGCCTGGGCGACGATCTCGCGGATCGCAGCCTTGGTGTAATAACCGCCGGTGCGGGCAGGGCTCGAACCGAGCAGCGGCGGAACGGCCAGGCCATGGCCGCGCCAGGCGCCGACCGCGGTCAGGGCGGGATAGGCGTCGATCTCGACGCGCCAGGCTTCGTCGTCGGAAAGGTGCCAGTGGAAGCGGTTGAGCTTGTTCCAGGCCAGCACCGCCACGAGCTTCTTGACCTCGGCAGCACCGTAGAACTGGCGGGCGACATCGAGATGCAGCCCGCGCCAGCCCATCGACGGTTCGTCGACGATCTCGCCTGCGGCCGGAAACTGGAAGACTTGGGGATGCAGCCTTGCGCCGCGCCAGATCTGGCCGAGCGTGACGAGACCGTAGAAGAAGCCGCTCTGGCGGCTTGCCTCGATGGTGATCGTCTCACCTTCGAAACTCAGCCGGTAAGCCTCTGGTCCGAACCCGGTGGCCTCCTTCAGGACAACCGGAACCGCGCCTTCCGCCTCGCGCCGCACGATGCCTTCAACGGCGAAGAGATGCTCGACCAGCGCTGCGAAGCTGCGTGCTGCCGCCTCCCCTTCAGCGCTTTGCGCCTGCGGCGCAAAACCGGCCGGCAGCGGCCGGCGGGCAGTGACGGCCACATGGTTCGGCCAGGGGATGATTGACACCTGAACCGGCGCGTTGACGGGAACCGGATAGATCTCGGCGCCACGCTTCAGCGGCGCGTTGCTGACCGAAGATCGCGTCGGCTCTATGGTGAGCACGATCGTGCTGCCGTCGGAAAGCGCGAGATAGCCGCTCGTCGCGCCGTCCGTCCAGTGGCGGAACTGCCAGCTCAGCGCATAGACCGAGATCGTCCACGTCTCGCCGGCGCCGAGAACGAAATTGGCCGGCGGCTGGAATTCGGTGAAATTCGAGAGCCGCTGCGAAACCGTGGCGCCTTCGACACGACCTGCCGGATCGACACGACCCGGGCCGCTGACGCAAAGCGAGAAATTCGAAAGCGGCTCGGTGCCGAGGTTCTTGAGGCGCAGGACGTAGGAAAACTCCTTGCCGTCGGCAGGCGGGTTCCAAAGGGTTTCAAGCCGCAGGGCTTTCGGTCGTGATGTGGACATGGTCACTCTTTCCTTTTGAGGATTGGCCTTTTGAGAATTGGCCTTTTGAGAATTGGCCTTTTGAAAATCAGCTCTCGAGCATTCCGGCATTCGAGTCGCCAAGCGCGCGCATGAAATGATTGGGGCCGACCTGCTCGACGACGGTGGACTCAGGACGGCTGAGCGAGCGCACCTTTTCCGCCTGTTCGAGGAAACGCGCGCTTCCGCCCGTCACGAACGGCCGGCTGCCATCCGGAACGGCTGAAAGCAGCAACCGCGTATAGGGATGGCGGGGATCGGAGAGGACGGCATCGGTATCGCCCCATTCGACCATTTGACCGGCGAACATCACGACGATCTCCTCGGCCACATGTGCGGCCGTCGCGATGTCGTGGGTGATATAGAGCATGGCCAAGTCGTTTTCACGCTTCACTGTGGCGAGCAGATCGAGAATGTCCTTGCGGATGGAGACATCGAGCATCGAGGTCGGCTCATCGGCGACCAACACGCTCGGCGCGACCGCCAACGCGCGGGCGATGTTGACGCGCTGCCGCTGCCCGCCCGAAAGCTCATGCGGGAATTTTTGCCGGGTCAAATCGGGTTCCAGCCCCACGCTTGCCAGCAGGCTGGCAATCTCTTCGGCAAGATCCGCCCTCGCGCCGTTCTGCCGGTGCAATTGCAGCGGCCGCGCCAGATGATGGCTGACGGTGAAGGCCGGGTTGAGCGACGAGAACGGATCCTGGAAGACCATCTGCACCTCTCGGCGGTAGCGATGCTCATCCTTGGCCTCGCCGCGGGCGGTCAGATCCTGTCCGCGGAAAAACAGCCTGCCGCCGGTCGGCTTGTCCAGACGCGCGATGATGCGGGCGCAGGTCGTCTTGCCGCAGCCGGATTCGCCGACCAGCGCCAATGCCCGGCCGGGAAAGAGCGAGAAGGACACACTTTTCAGCGCCTGGACCGGGCCGAAATTGCGCTTGATGTCTTCGAGCCGGATCACGGCATCCGTGACAACAGCATCAGTCTCCGCTTTCATGCCAGGACCCCCGAGAGATGCGGATTGCCCGGAAGCTGTGGAATGGCATTCCAGAGCTTGCGGGTATAGGCGTGCAGCGGCGCCTGGGCGACCTGCCGCACGTCGCCCACTTCAACGAGTTCGCCCTTCAGCATGACGCCGATGCGCTGGCAGAGCTGCGCCATCAGATGCAGGTCATGGGTGATGAAGAGCACCGAGAAACCATAGCTCCGCTGCAGATCGACGACCTGCTCGAGGATCTCCCGCTGCACGACGACGTCGAGCGCGGTCGTCGGCTCGTCCATGATGATGAGTTCGGGCCTCAGCGCCAGGCAGATCGCAATGACGATGCGCTGACGCATGCCGCCGGAGAACTGGTGCGGGTAATCGCCGATGCGATGGGTGGGAATGCCGACAAGGCGGAACATCTCCTCGGCCCGAGCTCTTGATTCCTCGCGCGAACAACCGGTGTGCCGGTAGAGAACGTCGTGGAACTGCGCCTCGACCCGCATCAGTGGATTGAGCGAATTCATCGCGCTCTGAAAGACCATGCCGATGCGCTTCCAGCGGATACGCTGCAGCTCGCGTTCCGGCAGCCTCAGGAGATCCTGTCCGGTGAGCCGGATGCTGCCGCCGCTGATCCAGGCCGGCGCCTTGGAAAGACGGGTGATGGCATAGGCGATCGTGCTCTTGCCGCAGCCGGATTCACCGGCCAGCCCGAAGATCTCGCCGCGGCCGATAGTGAAGGAGACGTCCTTGACGGCGCGAAACTCTCCCTTGTCGACGAGGTAGTCGACATTGAGCTTGTCGATTTCCAGCAGATTGTCGCTCATCGGCCAAGCTCCAGTTCCCGGTTGCGGGCGCGGGTGAGGCGGAACCAACGTGTCAGCGCCGGGCCGGAGCGCAGCTGCGGATTGGCGATCTCGTCGAAGGTGAAATTCAAAAGCGCAAGGCCAAGCCCCGTCAGTGCGATGCCTGCTGCCGGCACGCCGATGTCCCACCATGCGCCGACCATGATCGCCGAGGAATTCTGGGCATTGTAGAGCATCGTGCCCCAGGAGACCTTCAAGGGATCGCCAAAGCCGAGATATTCGAGCGTCGTCTGGGCAACGATGGCGTAGATGATGCTGCCGACGAGGTTGATGCCGATCAGCGTCGTCAGGTTCGGCAGGATTTCCACGAAGATGATGCGCCAGGCCGGCTCTCCGATCATCTTGGAGGCCGTGACGAAATCACGGTTGCGAAGCGCCATCGTCTGCGAGCGCGTCATGCGGGCGCCCCAGGGCCAGGAGGTCAGCGCGATGATCGCCATGATCGTCATCGGCCCCACCGTGCCGGCGAAGGAGGCGAGCAGGATTAAGAGCGGCATGTTCGGCACGACAAGCACGGCGTTGGTCGCAAGGTCGAGCACCGCATCGGTCCTGCCGCCGGCATAACCGGCGACGAGGCCGATGGCCGTGCCGAGAACGGTGATGGCAATCCCCGTGGCAAAGCCGACGGAGAGAGAACTGCGGGCGCCCCAGACGAACTGGCGATAGACGTCCCGCCCCATCTTCGTGGTGCCCATGACATGTTCGATCGATGGCGGTTGGTGCGACCGCCCGACACGCGCTCCCGGCTCGCCGGGCGCGACGATCGGCGCAAACAGCGCCATCAGCCACAGGGCAACAATGATGACGAGGCCGGCCAGCGCCTTCTTCTGCCTGAGAATAGGCCGGAGTCCGAAGCCCATTATACGGCCTCCCGCAATCTGGGATCGACGAGCCCATAAATGAGGTCGACGAGGAAATTGGCGCCGAGCGTCGCGAGCGTCATCAGCAGTAGCTGTCCCTGGATGACCGGGTAATCGCGGGCGATGCTCGCAGTATAGAGCGTCAGTCCCAAGCCGGGATAGTTGAAGACGATCTCGGTAACGATCGAGCCGCCGAAGACGGCGCCGAGCATCAGCGCCAGGTTGGTCAGCACCGGAAGCATGGCATTGCGCGCGCCGTAACCGAACATGACCGTGAGGTGGCTGAGGCCCTTGGCACGCCCCATAGTCACATAATCCTCGCCGAGCACCGAGATCATCGACGAGCGCATCGTCGTCTGGAATTCGCCGATCAGGAACGGTGACAGCGTCAGCACCGGCAAGATCGCATGGGCAAAGACGCTGCCGACGAAGGTGAAATCGAAGGCAGGATCGAGGTTCGGATCATAGGCATAGCCGACAGGAAACCAGCGCAGCGAGACCGCGAAGACGAACAGCGTCGTCAGCGCCACGATGACAGGCGGCACCGAAATCATGATCACGGAGAGCGGCGAGACGATCGTGTCGAAGCGCCCGCCGCGGCGCCAGGCCGAGATCGCGCCAAGCACGACACCGACGCAGAGCGAAAAGATGACCGCGGTCGTCACGAGAAAGACCGTCCAGAGCGTCGAGCGGCCAAGGACCTGGACGACGGTCTGGGGATAATATTTGACCGAGACGCCGAGATCGAAGGTCGCAAGCCCCTTCACGTAATCGACGAACTGCCAGAGCATCGGCTGGTCGACCGCGCCGAAGCGCGCCTTGATCGCCTCAACGGCCGCGGGTGTCGCCCGCGGGCCGAGCTGGGCGACCATGGCATCGACCGGACTCCCCGGCATGAGCCGGGGAAGGATGAAGTTCATGACGATCGCGAACGCCAGGGCGACCACATAGACGCCGAGGCGCCGGCTCGAAACGCGCATTTCCGCTCCTTCGCGAGGCTCAGCTGACCGGCTTGAGGCGCAGCAAATGCATCAGGCGCATGCGGTTATTGTCATGATCCTCCGGATTCATGACGGGATCCTTGTCGGTGACCCAGCCGGTGAAGCGTTTGCTGGAGAACTGATACCAGGTCGGCCCGTTGAACACCGGCACGACGGGGAAGTCGTCGGCAATCAGCAGCTGGATGTCGTTGAAGATCTTCTTGTGATCATCCTCCGACGTTGCCTTCAGATATTGATCGAAAAGGGCGTCCAGCTTCGGGTTCGAATAGCGCGAGGGCGCGCCGGTGATGCGCCCGCCATAGGCGGTCGACAGGCTCTGATAATAGCCGCGGAACGGGGTTGCGCCGTCGGCGCGGGAGTTCATGACGACCTCGAAGCTGCCGTCGATGATCTGCTTGCGCCATTGTTCGTATTCCGGCGTGGCAACCGACGCGTTGATGCCGGCGGCGCGCAGCCCTTCGACCGCGATCTGCACCGCGTCGATCCAGTCCGTCCAGCCGTTCGGAACGATGATCGGGAAGGCGATTGGCTTGCCGCCTGGCGTCGTGCGGAAACCGTCGGCGCCTTTCTTGTAGCCGGCATCGTCGAGGATCTTGTTGGCCTTCTCGGTATCGAAGCCCATGAAGGCGTCCTTGTCGCCTTCGGCGCCCTTGTTGCGCCAGGTCTCGAAGCGCGGCGGCAGGCCGGTCGCATGTTCGTTGACGACGGGATAGCCGAAGCCGGCAATATCGACCATCGATGCGCGGTCCATGGCAAGGCTGAAGGCGTGACGGAAATTCAGGTCCTTATAGGCCTCGAGGTTGCCTTCATTGCCGCTCTTGAAGTTCATCTGGAAGGCGACGGTTTCGGCCGGCGGCTGCCAATAGCCGTTGTGATCGGCATCGAGCGCGACGAAGGTCTTGTCGATCTGCGGGATGAAGGAGCCGATCCAGTCCATATTGCCTTCCGGCAGGATGGCAAGCATCTGGTCGTTGCCCGAAATCTGCGGCAGCCGGAGGCAGTCGACGTGCAGCGAGGCAGCATCCCAGTAATTCGGGTTGCGGCACTGCTCGTAGACCTGCGGCGTGAAGCGGCGCAGCTCCGTCATCGGGCCGGAGCCCACAGGCTTCTCGTTTTTGAAGGCGACCGGATCGGAAACGTCCTTCCAGATATGCTCGGGAACGACGGCCAGATCCGCAAGCGATTCCGGGAAATCGGAATTCACCGCCTTGAGATCGATCCTGACCTCGGTCGGCGACGGCGTTTCGACGGAGGCAACGCTCTCGCCGACGCCGACAGTGTCGAGGGCGGCGTTCTTCAGCATCAGATCGATCGTGTATTTCACGTCGGCCGACGTCAGCGGTTGGCCGTCTGACCACTTCACGCCTGACCGCAGCGTATAGGTCACCGATTTCATATCCTCGGAGAATTTATAATCAGTCGCCAGGCGAAACACCGGCTTGCCGCCATCCTCGGCATTGAAGATGACCAGGGGCTCGTAGATGAAATCCATCGTGCTCTGCCGGCGGCCGGCGAGGTCAAAGGGATTGAAGTTCTGCACCCAGCTGGTCTGCTCTTCGATGTGCATCGTCAGCACCGATTCAGCGGCTGCACCACCTGCCCCAAAAACGACGAGTGCCGTCAGGGCGGTTGCCGCCGCCCAGCCGGCACGCACGGAAATATTGCGGATTGCCCTCTTGCTCGATCTCATTCCAATGTTCCCCTTGTGCTTTATTTTTGTAGTCAATCAAATTGATTTAATATTGATAGTCAGTTTCCCGCCGACCCGTCAATTGCCGATCTCAAATTTCTGCAGCGACCTTTCGGCTCAGCTCTTCGGCAGAAATCAATGCAGGATTCGCCCGTGAGATGGCCGGCGGATCAGGGTCTTCCGAGGTTTCACGTCCCGTTTCGAGAAAAATATCGGGCCATGCGCGCCGCGTTAACCATTAAGGTACTTTTAAGTACGATAATTAACCCAACGGTGGCGAATTGATCGGAAACACGGATCGATAAGCATGAGGCTGCTCGCCACGGCCGGGATGTTCCCCGGGATGCAACACATTCAACCTCCGAAGCAGGCGAATTTCCCATGACGAGCATCAATACGAACAATTCAGCGATGTCTGCCCTTCAGACGCTGCGCAGCATCAACTCCAATCTCGAAACGACACAGAACAGCGTTTCCACCGGTTACCGGGTCGACACCGCATCCGACAACGCCGCTTACTGGTCGATCGCAACCACGATGCGGTCCGACAACAAGGCGCTCTCCGCCGTGTCCGACGCGCTCGGCCTCGGCGCAGCAAAGGTCGATACGGCTTATACGGCCATGGACAATGCGATTGACGTCGTCGACGAGATCAAATCCAAGCTCGTCGCAGCAACCGAGGACGGTGTCGACAAGTCCAAGGTCCAGGAAGAAATCAGCCAGCTGCAGGAACAGCTGGCGAGCATTGCCCAGTCGGCGTCGTTCTCGGGCGAGAACTGGGTTGCGGGCGCGGATGGCACGAAAAGTGTCGTATCCTCCTTCGTTCGCGACGGTTCCGGCGCCGTTTCCGTTAAGATGACGGAATACACCCTGGATACCAGCTCCGTGGGCAATGTGTTGTTCGGCATGAGCGGCGGGTCGATCGAAACCTCCACGGGTATTCTCGGAACGGCTGATGCATATGGCAATTCCGTCTATTCGCTCGATATCACGAACTTCACCACCGGTCAGATCCAGTCGGCCCTGTCGACCATCGAATCCGCGCTATCGGCAATGACCTCTGCCGGTGCGCAACTGGGTTCGATCTCGACGCGCATCGACTTGCAGGAAGACTTCGTCGGTGCGCTTTCCGATTCGATCGACTCGGGCGTGGGCCGGCTGGTCGATGCCGATATGGAGGAGGAGTCGAGCAAACTCTCCGCCTTGCAAACACAACAGCAGCTGGCGATCCAGTCGCTGTCGATCGCGAATTCGTCGTCGCAGAACATCCTGTCGCTCTTCCGCGGCTAATCGTCCTGGCCGCAAAGGAGCCGAGCGCATAAAACGCCCGGACCGCATTCGCCGATCGAAGATCGAGCCTGGCCCTCCCGGTCAGGCTCGATTGCGTTGGTGACGTATTTGTGTGGGCAGGCTCTATCGCTTCCGTCCTCATCCGAACTATGGTGTCGCGATCGGCGGAATCGCGGTCCATTTCTTTGCTTGAACCATGCCGTCGGTCGTCTCGATCGTAAACGCGATCAGCCTTGGCTTTCGCAGTCGGGAGCGAAGAATGCAGTGTGCGGGATCATCGCATGTCGGAACGACTTGAATCTGCCCATTCTGGTGAAACGCCCGCCATCGTCTGGCTCGGCTTTCTGGCGATGTGCGTCGGCATGTTCATGGCGATCCTCGACGTCCAGGTGGTGGCGACATCGCTGCCGACCATTCAGTCGGCGCTCGGCATCGATCCGGATCAGATGAGCTGGATACAGACGGCATATCTCATCGCCGAAGTGGTGGCGATCCCGCTCACCGGCCTGCTGACGCGGCTTCTGACGATGCGGTGGCTGTTCGTCACCGCCATCAGCCTGTTCGTCGCCGCCTCCGCCGGCTGCGCGGCCAGCGGCAGTTTCGGTGAGCTGGTCGCCTGGCGGGTGCTGCAGGGTTTTTCCGGTGGAACCCTGATCCCCTCGGTATTTTCAGCCGTGTTCATCCTCTTTCCGAACGAGCGGCAGGCGTTGGCGACGACCATCGCCGGCGTGCTGGCGGTGCTGGCGCCGACCGTCGGGCCGATCGTCGGCGGATGGTTGACGCAGACCTATTCCTGGCATTGGCTGTTCCTGATCAACATCATCCCCGGCATCGTCTCGGCAATCCTGGCGGCGCGCTTCCTGCAGCGGCAGGCGGCCGATCCGTCCGAGCTTCGGCATCTCGACGGTCTGTCGCTTCTCTTGATGGCGACCGCGTTGACGAGCCTGGAACTCAGCCTGAAAGAGGCGCCGACCAGCGGCTGGACCTCGGCCTATGTGCTCGGCCTGCTGGCCCTCTGTCTTGCGTCGGGAGGCCTGTTCACAGGGCGAACGCTCTACCGAAGCCGGCCGATCGTCGATCTCGGCAATTTCGGCGACCGGAACTTTCTCGTCGGCTCGGTGCTGAGCTTCGTGCTCGGCATCGGCCTCTTCGGCTCGGTTTATCTCATGCCGGTCTTTCTCGCTTTCATCAGAGGCCACGACGCGCTCGCAATCGGCATGACGATGCTGGTCACCGGGATTGCGCAACTGATCACCGCGCCGATCGCGGTGGCGCTGGAGAAGCGCATGGATGCGCGGCTGCTGTCGGCCGCCGGTTTCGCCTTGTTTGCGATCGGCGTCGGGATGAGCGCGTTTCAGGATCCCCGCTCCGATTATGACGCGATGTTCTGGCCGCAGGTCGTGCGCGGCGTCGCCATCATGTTCTGCCTGCTGCCGCCGACGCGGCTGGCGCTCGGCACGCTTCCGCCGGATCGCATCCCCGATGCGAGCGGTCTTTTCAATCTGATGCGCAATCTCGGCGGGGCGATCGGCATCGCGCTGATCGACACCATCATCTACACCCGCTCGGAACCGCTGGGACAAGGCCTCTGGACCCGTCTTCAATCCGGCGATATCGAGGCTGCGACATTTGTCGGCGCACCTCTCCAGGCCATATCGGGACATAGCGGCAGCTTCGATGCGGACACGATGGCGGTGCTCGATCCGCTGGTCCAGACCGCTGCAAGCGTCCAGGCGATCAACGAAGCCTGGCTGGTCATCGCCGTCCTGACCGGCTGCGCCCTGCTATCGGTGCCCTTCGCCAGGCGGCCAGCGCCGGTATGAAGACCGTCACGGTGACGAACCCGCTTTAAAGAGAATCAGCCAACAAGCGGAACTCTGAATATCGAAGGCTCTCTGTTTTAAGAGTATGAGTATTGGCGTTGGGCATGACGCAGGTACAAATTACATAAGATGCTAACGGTTGTATGAGCGAAATTTTACGTCGCTTGCGGTAGTTGTGAAGGTGAAATGCTGCGCGAGGTGCCATGATCCCCTGTAAAAGGTCATTAGTTTTGGTCTTGTTTGCTACCGCTTCGGCCGGATGCTCGTCGGAAACCAAAAGTCCTGATATTGCGAAGTTTACGAGTAGTGAACTCCATGCTTTGGGTTCGTCCTGCGGCGGGGACTTTCTCGCTGTGGACGAGGATAACTTCGTTCTCGTTGGAACGAGCGGGAAACGTGTTCTTCAGAAGAATGTCAAATTATCCGATCTCGGTTCTCATCGTCTTACGATAGCATCCCGTCACGGTTCGATCGATTTGGTGACGACCTTCGCTCTTAAACACGACAATACCGTTGCTGTATTCGAAGACATCAACTTTGTTCCGGAACTCACGCCCGAACAGTTAGACGAACTCAAGCTTCCTCGCGATCTGAAAACCACGATGACAAGAACCTTCAAGGAGAAGTTTCCAACCTTGGTGCTGTGCCCGCGCCCGGCGACTTGAGCTCCCCGGATTGATGTGGACGTCTCCTATCGGCGCATTGTTGTCATCTCTGTCACAGCGGTAGTAGTCGAAACGGCAAGGCGCATGGTCACAGTGTGAAGCAAACAGAACTTACGTTCGATGGCTCGTTTTTCAATTCGTCACGGTCAATGCAACGCAATGCCGTAGCCAGTTGGGTTTCTAGGGAAGTCGATGTGATATCTTTGGCTTCTGAATCTGTTTCACTTTCCACCAGTGTTTATTGCGCTCCAATGTGAGTTCATCAGTCGCGACACCTTGCCGATCTTCCGGCCGCCGGTAAGATTTCTCTCAATCATTTTGCGTCATCCTCCAGTTCCCCTCTGAAGCCAATCGACGAGATCTCAATGGCCCCGAACCTCACGCGCAGTTTTCAAATGCCTCGACGCGAGGAGCTTGGCCTCGTCACGATCAGCAACGGGTCCGGCCTGTCGGTATCGGCCCTGCCGAACGGCACGCTGTTTGCCATCGAATATGCCGACGACAAGGGATCGGTGCAGATCAACCAGATCCAGGGATCGCCGCTGTTTGGCGGCGTCAGTCGCCTTTATCTGCGCATCGGCGGCGCGGCGCCTGAGGTCGTCGAGATTGTCGGGCCCCGCGCCAATGGCGGCTTCGGGCACGATGCGACGAGCCTTTCCTGGAGCGGCGAAACAGGCGATATCGGCTACGCCGTCCGTCTTGAGCTGCATCCTTCCGAAACGGCCTGGTTCTGGCGCGTCTCCATCCGGCATCGGAAGGATGGGACGCTGCCGGCGGATCTGGTGCTGATCCAGGACGTCGGTCTCGGCGATCTCGGCTTCCTGATGAACAGCGAAGCCTATGCCTCGCAATATGTCGATCACCATATTGCCGATCATCAGACATTCGGCCCTGTGGTGATGAACCGGCAAAATCTCAAGCAGTCGGGCGCCCGCAATCCCTGGCTCGCGCAGGGCTGCGTCGATGGCGCGGCTGCCTATGCCACGGATGCGATCCAGCTGGTGCAGGCGAAGAACCGTCTCGACGATCTGCTGGTCGGCCCCTTCGGCACCAGCCTGCCGAGCAAGCGGCGCCAGCAGGAGACGGCATGTCCCGCCATCCAGTCGAAATCGCTCTCCGTGCCGGCAAGTGGGGCGACCGCGACCTTCTTTGCCGTCTTCGCCGCCGACCATCCCGAGGCGTCGAGCGATGCCGACCTTTCGCGGCTCGATGGGCTGGCGACGACGGACAATACGGCCGCCGATATCGCAGAGGCGGCGCCGGTGCGCAGCCTGCTGCAGGATGCCGCCCTGCTGAAGGCCGAAACGCTGGACAAAAAGGCGATCAGCCAGCTTTATCCCCAGCGCAGCCTCGAAGAGCGGGTCGGCGGAAAGCTGTTGTCGTTTTTTGTCTCCGACGGCGTTTTGAACCGCCATGTCGTGCTGCGCGACAAGGAACTCATGGTGGCCCGCCGCCACGGCGCGATCGTTCGTAGCGGCCAGAATATGCTGCTCGACGATGCGACGCTTGCCGCGACCTGCTGGATGCAGGGCATTTTCGCCGCGCAGCTGACGATCGGCAATACCTCCTTTCACAAACTCTTTTCCGTGTCCCGCGACCCCTACAATCTGACGCGCGCCAGCGGGCTGCGCATCATGGCGGATCTTGGCGCCGGCTGGCAGCTGCTGGCGGTACCGTCGGCTTTCGAAATGGGTCTCAGCGATTGCCGCTGGATCTATCGCCTCCCCGAACGCACGATCATCGTTTCGGCGGTCGCCTCCGGCGAGGATGCGGCGATGCAGTGGACCATTTCCGTCGAGGGCACGCCGTGCCGCTTCCTGGTGTTCGGCCATGTCGTGCTCGGCGAGCGCGAATATGATGCGGGCGGCCAGATCGAATTCGACACCTCGGGCAAACGCATCCTTTTCCGGCCGGACCCGGCCTGGCTCTGGGGCGAGCGTTATCCCGATGCCAGCTATTGGCTGGTGAGTTCGACACCCGATGCCATCGAGGAGATCGGCGGCGACGAACTGCTTTATAGCGATGGGGTGGCGCGCAACGGCGCCTTCGTCGCGCTCCGATCCCGACCGACGCGGGTGATTTCCTTCGCCGTCGTCGGTTCGATGACCGATGCGGCGGAAGCCGAGCGCCTGGCGCAGCGCTATGAGGCCGGCGTCACCGACGAGGCCATGCTTGCGCCGGCATCAAAATTCTGGCGCAACGCCGTCCGCGGCGTAACGATCGGCAGCACCTCGCCCGATCTTGCGGCGCAGACGGCCCTGCTACCCTGGCTCGCGCATGACGCCATCGTGCATTTGAGCGTGCCGCATGGCCTCGAACAATATACCGGCGCTGCCTGGGGTACACGCGACGCCTGCCAGGGTCCGATCGAATTCCTGCTCGCCTATGAGCATGACCGCGAAGCCAAAGAGGTGTTGAAGACCGTCTTCAGCGAACAATATCTGGAGAAAGGCGACTGGCCGCAATGGTTCATGCTGGAGCCCTATGCCAATATCCGGGCGGGCGATAGCCACGGCGATATCGTCGTCTGGCCGCTGAAGGCGCTCTGCGACTATATCGAGGCGACCGGCGATCTCGCCTTCCTCGACGAGAAAGTCTCCTGGCGCGATGAGAAGACGATGGCCAGGGCGAGGGAAGCCGATACCATCGCGATCCATGTCGAGAAGCTGCTCGATACCGTCCGTGAAGCGTTCATCCCGGGAACGCATCTGATCCGCTATGGCGAGGGAGACTGGAACGATTCGCTGCAGCCGGCCGATCCGCATCTGCGCGACTGGATGGTCAGCAGTTGGACCGTCGCCCTGCTCTATGAGCAGATCGTCCGTTATTCCGCGATCCTGCGCCGCCTCGGCCATGGCAACAAGGCCAAGGGACTGCGGAAGATCGCAACCGCGATGCGCCGGGATTTCAACCACCATCTCGTGCGTGACGGCGTCGTTGCCGGCTACGGTATCTTCGATCCCGCCCATGACGGCGTCGAATTGCTGCTGCACCCGAGCGACCGGCGCACCGGCCTGCACTTCTCGCTGATCTCGATGACGCAGGCAATGCTCGGCGGCCTGTTCACGCCGGCGCAGAGACGCGATCATATGAAGCTGATTAAAGAGCATCTGCTCTTCCCCGACGGCGTGCGGCTGATGGAGAAGCCGGCGACCTATGCCGGCGGACCCGAGACGCTGTTTCGCCGGGCCGAATCCTCCTCCTTCTTCGGCCGCGAGATCGGCTTGATGTATGTGCATGCGCATCTGCGCTATTGCGAAACGCTGGCGCTGGAGGCCGAAGCGGAAGAGCTCTGGAAGGCGATCGCCGTCGTCAATCCGATTTCGATCACGTCAGCGCTGCCGCATGCGTCGCTGCGCCAGCGCAATACCTATTTCAGCAGCAGCGATGCGGCTTTCCATGACCGCTACCAGGCGGCGGCCGAATGGGAGCGCGTCAAGGCGGGAGAGATCGCCGTCGACGGCGGATGGCGCATCTATTCGAGCGGCCCCGGCCTCTACACCAGGAGCTTCGTCGAAAACATCCTGGGCTTCAAACGGCGCTTCGGCCGGCGCAAACGCAAACCGCTTCTTCCCGCGATCCACGCTTCCGTCGATCTGCACACCGACCACGCCGCCTGGCGGCGGCTGATGAAGCCGAAGCCTGAGCTGTAAGAAGGATTATACCGTAGCGTCGCGCAACTCTTCGAAGCGCGCCGCACTTTTCGACAGGTGGGTCCGGATGGCACGGCGTGCGGCGGCCTCCTCTCGGTCACGGATCGCCGCGAATATCGCGTGGTGTTCCCGGCGCATGCGTGCCGCATGGCGCTTGCGCTCGACTGCCGTCATCTTGTCCAGGCGCGCCCATTGCCGCGGCACCATGATGTCCCCGAACGTATCGAAGAGGCGGCTGTAATAGGAGTTCTGCGTCGCGACCAGAATGGACCTGTGGAAGGCGTAATCCTCCTGCGCGCCGTAACCGCCCTCCTCGAGCGCCTTGTCGAGGGCATCGAGACGATCCTGCATGCGGTCGATATCGTCCTGCGTGCGTCTCAATGCGGCAAGGCCAGCGGCTTCGTATTCGATCCCCATGCGCAGCTCCAGCACGCGCAGAACCTCGTCGATCGATTGCAGGTCGTTGGGAATGATGGAGAAGGATCGGGTCGTCGGATCGTTCGCGACGAACGCCCCAAGGCCTTGCCGCGTGGTGATCAGGCCTTTCGCGCGCAGCGCGGCGAGCGCTTCGCGAACGATCGTCCGGCTGACGCCGGTCGCCTGCATGATCGCCTGTTCGGTCGGCAGACGCTGGCCGGGTTTCAGGTCGCCGGACTCGATCTGCGCCGTCAACGTATCCGCAAGGCCGCTGCGCAGGTTATTGACCGGCTGCCGCATGGTGTTGAAGACCACCTTGTCCCTGTCCGTCATCCCTATTGAATCCTGCCTGTCGATGCGGCTGCGCCGGCCTCATATCCTTTTGCTAGCGCATGCCGGCGAGAAAGGCAAAATGACGCCGGTCACGGCAGCCTGATGCCGACAGCGCCGCATGTCTTCCCAGACGCACGACGCTGTCGCACTTTGAATTATGCAGTCGCATTCAATGGGCGGATCACCGCGCCAGCCAACCGCCGTCGACGGGCAGCACCGTTCCATGCACGTAGTCGGACGCCGACGATGCCAGGAATACGGCAGCACCGCCGAGTTCGGACGGCGTTCCCCAGCGCCCGGCCGGGATGCGGGCAAGGATGGCGGCATTGCGGTCGGCATCCTCGCGCAGCGCCGTGGTGTTGTTGGTCACGAAGTAGCCGGGGGCGATGGCGTTGACGTTGACGCCCTTGCCGGCCCACTCGCAGGCCAGCAGCTTGGTCAGTCCGGCAAGCCCGCTTTTCGAGGCGGTATAGGACGGGATCCGGATGCCGCCCTGGAAGGAGAGCAGCGAGGCGATGTTGATGATCTTGCCCCTGCCCTTCTCGACCATATGGCGGCCGGCCGCTTGCGACAGGAAGAAGGCGGTCTTCAGATTGACGTCGATCACCGCATCCCAGTCCTCCTCGGTGAAGTCGAGCGCATCGGCACGGCGGATGATGCCGGCATTGTTGACGAGGATGTCGAGGCCGCCGAAAGTCTGGATGGTCTCGGCGACGATCCCCTTTACCGGTTCGATGCTGGCGAGATCGGCCTTGATGACATGGAAGCGGCTTCCCGCTTGCTTCACCAGCGCCTCGGTTTCGTCCATCGAGGAGCGGCCGACGGCGACGATCGACGCGCCGGCCTCGGCCAGCGCCGCCGCGATCGCCTGGCCGAGGCCGGTATTGGCGCCGGTAACGACGGCAGTCCTGCCGGACAGGTCGAAGGGATTGGCCACGGCGCTCACCTCAGATCCGCAATGGCGATATGGTCCATGTCGGTGAAGCTCTTATTGTCGCCGGCCATCGCCCAGATGAAGCTGTAGTTCTTGGTGCCGGCGCCCGAATGGATCGACCAGGGCGGCGAGATGACCGCCTGCTCGTTGGCGACGAGCATATGCCGGGTCTGTTGCGGCTCGCCCATGAAGTGGAAGACGCGCTGCTCGGCTTCGAGATCGAAATAGAGATAGGCTTCCATGCGGCGGTCATGCGTATGGGCCGGCATGGTGTTCCAGACGCTGCCCGGCTCGATCATGGTGAAGCCGAGCGTGAGCTGGCAGGACTGGCAGACGTCCGGATGGATGAACTGGTAGATCGACCGCTTGTTGGCCGTCGCGGCTTCGCCGGGCGTCAGGTGACGGGCCTTTTCGCGGGTGAGCAACACGGTCGGGTGCGTTTGATGGGCCGGAGTCGAGACCAGATAGAACTTTGCCGGATTGGCGGCATCGGCGCTCTCGAACCGGATATCCTTGGCACCCTTGCCAGCATAGAGGCAATCATACTTGGCGAGATCGTAGCTGGTACCGTCGACGACGATACGGCCGGCGCCGCCGATGTTCAGCGCGCCGAGTTCACGCTCGGCAAGGAAGGTTTCCTGTCCGATCGCCGTCGGCGCCGTCAGTGTCAGCCCGGTATCGAGCGGTGTGGCGCCGCCGATGACCATGCGGTCGTAATGGGAATAGGTGAGCCGGATCTCGCCGCCCTCGAAGATGGTCTCGACCAGAAAGTGACGCCGCAGCGTTTCGGTGTCGAAATTGCGCACTGCCTCGGGATGGGAGGCATGTCTGACGTCGGTCTGCATGTCGAATTCCTCAGTTTTCGTTGTCGTCAAGCGTTGTTGCTGTCGCGAAAGCCGGCTCGGTTCGACCGTCCGCTCCGCTCGGCAATGAACCATACGGTTACATAGTTGTACGACAAGTTCGGAGTCAATATGTTTCTGCAGGCTCGCGCGCGGCAGCAAGCGGACCGGGAAAATAGGGAATAAAATCAACAATAAACGGGAAAACTGTCATCTCCCAAGCGACGGATCGCAGGTGCTCGTTTCTCAGCCCCGCTAGAATTTCTGTCGGCCAAAACGAAAAAGCCTGCCGCGGGAGGAGGTGCGGCAGGCTTTCGAAAAGAACCGAACGACAGCTGGGAGGATGAGTGCTGTCGTTCCACAGACGACCCTGGGAGGAGGATGGGGCGCCTGTATATCGAAGGGATGCGGGAGGAGGTGCATCGCTTCGATAGAAATAATCATACTTATTTCTTGCCCAGTTGATAGGCATTTCTTTGCAAGGCAGCTATGCGTTATGCGAAAAGCGGGCGGCTCGACTGCCCGTGATCCATCCACCGGAAACACAAAAGCAAAGCGCCCGCTCGGGAGGAAGCAGGCGCTGGGCACAGTCTCGAAAATGCGTAGTCTTAGTTGCCGTTAGCGGGCGATGGCTGCGCGGGCGACATTGCGGATTTCGCTGCGGCCGATGCCGAGGTCGTCCAGTTCGCGTGCGGACATGCGACCCAGTTCAGCGACCGTCTGACGGTACTTGCGCCAGTTGTTAAAAGAGCGTGCTACGTTCATGATGATCCCCTTTCCGTGGGCTTTCGAAGCCTAGCTGCCAGTCCTTGGCGCTTCGTTCGCTTCGATGAGTTCTATATAGTACGAGACCTTCGATTGTTGCAGCGCCAATGCATCACTGCACCTATGCGGTGCCTGCATGGGTCGCTATCTATGGGCGATTTCGCGGTCACGATCGGAACCGCTTCGCGATCAGGACTTGAAGCGATCGAAGGCCGTCAGCCGCACGAGCGGTGGTTCTGCTTCTTTCCACCGGTAAATCTCCGCGCGCAGATAGGAAAGCTCGTCGCCGAGGCCGTCTTCGTCGACCTCGATCCACCACGACTTCAGCCGGCCATCGCTTCCATCAGACCAGCGATAGCCCCTCGCCTTCAGGTGGTCCTTCATCTCGAACGGGCTGTGTTCGGCAAAGATACGGATGCGCGAACGCTGGCTGGCGCGATAAAGCTCGGTGAACGGGCTTTCACTCTCGCCCTGCTCTCGATCGAGAATTTCAAGCAGCGCGTGGCAATCGTCCACCGCGCGATGGCCGTCATGGAAATATCCGGCCTGGCCGACGAGATAGCCGAGCTTCGTGCCCTCGAAACCCCGGGCGCTCCAGTCGATCTCCGACACCGAGCATGCCCAGGCCTTGCCGGCGAAAATTGTCGAGAAGGCCTCGCAGAACGGCCGGTCGAAACCGGCATTGTGGGCAATGATCAGATCCGCCGGCTCGATCAGGGACCGCAACGCCTGGATATCGATGACCTGTTCTTCGACCATCGCATCGGTGATGCCCGTCAGCCGGGTGATCTCGGGCGGGATCGGCCGGGACGGTTGTTGCAGGCCGCCATAAATGCCGACGATGTCGCCGATCGCGCCGTCATCGTTGAAGGTGAAGGCGACGGCGCCGATTTCGATGATCTCGTCGTTGCGGTGGCTGAGACCTGTCGTCTCGGTGTCGAGAACGACGCCGAGCCGCGAAAATCCCGGCCGTCTGACGGGCGCAATCGGCCGGGCGGCCAGTTTTCTCAGGATGCGATAATTGCCGCTCTCTTCCAGCGTCCGCGCCATCTCTTCTTGGGAAGAGCCGGCCGGCTGCGACGGCGGCCGGCGCGATGGACCGCGCGCCTTGGCGATCGCGGGCGATGCTTTGGCAAACATGTCGAGTTGCGAATCTCTATGCACGCTCATCGAATCTATATGTCACGGAGAGGCGATTGAATCCATCACTCGCGCCAGCCGCTGTGGAGTATCCCCACCTGCGGCCCTCTCCAGCGGGAAGCTCAACCGGCAGACCGCGCCGGGATTGCGGTTGTCGATCGTCACCTCGCCGCCATGCAAACGGATGATGTCGCGAACCAGATTGAGGCCGAGGCCGGCGCCGCGTCCGTCATGATGGCGCTTGAAGAAGGGCTCGAATATCCGATCCCGGACATCGGCGGGAATGCCTGGTCCCTCATCGCTGACCTCGATCCAGTTGCAGCCTGACGTCAGCGAGATGATGCCTTTCCTGCCGCCGTGGTTGATCGCGTTCTGCAGGATGTTCATCAGGGCGCGCTGCAGCGCCAGACGATCGCCGTCGATCTCTCCGGCGCCGTCGACCTCGAACTGCACCGTATAACCGGCGGCAAAGGCCAGCGGCGCCATCTCGATGATGACCTTGCGCGCCAGTTGCCCCAAATCGACCTTGCTGAACTGGACCTTGCCCTGCTTCAGCCGCTGAAGATCGAGCATCTGCTCGGTGAGGACGGCGAGCCTTGCGGCATCTTCCAGAAGGTCGGTCTTGATCGAACTGTGCGGCAGGGATCCAATTCTCGTATTCAGAATGGCGATTGGCGTGCGCAGTTCATGAGCGGCGTCGGTCAGGAACCGCTCCTGCCGCTCATACCCCTCGTCGAGACGGCCGAGCGCGCGGTTGACGGCACGCACCAGCGGCGCGATCTCGTCGGGAATATCGTCTGCCGAGAGCCGGCCGCCGCGCTGGTCGATATCGATCGTATCGGCCTGGAGCGCGGCCTGGTCGATCCCGACCAGCGACCTTCGCACGACGAGCGGCGTCGCGATCAGCGCTCCCAACGCCATCACCGCAACGATGGGAATCACCATTTTCGCAAGGATCAGCGAAACGCCGAACAGGAAAGGGGCGAGCGGGTTTGGGCCATCGGTGCCGGTCAGGAACTGCACCTGTCCCCCATCCATCGCAATCCACTTCATCCTTGCCGCCGGACGGTCGTGGTCGCCGAGATTCTCGCCGAAGCGCGCCTGGCCGACATGATCGAGCGTATTGCCGATGCTGGCATATTCTTTCGGAATCCGGCCCTCGGTCAAAACATGCCCCTGCATGTCGCGAATGGTGTACCAGAGATCGGGCGCATCTTTCCGCAACTGCCTGATATCCTCGGTCTCCCTCAGGCCCAACGCTCCGGTGGGCTGGCGGAAGACGGCCTGACGCAGAATCTCGATCGTACCTTCCGTCGACCGGTAATCCCATATCTTGGCCACCGAGATCAGCACGATCATCACCAGGATGAGCACGACCGACTGGACGGCAAGAAGCCGCCAGAACAGCCGCTTGTGCAGCGAATAGGAGCAATGTTTGCTCATGATGCCTCACGCAGGAGATAACCCACGCCCCGGATAACGTTGATGACCACGCCCGCCTCCGACGCTGCCAGCTTGCGCCGCAGCCGCGATATGTGGGAATCGAGCGCGTTCGACTGGATCTCGTCGTCGAAGCCGAAAACCGCTTCCATCAACGCCGGTCGCGGCACCATGCGGCCGGCCCGGCGCACGAGGCATTCGAGCACCAGCGCTTCCCGGCGCGGCATTTCCAGACGCCGGCCGGAGACGATGATCTCGCAATAGGTCGGATCGAATGAAAGCCGGCCGATCGAGATCAGCGCGGGGCGCAAGGTTTCGGAGCGGCGCATGACGGCACGCAGCCGCGCCAGAAGTTCGTCGAAGACGAAGGGCTTGGCGAGGTAATCGTCGGCGCCGGTCTCCAGGCCGGTGATCCTGTCTGGAACCTCTCCCTTGGCGGTGATGACGATGACCGGTAGCGTCAATCCCCTTTTGCGGATCTTCGGAATAAGCTCAAGACCGTCGCCGTCTGGCAGCTGCCGATCCAGGAGGACGGCGTCATAGGCGCCGTCGCCGATCACCAGTTCGGCGTCGCCCAAGCTCGAAACGTGGTCCATCACCATGTCGTGCCTGGTGAGCGCCCCTCGGAGTGCTGCGGCCATTTGAGGTTCATCCTCGATCAGTAATATGCGCATCTCACATTCCTGTCGCAGGGCCTATGGGGGCTTGTCGGGGCCGTCGATCCATAGGTGGAAACCATATCACCCTCAAGCAAGTCTGCGGTGCCCGTGGCGTATCGAATGCAAGAGCGCCGCTTCGTCGCAAAGGATCGTATCCGTCATCATGCGCGGCGCTGCTCGATCAGGGCCATTGGCTGGTAGCGGCGGCTGATGCGATAGACCGCGGCCGGCGGAATATTGCGCAACGTCCAGCCGATCTTTTTTGAGACAAGGCCGAGGGCGTCGAGGATTTCGGCAGGCACCGGGCATTTCGGCCCGTAGGTGAATTGATAGAAGGCGCCGTGCGGCCTGAGGTTGGCAAAGCAGTCCTCGAGCAGAGCCTGCACGTCGTCCGGCCGCATGGCAAGAAGCGGAAGCCCGCTGACGACGCCGCCGAAGAAACTTCCGGAAAGCGACGTCTTCCACATCTGCCGCACGTCCACCTGCAGCACCCTGGCATCGGGAAAGCGGTCCTGCAACAGCGTGGCGAAATCACGCTCGTATTCCACCAGCGTCAGATCCCGCTCGGCAATGCCGCGTTGCAAAAGGGCCGCGGTGAAAACGCCGGTGCCCGGACCGAGTTCGAGAACCGGCCCGGTGAGCGCAGAAATTTCCTTGGTCATCAGGCCCGCAAGGCGGGGCCTGATGGTGTGATCGAAGCGATGCGCAGCGGCGCGCGAAGCCAAGCGAGAAGAAAGCGTCGTCGATCGAAACGGGGCATTGGACCTTCACAGCGGCTGATTGATCCCGCCCATGAACCGGCTCAACATTGCAACAGTCTGTCATGGCGCAGTCACGGTGACGCAGACGCAGATTTTATACCTGAGACTCGACCTTCGGCTGCGCTGCCCTGAGACCCCTCCTGTCGATCCAGCTTTTGATTTCGGCGGCAATCGCCTCGGGCTGGTCCTCGGGGGCAATGTGGCGCGAAGGCCCGCACCCCCTGGTCTCCAGGCCTGCGATGTTGTCGCGGCACCACGAAATCATCTCGCTGCCGATCAACAGCGTTTCGGCAGGCCCTTCGAAGGTCAGCAGCAGCTTGGGAGTCTGAGGACTGGCGGAAAGCCAGCGGTCATAGTTCTCGATCCTGGCGACCACATCGGCCGGCTCGCCGTTGATGGGCATAGCGCGCGGCCATTCCAGCAGCGGGCGCCGGCTGTTACGGTCCGGATAGGGAGCGCGGTAGACATCCCAGTCGGCATCGCTAAGCCCTTTCAGCGTGGTTGCACGCAAGGCCTGCTCAATGAAGATATTTTCATCGAGGACCTTGGCCTCGCCTGTTCCGGCGCCCCGCAACAGTTCATAACGCGCCTTTCCGCCGCCTGGCAGATCCTCCCAGCTCATCGGCCGCAGGATTGTTTCCATGAAGGCGATGCCGCGCACACGTTCGGCGTGGCGCGAAGCCCAGTCGAATGCCAGCGCACCGCCCCAGTCGTGGCCGACGAGCACGACGTCGTCGAGGTCAAGCGCCTCGAACCAGGCGTCGAGATAGGCGATGTGATCGCCATAGCGATAGTCGATATCGGGTTTGCCGGAGCGTCCCATGCCGATCAGATCGGGCGCCAGGCAACGGCCTGGCCCGACGCCTGGCATGATGTTCCGCCAGAGATGCGATGAAGTGGGATTGCCGTGGAGGAAGACAATCGGGTCGCCCTCCCCCAGTTCCTCGTAGGAGATGAACGAGGTGAGAATATCGATGGTCGGCATATGGAGCTCCGCGCTTTCGTGCTATATAGGCAGGCAACTGTCCATTTATCGCATAGACAGGTAACTGTCTATATTGCCGCGGGGGTTTCATGGCGTCTTCGTCCCTTGGCCTGTTGTTGCGTCTGGTCCATCAGCATTGGACACAGGCTGTCGAAGCGGCACTCGATGAGGCCGGCTACGGAGATATCCGCCCGCCGCACGCCAACGTCTTCACCTTCGCGCGACCCGAGGGCATTCAGGTCAGCGAGCTGACCAAGCTCGCCCGTGTTCGCAAGCAGACGATGACCCAGGCCGTGGAAGAACTCGAGCGCTTGGGTTATGTCGAGCGCCGGCCCGATCCGAACGATCGGCGCGGCCGGCTGGTGTTTCTGACGGAAAAAGGCCAAGGAGTCAGGCCGATAGCGATGGCGGCGGGCCGGCGCGTCGATGAAAGCTGGGCCGCCTTGACCAGCCAGCAGCAAATGGACGATCTGCGGACAGCGCTCCGGCGGCTGCTGGCACAGTTGCAATAGCGAAGCGGCACTGCCTTGCCCCTTTCCACTTAACCGTCGCACGACCGAAGGAAAATAGATGCCTGGTGACGATAGCAAGGGTGCCGACGCGGATGTCGTCATCATCGGCGGTGGAGCTGCCGGTATTGCCGCCGCCCGCCGCCTGCAGGCGCTCCGCCCGGATCTGTCCATCCTCCTGCTTGAAGCCGGCGATCGTCTCGGCGGGCGCGCCTGGACGCTTGGACTGCCTGACGCCGGTATTGCGCTCGATCTCGGCTGCGGCTGGCTGCATGGCGCGCGGACCAATGCCTGGACTGCGATCGCCGGCGAGGTCGGACTGACGGTCGACCGCACGCCGGCGCCCTGGAACGACGGCGGACGCCAGCTTCAGCGTGATGGCGCGGAGGCGCGTGCCGCAAGGCAGGCGATCGGCGCCTATTTCGAGCGTCTCGAGAGCCATGAGGGGAATGACGCCGCCATGGCCGAGTTGCTCGAGCCCGGCAATCCCTGGAACGGCCAGATCCGGGCGATCGGCACTTATATCACCGGCGCCGAACTGGAGCGGTCGTCAATTGTCGATTACAACAGATATGATCCCGGCGCCGGTCCCGACTGGCGGGTGCGCGAGGGTTATGGAACGCTGGTCTCGCGTTACGGCAAGCCGGTTCCGGCAAGGCTCGGCACCGAGGTGACGCGCATCGACCACCGTCATGCCGGCCGTATCGGCATCGAGACGAACCAGGGTGTGCTCCGTGCCCGCGCCGTGCTGGTGACCGTGTCGACGAATGTGCTTGCCGCCGGCAGGATCGCCTTCGACCCGCCTCTGCCTGACAAGATCGAGGCGGCAGCCCGTTTGCCGCTCGGCCTCGCCGACAAGCTCTTCCTGAGGCTCGCAAATCCGGAGGCGCTGCCGGCGGATACGCATATGCTCGGTTCCACCAGTCGTGGCGCGACCGGCACCTATCAGCTCCGGCCGTTCGGCGCGCCTGTCGTCGAGGCCTATTTCGCCGGCGACCTCGCGCATGATCTGGAAGGGCAAGGCAGCGAGGCCGCCTTTTCCTTCGCGTGCAACGAATTGGCAGCGCATTTCGGCGCTGACATTCGCAAGCAATTGTCGGTCGCCGCACTGTCGGCCTGGGCCGCTGTGCCCCATATCGGCGGCTCCTATTCCTATGCCGAACCCGGCGCGTCCAATTTGCGCGGCCGTCTCGCCGCGCCGCATGACGGGCGGATCTTCTTTGCCGGCGAAGCCTGTTCGACGTCGCGCTATTCAACGGCGCACGGCGCCTACGAGACCGGGGTTGCTGCGGCCGATCTGATCGCCGGCTCGTTTTCGCAAAATCCGTAACCGTCGCCGGCTGCGACGGCAGGCGGGAAAATTTTTTTCTCACTTGTCGCGAGGGCGGGATTGGCTATGCTCCCCCTCGCCCCTGCGCTGCGAGCTCAGGGCGCGGTACGTCATCCGGCGGCAAGCGGCCGCCTCAAGCTCAATATTGTCATTGATTGCAGGAGCCCCGGCTTCTACCCCGACCGTTTGCGCGTCGGCTGCGGGTATCCGCATGAGGAGGAAGAAATGGACTATCGCAAGCTCGGTCCCAGCGGGACCGTCGTCACCGCCTATTGCCTCGGCACCATGACGTTCGGCGCGGAGGCTGACGAGGCCGCCTCGCATAAACTGCTCGACGATTATTTCGCCTGGGGCGGCAATTTCATCGATACCGCCGATGTCTACAGCGCCGGCAAGTCGGAAGAGATCATCGGAGGCTGGCTGAAAGCGCGCCCGACCGAGGCCCGCCAGGCGATCGTCGCCACCAAGGGGCGTTTCCCGATGGGCAACGGACCCAACGATATCGGCCTGTCGCGCCGGCATCTCGGCCAGGCGCTCGACGATTCTCTGCGCCGCCTCGGCCTTGAGCAGATCGATCTCTATCAGATGCATGCCTGGGATGCGCTGACGCCGATCGAAGAGACGCTGCGCTTTCTCGACGATGCGGTTTCCTCCGGCAAGATCGCCTATTACGGCTTCTCCAATTATGTCGGCTGGCACATCGCCAAGGCCTCGGAAATCGCCAAGGCACGCGGTTATACCCGCCCGGTGACGCTGCAGCCGCAATATAACCTGCTGGTGCGCGACATCGAACTTGAGATTGTCGCGGCCTGCCAGGATGCCGGCATGGGCCTGCTGCCGTGGTCGCCGCTCGGCGGCGGCTGGCTGACCGGCAAGTACAAGCGCGACGAGATGCCGACGGGTGCTACCCGCCTCGGTGAAAACCCCAATCGCGGCGGCGAATCCTATGCGCCGCGCAATGCGCTGGAGCGAACCTGGGCGATCATCGCTGTTGTCGAAGAGATCGCCAAGGGGCATGGCGTCAGCATGGCGCAGGTGGCGCTCGCCTGGACGGCGGCACAGCCGGCGATCACCTCGGTCATCCTTGGCGCCCGCACGCCCGAACAGCTCGCCGACAATCTCGGCGCCATGAAGCTCAAGCTCTCCGATGATGACATGGCAAGATTGAACGAGGTGAGTGCTCCTCAGCCGTTCGACTACCCCTATGGCAAGGGCGGCATCAACCAGCGCCACCGCAAGATCGAGGGCGGCCGCTGAGCCTCCGTCCATAACCGGATGAGTCGTCTCGCCCGGTCTGCAACACCAACGAAGAAAGCCGCCATGTTTCCATGGCGGCTTTTCGGCCTTGCTGCTTGGGAGGCGATTTTAGGCCGGAAGCTGGAAGATCACGTTGGCGATCAGGACGATCGCCAAGCCGCCGGCGAGCGCCAGGTAAGGCAGGATGCCGGCCTTCTTGACGCCGAGATCCTGGCCGACCAGACCGAGATCCTCCATCGCGCCGGCCGGGAACTTGCCGCCGTCGCGCACATAGTGGCGATAGGCGAAGACCGGCAGGATCAGGGCGGCGAAGATGAAGCCGACCCAGAGCGCATTGGAGTAACCCCAGACCTTGGCGCCGGCGCCGAGGAAGAGGGCGTTGACGAAGGCCAGCACGGTGTTGAGGCCGATCAGCCACGTCGGCGCCTTCCAGGGGCGTTCGATATGGCCGGAATCCACCCGGTGGATCCAGCCGGAGTTGAGGTTCAGGAAGTTGAAGATGATGTAGCCGACATTCGAGACGGCGAGCACGAAGAAATAGCCGCCGACATCCGAGGCGATCGCCAGCAGGAAGAGGTTGAAGGCGAAATCGGTCCACATCGCCCGCGTCGGCGCGCCGTTTTCGTTGACGTGGTCGAGGTATTTCGGCAGCCAGCCGTCCTTCGAGCCCTGGTAGAGGGTGCGCGAAGAGCCGGCCATCGCCGTCATGATGGCGAGGAAGAGCGCCATGATCATCAACACGACGAGCAGTTGGGTGACGACCCGGCCGGCGCCGATCAGGCCGCCGAGCGCTTCGGCAACGCCGGTGCCGTCGACGATGCCGGGGGCGAGCATGCCTGCATGGCCGAGAACGCCCTGGAAGGCGAAGGGGACGAGGAAGAAGAACAGGCAGCAGGCAAGGCCGGAATAGAAGATCGCCTTGAAGGTGTCGGTCTTCGGGTTCTTCAGTTCGCGGGTGTAGCAGACCGCCGTCTCGAAGCCGTAGGTCGACCAGGCGGCGATATAGAGGCCGCCGAGGAAGAGCGTCCAGCCGCCGTTGCTCCAGGTGCCGTCGGCGGCGGCATAGGCTGCCGTCGGCGGCACGAGGCCGGTGACGTTGGTGGCAAGGATCTGGCCGCTGACGATCGGGTAAAGACCGATGATCAGCAGCGGCACCAGCACGATGATGGCCAGCCACTTCTGTACGCTGGCCGTTTCCGAGATGCCGCGATGCTGGATCGCGAAGATGATCAGCATCAGGATGCCGCCGATGAAGAAGGTGGCATTGATATTGGCGGTGGCAAGGAAGGGGATGTTGAAGGTGACGAGCGACCAGTTGCGGATCGCCGGCGTGAGCGCCGCGACACCGTCGGTGCTGAGCAATGCCTTGACGGCGTCATCGGGGGTGGTGCCGGCATGGGCGGCGATATATTCGGCGACGCGGGGGCTATCGGCCGTGATGGAAGCGGCATGGGCGGCTATCCAGTCGAGGACCATTTGCGAATCCGCCGCCGGAATCGGGTAGAAGGCATTGAGGATGTAGCCGGCGGCGATGGCGCAGCCGAGCGACAGCACCGGCGACCAGGCAAACCAGTTGCACCAGACCGACAGCGGCGCGATGAATTTCGAATAACGCAGCCAGGCGGTGGCGCCATAGACCGAGGCGCCGCCGGATTTGTTGCCGAACATGCCGGCGATTTCGGCATAGGTGAAGGATTGCAGGAAACCCATCACCATCGAGATGATCCAGACGACGAAGGCGAGCTTGCCCGTCGTGCCCGCGATACCGCCGATGGAGAAAAGAACGAGCGGCGGCACGCCCGCAGCCACCCAGAATGCGCCCTTCCAATCGAGCGCGCGTACAAGCTTACCCTCGGTGCCGGATGCAATTCCGGCCTCCACAACATCTGTCATCGGTGAAATTCCCCATTCGATTTGTTCCGGACGTATCTTTGTACGTCTCCCTGAACGTGTCTCCCTGACAGTCTCAAGCCGGCCCGGATGATTTTGGCGATCCGTGTTCCCGACGGATTCCCCGAGTCTCAACTCTTTATACATAGTGAAGATATTTTCTTTTTAGTCAACATGACTTTACTTTCCCGAGGCATTTTGTAACCTGTATGGGTGTGCCCCAGGGTACGCCGATCCCCCATGAGGGCAGCATGCGAGAACTTCATCCTGCTATGAACGGCCTGCGCCCGGCGACTGCGAGCCTCGTGCATTATCCCGGCATTCCCACCCTGCCGGAGGGAACCGAGCGCTACCGGGCAAAGGGCGGCGGATCGGTCGTCATGCGCGTCGCGCCGGGCGACCGCGTCAGCGTCATCGACAGCGAGGGCGGGCAGGTCTGCGAGATCTCTTTCCTCGACGAAAAGGGACGGTTCCGGGCAGCCGGTCTTGGTGCGGCATTCAGCAATTCAGCCGAGGGTTTGAAGGCCATTCTTCAGGCAGAGCATGAGAGCGCCGCCCGCACGCGCGTAGCGCTTCAGCGCCGCGGCGCCGATCTGGCTTCGGCCGGGGCGCTTCGCATTTTCGGGGCAGGATCGACCCCGGGCAGCCAGGCGGATTTCACGATTGCCATGAAGGGCCTGCTGATCGTCGCGGCACCCGCCGCGGCCATGTCGCCGGAGGCGCAGGATACGGCGACGCCGATCGAGATCAGGATCAAGCGCAGCCTGTTGATCCGCGATTACGCCTCGGCCCTGCCGGAACCGGTCGCCGATCCGGTCGAGGATATCCGCATCCGGGCGGCGACCGCCGCTGCCTATTTCGTACGTGCCGGCGAATTCATCCAGATCATCGACGTCTATGGACGCCAGTGCACCGATTTCCAGGCGTTTGCCGCCCGCAAGGTCGACAAAGGCCTCGATCTCGCGCTTGATTCCACCGTCACCCGCACGCTGCTCGGCCGCAGCTATCCCATGCCTGGCCTGCCCTCCAAGGCCTTCGACCGCGACTTCGAGCCGCTGGTCGAGATCGTCCAGGATACGGTCGGCCGTCACGACGCTTTCGCGACCGCCTGCAATGCGCGTTATTACGACGACATGGGCTATCCCGGCCACGTCAACTGCACGGATAATTTCAACGCGGCGCTGGCGCCCTACGGCATTGCCGGCCGCAAGGGCTGGGAAGCGCTGAATTATTTCTACAACACCAATATCGACCACAACAACCAGCTCTATCTCGACGAGCCATGGTCACGTCCCGGCGATTACGTGCTGATGCGGGCGCTGACCGATCTCGTCTGCGTCTCCTCGTCCTGTCCCGACGATATCGACGCGGCGAACGGCTGGGATCCGACGGATACCCACGTCCGCACCTTTTCCGGAAAAGAGAAATTCTCACGAGCGGTAGCCTATCGCATGACCCCAGATGCCGACGCCGAACTGACGCGCGAAACCGCCTTTCATCCTCGCCTCTCCGCCTTGACGCGGGACTACGCCGAATATCGCGGCTACTGGCTGCCGAACCGCTTTTCCAGCGAAGGGCCGGTCGAGGAATATTGGGCCTGCCGCGAGCGCGCCGCCGTCATCGATCTCTCGCCCTTGCGGAAGTTCGAGGTGACGGGGCCGGATGCCGAGGAACTGCTGCAATATTGCCTGACGCGCGACGTGCGCAAACTGTCGACCGGCCAGGTCGTCTATTCCGCCATGTGCTACGAAAACGGCGGCATGATCGATGACGGCACGCTGTTTAGGCTCGGCGACAAGAATTTCCGCTGGATCGGCGGCGATGATTTCAGCGGCATATGGCTGCGTCAACAGGCCGAGAAGAAGGGCTTCAAGGCCTGGGTCCGCTCCTCGACCGACCAGATGCACAATATCGCCCTCCAGGGGCCGAAGAGCCGCGATATCCTGAAGCAGATCATCTGGACGGCGCCGCGCCAGCCTGAAATCGGCGAGCTCGAATGGTTCCGCTTCACCGTCGGTCGCATCGGCGGCTTCGAGGGCGCCCCTGTCGTCGTCTCGCGCACGGGCTATACCGGCGAGCTAGGCTATGAGATCTTCTGTCATCCGAAGGATGCGCTGACGGTGTTCGACGCCGTCTGGGAGGCAGGCCAGCCGCATGGGTTGAAGCCGATGGGGCTGGAGGCGCTCGACATGGTCCGCATCGAGGCGGGCCTGATTTTCGCCCATCACGAATTCACCGACCAGACGGACCCGTTCGAGGCCGGCATCGGTTTCACCGTGCCGCTGAAATCCAAGCAGGATGATTTTATCGGCCGTGAGGCGCTGATCCGGCGCAAGGAGCATCCGCGCCACCTGCTCGTCGGCCTCGACATCAAGGCCAACGAGGCCGTCGGCCATGGTGATTGCGTCCATATCGGCCGGGCCCAGGTCGGCGTCGTCACCAGTGCCACCCGCTCGCCTGTTCTCGGCAAGACCATCGCGCTCGCCCGCATCGACGTGATGCATGCAAGCCCCGGCACCGAGGTCGAAATCGGCAAGCTCGACGGCCACCAGAAGCGCCTGCCGGCGACGATCGTGCCGCTTTCGCATTACGACCCGCAGAAGACGCGGCCGCGCTCGTAACCCCTGTTTTTTGAGGGCGGAGGCGGCGATCGGCCTTTTTGGTATGCAAAGCGGCTGATGTGCAACCTAATGGAGATTTCGCTATTCCAAAAAACTAAAAGTTGACAAACTCGGCTTGGATGACTATATTCCGGTTGTCGATATTGCTTGTTTGACTTTTGTTATCGCACGCTAGCAACGTGCCCTGGACGAACTTCCCTCTTCAAAATCGAGATCATCATCCGCCGTGCTTGCGCACGTGCGGTCTGTCAATTGCTATGAAAGGGTTTGTTATGACCACTGGCACAGTTAAATGGTTCAATTCCACCAAGGGCTTCGGCTTCATTCAGCCTGATGACGGCGGCGCTGACGCCTTCGTTCACATCTCTGCCGTCGAGCGCGCCGGAATGCGCGAAATCGTCGAGGGCCAGAAGATCGGCTACGAGCTTGAGCGCGATAACAAGTCGGGCAAAATGTCCGCTTGCAATCTCCAGGCTGCCTGAGCTGAAATCTGCTTTCCTTTGACCGCGGATGTACCGGCACTGCCGAAAGCATGATACTATCAAGGTCAGGCAATTTGCCTGGCCTTTTTGTTGCGTTCGCTGAGCGGCGCATGAATCCAGGACGGATATGACAGAGTCACATAGCAAATCACGCAAGCAGGCGGAGATTGCCTTTGGAAACGCGCAATCGCAATTCCTGGCGCGAAGCCGTGCGGTTGAGGAAGTCGATCAGACGGTGCGGGCCCGCGAAGAAAAGACCTTGCGGTTACGCGAAGCCCGCGAGGCCAAGGAGTTGCAGGATCGCTTGACAGCGGTTACCGCTCTTGCCGCAAAGAAAAAGAAAATCTGACCTTCGGGCCAGACATCCAACAGTCAGGAAACAGATTTGAAAAACGCCAGAAACAACGAGCTTGCCGATCGCCGCAGCGCCGCTGCCGAAGCCAAGGCCGCTCTCCTCAATGCGTATCGTACCGCCAAGGATACGGCTGAACCCACCCGGCTCGCCAAGCAGGCGGAGCGCCAGGCCATTGCCGCGGCCAGGGAAGAACGGCGTGCTGCGCGCGAACGGGTCAAGCTCGAGGAACTGGAGCGGGCTCAGGCCGCAGAAGCCGAGCGTCAGGCTGCCGCCGAGGCCGCCGCACGCGCCGAGGCCGACGCGCGCGAAGCGGCTGACAAAGACCGGATCGCCCGCGTGATTGCCGATGAAGCGGCCCGAAAGGCCGAACGCGACCTGCGCTACGCCAATCGCAAAGCCAGAAAGTCCTGACTGTCGGCGCCGCCTGTCGACACGACAGGCAGCGCTATCTTTCAAGCCGCCTGCACGGCTGCATTCAGCGGGATTTCGACGTCGATTTCCAGCGTCGAGACGTACTCGTTGCGATCGATCGTCACCTGCACCTTGTCATGGTCGAGCTGCACGTGTTTTGCGATCACCGCCAGGATTTCCTCACGCAGCAGCGAGACCAGGTCCGACCCCGCCGAGGAACGTTCATGGGCGAGAAGGACCTGCAGCCGTTCGCGGGCGGCCGGTGCTGTTCTCTGCTTGTTGAAAAGACGGAAAATATTCATGCTGCCCTCCGTCCGAAGATCTTGCCGAAAATATTCCTCTTTTCCTCTGGGATCGCGATCGGCACCGTCTCGCCGGCGAGCCGGCGAGCGGCATCGAAATAGGCCATAGCAGCCGCGCTGCGGCTGTCTGCCAGCGTGACCGGCGCGCCGATGTTGGAGGCACGCAGGACATCCATGCTTTCGGGTATGATGCCGAGCAGCGGGATGGAAAGGATTTCCAGGACGTCGTCGACCTTGAGCATGTCGCCGCGTTCGGCGCGGTTGGCGTCGTAGCGGGTGAGCAGCAGGTGCTTTTCCATCCGCTCGCCGCGTTCGGCCTTGGCGGTCTTGGCATCCAGCAGGCCGATGATGCGATCGGAATCGCGCACCGACGAGACTTCCGGATTGGTGACGACCACGGCAACATCGGCGTGGCGCATGGCAAGCGTCGCGCCGCGTTCGATCCCTGCGGGGCTGTCGCAGATGATCCAGTCGAAATAGCGCTTCAGGTCGTTGATGACGCGCTCGACGCCCTCGGCCGTCAGATTGTCCTTGTCGCGCGTCTGCGAGGCCGGCAGCAGGAACAGCGTTTCCAAACGCTTGTCGCGGATCAGCGCCTGGGTAAGCTTGGCGTCGCCCTGGATCACGTTGATCAGGTCGTAGACGACCCGGCGTTCGGCGCCCATCACGAGGTCGAGATTGCGCAAGCCCACGTCGAAATCGACGACGACGACTTTTTCATTGCGTTGCGCCAGCGCCGCTCCCAATGCGGCGGTCGAGGTGGTCTTGCCAACCCCGCCCTTGCCTGACGTGACGACGATCACTTTCCCCATCATTGTCTCTCCTTTGCCGTGGCCCCAGTAATTCAAAGTGTTACAGCGTCCTTTGCGGCTCTCGAAGAGACGCGCACCGCTGCCGTCAGATCAGTTTCTCTGCCATGATCGCGTCCTCTTCGAGCCAGAGCTGAACAGCCTGTCCGCGAAGATTGGGGGCCATGTCTTCCGCCATTTTGTAGATGCCGTCGATTGCAACCAGCTCGGCCTCGAGCTTGCGACAAAAGATCCGCGCCGATGCGTTTCCGATGGACCCCGCCATGGCTCGGCCACGCAGGGCGCCATAGATATGCACGGACCCTCCGGCGATGACCTCGGCACCCGAGGCGACCGATCCGATGACGGTGACGTCACCTTCCGGGAATATCACCGATTGTCCGGAGCGCACCGGCTCCCGAATGACGATCGATTGCATGGCCGGGCGCGTCTCCGCCGCTGCCGGTTTGACCGGCGTATCGACGCTCTCTTTGGCCGGAACCTCGATATCGGAAACCGACCGGCCGCCTTTGAGCGCCGGCGGCATCCCGGAGCCGAGGATCGAAGGCCGCGCGCCTTCGATGCCCATGATGCTGACATTGCGCTTGGCAAGTTCGGCAATCAGGTCCTTCAGCTGCGGCCGGTCGATCTGCAGGTCCGTCAGATCGAGCACGACAGGCCGGCCGAGGAAAAACCCGGCCGAACGCGCGGCCAGATCGTCCAGCCTGATCAACCAATCATCGATGGGAAGATCCGGGGACAGCATGACCGCGAGGAAAGAGCGGCCCTTGATGCGGATAGAGCGAGCGTCTGTTAGCACTTTGGTCATCTATGTGAAGAAATCGTTGACCATGTCTAGCGCTGCTATGGTTAACAAAAAGTTAACGCGACCTTAACATTACCCATAATGACGTGAGGTTTTTCGAGGGCGAGATTGCGGCAAGCCATTGGAAACGCTTTATGTTCTCCAGCTGCACCGCACGGTTAATAATGCGGCTTTCGACGTCAGCCGCAAATCTGCCGCTGCGCCGGGTGACGCTCAGCCTTCCGCCTTGCGTTGTGCATTGGAAATGGCGCGTGCGGCCTCTTCCGAGGAGTTGGCGAGCGTGCGCATCTCGGCGGCCAGCACGGCAAAGCCCGATCCGGCCGTGCCGGCGCGGGCGGCCTCGATGCCGGCATTGACGGCAAGCAGCTTCAGGTAACGCAGCGATTGCAGGATTTCATTGGTCTTCGAGGCGGTGACGCGCATGTCGGCGGTCTGCTCATCGATTCGCTGATAGAGTGATTCGATGTTGATGATGCTGCCTTCGAGATAAAGAAGCTCGCCCCTCTCGTCCCAGATGCCGCCGCCGGTCTCGGTGACCCAGATGAGATGACCCATGGCGTGACGGATGCGGTATTCCATCGTCCAGTCCGTGCGCTTCTCCAGCGCCCGACCGACGATCTCGTCCATCAGAGGCACGTCTTCCTCGTACATGATCGAGGTGAAGGTCCGCGTGCGATTGCCGATGATCTCGTCGGTGGGATAACCGAAGATGCGCTCGATGCCGTCGGTCATTTCAAGCATGGTGTAGTTTTCGTCGGCGCGGCAGCGGTAGAGAAAACCGTTCATGCGCCCGAGAATGCTCGTTTGAAAATCCATGAAGGCCACATCCGAAGAGAAGAGTTGCAGATGGATTTATGTCGTCTCATTTAATACGGCGCATGCGCCGGAAGAGAATGCACGACCACCCTCCTCCGGCAATGCAGGCCTGCCTCATCAGTTGCGCAGATATTCTTCCATGGAATCGTCGAGCGCCTCGACCCAGGGCGTGTGATGCGTCGGCGACATGTTGCCGGTCATCAGCGACCGGTAGGCATGATCGCGGAAGCCCATGATATTGTGGGCCTTGTGATGTTCCCACTCCATGAAGGTCCGGTTGGTGCCCTCGATGTCGAAGGAGGGATAGTCGGTTTCATCAAGCAGTTCCTTCACATAGTCGCCCTGATACCAGATCATCTGCTCGGCATCTTCAAGCGTTTCCTCGCGGGCGCGCCACATCTCGAAATTGGCCTTCAGCGCCTCTTCCGACGGCAGGGTGATGCGCCCCATCATTACGTCGCGCGCCCACCAGGCCTGCACGTCGAACATGTTGAAGGTGTAGAACTGGTCCTGCATGCCGATATAGAAAAGCTGCGGGTTCTTGTCGAAGATCACCCCCTTGTAGAGGCTGTCGGCCCAGAGGCGGTTGGCGGTCTTCAGCCGGAGATCGTCGGGCAGGAAGGGGAAGTGGTGCTGGTATCCGGTGCAGAGGATCACAGCATCGACCTCCTTGCTCGAGCCGTCGAGGAAATGCGCCGTGCGGTTTTCGAGCTTGGTCAACAGCGGCCGTTCCTCGAAATTCTCCGGCCATTTGAAGCCCATCGGTTTTGAACGGTAGCTCGTCGTCACCGATTTCGCGCCGTATTTCCAGCATTGCGAACCGATGTCTTCGGCCGAATAGCTGCGGCCGACGATCAGGATATCCTTGCCCTTGAACTCCAGCGCGTCGCGGAAATCATGGGCATGCAGCACGCGGCCGTTGAAGGTCTTCACACCCTCGAAATAGGGCACGTTCGGCGTCGAGAAATGGCCGCTTGCGACGACGACATAATCGAATTCCTCGTCATACATCCGGTCCTCGATGCGGTTATGCGCCGTCACCGTGAATTTCTTCGTCTGATCGTCGAAGCGGACCATGCGCACCGGCGTGCTGAAGCGCACCCAGTGCCGGACATTCGCCTTCTCGACGCGGCCCTTGATGTAATCCCAGAGCACGGCGCGCGGCGGATAGGAGGCGATCGGCTTGCCGAAATGCTCCTCGAAGGAATAATCGGCGAATTCCAGGCATTCCTTCGGGCCGTTCGACCAGAGGTATCGATACATGCTGCCATGGACCGGCTCGCCATATTCGTCGAGGCCGGTGCGCCAGGTATAGTTCCAGAGCCCGCCCCAATCCGACTGTTTTTCGAAGCAGACGATCTCCGGGATCTCGGCGCCCTTCTGGGCGGCCGATTGAAAGGCGCGCAGCTGCGCAAGCCCGGAAGGACCGGCACCGATGACGGCTACTCTTGTCATGAAGCATTCCCCTCTTGATTATATGTCATTGCCTGTTTTGCGCGTCTGAAACCACACGCGGCGCTGGTGCGCACCGCTGCGCGTCAGTCGGGATAGATGCCGGGGCTGGTGGGAGCTCCGTCGTCATATTTGGAAAGCCAGTCGATCGTCGTCTCGCGGAAACGGGTGAGGCCCTTGTAGTCGATGAGCTCCGGCGGCAGCGTCTTCAGCACGCGCGGAAAGCGGCGCGCCCATTTCGGCACGGTGGCGAGCTCCTCCATGTTCATCAGGTAGCAGCGGATGACGAAGAGGATGGCATTCGAGCGCGGCAGGCGCCAGAGGCTCTGCAGCTCGACGCGCAGATGCACCTTCTCGCCGACATTGTCAGGCGTCACGGTGGTGCGATCGGGACCCCATTTGTGGTAGTTCTCTGGGCTGGTGTCGAGCCGAGGATTGATCGTCATCGTCCAGTTGAAGCGCCGTGTCGGTTTGCCCTGCTGCAGGTTCAACAGGAATTTCAGCGCCCGGTCGAAGACGCCGATCTGGTGGGCGAGCGGCACCGGCCCGTGCCATTCCATGAAATTCATGCCGATATCGAAATCGAGCGACCAGTCGGCCTGCGTCGTCACCATGCCGGCGTCCATCCAGAGATTGCCGTCGCGCTGATCAACGATGCAGAAGTCGCCCTGGGCCTGGCGGGTGATATATTCGAAGGGCTCGCAGGGCAGCGTCGAGGCATCGCCGAAGGTGAAGCTGTCGTCGATGCCGAGCGGGCGGTTGATCCAGCGCCATTGGTCGCCGTTGCGGATCAGCGTGAAATGCTCGGGATAACCCGCCGCCTGCTCTTCCATCAAAAGTTCGAGCGTATCCCATTGCGCGCTCATCATGTGCGGCAGCGCCTGGTAGCGCAGCGGATCTTCCTTCAGAACCAACGCCCGGTCGTGCATTTCGGCGACGTAATGCTCGTCGACGTCGATCAGGTTTTCGTAGACGGTGCCCGCCCGGCCGCGCACATGCGGCTCCATGTTGACGGAATACATGTATTCGTCGCGGTCGAAGGGAAACGGGAAACGCCGGATGTTTTCGGGGCTGTTGCGGTAGCTGAAGTCGTTCCGGAAGGTTTCCTGCTTGAAGGCGATTGCCATGTTCGGTCTCCTTGTCCCGCTTTATCAGATGCCGCTAGAGATCGAGATGCAGCGTGTTTCCCTCGAAGCGGGACACGCAGATCATCACCTTGCGGCCGGATGCTTTTTCTTCGTTCGTCAGATAGACGTCATGGTGCAGCAGCTTGCCGTCGCAGGTGACGACACCCGTCTCGCATTGACCGCAGGCGCCGCCGCGACAGAGGAAGGGCGCGTCGACGCCCGCCGCCTCGATCGCCTCCAGCATGCTTTCATGATGGCCGACCTTCACGGTCTTGCCGGAGCGGATCAGTTCCATCGTGAAGGGTTTGCCGGGCAGCGACGACAGGAACCGTTCCGAATGCAGGTTCTGTTCCGGCCAGCCGGCATTGAGGCCTGTTTTCAGCACACCGTCGATCATCCCGGATGGGCCGCAGACATAGAGATGCGTGCCGAGCGGCTGGCTGTCGAGCAGGCGCGTCAACGGGATGGCGCCACCTTCGGCGTCGCAATAGATCTTGATGCGATGCCCGCCGTAGCGCTCCAGCAGTTCCCGCCAATAGGCGCCGCGGTCACGCGTGCGGATGGCGTAGTGCAGCTCGAAATTGGCGCCTTCGCGGGAAAACTGTTCCATCATCGCGATGAAGGGGGTGATGCCGATGCCGCCGGCGATCAGGAGATGCTTGCGCCCGCGCCAGTCCGGCTGGAACAGGTTGACGGGATAGCTGACCTTCAGTTCGTCGCCTTCGCTGACCTTCTCATGCATGAAGGTGGAGCCGCCGCGTGAATCCTCGACATGCAGCACGCTGATCTCATAGGCTGTGCAGTCATGCGGCGGCGACATCAGCGAATAGGCGTTGCGGCGCATGTGGCCGCCATCGTTCATCGAGACGATGACATGCGCGCCGCCGGAGAAATAGGGCATCGGCTTGCCGTCCAGGCGCTCGAAGCGAAAGCGCTTGACGCGATCGGCGATCGGCGTGATCCGCGCCACGCGGACAGGAATTTCAGTACCACCGCTCAAAGGAACAACTCCTCCGGATCAGGCGCGCTGCCGGGCTCTTCGGCATCGATATTGACGCCCTGGAAGGCCGCAAGCCGGCGTGAATAATGGTCGCGCACCAGAAGCGGGAGCCCGCAATGGCTGCAGGCAAAGGGGCTGGTGGTGACGTCGTCGGTGATGCCCTTGCAATGGACGCATTGCACGCGTCGGGCCAGCGAGCCGCGATGCTCGGTGATGACGGAGGCATGGTCCATGCCGTATTCGAGCGCCAAGAGCATCGCCTGACCGATGAAGCCTTCGGTGCCCGAGATATAAAGCCGCGTGCCCATATGGGCGGTGGCGAGCGAGCCTTTCAACCGGAAGAGCAGCGTTGCGATGGTCGGGGCGGTGAAGAACATGTCGGCGCCGAGGCGGCGCAGCGCCTCGTCCAGGCCGGACCCTTGCGAGCCGCGGGCGACATAGAGGATTTCGCTGCGGGAAAGCGCCGTGTCGTCAAGCGCCGGCTGCTGATCGAGGAGAGCCTTGGCGCCCTCCCCTTCGAGCGCGAAAATGTGCCGCCGGGCGTTGGGCTGGATGGTCAGTCCCGTGTAGACTGGTCGGCTCTTGATGCCTGCAACGAGCATTCGCGTGCTCCTTAACCTACGGCAGTCCTCTTCTTCTTCTCCGGATCGTCGAAGGGAAGCGTATGGGCGGTGGCGCCCGCCTTGAGGGTCTTGCCGCGGACTTCGAGTTTCGTCCCATGCACCGCCTTGTCAACGTCGAGACGGGCGATCGCCATGGATTTCTTCGTCAGCGACGAATAGCTCGGGCAGGTGATGACGCCGACCTTCTTGCCGTCGGCAAAGACCTCGTCGCCGAGATCGGCCGGTCCGTCGGCATCGATCAGCATGCCGAAGATCTTGAAGCGTTCCCTACCCTTGAGGCGGGCATGTTCCTCGGCGCCGCGAAAGCCCGTCTTGCCGGGGCTGACGGTAAAGTCGAGGCCGAGTTCCCAGAGGCTGTCGCCGGGCGGCTGATCGGCGAAGGGATACATCTGCGAATTGTCGTAGGGGTAGAAGAGCAGATAGCTTTCGACGCGCAGCATGTCGAGAACCGAGAAGCAGCAGGGGATGATGCCCATCTCCTTGCCTTCCTCGACAATCCGGTCCCAGACCATCACGGCGTCTTGGCCGCGCACGAAGATCTCGTAGCCGCGCTCGCCGGTATAGCCGGTGCGAGAGATCATCACCGGCGCGCCGAATAGCGTCGTCTGCATGTGGTGGAAATATTTGAGGTCGCGGATGCCGGGCACGTATTTGGCGAGATAGTCGACCGCGAGCGGACCCTGCAGCGACAGGTCATGCAGGTCGTCGTCGAAGAGCACGGCGCAATTGCGGCCTGCCGCCTGGCGGACGACTTCCTCGTGGCCGGAGCCGGAGCCATGCACCAGCATCCAGGAATTCGGGCCGGTGCGATAGACGATGCAGTCGTCGGTGAAGTGGCCGCGCTCGTTCAGCATGGTCGCATAGACCGAGCGGCCGGGATAGATCTTCGTCAGGTCGCGGGTGGTGATGTAGTCGAGCACGGCGATGGCGTGCGGGCCGACCAGGTGCACTTTCTTCAGGCCCGAGACATCCATGATGCCGGCCTTGGTGCGAACGGCGACATGTTCTTCCGACATGTCCTTGTCGTAGGTCCAGGCGGTTCCCATGCCGCTCCAGTCCTCGAGCTTCGATCCCAGAGCGCGATGCCGATCCGCCAAGACGGAGAAACGCCATGATAAAGCCATTTCCGTTCCCTCTTATTTCCTCTACGGAATATTTATTTCCTGACTATATAAGTCTTTCGCGCCGTGGCAAGCCCGCCCGGCATGCATTTCCCAAACTTTCGGCGACACTCGCCGCAGCTTTAACGTCCTGCATGACCGATGCGACTGCGTGCTGCCGCCGATGGCCGTCTCTCTCAACCCATGCGTTCGGAGGCGTAGCTGCCGGGGCTTGCCGGGAAGACCACGGTGCGGTTGCCGTTGATGAAGGTGCGGTGATGGATATGGGCGTGGATGGCGCGCGCCAGCACCTGACTTTCGACGTCGCGGCCGATCGAGACATAATCGTCGGGCGACTGCGCATGGGTGATGCGCGCCGTGTCCTGCTCGATGATCGGGCCTTCGTCGAGATCGGCGGTGACGTAATGCGCCGTCGCCCCGATCAGCTTGACGCCGCGGCCATAGGCCTGCTTGTAGGGATTGGCGCCCTTGAAGCTCGGCAGGAAGGAATGATGGATGTTGATGATCCGGCCGGACATTTTCTGGCACATCTCGTCCGACAGGATCTGCATGTAGCGGGCGAGCACGATCAGTTCGGTGCCGGTCTGCTCGGCCACCTCCATGATCCGGGCCTCGGCCTGCACCTTGTTGGCCTTGGTGACCGGAATATGGTGGAAGGGGATGTCGTGGTTGACCACGACCTTCTGGTAGTCGAAATGGTTGGAGACGACGCCGACGATGTCGATCGGCAGCGCGCCGATCTTCCAGCGGTAGAGCAGGTCGTTGAGACAATGGCCGAAGCGCGACACCATCAGCAGCACCTTCATGCGCTTCTCGCTGTCGTGAAACTCGTAATCCATCTCGAAGGGCGCGGCGACGGCTGTAAAACCGGCGTCGATATCGGCCCCCGAAAGCCCTTCTTCCGAAATGAAGCTGACGCGCATGAAGAACTTGCCGGTATCGAGATCGTCGAACTGCGAGCTGTCGATGATGTTGCAGCCCTTCTCCGCCAGATAGCTCGAAATCGCCGCAACGATGCCGCGCGTCGATTGGCAGGATACGGTGAGTACGAAGTTCTTCATGCGGTCTTTTCCTTCGCCGTTTCAAGCGCAGAGAACCTGGGCGCGCCGGCGCTTTTCCGTCCGGCGTGCCTATTGCAGGTCTGCCCGCTCCTCAGATGTCGAGCGTGTTGTCGCGTTCCCACTGGGTGAAATGCGAGCAGTAGGCATTCCATTCCCGATGCTTGAGCTTGAGGTAGGCGGCGGAAAACTCAGCCCCGATGGCCGCCTTCAAGCCCTCGTCGGCATCATAGGCCCGCAGCGCGTCGAGCAGGTTGAGCGGCAGGCGCGGTGCGTCCTTCACCAGATGCCCCTCGGCATACATGTCGATATCGTAATGCCGGCCGGGATCGGCCTGGCTGCGGATGCCGTCGAGGCCGGCGGCGATGATGATCGCCTGCAAGAGGTACGGGTTGACTGCCCCGTCCGGCAGGCGCAGCTCGAAACGTCCGGGTCCCGGCACACGCACCATGTGGGTGCGGTTGTTGCCCGTCCAGGTCACGGTGTTCGGCGACCAGGTGGCGCCCGATGTCGTGCGCGGCGCGTTGATGCGCTTGTAAGAATTGACCGTCGGATTGGTGATCGCGGCGAGCGCCGAGGCGTGCTTCATGATGCCGCCGAGGAAGGTTTTACCCTGAGCGGAGAGCCCGAAGGCCATTTCCTTGTCCGCGAAGGCGTTCACCTTGCCATCGATGTCCCAGACCGAGATGTGGGCATGGCACCCGTTTCCGGTCAGGCCCTTGAAGGGCTTCGGCATGAAGGTGGCGCGAAGGCCGTGCTTTTCGGCGACCGACTTGACCATGAACTTGAAGAAGGAGTGCTTGTCCGCCGTCTGAAGCGCGTCGTCATATTCCCAGTTCATCTCGAACTGGCCGTTCGCGTCCTCGTGATCGTTCTGATAGGGCTTCCAGCCGAGCTCGAGCATGTAGTCGCAAATCTCGGCGATGACATCATAGCGACGCATCACCGCCTGCTGATCATAGCAAGGCTTCTCGGCGGTATCGAACTGGTCTGAAATCACCGAGCCATCGGCAGAGATGAGAAAGAACTCGGGCTCCACGCCGGTTTTTACCCGCAGCCCCTCTTTCGCAGCCTCGGCGACCAGCTTTTTCAGCAGAACGCGCGGGGCCTGTTCGACAGGCTGATCGTCCATGACGCAGTCGGCGGCAACCCATGCGACGTCCTTCTTCCAGGGCAGCTGGATGACGGAGGAAGCATCGGGAACCGCGAACAGGTCGGGATGGGCAGGCGTCAGATCGAGCCAGGTTGCAAAGCCCGCAAAGCCGGCGCCATCTTTCTGCATGTCGGCGATGGCTTCGGCGGGGACCAGCTTGGCGCGTTGGCCGCCGAACAGGTCGGTGTAGCTGATCATGAAATATTTGATGCCTTTTTCGGAGGCGTATTGCGAGAGGTCCAGTGTCACGTTTGTCCCCTTGTATTGACCTTATGTAATGATCTTAGACACTTGATAATGAAGCCGGCCGCATCCTCCCAAACGCGCCCGGCCGGCGTTTTTAGAAACCGGTCTTGCCGGGGATCCAGTTGGTGCCGGCGAGCGGCACCTGCGCCATGGCCGATGCCTCGATCGTCAGCGCGACGAGGTCTTCCGGCTCGAGATTGTGCAGGTGGTTCTTGCCGCAGGCTCGCGCGATCGTCTGGGCCTCGAGCGTCATGACTTTGAGGTAGTTGGCGAGGCGGCGGCCGGCCGCAACCGGGTCGAGGCGTTTGGCAAGCTCCGGGTCCTGGGTGGTGATGCCGGCCGGATCCTTGCCTTCATGCCAATCGTCATAGGCGCCGGCCGTCGTGCCGAGCTTTTGGTATTCCTCTTCCCAATGCGGATCGTTGTCGCCGATCGCCACGAGCGCCGCCGTGCCGATCGCGACCGCGTCGGCGCCCAGCGCCAGCGCCTTGGCAACGTCGGCGCCGGAGCGGATGCCGCCCGAAACGATGAGCTGCACCTTGCGGTGCATGCCGAGATCCTGCAGCGCCTGGACAGCCGGACGAATGCAGGCGAGCGTCGGCATGCCGACATTCTCGATGAAGACGTCCTGGGTCGCCGCCGTGCCGCCCTGCATGCCGTCGAGCACGACGACATCGGCGCCCGCCTTCACCGCAAGAGCGGTGTCATAGTACGGACGCGCGCCGCCGACCTTGACGTAGATCGGCTTTTCCCAGTCGGTGATCTCACGCAGCTCCATGATCTTGATTTCCAGATCGTCGGGGCCGGTCCAGTCCGGATGGCGGCAGGCCGAGCGCTGGTCGATGCCCTTGGGCAGGTTGCGCATATTGGCGACGCGGTCGGAGATCTTCTGGCCGAGCAGCATGCCGCCGCCGCCGGGCTTGGCGCCCTGGCCGACCACGACTTCGATCGCGTCGGCGCGGCGCAGATCCTTCGGATTCATGCCGTAGCGCGACGGCAGGTATTGGTAGACCAGCGTTTGCGAATGGCCGCGCTCTTCATCGGTCATGCCGCCGTCGCCTGTCGTCGTGGAGGTCCCGGCGATCGTCGCGCCGCGGCCGAGCGCTTCCTTGGCATTGCCGGACAGCGCGCCGAAGCTCATGCCGGCAATGGTGATCGGCGTCTTCAGCGTGATCGGCTTCTTGGCGAAACGTGAGCCGAGCACCACTGTCGTGTCGCATTTCTCGCGGTAGCCTTCGAGCGGATAACGCGAGATGGAGGCGCCGAGAAACAGCAGGTCGTCGAAATGCGGAACCTTGCGTTTGGTGCCGGCGCCGCGGATGTCATAGATACCGGTCGCGGCCGCGCGGCGGATTTCGGCAAGCGTATAGTCGTCGAATGTCGCGGACTTGCGCGGCGGGGTATAGGGGTTGTGATAGCTCATGGGGGTCCCTCGCCTTAATACGCGTCGGCGTTGTCGATGTTGAAATTGTAAAGCTTGCGGGCGGAGCCGTAGCGCTTGAACTCTTCGGGCCTGACGTCCGTGACCCCGGCGCGATCGAGCAGTTCGGCAAGCTTGTCCAGATGCTCCGGCCGCATCTCTTTCTCGATGCAGTCGGAGCCGAGGCTTTTGACCTCGCCGCGGACGAACAGCTTGGCTTCGTAGAGCGAATCCCCCAACGCATCGCCGGCGTCGCCCAGCACGACCAGATGGCCGGATTGACCCATGAAGGCCGACATGTGGCCGATGCTGCCATGAACGACGATGTCGATGCCCTTCATCGAAATGCCGCAGCGCGACGCCGCGTTGCCCTTGATGACGAGCAGGCCGCCTCGGCCGGTGGCGCCGGCATATTGGCTGGCGTCGCCCTCTATGACGACGGTACCGGACATCATGTTTTCGGCAACGCCCGGACCGGCCGAACCATGAACAGTCACCCTGCCGCCGTCATTCATGCCGGCGCAGTAATAGCCAACCGATCCTCTGACAGCGACCGTGACGGGGCTGTCGATGCCAACGGCGACGGCATGACTGCCGCGCGGGTTGATGACTTCGAATTCAGTGTCGTTCGCACCCTGGGAAAGGGCGTGCAGCGCGCTGTTCAATTCGCGAAGAGGCGTGTTGGAAAGATCGAATGTGGGCATTTATTCCTCGTTGGTCCGAGACGGTTTGAGCCGGCTCCTGCTTTTCAGGCGTCCTTCAGGCGGCCTTGTCGTGATCCCAGAAGTAAACGGTTGCCGGCTCCGGCTCCCAGACACGGGCATTCTCGATGCCGGGAAGGTTGACCAGCGCGCGGTATTCCGAGCCGAAGGCGACATACTGATCCGTCTCGGCCATGACGGCGGGCTTGCAGGCGATCGGGTCGCGCACCACGCCGAAGCCGGACTTGGTGCCGACGACGAAGGTGAAGAAGCCGTCGAGATCGTCGAGCGCGCCCGTCAGCGCCTGGCCGAGATCCTTGCCCTTGGCCATTTCGGCGGTGAGATAGGCGGCGGCGACTTCGGAATCGTTCTGCGTCTCGAAGGTCATGCCTTCGCGCACCAGTTCGCGGCGCAGGTTGTTGTGGTTGGAGAGCGAGCCATTGTGCACAAGGCACTGGTCGGCGCCGGTCGAGAACGGATGCGCGCCGAGCGTGGTGACCGCGGATTCCGTTGCCATACGGGTATGGCCGATGCCGTGGGTTCCGCTCATCGCCCGGACGCCGAAGCGCGCCACGACCTCTTTCGGAAGGCCGATCTCCTTGTAGATTTCGACGCTTTCGCCCGATCCCATCAGACGGACCGCCGGGCGGATCTCTTCAAGCGCCTTGCGCACATTGCCAAGCTTGGACGCGTCCAGCTCGATGACCGCATGCGTACTCTTGATCGAGACGTCGGCTTTGATGCCGGCCTTCTCAAGGTCGCCGGCGAGGCCGTCGAAATCCGCGCCGGGATTGGCCGACTGGATGGTGATTTTTGCCCTGCCTTCGGCGGAGCCGCCATAGATGGCGATGCCGGCCGAGTCCGGACCGCGATCGGTCATGGTTATCAGCATATCCGAGAGCAGATTTCCCAGCTGAGGCTCAAGGCTCTTGTCCTTGAGGAACAGTCCAACGATGCCGCACATAGGTGTGCCTCCTTTCATGTTGAGAAAGGACTAGCAGGTCTACATCAGGACATCAACTGGGAGGAATAAACTTTTCTTCTAAGGCAAGTCAGCTCTTGGAGTTCTGCTGGGGATAACTGATGATCGAGAGGTACTTGCTCGGCAGCTTCATCAACTGCTCCGGCCCATGGGGCGCGTCGGCGTCGAAGAACAGGCTGTCGCCCGGCTGCATCTGGAAAAGCTGGTCGCCGTGGCGATAGATCACCTCGCCTTCGAGCATGTAGAGAAACTCCATGCCCTCGTGCTGGAAGGTCGGGAAAATATCGGAATCGGCCGTCAGCGTGATCAGATAGGGCTCGACGATGACGCCGCTGGTATTGTTGTCGATATGGCCGAGCAGATTATATTGATGGCCGGCGCGCGTGCCGCGCCGCTCGAGCTCGATGCCCTGCCCCGCCTTGACGAAGACGGCATTGCGCGGTTCCTCGAAGCGGCGGAAAAAGGCCGTCAGCGGCACGCCGAGCGCCCGCGACAGCGATTGCAGCGTCGTCAGCGACGGCGAAATGTTACCGTTCTCGATCTTCGACAGCATGCCGAGCGAAATGCCGGTCGCGGCCGCCAGATCGGTGACCGTAATGCCGAGTTTCTTGCGGTAGGCGCGCACCTCGTGGCCGATCGCCATTTCGAGGTTGTTCTCCTTCGGCTCCCGGACGGCGTGCGGATCCTGGGAAAAGGGCGCGCGTCCACTATGCGCCTGTTCCGATTGCTCTGCCGCTTCACGCTTGGATTTCATGGATTTTCCACCGCCGCCTTCTCTTTGGTCTGCAGGCAACCCTATCGCCATAGTGAAAATTCCTCAACCGTGAAGAAAACTTATTCCCGCCGCGCCGCGCGCGGAGCGATGCCGTAGACGGCGCGGAACATCCGGGAAAAATGGCTCAGACTGGAAAAACCGGTGGCGACCGCGATTTCCGAGACCGAAAGCGGGCTCTGTTTCAGCAGGCGATGGGCATGCTGCAGCCTGATCCTGCGATATTGATCGAGGAAGGAGGTGCCGAGATAGGCGGCAAAGAGCCGGTCGAGGTGGCGGGCGGTGACGCCGGCAATGCGCGCCATGGCGGCACGTTCGAGCGGCATCTCGATCGTCTCCTCCATCCGTTCGAGAACGCTGAGCAGGCCGGGATGATGGACGCCGTAACGCTCGGCCAGCGAGGCGCGCTGGGGTGCCGCCGGCTCGTTGACCTCGGTATGAAGGTACCAGTCGCTGACCCGGCGGGCGAAATCCGGTCCCATGCGCTCGGCGATCAGCACATGCATCATGTCGAGGGGCGCGATGCCGCCGCCGCAGGTGATCCGGTTGCCGTCGATCATGAAGCGCGCCTGGCGCGGCGTGAGGTCCGGGAAGGCTTCGAGAAGGGCGGCGGCATGCTCCCAGTGGATGGTGAAGTCGCGGCCGCCCAGCAGTCCGGCGGCGGCCATCAGATAGGGACCGCCCGAAATGCCGCCGATCCTTACACCTTCGCGCGACAGCTGCCGCAAGCAGGCAAGCACACCGGGATATCGCCAGTCGCGCGGTGACCCGCCGGCGCAGACAAAGGCTGTTCCAAGTCCCGAGCCTCTGACCGGCAGAGGTTCGGCGGGAACGCTGGTGCCCGAGGAGGAAAGCGCCGCTGCACCATCCGGCGAGAAGATCCGCAGCCGATAGATCTCGCGCCCGGCCAGAAGATTTGCCGCCCTGAGCGGCTCTGTGGCCGAGGCATAGGACATCAGCGCAAATCCCGGGATGAGGATGAAGCCGATTGTCTGGACATTTTTGCTATCAAATGAAGACATGTCTCTTTCTTAGCGATTTATGTCCTTATCGTGCAAGTACATGCGTCTCTTTCTGGCATCATGCTCCTGTTCTTTCCGGGTGACCCATGCGCTATTCCGCTCTTTCGATTTTTCTGAACGGCCTTCGCGGCAACAAGGGCTGGGCGCCTGCCTGGCGCGATCCGGCGCCGAAGCCGCATTACGACGTCATCATCGTCGGCGGCGGCGGCCATGGTCTTGCCACCGCCTATTATCTCGCCAAGGAGTTCGGCGTCACCAATGTCGCCGTCCTCGAAAAGGGCTATCTCGGCTCCGGCAATATCGGCAGGAACACGACGATCATCCGTTCGAACTACCTGCTATCAGGCAACAATCCCTTCTACGAGCTGTCGATGAAGCTTTGGGAAGGGCTGGAGCAGGACTTCAACTTCAACGCCATGGTCTCGCAGCGCGGCGTGCTCAACCTCTTCCATTCCGATGCGCAGCGTGACGCCTATACGCGCCGCGGCAACGCCATGCGGCTGCACGGCGTCGACGCCGAGCTTCTCGACCGGCAGGCAGTGCGCCGGAAATTGCCCTTCCTCGATTTCGACAATGCCCGTTTCCCCATTATGGGCGGCCTGTTCCACCCGCGCGGCGGCACGGTGCGTCACGATGCGGTCGCCTGGGGTTATGCGCGCGGCGCAGACAGCCGCGGCGTCGACATCATCACCCAGTGCGAGGTGACCGGTATCCGCCGCGAAAATGGTCAGGTGACCGGCGTCGAGACCAGCAAGGGCTTCATCGGCTGCGGCAAGCTGGCGCTCGCAGCCGCCGGCAACTCCACCGTCGTCGCCGATATGGCCGGCCTGCGGCTGCCGATTGAAAGCCATGTGCTGCAGGCCTTCGTCTCCGAAGGCCTGAAACCCTTCATCGACACGGTCGTCACCTTCGGCGCCGGGCATTTCTATGTCTCCCAGTCCGATAAGGGCGGCCTCGTCTTCGGCGGCGATATCGACGGCTATAATTCCTATGCCCAGCGCGGCAATCTCGCTTCGGTCGAACATGTCGCCGAGGCCGGGCTGGCGATGATCCCGTCGCTTTCGCGCGTGCGCTATCTGCGCTCCTGGGGCGGCGTCATGGATATGAGCATGGACGGCTCGCCGATCATCGACCGCACCCATATCGACAATCTCTACCTCAATACCGGCTGGTGTTACGGCGGCTTCAAGGCGACACCCGCCTCCGGCTTCTGCTACGCCCATCTGATCGCCCGCAACACGCCGCATCAGACCGCCCGCGCCTTCCGGCTCGACCGTTTCGCGCGCGGTTATCCGATCGACGAAAAGGGCGTCGGCGCCCAGCCCAATCTGCACTAAGGACATTCGACCATGGCAAGCCTGATTTCATGTCCCCATTGCGGTGCCCGGCCCAAGGAGGAATTTTCGATCCGCGGCGATGCCAGCCTTGCCAGGCCGGCGCCGGATGCCGGCGCGGATGCCTGGTTCGACTATGTCTATCTCCGTGACAATCCGCGCGGCCGGCACAGCGAATACTGGCATCACACCTCCGGATGCCGCCGCTGGCTGATCGTCGAGCGCGACACCGTCACCCATGCGGTCCACCGCGTCAGGGATGCCGCCCTTTCCAAGCTCGGCGGAGAACCGGCATGACGAGTTTCCGTCTCTCCTCCGGCGGCCGGATCGACCGCGCCACAACGCTCGGCTTCACCTTCGACGGCAGGCCGCTCGAAGGCCATCCGGGCGACACGCTCGCCTCGGCGCTGCTCGCCAACGGCGTCCAGCTCGTCGGCCGCAGCTTCAAATATCACCGCCCGCGCGGCATTCTGACGGCGGGGGCCGCCGAACCGAACGCGCTGGTGACGACAGGCAGCGGCGGGCGCACCGAACCGAATACACGCGCGACGATGATCGAGCTTTATCAGGGGTTGACGGCAAAGAGCCAGAACCGCTGGCCCTCTCTCGGCTTCGATATCGGCGCGGTCAACGGGCTGCTGTCGCCCTTCCTCAGCGCCGGCTTCTATTACAAGACCTTCATGTGGCCGGCGGCCCTCTGGGAAAAGCTCTACGAGCCGGTGATCCGCAAGGCGGCGGGCCTCGGCAGAGCCTCCTACGAAGCCGATCCTGATTCCTACGAGAAATGCTGGGCGCATTGCGATCTGCTGGTGATCGGCGCCGGCCCTGCCGGCCTTGCCGCAGCGCTGACCGCCGGCCGGGCCGGCGCACGCGTCATCCTCGCCGACGAGGGGCCGGAACTCGGCGGTAGCCTGCTTTCCGAGACCGGCACCGTCGACGGCAAGCCGGCGGGCACTGTTCTCAACGAGCTGCTTGCCGAGCTGGAGGGCCTGGAGAACGTGCGCCGCATGCCGCGCATGACGGTGTTCGGCTGGTACGACGACAATGTCTTCGGCGCCGTCGAGCGGGTGCAGAAGCATGTAGCGATGCCCGATCCGGATCGTCCGGTCGAACGGTTGTGGCGCATCGTCGCCCGCCAGGCGATCCTGGCGACCGGCGCCGAAGAGCGGCCGCTCGTCTTTGGCGGCAACGATATTCCCGGTGTGATGATGGCAGGCGCCATGCGCAGCTATCTCAACCGGCAGGCGGTGGCGCCGGGCCAAAGCACGGTGATCTTCACCACCAATGATGCCGGATATGACACCGCCGCCGACCTTGAAGCCTCCGGCCTTCGAGTTGCGGCGATCATCGACAGTCGCGCCGATGGCGGCAAGAGCTGGCAGGGCCGTGCCGAGGTTCTGCGGGGCGCCCGGGTGATCGATGCGTTCGGCGGCAAGCGCCTGCACAGCGTCGGCGTCGAAACCGCAGGCGGCCTTCGCCGGATCGACGCGGATGCGCTCGCGATGTCGGGTGGCTGGAGCCCGGTCATTCATCTTGCCTGCCATCGCGGCGGCAAGCCGCGATGGTCGGAGGAGACTTCGGGGTTTCTGGCGCCGACTGCACAGGAAGGCCTCGCGGTTGCGGGCGCCGCAGACGGCCTTGCGCAGACCACAGCCTGCCTCGGCGATGGCGCCGCAAAGGCCGCCGCCGCATTGCAGGCAATCGGCATCGCCGCGGAACCGGCCTTTGCTTCCGCCACCGAGACGGCTCAGCACGCAAAGCCGCTCTGGTCGGTCAAAGGTTCAAAGGGCAAGGCCTTCGTCGACTATCAGAACGACGTGCATCTCAAGGACCTTGGGCTGGCCGTGCGCGAAGGCTACGGCCATGTCGAGCTCGCCAAGCGTTATACCACCAGCGGCATGGCGACCGACCAGGGCAAGCTTTCCAACATCAACGCCATCGGCATTCTCGCCGAGACGCGTGGCGTGTCGCCCGCCGAGGTGGGAACGACGACCTTCCGGCCCTTCTATACGCCGGTCTCCTTCGGCGCTTTGACCGGGGCATCGCGCGGCAAACATTTCCAGCCGGCGCGCAAATCGCCGCTGCATGGCTGGGCCGAGAAAAACGGCGCGGTCTTCGTCGAAACCGGCCTCTGGTATCGTTCTTCCTGGTTCCCGCGCGTGGGCGAAACGACGTGGCGCGAAAGCGTCGACCGCGAAGTATTGAACATCCGCAAAAATGCCGGCCTCTGCGACGTCTCGACCCTCGGCAAGATCGAAATCTTCGGCAGGGATGCCGCGACCTTCCTCGATCGCATCTATTGCAACGGCTTCGCCAAGCTTGCCGTCGGCAAGGCGCGTTACGGCATCATGCTGCGCGAGGATGGCTTCATCTATGACGACGGCACCACCAGCCGGTTCAGCGACGATCATTTCTTCATGACGACGACGACCGCACTTGCCGCCGGCGTGCTCACCCATCTCGAATTCTGCGCCCAGACGCTCTGGCCGGAGCTCGACGTCTGCTTCGCCTCCTCCACCGATCAATGGGCGCAGATGGCCGTTGCCGGGCCGAAGTCGCGCGACATCCTCTCCGAGATCGTCGACGAGGATCTGTCGGATGCGGCCTTCCCCTTCATGAGCGCCCGCAAGGTCTCGCTCTTCGGCGGCGGGCTCGAAGGCCGGCTCTTCCGGATCTCCTTCTCCGGCGAACTCGCCTACGAGCTGGCAGTACCGGCCGGCTACGGCGAAGGCGTTGCCGACGCGATCATGGCAGCCGGTGAGAAACATGGCATCTGCGCCTATGGCGCCGAAGCGCTCGGCGTCATGCGCATCGAGAAGGGCCACGTCACCCATGCCGAGATCAACGGCACGGTCACCCCAGGCGATCTCGGTTTCGGCCGCATGGTTTCATCAACCAAGCCGGATTTCATCGGCAAGGCCATGCTTGCCCGCGACGGCCTGCAGGATCCCGAGCGCCCGCGCCTCGTCGGCGTCAAACCGCTCAATCCGACAAGCGGCTTCCGCACCGGCTCGCATATCCTTGCCGAGGGCGCTGCGGCGACGCTCGAAAACGATCAGGGCTACGTCACATCGAGCGCCTTTTCGCCGGGGCTCGGCCATACGATCGGCCTGGCGCTCGTCAAGCGCGGGCCGGAGCGTATCGGCGAAAAGGTGACGGTCTGGAACGGCCTGCGCAATGAATTCACCGATGCGGTGCTCTGCCATCCCGTCTTCATCGATCCCGAAAACGAGAAGCTTCATGCCTGATCTTCCGCAACACAAACCGGTTCTGGCCGGAACGGTTTATAACGGCATCTCGGAGGCCGGCATCCGCCTGCAAGCCCTGCCGGAGGGGCATCTCCTGCATGTGCTCGGCGCGATAGAGCCATCCGCGCTCGCTGCGGAATTGGCAAAGGCAGGCTTTGCAAAAAGTTCGATCCGCAAGGCGGGCTTCGGTCAATGGTTCGTCGCCGGCGACGAACCACTCGTCCCGGCCAGCCTTGATGCCCTCGCCGCAGCGCTTGCCGGAAAAGCCTACGTCATGGACCAGAGCCACGGGCGTGTGCGCATCGGCGTTTCCGGCCGCTCTTCGCGGGCGCTTCTCTCAAAGGGCACCGCCGTCAATCTCGATCCCGGCGTCTTCCCGGAAGGCCATTCGGCCATGACCATGGTTGGTCATCTCTCCGTGCAGATCGTCCGCACCGGCGATGACAGCTTCGAACTCACGGTCCTGCGCAGCTTTGCCGAAAGCCTCTGGGACGAACTCACCCATATGGCGGCGAGCGCCGAAAAGGACGACGCATAGGGGCCATCCGTGTCGGCAATGGCGCCATTTCCAGGATACTTGGCAGGAGGTCGAGGCGGTGGTAATCTTTACCACCGCGGGGAAATGGAGCTGCTTGTGCCCAACGTCGAAAAGATTAGTGTCTCGATGACGCCACAGCAGGCGGATTTGCTGCGCGATGCCGTGGAAAGCGGCGCATACGCCAGCAGCAGCGAAGTAATCCGTGAAGCTATCCGCGACTGGTCTGCAAAATGGGAATCCCGTAAGGGCGACATTGAGCGCTTGCGCGCATTCTGGGCCGAAGGCAAGGCAAGCGGCGGCATTGAGCCCGTAGATTTCGATCGGCTGCTCGACGAGGCACGCCAGGAAGCCAAGCTCGCCGCCCAGCATGCCCGCTCGTCTGGACTGTCGCCGCCCGCGCCGGCGTGAAAAAAATCTACGCTGACATCGCCCGGGAACAGCCTCAGGCGGCGGAGCGATATTTCCGCCGTTTCCGAGAGAAGGCGATGCTTTTGATCGACCAGCCGCGTCTCGGCTCACGCCAACGGGATATCAGTCCCTCGGCGCGCATGCTCGTTGAGGCTCCCTATGTAATCCTCTACGAGACCCATCCGGACACCGACCAAGGGCCGGTGGAATTGGTTGAGAGAGAGCGGTTCCGGCTGGGGGCGAATGACACTCTAACGACGGTGATCGAGTGGTCGGATGAAAAATATGGCAGGTGCGATTTCCTGCACGTCGCATGGAAGCTACCGAGCGTGCTGTTTCCTGTCGGCGGCGATCGGGAGCAGAATCAGCCCGCCCGCCAGGACCATGATGGCTGCAACTAGGATGGGACCTCGATAGCTTGCAAAATAAAGTGTTGACGTGCCGATAACTGGTGCCGCGACCAATGCGCTTAGACGCGAAGCGTTGGAAAAAAGTCCCGTCATGAATCCAATCTTCGCCGGGTGAATTTCCTGGAACCAGGCAAGCCCCATTCCTATCACGGATGCAACGAATACGGCGTTAAGAGCCTGTAAGAGCAGAACTTGCAGGTAGTTTTGTGAGGCTGAAAGGCCGATGCAGTAAAGGAGCCCTGCTAGACAGCCAATTTTAAACACGAATGCGCGTCCACGTCTTTCTGCGACAATTGGCAATAAAAAGAACAGCGGTATCTCAAACGCGGCGGCCAAGCTTGCGACGAGGCCGATCTGAAACAGAGTTGAGTGAAACTCATCCCTTAGCAACAAGGAGACCACGTTGCCCGTGATATAGTTGGTGCCCAGAAGGAGCACAAAACCAGCGAACATCAAGATAACAGTAATTTTTCCGTTTTGACCGTTGTCCCTCTTAGCTCGGGGAAACGGTGGGTTGGATGACGGCATCCACCAAATAAACATGCTGTTGGCTAAACAAAGAGTCGCGGCAATCCAAAATATGCTTGATAGACCGAAACTGGTCATCGCTGTGGTGGCTGCTGCTGGTCCCACGACCCATGCGACAGAAAACAGGCTCCGTAATTTCACAACGAGCGATGGGTTGGAATGCGTCCGTCGAATGTATGCGAAAAAGAGGCTCGATAACGCGCTGTATGGTCCCAGCAACAGAACAAACAGCAGGCCAAGCGTGTGCGGGTCTGACACGAAAGGAATGCTAGCCAACCCGAAAAATGCAACGCAATTCACCGTGGAAAGCATTCTTCGGAGGTCTGAAACGCGATCGGAGATCGCCGGTATAATCAATGTGAAAACCAAGCCGGCAATACTGTTCAGACCCAAAAGCCAGCTTAGCGTGGTGGGGTCGACGCGAAATCTCTCATACAGATACAAGGAAAGATTGGGATTTACTGACGCCGTTAGCAGGCCGATGGACAGAGCATAGGCGACATTATTCCACCGAGTTGACGTGGTCTCGGCGTCACTCATAGACATTGCGATCCCTTAAATCTCCTTGTCGAAGGATTGATGATGCGGCCAGCGCAATGGCGTCAGCGGCTTCATCTGCATAAAGATGGGAAAATCCCGTGGAAGCAGGGCTCGCTCGCTTCGATCGCGGGTCCGATATTTGAACTGCACCGGCAAGTCCGGCTCGCGCAGCTGCTTCAACATCAGAGAGCCGATCTCCGACAAGCCAACACCGGTCCGCGCGTAACTCCAACCGGTCACAAATTGCCTGTATCATGCCCGGGCCTGGCTTCCTCCATTCGAACTCCTCCACTAAGTCCGGATTTGGAACCTGAGCGCAGGCTGCAATAGCTTCGAACATTGGAGCATCTTTTGAGATCGATTGCTCTATGTGATGGCACACCAACTCGAAATCAGCCCAGGAGTAATACTTTCTTCCAATGCCGCTTTGATTTGTCACGAGAGCGACGAAGATTCCTGACCGGCGACAAAATTGGATCGCATTGATCACCCCGGGCAGGAGTTCAACTTGCCGAATACTCCCCACATATCCGCTATCGACGTTGAGGACGCCATCCCGGTCCAAGAATAGAATTTCCTGCCGCGGTCGGCTTTGTCGTTCGCGTCGCCAGTATATGCGAGAATGGAATTTCTCGTATTCCTGCCGCTTATAACCGGCCAGTGGTTTCAACATGGCGTCTCGCGAAGTTAATGCCTCTGATATAGCTCCACGTCCTCGGAAAAGTCGCCAGTTGCTTCACATCCTCTGATAGAACGGCATCAAATGGATGCGTAAAGATGCTGTTTGCCTCATTCCGATCATCCGCATCCCGGCTGAGGCTCACAATCTCCGCCGCAGTGTGACCGGCCCTCATAACGAAGAACAGCTCCGGATGGCAGTAGACAGGATCATACGCTAGGCCGATCAGCCATGATCGGTCTGGATCAACATCCAGAACCCCAAGTTCTTCTTTCACTTCGCGCGTGGCTTCTTCGAATAGATTGATCTCTCCATCGCGCGCGGTCGGCTCGGCATATCCGCCGACGAAATAGAGACCACCCGGGTTTTGCTCGGCTGTTAGGCTCCGCTGAGTGAGGACAAGGTGGTTATCGCGGCTGACAAGAAGAACAGTCAAGCCCAGGGGGTCTGCTCTTCCTGACGCTGGAAACTCATCAGAAAACGACGGCTGGCGTGATGTGATGTAAGCGGAGAAGGATGTCCGCTCTGCCTCGATTGCCGCGATGCCCTTTGCGCTCGCAAAAGATTTGAGCCTGAGAAGTGCGCCATCGAACGCGCTCGGCCGAGTCCGTGTGAAATCTGACCAAATGCGGAACTGTTCCGATCGACCTGCGTCATCGAACTCGAAACTACCAGCGAGCTTGCAGCGGACATTTCGAGCTACCACTGAAAGATGGGTCTCTTCCGGGAATCTGTGTTTCACCATGAATATGTGTCTCCCGGCCGTTTCGTTATTGAATACGTGAGCATGGCTTGTAATTTGGCGGCTACCTCTGCTGCCATGAGGGGAGCTTCCGTTGCTTTGCCTGGAAGGGCGAGGATCTCATTTTCAGAAAGCTCTATGACATGCACGTCAACTGATCGTGGGCCGGCGCTGCTGACATGAATGCTCGGCTTCAGGCAGGCATTGGACTGATAAGCTGCGAAATGCGGGACGTTATAGGTTGTATTCAGCCGGTCTTTGATGCCGGCAACAGTGGAGGGCACCTGGTCATAGTTGGGCGCTTCGATTTCCAAATCCTCCTGGCTCTGACATACAACGCAGTAGTCGCCTTGGGGCATCACCGAAACGTCACCGGGATCGACGATCATGTATCCAAATTTCGTGAAACGCTTCGTCAAAACAACATGACTTTTCCATAGTTTAACAGTCGTATCCCCGAGTGAACTCCACCGGTCTCTGTTTCGCTCCAACAAGCCTTTTGTTTCGAAACCTGCGCAATAGACGACCTGCTTTACCCTCACGCGCTTGGTCTCACCCGCGACCGTGATTGTTGCAATGCCATCGACGTATGAAGACAGGCGATGTCCCACCCACGTGGTGACGCCTCTATGAAGCATCCGGGATAGGAGCTTCTGGTAGACCATTGCGTAGTTGATCGGCAGGTCCTTCACGTATGCAGCAACCGTGGCGTTTCCGCGGAATTCAAATTCAGGGTTGGCCAATTGGGCAGAAGAAAGAGGGATCGCTTCTATCTGAAAAGAGGCCCATCTTTCCAGGGCTCGGTCTGCGAGAACCTTGTCGCGGACAAGAAGGCGAACCGGCGCTGCGTTGTGATGGATCGCCGTCCAATGATGCGTGCGGTAAAATTCGCACCCTTCCCTGCATCGTTGCGCAGTGCGGGCCGCCCGTATCGGATCATCGATCACAGCGGCATGAAAACCGCCACCGTGAACATAGCCCCCGTTCCGAGTGCTTGGACCAGGAGCGATTTTATCTCCTTGCTCGATGAGGAGGACTTTTGCGCCAAGTTCGCTTAGAACGTCGGCAGTTGTGAGCCCTGCGCAGCCAGCTCCCACGACCAAAACATCAAAGTGATCTGCACCTTCCATTAAGACGCTCCCACGCCAGAGTAGTCAATCTTGTCGGCACGAGAGCCTTCGCTATGGATGGAAACCTTGTGCAAGGCTTTGCTGTGAAAGGCATCCTGGAGCTGAGCATGTGCGCTAGGGGGCGCTAGAAACAGGAAATATCCTCCTCCGCCGGCTCCCAGAATTTTCGCACCTAAAGCCCCGCAACGCTTGGCTCGATTGTAAATCTCCGCCAGCTCAGGTTTGCCATCTAAAGCGCCAAGGCGCTCTTTGAGATGCCACGCCTCGTCGAAGTAATTTCCGACGTTCGATAGATCCGAACGTTCCAAGTCCAATGCCAAGTCTTCAGCAAGGTGGACCATCCTTGCCAGAACCTCGTCGCGTGCAACGGGCGACACAAGAACCCTTTGTGTTGCCAATGTTTTCGACGCGTCCCGGCGATAACCGCTGTCGAGCAGCATAAGCCAGCTTGACAATTCTGCTTGCACATCAGGCGAAAGGTCGAGGCCACGGCATTCGACCGTTTCGTTAGACAGAAACCGATAATGTCGAAGACCGCCAAAGGCCGGAGGGTAGGCATCCTGCTTCCCGATCTCGCGGCCAGCAATTATCATTTCGGCGTGCGCAGCGCGCGCTGCTAGCTCATTCGGTTCGAGAAAATGACCGGCGAGTTGCACAAGTGCATTGAACAGGCCAACGGCAACGGCACTGGATGCTCCAAGGCCGCTTCCGCTTGATGTGACGTCCGACATGATCGAAACGTCAACTCCCCCTCGCCAGTTGAGAGACTGGAAAACCGATCGTAGGATCGGATCGCTTATCTTATGCCAGGTTGAGAATAGCTGTTCCGAATGAGTAACCAACCTGATTTTGCTATCGCGTCGCCATTTGGCGGTCACGAACACAAACTTGTCGATGGCGGTGCTCACGACGCCGCCATTCATTTTCTTATAGAAGCTTGGCACATCACTTCCTCCACCCAGGAAGCTCACCCTCAATGGGGTTTTTGAAACTATTAAGTCGGGCGGTACGTCAGGCGATTTGAGATGGCTCATGCAGCAGCAATAGGGGGAGTGTGCCGCTTGATCAGTGTGCGCAGGATCATGTGTCCGACCATCATGTGAATGTCTTCACATATTTGCATGTCGGAACGCGAAACGTGAAGAATCCGGTCGGACAACGATACCAGTGCTCCGCCATCAAACCCGACGATCGAGGCGACCGTTGCGCCAAGGGACTTTGCGACTTTCGCCCCTTGGACGACGTTGGCGGAGTTGCCACTACCGGAAATCAGCAGAACAACGTCGCCGGGATCGACTACATTGCGGATCTGCTCGGCAAAACTTTCTGGATAGGATTGGTCGTTCGCGTGGGCAGTCAGCAAACCAATATTGTCAAGAACGGACCGACCACGAAACCGCCTCCCTGTCGCGAGTGGGAGCGATTTGTTCCAGTCAGTAACGTAATGGAGCGCCGTCAAAGCACTGCCGCCATTGCCGCAAACTATGATTTGCTTATCCCGCTGCCAAGCGTCATCGATCAGATCAACGAAAGAGGCAATCGAATTTAAATGCACTGACGCCAAAGCGCTATTAAAATCCGTTATATATTCGGATATCGCATTTTGCACTATAAATTTCCTTCACTTATACTTTAGGTGGCAGAGGCTCTATAGTCATTTTCCCATGGCTTTCCTGAATTCATCGATATTTTTATTTCTGGGGCTCGTTCGTGATAGAGATGGGCAAAAATGCCGGGAAGGCGGGCGATTTTCTCAATCGCTTCAACCCGGCTGAAGAAGTCACGGTCTTCTCCTCCCCAGCCGACAAAGCCTGCGTCGAATCCGCCAACGGCGTCGAATGTTTCTTGAAATAACCAGACACAGCCTCCTGGTGCATTCTTCGAAACGTACCCGAAGATTGGGCAGGCAGACCGAAATCCCTTTTCGTATATTCGGCCCGTATCTTCCGGCTGAATGAAGTACATGTCCGTGTAGGGAAAGAGTACCTTGCAGCCCGACTCAATGAGGCAACCTATCGACTGATCGACAAATGTTTCGTCTAGGTAGGCATCACCGTCGAGAATGCAGAGAATCCCATCATCCGATCTGCAAATTGATGAGCCGAAATTAATCGCTGCTGATTTGTTGAATTTGCCGGTGTTCAGCCGATGATGATATTGGATGTCGTAGTGCTCCAGTGCCCCCCTGTTGCGGGGAATCTCATCATCTTCGACAACGACGATGGATACTGCTCCAGCGCTCTGTCGGGTAAGTACCCTCAAACACGAAAGCAGGTTTCGCAGCCGGCCGTCATGAGGGACGGTTGCTCGAAAAGGAATTATAACGCTGACTTTACCGGGGTGATCTGATCGCCGCTTGCTCGGAGACGCCGAATTTGCGTCAAAATTTTGCATGGCAAAAAGCAGCCTCGTTTCAGAAAGGACACGACTCGCTACAATAGTTGCCTGGTTGACCGGCATGCCGGGCCGTTCAAGGGCATCTTTGATGCTCGACAAAACACCCCTAAAAAAAGAAGGCACCGAAGGAGAGATAGACCACGCTTCGGCTACCTCGATTTCCAATCCCTGCCGCACAAATTCGACTGTCGACTTATGGAGTTCCCGTTCTTTCTCCCAACGAGGAGGGCTGATTGCTTTGGACTCGGGGTCAAAGTACGACACAACAGATGCCGCCAAGGCCGTTGCACAGTCGAACATTGGGGGCGTGCTATATCGGAACATCGGCTCACATTGAAATAAAACAATCAATCTACCCATGATTGCGGATTATGACAGTTTTGTGAACCCTTTAAATTGTAGGGGATAGCGAACAAGAGTATCGGCCCGGCATTAATGGCGATTCGATTTCCGCAGAAAAATCTGCGCGGCCGGTGCATGCTATCGACGCTCGGCGCGATCTCCGGGCCTTTTACCAAGCGTCGAAAGTCGGGCAGACAGTTCCCAAGTAGCGTCCGCCAACAGATTTCAAGCCGTTGCCCGCGCGGTGGCTTCGGCCGTCATCCACTCCGCGCGCTCTGCGCCTTGCAGTTCTTCCATCGCATCGGTGGCGAAGCTGGGCACGACGCCGGTCCATAGCAATGCGCCATCGGAATTGGAGTGGCCGTCGCCCTCAAGCTTGTAGATGCTTTCGACGATATACTGGCCGTCATTGTTCAGGCCCTTGATCTCGGAAATCTCGATCACCCGCCGTCTTCCGGTGCGCTTGAAGCGGGCGATCTGCACGACGACGTCGACTGCCGAGGCGATCTGGGCGCGCAGTGGCCGCAGCGGCATGTCGATGTCGGACATCAGCGCCAGCGTTTCCAGCCGGTGCAGGGCATCGTAGGGCGTGTTCGCATGCACCGTCGAAAGGCTGCCGCTATGGCCCGAGGTCATTGCCTGGATCATATCGAGCGCCTCGCCGCCGCGGCACTCGCCGACGATGATGCGGTCGGGCCGCATGCGCAGCGACGAGCGGAACAGGTCGCGGATGCTGGCGCCGCCGCGGCCGAAACGGTCGGGCTTCGTCACTTCGAGATAGACCACGTGTTCCTTGCGGATCTGCAGTTCCGACGTGTCCTCGATGACGATGATGCGTTCGTGGTCGGCAAAGGCTTCCGACAGCGCGTTCAGCATCGTCGTCTTGCCGGTGCCGGTGCCGCCGGAGATGATGACGTTCTTCTGCAGCCCGACGGCCGCCTGCAGCAGCGACAGCGACTCCTCGGTCAGGCTGCCCTGTGTGACGAGATCGCGGATGCTGCGATGTTCTTTCAGAAAGCGGCGGATGGAGATGCAGAGCCCGGTGCGGGCCGCCGGCGGCTGGATCATCTGGACGCGTGAACCATCCGGCAGGCGGGCCTCCACGCTCGGCTCCTCCGGCGTCAGCCGCTTGCCGGAGAATTGCGCGATGCTGCGCGCGGCCGATTCCAGGTCCTCGCGACTGGCGAAACGCGTATCGGCGCGTTCGAGCTTGCCTCGCCTTTCGACGAAGATGTCGGATGTCCCGTTGATCAGGATTTCGGAAACGCTCGGATCCTCGAGGAGAAAACGGATCGGCCCGAGCAGCTTGTCCAGCGCCCGGGTCAGAACCTGGAAGGTTGCCTGTTCGGCAGCGTCGTCGGAAACGGCTTTCATCAGAGCGGCATCCCGACCAGAACCGTGCTCATGCCGAAGAGTGTCGCCATCATCTGAACGGCGGTCGGAAAGAACATCATCAGTGGAATGAGGACCAATCCAAGTATCAAGATGCTGCTCATCGTTTCCATCGTTTTCTCTCCGGATCGACTGGCGGACCATGTCCACCATTTGAGGAAAGCTTAATCCAGATCCTCAAATAACACCATGGTTGGGCTCGACGAAGACGGCCGTTATGAGTGCAGCGCGCCACTTCTTCTATCGCTTTGAAAGAATTGACCAATTATGGAGCAGTAGACGAGGTGCCGCAACAGCGCCAAAAACTTCGTCTCGGCAGGTAAAACTGCAGACGGTTCAAACGGTTAGTTGAAAAACTCCGCCGTCAACTGCGGCTTTGCCGGCGACGTCTCCAAGTCAATTGGAACCCTTCGTTTCGTTTGCTTGACGGAGGGCTGGCCTTGGGCGCACTCTTGGGTCTTAATGGTGTTGCTCAACAAGCGTTGGCCACTGGGGAAGATAAGCTGAAGCAGAAAATATCATTGGAACGAGCAACGTGCTGGTTCGGATCGATAGCGTATGCTTGCTTCATCTTCGCCAAGGTCTTCGATCCGAAACAAACCTAGGAACGAGGAATACGCAGATGTTTGGAAAACTCAAGACTATCGCAATTGCACTTCACAAGGACGAGCGCGGCGACATGGCCCAGATCGTCCTGGCCGTCGCTTTGATCGTCATTCCGCTGATGCTGCTTTTGCTCGCATTCGGCAAACAGATCGGCGAATGGTTCAACGAAAAGAACACGGCTCTCTCCGACGCTGAGAGAATTCCCGAGCCGGGTCAATAAGCGGATCAGTGTCATGGACATGACCTACGATCTGACCCTGATGCCTGCAGCGGCGGCTCTTGCCGTCGCCTGCACCATGACCGCGGCGGTGCTCGACCATCGCCACGGTCATATCCCGAACGCCGTCACCTATCCCTGCCTGCTTGGCGGGTTCATGCTGGCAGCGCTCAGTGGCGGTCTGACCGGGATCGGCCTGGCCTTTGCCGGGCTCCTCGCAGCCGGCCTGATCTTTTTCATCGCCTTCGCAGCCGGAAGCTGCGGCGGCGGCGATGTCAAGCTGATGGCGGCGCTCGGCGCCATTCTCGGCCTGTGGCCCGCCATCGACGTGACCCTCGCATCGCTTATGATCGGCGGCGTGATCGCCGTTTTCTCGATGGCGCGGCGTGTTCAGTGGAGCGTGCTGGCCCGAACTGTCGGACTGTTTGCGCTGCTCCTGCCCGCCGGTTTCCGCGATGCCGCTTCGGTGCTGAAGCCGCGCGAAACCCATCATACCGTCCGCTTCGGCGTTGCCGCTGCGCTCGGACTTCTCTGGTGCCTTTTCATGCCCGATTTCACCCCTCTCTCACTCGTGAGGTAACGGCAATGCGCGCGGAACTCGAACGCCCCATCTTCGACGGTGCTTTCTGGAGTTCGATCCTGCACTCACGGACCTTCTGGATCCCTGAGGATCACGGCGCGCTCTTCGGCACCTTCGCGATCGCCATGATCTTGCTTGCCTCGATGCTGCTGCTGCCGCGGCTTTCCGCCCGCCGGCGCCGGATATCCGAGCTGCACGGCGATACATCAGGCAGCACGACAATGATGGATTTCGTGCTCGTCACGCCGGTCTTCGTCTTCTTCATGTTCGTGGTCTTCCAGTTCACCATCCTGGCTAAAAACCACCTCTTCACCCATTACGCCGCCTATGCGGCGGCGCGCAGCGCCCGCGTATATTTCTGCCCGGCCCTGCCGATCACCATCCGGAGCTTGATCGACGCCAAGACTTGTGACGACGATGCCGCCGCCGGCAAGGCCGATCTTGCCGCCCGCCTGGCGCTGATTCCGGCCGCTCCCTACGACCAGTTGAAATGCGTCGGTGCCTGCCAGCCGCCGGAAGACGCACTGAAAAGCCTTGCCGACGCCTCGGGCCTTTCGAAGAACTGGCGCGCGATGCGCAACCAGGCCCGTTATATGTTCGATCCGCAGAACGTCACCGTGACTGTCGACCGTGCGCCGATGGCGCTTTATGCCGCCATCAATCGCTCGCCGCACGTGCCGGTGACCGCCAAGGTGGAAGCGCGTTTCCTGCTGCTCGAATATGCCGGCTGGGTCTTTGCCCGCGGCCAAAGGAAGGACGGCCGCTACTACACGATTTCGACGGCGGAGGTGAACTTGCTATGACACCGACCTTCATCAAACGTCTGCACCGCGACGAACGCGGCTTCCTCTCGCCGATCATTCTCTACATGACGATCGCGCTCGCTTTGATGATCGTCTGGATCCTGAACACCGGACAGATGATCTACGACAAGCAGCGCACGCAGGATACGGCCGACGCCGCCGCCCTCGTCCACGCCGACTGGGAAGCGCGCTATCTCAACATCATGGCGATGAACAACGTCGCCTCGTCGCAGGCAACCGTCGTCATGGCGACCTCGGTCGCCTTCCAACTTACGACGGCGGAACTGGCCCTGCGCTCGGGTGTCATTCTGGCGAAACTCGCCGAATATTCCTTCACGGAAGGCTTTGGGCCGGCATCCCTGCTGCCGCCGCTTCCGCCGATGCCCTATTGCCCCGGCTGGCAAAAGGTGCCGATCGTCGGCGGCATAATCTACGGCGCTTGCTTGGCGTTCCAGGGATTCCGGGCGACGGAAGCCACCAAGGCGATTGCCTATACGGTGGCGGCGCAAGTCAAATACGATCCCTGGGGTCTTATCAACAAGTCCAGTGACATCATCGATGCGATGAACGATCTGAACGACTACCTCGTCGAAAGCTTTCCGCAGCGCGTCGGCAACGAAGCCCTGCACCTCGTGCGCCTCAACAAGTCGGATCACGTCGTCTTCCATCCCCCGTGCGAATCCTGCGGCCAGGCCGGAGAAGGTGCCGGCGGCAACCTGCCGGTGGACCGTGATGGCGTCAATCCCGCCGCGGCCTATACCGAAATGTGCCTTGCCATGTCCTATGGGACTCAGGGACAGGATCCGCTCCTCATGCGCGGCGAGTTCGCCAATCGTGGCTTCCCCAACGGCAAGGGTCCGCTGACGGCAGGCGGGGTCGACGGCAGCCATATTCGCGACTGGGTCAACCACGAGAGCGGCATCGACGATCAACTGGTGGAATTCTACATCTTTTATGAAGCCTTCGGCCCGGCTTACCTGAGCAAGGTTCCGTTCAAGGCGATTGTCGAGCAATATGCCGGCGACCTCGGCTTTTGGGAAGAATTGGCGCTCGATGTCAGTTTCTGGCTGGCAGACAAGGTCTTCGGCGTCGGCTTCGGCATCACCAACCCCTTCCAGCTGCCGATCGACGTGCCGCCGCGTTATTCGGATGCGCAGACAAAGGACGAGAACGACTTCACCCGCAAGTTCGACATGATCTGGAACCAGGTCTGCGGCCCGGCGGGCGGTGCGATCTCCGTGGCGGGCGCTAGTCTGCCCGTCGTCTCCTTCCCGAAGCCCTATTGGCTGAAGGGACGCATACCCTTCAACTTCACGCCCTTCGGGGGCGACCAGCTCACCGACTACCAGACGCTGGCGGTCGTTTCGCGCGCACCGCGCGCCCGGCTGCAGGTCCGCATCTTCAAGGACAAGACGCCATCCGCCTATGCCTTGGCGCAGAGCTGGGTCCACAATTACACGGCCTTCGACCTCTATACCCAGGACTGGCTCGCATCGCTGGCTCCCGCCACGCTTGCCGACGATATGGGCGAGGTCTCGAACACCATCAAGCAGAGCCCGGCCGCCGACAGTTTCACCGGCCTGACGCGCGTCTTCGATCAGGGAGGAGCCAATGCCTGGGCTGCCGTCAACACACACTGAGCCAATGGGCGGTCCTCCGGGCCGCGGGCTGCTGATGCGGCTGCACCGCGACAGTCGCGGGCTTGCCTCGATTGAATTCGTGCTCGCCGCGCCGGTCATCCTGCTGATCGTGATTTTCGTGATCCACGCGAACAGGATTTCCACCAAGAAGGTCGGGACCATGCTCGCCATGCGCAACTCCGCCTTCGCCGAGGCGAATGGGCTCACCTGCACCTCCGACTTCTCGAACGTCTTCCCGATCCCGGCCTTGCCGGCCCTGCCCGGCCGCGACGCCATGAACTGCTCGCGCACCCCGTCGCATGAAGGCGACGGCGAACCGCAACGCACCTTTGTCTGGGACGACGTGCAAAATACCCTGAAGAGCGACGGTCGCGACTTCGGCGATATGGTCGGCGACCTCGCCAATGAAAAGCCGCAGCTGGTCACCGCGACCGCCGACCGGGTCTACAAGTTCAGGGATTCCGACGATCTCGATACGATCAGGAGCATCCGCTGGAAGGATGCGTTCACGGTGGATGACTCGACGCTGTTTGCCTCGCACAACAACGATACCACGCGCCGCGGCTACGATCCGACGCTGCGCCGGGAAATCCGCGATGTGGCCGACGATTCCGGCGATCTCTTCGACGGCGTCTTTCCGGGAGCGAAATGAGATGGGACAGGGCTCGCGCATCTCCTTCCGTTTTGCCGGCCATCTCACGAGTTTGGCGCTGGTCATCAGCCTCGCCACCGTGGTGGCCACGCCGGGCCGTGCCGAGATCTACAAGGATTTCAGGGTGACGCTGAATTCGATGTTGGCCGGCATTCTCGGCGCGCCGGAACGTTCGCCGCGCGATCTCGCCATCAACGGCCAGCCGCTGGAATTCACGCCCTACCAGAGCGACCGCAGCATTTCCGATATCACCGACGAGTGGCTGCGGGTGCTGGCCGTCAATACAAGACCTGCCCTGCCGAAGAGCAATGACAGGCAAGAGCTGACCGCCGTCATCGCCGCCAACATGCTGATCGTCCCGAAGGTAAGCCGCATCCGCGATGACCTCGCCGTGGTGGTGCGCTTCTTCGACGGCGACGGCGAGGCCGCCCTCGATTATCTCAGGCGGCAGGATCCGGCCAATCCTTCGGCAAGAGCGCCGATCCCGGGCGTCTCGATCATGATCCGCCGTCCCGCCGATGCGCCGATGACCGAGGTGCTGATGAGCCGCTTCGAGGATGTCGCCTCGACGCTGCCGGCCTTTGCGGCGCCTGCCGATGTCAGCAAGCTGCCGATGTCGCTGCGTCCGCCGGCCGGCGTCGAGGTGCTGAGCGATATCGGCGATCGCGACAAGGGCCACACCTCGCGCACGGTCGTGTCGAAAGGCACCATTTCGGCCTCGCGCTGGTCGGATCAGCGCGCCGATCTTCTTGCCCGCGACGGCTTCACCATCGAGACGCCGCTGGCTGAGCGCGGCGGGGTCACCGCCCTTTACGGCCGGCGCGGCAGCGTCGAGGCCAATGTCTTGTACACGCGCAGCAAAACCGACGGCAGGACCGTCGAGGTCATTCAAATCCGGCAACCCTTCGTCGAAGGAATAACACCATGAACTGGAAGCTCATTGCGGCCGTCATCGTCGGGCTCATCACCGGCGTTCTGCTTTACTTCTGGACCGAGAGCGTCAAGAACGAGCAGGTGGCCTATGCCTTCATGCGGCTCCAGCCAGACCGGAAGGTGACGCGAGGCCAGGCGATCACGCCCGATATGCTCGCCGAACCGGTGATGCTGCCGGAAAGTTTCGGCGCGCTTGCCAAACTCGCGGTTCCCGCCGCCAGCGCCTACCAGGAATGGCTGAAGGACAGGACGGCTGCGAGCGACATTCCGGCCGGCTCCGTGCTGCTCTTCCAGTATTTCGACGATACCGATGGCGGACGCCTGACAACGATGATCGCGCCCGGCAAGCGGGCGCTGACCCTTCCCGTCAACGCTGCCGCGGCCGTCGGCCATTTCGTCGAGCCGGGCAGCTATGTCGATATCCTCGGTACAGTCGACGAACCGGTCGAGCCGGTGGCGCCTGCCGCCGCTACTCAGCCCGGAACACCTGGCCAGGTGCCTGCCGTTCCGGGCCAGCAGCCTGCCGCGACTGAGCAACCGCCGGCTCCGGCCCAGCCGCCGTCGCCGGTCGAGCAGATGCTGAAGAACTACCTCACCCAGTATCCGGGCGCCGACGAGAACGATGTCAACGCCTACCGGAAGCAGGCGCAGGATTATAAACTCGGCATCAGCTCACGCACCCGCGTCGTCACCCGCACCTTCCTGCAGAACGTCAAGGTTCTGGCCGTCGGTGCGGCGACGACCCCGGAGGGTGCGGTGACCAAGGCCAACAGCACTTACAACAATGTGACCGTCGAAGTGACGCCGTCGGAAGCCGAGATGCTGATCTTCGCCATGGGCCAGTCGAACGGCAGCCTCAATCTCGTGCTGCGCAATCCGACCGACAATACCGTCGAGGACCTGCCGAGCATCAACTGGACGCGCATGTGACCGTCGCGGGGGAATGAGCCATGCTGTTGAAAATTTCCTATGAGGACGGCAGCGGTCGGGAGGTGATCCCGCTCTCGGCGAATGAGACCTATTTTGTCGGCGAAAGCAGCACGCTGACGCTGCCGGCCGGTGCGGGCGTCGTGCGGTTGCGCGGCAGTCATGTCTCCTCGCCGCAATTCGTGCTGCGGAAATCGGGCCAGGGCTGGTCGGTGCAGCATCATGGGCGCAACCCGACGCGCGTCGACGACCAGCCGCTTCGGGCCGGCACGCCGGTCGCGGTCTCGGCCGGCATGTCGATCTGGGTGCCGAACGTCACGATCGAACTCGTCGAGCCGGTGGCAGCGCCTGAGGCGGTCACGCAGTTTCCGGACCAGGAACGGGTGCTGGCGCTGCAGATGGAGATACATGAGCGACTGCTAAAAGACACGCAGTATGACCGGCTGGTGAAATCTTCCGATTTCGGCCGCGAGGAGACGCGCGGCCGCATCCGCGAGCGTCTCGACATGTTCATCAAGGAGGCGCTCGACAGCGCGCCGCAGGATCTTGTCATCCTGGTCATCAAGAACGCCGTCTATCGATGGCTGGCAAAACGCATCGCCCGGACCGGCCGGCGCGACGCCTCGTCGAATGCCGCAAGCCTGGCGCGCGAGGAACAGGACAACCGCCGCCTGTTCGACGTCGGCAAGGCGCTGATCTCGGCGCTGCAGCTGAAGCTGAACTTCGAATCCACCCGCGCGGACTTCGCCCAGCTCGATACCCGTTTCAGCGCCGCCTTCCAGGCCCGGCAGGCGCTTTTCAATGCCGGCGACCGCTACGAGATCGCCCATATGCACCTGCGCTCCAATATCGAGGAGCTGATGTATCGCTGGGGGACGATCTCGGAGCTGATGGATCTCGACGTCATCTCGGAAATCATGGTGACGCGCTACGACGAGATCTATGTCGAAAAATTCGGCCTGCTGGAGCGCTACCCCTTCGCCTTTGCCAATGAGCGGCAGCTGATGAAGGTGATCGAGCGCATCGCCGTCGATTCCAACCGCTCGATCAACGAGAGCGAGGCGATGGCCGACTTCCGCATGCCGGACGGTTCGCGCGTCAACGCCGTCATTCCGCCGCTTGCGGTCAAGGGCGCCTGCCTGACCATCCGCAAATTCGGCGGCAAGTCGCGGCTCGACATTAGCAAGCTGGTCACGGCAGGTGCGCTCAGCGAGCCGATGCGCGCCTTCCTCGAGGCGGCCGTCCGCGCCCGCAAGAACATCGTCGTCTCGGGCGGCACCGGCTCCGGCAAGACGACGCTGTTGAACAGCCTGTCGCAGTTCATCCCGGTCGGCGAGCGCGTCGTGGCGGTCGAGGACACGTCGGAACTGCAGCTCGACGGCATCCATGTCGTTTACCTGCAATCGCGGCCGAAGACGGCGGAATCCGAGACCAGCGTCACCATCCGCGACCTGGTGCGCAACGCGCTGCGCATGCGGCCCGACCGCATCATCGTCGGCGAGTGCCGCGGTGCCGAGGCAATCGACATGCTGCAGGCGATGAACACCGGCCATGCTGGCTCGATGACGACGGCGCATGCCAATACGCCGCAGGACATGATGACCCGGCTGGAGGTGATGGTGCTGCAGGGCCAGAGCTCGCTGCCGGTCATGGCGATCCGCCAGCAGATCGTCGCCGCCGTCGAACTCGTCGTGCAGCTCAACCGTCTGGAGAGCGGCCGGCGCGCCGTCACCGAGATATCCGAGGTGATCGGCATCGATCCGGATACCGGTCTTGTCATCGTCGAGCCGATCTTCCATCTCGTCGGCCGCGCCGGCGGCCAGGCCGTGCATGCCTTCACCGGTTACCTGCCGAGCTTCGTCGCCGAGCTCGTCGAGTTCAACGACGACGGCGAAATCGAAAAATTGGACATGTTCGTTTGAGGGGGAAACCATGAATATCAGCATTCTGCAGATCTTTACGGTCGCCCTCGGCGCAGTGACGGCGGGACTGCTCGTCTGGGGCGCGCCGGTGCGCTGGCCGGCGCCGCTGTTGCGCGCCACCGAACGCGACATCGCGCTCGCCAGCGAGGCGGCCCAGGTCTTCGGGCGCGATGCCGTTCCGCCCTATACGATGATCCTCGCCTACGGCATCACGGCGATCCTCGTCTTCGTGGTGGTCTCGCTGATCTTCGGGCCGATCGCCGGCATCGTCATCGCCATCCCGGTCGCCTTCTTCTTGCCCAAGGCGATCATCCGCTATTTCCTGCAGCGCCGCTGGCTGCAGATCGAATCGCAGCTTCCCTATGCCGTCGACCAGATCGTCTCGGCAGTGCGCACCGGCAAGCCGCTTGCCATCGCCGTCAATGCGGTGGCCGATACCGGCCAGATGCCGGCCTCACGCGAGTTCGAGCGCATCGCCCGCGAACAGAAGCTCGGCATCGGCCTCGTCGAGGCGCTCGACCGCCACGGCCGCAACGTGCCGAGCCTGCACTTCAAGATGGTCGATGCGGCCCTCGGCCTCTTTGCCCGCCAGGGCGGCGACATTTCCGAGCCGCTGACGGAAATGTCGAAATCCTTCAAGGAGATCTGGAAGCTCGACCAGAAGATCACCACCTCGTCGTCGCAGGCGCGCATGAACTTCCGCGTCGTCAATGGCGGCGCGCTGTTCATGATCCTGATGATCTTTTTCGGCCAGCCCGAGCTGATCGACAAGGTGTTCGGCAACGCCATCGGCATCGTCATCGCGATCGTCGGCGCCATTCTCTATGCCACCGGCTTCTTCTGGATGCGCTCGATGATGAAGGTGTCGGTATGATGTCTCACATACCCCTCGCCCCGATCGCCGTCGTCTTTGCCGGCATCACCGCCGCCCTCTTCGTTTGGTGGATTGGCGATCTGCTCGGCAGCATCCAGGTGGTGCGCCGGTCCGCGGGCGGCGATGGTCCGCCGCCGAATATCGTCGACAGCATCGGCATGCGCACGCCAGTCGAATTCGTGCTGACCCATTTCGAGCCGCTGCTGGCCGATTACGGCGCCCAGCTCGAGCAGAAGCTGATCTATGGCGGCCGGCCCTTCGGCGGCGTGACGGGGCGGGAATATATCGCCCTTCTCGTGGTTCTCAGCCTCTTCGGCTTCGTCCTGCTCGGCGTGCTGTTCGGCATTGCCAGCGGCAGCGTGATCGGCGGGCTGGTGGCCGGGCTGATCCTCGGCCTGATCCCCGCCATCTATTTCTGGGTCGTCGCCGACGACAAGATGCAGGACCGCAAGGAGCGCATCTCACGCGAATTTCCCTATTTTCTCGATCTCGTCGTCATGACGCAGCAGGCGCAGGCGACGCTGCCGGAGAGCCTGAGGCTTTATGCCGAGGCCGCACCCGGCACCGTCATGAGCGAGGAGATCGAACAGACGCTGAAGGACGTCGCGCTCGGCACCGGCATGGTCGAGGCGCTGCAGCGGCTGGAGCGCCGCATGACCGCCGAGGAGGTCGTGCGGGTCATCCGTGCGGTGATTCAGGGCGAAGTTGAGGGCAGCAACCGCGTCGAGCTGCTGCGCGAACATGCGCGCGACCTGCGCTTCCGCCGCTGGGAAAAGGCCGACAGGGCCAGTGAAAAGCTGAAGGCCAAGATCGTCATGCCGGCGATGATGATCGTCGTGTCGATCCTTCTTCTGGTGCTGGCGCCGGCAATCGTCGAGATGATGTCGAGTGGGATGTTCTGATCATGGCCTTTTCCTTCTTTCGCGGAAACAAACCAAGCCTGCTGCAGACCGGGCCCGGCGGCCAGAGCCGCAGCCATGTGCTCGACCGGCCGGAAATGTCGATCGGTCGAGCTTCCAACGCCGATATCGTCGTCGACGATCCGTTCCTGGCGCCGATCCATGCGCGCATCGAGCGCCAGAGCGACGGCGGCTTCATCATTCGCCGCATGGGGCTGAACCCGATCATGCTGCGCGGCGAAGCGCTGCTGCAGACGGCCTCGCTGAAAGCTGGCGACAGCTTCCGTCTCGGCAAGGACGTCGAATTCCAGTTCGTCGTCAAAGCCGCCGCCAAGGAGGCGCCGAAGAAGGAGGCCTCCAAGGCCGGTGACGACAAGCCGAAGAAATCGCTGCTCAAGCAGCCGGCCTTCCTCGCCGGCATGGGGGTCGCCTATCTCGCCATCGTCGGCATCATCGGCTACGTCATCCTATCCGACAGCGGCAGCGCGGACGGCGGCCCGACGGCGGAACGCATCAACGCGGAAGCCGCCCGCATCCCCACATGCATCAAGAATGCCCGGCGCATGCGCCAGGTTTCCGAGCAAAGCTTCAACGGCGCCGTCGGCGGCCGCGTCGGCAGGGATGGCGACGCAACCTATGCCGCCCTTTCCCTGAGCGCCGAACCATCCGACGATGCGGCGCTGGCAAAGGCCGCCGAACCGATCGTCGAGGCCTACAAGCGCACGGCGCTCGCAGCCCTTGCCTCGGAAACCCGCGGCAACAATACGCTGGCGCAGAGCCTCTACCAGCAGACCTACGATCTCGTGCCCGACGTCAACTGCTCGGCTGCACGTTTCGCGCTGCAGCGCCGCGCCGCCACGAAGCCGGTCGCCCGCCGCTGACAGCGGTCCCGCAGCGCTGTTTGCTGACGTTCAAGCCGGGGGACGATATCAAGGACTTGCCGGAATGCGGGCGATGACCTTGATCTCGAAATCGAAACCGGCGAGCCAGTTCACCCCGAGCGCCGTCCAATTCGGATAGGGTGGCTTGCTGAAGATCTCCTGCTTGACCGCCATGATCGTTCCGAACTGGTTCTCCGGGTCGGTGTGGAAGGTGGTGACGTCAACGATGTCATCCAGCGTGCAGCCGGCGGCGCTCAGCGTCGCCTTCAGGTTTTCAAAGGCCAGCCGCACCTGACGTTCGAAATCGGGTTCGGCTGTTCCATCCGAACGGCTGCCGACCTGCCCTGATACAAACAGCAGATCACCGGATCGGATGGCGGCGGAATAGCCGTGCTCCTCGTAAAGAGCGTGCCTTTCGGCAGGAAAGATTGCTTCGCGTTGGGTCATTCTGATCTCTCTTGATGTTGGCAAAGACCGGTGAGCGCGGGGAATGCTTCACAAGCGTGCTCGATTTGATATACGGTACGTATGTGAAATAACTGGCATACGCATCGTATGTCAAGTTAATATACGCTTCGTATGTGAATTGAGGGGTCGAATGGCGAAAACACGCAATGAAACGATGCAGGAAAACCGCGCCAAGCTGATCGCGGCGGCGCGAAAGGCTTTCGCCGAAAAGGGCTACGCCGCAGCGTCGATGGACGAGCTGACGGCTGACGCCGGCCTGACACGCGGCGCGCTTTACCACAACTTCGGAGACAAGCGCGGGCTGCTGGCGGCGGTCGTCGATCAGATCGACACGGAGATGGCGGCGCGCGCTCAACAGATCGGGTCTCGGGCGGGTGACGACTGGCAGGGCCTACTCGCCGAGGGCGCGGCCTATATCGAGATGGCGCTCAATCCGGAAGTCCAGCGCATCGTTCTGCTCGACGGACCAGCGGTGCTGGGTGATCCCTCGCAATGGCCCAGCCAGAACAATTGTCTACAGGTGACCAAGAGCACGGTGGAGCGCCTGACCGCACAAGGCATCCTCAAGCCGCTCGACGCCGAGGCGGCTGCCCGATTGCTGAGCGGCGCGGCTCTCAATGCCGCCCTCTGGATCGCCGCCAGCGACGACCCGCAGAGCGTGCTGCCGAAGGCGGTCGAGGCCTTTCATGCCTTGGCGGCAGGTCTGCTTTTGGAGCGTTCGTGATCGTCGTGAGAGGTTCTCTCGCCAAACAGAAAGCCCATGGCGTAGCGGACGCAACTTATCGAGCGCGACGAGTCCGTGTGGCCATCGTTTTGTCAACGAGACGAGCGGTCAGATAAGCGAAACACAGGACCACGCTGAGAAACACTGAGAATGCGAGAGGGCCATTCAATCCCATCGACGCCGCAACCGGCTTGAAAACGCCGATCGCCCCGCGGTGCAAGATGTAGACAGGATAGGAAATATAGCCAATCCACGTCGCCAACGCCTCGGCTTTTGCGGGCATCTCCAGAAAGAGGCCGAGCATCACGATGAGCGGGGCCAAGGCCATCGCGAACATCAAGTCGTAGTAAGGCCGCAACACGACAGGAACCGGCGCCGCAATGCAAATCATCAGAAGAAGGCATGGCACAATGGCGACCCAACCCTTCCTCCAGGCGGGCATGCCGCCGAAGAGGCGGCTTATCACCACCCCTGCCGTAAACGAAAACATCACCCTTGGCAGTCCACCGACCGCTGAGGGCCACTCCCAGCCGATATTCAACATGCCGTATTTAAGACCGACAAAACCCAAAAACGCAGCCGAGACCAATGCAACGCCGCAGAGCGCGCGGACGGAGAGCCGAAAAAGCCACAGGGCGAAGACGATATTCACCAACAGCTCCCAGAACATCGACCATGCCGGACCGTTGATCGGAAACATTCCTTGCATCGGATTCGCTTGAAGGAAATACATCGGGCTCGGCAGAAAGAACGTGTTCGCAGTCGTCGACACCAGCAGGTCGAGGACGCTTTGATTTCTCAGCCCCCAGTTTGTTAGCAGAATGATCTGGACGAGGCCGACCACAATTCCGATGAAATAGAGCGGATAAAGGCGCTTGATGCGGGCCGCCATAAACGACTGGAACAGCAGACCGCGCGAGAGCCGTTTTCCATAAATATCCGCGATAATAAATCCGCTGAGAACGAAGAAAAAATCGACTGCCAGATAGGCCGAAGGCGCATAGCTCTCCCGGAAATGTGTAGCGACAACACAGATAGCGGCAAATCCGCGCATGGCATCGAGCGTGTAGTAACGGCTGCGCTCGGCAATCGAGACTCCTACGTCGTCCATCGCCGATGGCGAATAACCGCGGTCGAGGCTAGTCATCTTATGGATTATCCTATTGCGCATTGCGTCTGAGGGGCGTTCGGATGCGGTGGATGAGAACGTCACCAAAGCGACGTTCTGATAATTTCAGATGACGGCTTGAGCACCAGATCCCTCAAATCGCGACACAGGTCTATGCGGGTATGGCCTGGAAATCATGCAGGGTTGGCAACCGCACCCCTGTTACTCTTGCGCTGCCGTGCCTGCTTTATACTGCCGATCAAGACATTTAAACGAGCTCTGCACAGAACGAATATCAGACCGCAGTAAGCCATGCCGCCTGCCAGGATTTCCACGGCCAAGCGTGGATACGGGGACCAATGAATGAGCAATTCATGGAGGAGGAAAATGACTGCAACCATTCCTGCAGAGGCCATGGTAGGCCGCAGGAATTGCGCCAGATATGCCGGGATACTCAGCTCTATATGCTGCGAAACCTTCCAGCTGGTGATCGGCCAAAACAACAGAACTTCGATCATGATGGCGAAAACGATTGTCGTGACGCCGTAGGGATAGAGAATTGCGATCGTCAGGAGTGTGAGGAGGTTTCGTGCCAGCTGGTAGTAAAACCACCAATCCATCTCTCCTTGGCTCTTGATCAAGGATGCCTGCACGTAGCCGATCCCGGCCATCAATCCTATGACGCAGTAGAACCGAACCGGCCAAACGGCCGCGATCCAATGTGCACCGAAAATTGTCGTGATCGCATCATCGGCGACGGCAGCAAGGCCTATGAAGACGGGGTAGGAAACCAGAGCGCAGCCAAACGTCGCCATGAGAAATGCTTCTCGCACTTTCTTCGGATCGGCCCGCAATGAAGAAAGCAAGACGTGCGTGACGGATGTTAAGCCCCCGGCGATGACGTTGTTGATCATATCGAACAAACGCTTGGAAAAATTATAGATCCCGAGCGCTGATGGGCTCAAGAGCACCCCGATGAGCAGGTTGTCCAAGCTCATTGTCTGTAAAAACCGAGTGCCGGATGCAAAAAACCCATAGTGAAGGAGCTCGTTGAGGCTTGCTCTTTTCAGGTGAAGCCCGGGCCGCCACCCGGCGCCCCAGAAAGCGGCGCCGCATGATGCCGCTGTGGCCGCGATCTGCGCAATCGCAAGCCCCCACAAGCCGAAACCCGCGAGAACCAAAACAAGGCAAATGCAGGCAGAAGTGATCGTCGCAATCACAGTGCGGACGGCTACCAGATGAAACGACATCTTCCGATTGACAATTGCATTCGGAACGACGGCCGTGAAGTCGAAGAAAACCTTCAATCCCATGATGTAAATCAGGGGTGTGATTTGCTCATGCCCCACATAGGCCGCGATTGGCGAAGCGGCGATGCACAAAGCACCATAGATCAAAAATGAAAAAGCGAGCGAAAGCAGGAATATCGTATCCAGATGGCTGCGCCTGATTTCGGCTTTTTGGATGATCGCTTCGCCAAATGCCGTCGGTCCAAAGCTGCCGGCAAACGACACGATGCTGAAGGCCAGCGCAACAAGGCCGAAATCCTGAGGCTGGAGAACGCGAGACGTCACCACAAAGACTGCGAAGGTCAGGACTGTCGGAATAAGCGTGCTCAGCGCCGACCAGAAAGCACCCGTAACGGCTGCGGCGGATCGGTTCTCACTGACATGGCTGAACAGAATATCGTCGTCTCGTAAAACCGACAAAGTGAACTCCTACCTGGAATCAGACTATGGAGGGTTGAGGTATTAGATCTGGGGCCGGAACAGCGGGACTTGGATGCATGGGTTTACTCGACTTGTACCAAGTTCCTCCCAGCTCATACGGCAGGCGAGACATTGCTGCCAAAAGCTCACCGGCATTTGTCGCCTTCTCCACCAGAGGGCTATCGCCAGTCTGGCTACCGATGACGTCGTGCAGATTGCTGCCGTCCCTCGCAACCGCGATATGCGGCTTATTCAGCAAAAGACAGAGAATATGACCGTGCAGATGGTTGGTGATGATCCGTTGTGCGCCGGAGAGGATCTTCACGCCGTAATCGACATATCGAGCCGCGACATCCTGACGATGCTGGGCGATCATCTCTGTGCGGCTAAAGCCATGCCGCAACGCCGACTTGACGACGCTCGACTTGCGCATGCGCGACAAACTGTTCGGACCGTTGATCCAATTGGTAAGAGGTCCGTCAACGATCGCTCGCGCTTTCGCTATATCGACCTCGTCCTCTCCGAGAGGCTGCATGACATATAATACCCGGAGAGGATCGGCTTCGAACGGTTTCAGCGCTCCCACGCCGAATGCCGTGTCCGGGCCGGCCTCGACATCACAATCGAAGTTGGCTTTCGCCAGCTCGAAACTCTGACGATCGCGCGTCATGCAAAAAAAATTGCGATGCCTTCCGATCGTACGTTTCGCATATTCCTTGAGGGACTCGTTTGCGAAATGGATCGTTTGCGGCATCTGGATGATCGTTCGATCCGGATATTTCCACATCAAACGGTAGCGAACATCATCCCTGCCCGCCTGCGCGTCGCCAAGGTCGGCTCCACCGCAAATGAATATTGGAGCGTCGCCTGGTGTTGTTTTTATCTCATCTATACTTTGCGTTGTGCTGCCCGTCAGCACCGGGAGGCGCCCCGTTACTTCGCGCAATACTATCGCCAATCCAAGCCAACTCGCGTGATGGCCAGGATCTTTATTTGATGGAAAGTTTATTAAAACGTAAGGCTGTCCCCGGCTTACAAATTTCCTTACTATTTCAATCAACTTTTCTTTTTGTCTTCGTATTACAACTTCGCCGAGGTGATGCATATACTCAACTTGTATTTTCAAAACTCAAACAGCAATTACAACCGCGATTCTGAAGAGTCAATTGGAGGATGAATTACTTTTAGGTCATAGTTAAGTGGGCAAATTGTCTCACTTCTTGGCCACCAGCGATCACGAGGTTCGAGCGTCGCGCCTGGGCTTGGCAAATGCCCGTGACGCGGGCGAGCGGCTCCTGAGGAATGGTCGTGGATGACGAAGTGTTGATCAGACGGGACCGTCGAAGATGGAGATCAGGGAGAGCGGCGCGGCTCTCAACGCTGCCCTCTAGGTCGCCGCGAGCGAAAACCCGCAGAGCGCGCAGCCGAAGGCGGTCGAGGCCTTTCATGCCTTGGCGGGAGGCCTGCTTTTGGAGCGTTTGTGATCTAATTCACAGTGATCGTTCGAAAAGAAGCTCATTGTCCTTTTCGCCGACGTGTTCCCAACCAGCCGCGCGATAAAATCTCTCGGCTCGGGTGTTTCGATCGGTGGTGAGCCAAGCGCGTCCGATGCCTGCAGACTTGAGACAGGCACAGGCTTCGGCCAGCAGGATCGAGCCGATCCCGTTTCTTTCAAATCCGGGAACCACAAAAAGCGCCCAAATGTTTCCGTTGCGTGGGTCGGCCGCAGAAAAGCCGACGACCTCGCCGTTCTCTTCCCAAACGGCCACTCCCGGATTGGCTACATACAAATCGTAATCATCATCGGTAACCTTTGTGGGGTCGCTCAATATGTTTTCGACGACTGAGGAACGGACAGCTTTCAGCGCCAAGAGGTCACTCGGAACCGCTTTTCGGAGCATGCAATGATCTCTCGATATGTTGCGAAGGCTTGCACAATGCCTCTTAGCGGCCATCGGTTCAATGACCGCTCTCAGTACAAAGCGGACGCGATCCGCTGACTGCTCTCGGCCCGAAGCGGTCATTGGGCGTCGCAGAAATTTAAATTTTCCGCGACACCTCATGGATGAGAAGATGCCGAATAGGCTCCCGATTCACAAATTCTGCCTCTACATGTTTTAGAACATGGCGCTGCCCTGCGAATGGCACCATTTCCATCGCCTCCGCGAATGATACCCACTGAAATTCGCTGTGTTCGTCGTTGAGAAAAACTGGCTGCTCGGCATCCACAATGCCGACGAAGACGGGCAGCATGCTGATGGCATTGCGATCAGCCTCATAGAATTGCTCGCAGATATCTGCGGAATAGAGAAAGTCGCAGATCAGGCCCGTCTCTTCACGGACCTCTCGTAGCGCAGTTTCCCAAGCTTTCTCGCCGTCCTCGATGCCGCCGGCTACCTGGCACCACTCACCAATCAACGTGTGATTTCTGCGTAAAAGCAGCACCTCATGTCGAGCAGTTCTTTTGCGGATGACGACGACCGATACAGCAAAACAACGGATTGGAATTTCGATCATGAGCCTCTCCGCCAAAGTGATCCGCTGGATCTGTCCGTCGGGATAATAGGAAGTTCCGCAACGCGCACAACGTTCGCTATTGGCGCATTCCAGCCGAGGCCGGTCTTCCGCTCTCGGCCCGAAGCGGACGTTCGAAGTCCTCTGACCTTTCGGGGCCGACAAGCCGTTGATGCCAGTCAGCCATCCCGCACGTTCTCTTATCGCATCGTGGGCTTCCGTCATCGCGTCACTATTCGGCGCTACGCCTTCGAGGCGGCATCATCTGCTGGCGACAAGCACCCCTGCCCCGACCATCAAAGCTCCAGCGCCACGGTTGAGGATGCCGATCTTTTTCGGATCGGCCAGTGCCGTTTTCGCTTTAGAGCCGATGAGCACATGTCCTCCGACCACGACCACCTCTATCAGGGCTATGACCGCCAGCAGTTCCACGGTGTCGGGGATGGTCAGTGGCCGGATGCCCAAGACGCCCGGCAGTAGCGCCAGATAGAAAATCGGCATTTTGGGATTGGAGATATTGAGAAGAAAACCCGTAATGAACAGGCGGATCAGGCCGCCCCTCATCACACGAGGTTTGATGTTCGGCTTCGAACGCCACATCGTGACCCCTGTGTAAATCAGGTAGATAGCGCCGACATATTGGATGAAACGCAGATTTTCGTTCATGTATTGAGCAATGGCGTTGAAGCCGATGGCCGAGAAGATGACGAACAGGAAGATGCTAAAAACGACGCCGCCCCCGTAGGCGACGCCCTGCGCCGGGCCGCTGGACACGGTCTTCGACAGGATCGTCAGGTTGTCAGGGCCAGGGCTTGCCGCGAATACGAAGAAGGCCAAGCTAAACGTCAGAACTGTTTGTAGGTCCATCATGCGCTCCTTTGCTCCGTTAACTCGTCGAACTTGCAATATCCGTCTTGAAAGTACTCCGCTCCTATCTGCTTGTAGCGCTCAGCGGGCGCATTATTACGTGTAAAAAATTCTAGAATCAACACTTATGGTTGCGTATAAATTCGTCAGGAGGTGTGCTGAAATTAGGCAGTACGCCTGATTTATTTGCTGCTCCTGCGATCAATTGGCGGCGGGGCAAGTATGAAGCACAGGAAGCATTGACACTCCGGTGCAACGCCCGACCGACCAGAGGCGCTCTCCACTCGCAACTGTCCCAAATTAACCCATAATTTAGCATTCGCTTGCATGCGCGGACTTCGATGCTACCGTCGACGCCATCGTGGGGGATCGCGTATGACAATTGAAGAGCTGATCGATTTACAGGAAGCAGGCTCGAGGGCGCGGGTGCTCGGACTGAAGGCTCACGAGAACCCATACCTCGCGGCCCATAGGATGCCGACCGGTGATAGCGCTGCTCTGGGGGATTGGCTTGCGCGTCACGACGCGTGGAAGTTCGGTTGGGAAGCGGAGGACGCCAGCCGTGAAGGTAGAATTGTGACTCACTTCAAAGAGCTGATCTCGATTGCCAAACGAGGTGCGCTCGATGCGTGACGTTGTTAATTTTGGCTACGATGCCTGAGTTAAACGCCAAGCGTCGTGTTCGGGCGCTGGTGAAACAATGCGACATCACCCTCGAAGCAGCCCGCGATCCGTTGTTTCTCAGCAGGAAACATAGACGGCCAGCGGCTGTCATAAATTGAGTTTTTGCTGGTTACAGCCATCGTTGCTCCTTGAAGCAAACCTTACCCTTTTGTGACATAGTTCACCAATCGACCCGGGACCGCTATTTCCTTCACAACGGTCCTGCCGGCAAGCAAAGTCACCACCTCAGGCTCTGATCGAGCTGCCGCCAGCAAACCCTCCCCCAGATCGGACGCCGCTCGGAAACGGTGACGAACCTTCCCGTTGATCTGCACCACGTACTCGCGCATCTCCTCCTCCGCCAATTCAGGATCGAAACTTGGCCATGGAACGAAAGCCAGTGTCCCTTCATGACCAAGCTTGCTCCACAACTCCTCGGCAATGTGAGGAGCGAACGGGGACAACAATAAAATCAATGTCTCGACGACCTCGCGCGGCCGCTCGGTCGCTGCCACAAGGGCGTTAGACAATTCCATCAGACGGGCGATGGCCGTGTTGAAGCGCATGGCTTCTATATCTTCGGTGACGAACTTCACCGTCTGATGGCGCAAGCGCAGCAGTTCCGAACCAGGGATGGCGTCCCGCACGGCTGGATGCAGTCCATCAGCCTCATCACAGACCATGCGCCATGCTCGATCCAGGAACCGGCGCACACCCTTCACACCCTCCGTCTGCCAGGGTTTGGTTCCGTCCAGTGGCCCCATGAACATCTCGTAAAGCCGCAGCGCATCAGCCCCATATTCGTCGACGACGTCATCAGGGTTGACGACGTTCAAACGCGACTTGGACATCTTCTCGACGGCGCGATGGACCTCGACCGAGCCCGCAAACCATCGTCCGCCCTTTTCGGTTACGGAAGACGGCTCGTAATATCGGCCAGCCACATCCCGATAGGAGTGGGCGAGGATCATTCCCTGATTGAACAGGCGCTGAAATGGTTCTTCGGTCGATACGACCCCGATATCGTAAAGCACCTTGTGCCAGAAGCGAGCGTAGAGCAGGTGCAAGACGGCATGCTCCGCCCCGCCGACGTAGATATCGACGGGCATCCAGTAGCGTTCGGCCTCATGCCCCACCAGTTCACGCTTATTGTGGGGATCGAGGAACCGCAAATAGTACCAGCATGAGCCGGCCCATTGCGGCATCGTGTTGGTCTCCCGCCTTGCCGGGAGGTCGGTGCCAGGCACCGTCGTTTGCACCCAGTCCTCCGCCCGGGCGAGTGGCGGTTCTCCATCAGCCGTCGGTGCATAGTCATCCAATTCCGGCGGCAGCAGCGGCAGGCATTCTTCAGGCAAAGGCACCACCGAACCGTCGGCCAGATGCAGCACCGGAATCGGCTCACCCCAATAACGCTGACGCGAGAAAAGCCAGTCCCGCAGGCGATAGGTGACCTTCGCTTTACCTGCCCCGTTGGCCTGCAGCCAGGCAACCATCGTCTGCCTGGCTGCAGGCGCGTCCAGGCCATCCAGAAAACCGGAACCGACCATCCGCCCATTGCCCTCGTAGGCCACGCGCTCGACGTCCTGGTCGCTCTCGATCACGCGCGTGATCGGCAGGCCGTGAGCAACAGCAAAAGCATGATCACGCGCATCATGGGCTGGAACCGGCATGAGGGCACCAGTGCCGTACCCACTCAGAACATAATCTGCCACCCAGATCGGCAGCCGGATCCCTGTTGCCGGATTGACTGCGTAAGCACCCGTGAAAACGCCGGTCTTTTCGCGTCCTGCATCGGCGCGCGACGTCTCATCTAGGACTGCAGACTGCTCAACATAGCTTTCCACCGCAGCTCGGGCCTCCCCCGTCACGATAGCAGGCAGCAACGGATGCTCCGGCGCGACGACGATATAGCTCACACCAAACAGGGTTTCGGGTCGTGTTGTGAAGGTCACGATCTCCGTGCCGCCAGGATCGACAGTAAAGGCAATCTCGGCTCCTGCCGAACGGCCGATCCAATTGCGCTGCATCGCCTTCAGGCTTTCTGGCCAATTGAGATCATCCAGGCCATCCAACAACCGGTCGGCATATGCGGTGATGCGCAGCATCCATTGACGCATCTGACGGCGGACCACCGGATCGCCGGTCTCGACGTAGCGCCCGTCTTTGACTTCCTCGTCGGCGAGCACGGCATTCTGAGCCGGACACCAATTGACCGCCACCTCGGCCTGGTACGCAAGACCCCGCTCGAACAGCTTCAGGAAAATCCACTGCGTCCACCTGACATAGTTGGGATCGGTGGTGGCGAGTTCGCGGCTCCAGTCGTAGGAAAAACCCAGTCGTTGCACCTGGCCGCGAAACGTCTCGATATTGCGCTTGGTCGTGATAGCCGGATGAACGCCTGTGCGCATCGCATGGCGCTCCGCTGGCAGGCCGAAGCTATCCCATCCCATCGGGTGCAACACACTGAATCCGCACATGCGCTTGTAGCGGCACAGGATGTCAGTCGCCGTATAACCCAGGGGATGGCCGACATGCAGCCCAGCGCCTGACGGATACGGAAACATATCGAGTGCATAGAATTTCGGCTTGGTCGGCTCGAACTCCGCTCGAAAGATATCGTGTTCGGCCCAATAGGCCTGCCATTTGGGCTCAATGGCCCGTGGATCGTAGGGCATGCGCCGCTCCTCGCGCCGACCAACTCATTGGTGGCGTCTTTTGAATGTGGCTCGCTTTTAAGGATGTCAGGAGCAGCTACGGCTGCCGGTACTGCGATGATTTCCGGCAGCCGCCGCTAAGTCGACATGCATGCGAATTCGCCAGCCGCAGCCGCGCTTCGACGGTGATTGAATGATGAGGCGAGGAAGACGTTCCAACGTCCATGGATGACGACCCAGGCAGATGAAATGAAAGGCAAATAGCAGGATTGACCCGGCTCCAGTCAGGAGGCCGGGTTGGTAAGTCGTGCGCCGAGAATACGCACGCGTGCTGCTTTGCTCGCGAAGGTCATCATGAACTAAGAATGCCCTATATGATTGCTTCTGCCAAGAGTGTATCCCTTGACTACAGCCGGATACATAGATCCACCCGTCGCATGGTGGTGTCTACATCTGTCAATCCGGCCATCGATCCGCTGGCCTACCTGACGGCCATGCAGTTGGGCCAGCGGCAACGGCCACACTCCGGTTTTTTTAAGTGCTCACGATGACTGCCGTCATCCCAACCGTCCCCTCGATGTGCTGATCGCCAAATACTATGATCACCTCCCACTCTATCGCCAGTCAGAGATTTATGCTCGGGAAGGCGTCGATCTGAGCCGTTCAACTATGCCAGACTGGATCGGCAGCCAGCACATTGCTGGAGCCGCTGCTGGTGAAGCTTCAAGAGCATGTATTCGCGGGTCATCGACGTCATGGCGATGATACAGTGTTCCTGTGCTGGAGCCTGGAAGGGACAAGACCAAGACTGGCCGACTGTGGACCTATGTTCGCGACGGTCGGCCCCACGGTGACACGACACCACCGGCAGCCTGCTACTTCTTCAGTCCGGATCGTAAGGGGCAACATCCCAAGCAGCAATTGGCCACCTTCTCTGTTCGCCGGATCAGAAAAAGGCGGAGAACGGGCCGCCGCCATCCTGTCACTGATCGAAACCGCAAAGCTCAATGGTCTCGATCCAGAGGCCTATCTGCGGGACATCCTTACCCGCATCGCCGATCATCCCATCTACACAATCGGTGAGCTATTGCCATGGAACACCGCAGCTAACCGAATCTAACCAGGAAAGCGCTGGTCGCAACGTCGGGCAAAATTGATTACGAGCGCGGCGTCTTTCTCAGCAATAGCGGCCAAGGAATCTACATGCTTCTGCATGTAGGCTTCTGCATCGCTTTTAGGTCGATGAGATTGTTCGAAAATGCCTTCAGCCTGGACAGCTAGCTTATCGAATTTTGTTTGGTAATCTCCGGCTTTGTTGGCATCTCCGGCTTCCTGATAGACCTTAGCCATGATCGCAAAGGCCGCTCCACACTGGAAAGGATGCTCGTTTGTATTCGGTCCAAGCTCCGCCGGACCCTGGCCGTAACTCGGCGTTGCCAGAGTCCCGACCAAAAGCAAAACAATCGCACGCACCACAAGCTCAACCTCTTCACGCCGGAGCTGTTATCGTAGCATTACAGCCTCAGGAAACGCCATCATGCACTTGGAAAACCAGTTAACCGGACGCTTACTCGCCGATTATCCCATCAACCGAATTGACGCCTTGTTGCCGTGAAACATCACACCGGAGCCCTGATTTGATCGACTTTATTTTTGAGGTGATTGGCTACACTACCGCCAGGCTCGTGTTGCCGCTCATCACCGGCGGGAAGGTGCGCGTGCAAGCCATATCCTCGACCGAGACGGGATTTAACTGGCTGGGCTTCAAACGCGTCCCCGATGGCTCACTGATCTGCCAAGCTCCTATGGCAGGATGGATCGGTTTGATCCCGTGGGTGGTTGTGGTCGCCGTTCTTATCCTCACAATCGCATAGCCGTCACCACCGGACGCTTACTTCCTATCCGCGTTCGTTGTGAAAGCTATGTCTAGCGGAAAACTGCTAAGCAAGCTTTCCCAAACAGCTTCAACCTGTCAACTTTCGCAAGGCGGGCTTGTAACTGTCTGTCGTGGGACAGGCATCTCGACCAGTCCTCGGGATGAATTGGGCATGTTTCAGCCCACGGACGGGGGATTCGAGAACTCCACACTCAGTGCGGCCTGGATATTCCGCAGTCGCCGTATGCAGAAGGCGATCACCGGACGTTGCCAATACCAAAAGTTGTACTATTGTCTGTCCCGCACGAGAAAACCTGATGGTGGTTATGCCGGTAGTAACTCGACATCTCATTGATCGGGGTGACGGAGCCACGGTCGAGCTCTTTCAAGCTCAGGTCGCAAGCGAAACGCCCGCAGGCGCAATCCTGTTTGTCCACGGCAACCAGGGTGGCCGTCTGCTTGGAGGGATAGAGGCGGTCGATAGCGGCGCGTTGCTTCGGTTCTGTTCTGGTTTGAATATCACTGCGGCGGCAGTCTCGCAGCCCGGTTTTGGGGCGTCAGATGGGCCTCCAGATTTCTGCGGTCCCAAAACTCAGCAGGCGATCATTGCGGCTCTCGGCTTCCTGAGGGAACAGCCTTCCGTCGACCCTAGCCGAATGGTCCTCTATGGAAACAGTCGTGGCGCCGTTGCATCGGCAATGGTTGCCACCCAGATTTCTGATCTGCGAGCAGTCATTCTCTCGGGCGGCGTCTACGATCTTGAAGTCGCTTATCACGCGAGTTCAGACGGTTTGCGGTGGGCTATCGAGAAGGAGGCGGGCCTGTCGAGAGAGGCCTTTCTGGCTCGCTCTGCGCTGCATTACGCGCCCGAAGTTCGGTCGGAGACGCTGTTGCTGCATGGAAAGCATGACGACCGTGCGCCGGTTGCCCATGCTGAACTGTTCTCAAAAGCTCTATCCAATGCAGGCGTCCCGGTGACGCTTCACATGTTTGAGTGTGGGCATCAAATTCCAAGGAGCCACGTGCAGGAAGCTCTCCGCCCCTTCCTGAAAAGGATGTTCCATCCCATCGTGACCTATCACTAAGGCGGCGCGTAGCTTCGGCTTCAGATTGTCGCCAGGAAGGTCGCAACATCCGAGCGGCTGGACAGCCTTACCTTTTGCAACGGATGCTCCTCGAAAAAACGTTGATGTGCGTCGAAGGAATTCATGTGGTTCTTCCGAAGACGGTAACCACGCGTGTATTCCAGCAATTCCTCGAACTGTTCCACGGTCCCGCCGCCGGTCTGGCCTCGTTGCAGAAGGTTTGAAATACACTCATCGTCAGAGACGTCGAGCCAAATGAGAGTTGTCACACGCGTCATCACCTGCCTGAGGATCGAACCGTAAATACCCTCCATCACCCAAGAGCTGTTGCCAGCAGCCTGGGTCACCAGTCGGTCGCGCTCATCACGCGGACGCTCTCCGGCAAAATTCGGTAGCCAATGAAGATCGTCGAGATGAACTGCTGGGATTTGCAATTTATGGGCTAGTTGCCCGGCCAGCCAGGACTTGCCACTTCCGCCATTGCCTACGATGAATATTCCGTCCATCTCTTGTCCCGCTTCAATGAGGGTAGATTGCTGATGGGCTTCAAACATGAAGCCGATCGGTGAACTTTATTGCATCGAATCCGAGTTGAGTGGTCTCAGCCCCGAAGCTTGCCTGGCTGGAAGGCGAGAACGATCAGCACCGCTGATCGCCGGCAAGCGAACCTGACTGACGCATCATCGAGCCCGCGTCGCCGCCAAATTGCCGCCAGCTCGTTCAGTTCGAGAGATACTCGTGCAGGAATGCCTTCACTCTGATGAAGGACTGCTCGGCAGCAGGCGCGTTATATTCTTCCCGATGACCGAATGCCGTCTTTGCCACTGTGACGTCTGGAGCATCGAAGGCATGGTACGCACCTGGATAGATATCGAGTTCGATCGGCGGACCTTTGCCACTGATGTGAGAAACCCTCTGCCGACACCTTTCGGCTGGGCTCCAATCGTCCACGTCGCCAATGAGGATCAAAGTTGGCACCGTCGCATCGCCCTCGTGGGGAGCGCAAACCGGATAGTACCCGACTGCAGCCTCGAACTTCCGATCCATGAACTGTTCGTTGCCCTCGGCTTTCGTGGCTTCCAGCGTCGCGATGCCACCAGCGGAAAAGCCCATCAGCCCCACATGTCGGGCATCAACGAAGGTGTATGTTGATAGGAAATCGAGAGCCCCGTAGGCATCGAATACCCGGTCAGGAAGACAGCTCTCACAGGTGTTGTCGATGTTGCGGGTCGTGAAGCTGTCGACCACCAGCACGACATATCCCCATGAGGTCAACCGCTGCGGCCAGTAAGTCTTGACGTTCTCATGGATACCGCCACAACCGTGCATGACGACGATAGCCGGAAAGGGACCATCTCCCTGTGGTCGGCTTAGATATCCCAGCAAGTGCGTGACTTGGGCCTGCGGGAGACTGACACCTTGTTCCCTTGCCTTGCGTTCCAGAAATGGACTTGGCTTTACGACTGCGCTGTCAAATCGCACCAACTCGTCGGCGTGAGCCGAAGGGTCAGGCTGCACGATAGCGATGAGCAAAAGTCCGAAAACAAGCTTTGTGATTTGCATTGAGTTGCTCCGCTGGGAGACAGGCAGTTGATCAAACGCTATCCACAACCGATCATCATCTAGATGCGGAAACTTCGACGTCCATAGGCTTTAAAGCGGCGCGGCAAATAGTCGCCTTCAATGATTATCCCCAGGCGTAAGTCCGGAGCCGGGGACAGAGCTCAAGGCTAAACCTTACGAGCGACATCGGCCTTGGCCGAGCGTCGTCAGCCAAACCGTCCCATCAGGAAATCGATCACCGTCCGCAACATCGCTGTCGGCCGCCGGTTCGGCGCATAGACGAGGTGCATCGGGACGGGCTTGTAGGACCACTCCGGCAGTACCCGTTCAAGCCGTCCTTCGGTGATATCGGCGGCGAGCAGCAGTTCCGGCTGAAGCGCAATTCCCGCGCCGCTGAGTGCTGCCATGCGCAGCGCCGCTCCCTGGTTGGTCGAGAATTTTCCGGAGATCAACACATCGCGCAGTTCGCCGCCCGGCCCGACCAGGTGCCAGCGATCCTGCATGCGCCAATAGGAGTGGCCGAGGCAGAGGTGGTTCGCCAGAGCCTCCGGCGAGGCCGGCCGGCCATGGCGGGCAAGATAGTCCGGCGAGGCAGCGAGAATCCGCCGGTAGGGCGTGAGCGGGCGGGCGACCAGGCCGCTGTCGGCGAGCGGGCCGATGTGGATGCCGAGCTCGAACCCCTCGCCGACGAGATCATGGACATTGTTGTCGAGCGACAGTTCGATGCTGACGTCGGGATAGGCGTTCTGGTAATCGATCAGCGCCGGCACCAAGACTTGCGTGCCGAAGCTGACCGGCGCAACCACTCGAAGCCGGCCGCGCGGCGCCGATTGCAGTTCGCTCGCCGAAGCTTCGGCCAGCGCCACTTCGGAAAGTGCGCGTTTGCAGCGCTCGTAATAGAGCTGGCCGACCTCTGTCAGTTGATGGCGCCGCGTGGTGCGATGGATCAGCTTCGCCCCGAGCCGGGTCTCGATCGTCTTGATGTGCTTGGCAACCATGGCAGGCGACACTTGCGCGATCTCCGCGGCCGCCGCGAAACTGCCATTGTCGATGACCCTGACGAACATCGCCATGCCGGCCAGCTTGTCCACGATTGCCTACCTGTTGGTTTCGAATGACGATACCAACAGCTTATTTATCAACCGACGAATTTACAACATGGTCATCACGCCCGCGCCAAGACGACGGACATCACCAACCTGACCAAGGAAGAGACCATGCCCATTCTTCACCTGCAGATGCATCCCGGCCGCACCGACGATCAGAAACGCGCCTTCGCGCGCGAAGCAACCAAGGCCGCCGTCGAAACCCTGGCGTGCCCGCCGGAATCGCTGGAAATCCTGATAACGGAGATCGCCAAGGATTCCTGGGCGGTCGGCGGCAAGCTGAAATCCGAGGCCTGAGAGACGACCCGCTATGCCGAAGGCTCGAGCTGCGGGCCGCCGCCGCCATGGTATAGGACGGGGAGCCGGCCCTCGGCTCCCTGCTGAATGTGAAGGGCGGCCGGTGATTTTACTGGCCGCCGCCACTCCACCGCACACAAGCCTTTGGACAGCCGACCTCACCGGGGAGTTTGCTTTTGGTCCATCTGAGCCATGGGGGAGTTCGGTCCTAAGCGGACCTTTCGGTGTCGAAGGCGAAGGCTGCTTGGCGTCCTCATATCAATCGTAGAGCCAAGCGGTGGCTTGAAAGCGGACAACGCATCGGAGTGGCGAGGCGGCATGTTTGCATCAAAAGCGGATTTTACGTTGAACGTGATTGCATCTTTGATGCCTGCGCCTGTTTTTGGCCCTGTGTCCAGCGGGTCACTCGTTCGCAAGCACTGTCTTTCCAGATGCAAATTGGCGATTATAGAAAATCCGAACCGACAGAACGACGCCGGCGATCAGGACGACAACCCCAGCGACTTCGATCGGAGTTGGCCAGCGGGCATGCACGACAAGTCCGCCGATCACGCCGAAGGCAGTCTCTGAGACGATCAATTGCGCGGCCAAGGCAACCGGCAGGCTGCGGGAGGCGATATTCCAGGCCCAGACGCCGCCTACGGTGGCCAGCAGCGCGAGAGTTGTGCCCCAGACATAGAGGTTGCCGGCAGCGCTCCAGCCGAATCCCAATATAGGAAGCCGGAAGAGGTCCATCGCGGCACCGATGGGATAGAAGGCCAGCATCAAGACGCCGCCGCCCACCAGTATCAGCGCCGACCACACGCCGGAGGGCATGTCCGGCCGTGCGGCGAGTGCCGCCTGATTGGAAAGCGCGAACCAGACCCAAAGGCCCACGGCAGCAAGCGCCAGCGGCACGCCAATCCACAATGATTGCACAGAGTCCAGTCCTTCGGCCGTGAATGCCGTGCCATTGACGAGAACAAGACCCACCAGCACCAGTGCCAGAGGCACCATGAGGGATCGCCAAGGCAATGATGCCTGACGCTGATTGCCAATGACCATCAATACGATTGGCACCAGCCCGAGAAAGGCCGGAGCGATGACTGGGCCGGCAAAGAGGGCCGCTCCGGTCACTGTCAGGAAGTAGCCGACATAGCCGACGAAGGCGAGCCAGATGGCTTGCAGGCAGTTTCGAAGCGTGAGGTGGCGCATGACACCCTTCTCGGAAAACAGAATGTAAAGCCCGACGAGTGCCGAGACGACGTGACGGATGAGGGCAAAATCAAAGGTGGAATAGTCACCGATGATGAAGGGCACGACGAAATTGAGCGAAAAGGCAAAGGCCGCAAAGAGAGCGGCCGACACGCCAACATAGAAAAGTCTGTCCATATGCTCACCCTTTTGACGTTGCGTCACCGAGCCTTGGTCTCCGCGACGCCGAGTATGCCGTTTGGCAGTCAAGCGAAATGCTTGATCGAATGGAGAAAATTTACCGGCCACGCGCCCTGGTCGGTAGCCGGGGAAAATGAGAGCCAGCCTCTCGATACGCATCACCCGGATCATGAAACGGTGCAGAATCGCAGGGGCCGCGATGCGTGTGCAACGCTTCGAAGCGGTCATCGCTGCTTCATCGGGATGGGATTCACGCAGACGGCCGTGCCGCCTCTTCAGGAGAGCCGATTTCCCGCCGCAACTGCTCAGACCGGGCGAACTTCGGCAAGCCGCTTGACTGCATACTCGTCCCGCCAGCAGACGGCGGCTTAGCAACCAGGGATACCGCCGCCTTCATCTGTGCAGCGCACGGGAATTGTGGCATAACTGGGCCATGGCGATACATGTCTTGGCGGTCCATCGCGACACGGTCGGGACGGAACAGGCGGCGGGCGGTTCGCTTGCAGCCGCCTATTCCGTGGGGGTTTTCTGCTGGCTGCTGTCGGCCGGCGTCTATATCGCCGCGAAATGGGTCTCTTCGGAGATGCCGCCCTGGGCGCTTTGCTTCTGGCGCGTGCTGATCGCCTGGGCGATCCTGATGCCCATCGTGTACCGGCATTTCGGCGCCATGGTCGCGCTGGTGCGGGCTCGCGGCCTCGAGCTGCTCGCCATCGGCGGTGTGGGGCTTGGCGTCTGCCAGGGCCTGATTTTTGTCGGCCTTGAACATGCCGATGCCACGACCGCCGGCATCATCATCGCCCTGATCCCGATCATCACCATGATTCTTGCCCGTTTCATTCTGGCTGAGCCGATGGGACGCTGGCAGGTGATCGGATCGATCCTCGCCTTTTTCGGGATCGTGGTCATCATCGTCAAGGGCAGCCCGGCTGCGCTCTTGCGTCTCGACCTCAATCCCGGGGAGTTGTGGATCGTCGCTGGCGCGTTCTGTTTCAGCCTCTATACCGTCCTGCTCCGCCGGGCGAAATTCGATGTGAATCGCCTTGCGCTCCTGGTGCTGCTCCTCGGTGCAGCGGTGCTGACGGCGCTGCCCTTCTACCTGTTTGAGCTTGTCTCCGACGAGCGCTCGACGCTGAATGCCAGCGGCCTTATCGCGCTCGGCTATGTCGCGATCCCGGGTGGCGCGGTTATGTATTATCTCTTCAATCGCAGCATCGAGGCCCTGGGTGCGGCGCGGGCGGGCGTGCTGCTTTACATCCAGACGATCTTTATCGCCGTGCTCGCCTACCTGTTCCTCGGCGAACAGTTGCAACGCTATCATCTCGAAGGCGCGGCACTCATCGTCGCCGGCTTGCTTCTCATCATCTTGCTGAAGCCAACGACCAGAGCGGAGGCGACCAAAGCCTGAGTACGAACGCAATGGCTTTCCCAATGACCGCTTCTCAAACCTGTGCCATGTCCGCTTTCGGAAAAAGGAAACAGGTGGTTCTATGAGCAATATGGGGCGCAATGCGACCGGGTGTTGTCCCGATCCTGCGCTTGGTTTACCCAAGTCTCAATCGGGTTGATCGAGGGTGCCGCGAGTGGGATGGGAAGCACTGGAGCTGTGGGGCAAGGACGCGGTTCGCATCGAACGGCTGGCTGGCGGGGTCGCCAATGATGTCTGGAGCGTGCACATCCACGGGCAACTTGCAGTCGGTCGTCTGGGTACCAGGAGCAATGCTGATCTGGCGTGGGAGGTTGAACTCCTCCGGCACCTTGACCGTGAAGGTCTGAGCGTGCCGGTGCCGATCCCGGCAGACGACGGCCGGCTATTCGCGGATGGCCTGATGGTTATGACATACATGCATGGCGGACCACCCGAGACCGAGGGCGACTGGCGTCGTGTCGCCGAGACCCTCCGCGAACTGCATCGTTTGACGCAAGGCTGGCCGCAGCGCCCAGGGTGGCGATCCTCGACGGACCTCCTGCATGCCGAGACGGGGACGAGGATCGACCTTGCCGCGATGCCGCCAGATGGCGTCGCTCGATGCCGCGCGGCGTGGGCACGGCTTATCGGACGTGAGGCAAGCGTCGTCCACGGTAATCCCAACAACCCTGCCAACATCCGCATGACCACGGACCGCGTCGCACTGATCGACTGGGATGAGTCGCATATCGACGTCCCCGACCTTGACCTCGTCTTGCCCCATAATGCTGCCGATCTGGAAGCCGGGGCGTATGACATCGCCGCGCAAGCATCGGCCGCATGGGAAGCCGCCGTCTGTTGGGATGACGAATACGCGAAACAGCGACTTGCCGAAGTTCGAGCGGTCTAGAGCGGTTCAGCTTTTAACGGAAGCGCAGAACCGCTCTATTCTTTTGTTTTTACGCAATTCCCGGCAAAAGCGCTTCGCGCTTTGCCTGGGAAACCCGCTTCGCACTTTTCCTGGAATTGCTCTAAAGCGCGTCGCATGAAACGTGGTTCAAGCGACGTGCTTTAGCTCTTTGTTTTTATGCATGTCGTACCTCCGGAACCGCTGCACACTTCCGGGCGACATGCATCAGCGACGGCCGCTCCCGGCGCAAGCCTGACGTCGATAGGCAGGTAGCCCCTGGAAATACGGCCTAGGTTAGCATCATCGGAGGAAGGTCCGGCCGCCGCTCTCCCAGTCCCCGCGGGACGAGCGATAGAGCCGCGATCCCCGCCTCATCGGCCGCACGCAGAAGCGCTTCCCGGAATTGTTCCGGGGCAATCTTCCCGCTCAATGCGTCGACGCAGGCTTTCACGGCAGCCACATATTCCTCGCCGTCATCGCAAGGCCAGTCGTTGATCAGGAGACGCGCCGCGTCGCCCAGCGTCCATACGATCTTGCGAGATGCCGGTCCTCGCAAAGCGAATCCGACCGGCGTAAATGCTGATGATGTATTCCAGCACATTGTCCTCGACCCCTCAAGGCACGGGTACTACAGTCCCCGCGATCAATATACGCGCGTATTTTGAAATTTGGAATTGAAAACTGTCGAGAGGCACCGCTTGAACGCGAGGCTGTGGAATCCGGAAAAATGGCGCCCATGGCTTTATCTCGGAGCGCCCTGCGTTGCGTCGACAGGTGACATCCCTGGGGCGGAAAGGCCGTCCACATGATCGGAAATCATGGAAGGCGTTTTTGAACCATGCTTTCCGACGAAGCGTAGCAACTGCCACCAGTAGGGACCTTATCCAGCCAGCATACGTGCGAGCATATGTCTGATATGGTCCTGCGCGCCGTAGAAAATTGCAGCGATAGTGATCGTGCGACGACTTTCCACCGGCACGAACCAGATAGCCGCCTTATCCCGCCGAAGAAACCGGATTCCAGGGTCAATGTCGGCCCGCAATGTGCCGGTATAAGGCGTATCGACGAGACGATCGATTTCGACACGCAACTTGCGGATTCGTTCAGCGGTACGCTCCAACGCCTCGTCGGCCAAGTCTCCGAGTTCGACGTGGGACTCGAAGAGATGATCGAAAATCAGCTCAAAATCGCGTTCGGCATCCTCGGAATATTCAAGGCTCCACACGAACAGCCCGCCGCTTCCGCTCGATCATCGCCTCGACGCGGCTTTCCATTTCCGTCGTGGAAATCATCGGGCCTTTCAGACGCCGCTGGACCAATTCGCGAAGCGCTGCCGTTTCGACGGCCTCTGCCTCCGTCTTTTGGCGGAGGAGTTCCAAGCCCTGCTGAAGAACGGAACTCATGCTGGAATACCGGCCGCTTTCCACCAGCGAACGGGCAAAGGCGTCCTGCTGGTCGGTCAGCGAGATCGACGATTTGACACTCATCGGTTTATCTCCATTGAGCCGAATTTGCTACTCAGTAGCATATTTGTCGATCTGCCGGAACCCCTCCCTCTATTCGTCATGACGGTGACGACCCATAGGCCATGGTGCAGTCACGGCAAGCCAGTATACACTCAAGCGAATCCCTTTGTCGAAAGCCATACATGCAGCGCCTGCCCCGTGCCCCCAAAGCCGTTCTGTTCGACATGGACGGTTTGATGTTCGATACCGAGGCGCTGTATCGGGATGCGACGATCACGGCTGCACGGAATGCGGGTTTCGAATTGCCTCTCTCGGCCTATCTTGAAACCATCGGTTTGCCGGCTTCCCGTGTGCGCGAACTCCTGTTGGCCCGGTTCGGCAAGGATGCCCCTCTGGAGGATCTCTGGAGGCAGGCTTCGGAACTCTTCACGCAGATGGTGCAAACGGATTTACGAACGAAGGCAGGCTTGCCGGAAATCCTATCCTTCCTCGAAGCGGCGCGGATCCCTTCGGCCATCGTCACCTCATCGGATCGGACGGCCGTCGAGGCGCATCTTTCGGCCGCCGGGCTGCAAGGCCGCCGGTTCCAAACCATTATTGCCTATGGCGATTACACGGTGGGAAAACCGGATCCCGCTCCATACCTGCTGGCCGCCGAGCGGCTCAACCTGCCCATATCGGAATGCGTTGCCCTGGAAGACTCCCGAAATGGAGTTCTCTCCGCATCAGGCGCCGGAGCGATGACCATCATGGTGCCTGATCTGGTTCAGCCGGCTCCGGATATTCCTGGCCGCTGCGCTTGCATCTTGGCGGATCTTCACGCCGTTCGGGATTTGATCGCCATCTCGATGGCGGGAGCCGCCGTGGAGCCGTGAGGGAACAAAACTGCAAGCCTACACAGATGCACTCCGCACGTCATGCAGTTGACAGGTCGGGACGGTTCTTTCATCTGGAGCGCCAGATCAGGAGCCTCTCACATGACCCTTAACATACGCCCCGCGACGCCTTCAGATGCGGCAACGATCCTGCGATTCGTCCGCGAATTGGCCGACTATGAAAAGGCGATCCACGAGGTCGAGGCGACCGAGGAGAGCACGCGTGCGGCGATCTTCGGCGACGGTTCGGTCACGCATGCGCTGATCTGCGAACGCGAAGGCCAAGCGATCGGCATGGCGGTCTATTTCTTCAGCTATTCGACTTGGCAGGCGAAGAACGGCCTTTATCTGGAAGATCTCTACGTAACACCGGACGCGCGCGGCTCGGGAGCCGGCAAGGCGCTGTTGCGGCGCCTGGCACAGATCGCGCTGGAAAAGAACTGCGGCCGCTTTGAATGGAGTGTGCTCGACTGGAACGAACCTTCGATCCGCGTCTATGAGGCGATCGGCGCGGAGCCGCAGAAGGAATGGATCCGCTATCGGATGGCGGGAGAGACGCTGGCGGCGTTTGCCCGCGGCTAGAATTCTCTATTTTTTCTTGGCCTCGGCGCTTGCGTCTTGACGGACTTGCACGCCGTTCGGGATTTGATCGCCATCAGCCTGGCTGACCGCGACGCGGCCCGAACGGGACATTGCCGATAATCGACATTGTCCCATCGCGGTCGGGCGGGCGCATCATCCCGCGCAGCCGATAGTCAGCGGCACCCAGCTTTCCCCCTTCAATCTCGACCCTTCCGATCCTCACCGCAATTCTGCAGTAACCCGGAAAATCCCGCCGGCCGAAGCATCCGAGCAGACGACGAAGGTGGAGCCCTCCTGCGCCATGAAGGCGACGTTGCCGCCGGCTTCGCAGGGGGTGGCGCTCCATTGCAGGATGATGTCGCCGTTATCGGGCAGTTTTTCCGGCGGGATCTTCGCCGCACTTGCCATCCATTCGGTTGCCGACGGCAGGTGGACGGGGGCGTTCAGCTGTTTCGACAGCCAGGCGGTATAGTTCTGCGCCACGGCAAGCGGCACGTCGTCGGCCGGCTGCTGCGGATTGTCGGCATAGGCCTGGGCGGCGGTCTGATCTGAGATGGCGGTGTAATATTGCGCCATCTCGGCGCGGGTCACCGCCTTTGCCTGCATGCAGAAGGACTTGTCGATCTTCACCGCGCCATTGGCAACGCCGAGCATGCCGCCGAGCTCCTTCATCGAGGAGGTCATCAGCCGGACATTCTCCAGCGAATAGCTTCCGGCCGGCACGGTTTCGAAGGCAAGGGTCGGCGAAACCGGGCAGAAGCCGCGCGCCGACAGCGCCTCGAGATCGGCGAGGATCGGCTGGTAGGCAATGATCGCGAGCTTGTAGGCCTCGGCGGTGTAGCGGTCGTCGGCCTCGCCGATCTTCGGCGCGAGGGCTGCTAGCGTCGGATCGGCCGCACCGGCGCGAGTGGCGATCGAGGCGTTGAGATCGGTGACCTTCTGCTTCAGCGCGGTGGCCTCGTCCTTCGCCGCCATGACATCGGCGATGACGGCGTCGAACAGTTTGGCGGCGTCGCCATAGCCTGAGGTCGCCGCCGGCGTCTGCCATTGCTCGGCCTTGGCCTTGGCTTCGGTCATCAGCCCGCTCGCCTTGGCGACGTCGGGGCTATCGCCGGCGCCGATGCGGTTGACGGTTTCGCGTTTGGCCGCCGCGTCCTTTTCGGCTGCGGTGAGCGCGGTGAGCGCCTTGGCGAGATCGTCAAACGTCGTTTTCGACTCGTCATAGGCGCCGACGGCAGCGTGCATCTGTTTGGCGGCGGCGGCCTCGGCGGCAGTCTTCATCTTGGTATCGGCCTCGGCAAAACCCGGCGCCTTGTCGCCGCCTGCGGCAGAGGCGGCAGCTTTTGCCTTCTCGGCATTCTCCTTGGAGATGGCGATCAGCGCATTGCCGAGATTGATGGCAGCCGTCTGATAGCCCGGAAGGGCCTTGTCGTAGTCTTCGTCCTTGAGCAGCGCATCGGCCGAGGTCAGCGCCGCAGCACCGGTGTCATAGGCGAGTTTCGCCTGGTCACCGGAAGGGCGCTCCGGCGCCTTGGCGGCGATCGCCTTCTGTTTGCGGCTTTCGGCCTCCTTCTTCCAGGTGCCGACATCGGCGACGAGCTTCGGATCCGGGCGCAGCAGTTTGGGGATGGTGACGACACCGACGCCGATGCAGATCAGGAGCAGCGCTCCGATCATGGAGAGCTTGGCCAGCGTCCATTTTTTCGGCTTCGGCGGTTCCGGCTGCTGCATGCCGCCGCGCGGATCCCATGACATCGGCTGGATGCCTGTGGTCACCCGGGCATATTCGCCCAGCGCATCGGCGCCTGTGCGCGGTCGCGCGGCCGGGTCGCGGCTCAGCATCCTTTCCACAAGGCTTGCCAGACCCTCGGGAAAACCGGGGGTCAGCACATCAAGGCGGGGAAAGACGTTGGACGGATCGAGATGGATGTTCTTCCAGCTCTGCTCGCGCTGGTGCTCGTCTTCCCAGACCATGACGCTGTCGAAGACGCTGGCATAGGTCTGCCGCGGCAGGAAGAGCTTGTAGGCGATCATGCCCATGGCGTAGATATCGAGCGCCGGCGAGGCGGAGAAGGTGCCGCTGGCATAGATCTCCGGCGCCCCGAATTCCGGCACATAGGGCGGTATGATATGCTCGCCGATCTTCGAGATCAGGTGCAGGTTGCCGATCCGCACCGACAGGCCGGAATAATCCTCGGAGACATAGATGCACTGGTCGGTCAGGGCATTGTGGGCGTAACCGGCGCCGTGCAGCGTCGCCAGGCCCTCGAGGATGTGGCGGCCGATCTCGACGGCGCGCTCGTAGGCCACCATCTCCGTTTCGTCGAGATACTGGTGCAGCGTCTTCGACGGCCGCTTCTCGACGATATAGAAATTGTCGTCTTCCGGCGACGGCGGAATAATGTCCTCGATTTCGACGAAGCGCCGCGCCGTCAGCGATTTGGCCTCGTTGATCGAGGTCCAGACGCGCTCGAAACGCGCCTTGTCCAATTTTAGCGCTATATCGGGCGTGACGATGAAGACCGCATGGTCCATCCGCTTGTCCTGGGCGGGATAGACGATGAACTCGTTTTCATAGATCGGCTCGCCGATCGTGTAGCGGGCGATCAGATCACTTCTCATGCACGTGTCCCCCTGCATTCATTCATGAAACCGAATTCTATTCACCCGCCAGAGCATGATGCCGAAAAGTGTACGCGGTTTTCGGACGACATCATGCTCTAACTCTTTAATTTAGAACAGGATTCAGATTTAAGGCCGGGTCGGCCTTAAATCATCCTGTTCTAGTAGCGGGTCACCGATCAGGCCTGCGGCGAGCAGCAGGCCGGTCTTCGTATCGCGAAGCGCGAAGGCAAAACGGGCATCGGCGACGACGCGAACAAGTGTCGGCTCGATGCTGCGTTCCGTGATGACAGCCGTGGCTGCCGCCGCCTCCGTGCCGTTTTCGTCAACCTTGATCATGGTCTTCTGCAGGACATGGGACAAGCGGATGTTTTCCTTGGTGAAACCCGGAAAACCTGCATCCTTGGCCTTCTCGGGCGCCACGCCCATCGCATTCAGTACCGGCATCAAATCACGCCCGTCGTTCAGGGAAAAGCGGGGCAGGAAGATTTCGCCCTTGGCGGCCTCGAATTTCTCGCCCTGAAGCCAGGAAGCGAGCGCCTTCAGATCCGTGCCGCCGACACCCTTGCCGGAGCGCGCCGCCACCACGACCATGCTGTAGCTCTCGCCGGCATAGGCAAGATCGACGGCGGTGAATTTTTCATCGGAGCGAAACCTCTGCCCGTCGCTGGCAAGATGCATCATCGGCACCGAAATCGTCGAGCCATCCGGGCGCTGAAATGGGCTTGCCGGGCTCTCCTTCTCGAAGGAGGTCTTCCAGCGCGCCTTGAAGGAGAGTGCGCCGAGGCTGACGAAGCCGCCGCCGGGCGGTGCGTCGAGGATCGACGGAATGGCGCCCCGCGTGGCGTTCTTCACCCAGCCGTTGATGTTCTCGACCGATTTCGGCCCGTCGAGATCCTCGATCGAAGGTTTGACCCGGTGACCGGCGAGCATGGGAAGCGCATCGGCAACGAGCACCAGTCTGTCGTCGAAGACGATCGCAACCGCCGTCGCCAAAGGCGCATCGGCCGCGGCCGGCTTTTCCCCCGTCATGGCGGCAAGCACCTTTTCCGGTCCCTTCACTTCGCCGGCGAAGCCGAGGCTCTTGGCGATTGCCGCCTTGCCCTCATCGGAGGCGCCGAGGCTTGCGAGACCGAGGGCGGCCGCAAGGCTTGCCGGCGACACCATGATATTGGCCGCCCCTTCCTTTGCCAGGGTGCGGTCGATGAGCTCGGCGGCAAGCACCGCCTGGGCGGCAAGCACCGCCTTGCTGTCGCCGGTCTCGCCGGCATGGACTGGGGCAAACGCCATCAGGGAAGCGGCAAGACCGGCCAGCAGAGTGGATTTCGGCATGGTTCGCTCCTCTTCAGCGGATGCGATAGAATTTGGAATCGAACGACCATTTGCCCTGGGCGCCGGTCTCGTCGTCGCCGACGATCCTGAGGCTTCGGGCGAGATCGTAGACATAGTTGAAGGCGGCGCGCTGGCCGACCAGCGGTGTCGGCACATCCGGCAGGTCGAGCACTTCGATCGGCTTGTCGCTGAGGATGGCGACGACCATACCGACGCCGGCCGGACCCTCGACCTGATATTCGAAGCCGATATAGGGATTGCGCGCATCGGGCACGACGACCGGCCGGGCCGGATCGAGCCGGTTGTCGCCGCTCTTGGCCGTCGGCTTCAGGCCCATCGAGCGCTTGTTCGGGTAGAGCTGCGTCAGCTTGCCGGCGGCGTCGATATCGACCAGGATCAGGTAACCGGACTTCTTGGTAGAGACGCGCATCGCCACCTTGTCGCCGATGCTGACGGCGGTGCCGGGCAGCATGTCGACGGCAACACCGGCGTCATTGTCGCTCTTCAGCGTATTTTCGACGGCGGCGACCGGCGTCTTTGCCTCCTCGCCGGTGATCACGTCGCGGCCGAGCGCATCCGGCTGGCCATAAAATTGCGGGACCGGCGTGAAGCGGCAATCCTCGGCATGGGTCCGGCAATACTCGTCCGATTTGCGCCGGACATAATCGAGCAAAGCGGCATTGCTGACGTCGGGCTTGTTGGCGGCGCGCGCCACGCCATCCTGCACGCCTTCGATGAAGTTGCGGGTGAAAACCCCGAGCGCCGGCTTGGCCTCGCGGTCAACGAGCGCCCACTGCCCTGCATTGACGGCCGACCAGACCATGGCGCTTTCGCCACCGAAGGAGAATTTCGCTTCCTTGCCTGACTTGTTCGGCGGTTCAAGCGCTGCCAGTGCCGGGCCGAGGCAACGCACGGTGCCGGAGGGGGCTGCGACCGCGCTGCGGCTGCCGGGGCCGACATGGCAGGCGTCGATCAGCAGGGTGACGCGGCGGTCCTTGAGGCTGTTCAGCCGTGCAGCGATCTCGGTTTCGCGGATCTGGTTGGTGACCGTCACCTTGCCACCCTCGCGCACCAGTTTCGCATCGGCGGCCACCAGCGTCGGGCTCGTCGTTTCCTCGGCGCCCATTTCCTCCGAGCCCTGGCCGCTGAAATAGAGGAAGACCCGGCTTCCCGGCGTCGACTGGCGCACCAGCCAGTCGTCGATCTCGGCCAGGATCGCCTCGCGGGTCGCCTTGCGGTTGGTCAGCATGTGGATCTGTTCCGGGCGATAGGCCAGCGTTTTGGCGAGGAAGACCTGCATCGCCTTCACATCGCTGGCGGAGCCGGTCAGTTGCGCCTCGTGCATCTCGTAATCGTCGATGCCAATCAGCAGCGCGCGGTCGCCGGGGGAGCTTTGGATCACCGGTGCCTGGACGGTCGGGGATTGGACGACGGGTTCGGCGTCTGCGGGCCTGGGGGCAGGCTTGTCAGCCGGCATGTCGGGGCTTGGCTTTCCGGTCGTGCCGGCGGGCGCGCTATCGCCGGCGGGCGGAGTGTCGCCGGTGGGCGGGGCGTCGCCGCTGGGCGGCGAGGTGATGGTGAGGTTGGCCTCTTCCTGCCCGGATTTTTGCTGCTTCGTTGCGGCGCCGGTGGTGGTTGACGCCACCTGATCGCCTGTCGCCGATCCTTCGACATCAGGCACGGCGCCGTCGGTCTTCGCGGCGATCCAGCCGCGGAAGGCGGCGACGCGGGTGTAGACGCCGTAATGTTCGGCCTCGGCGCAGCCCGCACCCCAACTGACGATGCCGAGCTGGATCCAGCTTTTGTCGGGGCGCTGGGCGACGAGCGGTCCACCGCTGTCGCCCTGGCAGGCATCCTTGCCGCCTTCGGCATAACCGGCGCAGACATTGCGCTCGTCGATCGGGTTCATGCGCATCGAGCTGTCGCGATAGGCCGCACGGCAGTCCTCGCGCGGCACGATCGGCAGTTCGACTTCCTGCAGCTCGGTCGGCAGATATTTGTCGTCCCAGCCGTGGTCGGCCTTGGTGTAACCCCAGCCGGTGACGACGGCGGGGTGGCCGGCGGCCTCCACCGCCTCGTCCGAGGCCGAGGCAAGGATCGCCGGCCTTGATTTGGCGGGCTCGGCGAGCTTGATCAGGGCGATGTCGTTGGCGAAGACCTTGCGGTCGAAATCCTCATGGATAACGACGTCTTCCACGGCAAGGCCCGGCTTGTCGGGGCCGTCGACCGCGATCACCTTGTCGATCTTCGACTTGCCCTCGACGATCAGCAGGTCGCGGGCGAAGAGATCCTGCTTGCCGGAGCGGCCGCTGGTGACGCAATGGGCGGCCGTCAAGATCCAGCGCGGTGCAATCAGCGAGCCGCCGCAATGGCCGCCGAAGCGGCCGCGCTGTTCGGGGTCGGGCGCCAGGATTTTCACCTGCCAGGGCCATTCGCCCTTCTTCGCCGCCTGGCCGCCGATGACGCGCCCGCCATCCTCGCCGGCAAAATCGGTATCCTGCTGCGCAAGAGCCGGAGAGGTCACAAGCAGCATGACGGAGGCAATCGTGAGGACCCTGCTGATCGACGTGCTCATAGCTTGGCTCCGGCGGAGGTATAGAGGACCGTGAATCCGACGCGCGCGCCTTCGGGCAGGAATTCACCGAGGTGCCTGGCGATATTGCCGGCAGTGCGGCGCCTGTCGTTCTGCTTCAGGAACTCCACAAGCTGCGGCATCGGGGCTTCAGAGGTGACAGCGACGAGCAGGTCGGTGCCGAAGGGGGCGACGACCGAAAGATCGAGATCGAAGGTCTGGGACATCTCGGCATCGGCCTCCTTCTCGTTGGGATAGAGGAACTGCACGGTGCCATCGCCGGTGACGTCGAAGAGCACGAGTTTGCGGCCCGATAGATCCGAAACCGTGACACCGACGCGCTCGCCTTCGCCATGGACGGTGTCGGACGGCGTCACGCGCACGGTTTGCGGGTTTGTCTCCGACAGCCGCTTCAGCGTGTCGAGCGCGGCCATCCGGTCGACGACAAAAGGCATGTCGCCGGCGCCGATGGCGGAGGCGACGACATCGCCGCCGGCAATCGCCTCGTGTTTATCGGGATCGAAGACAAGTTCGGCATCGGCACCCTCGGTCAGCTTGAATGGCGTGACGGCTGCGTCGATCCCCTGCAAAACCGGCTCGGACCCCAGGGCGGCGACGCTGATCGGCGCGGGCTCGGTGGGCAGCGGAGTGTTTGACTTCTCCGCCACCGCCTGCGCCCCCGCCCCTTCGTAGGCATAGACGACCGCACGGTCGAGATCGGTTCCGGGCGGGCTTTCGGTGAAGATGTTCTGCCGCTGGTCGGTGAACTGATAGACCGCCTGGCGCACATATTCGAAGAGTTCGCGGCGGCTGACGGCGCCGTCCCCGTTGCGGTCGGCCGCCCCTTCGAAGGCGCGGGCGGTGGCATAACTCAGCGCGCCGCGCTTCTGCGGAATGCCGGGGATCGTGATCTCGGGCGACTTGGTGTTCTCGTCGACGGCGGCAAGGAAGGTCAGCCGCTCGAAATCGAAGCCGGTGGAGAGCGCATCGGCTGTCGTCGAAATCGGCGCGAGGTCATCCTCCTCGATCGTATAGGACGGCGCCTGGCGCCAGGTGATCTCGGCGCCGCGCGGATCGACGTCGCGGGTCATGCCGCCGGCATGGCAGGTATCGGCGATGAAGACGACATCGGCGCCTTTGGCCTCCAGGCCGCGGATCAGCACCCTGAACTCGTCGCCGAAGATGCGCTCGCGCGATCCGGGCAGCCGGGTGTCGAAGCCGGCCAGCACATAGACCTCGTCGCGGCCGCTCGGTTTCGAGCCCTTGACGCGTTCCGGCTCGCTCGACCCGTGACCGGCAATGCCGAGCACGACGAGGTCGCCAGGTCCTGCCCGCTCCGTCACGGCCCCGATCGCTTGGAAAATGCCCTCGCGATCGGCTGCGCCATTCTTCAGGAGCGTCATGTCTTCGACGCCGACCGAGCGCAGCGACAGGGAAAGGTCCTCGGCATCGGCGACGGCGCCGTGCAGCGGCGGGACATTGCGGTAGAGATCGATGCCGATCAGTACCGCCCGGACCGCGCCGCGCTCGGGCGCCTCGATCGTCCTTGCCAGGCTGTCGGTGGCCGCCAGCGTGAGGAGGGCTAATGCGGCGGCCATGGAAACGGATGCGGACATGGCCAAACTCCCCTCGCCGCGGCTATTCGCGACGCCATTCGACGCGCCGGTTCAGCGCATCGACATCGTCTTCGGTGAGGTTTGCCGTTGCCGTCACGTCGACCGGCTCGGAGGCGCCGCGGCCCTCGGCATCGATCGTCGCGTCGATGCCGTGGCTCTTCAGGAAATCGGCGACGGCCTGGGCGCGGCGCTCGGACAGCTTCTGATTATAATCGTCAGCGCCGCGCCGGTCGGTATGGCCGACGAGGATGATGCGGCCGGGCTTCTGCTCCTTCAGCGCTTCCAGCAGTTCCTCGGCGGCCTCGGTGCCGATCGAGGTGAAGCTCGACTTGTCGAAATCGAAGGTGATCGGCACCGGAATGGAGACCGGCACGATGCCGCGGACATTCTCGGAATAGATGCCGCCGAGCACGCCGCTGCGGTGATCCTTCTCGGCCGGCACGAAGCTGCCTTGCGGATTGTCGCTCGAAGGATTCGCGGCAAGGATGCGGGCCTGGGCGGCGCGCTGGATGAGATCGGAAATCGTTTCGGCCGGCGGCGCCTTCGGCGTGCGGGTCTCGTTCTTGATGATCTCGATCGCCTGCTGGTAATCGGCGGCGGCATCGGCGAAGCGGCGAGCGGAGAAATAGATCTCGCCGAGCGTGGCGGAAGCCTGCCACAGCACCTGCGGACTGTCGGCAGCGACAAGCAGCGGTTCGTAATCGGCGACCGGTCTATCGGCGGCCATCATCTCCTGCGCGGCGGAAAGCCTGAGGGCTGCGACGCGGCGCTGGGCATTCACCTGGAACTGGCCGCAATCGGCGCTGACGGCGATCGCATCGGCCTCGGAAGCGGCAGCGGTGATATCCTTGGCGGCGACGGCGGTGTTCAGCTTGTCGAGAAGCGCGGTGCAAACCGGCGTATCGGCGTTGGCGACCTCGATCTCCTCGCCGGCCTGATCCGGTTCGGCCGAGCGGCCGAGGTTCAGCTGCGGCATCTTGATGCTGAAGCCGCCGGGCAGCTTGAATTGCGGCATCTTGATCTGCGGCATCGGCAGTTTCGGCATCTTGGTCTGAGAAGACTGGGCCGGCTGCTTGTACTGCGTCGGCTGCTTATATTGGGTCGGCCGGGTGGACGAGGTGGTGTCGGCAGGGCCGATCAGTTCCAGTTCGTCGGCGGCAAGTTCCTGGCCGGGCGCCAGATTGGTGACGATCTTGTATTTCTTCGGCGGCTGTGTGGTGGCCTGCTCGACAGGCTTCGGCGCCACCTTTTTCGGGGCAGCGGACTTCGGTTTTTCCACCGCCGTTTCCGGCTTCTTGGCAACTTCCTGTTTCGTCACCGGCTTCGGAGCGGCTGCCGGTTTCGGCGCAACGGGCGGCTTTGCCGCCTGCTCGACCGGTGCGGGTTTTGCGGCAGGGGCGGCTGCGACGGGAGGAGCCGCGGGCAGACTATCGACCGTCGTCAGCATCAGCGTCTTGCTACTGATCTTGGTGCCGAGGCTGCGGGCTTCCTCAAGGCTGCGGGACACGGCATCCATGCCGCCGTCGATCGAGCGGAACATGCCGCTGCCGCTGCCGCCGAGATCGGCGAAGATGGTCAGCGGCTTGGAGGAATAGAAGACCTTGATCTGCTCCTGGCCGACCGGACCTGAAACCTGCAGCCGGGCGCCGCTTGCCGGATCCGGCACCTGCACACGCTTGCCGGCGCCGATGAGCGCATCGGTCTGGTACTTGTTTGGGAAAAGCTTCACCACCGCGCCGTTCGGCGAAACGTTCAGCACCGTGACATAGGCGTTTTCGCTCGACTGGATGAAGAGGCCGACCACTTCGCCGATGGCGTATTTGGCCTCGGCGCGATCGAAGGTGATGCTGACGGGGCCGGTCTGGGCCGGCGCTTCGGTCAGTGTGCGTTCGTTCTGCGCCTCGACGGCGGGAACCACCGAAAAGAATGAAAGAAAGGTGGCTGCTGCTAGGATGGCTTTACGGTTCAGCATTGGAAAACCTCCTCTTCGAACAATCTCACACTGTGTTGAAGATGAGAATAGCACTGACCGGCGAAATTGGGATGGTTTCACCCGTCTTGCTTGAGGGAGGGTTACAAATTATTTGGAGCCCGAAAGAATCCCTCAAGGCAAAGAGGTAAGCAAGACTCATGCTCGGCAATATCCGGCGGCTATTATAGTCCGTTCGGATGGCTGGGATGCGGTTAGTTCTTGGGTTTCTGCCCGGCTGATTTCAAAATCGAGATCAGGTCGCTCATTCCCTCGGGCGAGGAATTGTAGAGCCAGAGAATATCCGGATTGTCGATCGCGAATTCCTTGCCGGGGCCGGAGCCCATGTCGCGGCCGGGCGAGGTCGCATCGGGCAGCTTGCCTTCGCCGGGCGCCAGCCCCTCAGCGCGTTCGTGTTCGGCGATGATGGCGGTCGCCGCAGCAAAGGCCTTTTCGTCCTGTTGGCGCAGCGCTGCCAGCGCGGGGTTTCGCGCCGCCAGCGCATCCTCGACCGGGCCGGCCTGACCAAGCTCGGGCATTTGCAGCGCCAGCAGCAGGCCGATCGACAGGGTTATGAGCCAGGATTTCGTCATCGTCGTCACATCCGTCTTATGGGCGCCATTACGCGACAAGCGCCCCGACAATAGGGAGAGGCTGGGAGGATGGCAACGGCGCTTGGCGCCAATCGATTGGGAGGGTTGAAATCGACTGGCAGAGGCGCTTTCGCTCTCTGTTTTGTGCAGGTCGCTGCCCCGGAACCGCTGCACACTTCCGGGCGACATGCATTAGAGGATCTTCAATTGCTGCAGGCTGAGGCGCAGATCGCGCAGCATCTCGCCGAAGATCTCCTCGATCATCCCCGTCGACCAGACGACCATGGTGCCGTAGGGCGAGCGCTTGCGCTGCATGAAACCCGCCGTCTCGAAATCAATCAGCGTTTTGCGGCAGGTCTCGCTCGACATCACCGCGACCAGGAAACGGGCGAGATTGGACTGGTCGATCGCGCCTGATTTTTCTGCCCAGTTCTGGATCAGCCGCGGCTTGGTATCGGCGGTGAACATCGAGGCGAGCGCCCGATCCTGCGACAGCCCGAGGCGCTGCAGCTTGGCCGGATCGCGGGTGAGCGAGACCACGTAATCATTGTGCAGATCGGCGAAGCGTTCGATATCTTCCGCCGTGCTGATGCCGAAGACCTTCATCGAATAGAGGAACTCGGCCATCAGATAGGTCGGCTCGGAGCGCAGCTGCGCCAGATGCTTGTCGTCCTTGCTGGCAGATGCCGCGCAGACGCGATCGGAAAAACCTATCCGTGCGGCGCGAACCTGCTCCAGCAGGCTGATATCGAGCGCCAGTTCGTCACCGTTCCATTCCAGCATAAGCATTTCCTGCCAGCAAATCTTCGAGACGATGATCTTGTACTATTCCAGGCGCAGATCTCCAAATCGTTTGGAAAGCAACAGCTTGCTGATGGGGCGCATCTATCTTACCATTTTGAATGGCTTGGCAGTCTTTTCGAGGGTCGAGGCAATGCGTGGTTTGGGGTCGCATATTCTGTTTGCCGCGGCACTTGCAGTCGCCTCGCCAGGTTTTGCCAAAGACACGACAATCATAGAGCTTCGCAGCGGCGGCGGCGCGCGTTCGGTCGGCATCATCTCGTCCAACGAGGAAGTGGAGGCATCCGGGCCTGCGGCGATCACCGTCGGTGACGACGGCACCATCTACATTCTCGACCAGAACAACGGCCGCGTGCTCGCCGTCGACGCCGAACGTTCGCAGGCCTATCCGGAGATCCTGCCGCTGCCGGAGAATGCCACGCCGGAGGATCTCGCCGTCGTCCACAACGAACTCTACCTCTGGTCCGATGGCGTCGTGCCGCTCGAGCGCGCCACCGATGCCGACGGTCGGTCGCAGACGCTGCGCGCCGTCGACGGCGGCGGCGATGCCGACGACTACACCCGCTCGGTCTTCGCCTCGATGGGCTCGGTATCGCCCGGGCCGCTGAACAGCATCATCGACGAGATCGGCCGCAGCGTGAGCCGGCCCGAGTTCCGCCCGCCGGTCAAGCAATATGTGCCGAGCCGCGGGCTCGGCGATATCGTCGCCGAAGTCTCGGCTGCCAACGATAAGGCGGAGATCCTGCTGCGGCGCAGCAGCTCGGAGGAGAATTTCCTGTCGCTGCAGCTGACCTCCGAAGGGCGGATCGGCACCGTCGAACTGCTCGACATCGACACAACAGGCAGGCCCTATGCGCTGGTCGAGCTGGTGCCGGCCGACCGGCCCGAACGCACCGGCATGCTGGTGGTGCGGTTCACGCCGAACGGGGCAATCGACCGGGTCTACGACCTGCCGATCGAACCGGGCACGGTCTTCTCCAGGCGTTTCGTGGCGATCGGCCCGCGTGGCGACGTGCTCTATTTAAGATCGCTGGAGAGCCGGGCGCAGGTGCTGCGGCTCGACGGCAGGGAGCCCGGCCGCAAGCTTGCCGTCGCCAGCCCCGCCAAGCAGCCGAATGTCGGCAAACCCGGCAAGACGCCGAAGGTGGCGATCGTGCCGAAATCGCGCAGCGACGTCATCGAGCGGGCCATCGGCTTCGAGACGCTGAACTGGCTGGTGACGCCGACGGCCTATGGCAAGGATCCGGGTCCGGGCTGCATCAACATGAACCGGCTGCGCCGCCCGACCTACCTGATCGGCAAGCGCGGCCAGACGGTCAAGGGTATTCCCTATTGCTGGGGCTGCAAGACGCCGCTCGAGAATTTCATCGGCGGGGTGGAAAAGGGCCAGACTGCCGGCAATGTCTGCACCAAGAGCGCGCCGCAATCCAACATCCTCGGTGTCGACTGCTCCGGCTTCGTCAGCGACGCCTGGGGCCTGAAGATGCATGTGACGACGCGCGCCATCCCCGGCATCACCAAGCGCCTTTCCGACCCCTGGTCGATGCGGCCGGGCGACGCGCTGAACAAGCCGGGGTCGCATGTGCTGCTGTTCATGCGCTTCACCGACGACCGTAAGGTGGAGGTGATGGAGGCCTCGCCGAACGCCTGCAAGGGCCGCGTCTGCCGCAACACCTATTCGCTCGGCAGCCTGTTGATGCGCGGCTACCAGCCGGTGCGCTTCAGGGGGCTGGATGGTTGAATGAAAGGCAGCGTCAGGCTGCCGGCTTTGACGCCAATCGGCGCTTCGCCATCGCCAGAAGGCCATGCGCGGCAACGCTTTCGGCATAGTCCCGATAGGCGGGATCCCGGCTCAGCATGCGCTCTTCGGCGCGGGCTCGCATGACGTAGATAAGGCTGACGATCGCCAGCATGCCGGCCCGGGCCAGTCCTTCCGCCAGGCCGCTGGCAATGAAGCTGGGAAATGCAAACAGCCACCAGGCGATGTTCTTCGAGACGTAGGCCGGGTGTTTGATGAAACGATAGGGGCCAGATGTGATGATGCCGCGATGAGTAAGGTTGGAAAATCGCGGCCCGAAAGCGACGGTCGCCCAGACATAGATGATGGCGCAGAACAACGTCGCGACGCTCCAAAGGATGAAAACATTCGAACCCTCCTGGATCACCGTCTCCCAGCCCGGCCCGTTGCCATAGGGCACGAAGGCATGTGAGATCGCAGGGAAGAACGGTTCGTAACAGATGATGCAGACAAGCCAGCCGAGTGCCGTCGTCTCCGTTGCTCTGACATGCCAGCCAAAAAGCTTGAAGGTGGCAATATAACCGCCGGCGGCAAGCACGACGTCGAGGAGAAAGACAAGCCGCATGAGACCTTCGAACCATGCCGCCGAGAGCGGTGGATACGCCCAAGCCGGCTTGTCGGCGAGATCGGCAAGAGCGGTCATGCCGCCCGAGAACATCAGCACGAGAAAGAAGCATTTGATTGCGAGCAGGCGCAATGCGAACAGCACGTCCTCCTCACGAAAATCCTGCATCAGCGCCGCGCGCCCGACCTGATGGAGGTAATCGTCGGGCTCTTCGGCGACCTGATCGGTGGCTACGATGTAGAGGACGGTGGCAGCAGCAAGCGCGATGGAAATGGGGATGGTCGTATGGCTGGCCTCGATGAACCATCGGACCGCCGACGACTGTGTGAAAAACGGAAAGACCGAACAGGCGATGACAACCACACCCAAAAGCGCGGCGAGGCCAACGAGCTTGGTTCCGATGCGCCGCCAGAAAGCGGCGGGGACCTCGTCCCGTCTCTCTCTCGATGCCCAGGATCGACGAGCGGCAGGCAAGCCGTCGACGACAATCCATGCCACGAGAAGGCAAAAGACAGAAATTGCCATTGCTACGGCGGATTCAACTTGAATGTACGCCGATACAGCTATTCCAACAACTGCACCGGCAACTGTCGAAGCTTGGATTGTGAAGGTTCTGCTCATAGGCGACGTACCGCATGGCGTGGATACCAATCACCGTTGGGCACCTTAGTTCCAGGGGCCGCCGCCGGTACTGCTCGAGCTTGATGAACTACTTGAGCTGGAAGAGCTGCTAGAACTGCCAGAACTGGAGGAGCTGCCAGAACTCGACGAGCCGCTTGAGCCGGAAGAGCCCGAACTGCCAGACCCAGAGTTCCGCGACGACCCGGATCCATTCTCCGAGCGTGCAAAAGTCGTTTGGTTAGCTCGAGGTGTCGTCCTTCTGACAGTCTGTGTGTTGTTACTGGCCGGCTCTCTGCTAGCAAACAGAGTCTTGGCGCCTGGGTCGAAGATGCAACTTTGCAAGATTGCGCCGGAGCCGATAATAAAGGTCGAGCAAAGCAGAACACGGATGATGAGTTTTCTGGACATGTAGGGCGCCCCCAGATCGCCATTTTAGAAGAGATCGAACCTCGGATTTCGTTTTAGCCATGTTGCCTTGGCAAGCTGAACGAGCCTGTCGTTGAGCGTCTTGGTCTTTGGAATTGCCTTTCGCTCCTGAGCGGTTAGCTCAGTGATAAAGGTATCTTCTGCTTTCTTTTTTGCAGCGTCAGGCAAGGCTTTGATTTCTGCCAAAGCCTCATTCTTTGGATCGCCGCTGCCCGGCCTGTTTACCGCCATGGCAAGCGCAAAATAGCGCGCGGCAATGGCGAGGTTCTCGGGGTCCGTGCCCTCATCTTTCGCCACTTTGGCTCGGTCGAGCGCGCCCCAATAGTCACCACGTTCCGCTCCCAGTTCCAGCCATTTCACTGCCGCAGCCTTGTCGACCGCAACGCCGATGCCGTCACGGTACATGCGTCCCAGATTGGTGGGGGCGTAAGGCTGTCCGCCTTCCGCTGCGCGAGTGAAAAGTTCAACCGCTTTAGAAAGATCTTGCGGAGCCCCTTTTCCGAACCGATAGACCAACGCCAGACTATTTAATGAATAGATGTCGTTGCGTTCGACGCCGGCCTTATAGAAACGGATGCCGCGCTCTGGATCCGCCGGAATATCGATGCCATTGAGAAAAATATATCCGAGAGCATTCATCGCATATGTATGGCCGAGATCGGCGGCTTGGAGCATCAGGCGCAACCCCCGCGCCTGATCCGCCTTGACTCCTCGGCCGAAATAGAGAGCATTTCCGAAACTCAGCAGAGCATAAGGGTCGCTTTTTGTTACCGCTGGCTGAACAATCTCTGCAGCTTTATCAGAGCTGCGCGGTACGGATGCGCCGATTTCATACATGCTTGAAAGGTGCTGGATCGCCCGGACATGCCCGGCATCCATCGCCTTCGTGATCGTGGCAAAAGCCGTCTTCGTATCGCGATTGGCAAGCTGGGCGCGGCCGAGCTGGTAGACGAAACGCGCCACCTCGGGATAGGCCTTGACCGCCTCCGTGCAGGCCGGCAGTGCGGAGGCGGGGTCGATCTCGTTCGGCAGTTTTCCGGCGGTCACGCCCTGCAGATCGAGGGGTGCCGCGGCCGCGGTGTCGCAGGCGTCGAGCGCCGGTTTGAAGGTGATGGTGGCCGGCGCCAGGTCGTCATTGGCGGCCTGCAGCGTCAGGGCGAAAGGCTGGTTTTCGGTGCCGATCTGCGGCTCATACGAAAGCGCCGGAATATCCGCGGCCTCCAGCACGTGGCCAAGGCCGATCACCCGCTCTCCGGCGCGCAGTGTGCCCTTGTCGGGCAGGGCCGCGACCTTGAAGGTCATTTCGGCGGCGGATGCCGGGACGGCAGGCAGGCCGGCTTCGACGGGGCCGACGCCGATCGTTGCGCTGACGTCGCGCGGCAAGGTCTTCAAATAGGCATCGGCATCGGCAAGCCGCACCTGTTTTTGCTGTTCCAGCTGGGCGAGCTTGGCGCCGGCATCCGCCGAGACGGTGATCGCCACCACGCCCTGCGTTGCCTGGCCATAGGGGTCGCTGACGGTATAGCCGATCAGGCCGACGGTGCCGGCGGCAACGCCGGATGAATCATAGGTCAGCGCCGTCAGGGCTGCGGCCGGTATCTTCGCGCCCTGCTCCACGGGTTTGCCGTCGAAGCTGAGTTTGCCGGTCTTCGGAAGCTGGTTGAGGGTGACGAGCAACGCCGAGCCGGTCTCGTCATGCGGCGGGGCGATCGGCAGCTTGGTGGCAGCGGCTCCCTCCGGCACGCTCACCTGCTGCATCGGTTCGACGCTCGGTGGCGGCGGCGCCGGAATGAAATAGAAGCTGTCGGTCAGCGAGGAGTTTTCCCAGGGAACCTGCTTGCCGCCGGTCATGGCGATCACATCGCGGCGCACATCGGTGAGGACCTGGCGGATTTCCTTGTTGGGTTCGCTGGCGCGCTTGATGAAGGATTCGGAATAGGGGCTGAGAGCACCTGTGCCGTCGAGCGCCACCTGGCCCGGTTCGGTGGAGAAGGCGATCAGGCTGCCGAGATCGCTATCGATGCGCGCCAGTCCGCGCGTGGCGCCGACCGGTTCCAGCTTTTCGGCCATCCAGAATTTCTGGGCGTTGAAGGGATTGTTGCGGCAGGCGTCGAGGAAGATCAGCTGCACCCGCGAATTCTGCTTGAGATGGTTGAGGATCAGGTCGAGCGGCATGGTCTGCGTCTCGACGTCATAGGGCGTCTCCAGTGTCGCATCGACCGGCACGATGAAATTCTGGCCGCCGACCTGGATGCCGTGACCCGAATAATAGATCAGGCCGGCATCGGCATTGCTGGTCGAACGCAGGAAGCGGCGCACCGTATCCTCGAGCCCGATGCGGTCGACATTGACGCCGATCGTCACGTCGAAACCGGCCGCGCGCAACGTGCTGGCGACCTCTTCTACATCATTGGCGGGATTGGGAAGCGAGGGCAGCGTCTTGTAGACCGAGTTGCCAATGACCAGGGCGACGCGGCGCCCGCTCTCTTCCGTGATGGCGGCATGTACGGTGCCGATCGACAGCAGCATTGCCGCAACGATCAGCAAATAAGCGCACAGTCTCCTGACGTGGTGAAACTTTGGCATGGCTCGATCGCAAACATCTATTGTCCAGAGTTCAATAAAATTTGCTGGCCTGCTGGTGCTGGGCCCCCTCCGCATTCACACAACGAAACTATTCCTCGACGCTTCAAAAAGCAAGCTTCGCCGCCTCCAAGTGAATTGGAGCAGTCCCGTCAGATTGGAAGCCCGTCATCGACAAGAAAGACTGTCGAAATCAGGAATTTAACATGCGGCGGCGAAGTTTCCTTAACCCCGAAACGTATAGTTGCTGATCGAGGCCGGTTTCATCTCGATGGAGAAGCCCGGCAAGGTAGGCGGCATATAGGCGGCGTTCTCGATCCGGCAGGGGTCGAGGAAGTGTTCGTGCAGATGGTCGACATATTCGATGACGCGGCCGTCCTTGGTGCCGGACACGGCGACATAGTCGATCATCGACAGATGCTGCACATATTCGCAGAGGCCGACGCCGCCGGCATGCGGCCAGACCGGCAGACCGAACTTGGCGGCGATCAGCAGCACCGAGAGGACCTCGTTCAGCCCGCCCATGCGGCAGGAATCGATTTGCACGATGTCGATCGCGCCCTCGGCGATGAACTGCTTGAACATGATGCGGTTCTGGCACATCTCGCCGGTCGCGACCTTCACCGGGCTGATCGCCTGGCGGATCTTGCGGTGGCCCGCGACATCATCGGGGCTCGTGGGTTCCTCGATGAAGAAAGGCTTGGCGAAGGAGAGCGCCTTGACCCAGTCGATCGCCTGGCCGACATCCCAGACCTGGTTGGCGTCGATCATCAGGTAACGATCGGGACCGATCACCTCGCGGGCGATCCTGAGGCGGCGGATATCGTCTTCCAGGTCGCGGCCGACCTTCATCTTGATATGGTCGAAGCCGGCGTCGATCGCCTCCTGGCAGAGGCGGCGGAGCTTTTCGTCGCCATAGCCGAGCCAGCCGGCCGAAGTCGTGTAGCAGGCATAGCCGTCTTTTTCGAGGATGGCGATGCGTTCGGCCTTGCCCGCCTCGGCGCGCTTCAGGATCTCGACCGCTTCGTCGCGGGTCAGCACATCGGTGAGATAGCGGTAATCGACGATATCGGCGATCTCTTCCGGCGACATCTCGGCGACGAGCCGCCAGACCGGCTTGCCGGCCTGTTTGGCCAGCAGATCCCAGACGGCATTGACGACCGCGCCGGTCGCCAGATGAATGGCGCCCTTGTCCGGGCCGATCCAGCGCAGCTGGCTATCGCTGGTCAGATGCCGCCAGAACCGGCCGGGATGGGCAAGAATCTCGGCAAGATCGGCGCCGACGACGAGGTGGCGCATCGCCTTGATCGCCATGCAGCAGATGTCGTTGCCACGGCCGATGGTGAAGGTCAGGCCATGGCCGGCAAGATCAGGCGCGTCCGTATCGAGAATGACATAGGCGGCCGAATAGTCCGGATCGGGGTTCATCGCATCGGATCCGTCCAGGCTTTGCGACGTGGGAAAGCGAAGATCGAAGACGCGAAGATCGGTGATGCGGGTCATGGTTGTTCCTCCCGATTATAATTGTATGGGGCCGATGGCGGCGGCCGGATCGGCCGGCGGTGCTGCCGGCCGCGTGATCGGCCAAAGCGCGTTGCGATCTTTCAGATTCGCTTCTCACGCTTTAGGTCTTTGTTTTACGCAATTCCCGGCAAAAGCGCTTCGCGCTCTGCCTGGGAAAACCGCTGCGCATTTCCCCTGGAACTGCTCTCAATCAGATCGTCCAGCCGCCGTCGATGGCGATGGCCTGGCCCGACGTATAGGTCGCGCCGGCGAGATAGACGGCGAGATCGGCGATCTCCTCCGGCGAGCCCAGCCGGCCCATCGGCTGGCGGGCGATGAAGGCGGCGCGCGCCGCATCGTAATCGCCCTGGGCGCGCATGCGGTCCTGCAGCGACGGGCTTTCAACCGTGCCGGGGCAGATGGCGTTGCAGCGAATGCCCTGGCCGACGTAATCGGCGGCCACGGATTTGGTGAGCCCGATTACCGCCGCCTTCGTGACGCCATAAGCGAAGCGGTTCGGCACGCCCTTGATGCTGGAGGCGACAGAGGCCATGTTGACGATGGACCCGTCCTTGCGTTCGATCATGCCCGGCAGCACGGCCCGGATGGTGCGGATCATCGCCTTGACGTTGAGGTCGAAGGCGAATTCGAGATCGGAATCCTTCATCTCGAGGATAGAGCCGGCATGAACGAAGCCGGCGCAGTTGAACAGCACGTCGACAGCGCCGATCTCGGCGACGAGGGCCGTGACCGCATCGTCTTCGAGCACGTTCAGTCTGTGGGTGGAAACGCCGGTTTCGGCGGCCAGCGTCGCCAGCGCCTCGGTGTTGATGTCGGTCGCGTGGACCTTGGCGCCGACCGCGGCAAAGGCTGTCGCCGTCGCCCGGCCGATGCCCTGGCCGGCGGCGGTGATGAGAACGGTCTTGCCGGAAAGTCTGTTTGTCATATCACGGGCCTTTTCTGGAATTGTCTATGCTGGACGACGGAATGCGGTTTGTCTTGATGAGGCTCGGGGGCGAGGCTCGGGCCTTTTCTCATTTTGCGCGCTTCGACGGTCGTCCGGCAAGATATTGTTGGCGGCTTGCCGCCCAGTCCTGGTGCCAGGAAGGCCACGCGGTTTCACCGATATCGGGCGACGTCTTCAGTCATGATTTGTCTGTTTATAGACAAACAGACGATTGGCCAAGGGTCAAGCGTGAAGTTTTCCTTTTCCGGCTGCAGTTCTGCGTATATGCAGAACGGTATTCACAGGAGGAAGGAATGGAGACCGACGAGTCAGACCGCTACCGCGCTCCTGCCCTCGACAAGGGCCTCGATATCCTGGAACTGCTCGCCGGTGTCGATACCGGCCTCACCCAGGCCGATATCGCCAAGCGGCTCGACCGCAGCCCCAATGAATTCTACCGCATGCTCGATCGCCTGGTGCGCCGCGGTTACGTCACCCGGCTGGACGGCGATCGCTATTCGCTGACATTGAAGCTCTTCGGTCTTGCCCAGTTGCACGCGCCGGTGCGCCGGCTCGCCTCCTATGCCACGCCGCTGATGCGCGATCTCGCCCAGCGGACGCGCCAGGCCAATCACCTTGCCGTCTTCGATCGCGGTGCGGCGGTTGTCATCGCTCAACAGGAGGCGCCTGACTATTGGGGGTTCTCGATCCGCATCGGCGCCCATATCAGCCTCTTCGACACCGGTTCGGGGCATGTGCTGCTCGCCTTCCGCAGCGAGGAGGAGCGGGAGATGATGATCTCGGAACATGTGCGCAGCCGCGCCGACATCGAACTCGGGCCCGATTTCTACGACCGCCTCGAGCAGATCCGCGAGCGCGGCTACGAGATGATGGCAAGCGCCCAGACGGCGGGCGTCTACAACCTTTCCGCCCCGGTGCTCGGGCCGGACCGACGCTGCATCGCCGCCCTCACCTGCCCCTTCATCGCGCTCGTTAATGCGCCGTCCGCGCCCGATATCACCCAGACGATCATGCTGGTGCAGAAGACCGCCGCGCAGCTTTCGCTGCTCGCCGGCGCCGATGTCGGCCATTCCGGCTGACGGGTCCCCTCGGAAAAGGCCGTCGCGAAGCAGACTTGCGAATCGCATAAGTTCGTGCTTATGTGTCGACATGATCGAGAACGACATTTTCCGAGCCTTGGCCGACCCAACCCGCCGCGCGATCTTCGAGAAGCTGGCGGCGGGCGCCATGAACGCCAGCGCCTTGCGCGCGGGCATGGAGATCAGTCAGCCGGCAATGTCGCAACATCTCTCGGTTTTGCGGAGCGCAAAGCTCGTGAGGGAAGAACGGCAGGGGCGTTTCGTGAATTACGAAGTCGATCCGGAGGGACTGGCTCTCATCGCACAATGGTTGGCGAAATATCGTGCCTACTGGCCTGCCCGCATCGAAGCTCTCAAGGTCTTGCTGAAGGATATGGACCAATGAACGACAGAAAGGCCACCGAGCAGAAAGACGGCATCGAAATGGAATTCGATCTGGATGAACCGCCGCACAAGGTCTGGCGTGCAATCAGCATCCCCGAATTTCGGGAAAACTGGTTGCCAAAAGACGCTTTAGCCGATCCCGAACCGGCCACTATCACACCTGGCGAGGAAGTCCGTTATAGCCTGCGCGACAATGCTCCACCTTTCCTTGAAAGCTCGGTGACGTTCACGATCGTCCCGAACGCGACCGGCGGCACCCGCCTGCGCATTATCCACGAACTGACCGACGCGAGGCTCGACCGGATGGCGAAAGCGGCCGCGAACAGCAACATTCCGCCCGTCATGCTCGCCGCCTGACGCGGCAAGCCCCGTTAAATTCTCGAAGATTGGAGTTCGCCGATGCGCGAAGCGATGCAACTCGTCCCTATGGTCATAGAACAATCCAGCAGAGGAGAGAGGTCTTTTGACATTTACTCCCGTCTTCTGCGCGAACGCATCATTTTCCTCAACGGCGAGGTTAACGACACCGTTTCCGCTCTGGTCTGCGCGCAATTGCTGTTTCTTGAGGCCGAGAATCCAAAGAAGCCGATCAATCTTTACATCAATTCGCCGGGCGGTGCCGTGACCAGCGGCCTCGCCATGTATGACACCATGCGCTTTATCCGCGCGCCGGTTCATACGCTTTGCATGGGGACAGCCCGGTCAATGGGATCGTTCCTGCTGATGGCAGGCGAGACCGGTGAAAGAGCTGCATTGCCCAACGCCAGTATCCTCATTCACCAGCCCTCCGGTGGCTTCCAAGGGCAGGCTTCGGACATGCTGATTCACGCCGAAGAAATCCTCAAGACCAAGCAGCGCATGACGCGGCTCTATGCGGAGCATTGCGGACGCTCCTATGAAGACTTTGAGCGCGGGATGGATCGCGACCGCTTCATGACGGCGGAAGAAGCATTGGAATGGGGTCTTATCGACCGTATTCTAACGGTTCGGGAAGACACGGCCAGCCTATAAGCTGTCGCGGAAATCCAACAAAAGTTGGAATTTTTAACCGCCGGGAATTTCTATTTGAACAATCCATTCACCAGGGATAGGTTGCCGCAAAACCACTCTTGGAGGAGAGAGCGTGTTCATCGACACCCATCTGCACATCATCGATCGGTCGGCGCTGCCCTATCCCTGGCTTTCCCAGGCGCCCGCTCTCGATCGTGATTTCCTCTACGAGACCTATGCGACTGAGGCCCGGCGCTGCGGCATCACCACGGCGCTGCATATGGAGGTCGACGTCGATCCCGCCGCCATGCAGGCCGAGACCGATCACGTCGCCGGCATCTCCAAAAAGGAAGGCAGTCTGCTTGCCGGCGCCATCGTCTCCTGCCGACCGGAGGAGCAAGGTTTTGCCGCCTATCTCGAGCGACAGAAGGCCGATCCCTTCGTCAAGGGGTTCCGCCGCGTGCTGCATGTCGTGCCCGACGACGTCTCCGAAGGCGCCCTGTTCCGCGAAAACATCCGGCGCATCGGCGGCAGCGGCCTGACCTTCGACCTCTGCACCTTGCCGCATCAGGCGGGCCGGGTGACTGAACTCGTCGATCTCGCGCCCGATGTGCAGTTTGTGCTCGACCATTGCGGCGTGCCGGATATCCGCTCGGATGCCTTTCAGCCCTGGAAGGCCGGCATATCGGAGATCGCCCGACGGCCGAACGTCGTCTGCAAGGTTTCCGGGGTGGTCGCCTATGCCGATGCCGGGACCTGGACGGCGCAAACGCTGCAGCCCTATATCGAACATGTGATCGCAAGTTTCGGCTGGGATCGTGTCGTCTGGGGCAGCGACTGGCCTGTCTGCACGCTCGGCGGCGGCCTCTCCACCTGGGTCGCGGCGACCCATGCGATGCTTTCCGGCGTTGGCGAGGCCGAGCGCTCGAAGCTGCTTTTCGCCAATGCGCAGCGTCTCTGGGCGTTCTAAAAAGCACCGCCCCAAAAGAGCGCAGTGGTTATCAAAGACTTAAAGCGCATTTGCATGGACCGGGTGAAGCAACGCTCTTCGCTCATTGTTTTTATGCATATCACCCCCGGATTCGCTGCACACGCCCCGCCGACAGGCGTCAACATCACGAAAATAATGACGTGCCCGGCAAAAGTGCTACTTTGGCATGTTTTTTGCTGGTGATGTGTGGTGAGATAATGACGCAGACGCGTTGTATCGGTTTGGGACGACTTACAACCGAGCAATTGCTAGCTTTATTCATCTCGGGTAAAAGTTGTCAGGCGGAGATATGGCAAATGGCCTGATCTCCGCTGTATCAGGAGGGAAATAAATGAAAGAAGAACCGCACTCAGTAGATGTTCACGTCGGAAAGACGATCCGCATCCAGCGTCTGTTGAGGAAAGTTTCTCAGACGGAACTGGGAGATCGTGTCGGCGTAACGTTCCAGCAGATCCAGAAATACGAAAAGGGTTCCAACCGCGTTTCCGCCAGCATGCTGGTCGAAATCGCCGGCGCGCTGAAGGTCGATGTCAGGACGTTTTTCGACGACCTGTCGACCCCTGCTACGGCCAACGACAACCCTGCTCCGAGCGAGGAATTCGTTATTTCGCGCGAAGGCGTCCTTCTCAATGCGGCGTTCTTTTCGATCAAGAACGAAGCTCTTCGCAAGAAGATTCTGAAGCTCGTCCAGGCGATCGCCAACACCGAACAGTTGGACGCTGACGCGGCCGAATAAACCGGTCCTTCACGCAATCCAACGGGCCGCATGAGGGTCAATGGCGATCGATCAGAATTAGATTCTCGCTGGCATCCTTCATTGCGATCTTGGCTTTGCTGCCGAGCAGCTTCTCGAGATTGACGTCAAGCTCCCTGTCGGGATCTATGCCGTCCCAATCGATAACGACCTGCAGCAGCGCCATGTTCGTCAGGTGCATCAGATTACGCAGCTGAAGCTTTTCAGCCTCCTCCTTGGCTGCCGACAGCAGCCGGAAGATCCTTGCGTATTCGCTGCCTGTACCTTCGTTGTGTTGTTCAAACATCGTTCCCGCCTTCGTTGGCCGTGAAACCCTACGATTCCATCCACTACTGCATCTTTGTGCCGCGACCGTTATTCAAGCGTTACAGCAACCGCATTGCGCGTGACTTCGGCGTGCAGGAGCTCCCAGTGCGAGGTTGCGGCAAAGTGCCAGTCACGGTTGACGGGAAGGAATTTGTCCCTGCGCAGCCATTCCAATACCAGCCGCGCGTCGTTGCGCTTGCGCTCGACGCGGTTGCCGCGAATGGCGGCGAGGATGTGGTCGCGGCGCGGTTTACGGAAATGGCACTCGTCGGCCACCTTCGCATAGGTGCGCTCGGAAAAATGCAGGAAACGGCCGGCAAGCAGAAGCTTCTTGCGCTCGCCGGGTGAAATCTCGCCACTGGCGTAAAGCGCATCGATCGTCGGCTCGAAATCGACCCAGGGCACGGAAAGCGGCAGCCAGCCAAGTTCCTGCGGCGCATGCACCAGCGCGACGGCCTCGTCGTCGAGCAGCCGCCCGGACTCATAATCCTCGAAGATCGAGCCGAGCCCGACCATGCCGAAGGGGGCGCATTCGGCTGCCCGCAACGCGCCCATGCTGGCGCCGCCGGCAACGGCGACATCGTGTTCGAGCGCGTACAGAATTTCCTTGTGCCAGACCGAAGGCAGATCGCCGAAATAGCCGTCGACGAGGCCGATCGCGGTGGCGCCGTCCTCAACGGCTTTCAGAATGTCGCCGGCGGCGGCCGGCGGCCGGAAGTCGATGCAGGAAGACATCGCCCTTGCCGCGGCAAGATCGCTGCCCAAGCTCGGGCCGACGAACAGCACCTTCATGATTCGGCTCCTCTTATGGTGTTGACGGCGCGCATGCCGAGCTGGATGTACTGGCCTGAGATATCGACCTCCAGGCCGGGCACGATCACTCTGACGACGGAGACCGGCAGGGCCGGGTGCGGAAACGGCACGACCACGATCTGCTCGATGCCGGTGGCCACCAGCCGGTCGGCAATATGGCCGATGGTCTCCTGGATCGTCGCTTTGCGGTGATGACGGGGCTGGAACGGGCGCATCCGGCCGTCGCCCTCGCACAGTTCGACCACCTGCTGCATCGCCGCACTTCTGTCGAGCCGCTGATAGATGCGCGGCGAGAAATCGTCGCGGCTGCCGGCAATCGCAGTCAGCCGGCTCTGCGCCGCTTCGGTGATGGCGCGCAGCGCGGCGCGCACGGGATCTGGGTGGCAGCCGCAACCGCCGCAGACATGCGACCAGCGTGCGTCGACACGGTCGGAAAGATTGCCAGGCATGATGACGGCCAGAAAGGCGGGAATACCGATATCCGTCGTCATGTCGAGCAGCAACAGTTTCATGCCGGCGCGGGTGATACGGTCGGTCATGACGTCGATCACCGCATCGCCGAAGGAGGCCGGGTCGATGCGGCTTTCCTTCAGGCGCTCCGGCGATTTCAGCTGGGTCAAGGCCCAAGCGTCGCGCTCCACCAGCTCGCAAAGCCCATGCAGGACCGCCTCGGACGGCGTGTTGCCGGAGGCCAGCCCATCGCTCGACTGCTCGAAGCCCGGCGGCCTCTCGCCGCGATGGTCGAGACCGACAAGCCACCAGGGTACGAAGACGCTGCTGCCGGACAGGATGTCGAGCCCGGAGCACCAGGGAATGGGACGGCTGCCGATCTCGTCGGGCGCGCAGCGTGCGACATTGTCGAGGTCGATCATGGCGGCACGCTCCGCCCGCATGCTCTCGACGGTCGCCTGCGTCAGGTCGGCGGGGGCAATTTCGGCGATCCGCGTCTCGACCGCCTCCATCGCCGCCGAGGTCATGGCGGCCTCGTTGTCGATGCCCTTGCCCTGAAAGACCGAGAGCGTATGGCTGTTCGGCCTCGTTGCGAAGGCGACGGGGATGTTCAGGACGTCGAGCGCGGTCAACAGACCGACGCGGGTGATGCCGAATTCGCGCAGATGCGGCCTGATGGCCGCGAAGGTCTGCGCCGGCGTGACGGCGCGGTCATGATAATCGCTGACGCCTGCCGATGATCGTTTGAGGTCACCGGCAAGCGTTTCAAGGTCGGTGAAAGCGGACATACCGATTTGTTCCTTAGCGGAACCTCAGCGCATGCGTCAGGCTCTCGAGCGCATTGGCGGAAACGTTGAGTTCATCCTGCTTCATGGCTGCTCTGGCAGCTGCAGAGAAGCGCAGCGACGGTGTCTGAACTGCAGTGCTTTCAGCATTCGTCTTCATGTTCCATCTCCGATTGGTTGGGCAGCGCCTTGCTGCCGTTAACCATCGGAGGGAAACATTACCTGCGTCATTTAAGCGTTACAGGCTTCGTTAAAAGGCCGCGCAATCAGGGAAGACCGGCAAGATGCAGGCCCTGTATCAGCGGTTCGGTATAGGCGGGATCGCGATCGGGGACGAAATGGCGGATATCCTCGCTGCGGAAATCGGGGAAGTTTTCCAGCACCACCCTGGCATAATTCCTGGCCTTGGCCGTATCGCCCGCCATAGCATGCGAGGCGGCGAGCAGGCGGGCGGTTGCCTGCTTGGCCTTCACCGGTTCCAGCGCCTCGATCGCCATTTCATACTCTTCGCGCATGAAATGGATGCCGCCGAGGTTCCAGTAATAATAGTCCGGCGGCAGCGGATTGAGTTTGAAGGCCGCGCGGCTGAGCTCCAGCGCCCGATCGAAATCGCCATCATGGGAAAGCGCATCGGCGAAATCGGCGAGGATGTCGGCATCATTGGGATTGAGATCCTGGGCCTGCTGGAAATATTCCAGGCTTTCGTCAAAGCGGCGGCGATAGAGCGCCACGAATCCGAGCTCGCGGTAGGCCCGGCCACTGTTCGGGTCGGACTGCTGCGCCTGCCGGGCAGCGCCGTTCGCCTCATCGAGCAGTTCCTTGTCGCGCATGCCGCGGATCAGCCATTCCATACCGAGCGCGCGCGACACGCCGGCATGGGCGGCCGAGAAATGCTCATAACGATTGAGCGAGGATTTGAACCATTTGCGCGCCTGGCGCAGGTGCTGCAGATCGGTCTGGGCGATCAGCCGCTTGCCTTCCAGATAGAGACGATAGGCGGATGGCGGCGCCTCGCCGATCGGCATCGCCAGTTCGTGGCGCTCGATCGTGTCGGCGAGCGAGGAAACGATCCGCCGGGTCAGATGCGCGAAGGATTCGCTGATCTTCTGCATGACCAGCGGCAGTTCGATGGCCCAGATCACCTCCGATGTCGTCGTCCGCGTCAGGCGGCAGGTCGCAAAGACATCCTCGTCGCGGCCCTGGATGGTGACGTAGACCGCATAGTCGAAGCTGAGGTCGAGCGGACCGGGCACGGCGCGCGACGGATCGATCGAACGGCTGAGGATTTCCAGGCTCGTATGCGCCGCGATCACCTTGAAGCCGCGCTGTTGGCTGAGGCCGATGGTGACGTCTTCGAGAAGCGCCCTGCCGACGCGCTCCATCAGCGGATCGGTGAAAATGCTTTCCGGCGGCAGGATGATGATGCGCGGCTGGCCAAGCAGAGTGATGGGAAGGTTCGGCCCCGGCTGGGAATGGCCTGAAGCCGCTTGTGCCGCCGGCACCAGGTTCAGTTCGCGCGCAAGAGCGGTGGTGCTTTCCTCCGGCTCGGTGTCGAAGTCGTCCTTCAGCTGGCTTCGGCACTTCAGGTAGGCCTGACGCGCCGCCGCCGGATCGTTCATCCTGACATAGGTGCGCATCAGGGCACGATAGGCCGTCTCGCTGGCAGGATCGAGTTCCAGCAGGCGCCTGGCAAGCGTGACCTGCTCTTCATCAGATCTATCGTCTGATGTTTCGACCAGCCGGGCGAGATGGGTGGAGCGCAATTCGTCGATGCGCTGGCGCTCGAAGGTCAGCCAGTCCTCGGCGCCCTGCGTCGGCGATTTGACGCCTTCGAGCAATTCGCCGTTCAGGAGGCCGCCGTCTTCGGGTGCGAGCGGCCCTTTCTGTTTCAGGATATGAACATCGACCTCCCAGCCGGCGGCAAGGCCGATATGGGTTCGGGTCGCGGCCAGCAGCGGCGGAAGGTCGGCGGGAATGCTCTGTTCGATGCGCGCCAGGAGCTGGCGCAGACTACCTGCCCGCTTTTCCGGCAGCTCCGATTGCCAGAGTTGCCGCCTGACGGTTTCGCGGTCGAGTTCGAGATCGGCTTCGGCAGCAAGCATGGCGAGAAGAAAATAAGACTTCTCCGGCAAGGGGAGTTCCTTCCCCGCCGCCAGCAATCGCGGTCTTCCGAGCAGGCACAGCCTGTTCGTCGACATTTGCCCGGATGTCCGTTGCATCTCGGTTCTCACCCCCGAAAGCCAAGGCGCGCAAACGCACCGGCGGTCAAGACATCATGTTAAAGCTATAAAGCCGCCGCGCATAGCGGCTTTGCTATAAAAAAGAAGAAATTTCATCGATTATTTGCATTTTCGCATGTCGCTCGCCGAGAAGATGCTTTGCCAACACTTCCGTCAGGATGCGGTTTGCGTACCCTGGCGGCAGGTTATTGAGCTAACGACGGCCCGTATCACAGGCTGTCCCCGAGCAAATCGGCGTTGCGCTACAGGCCGAGCGCCTTGATGTGTTCGATCGAACGCCGCGCGAAACGGCGCCAGTCGGCCGGATTGTCATGCTCGGTGACGATATGCTCAGTCTTTGTCTGACGGAAGAGTGGTACGAGCTTTTCCCAGTCGATGATGCCGTCGCCGGTCGCCACCCAACCGTCTTCCGCCGTAGTGCCTCCGGGCGCCATGTCCTTCATCTGGATGGCGATGATGCGGTCGACGAATCTCTTGAGTTCGGCCGCCGGATCGGCGCCGGCCCGGGTGATCCAGCCGCAATCGATCTCGAACCAGACATTGTCGCCGCCGCCGTCGAAGATATGGTCGATCGGCCGTGACCCGTCGGCCAGCGGAAAGAATTCGAAATCGTGGTTGTGCCAGGCAAGCTTGAGCCCGTGCTCTGCCGCCTGCTGCGCCCCTTCGGCCAACTGCGCGCCGAGGTTCCTCCAATAATCTGTCGCGGTGCCGCGCTCTTCCGGCGCCACATAGGGCGGGATCATGATAGTGGCGCCGATCGTCAGCGCGATGTCGATGAAACGCTGCGGCTCTTCGACCAGCCCTTTCAGCGGCATATGAAAGCAGTGGCACTTCAGCCCGGCGTCGTCGAGCGCCGTGCGGAAAGCTTTGGCATCGGCCTCATAGGCCGGAAGCCAGGGTTCGATCGCATCGTAGCCGAAAGCCTTCAGCTCGGGAAACTGGGCAAAAAGCGGCGGAAAATTGCGCGAGGAATAAAGCTGGTAGGAGATCGGATAGCGCATGTCTTTGCTCCCTTCGCGCCGGCCCGGTTCTCAGCTTCGGCCGGTGGTACTTTCCCGGATGACGAGATCCGGCTCGATCATGGTAACGCGCGGGTCGGGCAGCGCATCCTTGGCGGCGACGAGCCGCATCAGCCGCTCGACGGCAAGCTCGGTGACGATGTCGACGGCGTAGTTGACGCTCGAAATCGGCGTGGCTGCATGTTCGGCGAATTCGATATTGTCGAAGCCGATGATGGCGACATCCCTAGGCACGTTGACGCCGTTCTTCTGGCACCAGCGCAAGGCGCCGATCGCCAGGGAATCATTGGCGGCAAAGACGCCGGTCGGCCGGTCGGCCACGCTCATCAGCTGGTCCATCGCCCAATAGCCCTTTATCACGGAATGGCCCTGCGGGTCGGCCGTCAGCGCCGGCTCGAAGGCAATGCCGGCTTCCGAAAGCGCCTGCAGGTAGCCTTCGCTCTTTTCCAGATTGCCGAGCGGATTGGCGCTGTCGATGATGCCGATCCTGCGATGGCCGGTGTCGATCAGATGCCGCGTCGCCTTGTAGGCGCCGCGCCTCTCATCGACGCAGACCGCGTCGATGCCGGAATCCGGATCGCCGACCAGCAGCACGATCGGATAATTCGACTGGCGGATCTTGCGGATATGATCGAGCTTGCGGTGGCTGCGGGGATAGATGAGCATGCCGTCGACCTGGCGCGAGCGGAACATTTCCAACGCCCTGATCTCTTCCTCCGCATCGTTGTTGGAGGTGGCAAAGAGCGTGCCGTAGCCCTTGTCGGCGAGCTCCAGTTCGATCGCCTGCGCCGTTCGCATCAATGTCGGATTGGTGATGTCGGTGAGGATGAGGCCGATCGTCTTCGTTTCACGGCTGACCAGCGATTTGGCGATATGGTTCGGCAGGTAGTTGAGCGCCTCGGCGATGCTGCGGATCAGCTGGCGCGTCTCCTCCGGAATGCGCGGACTGCCGCGAAGCGCCAGCGAGACCGTGTTCACGGAGAATCCGGTCTTGTCGGCAATGTCTTTGAGGCGGACGCTCGATCTGGTCATCGTGAGGGCGGCTATATGTCCTGATGCTCAATCTTCCTTCCATAACCTCCTCCGGTGGAAAGCGAAAGCTTCCACGGGGGAAGCGGAAGCTTTCGCCGGGAGAGGGTGGAAGAGAAAGCCGCAGGACCTCGTCCGGCGGCTCTCCTTTACAGCGCCGCGCGTCTCTTCAGACGCGCAAAGGACGCTGTAACGCTTTGAATTACTGCATAATTTTATCCTGAAATCGATTCTGATCTAAGGAATTATGCCGTGGCGTCATTTTCCTTCGGCCCGCAGCCGCTTGATACCCTGGTACTGCAGGCAGTCGGGATGCATCTCCATCAGCTCGATGCGGTTGCCGTCGGGATCCTCGATCCATGCCTGGCGATTGCCGTCGAGCCCCGGTTTGATCTCGGCGGTGAGCTTGATGCCGGCCGCCTGGATCCTTGTCGCCGTCGCATCCAGATCGTCGATCGTAAAGCACATGTGGTTGACGCCGTTGGCGTTCCAGCCGGGCGCCCGGTCGTTTTCGGCGCCGGGGAAGATTTCGAGATAGTGGTCGTCGGTGATGCGGAGATAGACGAGCCAGGTCGAGCCGTCGTCGTTCTTCAGGCGCAGCATCTCGGGAAAGCCAAGGCGTTCGCGGTAGAAGTCGAGCGAGGCGTCGAGGTCCTTGACCTTGATGGCGACATGGCCGTAGCCGGTTATTCCAAGCATGTTTCCTCCTCACCGGCAGCGCCGGGCGCCGCCGTCAACTGTGTTTCGATCAACAGAAGCCAATTTTGAATTAACGATAATACAAAATCACAATTGAACGTCGCGATCGGAATTGTCAACCGCCGGCGGATTCAATCCCAATCGGGACCCCAGTCGGGATCGATGGTACGCTGGTTGCGATCGAGCGCCTCGATGAGGGCGATCTCCTCCTGTTTCAGCCGCAGTTTGCCGGCGGCGAAATTTGAACGGATGCGTTCGGCCCGGCCCGACGTCGGAATGGCGCAATAGCCCTTGGCGAGTTCAAAGGCGATGATCACCTGCTCGACCGTCGCGCCATGATTGCCGGCGATCGCGCAGAGCACCGGATCCCCGGAAAGCGTGCCGCGGGCGATCGGCAGATAGCAGGTGACGATGATGTCGTTCCGCTGACAGTATTCAGCTAGTTTTTTGTTCTGTATCAGCGGGTTGAGCTCGAATTGATTGTTGACGATCCGCCCTTTTCCGACGATTTCTTCTGCCTGTTGCAGCAGCGCGATGGTGAAGTTGGAGACGCCGATCAGCCGCGTCAGTCCCCTCTCCTGCGCCTCGGCGATCTGCGAGAGATAGACCTTCAAGGGAATGGCGCCGTTCGGCGCCGGCCAATGGATGAGCGTCAGGTCGACTTGGTCGATGCGCATCGCTTCCAGGCTCTTTTCGAGTGACGGGATGAGCTTGCCCTCGCCGAAATTGTCGGTCGAGATCTTCGTCGTCATGAAAACCTCGCCCCGCGCAATGGCGGACCGGCGCAAGGCTTCGCCGGTCTCGAATTCGGTATCATAGGTCTGTGCGGTATCGAGATGCCGGTAGCCCGTCTCCAGTGCGCAGAGGATGGCGTCGATGCCCTCCTTGCCGTTGCGGCCATAGGTGCCGAAACCCAGTTGCGGTATAAGTCGCTGATTTTCCATATGTCTTCTCCCTCGTTCCGGTCGCGTTTGGCTTGTTTGGCTGAGCTTTCTGTTCTTTCGGAGCGAAATCGGCCGAAAATCCTCGGTTGACGCATGGGCATTTTTGATCATAGTTTAACGATAATACAAGCCTGTTTATCGGGCTTGGTCCGATGTGGGAGCGTTGGGTCTGGGAGGAAGAGATGCAACTACGCTGGAGCCGGATGATGCCCCAGCTGGCTCTCGCGCCGGCTGTCGCCGTCACCTTCGTCGCATTCATCGGCGCGATCGGCTGGACGGCATGGCTTTCGCTGACCCGCAGCCGCCGCGTTCCGGAATATGAAATCGACTGGAGCGAGTGGACGCGCCAGTATGAGCGGCTCTTCAACGATGCCGGCTGGGCGATCTCCCTGCACAATCTCGTCATTCTCGGTATCGGCAGCGCACTTGCCATCGTCTTCGGCTTCGTCCTCGCCGCGATGATCGATCGCGAATGGCGCGGCGAGAGCTTCTTCCGCACGGTTTTCCTCTATCCGCTTGCCGTCTCGCTGATCGTCACCGGTGCTGCCTGGCGCTGGATCTTCAATCCGCAGCTCGGACTTCAGAATTTCCTGCATGGCCTCGGCTTCACCTCGGTCAGCTTCAACTGGCTGGCGAGCCCCGAGACTGCCATGTACGCGATCATCCTCGCCTCGATCTGGCAAAGTTCCGGCTTCTACATGGCGCTGATGCTCGCCGGCCTGAAATCGATCAACACCGAAATCTGGAGTGCCGCGCGCCTCGACGGCGTCAGCTTCTGGCGGCTCTATCTGGAGATCATCATTCCGATGATGAAGTTCACCTTCATCACCTGCGCCATACTGCTCTCGCTCGGGGTCATCAAGGCCTATGACGTGATTGTGGCGATGACCAATGGCGGGCCGGGCAATTCCACCTGGGTGCCGGCCTATTTCACCATCAACGCGCTCTCGGCAAAGAGCAATATCGGTTATGCCTCGGCCGCCGCCATCACCATGCTCGTCATCACCGCGCTGATCTTCCTGCCGCTGGTGCTGATCACCACCTGGCAGCAGCGCCGGGCGAACGGGGGTTCGCGATGACCGTGGTGACGCAGGCAGCCGTGCTGGACGAGGCGACGAAGGCTTCACCCGGCCCGCGCCAGCCCTTCTTCCCCCGCAAGAGGAAACGTATTCCCGGGCGCTCCGTCGCCCTATTGCTGTTCCTGACCATGTGCGCGCTGTTTTTCTGCGTGCCCCTCTATGTCGTCGTCGTCACCTCGTTCAAGACGATGGACCAGATCCGCGAAGGCGCGATCTTTTCGCTGCCGCACGTCTGGACGCTCGAAGCCTGGGACCACGCCTGGAACAAGGCCTGCTCCGGCATCAACTGCAACGGCCTCAAGGTCGGCTTCTGGAATTCGGTGCTGATCCTCTTCCCGTCGCTGATCCTGTCGATCGCGCTGTCGATCGTGACGGGTTATGCGCTGGCGCTCTGGAATGTGCGCTGGGCGAACGCCTTTCTCTTCCTGCTCTTCATCTGCGCCTTCGTGCCCTTCCAGGTCATCATGTATCCGCTGATCCGCATCACCGCGGCGATCGGCATCTACGGCACGCTGTGGGGCATCGCCGTGGTGCACGCGGTGCTGGCCATGCCGGTGCTGACGCTGATCTTTCGCAATTATTACAAGGATATTCCCCAGGAAATCATGCGGGCTGCAATCATCGATTCCGGCTCCTTCTGGCGGATCTTCATCGAGATCATCCTGCCGATGTCGGGCAATATCCTGATCGTCGTGCTGATCCTGCAGATCACCTCGATCTGGAACGACTATCTGATCGGCGTCACCTTCGGCGGGCTCGGCACCCAGCCGATGACCGTCATCCTCGCCAATCTCATCACCGTCTCCACAGGCGTGGTCGCCTATAACGACAACATGGCGGCCGCCCTGCTCACCGCCATTCCGCCCCTCGTCATCTATTTCCTCGTCGGCAAGTTCTTCGTTCAGGGGATCACCGCCGGCGCGATCAAGGGTTGACCCATGCCGCGCATTTCCTTCGAACATATCGTCAAATCGTTCGGCGCGGTGACGATCCTCGATGATCTCAATCTCGCGGTCGAGGATGGCGATTTCCTGGTGCTGCTCGGCCCCTCCGGCTGCGGCAAGACCACGCTGCTCAATCTGCTTGCCGGCCTGCTCGAAGTCTCCGACGGCCGCATCACGATCGGCGAGCGCGACGTCACCGATCTCGATCCGAGGGATCGAGGCCTGGCCATGGTCTTCCAGTCCTATGCGCTCTATCCGACCAAGACCGTCTACGGAAACCTGAAATTCGGCCTTGCCGCCAGCCGCCTTGACCGGGCGGAGGTCGAGCGGCGCATCGCCGCTGCCGCCAGGCTGCTGCAGATCGAGCCCCTGCTTGCCCGCAAACCCGGCCAGCTCTCCGGCGGCCAGCGTCAGCGCGTGGCGATCGGCCGGGCGCTCGTCAAGCAGGCCGGCGTCATTCTCTTCGACGAGCCGCTGTCCAATCTCGATGCCAAGCTTCGCACCGAGATGCGCCTGGAGATCAAGAAGCTGCACGACACGCTGAGGCCGACCGTTGTCTATGTCACCCATGACCAGATCGAAGCGATGACCATGGCGACGAAGATCGCGGTCATGGACGGCGGCGTCATCCAGCAATTCGGTACGCCCGACGAGATCTATGGCAAGCCCGCCAATCTTTTCGTCGCTGGCTTCATCGGCGCGCCGGCGATGAATCTTCGTCCGGCGCGGCTGAAGGTGGATGGACATTGCGTCAAGGCGGGCTTCGATACGGGCGATGTCATCAATCTCGGCGACTACGCGTTTTCGCAGCCGCCGGAAAACGGCGCCGAGGTCATCATCGGCCTCAGGCCGGAGCATTTCGTTGTCGCCGATCAGCCGCTCGCCCATGCAGCGGCAAGCTTCGAGCTGCCGCTCAGACATGCCGAACGCACCGGCTCCGATGCCACCGCCTATCTCGGCTTCGGCGATCAATTGCTGGCGCTGCGCGTCGATCCGGACCGCGCCGCCGGCCTCAGTGCCGGCCAGACGGTGCGAGCCGACTTTCCGCGCGGCAAGGCCAATGTCTTTGACGCCCGCACCGGGCGACGAATGTGAATGAGCAACCAAAGGGAGGAATGGAAATGATGAACAGGATACTTGCCGGCATCACCGCCACCATGCTTGCGGGCGCTGCTCCCCTCGGCGCGCAAGCGACCGATCTCGTGATCTACCACACCTGGTCGGCGCCTCCCGAAGTGGCGGCGCTGAACGTGCTCAAGAAGAACCTGGAAGCCAAAGGCGACAGCTGGACCGACATCGCCATCCCGCATGACACCGGCTCCAACGTCAACCTGATGAACCTCGTTGCCGGCGGCAACCCACCGAACCTGTTCATGGAGTCCAATCCCGGCGTCTATCGCGATCTGGTGAAGGCCGGCCTCGGCCGGCCGCTGACGGATTTCTTCAAGGAGCATGGCTACCCGGACAAGTATCCGGATGCGGTGGCCCATTCGATGGTTGTCGACGATCAGGTGATGAAGGTGCCGACCGCGCTGCACATCGACGGCATGGTCTATTACAATATGGACGTCGCCAAGAAAGTCGGCATCGATCCGACGGCCTGGAAATCGCTCGACGAGATGTTTGCCGACTTCGACAAGATCAAGGCGGCGGGCGTCATTCCGCTGGCCGTCGGCGGCCAGCAATGGCAGGTGGGTTACCTCACCCATGCGCTGGCGGCGACGATCGGCGGACCGGACTTCTTCAATAGGATCTATGGCGAAAAGCCCGATCCCGCCGTCTTCGACACGCCGGAATTCCGCCAGGTCTTCGACTATCTGCGCAAATTCCAACAGGCAGCCGACGAAGGCTCGGCCAACCGCGAATGGAACCTCACCACCAATCTCGTCATCACCGGCAAGGCGCTGATGCAGATCCATGGCGACTGGATGAAGGGCGAATGGCTGGCGGCCGGCAAGACCGCCGGCAAGGATTTCGGCTGCATCCAGATCCCCGGCGCAAAAGCCGTGGCTGCCAGCGTCGACAGCTGGGGTCTGCTCGGCGGCCAGCCTGAGGATAAGGACAAGGCCGAACTCGACTTTGCGGCGATCGTCGTCGATCCGAACGTCCAGGCGGAATTCGCCAAGGCCAAGGGCTCGACGCCGGTGCGCCTCGATGCGCCGCAGGACAGTCTCGATGCCTGCTCCAAGGAAGTGCTCCGCATCGTTGCCGATCCGAAGCATCAGGTGCAAAACCCGCATGCCATCAGCGACGCCGACTGGGAGAACTCGATCTGGGACGTGGCCTTCAACTTCTGGAGCGATCCCGACATGAGCGTCGACGACGCAATCGCCAAGATCAAGGAAAACTACAAGACCATTCTCGGCTAGAGCGGTTCTGGCTCGCGGTTTCTCTGAGAGGGGCGGTCCGTTTCCGAAATGGCGGGCCGTCCCACCCCTTCGCAGAAAGGAAATACCGATGGACAAGCGTTTGCTCGACGAAGATGCCGTCATGCAGATCTGCTTCGTGACCGACGATGTGCAGAAGTCCGCCGCCTGGTTCTCGGATCTGACCGGCAAACCGGTGCCGCCGGAAGGCAAGGCTGCCGAGCCGGATGAGGCGCAGGCTGTCTATAACGGCAAGCCCGCCGAGGTCGGCTGCCGCATCATCATGTTCAAGTTCGGCAATATCGATGTCGAGTTCCTGCAGCCCGGCCCGGAGAAAAGCGCCTGGCGTGATCTATTGGAGGAAAAAGGCCCCGGCTGCCACCACATCGCCTTCAAGACGAAGAACCTCACCAAGCGAAACCGCTATCTGGAAGACAAGGGCCACCGCCTGCTCCAGCGCGGCGAATTCGACGGCGGCCATGGGCGTTATGCCTATTATGACACGGTGCCCGATCTCGGCGTGATGATCGAGTTGCTGGAATTCGACAGCGACAAGGAAGCCCAGCCGAAACACGCCTGAAGGGTCACAGAACCTGTGCAATCCGTTTCGGGGCTGTTACCGCCGTGGACGCTGCCTCGACGAAATCGAGCCCGATATCCAGTACCGGCGCGCTGTGCGTCAGCCATCCAACGGAAATGAGATCGACGCCGGAGGCCGCGATCGCGGCGGCCGTTGCCGGCGTGACGCGGCCGGATGCCTCGGTGATGGCCCGGCCGGCGACGATGGCGACCGCCTCACGCAGCTGATCCGGCGTCATATTGTCGAGCAGGACGGCGTCGACGCCGGTCTCCATCGCTTCACGCAGCTGATCGAGGGTGTCCACTTCGACCTCGATCTTCACCATATGGCCGACGCCGGCCCGCGCCCGGCGAATCGCCTCGGCGACGCCGCCGGCGATGGCGACGTGATTGTCCTTGATCAGCACCGCGTCATAAAGGGCGAAACGGTGGTTCATGCCGCCGCCGGCCCGCACCGCATATTTCTCCAGCGCCCTCAACCCCGGCGTCGTCTTGCGCGTGCAGGCGACGGAAGCCTTGGTGCCCCTGATGGCGGCGGCAATCCCGGCCGTCACGGTCGCAATGCCCGAGAGATGGCCGAGAAAATTCAGCGCGGTGCGCTCGGCGCTCAGCATCCCGCGCGACGGGCCTTCGATGGTGGCGATCACGTCACCCGGCTTGACCGCATCGCCGTCCTGGAGATGGCGGCGCATGACGATCTCCGGATCGACGAGGGAAAAGGCCAGTTCCGCGGCATCGAGGCCGGCGATCACGCCTGGCTGCCGGGCGGCCATCACCACTGTCGAGCGGTGATCTGCAGGGATGACCGAGGCCGAGGTGATGTCGCCGGCAAGACCGAGATCTTCGAGCAGCGCTTGCCTGACCAAGGGTTCGACGATCAGGCGCGGAAGGGGAACAAGGCTCATCAGGCGCTCCTTGCAAGGGAATAGGACGGGGTCGCGCGGGCGATCTCCAGCACTTGGGAAAGGCGCATCCGGCGGCGGTTTGCATCGCCGAGCTTCAGCGGAAAATCGGTGCGGGCATGGGCGCCGCGTGATTCCGTCCGCAAGCTGGCGAAAACCGCGATCGAGAGCGCGACGATGGCCGGATCGGCGGCAGGGCTGTTGCCTTCGGCAAGCGGCAGCAGGGCGGCGATGGCGCCATGAATGGCGCCGGCATTGCGCAGCACGCCGAGATGGCGCGAGACGATCGACCGGACGAGCGATGCATCGGCAGGCACCGGCAGGCTCTCGGTGAAGGCGCTTCCGGCAGCACTTGCGGGCATGCCCGATATGTCGCGTGCCGCCTGCATGCCCATGACAGCCGCCTCCAGCAGCGAATTGCTGGCAAGCCGGTTGGCGCCGTGCAGGCCGGTCGAAGCCGCTTCGCCTGCGACCCAGAGACCGGGCACCGAGCTGCGGCCATTTGCAACCGTGGCCACGCCGCCCATGTGATAGTGAACTGCCGGGCGTACCGGGATGAGGTCTTTTGCCGGATCGATGCCGGCCTCGCCGCAAAGGGCGGAGATGACGGGAAAGCGCGTGGCAAAGCGGTTGCCGAGAGCAATGCGGGCATCGAGGAAGACTTTGCCGCCGCGGGCAATTTCGGCGCTGATCGCCCGCGCCACCACGTCGCGCGGCGCAAGCTCGGCGCCTGGAGTGCGGGCCATGAAACGTTCGCCTCGTTCGTTGACGAGCAAGGCCCCCTCGCCGCGCACCGCCTCGCTGATGAGCGCCAGCGGCCTGCGGCGGGAATCGAGTGCTGTCGGATGGAACTGGACGAATTCCATATCGGCGAGATCAGCGCCGGCCCTTGCCGCAAGCGCGATCCCCTGGCCGAAATTGCCCATCGGATTGGTAGTGGCGTCGTAGAGCCCGCCAATGCCGCCGGTGGCGAGCACCACCTTCAATGTCGGCAGAATGGCAGCCCCCTTCGCAGTCGCGCAGAGCAGGCCGGCGACCTTTTCGCCATCCATCAGAATCCGCCGCGCCTCGAAGCCTTCGAGGACTGTTATCACAGGTGTTTTCATCACCGCCTCGATCAGCGCGGCGATGATCGCAGCACCCGACCCGTCGCCTTCGGCATGGACGATGCGGCGGCGGTTATGGGCCGCCTCCAGCCCGAGCGACAGTTGGCCGGCGGCATTCCGGTCGAAACGCACACCGGCTCGCTCCAGCGCGGCAATTGCGGCTGGTGCTTCGGCGATGATGCCGGTGGTGGTCACGGGATCGCAGAGCCCGTCACCGGCGGCAAGCGTATCGGCAAGGTGCAGCGCCGCGCTGTCGTCGGCGCCCATGCTGGCGGCGATGCCGCCCTGCGCCCAGGCGCTCGACGTCTCCGCGCCAAGGGCGGCGCGGGTGACGATCACCGAGGGTTCGGGCGCCAACGTCAGTGCGGTCATCAGCCCCGCAAGGCCGCTGCCGACGATCACCGTGCGTCCGGCCAGATGCTCGAGGACCTCGGTCATATCGCCAGCATCCTCTCGACGGCGCAGCGGGCGGCCACGGCAATTGCCGGATCGACCGTCACCTCGTGGCGGTTTTCCTCAAGGGCGGCGCGGATATTGGCAAGCGTGATCCGCTTCATATGCGGGCAGAGATTGCAGGGGCGAATGAACTCGACATCGGGATGGTGCACGGCGACATTGTCGCTCATCGAGCATTCGGTGAGCAGCACGACGCGCGCCGGCTTCTGCCTGCCGACATAGTCCGACATGACGGCGGTGGAGCCGGCGAAATCGGCTTCGGCCACGACGTCGGGCGGGCATTCCGGATGGGCGAGCACCGTTACGCCGGGATGGTTTTCACGCAGCTGGCGCACATCCTCGGCGGTGAAGAGTTCATGCACCTCGCAATGGCCATGCCAGGCGATGATCTCGACATCCGTCTCGCGGGCGACGTTGCGCGCCAGATATTCGTCCGGGATCATCAGCACCTTCGGTACGCCGAGCGATTCCACGACCTGTTTGGCGTTGCCGGATGTGCAGCAGATGTCGGAGGCGGCCTTCACCGCGGCCGATGTGTTGACATAGGTGATGATGGGCACGCCGGGATGGGCCTGGCGCAGCAGCGCAATATCCTCGGGCGTGATCGAGTCCGCCAGCGAACAGCCGGCGCCGAGATCGGGGATCAGCACGGTTTTTTCGGGGTTCAGCAGCTTGGCGGTCTCGGCCATAAAATGCACGCCGGCCAGCACGATGACATCGGCATCAACCTCGATTGCCTTGCGGGCAAGCGCCAGACTGTCGCCGACGATATCGGCCACGCCGTGGAAGATCTCCGGCGTCTGGTAATTGTGCGCGAGAATGACGGCGTTGCGGCGGCGCTTGAGCTCGAGGATCGCGTCGACGTCATTTTCGAACGTCATCCATTCGGCTTTGGGAATGACGCGGCTAACGCGCTCATAGAGCGAGGATGCGGAAACAGGATAATTCATGACCGGCTCCTAATTATGCTCTCTTTGAGCATATCATAGGCAAAGAGATATTCTCACAGTGAGCATATGTCAATTGCGGGAGAGAGGTAATTTCGTTCCGGCAAGCGCCCGTTCTTCGAGCACCGTGTGGCGGAAGCGGAAGAGCTTGGCCGGCCGGCCGCCGGTTTCGCTTTCGGTTCCGCCGGTTTCCTCGACCAATTCCTGCTGTTCGATGAGCCGGCGGAAGTTCTGCTTGTGCAGCGTCAGCCCCGCCAAGGCCTCGATGGTGCGCTGCAGTCTCAGCAGGGTAAAACTCTCCGGCATCAGCTCGAAGACGACGGGACGGTATTTGATCTTGGCTCGCAGCCGGGCGATCCCGGTCGCGAGAATGCGGCGGTGATCGGCAAACATCGCACGGCCGAGATTGGCCTCCGCCCCGCATCCGGCCTCCGAGACGAGCCCCGCCTCGTAAAGCAATTCGTAGCGCTGCAGCGCCAGATCTTCGTTCCAGCCGCCGCCGTCGAGGCCGAAGGTGAAATCCGCCCGGCGATGGCGATGGTCGCGCCTTGCCGGATCGGCATCGGCCCAGATCTTCAGGCGCGTCATGATTTCATTGAGCACTGGCGGTCGGCCCTGGCGATGGTCTTCCCAGGGGAAATATTCGTACCAGCCGTGCCATCCCGGCCGGCCGGCGCCCGACTGCTCGTTGACGAGGCCGAGATAGCTGATCGAGATCGTCCGTCCGCCTGGGATGTCGTTGTTCCGGTCGCGGTCGGCGAAGGTATAGAGCTGTTCGAGATAGCCGACGGGATGTTCCGTCTGCTCCTGCACCCATTCGCGCAGCCCCGATTGCAGCGTGCGATGCCCCATTTCGAAGGGGCCTGACGGCAGCGCATTGCCGGAGCGGATGGTCATCACGCGCGGCTCGTCCCCCGTCACCGCGACGAGCACCGCAATCAATTCCGCATGCGCAAAGCCGATCGTCACAGGGGACCGAATACTCCGTTCCGAATGGGTCGAACGGATCATTCCTGACACAGGCCGGGACGGAAGCCAATGGAAAGGAAGCGCCTTTGCGGCGCTTCCCACATCATCGAGACAAGAGAGCGGGTTTGCCATCAGCTATTGCCCGTCTCACTCCTCAACCGATCCAGGAAAACCTTCAGCTCCGCGTCGTCGACGCTGACGAGATGGCGCTTTTCCGGATAGGCGCCGGTCCTGACATCCTCGGCGAACTCGGTGAAGGCGGCGATGCGTTCGCGCTGTAGCCGGTCATGTTCGGCGGCGAAGTTGCGATAGACCTTGGCATGGCGCGGATAGTGATCGCGATTGGCGCCGAGCACGTCGTCGGCGAAGAGATATTGGGCGTCGCAGCCGCTGCCGGCCCCCATGGAGATCATCAGCATCGAGGTGTTGTTGCTGATGGCGGCAGCGACATCCCCCGGCACGACTTCGATTTCGGCGGCGAAGGCGCCGGCCTCTTCCAGCGCCTTGGTCTGCCGCCAGATTTCGGCCGCACTCGCCGCCGTCTTGCCGACGGCGCGGAAGCCGCCGGTCCAGGTCGCCTTCGAAGGGATCAGCCCGAGATGGCCGCAGACAGGGATGCCCTCGTCCCGCAGGCGCCGGATCGTCTGCAGGCTTGCGGCGCAATAGACCGCATCGCCACCGGCCTTCAGCGCCGCGAAAGCCGCACGCAGATAATCCTCCGCCGAGACATGGTCGCCATATTCGAGCCCCGGAATGGCAAAGGGAGTGGGCGCGGCCTCGCGAAAGACCGGCCCGAGCAGCGAGGGCGGCACCGAGACGATATCGATGCCCGCTTTTTCGGCGGCTTCCGCCTCCTCCAGCGTGGTGACGCGCAGCATGGTGAGCTGGCGCTTGCCTTTTTCCGCAAGCAGATCGGCGACTGTTGCGCGTCTATGTTTCTTCATCGTCAAATTCCTTTAAAAAAAGCGGGTGAAAATATCCGCCAGCTCACGCGGCCAGCAGGGATTTCAGCTTGATGTCGCTGGCTGTGAGCGCTGCCGGATCCGGATGGGCGCGCGCTGCGATCAACATTTCGGCGAGCCTGATGTCACGCGCCACGGCATTGCCCGGTCCGATGCCGCTTGCGGCGATCAATCGGCCGGTGGCGTCGAGATGGAAAAGAATGAAGGCGCCTGCGCCGAGATCGCGGCGCTGATGCGTGGCGGCTCCTTCGGCAAGGCCCGCAATCTGCAGCGTCATGTCGTATTGATCCGACCAGAACCACGGCACGGCCGATACGGCCTCGTCGAGGCCGAGCATGTTGGCCGCAGCCAATGTGCCCTGCTCCTGGGCGTTGCGCCAGGATTCGAGCCGCACCCGCCGGCCGCCATAGATCGACAGCGGAAAGGAGCAGCAGTCGCCGGCGGCAAAGACATCCGGCGCCGAGGTCTGCAGATGAATATCGACGGCAATGCCGTTTTCGATAGTAAGCCCCGCTCTTTCGGCGATCTCGACATTCGGCCGGGCACCGATGCCGACAAGGGCGAGATCGGCTTCGATCGCCTCACCGCTCGACAATCTTATCTGGGCTTTGCCGTTTTCCGCAGTCAGCGCCTCGATGGAGACACCGCAGCGGATATCGACTCCCTCGGCGCGGTGGCGCTCGGTCAGCAGATGGGCGATCTCCTCCGGCACGCCGCGCTTCAGCACGCGCTCCAGCCCTTCGATGACCGTGACCTCGGCGCCGAGCAGCCGCGCCGTTGCCGCAAGCTCCAGTCCGATGAACCCGCCACCGATGACGGCGACATGCCGTCCCGGCTTCATGACATCACGCAGCGCCGCTGCATCGTGATGCGTCCTCAGCGCGCGAATATGCGGGCTGCCCTGCGGCGCGCCGGGGAAAGAACGCGCGGCGGCGCCCGTGGCAAGCAGAAGCTTGTCGTAGGAAAGCACGGTAGCGTCCGAAAGCGTGACGGTCCTGGACGCGGTGTCGAGATCGCTTGCCACGAGGCCGGTCAGCAGCCGGATGCCGTTTTCGACATATTTTTCCGCCGTCGCGATGAATTTCGGATCGCTTGCATCGGTGGAGCCGGCCTTCGAGAGCGGCGGCCGTTCATAGGGCGGAAGCGGCTCGGCGCCGACTAGCGTTACTTCGCCGGCAAAGCCCTTTTCCCGCAAGGCGAAGGCAGCG